>Ga0209129_1000015_pt1 | contig 487967 bp, 449 predicted proteins | sample AraplaMF_Col_mMS_FD_184257 | JGI IMG/M metagenome (GOLD analysis project Ga0209129, IMG submission 184257) | Arabidopsis root microbial communities from the University of North Carolina, USA - plate scrape MF_Col_mMS (SPAdes) (version 3) | ecosystem: Host-associated > Plants > Roots >... | reverse complement strand
CACCTCCCGCGTGCCTGACGGCGGCCGGCTCGACTCGACATCCTGTCTCGGTTCGCCTCTGTCCGCCATCCATGGCGTCCAGACCTTGTCATTCCCGCTCCGGTTCGCCGATTTCAGCGGGGGTCAACACCGCCGCTGCGAGACCGCTGGTAAATGCAATGAAGGTGTCGCTGTGGGCGCGGTTTTGTAGGCCGGATAAGGCAAAGCCGCCATCCGGCAATTGTGCCGCGGCGATAATGCCGGATGCGCGTAACCGCTTATCCAGCCTGGGCGGTTCCAGCGGCTCAATACACGTATGCCGGATAAGGCAAAGCCGCCATCCGGCAATTGTGCCAGGGAGAGAATGCCGGATGGCGCTGGCGCTTATCCGGCCTACGCGGTTTCAGCAGCCATGCTTTAGCGCGACGCGCTGGACGATCCTGATGAAACCAGAAACATCAGCGTTTGAAGTATGTCGAGAAAGGCGGTCGCCGCGCCTAGCCAGATGCTGAGCGCACCGCGGGTCGCGCAGTGCTGCGCCGTGACAAACTGCTGGCGGTAAAGCCCGCGCGCGCTGTCGAGCATCTGCGGGCTTTTGCGCGCACTCGCAAGGCTAAACAGCACCACCAGAAACAGGCTGGCGCACCACTGCGCCACGCCGCCTGCCAGCGCCAGATTAATCACCACGGCAAGCGCGCCGCCTGATGCGGCCAGCAGCCAGTAAAAACGCCCGTTGCGCAGCCGCTCACCATAAAGATGTGCAACCAGCGCGCCGAGGGCAAACATCCCGCCGGTCACGCCGTAGAGCACCAGGCAGAGTTGAAGCGGAAAAAGGCTCGCAGCCAGCAGACCGCCAATTACACTCAGCAGCACCAGCGCGCTGATGGCGTGCAACGTCTGCATGCGCTCAAACAGCATGGTGAGGACAAAGAGGGTGATAAACCAGAGGATCACCAGCAGCACGATGATCGCGCTGTGTTCAGTAAACTGCGGCAACGCCAGCAGAACGAGCACCAGCCAGCAGAGCGCCGCGCTGAGCGCCATCCCCGCCGCCAGCCACAAACAGGCCTTCACCAGTAACTCCACGGGCGTAACCTGCACCGGGGCAATCCAGCCAAATACTCTCACCGCTCCTCCGTGAAAAAGGCAAAAAAATCCCGGCCGCAGCCGGGATGGGGTATAGCGTCGCTTAACGGCGGTTGCCGAAGATTCGCAGCAGCATCAGGAACAGGTTGATAAAGTCGAGGTAGAGCGTTAACGCGCCCAGAATCGAATATCTGCGCAGCTCGGCGCTGTTGCTGACATCAATCTGCTCACCGATCCCTTTCAGCTTCTGCGTGTCATAAGCAGTGAGGCCGACGAAGACAATCACACCGATATAGGTGATGACCCACATCAGCGCTTCGCTCTTCAGCCAGAAGTTGACCAGCGAGGCGAGCACAATCCCAATCAGCCCCATAAACAGCATATTACCGAAGCCGCTGAGATCGCGTTTGGTGGTGTAGCCGTAGAGGCTCATCACGCCAAACATCCCGGCGGTGACCACAAAGGTGGCGGCAATCGACTGCGAGGTATAGACCAGCAGAATGCTGGAGAGCGTCAGGCCGGTAAGCGCCGAATAGAGCATAAACAGGCCGGTCGCCAGCGCGGGGCTCAGTTTATGGATCATGCCGGAGATAACAAACACCAGCGCCAACTGGGCGATAATCAGCCCGAAGAAGGTGATTTGGCTGGAGAAGACGAAGCTCATGATGGCTTCACTGCGCGCGGCGTACCATGCGACAAACGCGGTTAACAGCAGACCGCAGGTCATCCAGCCATAGACCTGCGCCATATAAGTTTGCAGCCCGCTACGGCTGCCCTGCACGATAGAATCGGAACGGGGGAAACGGTCCATAATCACTCCTGATTGATGGGTTAACAATGCAGTAAGGTTAACACATCAATCGGCACCCTGCGTGCTACCAGCGTTTCGCTGCCTGCTGATCGCTGTCGCGCGCTTCCACCCAGCGTTCACCTTCCGGCGTCGCTTCGCGCTTCCAGAACGGCGCGCGGGTTTTCAGGTAGTCCATAATAAACTGCCCGGCCTCAAAAGCGCTGCTGCGGTGCGCGCTCCCCACGCCGACAAAGACAATCTCGTCTCCCGGCCAGAGTTCGCCGATGCGGTGATAAACGCTTACCCGCCCGAGCGGCCAGCGGCTGCGCGCCTCGTCGACGATCGCGGCCAGCGATTTTTCCGTCATCCCCGGATAGTGCTCAAGGGTTAAGGCGCTGACGCTGTCGCCCAGATTGTGGTTGCGCACTTTGCCGGTAAAGGTCACCACCGCGCCATCTTCATCGCGCGCGGCCAGCCAGCTGTACTCTTCGCCGACGTTGAACGCCGCGCGGTCGACACAAATTCGCGTTTCGCTCATCTCAGCCTCCGGTCACCGGCGGGAAAAAGGCCACTTCATCGCCGCTTGCCAGCGGATGATCAAAACTGACCAGCGTCTGGTTCACCGCTGCCAGCAGCTTGCCCTCTTCCAGCGCCAGCGCCCAGCGGTCGCCCTGCCCGGCAAGATGCTGGCGCAGCGCTTCAACGGAGGGAAAAAGCGTCTCAACGTTGAGGGTGTCGCAGCCCACCAGCTCGCGCACCTGCGCGAAAAACAGTACTTTAAGCATCGCTCTCTACCCTGAAATCACCCGATTTGCCGCCGCTTTTCGCCAGCAGGCGCAGCGGGCCAATCACCATATCTTTCTGCACCGCTTTGCACATATCGTAAATCGTCAGCGCAGCGACCGAGGCAGCAGTTAACGCCTCCATCTCGACACCAGTTTTGCCGCTCAGGCGGCAGACGGATTCGATGCGCACGCGGTTATGCTCCGGCTGCGCCTGGAGCAGCACTTCTACTTTGCTCAGCAGCAGCGGATGGCAGAGCGGGATCAGCTCCCAGGTGCGTTTTGCCGCCTGAATACCGGCGATGCGCGCGGTGGCGAAGACATCGCCTTTGTGGTGGCTGCCGTCGACAATCATCGCCAGCGTCTCTGGCAGCATGGTAACAAAGGCTTCGGCGCGCGCTTCGCGCACGGTTTCCGCTTTGGCGGAGACATCCACCATATGCGCTTCGCCGTCGGCGTTAATATGGGTCAGTTGCGACATAACTTACTTCTTCAAATGGGAGTAAAAATTACACGGGCGCGTACGCGCATCGAGCTGCGGTTCAATGACATTTTCCCAAGCGGTGCGGCACGCTTTGGTCGAGCCGGGCATGGCGAAAATCAGCGTCTGGTTGGCAATGCCCGCCAGCGCGCGGGATTGCAGCGTCGAGGTGCCGATCTCTTCAAAAGACAACATGCGAAACAGCTCGCCGAAGCCCTCAATTTCGCGGTCAAACAGCGGCAGCAGCGCTTCTGGCGTCTGGTCACCTTCGGTGAAGCCCGTCCCGCCGTTGATTAGCACCGCCTGCACCTCATTGCTTGCGATCCACGCCGATACCTGGGCGCGAATGGCGTAGCGGTTCTCTTTAACGATCGCTTTATCAACCACCTGATGACCGGCATCGTGCGCGGCGTCGCGCAGATAGTGACCGGAAGTGTCATCCTCTTCGCCACGACGGCTGGAGACCGTCAAAATAGCAAGCCTGACCGGGATAAACTCAGCGCTGACCTGGCTCATCTCTCTCTCTCCTTGCGGCGTTACCCGCCGATATATGAAAGGTTTTGCGTAATGCCCGTATTGCCCTGATGCAGGAAGTGGGTCTGCTTTTTCTGGCTGAGCGCCGTGGCGATACGATCTTCAAGCCTGCCCTGCTCCTCGTCTGCCTGCAGCAGATCGCGCAGATCGACGCCGCCATCGCCAAACAGGCAGAGGTGCAGTTTGCCGGTGGAGGAGACGCGCAGGCGGTTGCAGCTGGCGCAGAAATCTTTTTCGTAGGGCATGATAAGCCCGATTTCGCCTTCGTAATCCGGGTGGCAGAAGACCTGCGCCGGACCGTCGCTGCGCTGGCGCAGCTGGTGGATCCAGCCGCGTTTAAGCAGCTCGTCGCGCAGCACCATGCCGGAGAGGTGATGTTTGCGGAACAGATCGCTCCCCTCGCCCGTCTCCATCAGTTCAATAAAGCGTAGCTGGATTGGCCGCGTCTGGATCCAGTCGAGGAAGGTATCAAGCTGGTGATGGTTCACGTCGCGCATTAGCACGGTATTGACCTTCACCTTCGAAAATCCGGCGCTAAAGGCGGCGTCGATGCCCGCCATCACCTGGCGAAACTTATCCTGCCCGGTAATGGCGTGAAACTGGCGAGCGTCGAGGCTGTCGACGCTGACGTTAATCGCCGTCAGACCGGCGTCGCGCCACTGGGCAACGTCGCGGGCCATGCGGTAACCGTTGGTGGTGACGGCAATCTGGCGAATGGCGGCGTTTTCCCGCACCGCGGCGATGATGTCGGTGAAATCGCGGCGCAGGGAGGGTTCGCCGCCCGTCAGGCGCACTTTTTCCGTGCCCATTGCGCTAAAGGCGCGGGTCACGCGGCGAATTTCATCGAGGCTGAGAAAGCCGTTGTTATTGACGCCGCCGGGCTTGTAGCCATCCGGCAGGCAGTAGGTGCAACGAAAATTGCACACGTCGGTAATCGACAAACGCAAGTAATAGAACTTGCGCGCGAACGCGTCAGTCAGTTGTGAGGCCATGTACACCTTTCCAGATTCGGGAGATGCAGTCATTTCTTCCTGCACCCTGGCAGCGAGAGCTATTGCTCTGCTACGGCCAAAGCACCATATCTTAAGACACAGGTGCAGAGGCTTGAGTGTATCCTCTTCGTCTTTCGGGCTGCATCGGCGTTGGCTGCCTTCGCGCACCCCGGTCACATAGCAATCTATGCTCCCGGGGATTTGCTCAGTTGCCGCCTTGATGCAACCCGAAATACTTTGAGGAGTGTCCTCTCTGTCTTTCGGGCTGCATCGGTGTGAAGCAAGCCAAAATCCATTGAGGAGGGTTATGTTAGGCACGCTAACATGCTCTGGCGATAGTAGCGCGATCGCCCGGCTTTCGCCATTGTGAATATCGTTATATAAACCACTACATAGCGACATAATCGTGCACAATGGCTACAGAGTACGTGAAAATCGCTTTTTTGCTTTGATATGTGTCATTTTACGCGGTGCGCGGCATCGTCTTTTGGTGGTATTTACGCTAACGTAGCGCGATAAAAAATCATAAGGAACAATTATGCGTAATCGCACCCTCGCCGACCTGGATCGCGTTGTCGCGCTTGGCGGCGGGCATGGTCTTGGGCGGGTGATGTCTTCGCTTGCCTCACTGGGATCGCGCCTCACCGGCATTGTCACTACTACCGACAACGGCGGATCAACAGGACGTATTCGCCGCTCCGAAGGCGGCATCGCCTGGGGCGATATGCGCAACTGCCTCAATCAGTTGATTACCGAACCAAGCGTCGCCTCGGCGATGTTTGAGTACCGTTTTAGCGGCAATGGCGAACTTTCCGGTCATAACCTCGGAAACCTGATGTTAAAGGCGCTCGATCACCTCAGCGTACGCCCGCTGGAAGCAATTAACATCATTCGCAATTTGTTGAAGGTGGACGCCTTTTTAATCCCGATGTCTGAGCAGCCAGTCGATCTGATGGCGACGGACAGCGAAGGCAACGTGGTGTACGGCGAGGTCAATATCGACCAACTGCACGCACCGGTGCAGGAGCTGATGCTGTCGCCGAAAGTCCCCACCACCCGCGAAGCGGTGCAGGCGATTGCCGAAGCGGATCTGATCCTGATTGGCCCCGGCAGTTTTTACACCAGCCTGTTGCCGCTGCTGCTGCTTGATGAGTTAGCCCAGGCGCTGCGCCGCACCCCTGCGCCGGTGGTCTATATCGGCAACCTCGGCAAAGAGCTCAGCCCCGCCGCCGCCCGCCTGACGCTGGCGGATAAGCTCTCGATCATGGAGCAGTACATCGGCAAGCGCATTATTGACGCCGCCGTGGTGGGGCCAAAAGTGGACGCCAGCACGGTCACAGACCGGCTGATTATTCAGGAAGAGCTGGAGGCGAGCGATATCCCCTATCGCCACGACCGTGTTCTGCTGCGCAACTCGCTGGAGAAAGCGGTGCAGCAGCTTGGCTGACGCGCGGGCGGGGCAGAATCAGCCCCGCCAAACTCTTTGCTTAATTTCTTAAGGTTGTCTTAAAAAACCCCTGTCAGCATAGCGCTATTCACATTATGGAATTTGGCTATGCGCACGCTTTCGCTCTATCGGCCCTCTTTAAGCCGCCTCTCTCTGCTTACCCTTGCGGCGCTCTATATCGCGCTGGTGCTCAATATTGTCTTTTACCGCCAGGCGTTTCATCTGCTTCCGGTCGACTCGCTGCATAATGCGCTGGTGTTCCTCACCATGCCGCTGGTGGCCTTTAGCGTAATCAATATTGTGCTGACGCTGGCGTCGTTTCTGTGCCTCGACCGGCTGCTGCTGAGCCTGTTTATTCTGCTCTGTGCCGCCGCACAGTACTTTATCTCCACCTTCGGCGTGATTATTGACCGCTCGATGATCACCAATATTCTCGATACCACCGCGGCGGAGAGCTTCGCCCTGATGTCGGGCAAAATGGTGATGACGCTGGTGCTGACCGCCCTGCTGCCGGTGATTATCGCCTGGTGGATCAAGATCAAACCCACCCGCCCCCTGCTGCGTAGCATTACGCTGCGCCTGCTTAGCGTGGCGATCTCCGCGCTGATTATTGTTGCCGTGGCGGTGCCGTTTTATAAAGATTACGCCTCGCTGTTTCGCAACAACAAAGAGCTGGTGAAAACCCTCGGCCCGTCGAACGCCATTGCCGCCTCGCTCTCCTGGTATGTTCATAACCGCATGGATAACCTGCCGCTGGTGCGCATCGGTGAAGATGCTCACCAACTGCCGCAGATGAAGCGCGGCCCGCGTAAAAACCTCACCATTCTGGTGCTGGGCGAAACCTCGCGCGGGGATGACTTCTCGCTTGGCGGATACGATCGCGAGACCAACCCGCTGCTGAAGCAGGATAATGTTATCTACTTCCCCAACACCACCTCGTGCGGCACCGCGACAGCGGTCTCCGTGCCCTGCATGTTCTCCGGCATGGGCCGTGCCCACTATGACGATCAGCTGGCGCATCACCAGGAGGGGCTGCTTGATGTAGTGCAGCGCGCCGGGATTCAGGTGCTGTGGAATGAGAATGATGGCGGCTGTAAAGGGGCGTGTGATCGCGTGCCGCACCAGGATATGACGCAGCTGAACCTGGCGGATTACTGCATCAAGGGCGAGTGCCAGGATGAGATCCTGTTTCGCGATCTGGCCCGCTATATCGATCAACTGCCAGGTGACGGGCTGATTGTGCTGCACACCATTGGCAGCCACGGGCCAACCTACTACAACCGCTATCCGGCGCAGATGCGCAAATTCACCCCCACCTGCGATACCAATGAGATCCAGACCTGCTCCCGCGAGCAGCTGGTGAACACCTATGACAACACCATCGTCTATGTCGACTATATTGTTGATAAAGCGATTAAATTACTGCAATCAAAACAGGAGAGGTTTACCACCAGCCTGGTTTACCTCTCCGATCATGGCGAATCACTGGGTGAAAATGGCGTTTACCTGCACGGGCTGCCCTACTCCATCGCGCCCGCCACGCAGAAACATGTGCCGCTGCTGATCTGGCTGTCGCCGGATTACCAGACGCGTTACGGCATTAACAGTCAGTGTGTCGCGAAAAATGCGCGGGAGAAGGCCTACTCGCAGGACAACCTCTTCCCGACCATGTTGGGTATACTGGGCGTCAGCACCACGGTCTACCATCCTGAAGACGATATCCTTACGCCGTGCCGGGAGCAGGTGAAATGAAAATTCTGGTGATTGAAGATGATACGCTGCTGCAACAGGGGTTAATCCTCGCGATGCAGAGTGAAGGCTACGCCTGCGATGGCGTCTCGACCGCCCATGAAGCGGCGCTCTGCCTGGCGGGTGGCCACTACAGCCTGATTGTGCTCGATCTCGGCCTGCCTGATGAAGATGGCCTGCATCTGCTCAACCGGCTGCGCAAAGAGAAATATACCCTGCCGGTGCTGATCCTCACCGCCCGCGATACCCTCGACGATCGCGTCGCGGGGCTTGATACCGGCGCGGATGATTACCTGGTAAAACCCTTTGCCCTCGACGAGCTTAACGCCCGTATCCGCGCGCTGCTGCGCCGTCACCACAATCAGGGCGATAACGAGATTATCCACGGCAACCTGACGCTGAATGTCACCCGCCGCCAGGCGTGGCTGGAGGGACAACTTCTGGAGCTGACGCCAAAAGAGTACGCGCTCTTATCGCGCCTGATGCTGAAAGCCGAAAGCCCGGTACACCGCGAGATCCTCTACAACGATATCTACAACTGGGATAACGAGCCGTCGACCAACACGCTGGAAGTGCATATTCACAATCTGCGCGACAAGATTGGCAAGTCGCGCATCCGCACCGTGCGCGGCTTCGGTTATATGCTGGTGGCACCGCAAGAGCGGCCCGAGTGATGGCGATGTTCGACTTTCGTCACTGGAGCCTGCGCCGCCGGCTGCTGCTGACCATTGGCGGCATTCTGCTCTTCTGCCAGCTGGTCAGCGTCTTCTGGCTCTGGCATGAGAGCGAAGAGCAGATCCAATTGCTGGTGCAGACGGCGATCCACAACCACAACAACCGCAAACATATTGAGCATGAAGTGCGTGAAGCGGTGGCGAGCCTGCTGGTGCCCAGCCTGCTGATTATCGGCCTCGCGCTGCTGCTCTGCATGCAGGCCGTTAAAGCGATCACCCGCCCGCTCTCCGAACTTCAGCAGGAGCTGAATAAGCGCACGCCGAACAATTTGCAGCCTATCACCCTCGATCAGAGCGTCAGCGAAGTGGAGGCGGTCACCTCGGCGATTAACGAGCTGGTCTCGCGCCTGACGTTAACTCTCGATCGCGAACGGCTCTTTACCGCCGATGTCGCCCATGAGCTGCGCACACCGCTCGCCGGGCTGCGTCTGCACCTTGAACTGATGGCAAAAAGCAGCGGTATGCAGGTCGAACCGCTGGTGCAGCGCCTCGATCAGATGACGGAAAATATCGCCCAGCTGCTGCTGTTGGCGCGCGTGGGGCAATCTTTCTCCGCCGGTACCTATCAGCAAGTGACGTTATTAAGCGATGTGGTGCTGCCGATGGAAGAGGAGCTGCGCACCATGCTGGCGGCACGCGATCAGCGCCTGGTGATGCCGGTTGAGGGCGAAGGAATGGCGGTAGCGGGCGATGCGACGCTGCTACGGCTGCTGGTGCGTAACCTGGTAGAGAATGCCCATCGCTACAGCCCGGTCGGCAGCACGATTACTGTACGGCTGGAGCAGGCGGAAACGCCGGTGCTGGCGGTAGAGGATGAGGGGCAAGGGATTGATGAGAGCCGCAGCGGCGAGCTGAGCAAAGCATTTGTCAGAATGGACAGCCGTTACGGCGGTGCCGGTCTTGGCTTAAGTATCGTTACGCGTATCGCGCAACTGCATGACGCGCAGTTTTTCCTGCACAATCGGCTGACACAAAGTGGGGTGCGGGCGTGGGTCAAATTCAGCGCGCCCGACCGGGGGACGATCAGTAGCTCAGCAGCCAAAAATGGGTAAAACCGAGCACCACCGCCAGCGCGCAGGCGACGGCAAAACACTCACGAACGGTAATTTGTTGCATCACACTCTCCTCCAGGAAAACTGAGGAGAGTGTGACAGGGCTATGTTAAGTCAACATTAAGAGGCAACAATAAACAGTTCGCGCAGTTGATGAAGCTGATCGCGCACCTTCGCCGCCTCTTCAAACTCCAGATTCTGCGCATGCTGCATCATCTGCCCTTCCAGCTCATGAATTTTCTGTTGCAGCGCTTTCGGCGTCAGGCCCAGATCGGATGCATCTGCCTCAACCGGCGAGCGGGACTTGCCGCGCCCTTTGGCTTTGGTTTTCGCCAGCCCCTGGCCCAGCGCCAGAATATCCACCACTTTCTTGTTGAGCCCCTGCGGCGTAATGCCGTGCTCTTCGTTGTAGCTCTGCTGTTTCTCGCGGCGGCGCTCCGTTTCGCCAATCGCTTTCGCCATCGACGGCGTGATCTTATCGCCATAGAGAATCGCTTTGCCGTTAATGTTACGCGCCGCACGACCAATGGTCTGGATAAGGGATCGTTCGGAGCGCAGGAAGCCCTCTTTATCCGCATCGAGAATAGCGACCAGCGACACTTCCGGCATATCCAGCCCCTCACGCAGCAAGTTGATGCCGACCAGCACATCGAACTCACCAAGACGCAGGTCGCGGATAATCTCCATACGCTCGACGGTATCGATATCCGAGTGCAGATAGCGCACCTTCGCGCCGTGCTCGACCAGATATTCGGTCAAATCTTCTGCCATACGTTTGGTCAGGGTAGTTACCAGCACACGCTCGTTGATCTCGACGCGCTTACGGATCTCGGACAGCAGATCGTCGACCTGGGTCGCCACCGGGCGCACTTCGATAATCGGATCCAGCAGGCCGGTCGGGCGCACCACCTGATCGATCACCTCTTCGCCCGATTTCTCCAGCTCATAGTTACCCGGCGTCGCGGAGACGTAGATGGTCTGCGGTGCCAGCGCTTCGAACTCTTCGAACTTCATCGGGCGGTTATCGAGCGCCGACGGCAGACGGAAACCATACTCCACCAGCGTCTCTTTACGCGCCCGGTCGCCGCGATACATGCCGCCGATTTGCGGAATGGTCACGTGGGATTCATCAACCACCAGCAGCCCATCAGCGGGCAGATAGTCAAACAGCGTCGGCGGCGCTTCGCCCGGCCCGCGCCCGGAGAGGTAGCGCGAGTAGTTCTCGATGCCAGAGCAGTAGCCCAGCTCGTTCATCATCTCCAGATCGAACTGGGTGCGCTGGGTAATGCGCTGCTCTTCCAGCAGCTTATTGTTCTCCAGCAGAAACTTCCGCCGCTCCGCCAGCTCGACTTTGATCTCTTCCATCGCCTGCACGATGCGCTCGCGCGGCGTGACGTAGTGCGTTTTCGGGTAGATGGTAAAACGCTGGATCACCGATTCAATATGGCCGGTCAGCGGATCGAAGAGCGACAGGCGCTCAACCTCTTCGTCAAACAGCTCAACGCGCAGCGCCAGATCGTCCGACTCCGCCGGGAAGATATCAATCACTTCGCCGCGCACGCGGAAGGTGCCGCGCTGGAACGCCTGGTCGTTACGGGTGTACTGCAGCTCCGCCAGACGGCGCAGGATCGCGCGCTGATCGATGATCATGCCATTGGTGAGGTGCAGCATCATCTTCAGGTAGAGGTCAGGATCGCCCAGACCGTAGATAGCGGAGACCGATGCCACCACGACCACATCTCGCCGCTCCAGCAGCGCTTTGGTGGCCGAGAGACGCATCTGCTCGATATGTTCGTTAACCGACGCATCCTTCTCGATAAAGGTGTCCGAGCTGGGTACATAGGCTTCCGGCTGATAGTAGTCGTAGTAGGAGACGAAATACTCCACCGCGTTATCCGGGAAGAACTCTTTCATCTCGCCATAGAGCTGCGCGGCCAGCGTCTTGTTGGGTGCCAGCACCATTGTTGGGCGCTGCAGATCGGCAATCACATTGGCCACGGTGAACGTCTTCCCTGAACCGGTTACCCCGAGCAACGTCTGGTGCGCGAGCCCGTCTTCCAGCCCTTCCTTGAGGCGACGGATTGCTTCAGGCTGATCGCCAGAGGGGCGAAAAGCGGAATTCAGTTTGAACGGTTTACTCATGAATGGCACCTGATGAGGAGTGGGGCAGGTAAGACAGTTTACTCACCATGCGCATTTTTGCCAACCGAAGATACTGGATGAAAAAACAGTAGCGTGCAAACCGATCTCATCTACCCCAGTGCAAAACATCGCATTGTGGCTGCGATTGGACGATCGGTAAGCGATTAAACCTCGCGTTAAAGGTTATCCCCAGAATTTTTGCCCTTTTAACATTTGTCAAGGTGATGTTTGACGCTTTTATGGCAGTCGGTGACACTTTTCTTACACCCATTGCTTTTATTTAAACATTTGATTAAAAAAGAAAATATTAAAAAGACGGGTTTCGCACCAATTCATGCGCAAGCCGCGCCGCCTCTCGCTTGCCGCACGTTTTCTAACTCTAATACACAAGGTTATCCACAGGAATAGTGGATAACTGCCGCCAGCCCGTGCACCCCGCCCCTCGCCAAACTCCCCCTCAGCGTCGAAAAGGGGGAGGGAAAATTTTTTTATCGACTCTTTTCGGCAATTCTCAGATAACGATGCGCAAGATCCGCATGGGATCCTTCTCACAATTCCACCATCCGTTGCACCACCACCCGCTGCGGTAAGCACTGGCAAAGTGCAGAATTTTTACCTGGGTTTGCGCGCCATCACGTTTTTTTCGCACGCTTTCTCAGCCGTCTCCGAAAAAAATGCCCTTTTCACGTTCTGGCAAGCCTTTTGCAGTTGACCGTAGTGAAAAGCAGTCATACCTGATGGGAACAAGGAGCGGATCATGTTGAGCTTACATGCGGTGAACCACTATTACGGCGACCAACATACGTTATGGGATATCGATCTGGAGTTAGCCCCCGGCCTCTGCACCTCGCTGGTCGGGTTGCCGGGTATGGGAAAAACCACGCTGGTGAACTGCATAACCGGTTATCTGCCGGTGGAGAGCGGCAGCATGATCTGGCAGGATGCGGGCGCACCGCCGCGCGATCTGCTGACACTGCAGGCCGAGCACCGCAGCGCGGTCGGTATCGGCTATGTACCGCAGGACAGGCGTATCTTTTCGCAGCTGACGGTGGAGGAGAACCTGCATGTGGCGATGCGTGCCGCCGGTGACGCAGGGCAGAACTTAAGCCGCGAAATCTTCGATCTCTTCCCGGAACTGTATGGGCTACGCCAGCAGCGCGGCGCGACGTTGTCGGAGGATAACCAGCAGCAGCTGTCGATGGCGCGGGCGCTGGTAACGCGCCCACGGTTGTTGATCCTCGATGAACCAACGCGCGGCCTCGGCCAGGCGTTTATCCATAAGCTGGGGAATTTGATCGTGCGGCTCAATCAGGAGTTTGGTATGTCGATCTTACTGGCGGAGCAGCAGCTGTCGCTGATCCGCCGGGTAGCGGATCGTTTCTGCCTGCTGCACCGCGGGCGCCGCGTCGCCGGGGGCGATATCAGGCAGTTAGATGATCCGCTGCTGGCGCACTGGATGTCGCCGGAGTCAGTACGCTGAGATCGAGATAGTGGCCGGTTGCGGCGGCTTCCGGCGCATCCGCCAGCCACGGGATCTCGCCGATCAGCGGCGCGGGCAGCACGCGTTGCAGCGTCGCCATATACTCCTGGTGGCGTTTACCCGGCTTGACCACGTCATTAGCGATCCAGCCTGCCAGCCTTAGCCCTGCCTGCTGTACCGCCTGGGCGGTTAACATCGCATGGTTGATGCAGCCAAGCTTGACGCCAACGACCAGAATCACCGGCAGGCGCTCCGAGGTGGCCCAGTCGGCAAAGGTCAGCGTCGGCGAGAGCGGCGTAAACCAGCCCCCTGCCCCTTCCACCAGCAGCCAGTCAGCCTGCTGCTCCAGCTGGCGTAAACCGGCCGACATTACTTCCGCCTCTATCGGCTGATTCAGGTCAGCGCTGACAATGTGCGGCGAGGTCGGCTCGGCAAAGGTGTACGGATTAACCGCCTGATAGGTGAGCAGCAAACTGCTGTGGCGCTGCAACGCCAGTGCATCGCTGTTGCGCAGCCCATCGGGCGTCATCTTACTGCCGGAGGCGACCGGTTTATAGCCCGCACTGCGCAACCCGCGCAGATTCGCCGCCTGCAACAGTGCGCAGCTCGCCACGGTTTTACCCACTTCGGTATCAGTACCGGTCACAAAATAGCGTTCAGTCACGGGTTATCACTCCCCAAAAAAGTTGATAGGTCAGCGGGAATTTCCCCTGCTGTTGCGGCCAGGCTTCCTGTAAGCGCTGCAATTTGCCGCGCGTCAGCCCCTGCTGGCGACCAGCATGCAGATGGGTCGCGCCAATCCCTTTAAGGGATCGCAGGGCGCTGGCGGCATCGGCAAACCACAGGGTGACGGTGTCAATGCCGCAGCGCAGCGGCCAGCCGTTCAGCGCCTGCTCAATCTCCGTCGCGGGCAAAAAGCGGTTGGCGTGGGGAAGGCTGTCCAGCGCGCGCCAGGCCTGGTTCAGCTCCGGTAACGAGCCATCTGCCAGCGTGGTAAAAGCAATATGCCCGCCCGGTTCGGTGACGCGCCGCAGTTCGCCAACCGCCTGGCGCAGATCGTCGCACCACTGCACCGCGAGGTTGCTCCACGCCAGTGAAAAGGTCGCATCCGCCAGCGGCAGCGCTTCGATATCGCCAGTGACATAACGCGCGGCGCTCTGCTGCTGGCGGGCTTCTGCCAGCATAGCGGGCGAGAGATCGAGCGCCGTGACATCGCAGCCTTGCGCGCGCCAGTAGCGGCTCATCGCGCCTGGCCCGCAGCCAGCGTCAATCACCCGCGCAGGATTAATGCCGCCCAGTTGCGCCAGCAAACAGTCGGCGCTGAGCCGCTGTAACTCATCATGTCGCGCGTAGCTCTGGGCAGCGCGACCAAAGGCGGCGGCCACCGCCTGTTTATTCACCGCCATGCAGCGCCTCCAGCAACCTGTCGATATCCTCTGGCTGATGCGCGGCGGTTAAGGTGAGGCGCAAACGCGCCGTGCCCGGAGGCACCGTTGGTGGGCGGATGGCTGTCGCAAATAGCCCCTGCTGGCGCAGAGTGTGGGCGAGACGCAGCGCGCGGCTGTTGTCGCCAACAATCAGTGGCTGAATGGCACTGTGCGACTCCGTCACTGCCAGATCCAGCCCGCGCACGCCGTCACGAAAACGGCCGATCAGCGCTGCCAGCTGCGCGCGGCGCGCGTCGCCTTCATCGGAGCGGATAATATCGAGCGCGGCGCTGAGCGCCACCGCCTGCGCGGGGGGCATCGCGGTGCTGTAGATAAGATGGCGGGCGAACTGCACGAGGTAATCGGCAACCGCTTCGCTGCAAAGCACCGCCGCGCCGCTGACGCCGAAACCTTTGCCGAAGGTGACCACCAGAATGTCGGGCTTCACCCCCTGCAAATGGCAACTGCCGCGCCCCTGCTCGCCAAGCACGCCGATGCCGTGGGCATCATCCACCATCAGCCATGCCTGCGCCTCACGCGCGGCATCGGCAATCGCCGCCAGCGGTGCGCTGTCGCCATCCATGCTGAAGATCCCTTCGGTGACCACCAGCTGCTGCCCGTTGAGCGGTTTGCTCAACAGGCTCGCCAGTTGCCCGACATCGTTATGGGCAAAACGGCGCAATTGCGCCGGGTTGAGGGCAGCCGCTTCCAGCAGCGAGGCGTGGCTCAGCTTGTCGGCGACGATGCGATCCTCTTTGCCGGTGAGTGCCGCAATGGTGGCCTGGTTGGCGGCAAAACCGGAGATAAAGAGCAGCGCGCGGTCGTAACCGAGCCACTGCGCCAGCTCGCGCTCAAGTTGATGATGCGCAGCCGTATGGCCAACAACATGGCCCGAACCGCCGCTGCCGACGCCATACTGCGCGGCGCCCTGCTGCCAGGCGGCAATCACCTGCGGATGCTGGCTTAAACCGAGGTAGTCATTACTGGCGAAGTTGCAAAAACGCTCGCCCTCAAGGGTTAACCAGCGTCCGGCACCCTGCTCAACGGTGATACGGCGGCGCAGGGCATCTGCCGCGCGGCGTTCGCTGAGCGCGGCTTCGATTCGCTGCTGCCAGCTCATAGGGTCGCCGCGTTGTAATAGTGCTCCGTGTCGGCGTGAAGCAGCTGCTGCTCAATCTCCTGCTGCTGTTCGTTATCGCCATTCAGCACCTGGGTCTGCTGCGGGTTTAGCCCCAGTTTCTGGAACAGAAGCAGGTCTTTATCCTCTTCCGGGTTTGGCGTTGTCAGCAGTTTGCAGCCGTAGAAGATGGAGTTGGCCCCCGCCATAAAGCACATCGCCTGGGTCTGCTCGTTCATCTGCTCGCGCCCGGCCGAAAGGCGAACGTAGGAGGTGGGCATCATGATGCGCGCCACGGCGATAGTGCGAATAAAATCAAAGGTGTCGACATCGTCGTTATCCGCCAGCGGCGTGCCTTTCACCTTCACCAGCATGTTGATCGGCACGCTCTCCGGCGGCGTCGGCAGATTGGCGAGCTGCATCAGCAGCCCGGCGCGATCGGTAACAGTTTCGCCCAGCCCGACAATACCGCCGGAGCAGACTTTGATCCCGGCATCGCGCACTTTATCCAGCGTGTCGAGACGCTCCTGATAGGTGCGGGTGGTGATGATGTTGCCGTAGAACTCCGGCGAGGTGTCGAGGTTGTGGTTGTAGTAATCAAGCCCGGCGTGGGCCAGACGCTGCGCCTGGCTCTCATTGAGGGTGCCAAGGGTCATGCAGGCTTCCAGCCCCATCGCTTTCACCCCTTCCACCATCTGCTCCAGGTAGGGCATATCGCGATCGTTCGGGTTTTTCCACGCCGCGCCCATGCAGAAGCGCGTTGAACCGGCGAGCTTCGCTTTGCGCGCCGACTCCAGCACCTGCTCCACCTCCATCAGCCGCTCCGACTCGAGGCCCGTTTTGTAGCGCGCGCTTTGCGGGCAATATTTGCAATCTTCCGGGCAGGCGCCGGTTTTGATCGACAGCAGCGTGCTGACCTGCACCTGGCGGGGGTCAAAATGCTGGCGGTGGATTTGCTGCGCTTCGAAAAGCAGATCCAGCAGCGGTTTTTCAAATAAAGGAGTAACTTGCGACAGTGTCCAGCGTGTGTGGTGAGCCATCTGGCCTCTCCAAAAGTGTGATTAAATCGTTATTCGGTGTAGACTCGTAAACCTAAAACTTTTTAATTTGGTTTACAAGTCGATTATGACCCAGGACGATTTAGCTTTTGATCGCAGCCATATCTGGCATCCCTACACCTCTATGACCGCCCCCCTCCCCGTCTACCCGGTCGCCTCCGCGCAGGGCTGCGAGTTGCATCTCGCCAGCGGCGAACGGCTGGTGGACGGCATGTCATCCTGGTGGGCGGCGATCCACGGTTACGGCCATCCGGCGCTGAACGCGGCGATGAAAACGCAGATCGATGCCGTCTCTCACGTGATGTTCGGCGGCATTACCCATGCGCCCGCCGTGGCGCTGTGCCGCAAACTGGTGGCGATGACGCCCGAGGCGCTGGAGTGCGTGTTTCTCGCCGACTCCGGTTCGGTGGCGGTGGAAGTGGCGATGAAGATGGCGCTGCAATACTGGCAGGCGAAGGGCGAGTCGCGGCACCGCTTCCTCACCTTCCGTAACGGCTACCATGGCGACACGTTTGGTGCGATGTCGGTGTGCGATCCCGATAACTCGATGCACAGTTTGTGGAAGGGTTACCTGCCGGAAAACCTCTTCGCACCTGCGCCGCAGAGCCGTTTCGATGGGGAGTGGGATGAGCACGATATGGTGGCATTTGCCCGCACGCTGGCGGCCCATCGCCATGAGATCGCCGCCGTTATTCTGGAGCCGATTGTGCAGGGCGCGGGCGGCATGCGTATTTATCATCCTGAGTGGCTGAAGCGCATCCGTAAGATGTGCGATCGCGAAGGGATCCTGCTGATCGCCGATGAGATCGCCACCGGCTTCGGCCGCACCGGTAAACTCTTCGCCTGTGAGCATGCGGGTATCACGCCGGATATTCTCTGCCTTGGCAAAGCGCTGACCGGCGGCACTATGACCCTCTCCGCCACGCTGACCACCCGCGTGGTGGCAGAGACCATCAGCAACGGCGAGGCGGGCTGCTTTATGCACGGCCCAACCTTTATGGGCAACCCGCTGGCCTGCGCGGCGGCAAGCGCCAGCCTGGAGATTTTGCAGCGCGGCGAGTGGCAGGCGCAGGTAGCCGCCATTGAAGCACAGCTGAAGGCGGAGCTGGCTCCCGCCGCAGAGGCCGCAAGCGTCGCGGATGTGCGGGTTCTCGGCGCGATTGGCGTGGTGGAAACGCGCTCGCCGGTGAATATGGCGGCGTTGCAGCGCTTCTTTGTTGAGCAGGGGGTCTGGATCCGCCCGTTTGGCCGCCTGATCTATCTGATGCCGCCCTATATCATCACCCCGGAGCAGCTGTCGCGACTGACCCAGGCGGTGAATGCCGCCGTGCTGCGTGCGGACCTCTTCGCCGCCGAGGCGTAAAAGATGCACTACACTTTTGGGTTACTGACCTGAAAAATGGAGGATATATGGCAATTCTGATGGTTCTGACCTCGCATGACACCCTCGGCGACACCGGCAAGAAAACCGGTTTCTGGCTCGAAGAGTTTGCCGCACCCTGGTATATCTTTCAGGATGCAGGCGTAGAGGTGGTACTCGCCTCTCCGGCGGGCGGACAGCCGCCGCTCGACCCGACCAGCGATGCGCCGGATGCGCAGACGCAGGACACCGAGCGTTTCCGTAGCGATGAAAAAGCGCAGCAGGCGCTGGCAAATACTCTGCCCCTGAGCAGCATCAACATCAGCGATTATGACGCGGTCTTTTTCCCGGGCGGCCACGGCCCGCTGTGGGATCTGGCTGAGCACCCCGCCTCTATCGATCTGATTGAAAAATATTGGGCGGAAGGAAAACCGGTCGCGGCGGTCTGCCACGCACCGGGCGTACTGCGCCATGCGAAAAAACCGGACGGCACGCCGCTGGTGCAGGGTAAACGCGTCACCGGTTTTACCAACAGCGAAGAAGAGGCGGTTGGCCTGACGAAAGTGGTGCCGTTCTTAGTGGAAGATTCACTGAAGCAGGCAGGCGGGCAGTTCGAGCGCACCGATGACTGGGGCGTCTATGTAGTGACCGACGGCCATCTGGTCACCGGTCAGAACCCGGCCTCCTCTGCGGCAACCGCCGAAGAGTTGCTGAAACTGCTGCACCTTTAAGCAAGGAGGCCACATGAAGTTACTCAGCCATAATTTTCGTGATGGTGAGAAGCTGCCGCTGCGTCACGTGTTTAACGGCATGGGCTATGAGGGCGATAATATTTCGCCCCATCTGACATGGGATGAGGTGCCTGCGGGCACCAAAAGCTTTGTCGTCACCTGCTTTGATCCTGACGCGCCCACCGGCTCCGGCTGGTGGCACTGGATTGTGGCGAACCTGCCGGCAGACACTCGCGTACTACCGCAGGGTGCCGGATCCGGCAGTGCCGCATTGCCGGAAGGGAGCGTGCAGACGCGTACCGACTTTGGCAGCGCCGGATATGGTGGCGCGGCACCGCCGAAGGGCGAAACCCACCGCTATATCTTCACCGTTCACGCGCTGGACGTGGAGAAACTGGATGTCGACGAGAACGCCAGCGGGGCAATGGTCGGCTTTAATGTCCATTTTCACACCCTCGGCAGCGCCACTCTCACCGCCCTTTTCAGCTAAAAGCCAGGGATTTACAGCCGATTTAACAAATCGGCTTCCCGTTTCGCTCAACTTAGTATAAAAAAGCAGGCATTACGCTATCCCCTTTAACTTGCATAGTCTGGAGCACCCCTTGAACACATCATCGGTTTCCCGTCTGGCGCTGGCGCTCGCTTTTGGCGTGACACTGACCGCCTGTAGCTCGACGCCGCCCTCTGAGCGTCCTTCTGAACAAACTGCGCCGGGCACCTCCTCGCGCCCTATTCTCAGCGAAGCTGAAGCGAAAAACTTCACCGCCGATCGCTACTTCACCCCGCTGGCCGCCAACAGCGCCGCGTGGAAACCTTACGCGATCCGCGTGCCGGAAAAAGCAGATTTCGTTGTTGGGCCGGCCGGTACGGCGGGTGTGACTCATACCACCATTCAGGCTGCGGTTGACGCTGCTATCAATAAACACGCCAGCGACCGCCAATATATTGCGGTGATGCCGGGTGAATATGAAGGCACCGTCTATGTGCCTGCGGCTTCGGGCAGCGTGACCATTTACGGTACCGGTGAGAAAGCGGCGGATGTGAAGATCGGTCAGGCGATCGATTCTGAAATGGATCCGACCAGCTGGCGTCGCCTGGTCAACCCATCGGGCAAATATATGCCGGGTAAACCAGCATGGTATATGTTTGATGCCTGCCAGCGCAGCCGCGCGGCGACCGTGGGCGTGATGTGCTCCGCCGTTGTCTGGTCGCAGAACAACGGGCTGCAACTGCAGAACCTGACCATTCAGAACACGCTCGGCGACAGCGTCGATGCCGGCAACCACCAGGCGGTGGCGCTGCGCAGCGATGGCGATAAAGTGCAGATCAACAACGTTAATATCCTCGGTCGCCAGAACACCTTCTTTGTGACCAACAGCGGCGTAGATAACACCCTGCGCAGCGATCGCCAGACCCGCACGCTGGTGACCAACAGCTACCTCGAAGGCGATGTGGATATCGTTTCCGGGCGTGGCGCGGTGGTGTTTGATAACACCGACTTCCGCGTGGTCAACTCGCGTACGCAGCAGGCAGGCTATGTCTTCGCACCGTCAACCCTGTCGAACCTCTATTACGGTTTCCTCGCCGTCAACAGCCGCTTTACCGCCGCCGGAAACGGTGTCGCGCAGCTGGGCCGCTCGTTGGATATCGACAGCAGCACCAACGGCCAGGCGGTGATCCGCGATAGCGTGATTAACGAAGGCTTTAACGTGGCGAAACCGTGGGGCGATGCCGCCGTATCAGGCCGCGCCTATGCGGGCAACGCCGGCACTGCGGATGATAAAGGCAACATCCAGCGCGATTTGAACGATGCCAAGTTCAACCGCTTCTGGGAGTTCAACAACCGCGGCCTCGGCAGCAAAGTGGTTGCTGAGCCGAAGAAGTAATCCGCATCTGAAAACTAAAAACCTCGCCGCGGCGAGGTTTTTTTATGCCCGAAAATGGGATCCCGGTTATTACATGGCGTTAATCACTACCCACATCGGGCCCTGGCCCACGGCGTAACGCGCTTTTTCCGCCAGCAGACCCTGCGCGCCGCTAATCTCATACAGCGCGATATGATGGGATTTCTGCCCGGCGGCAATCAGGTATTTGCCGTTGTTATCGATATTGAAGCCGCGCGGCTGGGTTTCGGTCGGCTGGAAACCTTCAACGGCGATGACGCTGCCATCTTCCGACACGCTGAAGATGGTCAGGGTGCTGGAGGTTCGGTCGCAGGCATAGAGATGACGGCCATCCGGCGTGATATGGATATCCGCCGCCCAGCGGGTATCACTGAACTCCGGCGGCATCATATCCACGGTCTGCACGCACTCGGTTTTGCCATGCGGATCGCTAAGTTGCCAGACATCGACGCTGCTGTTGAGTTCGTTAACGCAGTAGGCGAAACGCTTATTCGGGTGGAAGGCCATATGGCGCGGGCCGGCGCCCTCGACGGTGGTCACTTCCGACGGCTCCTGCGCGGTCAGCGCGCCCGTTTCACCGAGGGTAAAGAGACAGATGCGATCCTGCTTCAGAGCAGGGACAAACAGCGTGCGGTTGTCCGGGGAAATATTGGCCGAGTGGCACCCTTCCAGCCCCTCTTCAAGGTGTACGGTCTCGCCCGGAATGCCATCATTCAGGCGCACCACGCTGACGCTGCCCGCATTATAGGAGGCGCTAAACAGGAAACGACCGCTGTGATCGGTGGAGATATGGGTCGGGCTGCCGGAGAGCGGCGCTTCTGCGGCGTAGCTCAGGGCGCCATCCTCAGGGGAGATACGGTACGCGAGAACGCGAAATTCAGGGCGAACGCCAACGTAGAGGTAACGTTTATCCGGGCTGACAACCATCGGCTGCACCTGGCCTGGCACATCGACAACCTGCACCAGCGTCAGGCTGCCTTCGGAATTCAAACGCCAGACGTGGATCTGCTGACTTTCGGGGCTGGCGGTATAAACGGTCTGTTTCATGAACACTCCTTTCCTCAAATTCTTCTCTGCGTTAAGTAACCAGGATAGCCGTTTTTGCGGCGTGATGCTGAATTTCGCCCTCAGATTTTGCGCATGCGACGACGGGGTGTACCATCCCCGGACACGAATTTTCACCTTCAACCACGGGAAACGATATGACCTCGCGCGTAATAGCACTCGATTTAGACGGTACGCTTTTAACCCCGAAGAAGACGCTTCTGCCCTCTTCCCTTGAAGCGTTGGCACGCGCAAAAGCCGCCGGGCATCTGCCCATTATCGTGACCGGTCGGCACCATGTCGCTATCCACCCTTTTTATCAGGCACTGGCGCTGGATACACCTGCAATTTGTTGTAATGGTACCTATTTGTATGATTATCATGCAAAAAAGGTGCTCGCCGCCGATCCGCTGCCGGTCAACCAGGCGCAACAACTGATCGCCCTGCTGGAGGAGTACCAGGTGCATGGCCTGATGTATGTCGATAACGCCATGCTGTATGAAAAGCCGACCGGCCATGTGCTGCGCACCACGGCGTGGGCCGAAGCGCTGCCGCCCGAGCAGCGCCCGGTGTTTCAGCAGGTGGACTCCCTGCGCGCCGCGGCCGCAGAAGTGGAGGCTATCTGGAAATTCGCCCTCACCGATGAAGATACCGGCAAGCTGAAGAACTTTGCTCACCATGTTGAGCAGACGCTAGGGCTGGAGTGCGAGTGGTCATGGCACGATCAGGTGGATATCGCCCGCGCCGGTAACAGCAAAGGCAAACGGCTGGCCGAATGGGTCGCCGCGCAGGGCTTATCGATGCAGGATGTCGTGGCCTTTGGCGATAACTATAACGATATCAGCATGCTACAGGCCGCAGGCACCGGTGTGGCGATGGGCAACGCCGACGACGCGGTGAAAGCCCATGCCAATGTGGTGATTGGCGATAACACCGTCGATAGCATCGCCCAATTTATTGATAAAGAGCTGCTCTAATCAGGCGGTGATCGACACGCTTTTGATTTGGCAAGGCGAGGCACCAGACCTCGCCTTTGTATGGCTTAATGATATCGACCTGATGGTGCTGCAATATAGGAGAGTAGTGCAAACCCGAAAGCGCCGAAGCGAATGGGCTCAGAATAGTCGATATCGTAATTGATATGCAGAAAGCCTTTAAGGAACGAAGTGCCATGCACTGCAAGGCAAAACTGTATGGCAGCGATGCCAAAAACGAACAGGGTGTAAAAGATATGGAGAAACCGCGAATTTCTTGTATCTACAAATACTTTTCCGATCAGCAGGACGAAAAGCACCAGCAATGACACGACGTAATATATAACTTCAGCAACCCATGTGTTGGTATTGAAAATAACAATATCCTCTGCCATCGCCCCTTCTCCTTTGAAATGGTCATATCTTCCGTCTGGCAATAGCTCTTCTTCCCGCTACGCTCGAGCGGCAATTGTGCCATAAGGCATTTCCTGTGTGGAAATCAGAAGCTTATGTAATGAAAAAATGAGGAGATGAAACGGGCGTAACGCCCGTTTTCTGGCTATCAGGCGGTGATCGACACGCTTTTGATTTGCGCATAGAGCCACTGGCCGGATTTGATACTGAGTTCATCCCGCGCCCAGGGGCTGATGCGCGCCCACAGGGTTCTTCCACCGACATCCAGCTGCACTTCCACCTGCCCGTCGACATCGAAACACTGCACGATTTTGGCGCGCAGAATATTGCGGATGCTGGTGTTCATCGGCGGCTGGAGCACCAGTGACACATCGGTGGCCTGAATGCGGATACGCAGCGCGCTTTTCAGCGGCCGATCGATCTTATTGACCCAGATATGCTGATCGCCCAGCGCCAGCGCGGTCATCGCGTAGTGCGGATGGTGTTCCAGCACCAGCACTCTCAGCACGCTGCTCTGCTGCTCCGGTGGCAGCCACGGGTTCATTACGCTGCTGCCCCACACATCTTCGAGGCTGCCAAAGGCTTTCACTTCGCCCGCTTCCAGCACCATCACTTTATCTGCCAGATGCAGGATCTCATCCAGCGAGTGGCTGACGTAGAGCATCGGGATATTGATCTCCTGCGCCAGCCGTTGCAGGTAGGGCAGTAGTTCCCGCTTGCGCGGAATATCCAGCGACGCCAGCGGTTCATCCAGCAGCATCAGTTCTGGCGCGGTCAATAACGCGCGGCCAATTGCCACCCGCTGCTTTTCACCGCCGGAGAGGCCGCCGGGCAGCCGGTCGAGCAGCGGCTCGATGCCGAGCAGTGTCACCAGTTTGTCAAACTGAGCAGCCATCGATTTCGCCATACCGTAGCGCAGGTTGCCGCGCACGCTATAGTGCGGAAAGAGGCGCGCATCCTGAAAAACATAGCCGACGCGGCGCTTTTCGGGCGGCAGACACACTTTGCGTTCGGTATCGAACAGCACGCGGTCGTTAAGCACGATGCGCCCCTCTTGCGGCTGCGTCAGGCCGCCGATGGCGTTAATGAGTGAGGTTTTCCCCGCGCCCGAGACGCCAAAAATCGCGGTGATGCCGCTGGCAGGCAGCGTTTCGGCGATATGTAACCGATGGCTGCCCAGCGTCTGGGTGAAATTAAGCTCCAGCATCGGTTATCTCCCCGTCCGTTCGCGGCTCACGCGTGCCAGCCACTCTGAAATCAGCAGGGAGATCAGCGCCAGAATAATCGAAATAATGCACAGGCGCGCGGCGGCGCTTTCGCCCCCCGGCGTCTGAATTAAGGTGTACATGGCAGAGGGAATAGTGCGGGTTTCGCCCGGAATATTGGAGACGAAAGTAATGGTGGCACCAAACTCGCCGAGAGAGCGGGCAAAGGCCAGCACCGTGCCGACAATAATCCCCGGCAGGGTGAGCGGTAAGGTAATGGTGAAAAAGACGCGCCAGCGACCGGCCCCCAGTGTGCGGGCGGCCTGTTCCAGTTTGGTATCGACACTCTCCAGCGCGAGGCGAATGGCGCGCACCATCAGCGGGAAGGACATCACCGCAGCGGCTAATACCGCGCCGCGCCAGCTGAAGGCGAAAGTGATGCCAAACCAGTCATAGAGCCACTGACCGACGATGCCACGGCGGCCCATGGCGATCAGCAGCAGGTAACCCACCACCACCGGCGGCAGCACCAGCGGCAGATGCAGCACGCTGTCGAGCAGCGCTTTGCCCGGAAAAGTGCGGCGCACCAGCAGCCAGGCAAAGAAGATCCCAAAGGGCAAACTGAGTAGTACCGCCAGGGAAGAGACTTTAAGGCTCAGCAGAACAGCCTGCCATTCAGGATCGGTCAATATCATTCGTGCGTTGTAAATCCGTAACGTTTAAAGATTTCAGAAGCCTGCGGGCCTTTCAGATAGTCGTAAAACGCGCTCACCGTTGCGTTTTTATGGCCATCGATAATCGCCAGCGGGTATTCCACTTTTTTATGCGACGCTTCCGGGAAGGTGCCCACCACTTTCACCCCTTTGCTGGCCACGGCGTCAGAGCCGTAGACAATGCCTAACGGTGCTTCGCTGCGCTCTACCAGCGCCAGCGCGCCGCGAACATCCTCCGCAGGTGCCAGTTTCGGCGAGAGGGTTTCCCAGGCGCCCAGTTTTTGCAACGCCTCTTTGGCGTAGATACCGGCCGGAACATGATCCGGATCGCCCACCGCCAGACGGCCGCCTTTCAGCAGGCTGTTCCAGTCGGTTTTCGCATCAATTTTGATCTCACCCTGCGCGCTGCTTTTCGGCGCAACCACCACCAGGCTATTGCCGAGCAGGGTTTCACGGCTCGCGCTATCCACCGCTTTTTTCTCGATCGCGTAATCCATCCACTTCTGGTCGGCCGAGATAAAGAGATCCGCCGGCGCACCCGCTTCAATCTGGCGGGCAAGCGTGGAAGAAGAGGCGAATGAGGAGACCACCTCAACCTGCTTCTCTTTTTTATACGCGGCGGCAATATCCTGCATCGCATTGGTCAGCGAGGCGGCGGCAAAGACGGTAATTTTACCCTCTTGCGCCACGGCCTGCCCTGCTACGACAAGTGTTAATGCTGCGCCAACCAGCAGACGTCGCCCTGTGTGTGCCATTTTTTACTCCTCTCATTTTCGTTATATAAAAAAAAACATAACGATAGTATCAGAGAATGGCAGCGGGCCGGAAATACCCATCAATAATTAAAACCTACCTAACTATATCGGCAGAAAGGGAAAAGATCTTGAATGGCAGAGAGCGAAACGCCCACAAAGTGGGCGTTTGGGAAGGGATTAGCGCGACGGGGTAGTGGTATTGCGGCGCTTTTCGCGGTGTCCAACGGCGGAAAAGACGTTGAACACTTCACCCAGGCCATAAATCAGACCGAGGATAATCGCCATAACCACCGGCACCATAATCACGGCAAAAACCAGGCTTTTCAACAGCTCTAACATGGTCGTCTCCAGAAAGTGAGAATGCGGCATTCTAGCCTGAACATTATGTAAAACACTCGCCTTTTGTGCGATTGCCCGGCACTAGGCGCGTCGGCGCTTTTCCTTCACAATAGCCCTTTTGCGAGGGAAGTGCGTCATGCAGGCTGAAATTCTCCTTACTCTTAAACTCCAGCAGCGCCTCTTCGCCGACCCGCGGCGCATCGCCCTGCTTAAGCAGATTGAGCAAACCGGCTCCATCAGCCAGGGCGCGAAGAACGCCGGGATCAGCTACAAAAGCGCGTGGGACGCCATCAATGAGATGAACCAGCTCAGCGAGCAGACGCTGGTTGAGCGCGCCACCGGCGGCAAAGGCGGCGGCGGCGCGGTAGTCACCCGCTACGGGCAGCGTCTGATTCAGCTCTACGATCTGCTGGGGCAGATCCAGCAAAAAGCCTTTGATGTGCTGAGCGATAATGACGCCCTGCCGCTCGACAGCCTGCTGGCGGCCATCTCGCGCTTCTCCCTGCAAACCAGCGCCCGCAACCAGTGGTTTGGCACTATCACCGCCCGTGACCACCAGCAGGTGCAGCAGCATGTCGAGGTGTTGCTGGCGGATGGGCAAACCCGGCTTAACGCGGCGGTCACGGCGCAAAGCGCTGAACGCTTAGGGCTGGAGGCGGGCAAAGAGGTGCTGGTGCTGCTAAAAGCGCCGTGGGTCAGCCTGACCTGCGATGCGCGGCTGGCGGCGCAGGCGGATAACCAGATAACCGGCGCGATTGCCCATATTGAGCAGGGCGAGGTGCAGAGTGAAGTGCTGATCGCCCTGCCGGATGGTCAGATGCTTTGCGCCACAGTGCCAAATGCGCAGGTGGAGGATATGCAGGAACAGCAGCAGGTGACGGCATATTTTAATGCCGATCGGGTGATTCTCGCCACGTTGTGCTGAGGGCATTGACAAGCCGGGCCATTGCACGTATCCCTGAGTTTCTGTGCTGCAAAACCTGGGATACATCATGTCGTCATTGCAAATTTCGCAAGGTACGTTTCGTCTTAGCGATACCCGCACGCTGCATCTTGAAGATCTCCGCCTGCAGGCCGGAGAGAGCTGGGCCTTTGTCGGTGCCAATGGCAGCGGCAAATCGGCGCTGGCTCGCGCGCTGGCGGGTGAGCTGACGCTGCTTAACGGCGAGCGCCAGTGCCACTTCACCCGCCTTACCCGCCTCTCCTTTGAACAGCTGCAAAAGCTGGTTAGCGAAGAGTGGCAGCGTAATAACACCGATATGCTCTCGCCGGGCGAAGAGGATACCGGTCGCACCACCGCCGATATTATTCAGGATGAGGTTAAAGACCCGTCGCGCTGCGCGGCGCTGGCGGCGCAGTTTGGCATTACCCATCTGCTTGAGCGGCGCTTTAAATACCTCTCCACCGGCGAGACCCGCAAAACCCTGCTCTGCCAGGCGCTGATGGCGCAGCCGGAGTTGCTTATTCTTGATGAACCCTTTGACGGGCTGGATGTGGACTCCCGCCAGCAGCTCGCCGAGTTGCTTGCCCGTCTGAATGCCGATGGCTACACGCTGGTGCTGGTGCTCAACCGCTTCGATGAGATCCCGGCCTTTGTTCAGCATGCGGGCGTGCTGGTGGATTGCGCCCTGACGGAAACCGGTGAGAAAGAGGCCCTGCTTCAGCAGGCGCTGATTGCCCAGCTGGCGCACAGTGAACAGTTGAGCGGCATGGCGCTGCCGGAGCCGGACGCGGTACCCGCCCGTGCCACGCTCGATCCCAGCGCAGCGCTGATTGTGCTTAACGACGGCGTGGTCTCCTATGATGACCGCCCAATCATTAATCACCTCAGCTGGCGGGTGAATCCGGGCGAGCACTGGCAGATTACCGGCCCGAACGGCGCGGGGAAATCGACGCTGCTAAGCCTGATTACCGGCGATCATCCGCAGGGCTACAGCAACGATTTAACCCTGTTTGGCCGCCGTCGCGGCAGCGGTGAGACCATCTGGGATATCAAAAAACATATTGGCTATGTCAGCAGTAGCCTGCACCTCGATTACCGCGTCAGCACCACGGTGCGCAATGTGATCCTCTCCGGCTATTTCGACTCGATTGGGATTTACCAGGCGGTCTCCGATAAGCAGCACAAGCTGGCGCAGCAGTGGCTCGATATTCTCGGCTTCGATGCCCGTACCGCCGACGCGCCGTTTCACAGCCTCTCCTGGGGGCAGCAGCGGCTGGCGCTGATTGTCCGCGCACTGGTTAAACACCCGACGCTGCTGATCCTTGATGAGCCATTGCAGGGGCTGGATCCGCTCAACCGCCAGCTGGTGCGCCGCTTTATCGATGTGCTGATCGGCGAAGGGGAAACCCAACTGCTGTTTGTCTCCCACCACGCTTCCGACGCGCCCGGCTGCATTACCCATCAGCTGGCGTTTATTGCCGACGGCGAAGGCTACCGCTACGCCTTAACACCACAATAATTGGGGGGCTGCTTCGCCTCCTGGCGGTGTGGTGTAATAGCGCCCGCGCGTTTTCGCGTAAAAAAATAATGATCGTTTACTGGCTTGCTGATGACGCCCCCCGTTATCCGCGGCCAGTTTTTGTTATGGCAAGAAAAAAGCCCGCCGATGGACGACGGGTCAATATAAACGGGACCTTTATGACTCAATATCTCTCCCTTCCCCGCGTCCTTACGCTGGTCGCGGCGCTCTGCTTTGGTTTCAGCACGCTGAGTTTTGCCGAAGAGACAACACCGGACGCTGCTTCAGCGAACGAAGCAAAAATTAACCAGGCCGTAGAAAACATGCAGCGCGTCAGCGTGTCGGGCCCGCATAAAGTCACGCTGGGTAACCAGGCGGTGCTTAATCTCCCGGAAGGTTTTACCTATATCCCTCCGCGGCAGGCAGCGGAATTTATGCGCGAACTGGGTAACCACGTCGATGAGAGCGCCTTTTACGGGCTGGTGTTCAATGATGCCATCTCCGGGTTCGTCTCCATTGAGTATGACGATGCGGGTTACATCAAAGATGACGATGCCAAAGACTGGGACGCGGCCGAGTTGCTGAGCAACCTGCAGGAGGGGACCAAAGAAGGCAACAAGATGCGCAGCGAGAAAGGCATCCCTCCTATCGAAGTGGTCGGCTGGGTAGAGAAGCCAAGCTATGACGCAGCAACGCATCGCCTGATCTGGTCTGCTGCCATTCGCGATATCGGCAGTAACGTACCGCTGAAAGAGCAAGGCGTGAACTACAACACCTACCTGCTCGGCCGTGAAGGGTATCTCTCGCTGAACCTGGTGACCGATCGCGGCACCGTGGAGCAAGAGAAGCCGCTGGCGAAAAACCTGCTCAACGCTGTGACCTTTAACGACGGCAAAAAGTACAGCGACTTCAACGCCTCGACTGACAAGATCGCTGAGTATGGCCTGGCGGCGCTGATTGGCGGCCTGGCGGCGAAAAAACTTGGTCTGCTGGCGATTATCGGCGTGACGCTGCTGAAGTTCTGGAAACTGGCGCTGATTGCGCTGGCGGGCGCAGGTATGGGCATCAAGAAGCTGCTGTTCCGTAAAAAAGACGACAAATCTAAGATCGTCGAATAAGCATGAAGCTGCTGTTTCTGCTGTTTAAAGGCGCAACCCTCGGCAAGCTGCTGCTTTCCGGGGGGACAATGCTGCTGTCGGTGGCGACCTATGCGCTGGCCTTCGGCTGGCCCTACGCCACCGGCTTCGTGGTGCTGCTCTTTTGTCATGAACTGGGCCACTATCTTGCGGCACGCCAGCGTAACTTACCGGTGGGTCTGCCGATGTTTATCCCTTTCGTCGGTGCCTGGGTGGCGCTAAAAGAGGAGTTTCCGGATGCGGAAACGGAGGCGTGGGTCGGTATCGCCGGCCCCCTGCTCGGCTCGCTTGCCGCACTGGGCTGCTACTATCTGGCGGAGTACTTCGACAGTTCGATGTTGATGGCGGTGGCTTACGCTGGCTTTTTCCTCAACCTCTTTAACCTGATCCCGGTTCCGCCCCTTGATGGCGGGCGCATCACCGTCGCCATTTCGCGCAAGATTTGGTATCTCGGCATCCCGCTGCTGCTCGGTTTCTTTTACCTGCACCCCAGCCCGCTGTTGCTGATTGTCTGCCTGCTGGCGGCTTCGCAAATCTGGACCCGGCGCAAAGAAACGCCCAATTTAACCGCACTTAACCCTGGCAAACGTCTGGAATATACCCTTTTGTACTTTGGGCTGATTGCCTGGCTCTCCCTGATGACCTATAACCTCCACGGGGCGCTGGCCAGCTTTCGCTGAGTTCCCCTGCGTCGCTGCAGCGCAGTGACGTCATTTTCAGACTAATCACACTCGTCGGCGCAGCCCGGTAAATACGCGGCTGTCCCGGCGTTGATGCGGCATTGCGGGCGGTTGAAAAATCAGTGTAAACGATTCCACTATTTTATCCCATGTCACACTTTTTACCGCTCTGTTATGCTAAGGTTAATTCATATCAAATGCTTGATGGAGTCAAATATGCGAGTTCTGGTTACTGGTGGTAGCGGTTACATAGGAAGCCACACCTGCGTGCAACTGCTGCAAAACGGTCATGACGTTATCATCCTCGACAACCTCTGCAACAGTAAGCGCAGCGTGCTTAACCAGATTGAGCGCTTTGGCGGTAAACGGGCGCTCTTCGTTGAGGGCGATATTCGCGATGAAGCGCTGCTGGCCGAGATCCTGCACGATCACGCTATCGAAGCAGTGATCCACTTCGCCGGGCTGAAAGCCGTTGGCGAATCCGTTGCTAAACCGCTGGAGTATTACGACAACAACGTCAACGGCACGCTGCGCCTGATTAACGCCATGCGCGCCGCCAACGTGAAGAACTTTATCTTTAGCTCCTCGGCAACCGTCTATGGCGACCAGCCGAAAATTCCTTATGCCGAAAGCTTCCCGACCGGCACCCCGCAAAGCCCGTATGGCAAAAGCAAACTGATGGTTGAGCAGATCCTAACCGACCTGCAAAAAGCGCAGCCGGAGTGGAGCATTGCGCTGCTGCGCTACTTCAACCCGGTAGGCGCGCATCCGTCAGGTGAGATGGGTGAAGATCCGCAGGGGATTCCGAACAACCTGATGCCCTATATCGCGCAAGTGGCGGTGGGCCGCCGCGAATCGCTGGCGGTGTTCGGCAATGACTACCCGACAGAAGATGGCACCGGCGTGCGCGACTATATCCACGTGATGGATCTGGCTGACGGTCACGTTGCCGCCATGCAGCAGCTGGCAGGCAAACCGGGCGTCCATATTTATAACCTCGGCGCCGGCGTCGGCAGCAGCGTGCTTGATGTGATTAACGCCTTCAGCAAAGCCTGCGGCAAACCGATTGCCTGGCACTTCGCGCCGCGCCGCGACGGCGATCTCCCGGCCTACTGGGCGGACGCCACCAAAGCCGACAAAGAGCTGAACTGGCGCGTAACACGCACCCTTGATGAAATGGCAGAAGATACCTGGCGCTGGCAGTCACGCCATCCGCAGGGCTATCCCGATTAACAGGAGTGGTAATGTCGCAATTTAACCCGGTCGATCACCCGCATCGCCGCTACAATCCGCTGACGGATCAGTGGATTCTGGTCTCTCCGCACCGTGCGAAACGCCCCTGGCAAGGGGCGCAGGAGACGCCGTCTAAACAGACGCTGCCTGCGCACGATCCGGACTGTTTCCTCTGTCCGGGCAATACCCGTGTCACCGGGGATAAAAACCCCGACTACACCAGCACCTATGTCTTTACCAACGACTTTGCGGCGCTGATGACCGACACGCCGGATGCGCCAGAGAGTAACGACCCGCTGATGCGCAGCCAGAGCGCGCGCGGCACCAGCCGGGTTATCTGCTTCTCGCCGGATCACAGCAAAACGCTGCCGGAGCTGAGCGTGGCGGCACTGGAAGAGGTGGTAAAAACCTGGCAGCAGCAGACCGCTGATCTGGGGAAAACCTACCCGTGGATCCAGGTGTTTGAGAACAAAGGCGCGGCGATGGGCTGCTCCAACCCGCATCCGCACGGGCAAGTTTGGGCCAACAGCTTCCTGCCGAATGAAGCCGAGCGCGAAGATCGCCTGCAGAAAGCCTACTTTGCCGAACACCACTCGCCGATGCTGCTCGATTATGTGCAGCGCGAGCTGAAAGATGGCAGCCGCACGGTGGTGGAAACCGAGCACTGGCTGGCGGTGGTACCCTACTGGGCCGCATGGCCGTTTGAAACGCTGCTGCTGCCAAAAGCCGCCGTTCAGCGCATTACCGAGTTAACCGACGCGCAGCGCAGCGATCTTGCGCTGGCACTGAAAAAACTGACCAGCCGCTACGACAACCTGTTCCAGTGCTCATTCCCCTACTCAATGGGCTGGCACGGCGCGCCGTTTAATGGCGAGGATAACGCCCACTGGCAGCTGCATGCGCACTTCTACCCGCCGCTGCTGCGCTCCGCCACGGTGCGTAAATTTATGGTCGGCTACGAGATGCTCGGCGAAACCCAGCGCGATCTCACGGCAGAACAAGCGGCTGAACGCCTGCGCGCGGTCAGTGATATCCATTTTCGCGAATCCGGAGAATAACAATGAGCCTGAAAGAGACAACAGACGCTCTGTTTGCTGAGACATTCGGCTACCCTGCCACCCACACCATCCAGGCCCCGGGCCGCGTCAACCTGATTGGCGAACATACCGATTACAACGACGGTTTTGTGCTGCCCTGCGCCATCGATTACCAGACGGTGATCAGCTGCAAAGCGCGCGACGACCGCACCGTGCGCGTGATCGCTGCCGATTATGACAACCAGCGCGATGAGTTTTCGCTTGATGCGCCGATTGTGGCGCACGACAGCCAGCAGTGGTCCAACTATGTACGCGGCGTGGTGAAACATCTGCAACAGCGCGATGCCAGCTTTGGCGGTGCGGATCTGGTGATCAGCGGCAATGTGCCGCAGGGCGCGGGCTTAAGCTCGTCGGCCTCGCTGGAAGTGGCGGTCGGTACCGTCTTCCAGCAGCTTTACCATCTGCCGCTGGATGGGGCGCAGATCGCGCTCAACGGCCAGGAAGCGGAGAACCAGTTTGTTGGCTGTAACTGCGGCATTATGGATCAGCTGATCTCTGCGCTTGGCAAGAAAGGCAGCGCGCTGCTGATCGACTGCCGCTCGCTCGGCACCAAAGCGGTTTCCATGCCGGAAGGCGTGGCGATTGTCATCATTAATAGCAACTTCAAACGTACGCTGGTGGGCAGCGAATACAACACCCGCCGCCAGCAGTGCGAAACCGGCGCGCGCTTCTTCCAGCAAAAAGCGCTGCGTGATGTCAGCCTCGATCAGTTCAACACTGTGGCGAATGAGCTGGATCCGCTGGTCGCGAAACGTGTGCGCCATGTGCTGACCGAAAACGCCCGCACCGTGGAAGCGGCCGCTGCGCTGGAGAAAGGCGACCTGCAACGCATGGGCGAGCTGATGGCGGAATCCCACGCCTCTATGCGCGACGATTTCGAGATCACCGTGCCGCAAATCGATACGCTGGTGGAGATCGTCAAAGCGACCATCGGTGATAAAGGCGGCGTGCGCATGACCGGCGGCGGCTTTGGCGGCTGCGTCGTTGCGCTGGTGCCTGAAGCGCTGGTGCCGGAAGTGAAACAGGCGGTTGAGAGCCAGTACGAAGCGAAAACCGGCATCAAAGAGACCTTCTACGTGTGTAAACCTTCTCAGGGGGCAGGACAGTGCTAAATGAAACGCCTGCGGTAGCACCCGATGGGCTGCCGGTACGACTGATCACCCTGCGCAACGGCGCGGGGATGGTAGTGAGCTTAATGGACTGGGGCGCGACGCTGCTCTCTGCGCGCGTACCGATGAAAGATGGCAGCGTGCGCGAAGCCCTGCTCGGCTGCGCGACGCCGGAGCACTACTGGGAGCAGACCGCCTATCTCGGTGCGTCTATTGGCCGGTATGCAAACCGCATTGCCAAAAGCCGCTTTACCCTTGATGGCGAGACCTGGTCCCTGACCCCAAGCCAGGGCGAAAACCAGTTGCATGGCGGCCCGGAAGGGTTTGATAAACGCCGCTGGCGCATTGAGCGCCAGAACGACAGCGAAGTGCTCTTCTCCCTCACCTCGCCGGATGGCGATCAGGGCTATCCGGGCACGTTCAACGCCACGGCGCACTTCCGTCTTGGTGATGATAACCGCATTACCATTGAGTACCGTGCGACCACCGACAAGCCCTGCCCGGTCAACCTGACCAATCACGCCTATTTCAACCTTGATGGCGCGCAGGGCGATGTCCGCAATCATACGCTGCAGCTGCTGGCCGATGCCTATCTGCCGGTGGATGAGATGGGCATTCCGACCGGCGATCTGAAAAAGGTGGCGTTGACCAGTTTTGATTTCCGTACGCCAAAAACCGTGGCGGAAGAGTTCCTCAGCGATGAGGATCAGCGCGTGGTGAAGGGTTACGATCACGCCTTTTTACTGCAGGCGCAGGGGGATGTGACTACGCCTGCGGCACACCTGTGGTCGACGGATAAGCAGTTGCAGATGTCGGTCTACACCAGCGCGCCTGCGCTGCAGTTCTATTCCGGTAACTACCTGGAAGGGACGCCTGCGCGCGGCGGGAAAACCTACAGCGCATGGCAGGGCCTGGCGCTGGAGAGCGAGTTTTTACCCGACAGCCCGAACCGCCCGGACTTCCCGCAGCCGGATTGTACGCTGCAACCTGGCGACGAATATGTCAGCCGGACGGAGTATCACTTTATTCCGCTCTGAGCATGAGCCCTCCTGCGGGAGGGCTTTTTTTTGCCCTTTTTGCTGAAATATGCGCCACTTATCCTCAAAACAATAACCCTTGATTCACAAGCAGCTTACACTCTGCGCCTATTTTCGCTATGGTTAAGGGTAATCGTTGCCGGGCAGTGCGCTTCGGCAATACAATGAGAATCGTTATCATTAAATCAGGCTCACAGGAGTAAGTGTATGGCTGTTACTAAGCTGGTTCTGGTTCGTCATGGCGAAAGCCAGTGGAACAACGAAAACCGCTTCACCGGTTGGTACGATGTTGATTTGTCAGAAAAAGGCGTTGGCGAAGCGAAAGCGGCAGGCAAACTGCTGAAAGCTGAAGGCTACGCGTTTGATTTTGCTTATACCTCTGTGCTGAAACGTGCCATCCACACGCTGTGGAACGTTCTGGACGAACTGGATCAGGCATGGTTGCCGGTTGAGAAGAGCTGGAAACTGAACGAACGTCACTACGGTGCGCTGCAGGGTCTGAACAAAGCAGAAACCGCTGAGAAATATGGCGACGATCAGGTTAAACAGTGGCGTCGCGGCTTCGCCGTTACCCCGCCGGCACTGACCAAAGATGATGAGCGTTTCCCGGGCCACGATCCGCGCTACGCGAAACTGACTGAGCAAGAGCTGCCGCTGACCGAAAGCCTGGCGCTGACTATCGATCGCGTTATTCCTTACTGGAATGAAACCATTCTGCCGCGTCTGAAAAGCGGTGAGCGCGTGATCATTGCCGCACACGGTAACTCCCTGCGTGCGCTGGTGAAATACCTCGACAACATGAGCGAAGAAGCGATCCTCGAACTGAACATTCCGACCGGCGTACCGCTGGTGTATGAGTTCGATGAAAACTTCAAACCGATTAAGCACTACTATCTGGGTAACGCGGATGAGATCGCCGCGAAAGCTGCTGCGGTAGCAAACCAGGGTAAAGCGAAGTAATAAAAAAGCCGGACACGTTGATGCCCGGCTTTTGATTCTCAGGCCCGGTACGCTTCGCGCTGCCGGGCTTTTTGCTGCGTTAAATTGCCGGATGGCGGCTGCGCCTTATCCGTCCTGGGTAATGAAGCTGCTGGAACCGTGTAGGCCGGATAAGCGCTTGCGCGCCATCCGTCCTGGGGTAATGAAGCCGCTGGAACCGCGTAGGCCGGATAAGCGCTTGCGCGCCATCCGGCATTATCTCCGCTGCTCTTTTGCCGGATGGCGGCTACGCCTTATCCGGCCTACAAACAGCGCGTTGTTAACCGCGGCGCGCTTTAACGGCTTGGGCTAACTGGCGCAGCATCGCGTCGGTATCTTCCCAGCCGATACAGGCATCGGTCACGCTTTTGCCGTAAACCAGCGCATCGCCGCTCTCAAGGCTCTGGTTGCCTTCCACCAGGTGGCTCTCAATCATCACACCCATGATCGCCTTGTCACCGCCCGCGATCTGCTGGCAAACATCGGCGCTCACGTCCATCTGCTTTTTAAACTGCTTACTGGAGTTCGCATGGCTGAAATCAATCATCACCTGCGCCGGTAAGCCCGCTTTTTCCAGCCCTGCCTTCACTTCAGCGACATGCTTCGCGCTGTAGTTCGGCTCTTTGCCGCCGCGCAGAATAATGTGGCAATCGCCGTTGCCCGCCGTGTTGACGATGGCGGAGTGACCCCATTTGGTCACGGAGAGGAAGCAGTGCGGCGCGCCAGCGGCATTGATAGCGTCAATCGCTACTTTAATGGTGCCGTCGGTGCCGTTCTTAAAACCAACCGGGCAAGAGAGGCCGGAAGCAAGCTCACGGTGTACCTGAGATTCGGTCGTGCGCGCGCCAATCGCGCCCCAGCTCATCAAATCCGCCATATATTGCGGGGTGATCATATCGAGGAACTCACCTGCCGCAGGCAGCCCGCTGTCGTTAATCTCCAGCAGCAGTTTGCGCGCAATACGCAGGCCGTCATTGATGCGGAAGCTGTTATCCATATGCGGATCGTTAATCAACCCCTTCCAGCCAACGGTGGTGCGCGGTTTTTCAAAATAGACGCGCATTACGATTTCCAGTTCGCCCTTCAGTTCGTCACGCAGTGCCAGCAGGCGCGAAGCATACTCTTTTGCCGCCACGGGATCGTGAATGGAACAGGGGCCGATGACCACTAACAGGCGATCGTCGTTGCCGCGCAGGATTTGATGAATTGCCCGGCGCGCCTGGGAGACCGTTCTGGCAGCGGTTTCGGTAGCGGGGAATTTTTCAAGCAGCGCGACAGGAGGGAGTAACTCATTGATCTCTTTGATGCGTAAATCGTCGTTCTGATAAGTCATGATCTTTCCAGTGTGAACATGTTTTTTAGAAGAAAAGCAATCTGACCAATCTATCTCGCTCGCGCCGTAGTGTAAACGCGATTTTACACTTCGCCCGGATAATTCCTGGAATCCACGTAATGTGGTGGGAAAAGTAGCAAGTCGCCACATCCCGACTACACTTTTTAACTGTAAATACCTTTGTTTTACATTTTTTCGTTATTCCATGCTGCTACTTATGGCACGTATGGCATCTTTCACCACTGAGCGTGCGATGGGTTCGCGCATATTCTGCCGACGTCCCGCGCGGCATTAGACGACCAGCACAGGAGCATCATGATGAAAATGAATAAATTAGCGACGCTTTTACTGACCACCACACTGACTCTGGCAGGCGGCGCGGCGTATGCAGCTGACGCATCCTCTTCTAGCTCCAGCAACGGCGATGCCAACGCAGCAGCGAAGGCGGGCCAGGTTGCGCCTGACGCGAAAGAAAACGTTGCGCCAGGCAATGTTGATAACAGCAACATCAACACCGGCAACACGAATACCAACTCCACCTCTACGCAGATGAACCACAAATCTGGTCATATGAGCAAAGAGGAAGTGCACAAAAACACCATGTGTAAAGATGGCCGTTGCCCGGACGTGAATAAAAAAGTTGAAACCGGTAGCGGTGATAACAGCAAAGTGAACACCAAAACTGATGGCACCACCCAGTAAGGCGTGATGCTGAAGTGAAGAAGGAGAGCTGAGGCTCTCCTTTTTTTATTCCTTAAAACTCAAAATCTGCAATGATGTAGGCGTTTTCTCAACGGTCAAAAGGATAGATCCCATCATGGCGCACGATCACTCGCATGGCTCATCGGATGCCAATGCCCGCCGTCTGCTACTGGCCTTTATGGTCACCGCTGTTTTTATGGTTATTGAGGTGGTGGGCGGGATTATTTCCGGCTCGCTGGCGCTGCTGGCCGACGCCGGACATATGCTCACGGATGCCGCCGCCCTGCTCTTCGCTCTGCTGGCTGTGTGGTTTGCCCGCCAGCCGCCGAGCGCCAAACGCACCTTCGGCTGGCTACGTCTGACGACGCTTGCCGCCTTTATCAACGCCCTTGCGCTGGTGCTGATAACAATCTGGATTGTCTGGGAAGCGATCCTGCGCTTTAGCCACCCACAGCCGATTGCCGGGATGACGATGATGGCGATTGCTATCGCTGGCCTTGTGGCAAATCTGCTCTCCTTCTGGCTGCTGCATCGCGGTAGCGAAGAGAAGAACCTTAACGTGCGCGCCGCTGCGCTGCATGTGCTGGGGGACCTGCTTGGCTCCGTTGGCGCGATTGTCGCGGCAGTGGTGATTATGGTGACCAACTGGACGCCCATCGACCCGATTCTGTCGGTGCTGGTCTCTGCGCTGGTGCTGAAGAGCGCGTGGCGCTTGATGAAGGAGAGCGTCAATGAGTTGCTGGAAGGGGTGCCCGCTTCGCTGGATATCGGTGCGTTACAGCGCCATTTGCGCCGTGCAATTCCGGAAATCCGCGATGTGCACCACGTGCATGTCTGGCAGGTGGGTGAAAAACCGCTGATGACGCTGCATGTGCAGGTGATCCCGCCGCGCGATCACGATAAGTTGCTCGGCGAGATCCACCACTTCCTGGCGCACCATTATAAGATTGCTCATGCGACGGTGCAGATGGAGTACCAGCCCTGTAGCGGCTCAGACTGCCATCTTGGCGACGTTACAGCCGATCCCCATCACGGACATCACCATTAATGTGAAAGCGCGCGAGAGCCACGCTCACGCGCGCTGTTAATCCACATCCGGCTGCCGTTCAGGGCAATAAAGGTGAGGATCATATACTCCAGCGACATCGCCCACACGCCCTGGCGCGCAAAAATCACCACGCTTATCACGTTGATAATTACCCACAGCAGCCAGTTTTCTACATATTTGCGCGTCATCAGGATCATCGCCACGATAGAGAGCACCATCATGCAGGAGTCCCAGAACGGGAAAGCATCAGGCTGCAGCGTTGGCATCGCCACGTTCAGCCCGACGGCCTGCATGATATTGACGGCGATACGCGTCAGGAAGGCGAAGACCGGGTTGATAAACAGCGTCATCAGAGCAATCGCCACCACACAGGCGGCAAGCCAGCCGAGGGCTTTGCTACGCGGCAACCAGCGGATTTGCAGTTCGGCCTCATTTTGCGAGGTCTGGCGCGACCAGGCATACCAGCCATAGATATTGGCGGCGAAGAAGAAGAGTTGCAGCAGCAGGCTGGCATAGAGCTGGATCTGAAAGAAGATGATGGCGAAGAGCGTGACGTTAATCAGACCAAAAGCGTAGTTGCTGATTTTCTCAAGGCTGGCGAGCCAGATACAGAGTAAACCCGCCAGCGTGCCTGCGGCTTCAATCCATGAAAGGTCATATCCCCCGGCACCGATCGGAATGTGCACGAGGATGTTTTGCGTACTAAAAAAGTCCATTCTTTCCCCAGAGCGTAGTGTTACGCATTGATGTCTATGAAAATATTAAGGTCGAAGTGTAGCCGCAAAATCGAGCATGCGGTTAAGCGGCAGCAGCGCGCGTTCGCGCAGGCTGGCCTCCACTTCTATCTCATGCGCCGTTCCGCCCTGCTCCAGCCCGTCGGCAATGGCTTTCAGACCGTTCATCGCCATCCACGGGCAGTGAGCGCAGCTGCGGCACGTCGCCCCTTCGCCAGCCGTTGGCGCCTCGATCAGCGCTTTATCCGGCACAGCCTGCTGCATTTTATAGAAGATCCCGCGGTCGGTGGCGACAATCAGTTGCGAGTGAGGCAGCGTTTTTGCGGCCTGGATCAACTGGCTGGTTGAACCGACCGCATCGGCTAACTCTACCACCGCTTGTGGCGATTCAGGGTGCACCAGTATTGCGGCGTCCGGATAGAGCGCCTTCATGCGCCGCAGCGCCTGGGTTTTGAACTCATCATGGACGATGCACGCCCCCTGCCAGCAAAGTACGTCCGCGCCCGTTTGTTTCTGGACGTAATTGCCGAGATGGCGATCCGGTGCCCAGATAATTTTTTCGCCGAGGCTATCGAGGTGCTCAATCAACTCTACCGCAATGCTCGAGGTGACCACCCAGTCGGCGCGGGCTTTTACCGCCGCCGAGGTGTTGGCATAAACCACCACGGTGCGATCCGGGTGCGCGTCGCAGAAGGCGTTGAATGGCTCGATGGGGCAACCGAGATCGAGCGAGCATTCGGCCTCAAGCGTCGGCATCAGGATCGTTTTTTCCGGGCTGAGGATTTTCGCCGTTTCCCCCATAAAACGCACGCCGGCTACCAGCAGCGTCGAGGCGGAATGTCGCGCCCCAAAGCGTGCCATCTCCAGCGAGTCGGAGATGCAGCCGCCGGTCTCTTCCGCCAGCTGCTGGATTTCCGGGTCGGTATAGTAGTGGGCGACCATTACCGCATTACGCTCTTTAAGCAAGCGTTTGATTTTATCGCGATAAAAGGCTTTTTCCGCAGGGTTCAGCGGCGCGGGTTTGGCAGGAAAGGGATAGATTGCGGCTTCAGGATCAAACATTACGCTCATGATGCTCACTCGTTTTGCGTGCTTAACATGATAACCCCAACAGCTGCCAGATATAGATTATTAAGCAGCCGATGTTTTATATACTAAACAAGATACCCGATCGCAGAGATATTGTCGCGGTGAATTTATTCGCAGTGGGGAATGGATAGTGTGGATAATTGCCTGCTGGCGCTGCGCTTAGCAGGCCTACGAAAACCAGGTGCGGAGAGATGTTGCAGGCCGGATAAGGCGTAGCCGCCATACGATTGTGCGTTCAGGTTCAAACAGATTGCCTGCTGGCGCTGCGCTTAGCAGGCCTACGAAAACGGGGTGCGGAGAGGTGTTGTAGGCCGGATAAGGCGTAGCCGCCATCCGGCAGTGCGTTCAGGTCCAAACAGATTGCCTGCTGGCGCTGCGCTTAGCAGGCCTACGAAAACCAGATGCGGAAAGATGTTGTAGGCCGGATAAGGCGTAGCCGCCATCCGGCAAGAAGCGCGCACGGGTTTTTCAAATCGCAGATAGCAGATAGCAAAAAAGCGCCTTTAGGGCGCTTTTTTACATTGGTGGGTCGTGCAGGATGACTCGCTTCGCTCGCCCTTCGGGCCGTCGCCGCAAGCGGCTCCGTTGTCTCACTACGTTCGACCCGAACCTGCCGCAGGTTCGAATCTTTGAAACCGGCAGATAGCAAAAAAGCGCCTTTAGGGCGCTTTTTTACATTGGTGGGTCGTGCAGGATTCGAACCTGCGACCAATTGATTAAAAGTCAACTGCTCTACCAACTGAGCTAACGACCCTTTGCAGGGATTCTTCGAAGTGGTGGGTCGTGCAGGATGACTCGGCTTTTGCCTCGCCCTTACGGGCCGTTGCTGATGCAACGTTATCCTTCACGTCTGACACCTTCACCAATTATCAAAATTGGTGGGTCGTGCAGGATTCGAACCTGCGACCAATTGATTAAAAGTCAACTGCTCTACCAACTGAGCTAACGACCCATACAGGGTAGCGACTTCGAAGATAAATCTTTGGAACCACGTAATGCGTGGCAATTGTTTAGGATGAGTCGGCTTTCACCGGCGGGCGGTTGCTGACGCAACGTTATCCTTCACGTTAAAACTCTTCACCAGATTTAATAGTGGTGGGTCGTGCAGGATTCGAACCTGCGACCAATTGATTAAAAGTCAACTGCTCTACCAACTGAGCTAACGACCCGGTGGTGGGTGATGACGGGATCGAACCGCCGACCCCCTCCTTGTAAGGGAGGTGCTCTCCCAGCTGAGCTAATCACCCGATACTGCGCTGGATACTGCTAAGTGGTGGTTCGTTACTTTCGTAACGTTAACCTCTCCACCGCGAGGTTAAGTGGTGGGTCGTGCAGGATGACTCGGCTTTCGCCTCGCCCTACGGGCCGTTGCTGTCGCAACATTATCCTTCACGTTAAAACGCTTCACCAGACTTAATAGTGGTGGGTCGTGCAGGATTCGAACCTGCGACCAATTGATTAAAAGTCAACTGCTCTACCAACTGAGCTAACGACCCACTTTTGTGCTGCTTCCGGGTTAAGAGATATCCCGTGGCAACGGCGGCATATATTACTGATTTAAGAACTCAGCGCAACAACAATTTCGACGCGCACTGTTTAACTGCTTATGATTCATGCGACAAGACCAGAAAAACCGCGTTTTCTGGTCATGCGCTATGCATTACATCGAAGCAAGGCGTTTTTGCGCCTGTTTCGCACCATCGGTACCAGGGTATTTGCTGACCACCTGCTGGTAAACCGCTTTGGCTTTCGCAGTATCGCCCTTGTCTTGCATAATCACGCCGACTTTAAACATCGCGTCTGGCGCTTTCGGCGACTTCGGGAAGTTCTTCACTACCGATGCGAAGTAGTACGCCGCATCGTCTTTCTTACCCTTGTTGTAATTCAACTGACCGAGCCAGTAATTAGCGTTCGGTACATAGGTTGAATCCGGGTACTTTTTAACGAAGTTCTGAAACGCAGCCAGCGCATCATCCTGGCGGGATTTATCCTGCACCAGGGCGATAGCCGCGTTGTAATCGGTATTAGCATCGCCGCTTTGTACCGGTGCGCCTGAAGCCGCCGCACCGTTATTTGCGCCCGCATCCGCTGCCGGAGCTTGCGCTGCCGCACCGTTCTGATCGCCGGAAGCCTGCTGCGTCTGCCCTGCTGCTGCACCGCTGCTCAGATTGCCGATCTGCTGCAGAATTTGCTGCTGGCGTTCAACGACCTGATTGAGCTGATACTGGCTTTCCTGGATCTGCCCGCGCAGGGAGTCAATATCGGCCTGATTATCAGAGAGCTGCTGTTGAAGTTGGGTTAAAAGCTGGCTGTGAGCATTGGAAATACGCTCAAGTTGAGTGACGCGGTCTTCGACCGAGCCTGAGCCGACACTACTGATTGGCGCCTGAGCATTAGCGGCCCAGGGGGCCGCTATGCCAACCAGTAACGACAGACTCAACAGATGATGTCTGAAGTTACTGCTCATGCAATTCTCTTAGTAAACCAGTACGGCGCGACGGTTTTTAGCGTAAGCCGCTTCGTCGTGACCCAGTACTGCAGGTTTTTCTTTACCGTAAGAAACGATGGAGATCTGGTCAGCAGAAACGCCTTTACCCTGCAGGTACATTTTAACGGCGTTAGCACGACGTTCGCCCAGGGAGATGTTGTACTCCGGGGTACCGCGTTCGTCAGCATGACCTTCTACGGTTACTTTGTAGGACGGGTTGCTACGCAGGAAGTTAGCGTGAGCATCCAGCATCGCTGCAAAGTCAGAACGGATGTCGTACTTGTCCAGATCGAAGTAAACGATGTTGTTCTGCTGCAGCTGCTGCATCTGCAGACGCGCTTGCTCTTCAGAGGACATGTTACCGCTACCGTTCATGCCAGTGCCGGCACCCATCATGCCTTCGCCGCTCTGGTCGCTGGTGTTGTTCTTGTGAGAAGAACATGCAGCGATTGCCATAACAGGCAGAGCCAGCATCAGGCCTTTCAGCACTTTGTTCAGTTGCATTTCTTTGATTCCTTTAATATTTATTTATTATCACAGATACGGAGACCAGGCAGGGAATTTAACCTGTCCATCAGTCGCCGGAATACGCGCTTTGAAACGCCCATCTGTAGAAACCAGGTTCAGCACGGAGCCCATCCCCTGAGAAGAGCTGTAGATGACCATAGTGCCGTTAGGTGCCAGACTTGGCGTTTCATCCAGGAACGTTGACGACAAAACTTGCACGCCACCCGCTTCCAGATCTTGTTTAGCAATGTGCTGCTGACCACCGTCAGAGCTAACCATCACCATAAACTTACCGTCGCTGCTGACATCCGCATCCTGGTTCTGGGAACCCTGCCAGGAGATACGCTGCGCTGCGCCGCCGTTGATATTGATTTTGTAAACCTGCGGACGACCGGCCTGGTCAGAGGTAAAGGCCAGGTTCTGGCTGTCCGGGAACCAGGTTGGTTCGGTGTTGTTGCTGCGACCGTCGGTAACCTGACGGATCTGGCCGGAACCGATGTCCATCACGTAGATGTTCAGGCTGCCGGTTTTTGACAGGGCAAACGCCAGCTTGGTGCCATCCGGCGAGAAGGCCGGTGCGCCGTTGTGGCGCGGGAACGACGCTACCTGACGAATGCTGGCGTTAGCCAGAGTCTGAATAACCAGCGCGGAACGACCGCTCTCAAACGTCACATACGCGACTTTTGAACCGTCCGGGGACCAGGCCGGGGACATCAGCGGCTGCGGCGATTTGTGGACGAGGAACTGGTTATAGCCATCGTAATCAGAGACGCGCAGTTCATACGGGAACTGAGTGTTCGCAGTCTGCACGACATAGGCGATACGGGTACGGAACGCGCCTTTAATACCGGTCAGCTTTTCGAATACTTCGTCGCTGGCGGCATGGGCAGCATAACGCAGCCACTGCTTGTTCACTTTGAAGGAGTTTTGCGCCAGCACGGTACCCGGCGCGCCGCCGGTGTCGACCAGCTGGTAAGCGACGTTGTAGCTGCCATCAGGATTCGGTGTCACCTGACCTACGATGACCGCATCAATACCGAGCGCGGACCATGCAGCGGGCTGCACTTCCTGCGCGGTACCCGGCTGCTGCGGTAAACGGGAGCGATCCAGCGGGTTGAATTTACCGCTGTTGCGCAGATCCGCTGCAACGATACCGCCAGCATCCTCAGGCGCAGCACCTGGGCCTGCCCACTGGAACGGCACAACGCCAATCGGGCGTGCCGAGTCTACCCCCTGGGTGATCTCGATACGTACTTCTGCATGCAGCACCGCTGCCCACAGCATCAAAAAACCAAATGCAACACGTAATGCCTGCTTCATCATATCTCCCTTATCCGGGCAAAAAACCCGCGATAATTTAGCAGAATTTTAACAAACCAATAAGACAAAACTACCCGCGTTGGAACCGCCTTCGCATACTTTCCTCACGGGATCGCGAGGAAAGTGTACCTCAAGGTTTGAAGTCCAGCGGCGCATTTTTGAACACTTCATACACAGCCTGACTTGGTGGCTTCGGCATTTTCGCCTGTCGTGCCGCGGCCAGCGCGGCCTGACAGAGCGCCGGATCGCCCCCTTCAGACTGAATATCTAACAGCGTCCCATCAGGAGCCAGTTTGATACGTAACGTACAGGTCTTCCCGGTGTAGGAGGAGGCATCATAGAAGCGGCTCTCAATCGCCGTTTTAATCTGCCCTGCGTAGTTACTGATATCGGCTCCGGATGCACCGTTGTTCTTAGTGTTACCCGAACCCGCCGGCGCTGCATTGTTGCCTTTCGCTCCGCCGCCCGTTTTCGGTGCATTCTTACCGGAGCTGAGATCGCCAAACAGATCGTCAACGCCTTCAGCGGCGGCGGCTTTCTCTGCTGCGGCTTTTTTGGCAGCCGCTTTCTTATCGGCGGCGGCCTTCTCGGCAGCAGCTTTCTTTTCAGCGGCGGCTTTTTCCGCAGCCGCTTTCTTCTCGGCTGCGGCTTTTTCCGCTGCAGCGGCTTTCTTCTCCGCTGCGGCTTTCTCTGCGGCAGCAGCCTTCTCAGCGGCAGCTTTTTCAGCTGCGGCGGCCTTCTCGGCTGCGGCTTTTTCAGCAGCAGCCTGTTTAGCCGCTTCCGCCTGCGCTTTCTTCTTCGCATCGGCTGCCGCTTTCGCAGCTTCTGCTTCCGCTTTCTTCTGTGCGTCGGCGGCGGCTTTCGCGGCCTCCGCTTCGGCTTTCTTCTGTGCATCGGCGGCGGCTTTGGCTGCATCCGCCTGCGCTTTCTTCTGGGCGTCTGCTGCGGCTTTCTTCGCCGCCTCTTCCGCCGCTTTCGCCTGCGCATCCGCTTTGGCTTTCGCATCAGCGGCTGCTTTCGCTGCCGCTTCTTCAGCCTGTTTCTGCTGCTGTTGCGCCTGCTTTGCTGCCTCTTCTGCCTGCTTCTGCTGTTCGGCCTGCTCGCGCGCGGCTTCCTGCGCCTGCAGACGCTCTTTCTCTACCTGCTTCAGACGCTCCTGCTCGGCGGCCTGCTTTTCACGCATCTCCTCCGCCTGCTGCTGCGCCTGTTTTTCACGCTGCTCTTCCGCGCGTTTGGCGCTCGATTGCTGGTGTTGTTGGCGGTTGTAGTTCTCCACTACCGCGCCGGGATCGACCATTACGGCGTCGATCGACGAGCCGCCACCGCCGCCCGCTGACGCTTCAATATGCTCATCAAACGAACTCCAGATCAGCAGCGCCACCAGAATTACGTGCAGCACGGCTGAAATGAGTATCGCTCGCTTAAGCTTGTCGTTTTGTACGGTTGCCTTTGACACTCTCGGTTCCCAAAAACTGTCCGCCTGTTAAGCCGGTGATCAGATAGGCTGCGTCATCAAGCCAACCGATTTCACACCCGCGCTATGTAACAGGTTCAGCGCTTTAATGATTTCGTCGTACGGCACGTCCTTCGCCCCGCCGATTAAGAACACGGTTTTCGGATTGGATTGCAGGCGACGCTGCGCCTCCGCAATAACCTGCTCCGGCGGTAGCTGATCCATACGATCTTTCTCTACCACCACGCTGTATTGCCCGACACCGGAAACTTCAATAATGACCGGAGGATCGTCATTGGTGCTGACGGTCTGAGAATCCGTCGCATCCGGCAGATCGACCTCGACGCTCTGGGTGATGATGGGCGCCGTTGCCATAAAGATCAGCAGCAGCACCAGCAGCACGTCGAGCAGCGGCACAATATTGATTTCGGACTTCAGGGCACGCTTGCTCCGCCCACGGGATCTGGCCATGGCTTACTCCTTATTGCTGTCGCTGCTGGCAAACGCCTGGCGATGCAGAATAGCCGTGAACTCTTCCATAAAGTTGTCGTAATTCTGTTCCAGTTTGTTGACGCGCTGGTTCAGACGGTTGTAGGCCATCACCGCCGGAATTGCCGCGAATAGGCCGATAGCGGTCGCAATCAGCGCTTCGGCGATACCCGGTGCAACCATTTGCAGCGTCGCCTGTTTCACCGCGCCCAGCGCGATAAAGGCGTGCATGATCCCCCAGACGGTACCAAACAGACCGATATAGGGGCTGATGGAACCAACGGTACCGAGGAAAGGAATGTGGTTTTCGAGGCTTTCCAGTTCGCGATTCATCGAGATACGCATCGCCCTGGAGGCACCTTCAACAATCGCTTCCGGCGCGTGGCTGTTGGCGCGATGCAGACGGGCAAACTCTTTAAAACCGCTATAGAAAATCTGTTCAGAGCCGCTCAGATTATCGCGACGGCCCTGGCTTTCCTGATAGAGACGAGAGAGTTCAATGCCGGACCAGAACTTATCTTCGAACGCTTCCGCTTCACGCCCTGCGGCGTTGAGGATGCGGGTTCTCTGGATAATGATTGCCCAGGATGCGATTGAAAAACCAATCAAAATCAACATGATAAGTTTGACCAGAAGGCTCGCCTTCAGGAACAAATCAAGGATGTTCATGTCAGTCACTGCTTAAACTCCGCGACAATAGACTTGGGAAGCGCACGAGGCTTCATTAAGAGTGGATCAACACAGACAACCAGCACTTCAGCTTCGTTCAGCACTTTGTTCTCTGCGTTGACGATCCGCTGCGAGAACACCATAGACGTTCCACGCATTGATGTTATTTCCGTTTGGACGTCGAGCATGTCGTCGAGTCGGGCGGGTGCAAAATACTCCAGCGTAATTTTGCGCACCACGAACGCGACCTGCTCTGCCAGCAGAGCCTGTTGGCTAAAGTGATGGTGGCGCAGCATCTCGGTGCGGGCTCTTTCATAAAAAGCAACGTAGCTGGCGTGGTAAACCACACCACCGGCATCAGTATCTTCGTAATAGACACGAACCGGCCATCGAAACAGCGTTGTATTCACTTTACATCCCGGTAATGCAAAAAAGGTTAGAGCTTTTAAACTTCGCTACTATACGCGCGGGCAAGGTGCTTTGGAATGGGTTGTGGTAAACGGAGAGTAAAAATTTATGGGCTTTTGCAAGCCCATCGGGATAGCGGATATTTCTTATTCAAAAGAAGAAGAAAAGCAGACCTGCAAGCAGCACAACATCAGCAATCAGCGGGCAAAACAGCCCCTGCCAGTGCAGCGCGCGAGGACGAAAACCGACGCCGTGGATCACACCGGCGCAAACGGCCCACATCAACAGCAGACCATGCCAGATCTCAAGCTCACTGGTTTTCGCCGCAAAGCGCGACGGGTCCCAGAAAATGCACCCTGCCAGCAGCAGCGCCATTAGTAAGGAAAGGGCCCGTAACGGGCCCTTGTCCATTACCGCATAGAGCTTTGCGATAACCTTATCCATCAATGTTCTTCTTGACCGGCTTTGGTTGTTTCAACATGTTCCAGCGCCAGCGCGGTGATCACACCAAAAGCACAGGCAAGAAGCGTTCCTAAAATCCAGGCGAAATACCACATATTCAGCTCCTTACTTAGTACATAGAGTGGGTGTTACTTTCGATCTGCTCTTTGGTAATACGACCGAACATTTTCCAGTAACACCAGCTGGTGTAGAGCAGAATGATCGGTACGAATACCGCAGCAACCCAGGTCATCAGGTTCAGCGTGCGCTGCGTCGAGGTCGCATCCCACATTGTCAGGCTGGCGTTCAGCATGGTGCTGGACGGCATGACGAACGGGAACATCGCGATACCTGCGGTCAGAATGATGCACGCCAGCGTCAGGGACGAGAAGACAAAGGCGAAGGCTGATTTATCCAGACGCGCAGTCAGGATAGTCAACAGCGGCAGCGCCACGCCCAGCGCCGGGATTGCCCACAATACCGGAGTATTGTTGAAGTTAGTCAGCCAGGCACCCGCCTGTACCGCAACTTCTTTGGTCAACGGGTTCGAGGCAGCATGGTGATTCATCGCAGAGGTGATCACATACCCGTCAATACCGTACACCACCCAAACACCGGCCAGCGCGAAGCAGACCAGGGTAACCAGGGCTGCAATCTGTACCGTGGCGCGTGCGCGCAGGTGCAGTTCGCCGACGGTACGCATTTGCAGGTAGGTTGCGCCCTGGGTCAGGATCATCGCCACACTCACTACACCAGCCAGCAGACCAAACGGGTTCAGCAGCTGGAAGAAGTTACCGGTATAGAAGAGGCGCATGTCGCCATCCAGGTGGAACGGTACGCCCTGCAACAGGTTACCAAACGCCACGCCAATCACCAGCGGCGGCACGAAGCTACCGATGAAGATGCCCCAGTCCCACATGCCGCGCCAGCGCACGTCTTCAATCTTCGAGCGGTAATCAAAGCCAACCGGACGGAAGAAGAGTGAGGCCAGCACGAGGATCATCGCCACATAGAAGCCGGAGAAGGCTGCCGCGTAGACCATCGGCCAGGCGGCGAACAGCGCGCCACCGGCAGTGATAAGCCAGACCTGGTTGCCGTCCCAGTGCGGCGCGATGGAGTTAATCATCACGCGGCGCTCGGTGTCGCTACGCCCCAACACGCGGGTCAGCATGCCAACGCCCATGTCGAAACCATCGGTGACGGCAAAACCGATCAGCAGAATGCCCACCAGCAGCCACCAGATAAAACGTAATACTTCATAATCGATCATTTCACGACTCCTGTCTTAGCGTGCCGGCTGAGTAGTCACAGTGGACTGCTCGTAGTGATAGCGACCTGTTTTCAGGCTGCTCGGCCCAAGGCGAGCAAATTTGAACATCAGGAACACTTCGGCCACCATAAACAGCGTATAAAGGCCGCAAATCAGAATCATTGAGAACAGCAGATCGCCGACGGTCAATGAGGAGTTGGCAACGGCAGTCGGCAGCACTTCACCAATCGCCCACGGTTGACGACCGTATTCCGCCACAAACCAGCCTGATTCGATCGCAATCCACGGCAGCGGAATGCCATACAGCGCGGCGCGCAGCAGCCATTTCTTCTCGCCGATGCGGTTACGGATCACCGTCCAGAAGGAGATGCCGATAATCAGCAGCATCAGCACGCCACTGGCCACCATCAGACGGAAGGCGAAGTAGAGCGGCGCAACGCGTGGAATAGAGTCCTGGGTCGCTTTCTGGATCTGCGCTTCCGTCGCGTCGGTGACGTTCGGGGTATAGCGTTTCAGCAGCAGGCCGTAACCGAGATCTTTCTTCACGTTATTGAACTGCTCACGTACTGCCGGATCCGCGGAGCCGGAGCGCAGCTGTTCAAGCAGCTGGTACGCCTTCATGCCGTTACGGATACGCTCTTCGTGCTGCGCCATCAGGTCTTTCAGGCCGATAACCGGCGTGTCGACCGAGCGGGTAGCGATAATGCCGAGCGCAAACGGGATCTGGATAGCGAATTTGTTCTCTTGTTTATCCTGATCCGGAATACCAAACAGGGTAAACGCTGCCGGAGCCGGTTGGGTTTCCCACTCCGCTTCAATGGCGGCCAGTTTGGTTTTCTGCACGTCACCCATTTCGTAACCGGACTCATCACCCAGCACGATAACGGAGAGGATTGCCGCCATACCGAAGCTGGCTGCGATAGCAAAGGAGCGTTTCGCAAACGCAACGTCACGACCGCGCAGCAGGTAGTAGGAGCTGATACCAAGAATGAAGATAGCGCCGCAGGTGTAGCCAGAAGCCACGGTGTGCACAAATTTCACCTGCGCAACCGGGTTAAGCACCAGTTCAGAGAAGCTCACCATCTCCATACGCATGGTTTCGAAGTTGAAATCAGAGGCGATGGGGTTCTGCATCCAGCCGTTGGCGACGAGGATCCAGAGTGCGGACAAGTTGGAGCCCAGAGCAACGAGCCAGGTTACCGCCATGTGCTGAACTTTGCCCAGACGATCCCAACCGAAGAAGAACAGACCCACGAATGTGGATTCGAGGAAGAAGGCCATCAGACCTTCAATGGCCAGCGGCGCACCGAAAATATCCCCAACGTAGTGAGAATAGTAAGACCAGTTAGTCCCGAACTGGAACTCCATGGTCAGACCGGTCGCCACGCCCAGCGCGAAGTTGATCCCAAACAACTTGCCCCAGAACTTGGTCATATCTTTGTAGATCTGTTTGCCGGAGAGGACGTAGACCGTTTCCATAATGGCCAGCAGGAACGCCATACCAAGCGTCAGCGGCACAAACAGAAAGTGGTACATCGCGGTCAAGGCAAACTGTAAGCGTGACAGTTCGACTATATCTAACATCATGACTCCTTGCTCATCGCATGAAGACTCCGAGAGTAAACCCCCGTTAGCGAAGGTTCACACGCATGCCCCAATACAAATTTGCTGCACTGTTTTATTCACTCTCCCAATGTCGGGACAATGAATAAAAAAAGTTACAACCAGGTTAATAAAAAATTCGAATTGATCTCGCGAATATATTACTCCGCAAAACCGTAACAATAAAAAGCATTTATTGATTATGTTTTACGTTTTACGACGGCGATCAATTAATCCCCAACCTTGCACTTCGCGGTCAATTTGATCCGCGACAATTTAGCGAGTTTTGACTGCTTTTCCAAGCTTTTAAATATTGATTTAAATCATTTACCATTGACGGTGTTAATTTTGTATTTAAGGTGTCCGCCGGGTAAAAGCAGTGTTAATAATATGTTTACTGTAACGCAATTTATGGTTATCAATTGCCGAATAAAGCGGAGAAAGGGGAGTTACTTTACCCGGTAAGTTAAAAAGGGGAAAAGTGAGTAAGTCTTAAGTGAAATGGCTCAACTATTTCCAGATTGATTTTACAAATATTTCACTTATCCAATTAATATAATTAACACCGCTTCGTTATTATAAAAATAAGCATCTTTAAAAGGCGATACTTAGCGCTATTATTCATAACTTTTATGACCTGCTGTCAGGTCGCAGGATAATGCTGCAAGCGCCCTCCCCTGCCTGCCTCCCTTTCTTTACCACGCATAGATTCGGGCAATAAAAAAGGCCGCTCCAGGAGCGGCCAACCATGTCGAATTGCGCTGCTCCCCTGCGTGGGGGAGCGATGGTTTTTTATTTAATTACTGTTTTCAGAGCGTCGCCGATATCGGCCAGGCTGCGCACGGTTTTCACGCCAGCTGCTTCCAGCGCCGCGAACTTCTCGTCCGCCGTACCTTTACCGCCTGCGATAATGGCGCCTGCGTGGCCCATACGCTTGCCTTTCGGCGCGGTAACACCGGCAATGTAGCCAACAACCGGTTTGGTGACGTGCTCTTTGATGTAGGCTGCGGCTTCCTCTTCCGCGCTACCGCCGATCTCACCGATCATGACGATCGCTTCGGTCTGCGGATCTTCCTGGAACAGTTTCAGGATGTCGATAAAGTTAGAGCCCGGGATCGGGTCGCCGCCGATGCCCACACAGGTGGACTGACCAAAACCGTAATCCGTGGTCTGTTTAACCGCTTCATAGGTCAGGGTGCCGGAGCGCGAAACGATACCGACTTTACCCGGCTGATGGATGTGGCCCGGCATAATGCCGATTTTGCACTCGCCTGGGGTGATCACGCCCGGGCAGTTTGGCCCGATCATGCGCACGCCGGCTTCATCCAGCTTCACTTTCACCGTCAGCATATCCAGCGTCGGGATACCTTCAGTGATGGTGATAATCAGTTTGATGCCTGCGTCGATCGCTTCCAGGATGGAGTCTTTGCAGAACGGAGCCGGAACGTAGATAACCGTTGCGGTCGCGCCGGTCGCATCTACCGCTTCACGCACGGTGTTGAACACCGGCAGGCCGAGGTGCGTGGTGCCACCTTTGCCTGGCGTTACGCCGCCAACCATCTGCGTACCGTAGGCAATCGCCTGTTCGGAGTGGAATGTACCCTGGCTTCCGGTGAAGCCCTGGCAGATAACTTTGGTGTTCTTATCGATCAAAACAGACATTATTTCCCCTCCACTGCGGCAACAACCTGCTGTGCTGCATCCGTCAGACTTTTCGCTGCGATAATATTCAGGCCGCTGTCAGCCAGGCGCTTGGCACCCAGTTCAGCGTTGTTACCTTCCAGGCGTACGACTACCGGCACGTTCACGCCAACTTCTTCTACTGCACCGATGATGCCGTCTGCGATCAGGTCGCAGCGCACGATGCCGCCGAAGATGTTAACCAGAACGGCTTTCACGTTCTCATCGGAGAGAATGATTTTGAAAGCTTCGGTTACGCGCTCTTTGGTCGCGCCGCCGCCAACGTCAAGGAAGTTAGCCGGTTCGCCGCCGTGCAGTTTAACGATGTCCATGGTGCCCATCGCCAGGCCTGCGCCGTTAACCATGCAGCCGATGTTGCCGTCGAGAGCAACGTAGTTCAGCTCCCACTGCGCAGCCTGTGCTTCGCGCGGGTCTTCCTGAGACTGGTCGCGCATTTCGCGCAGATCCGGCTGGCGGAAGAGTGCGTTGCCGTCCGCGCCCAGTTTGCCGTCGAGGCAGATCAGGTCGCCCTGCTTAGTGATCACCAGCGGGTTGATTTCGATCAGCGCCAGGTCGCGCTCAAGGAAAATGGTCGCCAGACCCATAAAGATTTTAGTGAACTGCTGAACCTGCTTACCTTCCAGACCCAGTTTGAACGCCAGGTCACGACCCTGATACGGCATCGGGCCGGTCAGCGGATCGATAGTGGTTTTGTGGATCAGGTGCGGGGTCTCTTCCGCCACTTTCTCAATCTCAACACCGCCTTCGGTGGAGGCCATGAACACCACGCGACGTGAGCTACGGTCAACCACCGCGCCCAGGTAAAGCTCTTTGTCGATATCGGTCGCCGCTTCAACCAGAATCTGGTTAACCGGCTGGCCGTTAGCGTCTGTTTGGTAGGTTACCAGGCGTTTACCCAGCCAGTGCTCCGCGAATGCGCGGATCTCTTCTTTGCTGTTCACCACTTTTACGCCGCCCGCTTTACCGCGGCCGCCTGCGTGAACCTGGCATTTTACAACCCACGGGCCTGCGCCAATTTTCGATGCCGCTTCTTCGGCTTCACGCGGGGTAGTACAGGCGTATCCAACCGGAGTCGGCAGACCTGACCGGGCAAAAAGCTGTTTCGCCTGATACTCATGTAAGTTCATCTGTTCTATCCATCCTTCAGGTAATCATTATCAGGGTGTCTGCGGGTCGGGGTGCCCTGTTTGCCGGATCCGCCCACAGTCAGGTGATGACTTCAGGCCCGGCATCCGCCGGGCCCTGGCCGACTACACGTCCAGCAGCAGACGGGTCGGATCTTCCAGCAGCTCTTTGATGGCGACCAGATATCCCACAGACTCACGGCCGTCGATCAGACGGTGATCGTAAGAGAGCGCCAGGTACATCATCGGCAGGATCTCAACCTTGCCATTAACCGCCATCGGGCGATCTTTAATGGCATGCATGCCGAGGATCGCGCTCTGCGGCGGGTTGATGATCGGGGTGGACATCAGCGAACCAAAGACACCGCCGTTGGTAATGGTGAAGTTACCGCCGGTCAGATCTTCCACGGTCAGCTTGCCGTCGCGCCCTTTCAGCGCCAGCTCTTTAATTTTCTTCTCGATATCTGCCATGCCGAGGGTATCGACATCGCGCAGCACCGGGGTCACCAGGCCACGCGGCGTGGAAACAGCCATACTGACATCGAAATAGTTGTGGTAAACCACATCATCGCCATCGATAGAAGCATTCACTTCCGGGTAGCGTTTCAGCGCTTCCACCACCGCTTTCACATAGAAGGACATAAAGCCCAGACGGATGCCGTGACGCTTCTCGAACGCGTCGCCGTACTGCTTACGCAGATCCATAATCGGCTTCATGTTGACTTCGTTGAAGGTCGTCAGCATGGCGGTGGAGTTTTTCGCTTCCAGCAGACGCTCGGCTACGCGTTTGCGCAGGCGGGTCATCGGTACGCGTTTTTCCGTGCGGCCAGCCGGGGCCGGAGCCGGGGTGCTGGCAGCAGCCGGAGCTACCGCTGGTGCAGCGCTCTGCGCCGGGCCTTTCGCCAGATGCTTCTCAACATCTTCACGGGTCAGACGACCACCAACACCGGTACCTTTGATGTCGCTGGCTTCCAGGTTGTGCTCGGCCAGCAGGCGACGGATCGCCGGGCTCAGGGCATCATTGTTCTGCTCTTCCAGCGAGGCCTGCTGGCGCTGCGCCGGTGTAGACTCTTTCTCTTCAGATTTAGCACTGCTCTCTTTGCCTGCGCTGTTGCCCTCTTTCAGACGGCCCAGAATCTGGCGAGAGGTAACGGTTGTGCCTTCCTCTTCCAGCACGGCATCAAGGATGCCGTCCGCTGACGCCGGCACTTCCAGTACCACTTTGTCAGTTTCGATTTCTACCAGCACTTCATCACGTTTAACGCTATCGCCTGGTTTTTTGTGCCAGGTTGCAACGGTCGCGTCAGCAACGGACTCAGGCAGATCGGGAACAAGAATATCTACGCTACTCATTATTTATCCTTTAATTAATTGACGTTCAGCGCGTCATTTACCAGATCTTGTTGCTGTTTCTGGTGAACGGAGAGGTATCCCACCGCCGGAGAGGCGGAGGCCGGGCGACCTGCATAACGCAGACCTGCCCCAAACGGAATCACATCACGGAAGTGATGCTGGCTGCAGTACCATGCGCCCTGGTTCAGCGGCTCTTCCTGGCACCAGACAAAATCATGCACATGTGCGTACGGCTTCAGCGCTTCCTGCACCGCCTGGTGCGGGAACGGATAGAGCTGCTCGATGCGGACAATCGCGACATCTTTCTGATCGTTCTTACGACGCTGTTCCAGCAAATCGTAATAAACCTTACCGGAACAGAGGATAACGCGTTTCACGCCCTGCGGATCGAAATCGTCCACTTCGCCAATCGCTGGCATAAAGGTGCCGTTCGCCAGCTCATCAAGCGTTGAGACCGCCTGCGGATGACGCAGCAGGGATTTCGGTGACATCACAATCAGCGGACGGCGCATACCGCGCAGCGCCTGACGACGCAGCATGTGGTAAACCTGCGCCGGGGTCGACGGCACGCAAACCTGCATATTCTGCTCGGCGCAGAGTTGCAGATAGCGCTCCAGACGCGCGGAGGAGTGCTCCGGGCCCTGCCCTTCATAGCCGTGCGGCAGCAGCATTACCAGGCCACACATACGGCCCCACTTCTGCTCGCCGGAGCTGATGAACTGGTCGATAACCACCTGCGCACCGTTGGCGAAGTCGCCGAACTGCGCTTCCCAGATGGTGAGCGTGCGCGGCTCAGCGGTGGCGTAACCATACTCAAACGCCAGCACCGCTTCTTCCGACAGCACGGAGTCCCAGACGCGGAACGCGCCCTGGCTGTTATGAACGTGTGCCAGCGGGGTGTAAGTCGAACCGTTAGTCTGGTTATGCACCACCGCATGACGGTGGAAGAAGGTGCCGCGACCGGAGTCTTCACCGGAGAGACGCACCGGAATGCCCTCATCTACCAGCGTAGCGTAGGCCAGGGTTTCCGCGCCGCCCCAGTCAAACAGCTTGTCGCCGTTCGCCATCAGCTGACGGTCAGCGTAGATTTTCGCTACGCGGGACTGCATCTCAATTGCGTCCGGTACGGTGCTGATGCGCTTCGCCAGCTCTTGCAGGCGCTTCATCTCCACCTTGTTCGGGTAGCTCTCATCCCACTCGTGGTTGAGGTACGGAGACCAGGTGAAGGAGTGCATATTCATCGGACGCCATTCAGCGACCACGCACTCACCGGCGTCGAGCGCATCGCGGTAGACGTTAGCCATTTCGGTGGCGTCTTCCGCGGCGATGGTGGTTTCCTGCTCCAGACGGCTGGCGTAAATCTGACGCGGCGTCGGGTGCTTTTTGATTTTCTGGTACATCAGCGGCTGGGTTGCACTCGGCTCATCGGCTTCGTTATGGCCGTGACGGCGGTAGCAGACCAGGTCGATAAAGACATCGCGTTTGAAGTTATTACGGAAATCGAGCGCCAGGCGGGTGACAAAGGCCACGGCTTCCGGATCATCCGCGTTAACGTGGAAAATCGGCGCCTGCACCATTTTACCGATATCGGTACAGTACGGCGTTGAGCGCGCATCCAGCGGGTTCGAGGTAGTGAAGCCCACCTGGTTGTTGATAACGATACGCACGGTGCCGCCCACTTCATAGCCGCGGGCTTTGGACATGTTGAGGGTTTCCTGCACCACGCCCTGGCCTGCAACCGCCGCGTCACCGTGAATGGTGATCGGCAACACTTTGTTGCTGCTCGGTTCGTCAAGGCGATCGAGACGCGCGCGCACGGAACCGATAACCACCGGGCTTACGATCTCAAGGTGCGACGGGTTAAACGCCAGCGCCAGGTGAACCAGGCCGCCTTCGGTTTCAACGTCGGACGAGAAGCCCATGTGGTATTTCACGTCGCCGGTGCCGAGATGCTCTTTATGCTTGCCGGCAAACTCGTCGAACAGGTCCTGCGGCTTTTTGCCCAGCACGTTAACCAGCACGTTCAGACGACCGCGGTGCGCCATGCCCAGCACCACTTCGCGGGTGCCGCTTTTACCGGCGTGGCGGATCATCTCTTTCAGCATCGGCACCAGCGCATCGCCACCCTCAAGGGAGAAGCGTTTCGCGCCAGGGAATTTCGCGCCCAGATAGCGCTCCAGCCCTTCGGCGGCGGTCAGTTCGCTTAAGAAGCGCTTTTTCTCTTCTGCCGAGAAGCTGGATTTGCCGGTGGCCGACTCGATGCGCTGCTGGATCCAGCGTTTCTCTTCGGTGCTGGTGATGTGCATGTACTCGGCGCCGATGGAGCCACAATAGGTCTCTTTCAGCGCATGGAGCAGCTCGCCCAGCGGCATAGTGTCTTTGCCGATAGCAAATGACCCGACATTGAAGCTGTTCTGGAAATCGGCTTCGGTCAGGTCATGGAATGCGGGATCGAGATCGGCGACCCTCTCCTGCTGCCATAATCCCAGCGGATCGAGATTCGCATGCTGGTGACCACGGAAGCGGTAGGCGTTAATGAGCTGCAGGACTTTGACCTGCTTAACGTTGGTATCGGGGTCGGAAATCGAAGAGGAGTAACGTGAAGCGTCCTTCGCCAGTTGGCGGAAGTAATCACGCGTTTTGGAGTGGAACTGATCCGGTTTGACTCCGGTACCTGGTAACTGCTGGAACATAGATCGCCAGTTCGCATCTACCGAGTCAGGATCGGTTAAGAAGTCTTCATAGAGCTGTTCTATCCAGCTCTGGTTAGACCCAGAGAGGTAAGAAGAGTCCAGCCAGGCTTTCATTGCGCCGTTCTGCATCGTGATCCCTTAAGCATTGTTATGCTTACTTCGCCGTGGATAACTTCGACGTACACGTACGCGCACGTCCCAGGGTTCACCTGCGGGTTCTTTGACCCGCGAAGGAACCTTTAAAAACAGCCTAATCTTCGTTGTTCGGGCTGCGACGGCGTTGGCTGCCTTCACTCACCTCGGTCACATAGTTCACTATGCTCCCCGGGATGCGCTCAATTGCCGCCTTGTCTCGCGCCAAACATCTCAATTATGTTTCAGTGGCGGTTTTTAGAGGTTTCTGCTGCTTTTACTCGCCCGGTGCGCTTGCGCTTACCGGGCTTATCAATACTGTAGGCCGGATAAGCGCAAGTGCCATCCGGCTTTACCTTTTTATGCACTGCGTTGCAGCAACATTGACTTAATGTGGCCAATGGCGCGCGTTGGGTTAAGCCCTTTCGGACATACACTGACGCAGTTCATGATGCTGTGGCAGCGGAATACGCTGAAAGCATCGCTCAGGCCATCAAGGCGCTCATCCGTTTCCGTATCGCGGCTGTCGATCAGGAAGCGGTATGCCGCCAGCAGGCCTGCCGGGCCGATGAATTTCTCCGGGTTCCACCAGAACGACGGGCAAGAGGTCGAGCAGCAGGCACAGAGAATACACTCATACAGACCGTCGAGTTTCTCACGCTGTTCAGGCCCTTGCAGGTGCTCACGCGCCGGCGGATTTTGCCCATTATTCAACAGGTAAGGCTTAATTTTTTCATATTGGGCATAGAACTGCCCCATGTCCACCACCAAATCGCGGATCACCGGCAGGCCAGGCAGCGGGCGGATCACAATCTTCTTCTTGCCGTTGCCAAGCGCGGAAATCGGGGTGATACAGGCCAGCCCGTTTTTGCCGTTCATGTTCAGGCCATCGGAACCGCACACCCCTTCACGGCAGGAGCGGCGGAACGACAGCGTGGAGTCGGTCTCTTTCAGCTGCATTAAGGCATCAAGCAGCATCATGTCGCGACCCTCTTCCGATTCGAGGGTGTAATCCTGCATACGCGGCGCGTCGTCGACGTCCGGGTTATAGCGATAAATCGAGAATTCGAGTTTCATCAATCCTGTCTCCGCATTAATAAGTACGAATCTTCGGCGGGAACGCCGGACGCAGTTTCGGTTCCATATTGACGCTGCGACGCGTCATAGATTCCGTCTCTGGCAGGTACAGGGAGTGACACAACCAGTTCTCATCGTCACGATCCGGATAGTCGAAGCGGCTATGCGCGCCACGGCTTTCGGTACGGAAGTTGGCAGAAACCGCCGTTGCATAGGCCGTTTCCATCAGGTTATCCAGTTCCAGACACTCAACGCGCTGGGTGTTGAACTCGCTGGAGGTGTCGTCCAGACGGGCGTTTTTCAGACGCTCGCGGATCACTTTCAGCTGCTCAAGGCCCTTCGCCATCGCATCGCCTTCACGGAAGACCGAGAAGTTGTGCTGCATACACTCTTGCAGCGCTTTACGAATGGTGACCGGATCTTCGCCATCGCGGTTGTTGTTCCAGCGGTTAAGGCGCTCAAGGGAAGCGTCGATATCAGAGTCGCTGGCATCACGCAGCGCGCCCTGCTCGGCGATAGACTCCTGCAGATGCAGACCCGCCGCGCGGCCGAATACCACCAGGTCAAGCAGCGAGTTGCCGCCCAGACGGTTCGCGCCGTGTACCGATACGCAGGCGATTTCGCCTACCGCAAACAGACCCGGAATAACAACGTCTTCGCCCTGGGCGTTAACGGTCAGCGCCTGGCCGGTCACTTTGGTCGGAATACCGCCCATCATGTAGTGGCAGGTCGGGATAACCGGGATCGGCTCTTTCACCGGATCAACGTGGGCAAAGGTGCGCGACAGCTCAAGGATCCCTGGCAGGCGCGATTCCAGCACCTCTTTACCGAGGTGATCGAGTTTCAGCTTGGCGTGCGGGCCCCATGGACCATCGCAACCGCGGCCTTCGCGAATTTCGATCATGATCGAGCGCGCAACCACGTCGCGGCCCGCCAGATCTTTCGCGTTCGGCGCATAACGCTCCATAAAGCGCTCGCCATGTTTGTTCAGCAGGTAACCGCCTTCGCCACGGCACCCTTCGGTGACCAGTACACCTGCGCCGGCGATGCCGGTCGGGTGGAACTGCCACATTTCCATATCCTGCACCGGTACACCGGCACGCAGCGCCATCCCAACACCGTCGCCGGTGTTAATGTGTGCGTTGGTGGTGGACTGGTAAATACGCCCCGCCCCGCCGGTTGCCAGCACGGTTGCACGCGCTTTGAAGTAGACCACTTCACCGGTTTCGATACAGAGCGCCGTACAGCCGACCACCGCGCCATCCTGGTTTTTCACCAGATCGAGCGCATACCATTCGGAAAAGATGGTGGTGTGGTTTTTCAGGTTCTGCTGATAAAGGGTGTGCAACAGCGCGTGACCGGTACGGTCCGCTGCGGCCGCCGTGCGTGCCGCCTGCTCGCCGCCGAAATCTTTCGACTGGCCGCCAAACGGACGCTGATAGATGCGGCCATCTTCCAGACGGGAAAACGGCAGGCCCATATGTTCCAGTTCCAGAATCGCTTCCGGGCCGGTTTTACACATATATTCAATGGCGTCCTGGTCACCGATATAGTCGGAGCCTTTTACCGTGTCATACATGTGCCATTCCCAGTTATCTTCATGGGTATTGCCCAGCGCAACGGTGATACCGCCCTGCGCAGAGACAGTGTGGGAACGGGTTGGAAAGACTTTAGAGAGCAGCGCACAGGTTTGCCCGCTCTGGGAAATTTGCAGCGCCGCGCGCATACCTGCGCCACCTGCGCCAATTACAACAGCATCAAATTCTCTGACTGGCAGTTTCATTACACACCCCACACCACAACGAATCCATAAATGACGTACGCGAGCAGCGCAACAACAATCACCAGCTGCAGCAGCAGGCGCGTTGCAACGTGTTTAACGTAGTCGGTCAATACCTGCCACATGCCGATCCACGCGTGGATCAGGATGGAAAAGAGCGCCAGCAGGGTAAAGACTTTCGTGAAGGCGGAGGAGAAGAAGCCCGTCCAGACACCCCAGGTCACTTCGCTGTGCAGCGCGAAAAAGCCGACCATGTAGATGATGTATAACGTCAGGACAATAGCGGTAGCACGGACGAGAATAAAATCATGTACGCCGTTGCGTCCTAATGCGGAGGCGTTGCTTACCATACGAGGACTCCTGCGAGAATTGAAAGCACGACAGTGATCACAAAAGAAATATTAGCGGAACGTTTTCCTGCGGCGAAGTTCTCTTCCAGCCAGCCGAAATCCATAAACATGTGGCGAATGCCGCCGACAGCGTGATACGCCAGCGCGGTAAGGATGCCCCAGAAGATGAATTTGACGAAGAAACTGCTCATGATGGCAGAAGCGGCCTGGAAGCCCTCTTCAGATGACAGCGACAAGCCCAGTAACCACAACAGAATGCCGAGCGCCACAAACGTGATGACACCGGAAACGCGGTGGAGAATGGAAGCTATAGCCGTAACAGGAAACTGGATTGTTGTTAAATCCAGATTGACAGGTCTTTGTTTTTTCACATTTTTTATCATGAATAACGCCCACATGCTATTCTTATAGTTTCCTTCCTCCGGTCTGCGTGCGGGTCAGACAGCGTCCTTTCTATAACTGCTCGTCATGCAAAAAATGTGCTTCCATATGCTAAACGACAGGTTACAACGCTGGGTGGCTCGGGATGGCAGGGTATTCCGGAGACCTGGCGGCAGTATAGGTCGTTCACAAAATCATTACAATTAACCTACATATAGTTTGTCGGGTTTTATGCAGAACAGTGACCAAGGTCACGATAACAACATTATTTTAAAATTTAATCATCTGATTTGACAAAAGTTAAACATTCTTGTTACAAACTACGCCAGAAAGAACTTATAATGCTTAAAAGTTATGGGGTCTTGCTTTCACCTGAGAATAAGTTATGTAACAGTGTGATGGTATTGACCGATGTAATCAGGACAGTTATTAGTGATATACAGGTTTGATAAATTCGGACTGCTAAGACGCTGATTTGCTGTTTTTTCACTGTATTTTCAATGTGTATCTGCACGCGCCTATCGCTCTGTACCCTGGTATCTCCTCTTCGCAGAGCAGCGAGCTATATAACAATTCGTTAACATTGACGGTCAAGTGAAGGCAAACCCGGTGGCTGGCGGTCTTAAGCAATAAGGCGCTAAGGAGACCGTAAATGGCTGATAAGAAAGCAACCATCACCTACAATGGTGACGATGCTATTGAACTGGATGTGCTACAAGGCACGCTCGGTCAGGATGTTATTGATATCCGTAGTCTCGGTTCAAAAGGGGTTTTCACTTTTGACCCAGGTTTTACCTCAACCGCATCATGCGAATCGAAAATCACCTTTATCGACGGCGATGAAGGGATTCTGCTGCACCGTGGCTTCCCCATCGATCAACTGGCGACTGAGTCCAACTATCTGGAAGTGTGCTACATCCTGCTGTACGGCGAAAAGCCGACCCAGGCGCAGTTTGAAGAGTTCACACTGACAGTGACCCGCCACACGATGATCCATGAGCAGATCACCCGTCTGTTCCACGGTTTCCGTCGCGACTCGCACCCGATGGCAGTGCTGTGCGGCGTGACCGGCGCGCTGGCGGCGTTCTACCACGACTCGCTGGATGTAAACAATCCGCGCCACCGTGAAATCGCCGCGTTCCGTCTGCTTTCCAAAATGCCGACCGTGGCCGCGATGTGCTACAAGTACTCCATCGGTCAGCCGTTTGTTTACCCGCGCAACGACCTCTCCTATGCGGGCAACTTCCTGCACATGATGTTCTCCACGCCGTGCGAACCGTATGAAGTGAACCCGGTTCTGGAACGCGCCATGGATCGTATTCTGATCCTGCACGCTGACCATGAGCAGAATGCGTCCACCTCTACCGTGCGTACCGCAGGCTCATCGGGCGCGAACCCGTTTGCCTGTATCGCGGCCGGTATCGCCTCCCTGTGGGGACCGGCGCACGGCGGCGCGAACGAAGCGGCGCTGAAGATGCTGGAAGAGATCAGCACCGTTAAACACATTCCTGAATTCCTGCGTCGCGCCAAAGATAAGAACGATTCGTTCCGTCTGATGGGCTTCGGTCACCGTGTCTATAAGAACTATGACCCGCGCGCCACCGTGATGCGTGAAACCTGCCATGAAGTGCTGCGTGAACTGGGCACCAAAGACGATCTGCTGGAAGTGGCGATGGAGCTGGAGCACATTGCGCTCAACGACCCGTACTTCATCGAACGCAAACTCTACCCGAACGTCGATTTCTACTCTGGCATTATTCTGAAAGCGATGGGGATCCCGTCCTCCATGTTTACGGTGATCTTCGCGATGGCGCGTACCGTGGGCTGGATTGCGCACTGGAACGAGATGCACGATGACGGCATTAAGATTGCCCGTCCGCGTCAGCTCTATACCGGTTACGAAAAACGCGAGTTTTCGTCAGATCTGAAAAAAGATTAATCCCGGCTAATGCCCGGTGGCGCTGCGCTTACCGGGCCTGCAACTGCACTACCCCGTAATTTTGCCCGATGGCGCTTTGCTTATCGGGCCTACGATTGCCCTTCCCCGCTCAATGACACAATGACGCTGCGCTTATCGGGCCTGCGGCTACACTGCCGCGTAATATTGCCCGATGGCGCTTTGCTTATCGGGCCTACGATTGCCCTTCCCCGCTCAATGGCACAATGACGCTGCGCTTATTGGGCCTGCGATGGTTGCGGTGGCACGGTCCGTAGGCCGGATAAGGCGTAGCCGCCATCCGGCACGTTCTCGTTTACCACTGACTTGTTTACCGCTGACACCCCGGGCACCAATAAAAGGGTCGTGAGGAGAGCGTCGTCTTCTCAATGGTTCCGCCACAACGCTCACACTTCTTCCCGGCCCGGTGAAACACCTTAAAGCGAAACAGCGCCCCGTGATGCTTCTTCTCATCAACACGTCCCCGGGTCTGATATGAGAGACGCGGGATCGCTAACAACGCTTCTGCCAGCAGATCCAGCTCGGCCTCGCTAAGCTGCTCCGCTTTGCGCTGCCCGGTCAGCCCGCTGTGCCAGAGAATTTCGACGCGCAAATAGTTACCTAATCCTGCGAGAAATGCCTGATCGAGCAGCAGCCCGGCAAACTGCCGACGCCGAAAGCGCGGCGAGAGCAAACGCGCTTTCACCTCCTCCACCGTTAAGCGCATATCCAGCACATCCGGCCCTACGCGCAGCAAAAAGGGGTGCTGCGCCAGTTGCTCCGGCGTCAGCAATGCAATCTCCGAGGCGCTGTAGAGCAAAATCGCTTTATCTGCCGCCTGCAAACGCACGCGCAGCACGCGGTTGGTTTCTGGTATCTCCCCCGCCTTCACCACGCGCCAGACGCCGTAAAGCTGATTGTGGCTATAAAGCGTTAACCCGCCGGAGAAGTGCGTTAACAGCGCTTTGCCGCGTGTCTCAATGGCATCGATCTGCTGCCCCACCAGCCCGGCGGCATAATCAGTAAGATGCGGCTGGGCAAACCAGACCTCGGTCAGCGGCTTACCTTTAATCGCGGCTTCCAGCGTATCCGCCGCGCGGCGGATCTCCGGTCCTTCCGGCATGAAAACTCCTTATCAGCGTGATGAAACGGTAATGCCTTCGGCAATAAACGCGGCACGTAAACGGCGGGCAAAGGCGAGCGCATGCGCGCCATCGCCATGCAGACAGACCGTCTGCGCGTTAACGGGCGCATAGTCTCCCTCAACGCTTTTGACACGCCCGCGCTGCACCATCTCCAGCGTCTGTGTCAGCGCTAACTGCTCATCCTCAATCAGTGCGCCCGGCTCACCGCGCGGCACAAGCTGCCCACTGGCCTGATAACCGCGATCGGCAAACACCTCTTCACGTGTGGCTAACCCCAGCCGCGCGCCTGCGCGGATCAGCTCGCTGCCCGCCAGCCCGACCAGTATTAGACCGGGATCGAGATCGCGCACTGCGAGGGCGATAGCATCGGCAAGCGCCGTATCTTGCGCCGCCTGGTTGTAGAGCATGCCGTGGGGTTTCACATGCGAAAGGCTCGCGCCGCGGGATTTCGCCAGCGCAGCCAACGCGCCGCACTGGTAGAGCACTTCGCTATAGACCACTTCCGGCGCGGTGGACATTCTCTTGCGGCCAAAATTTTCGCGATCGAGAAACGACGGGTGCGCGCCGATAGCGACGCTGTTCGCCAATGCCTGCTCAATGCAAGTGAGCATGGTGGCGGCATCACCGGCGTGAAAGCCGCAGGCGATATTCACCGAGCTCACCACCTGCATCAGCGCGCGGTCGTTGTCGGCAAAGCCTTCGCCGATATCGGCGTTTAAATCAATCCGCATCGCGCAGCCGCCATGCCAGTTGATCGAGGAACAGCCGCTGTTCGCGCCGCGCCTGCAGCGCTTCGTCGAGCGAGCACTGCACAAAGTGCACGGGCTGACCGAGGCGAATTTGCGCCAGACGGTAGAGATCGGCTTCGATAATGCAGGCAATACGCGGATAACCGCCGGTGGTCTGGCAATCATTCATCAACACAATCGGCTGACCATTTGCGGGCACCTGAATAACACCGGGCAGCAGCCCGTGGGAGAGCAGATCCCGCTCGGTTGTGCGCACCAGCGGCTGACCCTGCAGGCGGTAGCCCATGCGGTTGCTCTGCGGATTGATATGCCATGGCAGACGCCAGAATGCCTCCTGGGAGGCGGCATCAAATTCGTGATATTCGGGCCCCGGCAGTGCGCGGATACGGTTCGTCCACAATAGCTGTTTCACGCCCTGTTGCGCGCTAAACGACCGCGAAGGTGTGCCAAGCGGCAGCGTGTCGCCATCGCGCAGCAAGCGCCCCTCCAGTCCGCCAATAGCGGTTTTCAGATCGGTACTGCCCGATCCCATCACCTCCGGCAGATCGAAACCGCCTGCGACTGCGAGATAACTGCGCACGCCAAAGCGCGGGCGATTCAGCACCAGCCGCTGCCCGGCTTTCGCCGCAAAGCGCCAGCCGGTCCAGACGTCAGTGCCATCGAGTGTCGCATCACAGCCCGCGCCGGTGAGAGCAAACCAGCAATCGCGGGCGAACTCTACTTCACACTGGCCGAGGGTGATCTCAAGTGCGGCAGCCTCCGGCGCGTTGCCGACCAGCGCATTGGCAATCTCCAGCGCCGGGCCATCGAGCGCGCCGCTGTAGCTGACACCGGACTGACGCAGGCCGATGCGCTTACCACCCTGCAACGAGGTGTACATCCCCGCGCGATGAATTGTTAACATACGCCCTCCTTGCGCGGGATAAAGCGCAGCGTATCGCCAGGCCGCAGCAGCGACGGCTCCGCCAGGCGCGGGTTAAATAGCGTCAGATCGGTACGCCCAATCAGGTTCCAGCCGCCGGGGCTGGCTAGCGGGTAAATCCCAGTTTGCGCACCGCCAATGCCGACCGACCCGGCAGGCACGCTAATGCGCGGCTCCGCCCGGCGTGGTGTGGTGAGCGCCTCCGGCATGCCGCCGAGATAGGGGAAACCGGGCTGAAAACCGATAAACCACACCCGGTATTCGATAGAGGCGTGCAGCTCCACGACCTGCTTTTCGCTCATGCCGCAGTGGTCGGCGACATGCGCCAGATCCGGCCCGGCCTCGCCGCCGTAAACCACCGGGATCTCAATGGCCCGTGACTCCGGCTCCAGCGCCTCGCTCTCTTCCCACCAGCGCTGCAGATGCTCAATCGCATCGAGCGCCAGCGTGGTGGGATCGCGCAGCACAACGGTAACGTTATTCATCCCCGGGATCGCTTCCACCACCTCCGGAAATGTCGCCAGCCGCTGCGTCAGCCGCCAGATACGCTTTTGCGTCGCCAACTGCACCGGTGGCTCCAGCTCCAGCACGACGGCGGTTTCGCCTAACAGATAACAACGCGCTCGCTGCACTTGCCTGCTCCTTACGCCGGGTTAGGGATATCGATAAAGGTCACATCCAGATCGGTGTTGGCGGTCATCCACTCGCCGAGGGCGCGAATGCCGCCGCGCTCGGTGGCGTGGTGCCCGGCGGCGAAGAAGTGCAGACCCTGCTCGCGCGCGGAGTGAATAGTCTGCTCAGATACTTCGCCGGTGATAAAGGCATCGACGCCGAAGGCCGCGGCTTTATCAATAAAGCCCTGACCGCCGCCGGTGCACCACGCCACGCGCTTGATGGTGGCAGGCCCGGTATCGCCGCACCACAGCGGTTTACGCCCGAGACGCGCTTCAATCCACGATGCCAGTTCGAGACCGGGAACCGGCATCGACAGTTCGCCCCACGGCACCAGCGGTTCAATCTCCCCCTGCACCGTGATGCCGAGCAGTGCCGCGAGCTGTACGTTGTTACCCAGCTCCGGATGGGCGTCGAGGGGCAGATGCCAGCCGTAGAGGTTGATATCGTTCGCCAAAAGGGTTTTCAGGCGGTTGCGCTTCATGCCGCGAATAATCGGCGCTTCGTTTTTCCAGAAGTAACCGTGATGCACGATCACCGCATCAGCTTCAAGGCGCACGGCTTCATCCAGCAGCGCCTGGCTTGCGGTGACGCCGGTAACGATTTTGCGTACCTCGTCTCGCCCTTCAACCTGCAGGCCGTTCGGGCCGTAATCGCTGAACGCCGCACTGTTGAGTTTTTCGTTAATCAATTTTTCCAGTTCGGTATTTTTCATGCTCACTCTCTACCCTTTTCGCGCGGCTTCATAGGCCGCCAGCGTGGCGCTTCGCGCCTGTTTATGATCGACAATCGGGCGTGGATAATCGAGCTTAACGCCCTGCTTATCTGCCCAGACCCAGGGTTGATGGATAGCCTTCGGCGGCACGGTTTTCAGCTCCGGCAGCCAGCGGCGAATAAACTCGCCGTCCGCATCGAAGCGCTCCCCCTGGGTGGTCGGGTTGAAGATACGGAAGTATGGCGCGGCATCGGTGCCGGTCGAGGCCGCCCACTGCCAGCCGCCGTTGTTCGCCGCGTAATCGCCATCCGCCAATTGAGCCATAAAATAGCGCTCTCCCACCCGCCAGTCGATAAGCAGGTCTTTGATCAGGAAGCTGGCGGTAATCATACGCAGACGGTTGTGCATCCAGCCGGTCTCATTCATCTGACGCATCGCTGCATCAACAATCGGATAGCCGGTCATCCCCTTTTTCCATGCTTCCAGATGCTGCGGGTTATCCTGCCACTGCACCTTTTCCGTCCACGTAATAAACGGGCGGTGCTTACACAGCGCCGGATAGTAGGTGATGAGATGGCGATAAAATTCGCGCCAGATAAGCTCACTCAGCCACACCGCACCCGGCCCGCCCTCCAGCACACCCGGCTGCTCAGCGAGCAAGCGATGCAGACACTGGCGCGGCGAGAGCGCGCCGATGGCGAGGCTGGCGGAGAGACGGCTGGTGCCCTCAATAGCCGGGAAATCGCGCTGCTGCTCATACTCTGCCACCTGGTGCTGGCAGAAGTGGCGCAAGCGGGCGATGGCCTGCTTCTCATCCGGCGGGAAAAGCTTTTCGTCAAAGGGCTGTTGCGGGTAGTTGAGCGACAGCGGCTCCACCTTGAGCGCTCCGCCTTCGCGCGGCTGCGGTGCAGCGACGCACTCCGGCAGATCCTCTTTTAAACGGCGTAAAAAGGCGTTTTTAAAGGGGGTGAAGACTTTAAACATCTCGCGATTGCCGGTCATCACGCTGCCGGGTGCCAGCATCACACTGTCATCAAACCCCTGGCAGGCGACGTTAGGCAGCGCTTTCTCCACCGACGCATCGCGCTGGCGCTCGTTAAGCTCGTATTGATAGTTATAAAAAAGGTGGCTGACCTGCTCCTGTTCGCAGACCTCAGCGACTGCCTGCACGCTGGCGGCAAAGTCATCCACTTCGCGGTAGATAAGCTCAATGCCGCGCTCGGCGAGCGCCTGTTGCAGCGCATTGAGATGGGACTCAATCAGTGCAGCCTGTCGCGGTGCCATCAGGTGCTGCTGCCACTGCTTCGGCGTGGCGATAAAGAGGGCTTTTACTGTTGCGTTCGCGCTGCGGCAGGCCGCCGCCAGCGCGAAGTTATCGTGCACGCGCAAATCCGTGCGAAACCAGACCAGATGGGTGGTCATAATGCTCCTAATGTCCGTAACGTAAGCGCAGCGCTTCCGGCCAGGGGTCAAAATAGCGCTGTCCGGAGAGATAAGCGTCCGGGAACTCAGCCATATAGTGTTTCAGTAAGGTGACGGGTGCCAGCAGCGGCTGAATACCCTGGCGGTAGCTGTCGATCAGCTTCGACAGCTCTTCACGCTGGCGGGCATTGAGCTGCTTGCGGAAGTAGCCCTGCACATGCATCAGCACGTTGGTGTGGTTACGGCGGGTTGCCTGGTGTGAGAGCAGATCCATCAGGCGCTGGCGATACTCCACAAACCACTCATCGAGAGAGGCCCACTCATGGATGGCGGCGACAAAACGCCCCAGCTCGCGGTACTTCGGCTGAGAGTGCGCCAGCAGCAGCAGCTTATAGCGGCTGTGGTAGGCGATCAGCTCGCCACGCGTCAGGCCGCGCTCGCGCACGCTGTTAAGTTCATGCAGGGCGTAAATACGCTCAACAAAGTTCTCACGGATGTGGGGATCGTGCAGGCGACCATCCTCTTCCACCGGCAGCCACGGATGGGTCTCCATCAGAATGTCGGTAAAGATGCCGCGCCCGGCTTTGCGGTTGTTTTTGCCATCCGCGTCGTATATGCGCACCCGCTCCATGCCGCAGGAGGGGGATTTGGCGCAGACGATGTAGCCGCACAAATGGTCGAGACGGCTGACGCGCTCGCGGGAGAAGTGCGCCATCTGCTCGGTTAAATCTCCTTCCCGCTTGTCGCTAAAGCGCAGCGAAACTCCGCTCTCCTCTTTGACCAACCGCAGCGCCGGACGTGGCACCGGCAGGCCAATGGCCATCTCCGGGCAGACTGGCTCAAAACGCATCCACGGTGATAGCTCTTCAACTGCGAAGGCAAGCCGCTTATGGCCGCCGTCAAAACGGACTTGTTCCCCTAATAAACAGGCACTGATGCCGACAGGGATTTTCTCACTCATAGCGACTCCTTGATTAGACATAATCATTGTAGTCAAAGGCCGCAGGTAAAAAAAAGCCACCGCAAGTGCGGTGGCGCGATCGGGTTGCTGTGTGTAGCCCGATTAATAAAAGTCGCAGGTTGCTTTTTCTGCTTGGTCCATCCATACCGGTTTCTCGCTGGTCTTAGCCCAGACGCGGTGCAGATAGCTGTAGAACCGTGCGCGATCCTTCCAGAACAACATCACCGGCAGTGCCAGCAGGCCCGCCGCAACGGCGAAAGCACGACGCATCAGCACAATGTGCGCTGGAAACATTTTGTATGTGTTCATAAATCTCTCCCCTTTGTCAGGCCGGTATCGGGCACCGGAAAAAAGTTACCGCAGCGGTAAGTGAGTAACGAAAAAACGCTGCGAGACTGAAATCTGCTCAAAATAATACCGGTTTGTTTGTAATTTTACTACTCATCCGACCACTATTTTTAGCTGATGCGCATTTATTTACACGCAATTCGTAAATAAGTTACAAAACGGTTAAATTAATAATAACCATCGGTTAAATAATGGTTTTGAATGTTGCATTTGCGAAGCGTAGCCGCTGGAACAGCTGGAACCGCGTAGGCCGGATAAGCGGTACGCGCCATCCGGCATTATCTCCGCGGCACAATTGCCGGATGGCGGCATACAAACCAGCGCCGTTCCCGTAGGCCGGATAAGCGCCAGCGCCATCCGGCATTTTATCAGCGGCAACATTGCCGGATGGCGGCTTCGCCTTATCCGGCCTACGCGGTTCCAGCAGCAACTGTTTTTCATTGAGCGTCCATCTTACAGCGGTGGTGTTGACCCCCGCTGAAATCGGCGAACCGAAGCGGGCATGACAAGGTCTGGACGCCATGGATGGCGGACAGAGGCGAACCGAGACAGGATGTCGAGTCGAGCCGGCCGCCGTCAGGCACGCGGGAGGTGAGCGCAGTGCGCAGCACCGATTTCCTCGCGGGGCCGCGGGGATTGACAAGGGGGGAGCGGTCCCCCCCTTGTCCCGTTCACCGCATAAGAGGTTAATGAAACTCCCCAACGCCTGGTGAACGGAACCTTTCCACCCGTGCCATATGCCAAGCTCATTGCCTGATGGCGCTGCGCTTATCAGGCCTACAACTTATCCGGCCTACAAAACGTTCATTTCCCATCCATTTTTATACTTTTTTTACACCTCGCCCGGGGATTTTTGCGAAATCTTTGCGCCTGAAAAATTAGCCTCTCTGCACATCCTTAAATCACCCCGGAGGTGAACTGTGAGTGCAGGCGTGCTAATCGGCATCGTGCTGGTTTTCCTGTTATTGGGCTACCTGATTTACGCCCTGTTAAACGCGGAGGCATTTTAATGGCTGCTCAAGCGTTTCTTCTGGTTGCCGGCTTTTTGCTGGTGCTGTTCCTGCTGGCGCGCCCGCTTGGATCGCTGCTGGCGAAGCTGATTGCAGGTCAGCCTTTGCCGGGCGTTGGCGTGGTGGAAAACCTGCTCTGGCGCGGGTTGGGTATCGACACCCGTGAAATGAGCTGGCGGCACTACCTGCTGGCAATCCTGTGGCTTAACCTGCTGGGCCTCGCCCTGCTGTTTGCCCTGCTGATGCTGCAAGGCATCCTGCCGCTGAACCCGCAGAACCTGCCTGGCCTCTCCTGGCACCTGGCACTCAACACTGCGGTCAGTTTTGTCAGCAATACCAACTGGCAATCCTACGCCGGTGAAAGCACGCTGAGTTACTTAAGCCAGATGGTCGGCCTGACGGTGCAGAACTTCCTCTCTGCCGCCACCGGCATCGCGGTAGTGTTTGCGCTGATCCGCGCCTTCGCCCGCCGCAGCATGGAGACGCTGGGCAATGCGTGGGTCGATCTGACGCGCATTACGCTCTGGGTATTGCTGCCGCTGGCGCTGCTGATCGCCCTCTTTTTCATCCAGCAAGGCACGCTGCAAAACCTGCTCCCCTACCAGCCCTACACCTCTCTCGAAGGGGTTCAGCACCTGATGCCAATGGGCCCGGTCGCCTCGCAGGAAGCGATTAAAATGCTTGGCACCAACGGCGGCGGCTTCTTTAACGCCAACTCCTCCCATCCGTTTGAAAACCCGACGGCGCTGACCAACTTTGTGCAGATGCTGGCGATCTTCCTGATCCCTGCCGCGCTCTGTTTCGCCTTTGGTGAAGCGGTGAGCGACCGCCGCCAGGGGCAGATGCTGCTGTGGGCGATGTCGATAATCTTTGTCGTTTGTGTGGCAATTGTGATGCGGGCCGAGTGGCTAGGTAACCCGCACTTCCTGACGCTCGGCGGCGACAGCACCATCAACATGGAAGGTAAAGAGAGCCGCTTCGGCATTCTCGCCAGCAGCCTTTATGCCGTGGTGACTACCGCCGCGTCCTGCGGCGCAGTCAACGCCATGCATGACTCCTTTACCGCACTCGGCGGCATGATCCCGATGTGGTTAATGCAGATTGGCGAAGTGGTGTTTGGCGGCGTCGGCTCAGGCCTCTACGGCATGCTGCTGTTTGTCCTGCTGGCGGTGTTTATCGCCGGGCTGATGATTGGCCGCACGCCGGAGTTCCTCGGTAAAAAAATTGATGTCCGCGAAATGAAGATGACCGCACTGGCGATCCTCGTCACTCCGGCGCTGGTGTTGATTGGCACGGCGCTGGCGATGATGACCGACGCCGGACGCAGCGGCATGTTCAACCCCGGTATTCATGGCTTTAGTGAAGTGCTGTATGCCGTCTCCTCCGCCGCCGCCAACAACGGCAGCGCCTTTGGTGGCCTGAGCGCCAACACGCCTTTCTGGAACTGTCTGCTCGCCTTCTGCATGTTTGTCGGCCGCTTCGGCGTGATTGTGCCGGTGCTGGCGATTGCTGGCTCGCTGGTGAGTAAAAAGATCCAGCCCACCAGCTCCGGCACCCTGCCGACCCACAGCCCGCTCTTTATCGGCCTGCTGATCGGCACCGTGCTGCTGGTTGGCGCATTGACCTTTATTCCTGCCCTGGCCCTCGGTCCGGTGGCGGAATACCTTCAGTTTTGAGTCTGGCGGAGACCACTATTATGAGTCGCAAACAACTGGCCCTGTTTGACGCGAACCTTGTTCGCCAGGCGCTGATGGGTTCCTTAACCAAATTGAGCCCGCAAGTGCAGTGGCGTAACCCGGTGATGTTTATCGTCTGGATCGGCAGCCTGCTCACCACCTTGCTGGCAATCGCTATGGCAACCGGTCACCTGGTCGGTAACGCGTGGTTTACCGGTGCAATCAGCCTCTGGCTGTGGGTGACGGTGCTGTTTGCCAACTTCGCCGAAGCGCTGGCGGAAGGGCGCAGTAAAGCGCAGGCTAACAGCCTGAAAGGGGTGAAAAAGACGGTCTTTGCCCGCAAACTGCGCGCGCCACAGCACGATGCACCGATGGATCATGTTCCGGCAGATGAGTTACGCAAAGGCGACGTGGTGCTGGTTGAAGCGGGGGATATTATTCCCTGCGACGGCGAAGTGATCGAAGGCGGCGCGTCGGTGGATGAGAGCGCCATTACCGGTGAATCCGCGCCGGTGATCCGCGAGTCTGGTGGCGACTTTGCCTCTGTGACCGGCGGCACGCGCATTCTTTCTGACTGGCTGGTGATCCAGTGCAGCGTTAACCCAGGCGAAACCTTTCTCGATCGTATGATCGCCATGGTTGAAGGTGCCCAGCGCCGCAAAACGCCTAATGAGATCGCGCTGACCATTCTGCTGGTGGCACTGACTATTGTCTTTCTGCTGGCGACCGCCACGCTATGGCCCTTCTCCCTTTACGGTGGCACGGCGGTCAGCGTCACGGTGCTGGTTGCGCTGCTGGTCTGCCTGATCCCGACCACCATCGGCGGCCTGCTCTCGGCGATTGGCGTGGCGGGGATGAGCCGCATGCTGGGTGCGAATGTGATCGCCACCAGCGGCCGCGCCGTCGAGGCGGCGGGCGATGTCGATGTACTGTTGCTGGATAAAACCGGCACCATCACCCTCGGCAACCGCCAGGCGTCGGACTTTCTGCCCGCGCGCGGCGTCGATGAGAAGACGCTGGCCGATGCTGCCCAGCTCTCTTCCTTAGCCGATGAAACCCCGGAAGGGCGCAGCATTGTGATCCTCGCTAAGCAGCGCTTTAACCTGCGCGAGCGGGATATGCAGAGCCTGCAAGCCACCTTCGTCCCCTTTACCGCGCAAACGCGCATGAGCGGAATTAACGTGCAGGATCGCATGATCCGCAAAGGCTCAGTGGATGCCATTCGTCGCCATATCGAGGCTAATGGCGGTACTTTCCCGGCGGATGTTGAGACGGTGGTGGAAAATGTGGCCCGCCAGGGCGCGACGCCGCTGGTGGTAGCGGAAGGGGCTAACGTACTGGGCGTTATCGCGCTAAAAGATATCGTCAAAGGCGGCATTAAAGAGCGCTTCGCCCAGTTGCGTAAGATGGGCATCAAAACGGTGATGATCACCGGCGATAACCGCTTAACCGCCGCGGCAATTGCCGCCGAAGCGGGCGTGGATGACTTCCTCGCCGAAGCGACGCCGGAAGCGAAGCTGGCGCTGATTCGTCAATACCAGGCCGAAGGTAGGCTGGTGGCGATGACCGGTGACGGCACCAACGATGCGCCAGCGCTGGCGCAGGCGGATGTTGCGGTGGCGATGAACTCCGGTACCCAGGCGGCGAAAGAGGCGGGGAACATGGTCGATCTCGACTCGAACCCGACCAAGCTGATTGAGGTGGTGCATATCGGCAAACAGATGCTGATGACGCGCGGATCGCTCACCACCTTCAGTATTGCCAATGACGTGGCGAAGTATTTTGCCATCATCCCTGCGGCGTTTGCGGCCACCTATCCGCAGCTCAACGCGCTGAACGTGATGCATCTGCACTCCCCCTCTTCGGCGATTTTAAGTGCGGTGATCTTTAACGCGCTGGTGATTGTGTTCCTCATCCCGCTGGCGCTGAAAGGCGTGAGCTACAAGCCGCTGACCGCCTCGGCAATGCTGCGCCGCAACTTGTGGATTTACGGGCTGGGCGGTCTGCTGGTGCCGTTTATCGGTATCAAAGCAATCGATCTGCTGCTCACGCTATTTGGCCTGGTTTAAGGAGTGAAAAAGATGGCTTTATTACGTCCCGCCTTTCTGCTTTTAATACTGCTGACGTTTATTACCGGCGGGCTTTACCCGCTGCTGACCACCGCCCTTGGGCAGTGGTGGTTTCACGACCAGGCGAACGGCTCGCTGATCGAGCAAGGCGACACGGTGCGCGGCTCCCGTCTGCTGGGCCAGGATTTTACCGCGCCGGGTTATTTTCACGGTCGCCCTTCCGCGACCGCCGATGCGCCTTATAATCCGATGGCTTCGGGCGGCAGCAATCTGGCGGGCAGCAACCCGGAGCTGGATAAGCAGGTGGCCGAACGCGTGGCGCAGCTGCGCGCGGCAAACCCGCACTCACCAAAAGCGATTCCGGTGGAGCTGTTAACCACTTCCGCCAGCGGGCTGGATGGTCAACTCTCGCCGCAGGCGGCCAGCTGGCAGATCCCGCGCGTGGCGCAAGCGCGCGGTTTGTCGGTGCAGACGGTCAATGATTTGGTTAATAGATACACCGAAACACCGCTGGTTAATTTCCTCGGTCAGCCGGTGGTGAATGTGGTTGAACTTAATCTGGCGCTGGATGCGCTGAAGGACAAATAACGCATGAGTGATGAGCCGTTGCGCCCCGACCCCGACCGCCTGCTGGAGCATGCTGCAACGGCACACCGGGGCAAACTGAAGATCTTCTTTGGTGCCTGCGCCGGGGTAGGTAAAACCTTTGCCATGTTGCAGGAAGCGCAGCGGCTGCGGGCGCAGGGGCTGGATGTGCTGCCAGGCGTGGTAGAGACGCACGGGCGCAAAGAGACCGCCGCGCTGATGGCGGGCCTGCCCCTGCAACCCGTGCGGCGCATTGCCCATCGCGGGCGCGTGGTGCATGAGTTTGATCTGGACGCCGCCCTTGCGCGGCGTCCGGCGCTGATTTTGATGGATGAGCTGGCGCACAGTAACGCTCCCGGCTCGCGTCACCCGAAACGCTGGCAGGATGTGGAGGAGCTGCTGGAAGCAGGCATCGACGTCTTTACCACCGTCAACGTTCAGCATCTGGAGAGCCTGAATGATGTAGTCAGCGGCGTCACCGGCATTCAGGTGCGCGAAACGGTGCCCGATCCCTTTTTTGATAGCGCTGATGAGATTGTGCTGGTCGACCTGCCGCCGGACGATCTGCGCCAGCGGCTGCATGAAGGCAAAGTCTATATTGGTGGCCAGGCGGAGCGCGCCATTGAGCACTTCTTTCGCAAAGGCAACCTGATTGCACTGCGCGAGCTGGCGCTACGGCGCACCGCCGACCGGGTCGATGATCAGATGCGCGCCTGGCGCGATCGCCTCGGTGAAGAGAAGGTGTGGCATACGCGCGACGCCATTCTGCTCTGCGTCGGTCACGGCGCGGGTAACGAGAAATTGATCCGCACCGCAGCGAGGCTGGCAGCCAAACTCGGTAGCGCCTGGCATGCGGTCTATGTTGAAACCCCTACCCTGCACAAATTACCGGAGTCACAGCGGCGGGCGATCTTAAGCGCCCTGCGGCTGGCCCAGGAGCTGGGCGCAGAGACCGCGACCCTCGCCGACCCGGCGGAAGATCGCGCGATACTGCGCTACGCACGCGAACATAACCTCGGCAAGATCCTCATTGGCCGCCGCGATAACCGCCGCTGGTGGCACCGCGAATCCTTTGCCGACCGCCTGGCGCGCCGCGCGCCGGATCTCGATCTGGTGATTATCGCACTGCAGGAGAGCACCCAACCGCTGCCGGTGCGCAGCGGCGACTCCCGCCCCTTTTTCGACCGCTGGCGTGTGCAGCTTACCGGCTGCGCGGTCGCGCTGGCGCTTTGCGCGGCAATCACTTTTATCGCCTTGCAGTGGCTGACGGCCTTTGAAGCCACCAACCTGGTGATGATCTACTTGCTGGGCGTGGTGCTGGTGGCGCTGTTCTATGGCCGCTGGCCATCGGCTTTCGCTACGGTGATTAACGTCATCAGCTTCGATCTCTTTTTTATCTCGCCGCGCGGCACGCTGGCGGTGTCGGATGTGCAGTATCTCCTCACCTTCGGCGTGATGCTGACCGTCGGGCTGGTGATTGGTAACCTCACCGCAGGCGTGCGTTACCAGGCGAGAGTGGCGCGTTACCGTGAGCGGCGCACGCGTCATCTCTATGAGATGTCGAAAGCGCTGGCGGCGGGGCGCAATAATCAGGATATCGCCGCCACCAGCGAAACGTTTATTCACTCCACCTTTGAGGCGCGCAGCAAACTGCTGCTGCCGAACAGCGAAGGCAAACTGGCGGCGGTAACGGAAAACCAGGGCATGACGCCGTGGGATGATGCCATCGCCCGCTGGAGTTTTGATAAGGGACAGCCTGCGGGCGCGGGCACCGATACGCTGCCCGGCGTGCCCTACCAAATTTTGCCGCTGAAAAATGACGATACGGTGTATGGCTTGCTGATTGTCGAGCCAGCGAATCTGCGCCAGCTGATGATCCCCGAGCAGCAGCGTCTGCTGGAGACCTTCACCCTGCTGGTGGCGAATGCGCTTGAGCGCCAGGCGCTGGCGACGCGCGAAGAGCAGGCGCGGCTTGCAAGCGAGCGCGAGAGCCTGCGCAACTCCCTGCTGGCCGCCCTCTCTCACGATCTGCGCACTCCGCTGACGGTGCTGTTTGGTCAGGCGGAGATCCTGACGCTCGATCTCGCCAGCGAAGGGTCGAAACATGCCCCGCAGGCCAACGAGATCCGCCAGCATGTGCTCAACACCACCCGGCTGGTCAATAATCTGCTGGATATGGCGCGCATCCAGTCTGGCGGCTTTAATTTAAAACGCGAGTGGCTGACGCTGGAAGAGGTGGTCGGCAGTGCGCTGCGTACCCTTGAGCCAGTAATGGGCGGGCGGCAGATTGCGCTGTCGCTACCCGACCCGCTGATGCTGGTACATGTTGATGGCCCGCTGTTTGAGCGGGTGTTGATCAATCTGCTGGAAAACGCGGTGAAATATGCCGGGTCCGGCGCGCAGATTGGTATTGAGTCGCACAGCACACCGAGCGACTGGACGCTGGAGGTGTGGGATAACGGGCCGGGGATCCCGCCAGGCCAGGAGCACGCCATTTTTGAAAAATTTGCGCGCGGCACCAAAGAGTCGGCCATTCCCGGCGTTGGCCTGGGGCTTGCGATTTGCCAGGCGATTGTCGAGGTGCATGGCGGCACCATCGACGCGCAAAACCGTCCGCAGGGAGGCGCGCGCTTTTATGTTACACTCGCGCGGGAAACGCCCCCGCAACTGGATGAATTACCCGAGGATCTGTGATTAACGTTCTGATTGTCGAAGATGAACAGGCCATCCGCCGCTTTCTGCGCACCGCGCTGGAAGCTGAGGGGCTGCGCGTGCACGAAGCGGAGACGCTGCAGCGCGGGTTAATTGAAGCGGCAACGCGCAAGCCGGATCTGGTGATCCTCGACCTCGGTTTGCCGGACGGTGACGGTCTCGATTTTATTCGCGATGTGCGCCAGTGGAGCCAGATGCCGATTATTGTCCTGTCAGCACGCATCGAAGAGAGCGACAAGATCGCCGCGCTCGATGCCGGCGCGGATGATTACCTCAGTAAACCCTTCGGCATTGGCGAATTACAGGCACGGTTGCGTGTCGCGCTGCGCCGCCATGCCGCCAGCACGCCGGGCGAACCGGTGATCACCTTTGGCGATATTCGCGTTGATCTCGCCAGCCGCCGCATCCAGCGTGGCGACGAGGAGATCCACCTGACGCCGATTGAGTTTCGTCTGCTGGCGGTACTGCTCAACAACCACGGCAAAGTGCTGACCCAGCGGCAATTGTTAAGCCAGGTGTGGGGGCCAAATGCCGTTGAGCATAGCCACTATCTGCGAATTTATATGGGGCATTTGCGCCAGAAGCTGGAGAGCGATCCGGCGCGCCCGCGTCATCTGTTGACCGAGACCGGGATCGGGTATCGGTTTATGTTGTGAGGCAGGCGAGAGAGTAACCGTTTGATTGCCGGATGGCGCTACGCTTATCCGGCCTACGGGTTACCTGTTCCGCACTGTTTGATTGCCGGATGGCGCTGCACTTATCCGGCCTACGGGTTACCTGTTCCGCACCGTTTGATTGCCGGATGGCGCTGCGCTTATCCGGCCTACGGGTCACCTGTTCCGCGTTGTTTGATTGCCGGATGGCGCTGCACTTATCCGGCCTACGGGTTACCTGTTCCGCACCGTTTGATTGCCGGATGGCGCTACGCTTATCCGGCCTACGGGTTACCTGTTCCGCACCGTTTGATTGCCGGATGGCGCTACGCTTATCCGGCCTACGGGTTACCTGTTCCGCACCGTTTGATTGCCGGATGGCGCTACGCTTATCCGGGTAACGTGTTTGATGCAGTTGTAGGTCGGATAAGGCGTCAGCCGCCATCCGACACAAAAAAGGCTCCCGAGGGAGCCTTTTTACTGTGCCGCGATTTACGCGTTTTTCAGCACTTCGCTGACAATTTCCACCGCTTCTTTCTCAATCAGCTTACGGTGTTCGTCGCCGAGGAAGCTTTCACAGTAGATTTTGTAGGCGTCTTCGGTGCCGGACGGACGCGCGGCAAACCAGCCGTTGTCGGTCATCACTTTCAGGCCGCCAATCGACGCACCGTTGCCCGGTGCTGCGGTCAGGCGAGCGGTGATCGCATCGCCCGCCAGCGTGCTGGCACTCACCATTTCAGGCGAGAGCTTGGACAGTGCCGCTTTCTGTGCGGAGGAGGCCGCAGCCTGCAGACGGTTGTAGCTTGGCGCGCCAAAGCGGGCAGCCAGTTCGTCATAGTGCTGCTGCGGGTTTTTGCCGGTCACTGCGGTGATCTCCGCTGCCAGTAGGCACATGATGATGCCGTCTTTGTCCGTGGACCACGGCGTACCGTCGAAGCGCAGGAACGATGCGCCCGCGCTCTCTTCGCCGCCGAAACCGAAGCTGCCGTCGTGCAGACCATCCACAAACCACTTAAAGCCTACCGGCACTTCCACCAGCTTACGGCCAAGGTCGTTAACCACGCGGTCGATCATTGCAGAGGAGACCAGCGTCTTACCGACTGCAACATCTTTGCCCCACTGCGGGCGATGCTGGAACAGATAGTTGATCGCTACCGCCAGGTAGTGGTTCGGGTTCATCAGGCCAGCCGGGGTGACGATGCCGTGGCGGTCGTAATCCGGGTCGTTGGCGAAGGCCAGGTCAAACTTATCACGCAGCGCCAGCAGACCGGCCATTGCACACTCGGAGGAGCAGTCCATACGGATCGCGCCATCTTTGTCGAGATGCATAAAGCGGAAAGTCTGATCGACTTCATCATTCACGATGGTGAGGTCGAGCTTGTAGTGCTCGGCGATACGTTTCCAGTACTCAATACCGGAGCCGCCCAGCGGATCGACGCCCAGTTTCAGGCCCGCTTTCTGGATCGCCGCCATATCGACGATCTCCGCCAGCCCTTCAATAAACGGCTGCACCAGATCTTTTTCAGTGACGTGACCGGAGGCCATCGCAGCATCCAGCGAAATACGTTTCACGCCTTTCAGACCGTCGGCCAGCAGCGCGTTAGCGCGATCTTCCACCACTTTGGTGACGTTGGTGTCGGCCGGGCCGCCGTTTGGCGGGTTGTATTTGATGCCGCCATCTTCCGGCGGGTTATGGGACGGCGTGATCACGATACCATCCGCCTGCGCACCACCGTTTTTGTTGTGCACAAGAATGGCGTTAGAAATGGCAGGCGTCGGCGTAAAGCCGTTATTTTCCTGCACGATGATATCAACGCCGTTGGCAGCCAACACTTCCAGCACGGAGATAAACGCCGGCTCAGAGAGGGCGTGGGTGTCTTTACCAACATAGCACGGCCCGGTGATGCCGTTTTTTGCACGCTCTTCGGCAATCGCCTGCGCAATGGCAAGGATGTGCGGCTCGTTAAAGCTGTGACGCCATGCGCTACCACGGTGACCTGAGGTACCAAATTTCACCGCATGGTCAGCATTGCCAACTTCCGGTTTCAACACATAGTACTGCGCAGTCAGCTGCGCGACGTTAATCAAATCGCCCTGTTGCGCAGGTTGGCCCGCGCGCGGATGGTTTGCCATTGCTTCGTCCTTTTAATGCAAGGATTAAATTGTGCCGCAAACTTTCTCAATCAGCTCCGCCGGGAACTGCATTGACTGCATGATGTGTTCAATCATGCTGCATTTACGGCCCGTATTCGTATTAGTGATGACCCAATAAGGGGTGTTCGGCACTTGCTTCGGCTTGGTCTGGTTGCCGTTCTGCAGCAGGGTGCGCTCATCAGCGGCAAAGTATACGCGCGTGCGACCGTGCAGAGATTCAGTGGATTCCGTAAACCCTTTGTCATCGAGTGAATAGAGTGTAGACAGGATTAGCAGAAAGCGATTAACCGCTTTTTTCTGCTCGGCGTATTCGTCGGAGAGCAGAAGCTCGCGAACCGCGCGGACTTTATCCCGGGTGGTGTTGGCCGGTTTCACCTCTTCGACAACGCTTGCAGCGCGTGTCTCTTTCACCGGCGCGGCGGGCGCTGCAGAGGGAGACGATGATGCGGCGGAGAACTTGAGCATACGCCGTAAAATCTCGGATGCGCTCTCGCCAATGTGCTTAGTATGGCTGGCAATGTAACTGTAGAGCTCATCATCAACTTCAATCGTTTTCATCTTAATCCAGTGCTATATAAAATCTGAATACAAGTATTGGGATTATAAAGTGAAATCCCAACAGCGGATAGGTACACCCCAGGATGGCGGCAAAACTCAGAGTAATGCTTAGCCTTGCAGCCGGGCGGCAGAATGTTCACCATAATAACCTAACCCGTTGGAGTGAAAAAAAGAACTTTGCCATGAAATTGAACACGCGCGCGCAAACTGCACAACATCCGCACAACAATTCCCCGATTGTGCTGGTTCACGGCCTTTTCGGCAGCCTCGATAACCTCGGCGTGCTCGCCCGTGACCTGGTGCAGGATCACGATGTACTGCAAGTGGATATGCGTAATCACGGCGTGTCGCCCCGCTCACCGGAGATGAACTACCCGGCGATGGCGCAGGACCTGCTTGATACGCTGGATGCTCATCAGATTGAAAAAGCGACCTTTATCGGCCACTCCATGGGCGGCAAAGCGGTGATGGCGCTAACTTCACTGGCACCAGAGCGTATTGATCGCCTGGTAGCGATTGATATGGCGCCCGTGGATTATAAGGTGCGACGTCACGACGAGATCTTTGCCGCCATCAACGCCGTTAGCGAGGCAAATGTTTCGTCGCGCCAGCAGGCGACGGCGCTGATGCGCGAGCAGCTTGATGAAGAGGGCGTGGTTCAGTTTTTACTGAAATCCTTCGTCGACGGTGAGTGGCGTTTTAACGTGCCGGTGCTGTGGGATCAATATGCCAATATTGTTGGCTGGGAGAAAATCCCGGCGTGGGATAAGCCTGCCCTCTTCGTCTGCGGCGGCAACTCCTCTTATGTCACCGATGCCTACCGCGATGCGCTGCTGGCGCAGTTTCCCCAGGCGCGGGCGTATGTCATTGCCGGTGCCGGACACTGGGTGCATGCAGAAAAACCTGACGCGGTGCTGCGTGCCATTCGCCGTTACCTGGCAGAGTAAGGCCAACTGATTAAAAAGGCGGCGACCGGTCGTTTCAACGCGCCCGGTCGTTGGCGTGCCGATGTTGGTGATGTATGATGGCGCGCTATTCAGCCCGGGCAGCGGCCCGATTGCGTGTTTTCCCGTAGTATTCATATCATGGCTAAAGAACAAACGGACCGTACGACACTAGATCTCTTCGCGAATGAGCGTCGCCCGGGACGGCCGAAGACCAACCCGCTCTCGCGCGATGAACAGTTGCGCATTAATAAACGCAACCAGCTCAAACGCGATAAAGTTCGCGGGCTTAAGCGCGTCGAACTGAAACTGAATGCGGAAGCGGTGGAAGCCTTAAATGAGCTGGCCGAAGCGCGCGAGATAAGCCGCAGCGAACTTATCGAAGAGATGCTGCTGGCGCAGCTTAAAGCCCTGCGCGGATAGCGATTCTTCTGAATCATCGTCAAATTCCCCTTTTCATGTGGCATACAGTGCAGTCCGCGGCAATAGCTGTTTCCGCGTTCTTCTCTGTTCTGCTATGATTGCCCTTATCTGTGGGCTTAGCGCTCCCCCTATACTCATTAAGATTCAAGAGGTTATTTTACTCATGGCAATTACAGGCATTTTCTTCGGCAGCGACACCGGCAACACCGAAAACATCGCCAAAATGATCCAGAGCCAGCTTGGTAAAGACGTCGCCGATGTTCATGACATTGCCAAGAGCAGTAAGGAAGATATCGAAGGATATGACATCCTGTTGCTCGGCATTCCGACCTGGTATTACGGTGAAGCGCAGTGCGACTGGGATGACTTCTTCCCGACGCTGGAAGAGATTGATTTTAATGGTAAATTAGTGGCGCTTTTCGGCTGCGGCGATCAGGAAGATTATGCTGAGTACTTCTGTGATGCGCTGGGCACTATTCGCGATATTATCGAACCGCGCGGCGCGACCATTGTGGGTCACTGGCCGACTGCTGGTTACCATTTCGAAGCTTCAAAAGGCCTGGCGGATGACGACCACTTTGTTGGTCTGGCGATTGACGAAGACCGCCAGCCAGAACTGACCGCCGAGCGCGTACAGAAGTGGGTGAAGCAGGTTTCTGAAGAGCTGCATCTGGATGAAATCCTGAATGCCTGATTTTTATGGCGCAATCTGCTGGTTGCGCCGTATCAATAGGTAAAAGCAATCGAAATAATTGCTACATTTTTTTAACTTTCCTATTCATCCCTGTACAATAAGCCCTGCTTAACGCGTTACGCTCGACCGGGAGTTGTCGGCGATACCACGTTTTAAAAGCTTACTTTACTTGAGGGCTTGCAGTTTTCATTTATACATGGCAGTTCTATAATGATACGCATTCGCCCGGGTGCATTCCTTATAACTTCCGAGAAGGAAGTGAATCGTATAGCAACAGGACAGATTCCGCATGACTGACAACAATACCGCATTAAAGAAGGCCGGCCTGAAAGTCACGCTTCCACGTTTAAAAATTCTGGAAGTGCTTCAGGAGCCGGATAACCATCATGTCAGTGCGGAAGATCTTTATAAGCGTCTGATCGACATGGGTGAAGAGATTGGTCTGGCAACGGTGTACCGCGTGCTGAACCAGTTTGATGACGCCGGGATTGTCACCCGTCACAACTTCGAAGGCGGCAAGTCCGTTTTTGAACTGACGCAGCAGCATCACCACGATCACCTTATCTGCCTCGACTGCGGTAAAGTCATCGAATTTAGTGATGATTCCATCGAATTGCGCCAGCGCGAAATTGCCGCTAAACACGGTATCCGCCTGACGAACCACAGTCTCTACCTTTACGGCCACTGCGCCGAAGGCGACTGCCGCGAAGATGAACACGCGCACGACGCAAAATAAGTTCTTCTGAACGTTAAAAGCCAACCGTCAGGTTGGCTTTTTTTATGCCTGTCGGCTGAGCGGCGCGTTAAAAGGTTACGCCGCTCAGGGTGGAAAGCGATCAGGCTTTCAGCGTGTCGACACGGCTGACGCGCCTGCCGTCCGGGCTTACGGTGCGCACCTGAATTTCTCCTTTAATCTGTGGACGGGATTCCGCTTCGTAGCGCTGCCACGTTTTGCCGCGATCGAGGGAGTACTCTACCACCAGCCCCGGGAAGCGGATGTTGACCTCCAGCACACCGTCAACAATTCGCGCCCCTGGCACCGGCAGACGATAATGGATGCCGGCTTTATCCAGCTTCGCCAGCTCGCGATGCCCTAACAGATTGGCAAAACGCTGCCAGTCAGCCGTAAGCGCTTTCTGATCGACCCACTGCGTCTCGCCGCCTTTGTATTCGCGGCCTGCCTGATAATCCAGCTCCCAGCTTGCGCGATGCCATGCCCGCTCAGCGACGGCGACCAGACGCGGATAGATCATATACTCCATCTGCTCATCCGTGCGCACCACTTCGCTCCACAGTTCGGCGGAAAGCCCGTAGGCGCCAGGCCACGGCTTGTCTGATTTAGCGCTGAACGCGTTGCCATCCCGATCGACCGAGGTTTCCGCATTTTGCGGCATGTTGTCCGGCGCGAAGCTGAAGATTTTGCGCTCATCGCTGAAACGCGTGCCCCAGTAGTAACCGCTCTCATCAGGGTGAACTTCACTCGGGAAGTCGAGATAGACGTAGTCCGGGTTGGAGACCACCACGCGGAAGCCCTTATTCGCCCAATCGTTGACGGAATCGAAACCACCCCAGTAGAGCGCATCCCAGAAGTTGACATTCACATGTTGGGTGGCAAACACAGAAGCGTCTTTGGCATCTTTCAGCCCATCCTGCCACGCCTGCATCACATCGATGCCGTGCGCCTTAACCAGCTTGCTTACCTCTGCGCCAAAGTAGCTGGAGAGGTGTTCAACATCGCTCACTTTCCCGGCTTTGATCATCGCCTGGCAGGCCTCGGATTTCGCCCACGGCTTATCCTGCTTGCTCTGATCGATGATGCCTTTACCCGGCTGCGGATCTTTCATATCCGTATAACCAGCGCCCAGGTAGATATTTTTTGCTTCATCGCCGCCAAAGTGCCAGGTGCGCAGTGGCAGACCTGCTTCTCTGTGCATCTGCAGGATTTCACCCATCACCTTATCGACAAAGTTGCGCGAGGAGTCCAGGCACGGATTGAGGTAGCCGGTGCGATCGTAGAACTGTACGCCAGCGGTAACAGAGGTATCGGTCGGATCGAGCAGGCGGTAGCGGCTCGCCTCGCTCTCATCCTTACCCTCTTTTATCAGGCGATCGTAACGTGCTTCCATTGAGATCACCGCCGCGCGCGCATGGGCAGGCATGTCAATCTCCGGGATCACCTCAATGTGTCGCGCTTTGGCGTATTTGAGGATCTCGATGTAGTCGGCGCGGGTAAAGTACCCGCTGCCGTTGTTATCACGATCCGGTCCCGAGCCCAGCTGCGGCAGCAGGCACTGCTTCTCGCTCAGATCGTGGCAGCGCTGGCTGCCAATCGCAGTCAGCTCCGGCAGCCCCGGAATTTCAATGCGCCACCCTTCATCATCCGTCAGATGGAAGTGGAATTTATTCAGCTTGTAAGCCGCCATCTGATCCAGCAGGCGCAGCACCGCCGCTTTGCTGTGGAAATTACGCCCGACATCCAGATGAATACCGCGATAGTCGAAGCGCGGCGCATCTTTCGCCGTCAGAGCGGGGAGCGTCATCGGCCCCTGCGCGGGGAGAAGCGAAAGCAGAGATTGCAGGCCATAGAACACGCCGCTCTGATCAAAACCGGTCACCACCGCCTCTTTATCATTGATACGCAGCTGATAGGCACCGTTGATCGCCTCGTCCCCCCTGAACGCTTTACGGGCAATCTCGGTACGTAGCGGATAACTCCCCTCTTCCACGCCGAGCATGGCGAAGCGCCCTTTGATGGCGTTTTGCGCATCAGGCATCAGCGCTGAGAGGTCAAACTTCACTCCCTGGCTGAGATCGATATCCCGACCGTAGATTTTTACCTCGCGCGGCGTTGGCACAATCTGCCCGCGCAGCGAGGCGAGGTTAATTGTTTTGATATCGCTGTCTTGCGCAAAGCGCGCTTCAGCGGTCATCAGGATATTTTTATCCTCCGGCATCCGCTTCCAGTGCTCGCCAAGCGGCGTGACGAACCGGGCAAGATCTTCCGTATTGGTATTGGCGATGGTTTTTGGCGTTGCCTCCTCTCCTGTGACATACCAGCGCGGCAGCACGTCGGTAATAAAGAGTTGCCAGTACTCATTAATAATCGGGATCTCAACGGAGTGCTTCGCCGGAAAACCACTAAATTTCCCGGTAGGCTCAAGCTTATGCAGGTCGCCCATAATATGGGTCACTTTGAACTGTGGGTTCGCGACTTGCAGGATGGGACGAATGCTGTGGAAGTAGATCGCCCATGCGTTATCGGTCACCGCCTCGCCTTTGTTGGTCAGCGTGATCACCGCTTTGTTGCAGGAGGCCCAGTCAGCGCCGAGCTTCGCACAATCAACGCCATGCTGGGCGGCAAAGTTATCTTTTACGGCGTAGTTCAGGTTGAACTGGCTGATGGCGTCAACCGTGCTCTGGCTTGCCAGTGCCGCGCCGCTGCTGAGCAGCGCTGTGATGGCGCCCGCCAGCAGGCTTAAACGTGCTGTATGCATGCTCTGTTCCTTAAGGTTGCCAATGTCCGGCAACAAATGACTTAGAAAAGGGTAAACGGCGCGATGACCATCAATTTCACGTCTCGCTCATCCTGAAAAATGTTGCCGTAACCACCGGCATAGCTCGGGATAGCAGAGTGGTTGTCATACTGGGTAAAGTGCAGCTTAAACATCGTCCCTTTGGCGCGACCCTCTTGCAGGGTATAGATGGCATCGAGGCTGTAAGCGGACTCTTTCAGACGATAATCGGCGTTGTACCACGCATCCGGCACGGTCATTTCGGCAGGTTTCGCGCCCCACGCGTAGGCGTAAGAGGCGCCGATTTGCCAGCCGGGCAAGTTGCAGCTCGCCAGATCGTACATCGCCCCCAGGAAGAGCGCTTTCTCGCCGTTGGCATTGAAGTCGGAGCGGTTATCCCACCAGATATCGAGGCGGCCATTGGAAGAGGCGTAGGTTGGCGTCATGCGTTGCAAAAAGTAGCCCTGCTGGCCTTCTGCTTTTACCCATGTTCCTTCGAGGCGCAACGCGAGTGGCCCGACCGTGTAACCGAAGGTTAGTGCCTGCAGCCAGGCGGTGCCGTCATAAAGATCGTTGATGCCGCGATCGCGGACTTTGTCGCGGGCACCATAAAACTGATAACTGGTGCTGAGCGGTTGGTTCGCCACATCAAGCTGGTAGCTGGCTTTTGCAAAATACTGATCGACATAGCCCTGCGCCTGGCCAAATGCAGCTTCCAGCACCAGATTGTTTTTGAAGTCATATTTTGCACCGAGCGAATGGAGATAATCGACCCGGCGCTGTCTGTCGTTTTGCCAGAACTTATCCATTTCGATATGCCACGGCGCTTTATATCCATTGGCCCACATATAGGAGACGCTCAGCGCGCCGGCATCGCCATAATCGTTATTAATGCCCGCTTCCGCACCCTGATAAGTCCCCGGCATAAAACTCCAGTGCGGCGCTAATAGCGTCTGCCCGGTGGGCTGAATATAACCTGCTCGCGCCCAGAGAGCGCCATATTTGAATTTTGCTGCGGCTTTATAGAGGCTGACTCCGCTCTTGTCGCCGGACCAGCGCTCTTTATAGGCTTTATTACTGGCGGAGAAAGCAATTTCATTTGGGTGAGCGCTATCGCCATTTTCCGCCATTTCGATTGCCGTGAAAGCAGCGATATCCAGGCCAAACATATCTGCTGCAAAGCCTGACTGGAAATCCAGATTCGCATTCCACGTGGCGTGAGAGAGGTTCGTTTTATATTTATTATCGAGAATATCCTTACGGTCGCGCTCACGTTGCCAGTAATAGATCCCGCCGGTGAGCGTTGAGTCATCAATAAAACCGCTCTCCTGCGCCTGCGCGGGAAGCGCCAGGCCTGACATGGCGGTAACGGCGGCAATAGCCAGCGAAAGCGTACTCCGTTTATCTGCAAACGCACGCATACATTGATTCCTTTTAAATGTAAAAATCCCCGCCGCGGCGGCGATAAAAATTAACAACAGGAAGCCGTTATGGATATTCCCTAAATAAACAACAGCACAAAGCCTATTTTTCGCCTTGCGAATTATCAATGTGTTTTTAAGCGAAAATAACGGAGTATGACGAAGTGCACAGAATTAAATGAGGATTAAAGCTCGTTTCATAAATCACGCAAATAATTAACTAAACCGTATTCACTCGATATTTAATTCTTTATCAGAAAGCGAGTTTTTCCACTATTCTGATTACTGCATCTGCAAGATTTCAGAAATAGAAAAGCAGAAAACCAACAGGGGGCGGCATTAATTTTCAGCGCGAATATGTATTAATTGTAATTCGGTGGTTAATAAATAAAAAACGCCGCGGGAAGCGGCGTTTTTAAATAGCGATCTCTGATTGAGGCAATCAGTCGCCGATTTTTGCCCAGGTATCACGCAGGCCTACCGTGCGGTTAAACACGAGTTTGTCCGCGGTTGCATAGCGGCTGTCGAGGCAGAAGTAGCCTTCGCGCTCGAACTGATACGCTTTGCCCGCCTGCGCCTCTTTCAGCGATGGCTCAGCAAAACCCTGCTTAATGACCAGCGATTCCGGGTTAATGGTGGCGAGGAAATCCTCGGCGGCGCCCGGGTTTGGCACGCTGAACAGACGATCGTAGAGACGAATTTCAACCGGCTGCGCATGCTGCGCGCTAACCCAGTGGATCACGCCTTTAACCTTGCGGCCATCGGCAGGATCTTTACTCAGCGTCTCGGCGTCGTAAGAGCAGAAAATGGTAGTGATATTGCCTTCGGCATCTTTCTCAACGCGTTCCGCTTTGATCACATACGCGTTGCGCAGACGCACCTCTTTGCCGAGCACCAGACGTTTGTACTGCTTGTTGGCTTCCTCGCGGAAATCAGCGCGATCGATCCAGATCTCACCGCTAAACGGCACTTCACGGGTGCCCATTTCCGGCTTGTTCGGATGGTTCGGCATGGTGACGATTTCGCTGCTGCCCTGCGGGTAGTTTTCGATAACCAGTTTCACCGGGTCGATAACCGCCATCGCGCGCGGCGCGTTTTCGTTGAGATCTTCACGGATGCAGGATTCCAGCGACGCCATTTCAATGGTGTTGTCCTGCTTGGTCACGCCAATGCGCTTGCAGAATTCACGGATAGAAGCAGCGGTGTAGCCACGACGGCGCAGGCCAGAGATGGTCGGCATACGCGGATCGTCCCAGCCCTCGACATGCTTGTCGGTCACCAGCAGGTTGAGCTTACGCTTGGACATCACGGTGTATTCGAGATTCAGGCGCGAGAATTCGTACTGGCGCGGATGAACCGGGATGGTGATGTTATCCAGCACCCAGTCATACAGGCGACGGTTATCCTGGAACTCCAGCGTACAGAGCGAGTGGGTGATCCCTTCCAGCGCATCGCTGATGCAGTGGGTAAAGTCGTACATGGGGTAGATGCACCACTTGTTGCCGGTCTGATGGTGTTCAGCAAATTTAATACGGTAGATAACCGGGTCGCGCATCACGATAAATGGCGAAGCCATATCGATTTTCGCACGCAGGCAGGCTTTACCCTCTTCAAAACCACCCGCACGCATCTTTTCAAACAGCGCCAGGTTCTCTTCTACGCTGCGATCGCGGTACGGGCTGTTTTTACCCGGCTGCGTCAGCGTGCCGCGGTATTCGCGAATTTCGTCGCCGGTCAGCTCGTCAACATAGGCCAGGCCTTTATTGATCAGCTCAACTGCGTAGCTATACAGCTTATCGAAGTAGTCTGAGGAGTAGCAGATGTCGCCAGACCAGTGAAAGCCCAACCACTGCACGTCATTTTTGATTGACTCAACGTACTCGATATCTTCTTTTGCCGGGTTGGTATCGTCGAAACGCAGGTTGCACTGGCCGTTATAGTCCTGTGCGATACCGAAGTTCAGGCAGATGGATTTCGCGTGGCCGATGTGCAGGTAGCCATTCGGCTCCGGCGGAAAACGGGTATGGACGGTGGTGTGTTTACCACTGGCCAGATCTTCATCAATGATCTGGCGGATAAAGTTAGTCGGGCGGGCTTCAGCCTCACTCATCACAGGTTCCTCAAGGCGTAAACAACGTATAACGGCATATGATCTAATAAGAGGACGCAGGAAACAACCTTTACTTATACAAATCACTGATGCTCAGGGGAAAGGTATTCGTCCGCATAGTGTGCCTGTCGACAGCGGAGATCCTGCGTGGTCGGCGTGAGGATCACAGGGCTGACGATCTCATCACCTCTTCCACTGCGCGGGAGATAACCGGGCGCTTCAATACACCAGCCCCAGGAGTAAAAATTGGTGCCGTGAAGAAAGAAGATCATATTTTCCCACTGGGATTTTTTCTCGACATCAATATGGCCCTGCCTGTCGGCGCGGAACTCCTCCGGTGCGGGATAGTATCCCGGTGGGGAACGCCCGGTGCTGACCCACATCATCGCTGTTGGCAGCGGCTCTCCGGCCGGATTACGCACATCCACTTCATAGTGCGGACGTATGGTTGCGTAACGCGGGATACAGCCGCTAAGCGCCGTCGTCATCACCAGCGCGTATAAAATCCTTTTCATTATTCACCTCTGTAAAATAGCGGCCACCAGTATGGCATTCATTAAACGGCGGGTAAAAAAAGCGGCGGAGGAGATCCCCCGCCGCTTAAGGCTAATGTGCCGACTCAGGAGCAATCAGCCTTTAATTTCGTATAACGGCGTCTGACCCGCAACGACATGGCCTTGCGCCTTAATGACAAGACCACTGAAATCATCAATATTGCTGACGACAACCGGGCTAATCATTGAGCGGGCATTGGCATTGAGGTACGCCAGATCCATTTCGAGGATCGGTTGACCGGCAACCACTTCTGCGCCCTCTTCCACCAGACGGGTAAAGCCCTGGCCGCCCAGCGCAACCGTATCAATGCCCATATGGACAACAATCTCGGCGCCTTTTTCGGTCTCCAGGCAGAACGCATGGTTGGTATTGAAGATTTTTACAATCGTGCCAGCTGCCGGGGAAACCACGGTTTTATCCGTCGGTTTTACCGCCACGCCATCGCCTACCGCTTTGCTGGCAAAGGCTTCGTCCGGAACCTGCTCCAGCGCTACCACTTCACCAGTGACCGGCGACAGGAGCTCGGCAATTACCACCGCGTTTGGCACCGCCTGTGGTTTTGCGGCGGCTACTGGCGCGGCCTGGGCCGGCGCTGCGCTGCTGCTTGCCGCTGCCGGGACATCCCCTGCCGTTTTCATCGCGTTGGCAATTTTCTCTGCCACAAAGCCGACGATAATCTGCACGCTGGTTTTATTAAGACGAATCACGCCAGTTGCGCCCAGGCGTTTCGCCATCGTTTCATTGACCAGGGAAGAGTCATTCACGTTAAGGCGCAGACGGGTAATACAGGCATCAATACCGGTCAGGTTCGCCGAGCCACCGACGGCAGCAATATACTGACGCGCCAGGCCGCTGACATCCTGCTCGCTATTAGCGCTGATATTGACATCCTGACCATCGGTTTCATCACCAGCGACAGCCAGTTCTCGACCCGGGGTCAGCATGTTGAATCGCTTAATGGTGAAGCGGAATACCACGTAGTAGATAACAAAGAACACCAGCCCCTGCGGGATCAGCATCCACCACTGGGTCGCCAGCGGGTTCCGCGAGGAGAGCACCATATCCACCAGCCCGGCGCTGAAGCCGAAACCGGCAATCCAGTGCATGCTGGCTGCGATATAGACGGAGATACCGGTCAGAATGGCGTGAATGACATACAGCACCGGTGCCACGAACATAAAGGAGAATTCCAGCGGCTCGGTGATGCCGGTAAAGAAGGCGGCGAAGGCACCGGCCATCATAATCCCCAGCACTTTGGCTTTGTTCTCAGGACGCGCGCACTGATAGATCGCCAGCGCCGCACCCGGCAAGCCGAACATCATGATCGGGAAGAAGCCCGCCTGATAACGCCCGGTGATCCCCACTGTCGCTTTACCGGCTTCGATAGACTGCGCGCCGCCAAGGAAGTTAGGGATATCATTGATGCCCGCCACGTCGAACCAGAAGACCGAGTTCAGGGCGTGATGCAGACCTACCGGGATCAGCAGACGGTTGAAGAAGGCGTAAACACCCGCGCCGACAGAGCCGAGTTTCTGAATATGTTCACCGAAGCTGACCAAGCCACTAAAGACCACCGGCCAGATAAACATCATGATAAAGGCCACAGCGATCATCACAAAAGAGGTGATGATCGGCACCAGACGGCGGCCGCTAAAGAAGGAGAGCGCTTTCGGCAGTTCGACGGTGCTGAAGCGGTTGTAAAGCTCAGCGGCGATGATCCCGACCAGAATACCGACAAACTGGTTTTCAATTTTGCCGAACGCCGCAGGAACCTGATCCAGCGGAATTTTTTGAATCATCGACACCGCAGCAGGCGAGCAGAGGGTCGTTAACACCAGGAAGCCGACGAAACCGGCCAGCGCCGCAGCGCCATCTTTATCTTTGGACATCCCATAAGCGACGCCGACCGCGAACAACACGCCCATATGGTCGATGATCGCCGAACCGGATTTGATAAACAGCGCGGCCAGGGCGTTTTGGCTTCCCCAACCAACAGGGTCGATCCAGTAGCCGACCCCCATCAAAATCGCTGCCGCAGGCAGCGTGGCGACCGGCACCATCAGCGCGCGGCCAACCTTCTGTAAATAGCCTAAAATACTCACTTTATTCCCCCTATGAGCTCAACGTAAGCTCACTGAAACAGTTGTTTTTTATTGTGCAACGAACCCTGAACTGATGCCTGTTTTTCCACTACCTGACGAAGTGTCTGCAAAATTAATTCGCCTCGCAAATTAAACACGCATTTTCTGTGATTAAAATCACTAACTATCGTTATCACCACTCCTCAATACTGGCAAACAACAAAAACTTATTTTAAGATCAAAAATATCAAAGCGGATCGCTCCCTTCTTATGACGAAACCAGGTTACGCTTAAGGCTGAGCCAGAAGGCGCACCGCCAATGCTTTTCATTAAACTTTGAGGTGAACAATGAGACTGATTCCCCTGGCGACAGCTGAACAGGTCGGTAAATGGGCCGCCCGCCATATCGTCAACCGCATTAACGCATTCAACCCCACCGCCGATCGTCCTTTTGTACTTGGCCTGCCAACGGGCGGAACGCCGCTTACGGCCTACAAAGCATTAGTTGAAATGCACAAAGCGGGCCAGGTCAGCTTTAAGCATGTCGTCACCTTTAACATGGACGAATATGTAGGCCTGCCGAAGGATCACCCGGAGAGTTACCACAGCTTTATGCACCGTAATTTCTTCGATCACGTTGATATTCCTGCTGAAAACATTAACCTGCTCGATGGAAACGCGCCCGATATTGACGCAGAATGCCGTCGTTACGAAGAAAAAATTCGCGCTTACGGCAAAATTCATCTGTTTATGGGCGGTGTAGGCAACGATGGTCATATCGCTTTTAACGAACCGGCATCGTCGCTGGCATCGCGTACCCGTATTAAAACGTTGACCCATGATACCCGCATAGCGAACTCGCGCTTCTTCGACGGCGATGTTAATCAGGTGCCAAAATATGCCCTGACCGTAGGCGTCGGCACGCTGCTCGATGCCGAAGAGGTGATGATTCTGGTGCTGGGCAACGTTAAGGCGCAGGCACTGCAGGCGGCCGTTGAGGGTAACGTCAACCATATGTGGACCATCAGTTGCCTGCAGTTGCATCCGAAAGCGGTCATCGTCTGCGACGAGCCGTCCACGATGGAGCTGAAAGTCAAAACGCTGAAATACTTCAACGAGTTAGAAGCGGAAAATATTAAAGGTCTGTAAGTCTGTATCCGCTTCGCAGGCTACTGCGAAGCGGCACTCATCGTTAACCGGGGGTTGTTATGTATGCTTTAACCCATTGCCGAATCTTTACCGGCCATGAAATTTTGGATGACCATGCGCTCGTTGTAGCCGATGGCCTGATTGAACGCCTTTGCCCACAGGCTGAGCTACCAGCGGATATTGAACAACGATCGCTGAATGGTGCCCTCCTCGCCCCTGGTTTTATTGATGTGCAGCTCAACGGCTGCGGCGGCGTGCAGTTTAACGATACCGCCGAGGCCGTCAGCGTTGAGACGCTGGAGATCATGCAGCGCGCTAACCAGAAGTCCGGCTGCACCAGCTACCTGCCGACGCTGATTACCACCAGCGATGACCTGATGAAGCAGGGCGTGCAGGTGATGCGCGACTACCTCGCAAAATACCCGAACCAGGCGCTGGGCCTGCATCTGGAAGGGCCGTGGCTCAACATCATCAAAAAAGGCACCCACAATCCGGACTTCGTGCGTAACCCGGATGCGGCGCTGGTCGATTTCTTATGTCAAAACGCGGATGTGATCACAAAAATCACCTTAGCCCCCGAAGTGGCAGGATGTGAGGTGATCCGCAAGCTTGCCGACGCGGGGATTGTGGTTTCCGCCGGTCACTCCAACGCCACGCTGAACGAGGCGAAAGCCGGTTTCCGCGCCGGTATCACCTTCGCCACCCATCTTTATAATGCTATGCCGTACATCACCGGACGCGAGCCGGGTCTGGCGGGCGCCGTGCTTGATGACACAGATGTTTACTGTGGCGTGATTGCCGATGGGTTGCATGTCGACTACGTTAATATTCGCAATGCGAAGCGGCTGAAGGGAGACAAGCTCTGTCTGGTTACCGATGCAACCGCGCCCGCAGGTGCACATATTGATCAGTTCATTTTTGCTGGCAAAACAATATACTACCGGAATGGATTGTGCGTAGATGAAAACGGAACGCTGAGCGGCTCGGCCCTGACGATGATCGAAGGGGTGCGTAACCTGGTCGAGCATGTCGGTATTGCGCTCGATGAAGCGCTGCGTATGGCCACGCTCTACCCGGCTCGCGCCATTGGCGTTGACAAAAAGCTGGGCACTCTCGCCGCAGGCAAGGTGGCGAACCTGACCGCATTTACGCGTGATTATGAAATTATCAAGACCATCGTTAATGGTAACGAGGTCGCCACTGCATAAAGAGACGGTATGACATCAGGCGGACAAGCTCAAATTGGTAACGTTGACCTCGTAAAACAGCTTAACAGTGCGGCGGTTTACCGCCTGATTGACCAACACGGCCCCATCTCACGCATACAGATTGCCGAACAGAGCCAGCTTGCTCCCGCCAGCGTGACAAAAATCACGCGTCAGCTGATTGAACGCGGGCTGATCAAAGAAGTCGATCAGCAGGCCTCCACCGGGGGCCGCCGCGCCATCTCTATCATTACCGAAACCCGCAATTTCCAGGCCATCGGCGTGCGCCTCGGGCGCAACGACACCACCCTTACGCTTTATGATCTGAGCAGCAAGGTGCTGGCCGAAGAGCACTATCCGCTGCCGGAGCGCACCCAGGAGACGCTGGAGCACGCGCTGCTCAACACCATCAGCCAGTTTATCGACGCCAGCCAGCGTAAAATCCGCGAGCTGATCGCCATTTCGGTGATCCTGCCGGGGCTGGTCGATCCGGAGAGCGGCGTGATTCGCTATATGCCGCATATTCAGGTTGAAAACTGGGCGCTGGTTGAGGCCCTGGAAAAACGCTTCAAATTGACCTGCTTTGTCGGGCACGATATCCGTAGCCTGGCGCTGGCCGAGCACTATTTTGGCGCAAGCCAGGATTGTGAAGACTCCATTCTGGTGCGCGTGCATCGCGGCACCGGTGCGGGGATCATCTCCAGCGGCCGCATCTTTATCGGTCGCAACGGTAACGTCGGCGAAATTGGTCACGTGCAGGTAGAACCCCTCGGCGAGCGCTGCCACTGCGGTAACTTCGGTTGCCTGGAGACGATTGCCGCTAATGCCGCCATTGAGCAGCGGGTCCGCCATCTGTTACAGCAGGGTTATCAGAGCCGCCTGAAAGAGGAAGATTGCTCAATCAAGGCTATCTGCAAAGCCGCTAACAAAGGCGATGCGCTGGCCTGCGAAGTGATTGAGTACGTCGGGCGTCATCTCGGCAAAACCATCGCTATCGCCATTAACCTCTTCAACCCGCAAAAAGTGGTTATCGCCGGCGAGATTGTTGAAGCGGAAAAAATCCTGCTGCCCGCCATTGAAGCCTGTATCAATACGCAGTCACTGAAGGCGTTTCGCAAAAATCTGCCGGTTGTGCCCTCTACCCTCGATCATCGCTCTGCGATTGGCGCCTTCGCGCTGGTAAAACGGGCGATGCTGAACGGTCTGCTGCTACAGCGGTTGCTGGAAAACTGACAGGGTTTATAGTTAACACTTATTTTTTTATCCGGACACTCCATGACCATTCAGAATGTAATCTGCGATATTGATGGCGTGCTGATGCACGATAACGTTGCCGTTCCCGGCGCTGCCGAGTTTGTTACCCGCATCCTTGAGAAAGAGATGCCGCTGGTATTGCTGACTAACTACCCTTCTCAGACCGGTCAGGATCTGGCTAACCGCTTTGCCTCCGCGGGGATTGATGTGCCCGCCAGCGTCTTTTACACCTCGGCGATGGCAACAGCGGACTTCCTCAAGCGCCAGGAAGGGAAAAAAGCTTATGTCGTCGGCGAAGGTGCACTGATTCATGAGCTGTATAAAGCTGGCTTCACCATTACCGACATCAACCCGGATTTTGTCATCGTCGGCGAAACCCGCTCCTATAACTGGGAGATGATGCACCGCGCGGCCTTCTTCGTCGCCAACGGCGCACGCTTTATCGCGACCAACCCGGACACGCACGGCCGCGGCTTCTACCCCGCCTGCGGCGCGCTCTGCGCCGGTATTGAGAAGATCTCTGGCCGTAAGCCCTTCTATGTTGGCAAACCGAGCCCGTGGATCATTCGCGCCGCGCTGAACACCATGCAGGCGCACTCGGAGCAGACGGTGATTGTTGGCGATAACCTGCGCACCGACATCCTGGCTGGCTTCCAGGCCGGTCTGGAGACCATTCTGGTGCTCTCTGGCGTCTCGCGGCTCGACGATATCGACAGCATGCCGTTCAGGCCATCGTGGATTTACCCCTCGGTCGCCGAAATTGATGTGATCTGAACGTAACCACGCCTTTGGGCGTGGTTTTTTATTTTTGCCGCCACAAAAAACCGCTTCGTTTAATAAATACCGCTTAATTTTGAAGAATCATCAATAAACCAGCGCAATACATACGCGATTTTCAGCATTCATTAATCAACGTTGCACTTTTTCATTTCCTGCCGCTAAAAGGCTTGCGCCCTGCCCGTCTTTTGCGGCATTTTGGCTACAAGCACACAACATTACAGCAATGCCCTCAAGGTTAACGGAGAAGTCTATGTGTTCAATTTTTGGCGTACTGGATATCAAAACCGACGCAGGCGAATTACGTAAAAAAGCGCTCGAATTATCCCGTCTGATGCGCCACCGCGGTCCGGACTGGTCCGGCGTTTATGCCAGTGACAAAGCGATTCTCTCCCATGAACGTCTGTCGATTGTCGACGTCAACGCCGGTGCGCAGCCGCTCTATAACCAACAAAAAACCCATGCGCTGGCCGTTAACGGTGAAATTTATAACCACCAGGCGCTGCGCGCAGAGTACGGCGACCGCTACGCCTTCCAGACCGGCTCCGACTGCGAAGTGATCCTCGCGCTCTATCAGGAAAAAGGGCCAGCATTCCTCGACGAATTGCAAGGTATGTTTGCCTTCGTGCTTTACGACAGTGAACAGGATGCTTACCTGATTGGCCGCGACCATATCGGCATCATCCCGCTCTATATGGGCCATGATGAGCACGGCAACCTCTATGTTGCTTCTGAAATGAAGGCGCTGGTGCCGGTTTGCCGCACCATTAAAGAGTTCCCGGCGGGTAGCTATCTGTGGAGCAAAGAGGGTGAAATCCGCTCCTACTATCAGCGCGACTGGTTCTCTTATGACGCCGTAAAAGATAACGTTACCGATAAAGAGGCGCTGCGCCAGGCGCTGGAAGATGCGGTGAAGAGCCACCTGATGTCCGACGTGCCGTACGGCGTGCTGCTCTCCGGCGGGCTGGACTCCTCGGTTATCTCTGCGATCACCAAAAAATTCGCCGCCCGCCGCGTGGAAGACCAGGAGAAATCAGAAGCCTGGTGGCCGCAGTTGCACTCTTTCGCCGTTGGCCTGAAGGGCGCGCCGGATCTGAAAGCGGCGCAGGAAGTGGCGAACCATCTCGGCACCGTACACCATGAAATTCACTTCACCGTGCAGGAAGGTCTGGATGCGATCCGCGATGTGATCTATCACATTGAAACCTATGACGTAACCACCATTCGCGCTTCGACGCCGATGTATCTGATGTCGCGCAAAATCAAAGCGATGGGCATCAAAATGGTGCTCTCCGGCGAGGGTTCTGACGAAGTGTTTGGCGGCTACCTCTATTTCCATAAAGCGCCGGATGCCAAAGAGCTGCACGAAGAGACGGTGCGTAAACTGCAGGCGCTGCATATGTTCGACTGCGCCCGCGCCAACAAAGCGATGTCTGCCTGGGGCGTGGAAGCGCGCGTGCCGTTCCTTGATAAAAACTTCCTCGACGTGGCGATGCGTATTAACCCGCAGGATAAGATGTGCGGCAGCAACGGTAAGATGGAAAAACATATCCTGCGCGAATGTTTTGAATCCTACCTGCCGGCGAGCGTGGCGTGGCGTCAGAAAGAGCAGTTCTCCGACGGCGTAGGTTATAGCTGGATCGACACCCTGAAAGAGGTGGCGGCACAGCAGGTGACGGATCAGCAACTCGCGACTGCCAGCTACCGCTTCCCGTACAACACCCCTTCGTCGAAAGAGGCTTATCTCTACCGTGAAATCTTCGAGGAGCTCTTCCCGGTCGCCAGCGCCGCCGAGTGTGTGCCGGGCGGTCCGTCCGTGGCCTGTTCATCGGCTAAAGCGTTCGAATGGGACGAAGCGTTCAAAACCATGAACGATCCATCGGGCCGCGCTATTGGTGTTCACCAGTCAGCCTACTGATGAGCGATGGTTATGCATACAGGCCCTGCGGGGCCTGTTGTTTTTGTGTCGCTGATTTCACGCAGAAAATCGTTTTTTGCTGAATAAAGCGACATGCTGTTCGCAACCTAACCAAACAGTCACATTCCGGCAATTTTCGATGAAAAAGGTGTTGACGCTCTCAGGCTCAATACGCATAATGCGCCCCGCAACGCCGATAAGGTAACGCGAAAAAAAGATGGCTACGTAGCTCAGCTGGTTAGAGCACAGCACTCATAATGCTGGGGTCACAGGTTCGATTCCCGTCGTAGCCACCATCTTTTTTTGCGGGAGTGGCGAAATTGGTAGACGCACCAGATTTAGGTTCTGGCGCCGCAAGGTGTGCGAGTTCAAGTCTCGCCTCCCGCACCATTCCCAAAGAAGCGTTGCACGGATGGGGTATCGCCAAGCGGTAAGGCACCGGTTTTTGATACCGGCATTCCCTGGTTCGAATCCAGGTACCCCAGCCATCTCTTCTTCGACTCCTGCGTGTTAACGCGTTAGTCGTTGGGGTATCGCCAAGCGGTAAGGCACCGGTTTTTGATACCGGCATTCCCTGGTTCGAATCCAGGTACCCCAGCCAGTCGATGACTGGGTAAGCAGTAAAATTTGGCTACGTAGCTCAGCTGGTTAGAGCACAGCACTCATAATGCTGGGGTCACAGGTTCGATTCCCGTCGTAGCCACCATATACAAGGCGTAATGCTCAGGCATTAAACCGAAAAAGATTTGTTGGGGTATCGCCAAGCGGTAAGGCAGTGGATTCTGATTCCACCATTCCGAGGTTCGAATCCTCGTACCCCAGCCAACTTCAAAGACGTTTGCTTCGGCAAGCGCACTTTTGGGGTATCGCCAAGCGGTAAGGCAGTGGATTCTGATTCCACCATTCCGAGGTTCGAATCCTCGTACCCCAGCCAATCAAAGCAAAAAAGCTCGCTTCGGCGGGCTTTTTTGTTTTCTGCCTCCTGACAATCAGTAGCTGTTAAGCGCCTGAACAGCATGCTAATTTGAGCCATCTTTCCCCTGTCGGGTGCGCACCATGAATTACCAAACTACGACTCTGTGGTTTTACTCCCCCTATCATCTGCTGCTGGTCGTCGCGGTTATTGCCGCCACCTTTCTCGGGCTGACCGCGCCAATCCTCTATTTTCTGGTTATCGGGCTGCTGTTTCCGGTGCTGGTCTCGATGCGGCTGCATATCCTGAGCGAGAACGGCAAAGCAACGTTGATAAAAGAGCGCGAGGAGTGGATGGTCTACGTGCAGGGGATCCCGGTACATGAGAAGCGCGCCTCGCTGAAAAACCCCTGTTTTTCCACGCCTGAGCGGCTGCGCCAGTTTTTTATGCGCGGTTTTATGGCGAGAGCGCTGATCCAACTCGCAGCCATCGCGATGTTGATCGACCAGGCGCGCGCCAATCCGCTGGTGAGTTATGAAGGGCTGGCGGCGGGCACCATGCTGGTTCTGCTGCTGATACCGCTCTACCGCACAGCGCGCGCCATCAGCGATGTGCATGCAGGGAAATGGGCGTTGCAGGAGATTGATGCGACAACAGGCTATCAGGCCTATTTCGTTGACAACAAACGGGTGAAGACGGCACTCGACAGGATGCTTGCGGTGCCGTAACGGTATGCGCGAGCGACCTGTCGCTCGCGCTTTTTTACAGACCTAAGGCGTATTTCAGCGCCTGGCGTTTCAACCCTCCGGCGCGCTCTGCCGCCATCAGGCCAATATTGCGTAACACACGCAGCGGGCCAAGATCGTTACTGAACCCGGCATAAAAGAGATCCATCCCGCTCTGCATAATGAAGTTATCCGTCCTGCGCCGCGTCTGGTAGCGTTGCAGCACCTCGCGGCTGGCCCAGGCTTCGCCGTGGCTGCGGGCGCGTGACAGCACATCCAGCAGCGCATCAACATCGCGATAACCAAGATTGACACCCTGCCCTGCCAGCGGATGAATGGTGTGCGCCGCATCGCCCACCAGCGCCAGCCCCGGCTGCATATATTGCAGCGCATGGCGACGCACCAGCGGGAACGACGCCGCAGAGACCGCTTTAACGCGCCCCAGCCGCGGCGGAAAGTTGCGGGCGATCTCCTGCTCCAGCTGCGTCATGGAGAGGGTCTGTAACTGGCGGATGCGCGCAGGCTTGTCGTACCACACCAGCGACGCCCAGCGATCATAAAGCGGTAAAAAGGCATGCGGCCCGTTCGGCGTAAAGTGCTGCCAGGTCGACTCGCCCGCCTCCTGCTCGCACTCGACGCTTATCAGCATGCAGGATTGATCGTACTGCCAGGCGTGAATACCGATCCCCGCAGACTGGCGCACCCAGGAGTTGGCACCATCCGCGCCAATCAGCAGTTTTGCCGTCAATGTATCGCCATTTTCAAAACTTAGGGTTTGCCTGCCCTCACTGGCTTCACGCCCGCTTAGCGTCCCGGTGCTCAACGTCACCTGCGGATGCGTCTGCAACGCCTGCCATAAGGCATACTGCAGAACGCTGTTTTCCACCATATACCCGAGCAGCGGCAGCTTCAGCTCGCTGGCGTCAAACAGCACGTGGGCGTTTTCCCACTCCCACGTCTCCAGCTGTCGGTAGGGGTGGCAACGCATCGCCTCGATGCTTTCCCAGACGCCCAATCCGCGCAGCAGTTCGACCGAGGCGGCGCTGATCGCCGAGATGCGCACATCCGGCGGCGCGCTGGCATCAAAGGGCGCAGGCGTCTGTTTATCGATAACCGTGACGGCAAAACCCTGTTGCGCCAGCCCTAACGCCAGCGCCCCGCCGACCATACCGCCGCCAACAATAGCGACCTCTGTAGAGTGATTTGTCATGGCGAAGTGTCCTTTTAGATGAATGGCCTAAGTCTACCGGATTTTTGCGCCCTTGCCCCCCGTCAACCGTCATACTGGTCAGGGCGCAACCAAAGCATTACAATACGCGGCCTGCAATCCTGGCTTATACCCGTCATACTCCGGGTATACGAACTTACGCAAGAGCAAGTCGATGACAAAAAAACTCCATATTAAAACCTGGGGCTGTCAGATGAACGAATATGATTCATCAAAGATGGCCGATCTGCTGGATGCCACCCACGGCTATCAACTGACCGAGGTTGCGGAAGAAGCGGATGTGCTGCTGCTCAATACCTGCTCAATCCGCGAAAAAGCCCAGGAGAAAGTTTTCCATCAGCTGGGCCGCTGGAAGCTGCTGAAAGAGAAAAACCCGGAGCTGATTATTGGCGTCGGCGGCTGCGTGGCCTCGCAGGAGGGCGATCACATTCGCCAGCGCGCCCACTATGTCGACATCATTTTCGGGCCGCAAACCCTGCACCGTCTGCCGGAGATGATCAACTCCGTGCGCGGCAACCGCAGCCCGGTCGTCGATATCAGCTTCCCGGAAATTGAAAAATTCGACCGCCTGCCGGAGCCTCGCGCCGAAGGCCCGACCGCCTTTGTCTCGATCATGGAAGGGTGCAATAAATATTGCACCTACTGCGTGGTGCCTTACACCCGCGGCGAAGAGGTGAGCCGTCCTTCTGACGACATCCTGTTTGAGATCGCCCAGCTGGCGGCGCAGGGCGTGCGTGAAGTGAACCTGCTTGGCCAGAACGTTAACGCCTGGCGCGGTGAAAACTATGACGGCACAACCGGCACTTTTGCCGATCTGCTGCGCCTGGTCGCCGCGATTGACGGCATCGACCGTATTCGCTTTACCACCAGCCACCCAATTGAGTTCACCGACGATATCGTTGATGTCTATCGCGATACGCCGGAGCTGGTGAGCTTCCTGCACCTGCCGGTGCAGAGCGGTTCCGACCGCGTGCTGAACCTGATGGGGCGTACCCACACCGCGCTGGAGTATAAAGCGATCATTCGTAAGCTGCGTGAGGCGCGTCCCGATATTCAGATCAGCTCTGACTTTATCGTCGGCTTCCCGGGCGAAACCACCGATGACTTTGAGAAGACTATGAAGCTGATTGCCGATGTCAATTTCGACATGAGCTACAGCTTTATTTTCTCTGCGCGTCCGGGTACCCCGGCTGCCGACATGGTTGACGACGTGCCGGATGAAGAGAAGAAGCAGCGTCTCTATATCCTGCAAGACCGTATTAACCAGCAGGCGATGGCCTGGAGCCGCCGCATGCTGGGCACCACGCAGCGTATTCTGGTGGAAGGTACTTCGCGTAAGAGCATCATGGAGTTGTCCGGTCGTACCGAGAACAACCGCGTGGTGAACTTCGAAGGTACGCCGGAGATGATCGGCAAGTTTGTCGACGTCGAGATCGTGGATGTTTATACCAACTCCCTGCGCGGCGTGCTGGTGCGTACCGAAGAGGAGATGGGGCTGCGTGTTGCAGAATCTCCGGCTTCGGTGATCGCCCGTACCCGTAAAGAGAACGAGCTTGGCGTAGGTACGTATCAGCCGTAAAACCTCAGGCCTGCCATTTCTGGCAGGCCTTGCTTTTCCCCGCGATCACCCCAACATGCTGTCTGATGCTTGCGACTTCTGGCGATGCCGTAAATACTTGCCAGAGAGACGCTATGGCGACACATATCAAAGAGGAACAGTTTGAACATAGATACGCGTGAAATCACCCTTGAGCCAGCGGACAACGCACGTCTGCTAAGTCTGTGCGGCCCGTTTGACGACAACATCAAACAACTGGAGCGGCGACTGGGCATCGAAATCAACCGCCGCGATAATCACTTCAAACTCACCGGACGCGAAATTTGCGTCAACGCGGCTGCCGATATTCTGTACACGCTGTATGTCGACACTGCGCCGATGCGCGGTCAGACCCAGGATATCGAGCCGAACCAGATCCACCTGGCGATCAAAGAAGCGCGCGTGCTGGAGCAGAGCGCTGAGAGCGTGCCGGAGTACGGTAAAGCGGTCAACATCAAGACCAAGCGCGGCGTTATTAAGCCACGCACGCCGAACCAGGCGCAGTACATCGCTAACGTGCTCGATCATGACATCACCTTCGGCGTTGGCCCGGCGGGTACAGGTAAAACCTACCTCGCAGTCGCAGCCGCCGTGGATGCGCTTGAGCGCCAGGAAGTGCGTCGCATTCTGCTGACCCGCCCGGCGGTGGAAGCGGGTGAAAAGCTCGGCTTCCTGCCCGGCGATCTCAGCCAGAAGGTCGACCCTTATCTGCGCCCGCTCTATGACGCGCTGTTTGAGATGCTCGGCTTTGAGCGCGTTGAGAAGCTGATGGAGCGCAACGTCATTGAGGTTGCCCCCCTCGCTTATATGCGTGGTCGCACCCTGAATGATGCTTTTATCATTCTTGATGAGAGCCAGAACACCACCATCGAACAGATGAAGATGTTCCTGACGCGTATTGGCTTCAACTCGAAAGCGGTGATCACCGGCGACGTCACACAGATTGACCTGCCGCGCAGTACCAAATCGGGCCTGCGCCACGCTATCGAAGTGCTGGCGAATGTCGATGAGATCAGCTTTAACTTCTTCCACAGCGAAGACGTGGTGCGCCATCCTGTGGTAGCACGCATTGTAATCGCTTATGAAGCCTGGGAAGAAGCGGAGCAAAAACGGAAAGCAGAACTGGCCGCCGAGCGTAAGCGCGAAGCCCAGGATCAGGAGCAGAAATGAGTCAGGTGATCCTCGATTTACAGCTGGCCTGCGAAGATAACACCGGCCTGCCGGATGAAGCGCAGTTTCAGGCCTGGCTGGACGCGGTGATCCCGCAGTTTCAGCCGGAAGCGGAAGTGACCATCCGCCTGGTCGACAGCGCAGAGAGTCACGAGCTGAACCTGACCTATCGCGGGAAAGATAAGCCGACCAACGTGCTCTCTTTCCCGTTCGAAGCGCCGCCCGGCATCGAAATGCCGCTGCTGGGCGACCTGATCATCTGCCGCCAGGTGGTTGAGCAGGAGGCGCTCGAACAGGTTAAACCCCTCGAAGCCCACTGGGCGCATATGGTGATCCACGGCAGCTTACACCTGCTGGGGTATGACCATATCGAGGATGAGGAAGCGGAAGAGATGGAAGGGATCGAGACAGAGATAATGCTTGCTCTGGGCTATGAGGATCCGTACATTTCCGAGAAGGAGTAGTCTGTGCGCCAGTTCGCTGGCGCATTGGCACAAAATGCCGTCCGGCGCTGAGTTTACGCGTGACGAGCGACAATTCAACCAACATGAGAACCCACACGACGCCATGAGCGACGATAACTCACACAGTAGCGACAACACCAACAGCAAAAAGGGATTCTTCTCCCTTTTACTCAGCCAGCTCTTTCACGGCGAACCGAAAAACCGTGATGAATTACTGGCTCTGATCCGAGACTCCGGGCAGAACGAGCTTATCGATGAAGATACGCGCGACATGCTCGAAGGGGTGATGGATATTGCGGACCAGCGCGTACGCGACATCATGATCCCCCGCTCACAAATGATCACCCTGAAACGCAACCAGACGCTGGACGAGTGTCTCGATGTCATTATCGAGTCCGCCCACTCGCGTTTCCCGGTCATTAGCGAAGACAAAGATCATATCGAAGGGATTCTGATGGCGAAGGATCTGCTGCCGTTTATGCGCAGCGATGCCGAAGCATTCAGCATGGAAAAAGTGTTACGCCCGGCAGTGGTGGTACCGGAGAGCAAGCGCGTTGACCGTATGCTCAAAGAGTTCCGTTCCCAGCGCTACCACATGGCTATCGTTATTGATGAGTTTGGTGGTGTCTCCGGTCTGGTCACTATCGAAGATATTCTTGAGCTGATCGTCGGCGAAATCGAAGACGAGTATGACGAAGAAGAGGATATCGATTTCCGCCAGCTGAGCCGTCACACCTGGACGGTGCGCGCGCTGGCGCCGATTGAAGACTTTAACGACACCTTCGGTACCCACTTCAGCGATGAAGAGGTCGATACCATTGGCGGTCTGGTGATGCAGGCGTTTGGTCACCTCCCCGCGCGCGGCGAATCTATCGACATTGATGGTTACCAATTCAAGGTCGCTATGGCAGACAGTCGACGTATTATTCAGGTCCATGTCAGAATGCCGGATGATTCTCCGCAACCGAAACTGGATGAGTAATGTAAATGGTATTTGCCGCCTTGTTTGAGCGCCAGCGCGTCCGTCTGCTGCTGGCGTTACTGTTCGGAGCCAGCGGAACGCTGGCTTTTTCACCTTATGACCTCTGGCCCGCCGCGCTTCTCTCCCTGATGGGCCTGCAGGGCTTAACCCTTAACCGCCGTCCGTTACAGGCCGCCTGGATTGGCTACGCCTGGGGGCTTGGCCTGTTTGGCAGCGGCGTGCACTGGGTTTATGTCAGCATCGCGCAGTTTGGCGGCATGCCTGGCCCCATTAATGTCTTTATCGTCGCGCTGCTGGCGGCTTATCTCTCGCTCTATACCGGCCTGTTTGCCGGCCTGCTCGCGCGCCTGTGGCCAAAAACCAGCTGGCTGCGCGTGGCGGTTGCCGCGCCGGTGGTGTGGCAGATCACCGAGTTCCTGCGTGGCTGGGTGCTGACCGGCTTCCCGTGGCTGCAGTTTGGCTACAGCCAAATTGACGGCCCGCTAAAAGGCCTGGCACCGGTGCTCGGCGTCGAGTCGATTAACATCCTGCTGATGGTCGTCAGCGGCCTGCTGGTGCTGGCGCTGGCAACCCGTAACTGGCGTCCGCTGGTGGCGGCGGTTGTGCTCTTCGCCCTCCCCTTCCCGCTGCGTTTTATTCAGTGGTATCAGCTGCTGCCAGATCGCACCACCCAGGTGACGATGGTGCAGGGTAATATTCCCCAGTCGATGAAGTGGGACGCAGGTGAGCTGCTCAATACGCTGAAGATTTACGCCGGGGCGACAGAGCAGGTGCTGGGCAAGTCGCAGCTGATTATCTGGCCAGAGTCGGCAATCCCGGATCTGGAGATTAATCAGCAGGGTTTTCTCAACGAGATGGATAAAACCCTGCGGGCGAACAATGCTACGCTGATTACCGGTATTGTTGATGCGCGTCTCAATCAACAGAATCGCTACGACACCTACAACGCGGCGATTACGCTGGGGACCGGCAGCCCGTACAGCTATCGCTCAACGGATCGCTACAACAAAAACCACCTTGTGCCGTTTGGCGAGTTTGTGCCGCTGGAGTCGATCCTGCGACCGCTCGCGCCCTTCTTCGATCTGCCAATGTCCTCCTTTAGCCGCGGGTCTTATGTGCAGGCACCGCTTTCGGCTCATGGATTAAAACTGACGGCGGCGATCTGCTACGAGATTATTCTCGGCGAGCAGGTGCGGGATAACTTCCGTCCGGACACCGACTTCCTGTTGACCATCTCCAACGATGCCTGGTTTGGTAAGTCAATTGGGCCATGGCAGCACTTCCAGATGGCGCGTATGCGTTCGCTGGAGCTGGCGCGCCCGCTGCTGCGCAGCACCAATAACGGCATTACCGCCGTGATTGGGCCGCAGGGGGAGATCCAGGCGATGCTGCCGCAGTTCACCCGCGAGGTGCTGACGGCGAAAGTAACCCCCACCAGCGGGTTAACGCCGTATGCACGAATGGGTAACTGGCCGGTGTGGATTATCACGGTTCTGCTGGGCTTTGCCGCGCTGGTGTTGGGCCTGCGTCAACGCCGTCGTTAATTTCTGCCTTAGATTGCCGGATGGCGCTGCGCTTATCCGGCCTGGGTGACTTCTCACTTCTTCACCCGCCAAACTGGCATGCCGCTTGCTTATATCTACCCTGTGACGACCAAATCTGCCCGTGCGTAAACGGGTCGCACCGGCAGGGATCGGTCGCAGCACTATTCTGGTGCAATGTGAGATTTTTGCCTCTAAACGGTGCGGCGCGCCTCGCAAAAATAAACAATACCGCAGCAAATTCTTTACATTAAGCCAGACTAAATGTAACAAACACACACGACACTGCACGAATATGTAGCAGCACATAACAACAACACAACGGGTATCACTGTGCTTTACGCACTGACGATAAAGGAGTCTGGATATGCAATTACGTAAACTGGCCGCCGCCATGCTGGTGATGGGACTGTCCACCGGTCTGGCACACGCCGAAGAGGCGAAGCCTGCCGACGCAGCGGCTCAGCAATCGACGCTGGATAAAATTGCCAAAAACGGCGTTATCGTCGTCGGTCACCGTGAATCTTCCGTACCGTTCTCCTATTACGACAACGCACAGAAAGTTGTTGGTTATTCACAAGACTACTCCAACGCTATCGTTGAAGCGGTGAAGAAGAAGCTCAACAAGCCGGCTCTGGCCGTTAAGCTGATTCCTGTCACCTCGCAGAACCGCATTCCGCTGCTGCAAAACGGCACCTTCGACTTTGAGTGCGGCTCCACCACTAACAACGTCGAGCGCCAGAAACAGGCGGCCTTCTCTGACACCATTTTCGTGGTTGGCACCCGTCTGCTGACCAAAAAAGGCGGCCCGATCAAAGATTTCGCCGACCTGAAAGGCAAAGCCGTGGTTGTCACCTCCGGCACCACCTCCGAGATCCTGCTTAACAAGCTGAACGACGAGAAGAAGATGGATATGCGCATCATCAGCGCGAAAGATCATGGCGACTCCTTCCGTACGCTGGAGAGCGGTCGCGCGGTGGCCTTTATGATGGATGATGCCCTGCTGGCCGGCGAGCGCGCGAAGGCGAAGAAACAAGATAACTGGGAGATCGTCGGCACGCCGCAGTCGAAAGAGGCTTACGGCTGTATGCTGCGCAAAAACGATCCGGAATTTAAAAAGCTGATGGATGAGACCATCGCGCAGTACCAGACCTCTGGCGCGGCGGAAAAATCGTTCACCAAGTGGTTTAAAAACCCGATTCCACCGAAAAACATGAACCTGAACTTCGATCTTTCTGACGACATGAAAGCGCTGTTCAAAGAACCGAATGACAAAGCTCTGAACTAATTACAACCATTAGGGGCGGGTTTACCTGCCCTCTCGATTGTCGAAGCTGCACGGACAGACTATGCGTTGAGTGGCCGTTCCCCACTCAGCGTGAACATTCGCACTTCACACAATCTTCGAGGGTAGCGCTGCTACCCTTTTTTTTCTGGAGTAGATTTATGTCCATAGACTGGAACTGGGGAATCTTCCTGCAACAGGCCCCGTTCGGCAACACCACCTACCTTGGCTGGTTATGGAGCGGTTTTCAGGTCACCATCGCGTTGTCGGTGACGGCCTGGATTATCGCCTTCCTGGTCGGCTCTCTGTTTGGCATCCTGCGCACCGTTCCCAACCGCTTCCTCTCCGGGATCGGCACCTTATATGTGGAACTGTTCCGTAACGTGCCACTGATTGTGCAGTTCTTTACCTGGTATCTCGTGGTACCGGAGCTGCTGCCGGAAGATATCGGCATGTGGTTTAAGGCAGAACTGGATCCCAACATCCAGTTCTTCCTCTCGTCAATGGTCTGCCTTGGGCTGTTTACTGCCGCTCGCGTCTGCGAGCAGGTGCGTGCCGCGATCCAGTCGCTGCCGCGCGGGCAGAAAAATGCCGGGCTGGCGATGGGCCTGACGCTGCCGCAAACCTACCGCTACGTTCTGCTGCCGAATGCCTACCGCGTGATCGTTCCGCCGATGACCTCCGAGATGATGAACCTGGTGAAAAACTCGGCCATCGCTTCGACCATTGGCCTGGTGGATATGGCGGCGCAGGCGGGCAAGCTGCTCGATTACTCCGCCCACGCATGGGAATCTTTTACCGCCATTACCCTCGCTTACGTGGTGATTAACGCCGTGATTATGCTGGTGATGAACCTGGTTGAACGCAAAATCCGCCTGCCGGGCAATATGGGAGGCAAATAACGATGTATGAGTTTGACTGGAGTTCAATCGTCCCTTCCCTCCCCTATCTGTGGGCGGGATTGCTGGTGACGCTGAAAATCACCGCCATCGCCATTGTGTTCGGTATCGTCTGGGGCACGCTGCTGGCAGTGATGCGTCTGTCGACCTTCGCGCCGCTGCGCTGGTTCGCGAAAAGCTACGTTAACGTCTTCCGCTCGATTCCACTGGTGATGGTGCTGCTGTGGTTCTATCTGATCGTGCCGGGTTTCCTGCAAAACGTGCTGGGCCTGTCGCCGAAAACCGATATCCGGCTTATCTCGGCGATGGTCGCCTTCGCGATGTTTGAGGCGGCGTACTACTCAGAGATTATCCGCGCCGGGATCCAGAGTATCTCCCGCGGGCAGTCGAGCGCGGCGCTGGCGCTCGGCATGACGCACTGGCAGTCGATGAAGCTGATTATTCTGCCGCAGGCGTTTCGCGCCATGGTGCCGCTGCTGCTTACCCAGGGCATCGTCTTATTCCAGGACACCTCGTTAGTGTATGTCCTGAGCCTGGCGGATTTCTTCCGCACGGCCTCCACGATTGGCGAGCGTGACGGTACGCAGGTCGAGATGATCCTGTTTGCCGGCGCTGTCTATTTTGTTATCAGTTTGAGTGCTTCGCTGTTGGTCAGCTGGCTGAAGAAAAGGACCGTCTAATGATTTCCCTGAAAAATGTTTCGAAATGGTATGGCCACTTTCAGGTGTTGACCGACTGCTCCACCGAAGTGAAAAAGGGCGAGGTGGTGGTAGTTTGCGGCCCGTCGGGTTCCGGTAAATCGACGCTGATCAAAACCGTCAATGGCCTTGAGCCGGTGCAGAAAGGGGAAATCCTGGTAAACGGCACCAAAGTGAATGATAAGAAGACCAACCTCGCAGAGCTGCGCTCCCACGTGGGTATGGTGTTCCAGCACTTTGAGCTCTTCCCGCACCTGTCGATTATCGAAAACCTGACGCTGGCGCAGGTGAAAGTGCTGAAACGCGATAAAGCGGCGGCGCGCGATAAAGGGCTGAAGCTGCTGGAACGCGTTGGGCTGACGGCGCACGCCAATAAGTTCCCGGCACAGCTCTCCGGCGGTCAGCAGCAGCGTGTGGCGATTGCCCGCGCGCTCTGCATGGATCCGGTGGCGATGCTGTTTGATGAACCGACATCGGCGCTCGATCCGGAGATGATCAACGAAGTGCTGGACGTGATGGTCGAACTGGCTAACGAAGGGATGACGATGATGGTGGTAACCCACGAAATGGGCTTCGCCCGTAAAGTGGCGAACCGCGTGATCTTTATGGATGAAGGGAAAATCGTCGAAGACTCAGAGAAGGATGCCTTCTTTAACGATCCGAAATCGGATCGCGCAAAAGACTTCCTCGCCAAGATCCTGCATTAATCCCCTTACGCCTGCCCGCGCTATGTGGGCAGGCGCTTGCTGTTAAGGTTCGAACGGACGGCGCTGGAACTGATCGTGACCGCATTTCGGGCATAACGGCAGCACATCCGGCGTGTAGACCGCCAGATGGAAATGGCACTTCTCGCAGACCAGGTTCCCCAGCCCGACCACCTCCCCGCTGTGATAGACGCCGTGATGGTTGAGATCCTGAAACACCTCGCGCCACTCCAGCTGGGTTTTATCGGTAATATCCGCCAGCTCCTGCCAGATGCTCTCTTTAATTACCCGCATAAAGACGCCGTCGGTGACCTCACTCTGGCTTTCGTTGTAGCTGCGGGCGAACTCTTCCAAATCGCGACGAATAGCGCGCATTAACTCATCCGTCTCGGTTCGCGTTAACTCACCGGTCTGTGTGACCCTCAGGCGAGCCTGTTCAACCAATGCGTCAATATCGCGATCGCCATTACGCAGGCGCTCGGTCAGTGAAGCGACCAGTTCACGGTAAAATTGCGCAACCTTGTTCATCGTTTCGCCTCCGGTTAAGTGATTCATTTTAATGATAGACGTTAATTTCCCCCGCCTCTGCCGAGCCGTCTGTTGCATGATGAAAAAGTGATGTGGCGCAGAGAAGGGCTATTTCGACGGCGCTTTTCGGAAAGGCTGTTTTGAGGCTGGCGTTTGGGCTATGCTATGCCGACTAAAAACCACCTATTAACGCTACATTTGTAGCTGTAGCAAAAACAGGACTACTGGCTGCCATGCAAGAGCAATACCGCCCGGAAGAGATAGAATCCACCGTACAGCGTCACTGGGAAGAAAAGCGCACATTCGAGGTCACCGAAGACGAGAGCAAAGAGAAATACTATTGCCTGTCGATGCTTCCCTATCCTTCTGGCCGACTACACATGGGCCACGTCCGTAACTACACCATTGGCGATGTGATCGCCCGCTACCAGCGCATGCTGGGTAAAAACGTGCTGCAGCCGATTGGCTGGGATGCGTTTGGCCTGCCGGCTGAAGGCGCCGCGGTGAAAAACAAAACCGCCCCTGCGCCGTGGACCTACGACAATATCGCCTACATGAAAAACCAGCTCAAAATGCTGGGCTTCGGCTACGACTGGAGCCGTGAAGTGGCGACCTGCACCCCTGAATATTACCGCTGGGAGCAAAAATTCTTCACCGAGCTCTATAAAAAAGGGCTGGTCTACAAAAAAACCTCCGCGGTGAACTGGTGCCCGAATGACCAGACCGTACTCGCTAACGAACAGGTTATCGATGGCTGCTGCTGGCGCTGCGATACCAAAGTTGAGCGTAAAGAGATCCCGCAGTGGTTTATCAAAATCACCGCCTATGCCGACGAGCTGCTGAACGATCTGGATAAACTGGATCACTGGCCGGATACCGTGAAAACGATGCAGCGTAACTGGATCGGCCGTTCCGAAGGGGTGGAGATCACCTTTGATGTACAGAACAGCGACGAGAAGCTGACCGTTTACACCACCCGCCCGGACACCTTTATGGGCGTGACCTATCTGGCCGTTGCCGCTGGTCACCCGCTGGCGCAGCAGGCTGCCCAGAGCAACCCGGAGCTGGCGAGCTTTATCGACGAATGCCGCAACACCAAAGTCGCGGAAGCCGATATGGCGACGATGGAGAAAAAAGGCGTCGATACCGGCCTGAAAGCGATTCATCCGCTGACCGGCGAAGCGATTCCGGTCTGGACGGCGAACTTTGTGCTGATGGAGTACGGCACCGGCGCGGTGATGGCCGTACCGGGTCACGACCAGCGCGACTACGAATTTGCCAGCAAATATCAGCTGAATATCAAACCGGTCATCCTGAATGCCGACGGCAGCGAGCCGGATCTCAGTGCCCAGGCGCTGACCGAAAAAGGCGTGCTGTTTAACTCCGGCGAGTTTGACGGTCTCGACTTCAACGCCGCCTTTAACGCCATTGCTGACAAGCTGGCAGAGAAAGGCGTCGGTGAGCGTAAAGTGAACTTCCGTCTGCGCGACTGGGGCGTTTCCCGTCAGCGTTACTGGGGCGCACCCATCCCGATGGTAACCCTTGAAGATGGCACCGTGATGCCGACGCCAGAAGACCAGCTGCCGGTGATCCTGCCGGAAGATGTGGTGATGGACGGCATTACCAGCCCGATCAAAGCCGATCCGGAGTGGGCGAAAACCACCGTTAACGGCCAGCCTGCGCTGCGCGAAACGGATACTTTCGACACCTTTATGGAGTCCTCCTGGTACTACGCCCGCTACACCTGCCCGCAGTACAACGAAGGGATGCTGGATCCGAACGCGGCGAACTACTGGCTGCCGGTTGATATCTATATTGGCGGTATCGAACACGCCATCATGCACCTGCTCTACTTCCGCTTCTTCCACAAGCTGATGCGCGATGCGGGCATGGTCACCTCTGATGAACCGGCTAAACAGCTGCTGTGTCAGGGCATGGTGCTGGCAGATGCCTTCTACTACCTCGGCGAAAGCGGTGAGCGTAACTGGGTGTCACCGAAAGAAGCTATCGTCGAGCGTGATGAGAAAGGCCGTATCGTGAAGGCGACCGATGCTGCGGGCCATGAGCTGGTCTACACCGGTATGAGTAAGATGTCGAAGTCGAAAAACAACGGCATCGACCCGCAGGAGATGGTAGAGCGTTACGGCGCGGATACCGTGCGTCTGTTTATGATGTTCGCCTCCCCGGCAGATATGACGCTGGAGTGGCAGGAGTCCGGCGTTGAGGGGGCAAACCGCTTCCTGAAACGCGTCTGGAAACTGGTCTACGAACACACCGCCCAGGGTGCCGTTGCGCCGCTGGATCTGGCTGCGCTGAATGACGATCAGCAGGCGCTGCGCCGCGATGTGCATAAAACCATCGCCAAAGTCTCCGATGATATCGGCCGTCGTCAGACCTTCAACACCGCCATCGCGGCGATCATGGAGCTGATGAACAAGCTGGCGAAAGCGCCGCAGGAGAGCGAGCAGGATCGCGCTCTGATGCAGGAAGCGCTGCTGGCAGTGGTGCGTATGCTCAACCCGTTCACCCCGCATGCCAGCTTCACGCTGTGGCAGGAGCTGGGCGGCGAAGGCGACATCGATAACGCGCCGTGGCCGGTTGCCGACGAGAAAGCGATGGTTGAAAACACCACGCTGGTCGTCGTGCAGGTCAACGGCAAAGTGCGCGGTAAAATTACCGTCGCTGTTGATGCAACAGAAGAACAGGTTCGTGAACGCGCAGGCCAGGAGCACCTGGTGGCGAAATATCTTGAGGGCGTTACCGTACGTAAAGTGATTTATGTACCGGGCAAACTGCTCAATCTGGTCGTTGGTTAAGCGCGGGAGGAAGCGTGCGATATCTGGCAACACTGTTCGTAACCCTGGCGGTGCTGGTCACCGCCGGATGCGGCTGGCATCTGCGGAACACAACTCAGGTGCCGCCGGAAATGAAAACGATGATCTTTAACTCTGGCGATCCGAATGGGCCGCTGAGCCGGGCTGTTCGTAGCCAGCTTCGCCTCAACGGCGTGACGCTGCTCGATGACAGCACGCTGCGTCAGGATGTACCGTCGCTGCGTCTCGGCTCTGTGTCAATGGGACGCGATACTGCTTCCGTTTTCCAGAATGGCCAGACCGCAGAGTATCAAATGGTGCTGACCGTACATGCAAGTGTGTTGATCCCGGGTCACGATATCTACCCGATCAGCACCAAGGTGTACCGTTCGTTCTTTGATAACCCGCAGAAAGCGCTGGCAAAAGCGGCTGAGCAGGAGATCATTACACAAGAGATGTATAACAAAGCCGCAGAGCAGCTGATTCGTCAGTTGCCGAGCGTGCGTACGGCGGATGCGAAAAACACGCAAAATAGTGAGGCTTCCTCAAGCGTGACGCCCGCCCCGGCAACGCCAGGTAGCTGATGCTCAGGCTTTATCCGGAACAACTCCGCGCGCAGCTCAATGAAGGGCTGCGCGCGGCCTATCTGCTGCTCGGTAACGACCCGCTACTGCTGCAAGAGAGCCAGGATGCGGTGCGGCAGGTTGCCGCCACGCAAGGCTTCACGGAACACCACACCTTCTCGCTTGATGCCAGCACCGACTGGGATGCCATCTTCTCTATTTGCCAGGCGCTGAGCCTGTTCGCCAGCCGACAAACCCTGCTGTTGCAACTGCCGGATAACGGCCCGAACGCCGCGATGAACGAACAGCTGGCAAAGCTGGTTGGCCTGCTGCATGAGGATCTGATCCTGATTGTGCGCGGCAATAAGCTTACCAAAGCGCAGGAGAACGCCGCCTGGCTTAGCCAGCTTAATACGCAGGTGGTGCAGGTCAGTTGCCAGACGCCCGAACAGGCGAACCTGCCACGCTGGGTGGCGGCACGGGCAAAACAGAACAAACTGGAACTGGACGACGCCGCCAATCAACTCCTCTGCTACTGCTACGAGGGGAATTTGCTGGCGCTGGCTCAGGCGCTCGAACGCCTGGCGCTGCTGTGGCCCGACGGCAAGCTTACCCTGCCCCGCGTCGAGCAGGCGGTTAACGATGCCGCGCACTTCACGCCGTTTCACTGGGTCGATGCCCTGCTGGCCGGTAAGAGCAAGCGCGCGTTACATATTCTGACCCAGCTGCGGCTGGAGGCGTGCGAACCGGTGATCCTCCTGCGTACCGTGCAGCGCGAGCTGCTGCTGCTGGTCACGCTGAAACGCCAGATGACGCAGATGCCGCTGCGTGTGCTGTTCGATAAACACCGGGTGTGGCAAAACCGCCGCGGCACCACCACGGAGGCGCTGAACCGGCTGAGTGCCGATCAGCTTCGCCAGGCAGTGCATCTGCTGAGTCGCATTGAGCTGATCGTCAAGCAGGATTACGGTCAGTCGGTCTGGGCGGAGCTGGAGGGGCTTTCTCTGCTACTCTGTCACAAAGCCCTCGCTGACATCTTTATTGATGGTTGATATGAAACAGTTACAAGCGCTGTTTGGCGGCACCTTCGATCCTGTCCATTACGGTCACCTGAAACCGGTGGAAGCGCTGGCAAATCTAATTGGCCTGTCAAAAGTGACGATCATGCCCAATAATGTGCCGCCCCATCGCCCGCAGCCGGAGGCGAACAGCCAGCAGCGCAAAACCATGGTCGAGCTGGCAATCGCTGATAAACCGCTCTTCACCCTTGATGAGCGTGAACTGATGCGCAATGAGCCCTCCTACAGCGCGGATACGCTGCAGGCGTGGCGGCAGGAGTCTGGCGAGCAGGCACCGCTGGCATTTATTATTGGCCAGGACTCGCTGCTCACTTTCCACAGCTGGCATCGCTACGACACCATTCTTGATAACTGCCACCTGATTGTCTGCCGCCGCCCGGGTTATGCCCTGACGATGAGCGAAGAGGCGCATCAGCGCTGGCTGGACGCACACCTTACAACCCGCGTAGAGGATCTGCACACTCTGCCCGCCGGTAAAATCTATCTTGCCGAAACGCCGTGGTTTGATATCTCCGCCACGCAGATTCGCCAGCGGCTGGCTCATAATGAGCCGTGCGACGATCTGCTGCCTGCTGCCGTGCTCGAGTACATCCATCAGCAGGGCCTCTACCGCTAAACCGCGCGATAAACAGGAGAAGTGCATGCGACTCTGGTTAATACGCCACGGCGAGACCGAAGCGAACGTGGCCGGGCTCTACAGCGGACATGCCCCTACCCCCTTAACGCCAAAAGGATTAGCCCAGGCACAAACCCTTCACCACCTGCTCCACGCCGTGCCGTTCGATTATGTGCTCTGCAGCGAACTGGATCGCGCCCAACAGACCGCGGCGCGCGTGCTGGCATCGCGCGATATCGAAACTCACACCACGCCCCTGCTCAATGAGATGTTTTTTGGCGACTGGGAGATGCGCCACCACCGCGATTTAACGCACGACGATCCAGAGCGCTACGCCGCCTGGTGTACCGACTGGCAGCATGCGGTTCCGACTAATGGTGAAGGTTTTCAGGATTTTTCGGCGAGGATCGAGCGCGTGGTGACGCTATTGCAGGAGCTAAAACAGACGCAGAAAAATGTGCTGATCGCCAGCCACCAGGGGGTTATCAGCCTGCTGATTGCCCGTTTACTGAGTATGCCCGCCTCGTCGCTATGGCATTTCCATATTGACCAGGGTTGCTGGAGCCGGGTGGATCTGCGCGACGATTTTGCCACGCTGCGGGTGCTAAACAGCCGCGCGGTCTGGCATCCTGACGATAAGTAGCCGCTTTTTCATCCATCTTTTAAGCTGTAGTGATTCGGTGATTGACAGGACCCCGCAGGCTGCTATTCTCCGCGCGCAGAAATTGTTTTACAAAATTGGCGATGCAATCGCGCGGCCAGGATGGGATGATAGCCCACTTTTCATGTCGCGAAGCCTGGACTTTTGTCCCGACATTCGCCGTCTTTCAGGTATAATGTCAGGCTGTTTATGACCAGTACATTTTTTACTCACCCAGGGGGAACACTTGCAGGGTAAAGCACTCCAGGATTTTGTTATCGACAAAATTGACGACCTGAAAGGTCAGGACATCGTCGCCATTGACGTTCAGGGCAAATCGAGCATCACCGATTGCATGATCGTCTGTACCGGCACTTCAAGCCGTCATGTTGCTTCTATCGCGGATCACGTGGTTCAGGAGTCCCGCGCAGCGGGCATGCTGCCACTGGGCGTAGAGGGTGAAAGCGCCGCCGATTGGGTGGTCGTTGATCTGGGCGACGTCATGGTCCACGTCATGCAGGAAGAGAGCCGTCGTCTGTACGAGCTGGAAAAACTCTGGGGTTAATGCGTGAAGCTGCAACTCGTCGCCGTCGGCACAAAAATGCCGGACTGGGTACAGACAGGTTTTACCGAGTATCTGCGCCGTTTTCCGAAAGATATGCCGTTTGAGCTGGTGGAAATTCCCGCCGGCAAGCGCGGCAAGAACGCGGATATCAAGCGCATCCTCGATAAAGAGGGTGAACTGATGCTGGCCGCCGCCGGCAAAAACCGCATCGTCACCCTTGATATCCCCGGCAAACCGTGGGATACGCCGCAGCTGGCACATGAGCTGGAGCGCTGGAAGCAGGACGGACGCGATGTCAGCCTGCTGATCGGCGGCCCGGAAGGGTTGTCTCCCGCCTGCAAAGCGGCAGCTGAACAAAGTTGGTCGCTCTCTGCGTTGACACTTCCTCACCCGCTGGTGCGTGTGTTGGTTGCCGAAAGCCTGTATCGCGCATGGAGTATCACGACCAACCATCCTTATCACCGTGAGTAACGAGTCTTAGGCGGATTTAGCAGCGGATGAAATTACAGAACTCTTTTCGCGACTATACGGCTGAGTCCGCGCTGTTTGTGCGCCGGGCTGTAGTCGCTTTTACGGGGATATTGCTGCTTTCCGGCGTGCTGATCGCCAACCTTTATAACCTGCAAATCGTCCGCTTTGCGGACTATCAAACCCGCTCCAACGAAAACCGCATCAAACTGGTGCCCATCGCGCCCAGTCGCGGCATTATTTACGATCGCAACGGTACGCCGCTGGCGCTGAACCGCACCATCTACCAGGTGGAGATGATGCCGGAGAAGGTCGATAACGTGCAGCAAACCCTCGACGCGCTGCGCGATGTGGTCGATCTGAACGATGACGATATCGCCAACTTCAAAAAGGAGCGCGCGCGCTCGCACCGCTTTACCTCGATTCCGGTGAAAACCAACCTCACGGAAGTGCAGGTGGCACGCTTCGCCGTCAACCAGTACCGTTTCCCCGGCGTGGAAGTAAAAGGCTATAAGCGCCGCTACTACCCCTTCGGCTCTGCGTTGACCCACGTGATTGGCTATGTGTCGAAAATCAACGATAAAGACGTCGAGCGGTTGGATAAAGATGGCAAGCTTGCCAACTATGCCGCGACTCACGATATCGGCAAGCTCGGCATCGAGCGCTACTACGAAGATGTGCTGCACGGCCAGACCGGTTATGAAGAAGTAGAAGTGAACAACCGGGGCCGCGTGATCCGCCAGTTGAAAGAGGTGCCGCCGCAGGCGGGACACGATATCTACCTGACGCTCGATCTCAAACTGCAGCAGTATATTGAAACCCTGCTCGCCGGCAGCCGTGCGGCGGTCGTGGTGACCGATCCGCGCACCGGCAGTATCCTGGCGCTGGTCTCAACGCCAAGCTACGACCCGAACCTGTTTGTTGATGGTATCTCCAGCAAGGATTACTCCGGGCTGCTCAATGACCCGAACACGCCGCTGATTAACCGCGCCACCCAGGGCGTCTACCCGCCAGCGTCAACGGTTAAGCCTTATGTCGCGGTCTCCGCGCTCAGCGCCGGGGTGATCACCCGCAATACCAGCCTGTTTGATCCCGGCTGGTGGCAGCTTCCGGGTTCCGAAAAACGGTATCGCGACTGGAAAAAATGGGGGCACGGGCATCTGAACGTCACCAAATCCCTTGAAGAGTCCGCCGATACCTTCTTCTACCAGGTCGCTTACGACATGGGCATCGATCGGCTCTCCGAGTGGATGAGCAAGTTTGGTTACGGCCACTACACCGGCATCGACCTTTCGGAAGAGCGCTCCGGCAACATGCCAACCCGCGAATGGAAACTGAAGCGCTTTAAGAAACCCTGGTATCAGGGCGATACCATCCCGGTTGGCATCGGCCAGGGGTACTGGACCGCGACGCCGATCCAGATGAACAAAGCGATGATGACGCTGATTAATGACGGCATCGTGAAAGTGCCGCACCTGTTGATGAGCACCGTCGAGGACGGCAAAAAAGTGCCGTGGAAGCAGCCCACGCAGCCGCCGGTGGGTGATATTCACTCCGGCTACTGGGAGATTGCCAAAGATGGCATGTATGGCGTCGCGAACCGCCCTAACGGTACCGGTCACAAATACTTTGCCAATGCGCCTTACAAAGCGGCGGCGAAATCGGGTACCGCGCAGGTCTTCGGCCTGAAGGCGAACGAAACCTATAACGCTCACCGTATTGCCGAACGTCTGCGTGACCATAAATTGATGACCGCTTTCGCCCCGTACGACAATCCGCAGGTCGCCGTCGCCATGATTCTGGAAAACGGCGGCGCAGGTCCGGCCGTGGGTACCATCATGCGGCAGATCCTCGACCACATTATGCTTGGCGACAACAACACCGAATTGCCGGCGGAAAACCCCTCCACGGCCGCGGCAGAGGACCAATAATCATGACGGATAATCCGAACAAAAAATCGTTCTGGGATAAGATCCATCTCGACCCAGCGCTGCTGCTGATCATTCTCGCGCTGCTGTTTTACAGTGCGATCGTTATCTGGAGCGCCAGCGGCCAGGATATCGGCATGACCGAACGTAAAATCGGCCAAATCGCTATGGGGCTGGTGGTCATGGTCGTGCTGGCGCAGGTGCCGCCGCGCGTCTATGAAGGCTGGGCGCCCTATCTCTATGTCTTCTGCGTTATCCTGCTGATTGCGGTTGACGCCTTCGGTGCTATCTCCAAAGGCGCGCAGCGCTGGCTCGATCTCGGCGTGGTGCGCTTTCAGCCGTCAGAGATTGCCAAAATCGCCGTACCGCTGATGGTGGCGCGCTTTATCAACCGCGATGTCTGCCCGCCGTCGCTGAAAAATACCGGCATTGCGCTGGTGCTGATCTTCGTCCCTACCCTGCTGGTAGCGGCGCAGCCGGATCTCGGTACCTCGATTCTGGTGGTGCTCTCCGGGCTGTTTGTGCTGTTTCTCTCCGGCCTGAGCTGGCGGCTAATCGGCATTGCCGCGCTGCTTGTCGCCGCCTTTATTCCGATAATGTGGTTCTTCCTGATGCATGATTATCAGCGCCAGCGCGTGATGATGCTGCTCGATCCGGAAACCGATCCGCTCGGCGCGGGCTACCATATTATTCAGTCGAAAATCGCCATTGGTTCCGGCGGCCTCAGCGGCAAAGGCTGGCTGCACGGTACCCAGTCACAGCTGGAGTTTCTGCCGGAGCGCCACACGGACTTTATCTTCGCCGTACTGGCGGAGGAGCTAGGCCTGGTGGGGATTTTGATCCTGCTGGCGCTCTACCTGCTGCTGATTATGCGCGGGCTGTGGATCGCCGCGCGGGCGCAAACCACCTTTGGCCGGGTGATGGCCGGCGGTTTGATGCTGATTCTGTTCGTATATGTGTTCGTAAATATTGGTATGGTAAGCGGTATCTTGCCGGTGGTAGGCGTTCCGCTGCCGCTGATCAGTTACGGGGGTTCCGCCCTCATCGTACTCATGGCCGGGTTTGGTATCGTGATGTCGATCCATACCCACAGAAAAATGTTGTCCAAGAACGTTTAAGAGGTGCGCAATGCATAAGCTTTGGCCTGGGATCTGTATAGCAGCAGGGTTACTGGCGGCCTGTACGAGTAATGATAATCAGCAACAGACGATGGTTGCGCCACAGCCTGCGGTCTGCAACGGCCCGGTGGTGGAGATCAGCGGCGCGGAGCCGCGCTATGAAACACCTAACGCCACGGCGAATCAGGATTATGAGCGCGACGGTAAACGCTACACCATCGTGCAGGATCCCTCCCGCTTCAGCCAGGCGGGCTTTGCCGCCATCTATGACGCCGAGCCGGGCAGCAACCTGACTGCCTCTGGTGAAGCGTTCGATCCGATGCAGCTCACCGCCGCGCACCCGACGCTGCCGATTCCAAGCTATGCGCGCATTACCAACCTGGCGAACGGCCGCATGATTGTGGTGCGCATCAACGACCGTGGCCCTTACGGCAGTGACCGGGTTATCTCGCTGTCGCGCGCCTCTGCCGATCGCCTGAACACTTCGAATAACACCAAAGTGCGCATCGATCCGATTATCGTCGCGCAGGATGGCTCGCTCTCTGGCCCGGGAATGGCCTGTACCAAAGTGGCGCAGCAGACCTACGCCCTGCCCGCGCGCCCGGATTTGAGCGGGGGCGGCATGAGCGCTGCGCCGCAGCCGAACGAAGCCCAGCCGATGCAGCCGATTGCCGCACAGCCGAGCGACGCTCAGCCAGCGGAAACGCAGGCTAACGTGCAGCCGATCAGTAACGATACGCTGAAAAGCGATGATCCGACCGGTGCCCCGGTGCGCAGCGGCGGTTTCCTCGGCGCGCAAACGCCGCTCGCCTCCGGCGTGCTGGAGAGCAGCGAGGCCGCACAGCCCGCAATGAACACCGCCACCCAGCCTGCTGCCGCTACGCCGGTAAACCAGACAGAGCCGGTTACACAGACGGCTGCGCCTGCCACGCGTAACTCCCCGGTGACGGCACCTGGTTCGGTGCAGGGCACCGTTCACAGCGCGGCACCGGCTGCCAGTGCGCCTGCTGCTGCCGCAGCGGCCAGCGGAAGCTATGTGGTGCAGGTTGGCGCAGTAAGCGATCAGACCCGCGCTCAGCAGTACCAGCAGCGCCTGGCACAGCAGTTTTCCGTGCCGGGCCGCGTGACGCAGAATGGCGCGGTGTGGCGTATTCAGTTAGGGCCGTTCAGCAATAAGTCTGAGGCCAGCGCGTTGCAGCAGCGTCTGCAGAGCGAAGCGCAGTTACAATCTTTTGTAACGCGCGCCCAGTAGTCAGGAAAGGTGTCTGAGTTTGTCAATTTGTGTAAGTATGATTCACACTCTCACGCGCAAAGTCAGATGCCTGCCGGTATAGCTTTTGCTATAGTAAGGCACTTTTTTTAACTCCATCACGGATGTCGTTGTTCGACCATGAAGACCACTTTTTCCGCTCGTTTCGTGCAGCGCCTGGCGCTCACCACGGCGCTGACCGCAGCTGCCCTCTCCGCTGCGCATGCCGATGACCTGAACATTAAAACCATGATCCCAGGCGTTCCGCAGATCGATGCGGAGTCCTATATCCTGATCGATTACAACTCCGGCAAAGTGCTGGCGGAACAGAACGCCGATGCGCGTCGCGATCCGGCAAGCCTGACCAAAATGATGACCAGCTACGTTATCGGCCAGGCGATGAAAGCGGGCAAGTTCAAAGAGAGCGATGTGGTGACCATCGGTAATGACGCCTGGGCAACCGGCAACCCGGTGTTCCGCGGCTCCTCGCTGATGTTCCTGAAACCTGGCATGCAGGTGCCGGTTTCCCAGCTTATCCGTGGTATTAACCTGCAATCGGGCAATGACGCCTGCGTGGCGATGGCCGACTACGTCGCCGGCAGCCAGGATGCTTTTGTTGGCCTGATGAACAGCTACGTCAACGCGCTGGGCCTGAAAAACAGCCACTTCCAGACCGTGCACGGCCTGGATGCTGAAGGTCAGTACAGCTCCGCCCGTGATATGGCGCTGATTGGCCAGGCGCTGATCCGCGATGTGCCGAACGAATACTCCATCTACAAAGAGAAAGAGTTCACCTTCAACGGCATCCGCCAGACCAACCGTAACGGCCTGCTGTGGGATAACAGCCTGAACGTTGACGGCATCAAAACCGGTCACACCGATCGCGCCGGTTACAACCTGGTGGCCTCGGCAACCGAAGGCCAGATGCGTTTGATCTCCGCCGTGATGGGTGGGCGCACCTTTAAAGGGCGTGAAACCGAGAGCAAAAAACTGCTCACCTGGGGCTTCCGCTTCTTCGAAACCGTCAGCCCGCTGAAAGCCGGGAAAGAGTTCGCCTCTGAGCCAGCCTGGTTCGGTGACAGCGATCGCGCCTCGCTGGGCGTGGATAAAGATGTCTACCTGACCATTCCGCGCGGTCGTATGAAAGATCTGAAAGCGAGCTATGTGCTGAACAGCAGCGAGCTGCATGCGCCGCTGCAGAAAAACCAGGTGGTGGGCAGCATCAACTTCCAGCTGGATGGCAAAACCATTGAACAGCGTCCGCTGGTGGTGCTGCAGGAGATCCCGGAAGGTAACTTCTTCGGCAAAATCATTGATTACATTAAATTGATGTTCCACCACTGGTTTGGCTAAAGATTGCGCACTTGAAAGTGTGATCTCTGCCCCCATATACTGAACATCTCAAAAAACTCCTGCCCCTTCGGCAGGAGTTGTTATTTTTTACGCCGGAGCTGACATGAAAACCAATCTTAAAGAACTGCTTGAATTCCCGACACCTTTTACTTACAAAGTGATGGGTCTGGCGAAGCCTGAGCTGGTTGATCTGGTGGTTGAAGTGGTACAGCGCCATGCGCCAGGTGATTACTCTCCGCAGGTAAAACCGAGCAGCAAAGGCAACTACCACTCGGTCTCAATTACCATCAACGCGACGCATATTGAACAAGTTGAAACGCTGTACGAAGAGCTTGGCAATATCGAAATTGTTCGTATGGTGCTGTAAAAGTTAGTGACGTTACCCGGAGCCATTCGGGTAACGTTTTCGCTGTGATATACTCCCCGCACTCTTTTCTCCGCCGGAGATGCCGTTTTGTCTCAGGACACCATTCTTATCCGCAATCTTGGTTTACAGCCCTACGCGCCTGTCTCTCAGGAGATGCACGACTTCACCGATCGCCGCGATGACGACACCCCCGACGAGATCTGGCTGGTGGAACACCCGCCTGTTTTTACTCAGGGCCAGGCCGGTAAAGCCGAACACGTGCTCGCTGCGGGCGATATTCCGGTCATTCAGAGCGATCGCGGCGGCCAGGTAACCTACCACGGGCCAGGTCAGCAGGTTATGTACGTGTTGATTAACCTCAAGCGCCGGAAAATTGGCGTGCGCGAGCTGGTGACGCTGCTGGAAAACACGGTGATCAATACCCTGGCGCAGCTCAATATTGTGGCGAATGCACGGCCGGATGCGCCGGGCGTCTATGTCGATGGCAAGAAGATCTGCTCGCTCGGTTTGCGCATCCGCAAAGGCTGCTCATTCCATGGCCTGGCGCTGAATATTGATATGGACCTGGCACCGTTTATGCGCATCAACCCGTGCGGTTATGCCGGAATGGAAATGACCCAGGTCAGCAAACTTGTTGAAAACGCGAGCATGGATAAAATAAGGACGATTCTTATCCAGCACTTTTTAGCGTTACTAAACAATCCGCCTCATCAATATATGAGCGCTTAATGTATGATGTATCACGGCCCGCAATTTGTGCGGGTCGTTATATATTTGCCCTGTTAACGCTTTACAATAGAAGCCATATTCTCTATTTTCAACCTGCCTGCCCTCTCTGGCTAATATGCGTTACCATGCTTCGCCAGACTTCTTACATATGCTTCAGGCCAATTGTTTTCCGACTGCATTGCCCGGCATCGTGATGAAAAAATCTACGTAATGATGAGACGAGACAGGACGTTAACTCAGTTTGCTGATGAACAAAAAAAACAAATTCAACTATCATTCATATTGCGAATGAAAACGGAGCACAAGCGTGGATAATAAGAGCCTGCCGGAAAAGCGAATAACAGTGCGTCCCCAGGATGATAAGCCGCAAGTCTTCCGAACCCTGCGCAATATTGATCTCAATTTATTGACCATTTTTGAGGCGGTATATGTGCATAAAGGGATCGTTAACGCCGCGAAAGTGCTAAACCTGACGCCATCCGCTATTAGCCAGTCAATCCAAAAATTGCGTTCAATATTTCCCGATCCGCTTTTCATTCGCAAAGGTCAGGGCGTGACGCCGACCGCTTATGCAGCCCATCTGCATGAATATATCAGCCAGGGGCTGGAGTCGATTCTCGGCGCGCTCGATTTAACCGGCAGCTACGATAAGCAGCGCACGATAACGGTGGGCACGACGCCCTCTATCGGTGCGCTGGTGATCCCGGTGGTCTTTCAGGCGATCAAAGAGAGCGCCCCGCATCTGATGATGCGCAACATCCCGATAAGCGATGCTGAAAGTCAGCTCAGCCAGTTCCAGACCGATCTGATTATCGATACCCATATCGCCAGTTCGCGCACCATCAATCATCACGTACTCTTTTCTGACCGCCTGATGCTGGTGTGCCGCAAAGATCACCCTTGCCTGAACGAACCGATTAATGAGCTGGCGTTGCAGAAGTATGAGCACACGCTGTTGATGCTTGAGGGGCAAAACCTGAGCGCGCTGCGCCAGCGGATGCAGGATCTCTTCCCTGAACGCCAGGTCTCGTTTAGCAGTTACAATATGTTCACAATCGCTGCACTGATCGGTAACAGCGATCTGCTCGGGCTGATGCCGTACCGTTTATATGAACTTTTCCGCCACTGCTGGCCGCTAGTCGAGATCCCCTTCCCGCCGGTCAACAATGAGCGCCTGGATATTTCGCTTTACTACAACAAGTTAAGCTTGCGCGACCCGGTGCTGGAGAGCGTGGTAGATGTGATCAGACGGGCGTTTTAACGCCCGCTGGTACCAGGAAAAGTGATAAATGGCCTGCGGGCCTTTAGCACAAAACAACAACTATTTCACAATTTGGCAGTCCGTCAGGCTGCTTTATCCCCGCTATAGATGGTATACTGCGCCTACGTTAATTCAAAAATAGTTGATAAATACAACTTCTCCTTGAATTGAAATGCCTTCTTCGTCACCCGCAACTGGAACACGCACGCTATGAGTAAACCCATTGTGATGGAACGCGGTGTAAAGTATCGCGACGCCGATAAAATGGCGCTTATCCCGGTAAAAAACGTGGCAACAGAGCGTGAAGCCCTGTTAAGAAAACCGGAATGGATGAAAATCAAACTCCCGGCCGACTCCTCCCGTATCCAGGGTATCAAAGCTGCCATGCGCAAAAACGGGCTGCACTCTGTTTGCGAAGAGGCTTCCTGCCCGAACCTCGCTGAGTGTTTCAACCACGGTACCGCCACGTTTATGATCCTTGGCGCCATCTGTACGCGTCGCTGCCCCTTCTGCGATGTGGCGCATGGCCGTCCTGTTGCGCCGGACGCGAACGAACCGCTGAAACTGGCGCAGACCATTGCTGATATGGCGCTGCGTTATGTGGTCATCACCTCCGTTGACCGCGACGATCTGCGTGACGGCGGCGCCCAGCACTTTGCTGACTGCATTACCGCGATTCGTGAGAAGAGCCCAACGATCAAAATTGAAACCCTGGTGCCGGACTTCCGCGGCCGTATGGATCGCGCGCTTGATATTCTCACCGCCACGCCGCCGGACGTGTTCAACCACAACCTGGAAAACGTGCCGCGTATCTACCGCCAGGTGCGCCCTGGTGCGGATTACAACTGGTCGCTGAAACTGCTGGAGCGTTTTAAAGAAGCGCATCCGGAGATCCCGACGAAATCGGGCCTGATGGTCGGTTTAGGCGAAACCAATGCGGAAATCATTGAAGTTATGCGCGATCTGCGTCGCCATGGCGTGACCATGCTGACGCTGGGGCAGTATCTGCAACCGAGCCGTCACCACCTGCCGGTGCAGCGCTACGTCAGCCCGGATGAGTTTGAAGAGATGAAAGAGGAAGCGCTGGCGATGGGCTTTACCCATGCAGCTTGCGGTCCGTTCGTCCGCTCCTCCTACCATGCAGATTTGCAGGCCAAAGGGATGGAAGTGAAGTAACACTTACTTACACTCAATACAGAAAAACCGGCTGATAGCCGGTTTTTTTTCGCCTGTCGTGGCGCGATTACTCTTTGTGAGAGAGTTTCTCTGCTGTGACAACGTCTGCGTCTTTCTTCGCGGCGTCATCATCGTTCATGGCTTTTTTGAAGCCCTTGATCGCTGCACCAAGATCGCCGCCCAGTGTACGCAATTTCTTGGTCCCAAACAGCAGAACCACTAACGCGGCCACGACCAGCAGTTTAGTAATACTAATCTCACCCATAGATACCTTCTTTCATAAAACAGGCTGTAAAAAGCACCGTTGATAACCTGACACCATTAACGGTCATTCAGTGCGCGCACACAATAGCAATCTGTAACGAGATGAATCAAGCACTGATTAAAAAAACATCACAACAATTGAGGATGCGCAAAACGGCGATTGCGTAAAACGGGAAGTTTTTCCCGCGTTTGCGCCACGCGCTCAGCCGTCACGTCGGCAAAAATTAACTGTGCCTCCTCGGCTGCCGCGGCAAGCGTAACACCTTGCGGATCGACGATCCGGCTTTGGCCAATATTCTTGTTGCCGCACTCGCCGGCAGCCACCAGATAACAGGTGGTGTCCAGCGCCCGCGCAGCAAGCAGCGTCGCCCAGTGCATCTCTTTTAGCGGCCCGCGTACCCAGGCGGCGGGCAGCACCAGCAGCTCAGCACCCTGTAAGGCCAGCGATAACGCTAGCTCCGGGAAGCGAAGATCGTAACAGGTCATCAAACCCACCTGCATCCCCTCCACCTCAATCAGCGGTGGCAATGTGTTTCCGGCATCGACCCGCGCGGACTCCTGCATGCTGAACGCATCATAAAGATGCAGCTTGGCATACTGCGCGATGATCTCCCCGCCACGCAATACCACCAGCGTATTAACCGCCCTGCCCGCTGTTGACGGAACATGCACAGTCAGCACAGTAGTCAGGGTATTACGTCGGCTCTCTTCGCAAAGCAGGCTCAGAAAGCCCTCATCAAGCCGCTGCGCGGATTTCACCGACATATGCGGGTCATTATCATCCCGCGCCAGTAATGCCTCTGGCAGCACCAGCAGCGAGGCCTGTTGGCGCGCGGCCTGTGCCATTAAGGATACACACGTACGGGCGTTAGTTTGCCACACGGGTGTGACAGCAAATTGTCCGGCAGCAACAATCATCACGTTTCTCCTTACAGTATTGCCATAGCCAGCTTCCGGCCACGACGGTAAACTCGGCACATTCACTTATCAGATAGCAGGATAGCTCAGTGTTACAACTCCTTTTAGCGGTATTTATCGGCGGAGGCACGGGCAGCGTGGCGCGCTGGATGCTGAGTATGAAACTTAACCCGGTTCATCAAATTATTCCGCTCGGTACGCTGACGGCTAACTTAATTGGCGCGTTTATTATTGGTGCCGGGCTGGCGTGGTTTAACCGTATGACGCATATCGATCCGGTGTGGAAAGTGCTGATAACTACCGGATTTTGCGGCGGGTTAACGACCTTCTCCACCTTTTCGGCAGAAGTGGTGTTTTTACTGCAGGAAGGGCGCGCAGGTTGGGCGCTGCTGAATGTCGCCGTTAACCTGTTGGGATCGTTTGCCATGACCGCACTGGCGTTCTGGCTCGTCTCAACCGCTAACGCAAACTGAAGGCAATAAAAAACCCGCCTTGCGGCGGGTTTTGGAATTCTTGCTGTACGCGCTGATTAAACAGGCATTACGTTAGCAGCAGATGGGCCTTTGGCACCGTTAGTGATTTCAAACTCAACGCGCTGACCTTCGGCCAGGGTTTTGAAACCATTGCTCTGGATTGCAGAGAAGTGTACGAACACGTCTTTGCTGCCATCTTCCGGAGTAATGAAACCGAATCCTTTGGATTCATTAAACCACTTAACGTTACCTTTAATCTTAGACATCAAAATTACCTTTACATGAAAAAACGACACAAATGCTGTGTCGGGTATCAGTACAACAATTGTCGCGAGTTTTGTCCAGTCGTTATTCGCGAAAAAGTGATAAATGTCGCGAACTTTTTTTCCAGCGCCGCATTATTCCGCGTTTTTCGCGCTGTTTACTCTTTGTCCACTATAACCACTGATGCGTCGATCAAAACTGGAAGCGCATCCACGCGAAGTAAACGTTACCGTTGTTGTAAGTGCCGGGAATGTAGGTCATCTGGAACGTCGCCGGTCCATAGCCAATTGAGGCCAGCGGCAGCAGCACCGGAATCGGGATGTACTTCCAGTTATCGCGCGCGGTGACACCCGCGGTGTAACCAAGACCCAGATGGAAATTCTCATCCGCCAGCGGGCGCCAGGTCTTTTCCCAGCCGTAGCCGCCAATCGGCTCCCACTTGTTAAAGGAGTCTTTAAACGCCATCAGATAGAGCCCGTGCCAGTTCCCCTTCTCATCCCAGCGATCCTGACCAAAGCCTGCGCCCCACGGACGCTCGTTATAGCGATCGGTTTTGTCCTTGTCATAGGCGAAACGCGCATGCCAGGTGATGGCAGGCACATAGAGATCGTAGTTATCCGGCTGCTGCCACGTTTGCTTAACGTTGTCAGCGAAAACGGTGTACCAGGGTTTATCTGCTGCGTGAAGTGTTGGAATCAGTAAAATCTGTAAACACACAAAGACAGCGAAATATTTAAATTTTTTATAAACAGCCACAACAAATTTTCCATATAACAAATCAACTTCTATTTTCCGACACCTTACCTTAATAGTTCCTTAACGAAATTAGTGTTGTTCTTAAAGCTGCCAGGAACAGTCCCATTTGCTGGCTGGTTACAAAACTTAATAAAGTATCAAGCGCCCCGTTGCCGAGGCGCATATTAAGGTCAGCGTTTGCGATGGAGTAAATAATAGAGCGCAGGAATCACCAGCATTGAGAGCAGCGGGGCGGTAACCATCCCGCCGATCATCGGTGCCGCGATACGGCTCATCACCTCTGCACCGCTGCCGCCGCCCCACATGATCGGCAGCAGCCCGGCCATAATGGTCGCTACCGTCATCACTTTTGGGCGCACGCGTAAAACCGCCCCCTCGTGTATCGCGAGAAGCAGTCGCGTATTAGGTTCATCGGATTCAGAGATGCGATATTTCTCAAGGGCATGATTAAGATAGAGCACCATAATAACCCCGAATTCTGCGGCCACACCGGCCAGCGCAATAAAGCCGACGGCGCCCGCCACCGATAAGTTATATCCCAGCAGCCAGAGCAACCAGACGCCGCCTATTAACGCGAAGGGCAGTGTCCCCATAATTAATAAGACATCACTCACCCGCTTGAAGGTAATAAACAGCAGCACAAAGATAATTATCAGCGTTACCGGCAGGACAATTTTCAACTTCGCCGTTGCGCGTTCGAGATACTCAAACTGCCCAGACCAGCTGAGCGTAACGCCCTGCGGCAGCGCCACCTGATGCGCCACCCGCTGCTGCATCTCCTCCACCGCCGACTTCAAATCACGCCCGCGCAGATCGACGTAGATCCAGTTCGATAAGCGCGCATTCTCGCTCTTCAGCATCGGCGGCCCTTCGGTAATCACCACCTCTGCCAGATCGCCGAGCGCAATCTGGCTGCCGCTGGCGGTGATCACCGGTAGTGCGCGCAGATCGTCGACGTTCGACCGCAGATCCCGCGGGTAACGCACATTGATGGGGAACCGCTCGCGCCCCTGCAACACCTCGCCAATCTTTTCGCCTCCTACTAAGGTTGCGACCAGCGACTGCAACTCCTGCACCGAGACGCCATAACGCGCGGCCTGCTGACGATTAATGTTGATATCAACATAGCGCCCCCCCGCCAGCCGCTCCGCCAGCGCGGAGGTGACGCCCGGCACGGTTTTCACCACCTGCTCAATCTGCTGCGCCACGCGCTCAATATCGGCAATGTTATTGCCGTTCACCTTAATCCCTACCGGGCTCTTAATGCCGGTCGCCAGCATGTCGAGGCGGTTGCGGATCGGCGGCACCCAGACATTGGCGATGCCCGGCACGCTGACGGTTTTATCCAGCTCATCGATCAGTTTTTCCGGCGTCATACCGGGCCGCCACTGCGCGCGCGGTTTAAAGCGAATGGTGGTCTCCAGCATGGTCAACGGCGCAGGATCGGTCGCGCTCTCCGCCCTGCCCGCCTTACCAAACACGCTCTCCACCTCCGGCACGCTTTTGATCAAACGATCCGTTTGTTGCAGTAAGCGCCCCGCTTCACGGGCGGAAATCCCCGGCAGCGTCGAGGGCATAAAGAGCAGATCGCCCTCATCCAGCGGCGGCATAAACTCACTGCCAAGGCGGCTGAGCGGCCAGGCGGTCGCCACTAACAGCAGCAGGGCGATGGCGAGCGTCGCTTTCGGCCACGCCAGCACCTTATCGAGCAGCGGTTCATAAAGCCGGATCAGCACGCGGTTAATCGGGTTGGCCTTCTCATCAGGAATGTTGCCGCGAATAAACAGCGCCATCAGCACCGGCACCAGCGTAATGCCAAGCCCGGCGGCGACCGCCATCGCCCAGCTTTTGGTGAACGCCAGCGGCGAGAACATCCGCCCCTCCTGCGCCTCGAGTGAGAAGACCGGAATAAACGACAGCGTGATGATAAGCAGGCTGCAAAAGAGCGCCGGACCAACTTCAACCGCCGCCTGTTCAGAGAAGCGCCAGTAATCGCCCCGCTCCGGCAGGCGGCCAGGGTTATCGTGCCGCCACTGCTCCATCACTTTGTGCATGTTCTCAATCATCACAATCGCCGCATCGACCATCGCGCCGATGGCAATCGCGATGCCGCCCAGCGACATAATATTGGCGTTGATCCCCTGATAGTGCATGACGATAAACGCACCGAGAATGCCCAGCGGCAGTGAGACAATCGCCACCAGCGCCGAGCGAAAGTGAAACAGGAACAGCGTGCAGACCAGCGCGACAACAATAAACTCTTCAATCAGCTTATGGGTCAGCGTGCCGACGGCGCTCTCAATCAGCGTTGAACGGTCGTAAACCGGCACAATCTCCACGCCAGCGGGCAACGTTTTTTGTATCTCAGCTAGCTTCGTTTTGACCGCCTGAATGGTTTGCAGCGCATTCTTGCCATAACGCATCACAATCACGCCGCCCGCCACTTCCCCCTCGCCGTTATACTCCGCCACGCCCCGGCGCAGCTCCGGCCCGAGGCGCACGGTCGCGATATCGGAAAGCATCACCGGCACGCCGTCGCGGCTGGCGATCACCGTCTGGCGAAAATCCTCCGGCTGGCGCAAGTAGCCGCTGGTGCGCAGCATAAACTCCGCTTCGCCCATCTCCAGCAGCGCGCCGCCGCTCTCCTGATTTGCCGCCTGCACCGCACTTACCAGTTGCTGATGGGTGATATTGAGCGCGCGCATCTTTTGCGGGTCCGGCACAATCTGGTACTGGCGCACCATGCCGCCGACGCTGGCAACCTCGGCGACATTGGGCACAGTTTTCAGCTCAAATTTCAGCGTCCAGTCCTGCAAGGCGCGCAGGTCGGCGAGGTTGTGCTTACCGCTGCGATCCACCAGCGCATACTCATAGATCCAGCCGACGCCGGTGGCATCCGGCCCAAGGCCCACCTCCACCCCGGCGGGCAGCGATGCCTGAATCTGGCTCAGGCTCTCCAGTACCCGCGAGCGCGCCCAGTAGAGATCGGTGTCATCGTCAAACAGCACATAGACATAGGCATCGCCAAACATCGAGTAGCCGCGCACGGTTTTCGCCCCCGGTACCGAGAGCATGGCGGTGGTGAGCGGATAGGTCACCTGATCCTCTATCAGCTGCGGCGCTTTGCCCGCATAGCTGGCGCGAATAATCACCTGCACATCCGAGAGATCGGGTAGCGCATCAAGCGGCGCGCGCTGCAACGACCAGATGCCCCAGCCGGTGAGGACAAGCGCCGCCAGCAAAACCAGCAGGCGGTTGCGTAATGAGGCGCGAATCACGGCAGCAATCATTTCGTCGCCTCCGGCATCAGATGGGTAATAACCGCGCCCGCCTCATCATCCAGCGTGAAGCTGAACATCACCTTATCGCCCACTTTCACCTGCGGATCGGGTTCTTTGAGCGTAAAGTCCATCGTCATCGCCCCCCAGTTCAGTTCGGGGATCGGTTGATGGCTGAGGGTGATGGTGCCGTTATCTACTGCTTGCACCAGGCCGCTGGCGCGATATTCCGGTGTTTTTTTGACGGAAGTCGGCTGCTGCGGCAAAGCACTGCGCAGGCTCGCTTCGGAGTCGATCAGGAACTGGCCGGAAGTGACTACCACATCCCCTTCCTGCAACCCGGAGAGGATCTCCCGCCAGCCCTGCGCGCGCCGTCCGGCCGTCACATTCACCGCACGGAAATGGCCCTCGCCGGTTGCCAGCAGTACGCGGCTGGCGCGCCCGCTTTCGATCAACGCCTCTTCCGGGATTGCCAGCACCGCAGGCTGCTGTGCTCCTTCCGGCTGGGTGACGGTAAGAAACATGCCGGGTTTCAGCTTCTGCTGCGGGTTCTCCAGCACGATGCGCGCTTGCAGCGTGCGCGTGGCGCTAGCGAGCTGCGGCAACAGTTCGCTGACGCGACCGTGGAATCGCTCACCCGGCCAGCTTTCGCTGGTCGCTTCCACTTCGCTGCCAACCTTCAGCGCCTGCGCCTGGCTTTGCGGATAATCGACCAGCAGCCAGACCGGATCGAGGCTCGCCAGTTCAAACAGCGTTTGCGTGGCGGCGACCTGCGCCCCTTCGCGGGTATCGAGTTTGGTGATATAGCCGTCGCGCGCGGCGCGGATGATCAGCCGGGTCTGCGCTTTGGCGCTGCGCTCCACCGCGCGAATCACCTCTTGCGGCATAAACTGCAGCGCCAGCCGTTCGCGGGCGGCGCGCGTCAGTTCGCTGTCGCCGAGTTGGCGCACCGCCAGATACTCCTGCTGAGCGCTGGTCCACTGCGGGATCCAGAGCTGCGCCAGCGCCTCGCCCTTTTTCACCCACTGCTGCGGCGCGCGGACAAAGAGTTTCTCCACCACGCCCGCCGCCGGTGACGGCACGATCTGCATCGCACGCTCATCAGTAGTGACGGTGGCAAACGCAGAAAAAGCGCTGGCGAGCGGCCGTCTCTCCACCCTGGCGGTGGTCATGCCAAGGTTTTGCTGCTGTTGGGCGCTGACGCGCACGCCCCCCTCAGCGGGTGCGTCATCGGCATATTTCGCCACCAGCGGCATATCCATAAAGGGCGATTTGCCCGGCTTATCGAAGCGCTGATCCGGCACCATCGGGTCGTACCAGTAGAGCACTTTGCGCGCCTGCGGCGGCTGGCTGCTTTCAGCGGGCACGCTCTGGTGGCGACCCGCAAGGTAACCGGCACTGGCAGCTACGCAGACGGCAACCGCCACGGCTAACAGGGTTCGTTTCATCACATCACCTCCTGCGGGATAAGCCAGCGGATCGCCGCCCACTGCTGCGCCATCGTTTTTTCGGCCTGATTGAGCGCCAGTTCACCGTCGAGCACACTGCGGCGCGCCTCAAGCAGCGCCGGGAGATCGGACTGCCCGGCGCGGTACTGGGCCGCTAACAGCGCGGAACGGCTACGCAAAAGCGGCAGCACGTCATCCCGCTGACGCTGCCAGAGGGTTTGCGCGGCGTTGTACTGGGCAATCAGAGTGTGAAGCGCGGCGAGATGCTCGCGTTCGGCGAGCGCCAGTTGGTCATTGGCCTGCAAGGTACGGGAGACGTCGGCGGCGTGATCTTTATCCTGACGGCGGGACTGAAACAGCGGCAGGTCGACGGTAAACATCACCCCGGCCATATCCTCATACCCCTCGGCACGCCGCCCATACCACACCTCCACCTCGACATCGGGCAGTGCGGCAATCGCCGACTCCGCCGAGCGGGCTTTGGCGCTGTTGGCAACGCTTGCGGCAGCCAGGATATCGGGATGCTGGCGAATCGCCTCTTCCAGCGTTTTCTCATCGCCTGGAAGACGCTGATAGCGGGGAAGCTCGCCGCTGACGGCGGTGATCGGCTGCCCGGTCAGCTGTATCAGCCGGGTTTGCGCCAGTTGCACATCCCGCTCGGCCAGGGTGACTTTATCGCGCATCGCGCTCAGGCCGATTTGAAAGGCGAGCACGCTGTCCGGCAGGGCATTACCCGCGCCGACGCTGGCGCGTTGCGCGCCCTGCTGACGCGCGGTTTCCGCCACTAATTGCCGGGCGGTGTGCAGCGCCCGCTGTGAGAGCGCCAGCTCAAGCCACGCCTGGGCGGTATCGCGCTGGAGTGCCGCGCGCACCGCGTGGGATTTGGCCTCGATGCTGCGCGCTTCGGCCAGCAAGGTATCGGCCTTGCGATCGCGTTTTTCCGCGCTGACATACTGCTGCATCACGCCAATGCGCTGCATAGTCATGCCTTCGCGGGTCAAACGGCGGTCGTTATTGCCCTGTACCGGCACATTCTCAATGCCTAATTTGAGTTTGGGGTCGGGCAACTGGCGGGCGGAATCGGCCATTGCATCCAGCGCCCGGGCTTCGTTACGGTTGGCAGAAAGCTCAGCGGAGTAGCGCTCTGCGGCGGCGAGGGTTTGCGTCAGGGTCAGCGGCTCCGCCTGCGCGGCGGAGCAGATAAGTGCAAGGCAAACCCCGCCGAGCCGCAGGCTCAGCGAGTATCGTTTCATGGTTACTCCCGCTTACGGTAACGGCGTTACAGAGATGAGGGTGTAACCCTGTTCGCTCTGGCTGAAGCTGAAGCGAACGTTATCGCCCACCTTCACCTGCGCCAGCGGATGCTCCGGCGTAACCGTAAACTGCATGGTCATCGGCGGCCAGTGCAGCGCGGGAATAGCCTGATGGGCGATAGAGATCGCCTGCGGGGTGATTTTTTTGATACTGCCCTGGCTTTGATAAACCTGAGCCGGCATCGCGTGATGGTGCGCCATGTCGTGCGTTTGCGCGTAAGCGCTGAGATGCGGGAAAAGCAGGATGCCTGAGAGCAGGCAGAGTAAATAGCTACGCATAGAAAATCTCCTGTTAAACATTAATAAAATTCAAATCAATGAGTTAACAGGTCTCTATTCGCGAAAACGGCAGAAGCGGATGGTTACCGGAGGGCCAGCGGCAGGCGGGGTTAATACCCAGCTGCGCGAAGTGATAGCAGAACAAACAGGTTCGGCAATCGCCAGCGTCAGCGTGGCGGGCAGCGCCGCCAGTGAAGGGTAATGGCTCTCTTTTTGCACCTGATCGGGCACGCAGTGCTTCTCGCAGAGCGGCGCTTTCATCGCGTGGGCTTTGGGCGCGTCATCACCCATTGCCAGATGATGCAGATGCTGCTGCGCCATCGCCTCACTCGGTACCGGAAGCGCGCAGCCGTGAGAGGCAATCGCCATCTGGCTCTGGATCAGCAGCCAACCCAATGCGATAAGCAGCATTAATAAATGCCGCTTAATAAAGCGCAATCGGTAGAGCCAGGCTGCGTGCATAACATCGGCATGGGTGAGTGAAGGTAACGGCGAGTATAAGCAGCCCGCTTTCTATTTTTAAAGGCTTTTTTAGTGAATTTTGCTGTCAAATCAAACTGAAACTAAAAACGCCAAAACAATTAACCAGCCGTTATCACGAATAAAACATAACTGCCGAAATTCATTAGCCTGAATTATCGTTTCGCCCGTATTTATTTTTCTGATTTATAACAATTCACGTAATATTGCGCGCAATGCAGTGCTTTGTTGATTTTAATCAGCTATCACGCTGCCGTTATTCGGCACATTGCGGTGCAGTTTTGATTACTTTACTTTTTTTTGTCCAACCTCCGGGACCCAATATGATTTCAACCCTGATTGAGCTGTTGATCGGCGTCGTGGTAATTGTCGGCGTTGCCCGCTACATCATTAAAGGCTACTCCGCCACCGGCGTACTGTTTGTCGGCGGTCTGGCGTTATTGATCGTCAGCGCGCTGATGGGCCACTCAATATTACCCTCCAGCGCCACCAGCACCGGGTATCGCGCTACCGACATTGTCGAATATATAAAAATCCTGCTGATGAGCCGCGGCGGCGATCTCGGTATGATGATCATGATGCTGTGCGGTTTTGCTGCCTACATGACGCACATCGGCGCTAACGATATGGTGGTTAAGCTGGCGTCGCGCCCGCTGCGCTTTATCAACTCGCCCTATATCCTGATGATTGCCGCCTATTTTGTCGCCTGCCTGATGTCGCTGGCGGTCTCTTCGGCAACCGGCCTTGGCGTGCTGTTGATGGCAACGCTCTTCCCGGTGATGGTTAACGTCGGCATCAGCCGCGGCGCGGCGGCGGCGATTTGCGCCTCCCCGGCAGCGATTATTCTCTCGCCCACCTCCGGCGATGTGGTGCTGGCAGCGAAAGCCGCAGAGATGCCGCTGGTTGATTTCGCCTTTAAAACCACCCTGCCGATCTCTATCGCCGCGATTATCGCCATGGCCATCGCCCACTTTTTCTGGCAGCGCTACCTCGATAAGAAAGAGAACATCGTCAGCGAAATGCTGGATGTGAAAGAGATCACCACCCGCGCGCCCGCGTTTTACGCCATCCTGCCCTTTACACCGATCATCGGCGTGCTGATTTTTGACGGCAAATGGGGCCCGGAGCTGCATATTATTACCATCCTCGTGATCTGTATGCTGATTGCCGCAGTGCTGGAGTTTTTGCGCGGCTTTAATACACAGAATGTCTTCAGCGGGCTGGAAGTGGCCTGGCGCGGCATGGCCGATGCCTTTGCCGGTGTCGTGATGCTGCTGGTTGCCGCTGGCGTCTTCGCCCAGGGGCTGAGCACCATCGGCTTTATCCAGAGCCTGATCTCCATTGCTACCTCGTTCGGTTCCGCGAGCATTATTTTGATGCTGGTGCTGGTGATCCTCACCATGCTGGCAGCAATGACGACGGGTTCCGGTAATGCGCCGTTTTACGCGTTTGTAGAGATGATCCCAAAACTGGCGCGCGAAGCGGGCATTAACCCGGCCTATCTGTCGATTCCAATGTTGCAGGCCTCCAACCTCGGTCGCACCATTTCGCCGGTTTCAGGCGTGGTGGTTGCCGTTGCCGGGATGGCAAACATTTCGCCGTTTGAGGTGGTAAAACGCACCTCCGTGCCGATTCTGGTTGGCCTGGTGGTGGTGATTGTCGCCACCGAGATCCTCGTACCTGGTGCAGCAGTTCACTAACGCTGCCGGGTTTCAGAAGTTGAAAAAGCGCCTGCCCGGCGCTTTTTTTATGGTTTAATAACCTATGGCAATTATCTGGACCCATTAATCAGGAACTGAAATGTTTAAAAAGGGACTCTTCATCAGCACAGGCATTGCCGCGCTACTCTTTACTTCTGCCTATGCCGCACCGCTGCAACCGAAACAGTATGGCGATTTTGATCGCTACGTGCTGGCGCTCTCCTGGCAGACCGGTTTTTGCCAGAGCATGCACGACAACGGGCGCGACGAGCCTGACGAGTGCCGCCTGCAAAAATCCCCGGACGACAAAGCCGATAATTTGACGGTGCACGGTTTATGGCCGGGCCTGCCGAAATCGATCGCCGCGCGCGGGGTCGATAACCGCCGCTGGATGCGCTTTGGTTGCGCCACGCGCCCGATCCCCAATATGCCGGAAGCGAAGACCAGCCAGAAATGCGCGGCGGCAGAGACCGGTTTATCGCTGGAGATGGCAGATAAACTTAACGCCGCCATGCCCGGCTCCGGCGGTAACTCCTGCCTTGAGCGTTATGAATATGCCAAGCACGGCGTCTGTTTCGGCTTCGATCCCGATGACTATTTTGGCGCGATGGTGCGTCTGAATCATGAGATCAAAACCAGCCCGCTCGGGGTATTTCTTGCCAACAATTACGGCAAAGCGGTCACCCGCGCCGCCTTTGATGCTGCGGTCGCCAGTGCCTACGGGAAACAGAGCGTGAAAGCGGTAAAACTCACCTGCAACGGTAACCCGGCCTATTTGACCGAGATGCAGGTTGCTATCAAAGCCGAGGCGATTAACGCGCCGCTCTCTGGCCGCTCGCTACTGCCACAGCCGCACCCCGGCAACTGCGGGGATCACTTTATCCTCGACAGCGCGGGTTACTGATCGCTGCGGAATAATCATAATTGAGGCAAATGTGCGCCTGGTCACTTCACAGCATGGGGCCGGGTTAGTATCATCAGCTTTAGACAAACCCTCGCTGCCCGTCGGCGAGGGTTTTTCTTTGGATCAATCACCTGACACGGAGTAAGAGATGTCCAGACCTGCCATTATCATTAATGAGCGAGACGCTGAGCGCCTTGACCGCTTGCTGGAGCAGCCTGCACATGCCAGCCTTGCGGTCGCGGATGCGCTGAATGAGGAGTTGGATCGCGCCAATATGTGCGCGCCAGAAGCGATGCCGCATGATGTGGTGACGATGAACAGCACGGTAAAATTCCGCGAGCTGAAAAGCGGTGAAATCCGCGTACGTACGCTGGTCTACCCGGCGCAGATGACAGACAGCGCCACGCAGCTGTCGGTACTGGCCCCGGTGGGCGCGGCGCTGTTGGGTTTACGTGTTGGTGATTCCATTCACTGGACGTTGCCGGGGGGAACCACCACCGACCTTGAAGTGCTGGAGCTGCTTTACCAGCCCGAAGCCGCTGGCGATTTCATGCTCTGATCCCCGCCCTGCTTTGTTTTGCAGAGGATGCGCCCGCATCCTCTTTCCGGCACCCGCCATTGTTCAGATTTGCCACCCATGCAGCAAAATCCCCCCTCTCTTTGTGCTTCAATTCCTGGGACATAACCCACAGGGAGACGCGTTTATGTATCAGACAATCATTATGCCGGTCGATATTTTCGAAATGGAGTTAAGTGATAAAGCCGTCCGTCACGCCGAGTTTCTCGCCCAGAGCGAAGGTGTTATTCACCTGCTGCATGTGTTACCCGCTTCTGCCAGCCTCAGCCTGCACCGCTTCGCCGCCGATTTGCGCCGCTTCGAAGAGCATCTGCACCAGGAGGCGCAAACCCGCCTGGAGAGTATGCGAAGCCATTTCTCCATCGATCCTTCGCGCATTCATACCCACGTTCGCTTCGGCAGCGTGCGCGATATGGTCAATGAGCTTGGCGAAGAGCTGCGTGCGGATATGGTGGTGATCGCCTCGCGCAACCCCTCCATCAGCACCCATCTGCTCGGCTCCAATGCCTCCAGCGTGGTGCGCCATGCGCATATTCCGGTGTTGGTCGTGCGGTAGAAGTGGTTATTGCCGGATGGCGGCTCCGCCTTATCCGGCCTACAAACGGCGGCGATCCCCGTAGGCCGGATAAGCGCCAGCGCCATCCGGCAAAAAAGAGGCACAACCCCGCAGGCCGGATAAGCGCCAGCGCCATCCGGCAAAAAAGAGGCACAACCCCGCAGGCCGGATAAGCGCCAGCACCATCCGGCAAAAAAGAGGCACAACCCCGTAGGCCGGATAAGCGCCAGCGCCATCCGGCAAAAAAGAGGCACAACCCCGCAGGCCGGATAAGCGCCAGCGCCATCCGGCAAAAAAGAGGCACCCAACCCGCAACCCGGCTCCATCCGGGCAAAAAAAAGCTGCCTTGCGGCAGCTTTTTATATGCAGGTGACTCTTACTCTCTTATCTTTGCTTACGCTTTGGTTCGGATCAGGTAATCAAACGCGCTCAGCGACGCTTTGGCACCTTCGCCGGTAGCGATAATGATCTGTTTGTACGGCACCGTGGTGCAATCGCCCGCCGCGAACACGCCTTTCACGCTGGTTTCGCATTTGGCGTCGATGATGATTTCGCCCATGCGGTTGCGCTCAATCGCGCCTTCCAGCCAGGTGGTGTTCGGCAGCAGACCGATCTGAACGAAGATCCCCGCCAGCGCAACCTGGTGCACATCGCCGCTCACGCGGTCGCGGTACTCAAGGCCGGTCACTTTGGTGCCGTCGCCTTTTACTTCGGTGGTCTGCGCATTCAGCACGATATCAACGTTCTTCAGGCTGCGAACTTTATCCTGCAACACCTGATCCGCTTTCATCTCTGGAGCAAACTCCAGCAGCGTCACGTGTTCAACAATCCCGGCCAGATCGATAGCCGCTTCCACGCCGGAGTTACCGCCGCCGATCACCGCCACGCGCTTGCCTTTAAACAGCGGGCCGTCGCAGTGCGGGCAGTAGGTCACGCCCTTGGTGCGGTACTGATCTTCGCCCGGCACATTCATGTTGCGCCATTTCGCACCGGTCGCAATGATCACGGTACGCGCTTTCAGCACCGCGCCAGACGCGGTTTCAATCTGATGCAGGCCGCCTTCAACCGACGCCGGAACCAGCTTGCTGGCGCTCTGGCTGTCGATCACGTCAACATCATAATCCGCAACGTGCGCTTTCAGGGCACCCGCGAACTGCTGGCCTTCGGTTTTTGGCACGGAGATGTAGTTTTCGATATCAACGGTATCCAGCACCTGGCCGCCGAAGCGTTCGCCCATCAGACCGGTACGAATGCCTTTACGGGCAGAGTATACGGAGGCCGCTGCGCCCGCCGGGCCGGAGCCGACAATCAGCACATCGTAAGCGTCACGTTTGTTCAGCTCTTCCGCCGCACGTTTTTCCGCGCCGGTATCAATTTTCGCCACGATCTCTGTCAGCGTCATACGACCCTGACCAAACTCCTGACCGTTAACGTAGACCGCCGGAACGCCCATCACGTTGCGATCGGTGATCTCGTTCTGGAAAGTACCGCCGTCAATCGCCGTGTGCTTGATGCGCGGGTTCAGCACCGACATCAGGTTCAACGCCTGCACCACGTCCGGGCAGTTGTGGCAGGAGAGCGAGTAGTAAGTCTCGAACTCGAAGTCGCCGTCGATATCGCGGATCTGCTCCAGCAGCGCCTGCGCCTCTTTCGACGGATGACCGCCGGTCCACAGCAGCGCCAGCACCAGCGAAGTAAATTCATGACCCAGCGGAGAGCCAGCAAAGCGCGGGCCAGTGTGCGAGCCTGGGTTGGTGATCAGGAAAGAGGGCTTACGCACCGCCAGGGTGTTGTCCTCTTTAAAGGTCACTTTGTCAGAGAGCTCGGCGATTTCGCCCAGCAGCTCTTTGATCTCATTCGATTTTGCGCTGTCATCCAGCGTCGCGATCAACTCAACAGGCTTGGTCAGTTTCTCAAGATAAGCCTTGAGCTGGGTTTTCATTGTGGTGTCGAGCATGTCGGTATCCTTCTCTTAAAACATCATCATGCAAGCTGCCTCATTGGAGCCGCCTGGATGCAACTTGAATCATGGTGTGTGGAAGAAAAACGGGTGCATTGCACCCGTTTTACGCCGGGTGGCGCTACGCTTACCCGGCCTACGTTTTGCAGACCGAGAGAGACTTTGCGCCGCCGGAAATTTAGATTTTGCCAACCAGGTCCAGGGACGGAGCCAGGGTCGCTTCGCCTTCTTTCCACTTAGCCGGGCACACTTCGCCTGGGTGAGAAGCAACATACTGAGCCGCTTTGATTTTACGCAGCAGGTCAGATGCGTCACGGCCGATGCCTTCAGCGGTCACTTCGATAGCCTGGATGATGCCCTGCGGGTCAACGATGAACGTACCGCGGTCTGCCAGACCTTCATCTTCACGCATGATTTCGAAGTTACGGGTCAGGGCACCAGTCGGGTCGCCGATCATCGTGTATTTGATTTTCGCGATGGTGTCGGAGCTGCTGTGCCATGCTTTGTGCGTGAAGTGGGTGTCGGTGGAAACAGAGTAAACGTCAACGCCCAGTTTCTGCAGTTCTTCGTAGTGGTCAGCCACGTCGCCCAGTTCGGTCGGGCATACGAAGGTGAAGTCAGCCGGGTAGAAGAAGAAGACGCTCCAGCGGCCTTCGGTATCTTTCTCGGTTACTTCGATGAATTCACCGTTTTTGAACGCCTGGTTTTTGAAAGGTTTGATCTTGGTGTTAATTAAGGACATCTATACTTCCTCCGTGTTTTCGTTGGGGCATAAGTTAACGAACTTTGCTTACGACGGCTAATGCGTTTGCATTATCAAATCAATAAGCGTTAGCTAACAAACGCCAACGAACAACTCTGTGAACAGACATTAGCCAAAAGTAAAAAGGCCACCGGTACGGGTGGCCTCAATATCTGAAATACCCGTGGGTGACTTCAGTGCCAGCACGCTGGCTGTGCGATACGCCTGCCATCTGTCAACGGCAAACAGGGTTGATTACACCACTCCCCTGGGAGTTCGACAATCATTATTCCCTGTCTCTTGCCTATGGCTGTGATAGGTTTAGCCTTTCTTACCTTTACCCACTGAATTGATAAGGATTTTTATGCTCAAGCGCCTGTTAATGTTGACCTTGCTGCCGCTGACCCTGCACGCCGAAGATCTGCCCGCGCCGGTTAAAGCCATTGAAAAGCAAGGCATTACCATCATTAAATCCTTTGACGCGCCGGGCGGCATGAAGGGTTATCTGGGTAAATATCAGGAGATGGGCGTCACCATCTACGTCACGCCGGACGGCAAACACGCCATCTCTGGCTATATGTATGACGAAGCGGGCACCAATCTTAGCGAAAAGCTGTTCAATCAGGAGCTTTATGGCCCGGCCGGGCGCGAACTCTGGCAGCGGATGGAGAAAGCGGAGTGGATCCTCGACGGGCAAAAAACCGCACCTCGCGTAATTTACGTCTTTGCCGACCCCTACTGCCCCTATTGCAAACAGTTCTGGCAGCAGGCGCGCCCATGGGTGGAGTCCGGCAAGGTGCAGATCCGCACCTTAATGGTCGGCGTGATCAAACCGGAAAGCCCGGCGGCGGCGGCGGCGATCCTCAGCGCGAAAGATCCGGCCAAAAGCTGGCATGAGTATGAGCAGTCGAACGGCAAAATGACGCTGGCGCTGCCGAAAACCATTCCGCCGGCGATCATGCGCTCGCTCAATCTCAATCAGAAAATCATGGACGATCTCGGGGCCAACGCCACACCCGCTATCTACTATATGAATGAAGAGAATGTACTCCAGCAGGCGGTCGGCCTGCCGGATGCAGAAAAGCTCAAAACGATTATGGGCGAGAAGTAAGCCGTTACAGCGTGCAGAGGCGCTCTGCCGCCGCCAGCAGCGTCGATTCCTGTTTCGCAAAGCAGAGGCGAATCAGCTTATGCGGGAAGGGATCGGCGCAGAACACCGACAGCGGAATAGCCGCCACACCCACCTCTTTCGTCAGCCACTGGCAAAACGCGACATCATCGAGATCGGAGATGGCGCTGTAATCCGCCAGCAAAAAGTAGGTCCCTTCGCAGGGCAAAATCTCCAGCTTGCTCTCACGCAACGCATTCACCAGCACGTCACGACGCGCGCGGTAAAACGCCGGCAACTCGCGGTAGTGTTGCGGCTCGGCGCGCAGCATATCAGCCAGCGCCAGCTGCGCCGGGGTGTTCACCGAAAAGGTTAAGTACTGGTGCACTTTGCGCAGCTCGGCGCTGATGGCGGCGGGCGCAATGCAATACCCCACTTTCCAGCCGGTCATGTGATAGGTTTTGCCAAACGACGATACGGCAACCGCCCGCTCGCGCAGCTGCGGATGCTTCAACACGCTGGCATGCCCGCCCTCGGCAAAGCAGATATGCTCGTAGACTTCATCGCTCAGCACATAGATCTCCCGCTCGGCAATCGCCTGCCACAGCGCGGCAAAATCTGCCTCCTGCCACACCGTCGCCGACGGGTTATGCGGCGTATTAACAATCACCAGCCGGGTGCGATCGCTGAGCAGCGCGGCGAAAGCCTGCCAGTCAACGCGAAAGTGCGGTGGTTGCAGGGCAATGCGCTTCAGCACCCCGCCAGAGAGTTCAACCGCAGGCGCGTAGCTGTCGTAACTCGGATCGAAGCAGATAACCTCATCGCCCTCGCGCACCAGCGCAGTGATCGCCGCATAGAGCGCTTCCGTCGCCCCGGCGGTGACGGTAATGTCGCTGTTCACGTCCGGCTGATGGCCATAAAGCGCCGCCGTTTTCTCGGCAATCGCTTCACGCAGCGCCTGCACGCCGTTCATCGGCGCATATTGGTTTGCGCCCTGCGCAACGTGATACGCCAGCCGCTCCTGCAAATAGCGCGGGCCGTCAAAATCCGGGAAGCCTTGTGAAAGATTAATCGCCTGATGCTGCTGGGCGAGCGCGCTCATTTGCGTGAAGATAGTGGTGCCTAAAGCGGGGAGTTTACTCTCAGGAATCAAAGGGTTATTGCGCATCTTTTCGTGCCTGCTGTCGAGACTCAAGTTGCCGCCACTATAACACGATGCTAGTATTTGGCAATCAAGACGCTTAGACGTCTATATCACAACGATATTCCTGATAAGGAAACGCGATGACCGACAACCTGCAACTCCAGCAACTTGTTTCTGCCTGCCACTGGATCGGCGCCAAAGGGTGGGCACCCGCGACGGGCGGTAATATGTCCCTGCGCCAAAGTGCCGAATGGTGCTGGCTGAGCGAGTCCGGGAAAGATAAAGGCAGTCTGACGCCGGAGGATTTTTTGCAGGTTTCCATCGCCGATAACCATGCGCCATCCGGGCGCAAACCCTCCGCCGAAACCGGTCTGCATACCCTGATTTACCGCCTCTACCCTGACGCTAACGCAGTGCTGCATGTCCACACCGTCAACGCCACCGTGCTGTCGCGGGTGGAGAAAAGCGCCGCGCTGCAACTGAGCGGGTATGAGATGCAAAAATCCCTCAGCGGGCAGCAGACGCACCTCGATAGCGTGCCGATTGCCATTTTCGATAACGATCAGGATATCGACGCGCTCGCCGGGCGCATCGCCGCTTATGCCGAATCAAACCCGTTACGTTATGGTTTTCTGCTGCGCGGCCACGGGTTAACCTGCTGGGGGCGCGACGTCGCCGAAGCGCGCCGTCACCTCGAAGGGCTGGAGTTTTTATTTGAATGCGAATTGCAGCGCCGACTGCTGGAGAGATTATGATCCGCGCGATTGTCACCGATATAGAAGGCACCACCAGCGATATCCGCTTTGTGCACAACGTTCTCTTCCCCTATGCCCGCGAGCGGCTGGCGGGTTTTGTCACTGCGCAGCAGTATCAGGAGCCGGTCAGCACCATTCTTGATAATCTGCGGGAAGAGATTGCGCAGCCGAACGCCACCAGTGCAGAGCTTATCGAAGTGCTGTTCGCGTTTATGGATGAAGACCGCAAATCGACGGCGTTGAAAGCATTGCAGGGCATTATCTGGCGCGATGGCTACGTGAACGGCGATTTTACCGGCCACCTCTACCCCGACGTGCTGCCCGCGCTGGAGAACTGGAAAGCGCAGGGCATTGATCTCTATGTATATTCCTCTGGCTCCGTTGCTGCGCAAAAACTGTTATTTGGCTACAGCGACGAAGGTGATATTACTCATCTCTTCAGCGGCTATTTCGACACGCTGGTCGGTGCGAAGCGCGAAGTGCAATCCTATCGCAATATCGCCGCACAGCTTGCGCTACCGCCCTCTTCTATTCTCTTCCTCTCCGATATTCATCAGGAGCTGGACGCTGCCGAAGAGGCCGGTTTTCGCACCACGCAACTGATTCGTGATGATGATGACGCAGCCAGCCATCATCACCAGGTTAACTCATTCAGCACCATCAAGCCGGAGCAGATCCCCTCATGAGCGCACTGACGATTTACACCGACACCGATGCCAGCACACCGGTATGGCACAGCACCGACGCCACAGAGATTCAGCAGAAGCTGAATGCGAAGGAGGTGCGCTTTGAGCGCTGGCAGGCCGACCGCGATTTGGGCGCTAACCCAACACCGGAAACGGTGATCAACGCCTATCAGCACGCTATCGACAAGCTGGTGGAGGAGAAAGGCTACCAGAGCTGGGACGTGATCAGCCTGCGCGCCGACAACCCGCAAAAAGAGGCGCTGCGCAGCAAATTCCTCAGCGAGCACACCCACGGCGAAGATGAAGTGCGTTTCTTCGTTGAAGGCGCCGGGCTCTTCTGCCTGCATATCGGCAACGAGGTCTACCAGGTGCTGTGCGAAAAGAACGACCTTATCTCTGTGCCCGCTGGTACACCGCACTGGTTTGATATGGGTTCGGAACCAAACTTCACGGCGATAAGGATTTTTGATAACCCGGAGGGGTGGATCGCGCAGTTTACCGGTGATGCGATTGCGGACGGGTATCCAAGATTGGCGTAGTTTTTACTCAGGGGGATATAGTATCCCCTTTAAAATATCTTTTCCGAATCCAATCAGTGGCTTTGGATTATTGAATAACGCAGAGATCATTGTAATCTAATAAAATTTGGGGCAAAACTGCATAATTATTTAATCTTTCTGCGGTTTTAGTTCTTCAGACAGAACATTGCGGAATTTTTCAAATTCATTGCACTCGAGCTTTCTATCTTCTGTCAGAGTTAATATTTTATCACCCCATATTATTTTGGCTGATTCTATCCTTGTTAGTATCAAAGTGTAAGGGCTATTATCCTGATCCTGTAGTTGATTTAACTTATAATTGGTCACATCTAACGATATATTGGCATTTGCTAAACCTTTTGGAAAATGAGTGAAGAAAGATTGTTTTTCTTTGCCTAACTCAAGATCGGATATACTTTGGTACCCGTGGCTAAGAATTTGTTCAACCCACTTTCTTTTAGGTGGATCCGTCTTGACTGAAGAATGGAGATAACTCAAGGGATTACCTTGATAAACGTGAAGGAAATAACGTCCTGTTCGTGTAACTCCATCTTTTTCCTCTCGAGGAATCAAGCCAATCAACCTAATAAGATCCGCGACTACCAAGCCTCTGTTTTGGGTGTAGGGACATGATCCCTTAGTCTTCCTAAAGTATTTCGCTTCTATCCAATTGCTAAATCTGAAACCAAACTTGGCGTAATTCTCAGAACCTGTGAACAATTTTGATAAATTCACGTGAAGATCTGCCCTGATGTTTCTTCTTAATTCTGAATATCTTTTTTCCGCCATTAAAAAAGAAATTGGGTTAGGAGCATTTCTTCCGTTTAACTCTTGAAGTATTGCCAGTGAAAATGCACTAACTATACTAGCCTCGAAACCTTGCGAGTATTCCTGACGAGAGTAACCCGCACCTAATAAAATCTCTGGAAGATTATGGAAAGCTTGCTCAATTAACATTGGAACCTCGTTATAAGAAATACATGATGAAAATCAAATCTGTCCAATAACAAAATTTAGTTGTTTCTTAATCAATTCGACGCCTTTCTTTTTGCTGTCTATTGGTTTTCATCTCTCTATATTCAAAAAGATAGTGTTCAATGTACACCAAAGTATGAAACTTAAAAAGTAACGCCTCGAAGTATGGGAACACGACTCGTACGTCTAACCACATCATTATTGGATGTAATGCTATGACAGTTACCAAGCGTATAATGAACGGATATCTAAAACTGCCAATGCTTTTACTAGTCTTTCGCTTTCCCGGCGCTATGCTTTAGGGGAGGTACTAAATGTTGCCTGACCCAACATTTTACCCAAGAACGTCGCAATCTGCTCGCTCGGTTACACTTTTGCGCGTCAACAAATTTAATTTGAATTTGAACAATCTCATTAATTTATTAATTCTTTTTTATATTTAAGCTACTAAAATAAAGTTCAGCATTGCTAAACTTAAAAATATATTTACACTTAAAATATAGGATATATTCAAAGATCACTCATAAAATGCGCAGATATATTATATAAACAGCTTCCAATCGTTTTATTACTAACCGCTACCCTTTGTATTTAATCACTATTCCTCCGCAATCCGTGTCCAGATCAAAAAAGGCTTAAAAGACCTCTCTTTTTATAATGTTCTGGCTGAAGGTTTCACTTTAGTCGCCGATAAAAATAGCATCCGCGTTGGATATGGATTGCACCTGAGGCCGTTATGACTATTTTAAGAAAGTTAATTATTGTTTTTGCTATTACCTTTATTGCGATGCTTGTGCTGGGCGGATTAAGCATCAGGGCATTAGATAATGCGCAAACGCGTTTTGACTATGTTGTGTCAAATAGTCTGCCGAGCATCAGCAAGCTGAGCGAAGCGGTGCAGCACCGCGAAGAAGCAAGACGCCAAATCCTGATGTCGCTGCTGGTGACCGATGAGGCGGTGTTTACCAAACATATGGCGCAGGCGAAAGATGAGTTAAATAAAACTCGCCAGATCTTTGATGAGTACCAGGCCAATCTGGTCAGCGATAAAATTGACGGTCAATTACTGAAAAAGACGCGTGATATTTTTGATGATTATGTGCAAAAAACCGAGGCTATGTCTGATACCTACCATAACCAGGGAATAGAAGCGGCGCGTCTGATGGTCTCTGACGGCGGTGTTACTGCCAATGCATCAGTGGCATTAAGTGCCGGTTTAAAAGAGATGCTGGCACATAATTACAGTATTGCGAAAGAGTATGCCGAAAATAACCATACGCAATATATCAATACTTTCTGGCTGTTAGTGGGCACGATTGTCTTTCTGGTTGCGCTGGTTGCGGTCTTCGCCTCGGTTATTCTGCGCTACTTAAGTAAGGGCTTAAAAAGTTTGCAGGAGAGCATGGGATTAATCAGCCGCTCTCTCGATTTAACCCATAAAGTGGCGCTGAATAATAACGATGAACTCGGCGCGACGGCAGCAAGTTTTAACGCGCTGATGGATAAAATCCGCCACGTATTAGCCAGCGTAAAAGATGCCAGTAACGAAGTGGATACCGCCGCCAGCGAGATCGCCAAAAGCAATGATGATCTCTCTTCGCGCACCGAGTCTCAGGCATCGTCGCTGGAGCAGACCGCCGCCAGCATGAATGAGCTGTCGGTAACGGTGAAACACAATATGGACAACGCCAAAGAGGCGAATACCTATATCGGCCGCGTGCAGACGATGGTCAACGAGAGCCACCGCGAACTCAGTTCGCTGCAAAAATCGATTGATGATATTTCGGCTTCTTCCGCGAAGATTTCAGAAATTACAGACATTATTGATGGGATTGCTTTCCAGACCAATATCCTGGCGCTGAACGCCGCCGTTGAAGCCGCCCGCGCGGGTGAGCAGGGTAAAGGTTTTGCGGTGGTCGCAGGCGAAGTGCGCTCGCTGTCCCAGCGCTCATCCGTTGCGGCGCGCGATATTCGTGGTCTGATTGATGAAGCGATTAAGAATGTCGGCCAGGGGGTGAATTACGCCGCCAATGTCACCACGCGCATGAACGATGCCCTCGGCGCAGTGGATGAAACCACGGTGCTGATAAACCAGGTGAATAACTCATCCACCGAGCAGAGCTACGGCATTGAACAGGTCAACGTCGCCGTCAGCCAGATGGAAGGCAACCTGCAACAGAACGCTGCGATGGTGGAAGAGATGGCCACCGCCGCCAACTCCCTCAGCCACCAGGCCGGCAAGCTGTTGAATGATGTGAACGCCTTCAGGCTGTAACCTGAAAGCCATTGCCGGATGGCGGCTCGCGCCTTATCCGGCCTACGCAATTTCCCGCCGGATGGTGCCCAACATCACTCCGGCATTTTTGTAGGCCCGATAAGCGTAGCGCCATCGGGCAATGCGCCGGATGGCGGCTCACGCCTTATCCGGCCTACGTAATTCCCTGCCGGATGGTGCCCAACATAATTCCGGCCCCCGTAGGCCCGATAAGCGCAGCGCCATCGGGCATCTGCATTTGACAATCCTTCATGCCAGTAGCAAAGATAACTCGCCGCAATAAACGGACTGCCGCACTGAGAAGCTTTAATTAAAGGCAGGTTTAAAACAGCGATTACAGGGCTATTGAACCTATCGACGTAAGGATGATGCTTGCAGGATGAAACGCTTTTCTCCCCTTATCTTTTCACTCTCGCTTCTGCCATCAATCTCTGGTGCGATGCCACTCCACATAGGGAGTGAATTACAACACTGCCTTAGCTTGCCAGCGTATGGGCACAATATTGATACGCAAGAGACATGCAAAAGTGAATTGGTGAAGAGCTCAACCGACTCGTTAAATCACGCCGTTCATTTGTTGCATGAGAATATAGCCAGCAACTATGACGACCCTTACCGCCTCAATGACAGCGAGGGCAAAAAAATCAAAGATATCTTCTGGGAGAACTTTCAGGAGTCTCAACAAGCCTGGGTCATCTCAAGAGATAAATTATGTACGGCGAACGCCGCGTTAGTCGGAGAATGGGCGGCAAGCCGGGATGAGATAAAAACGCAGTGCATTCTCGATCAAAACAGAGATCGGCAGCAGTTTATAAAAATGACCTGGCTGAAGTGATCACCTTTCACACCTTGGCTCTGGTTTCATCGGGCAATCGCCGGATGGCGGCTAACGCCTTATCCGGCCTACATAGCTCGCACTTCCAGCATACCCGTAGGCCCGATAAGCGCAGCGCCATCGGGCAATGCGCATATCTGGCAGAACCGCCACTTTATCCCCACTAAGGGATATTCCTATCAATATCCCTTAGTGGGGATAAACGCCTTTTCACCCCGCGTGTTGCTGGCGTCGCAGCTGGCTGAGCTTGCGGTATTTCTGCGGCGGCATGCCGACATACTTCTGAAAGGTGCTGTAAAAGCGGCTGCTGGAGCCGAACCCGGCGGTGAGCGCGATATCAAGGATCGTTTTATCGGTATCGCTCAGCAGCGCACGAACGTGGTTGATGCGCATGGCGGTGATGTATTGCTTCATGGTCAGCTGCATCACGCGCTGAAAAATGCCCATCGCATAGTTGGGATTGAGCTTCACATGCTCGGCGATGGCGTTAATCGTCAGCACCTGATCGTAATTGACCGCAATAAACTCCAGCATCTGGCTGACATAAAACTGCGCATGGCGCGAGACGCTGTTTTTATGGGTGCGCGAGGTTTTATTAACGAGGATCGGCTGCCAGCCGGAGAGGCTAAAGCGCTTGAGCATCAGGGCGATCTCCTCAATCGCCAGCTGGCGCAACTGCTCGTTGTCGCTGTTGAGTTCATGCTGCCAGCGCTGCACTTCAAACGCGCTTAGCTGCTGGGCGGCGAGGGATTTGATCACCATGCCGTGGGTGACGTGGTTGATCAGTTCACGATCCAGCGGCCACGAGAGAAACAGGTGCATCGGCAGGTTAAAAATCGCCATCTGCGTACAGTCGCCGGGGCGCGTTAGCTGGTGCGGGGTACAGGCCCAGAACAGAGTGATATACCCCTGCTTAATGCGCACCACTTCGTTATTGATCAGGTACTCGACGTCGCCATCAAACGGCACATTTACTTCCACCTGGCCATGCCAGTGGCTGGCGGGCATCGCCAGCGGCGCGCGCAGCTCAATCTCCATGCGCTGGTATTCGGAGTAGAGCGACAGCGGGCCGCGCGTGGTTTTCTCATCCCCGCTGCACATATCTGCTCTGATAAGTTCTTTTGCCATCGATCCTTCCCGCATCATCACTTTCGCGCTTCACCGCGCCCTCACCTGCTCTAGTTTAGTGAAAGCCGTTGCCATTAACTCTGCTTAAGCGCCCATTTTCTCCCGGAAACTCAGATCGCGCGCGGCGCATTACGCGATCTGAGTTTTCGGGAATCTCCCGCCGGGAAGAAGGCAGATGGCGCAGGCCTGCCGTGCCACGCTCAGAACGTACAACCACATCTGGGAGAAAGGTTCATGTCTGCACCAAAAATCACTTTTATCGGCGCCGGTTCCACGGTGTTTGTCAAAAACATTCTCGGCGACGTGTTCCAGCGTCCGGCACTGAAAAACGCGCAGGTAGCGCTGATGGATATTGACGCCACGCGCCTTGAGGAGTCGCACATCGTGGTGCGCAAACTGATGGATTCGGTCGGCGCTTACGGGAACATCAGCTGCCATACGGATCAAAAAACGGCGTTAAAAGAGGCCGATTTTGTGGTCGTCGCGTTCCAGATTGGCGGCTACGAACCCTGCACCGTCACCGATTTTGAAGTGTGTAAACGCCACGGTCTTGAGCAGACCATCGCCGACACCCTCGGCCCCGGCGGCATCATGCGCGCCCTGCGCACCATCCCTCACCTGTGGCAGATTTGTGAGGATATGACCGACGTCTGCCCGAACGCTACGCTGTTGAACTACGTCAACCCGATGGCGATGAACACCTGGGCGATCTATGCCCGCTACCCGCATATCAAGCAGGTTGGGCTGTGCCACTCGGTGCAGGGCACCGCGGAGGAGCTGGCGCGCGATCTCGATCTCGACCCGGCCTCGTTGCGCTACCGCTGCGCCGGGATCAACCATATGGCCTTTTACCTGTCGCTGGAGAAAAAGCAGCCGGACGGTAGCTATGTCAGCATCTATCCCGAATTGTTGCAGGCCTATGCCGAGAAACGCGCGCCAAAGCCAAACATGCACGGCAACCCGCGCTGCCAGAACATTGTGCGCTATGAGATGTTCAAAAAGCTCGGCTACTTCGTTACCGAATCCTCGGAACACTTTGCTGAATATACGCCGTGGTTTATCAAGCCGGGACGCGAGGATTTACTTGAACGCTACCAGGTGCCGCTCGATGAGTACCCGAAACGCTGCGTGGAACAGCTGGAAACCTGGCAGAAGGAGCTGGCGGAGTACAAAACCGCCGATCGCATTGAGGTGAAAGCCTCGCGGGAGTATGCCAGCACCATTATGAACGCCATTTGGACCGGCGAGCCGAGCGTAATCTATGGCAACGTGCGCAACGATGGCCTGATCGACAACCTGCCGGAAGGGTGCTGTGTCGAAGTGCCCTGCCTGGTCGATGCCAACGGCATTCAGCCAACCAAAGCCGGCAAGCTGCCCGCCCATCTTGCAGCGATGATGCAGACCAACATCAATGTGCAGACGCTGCTCACCGAAGCGGTGCTGACCGAGAACCGGGATTATGTCTATTACGCCGCGCTGATGGATCCGCACACCGCGGCGGTGCTTGGTATCGATGAAATCTATGCGCTGGTGGATGACCTGATCGCAAGCCACGGCGAGTGGCTGCCCGCGTGGCTGCATCGCTAACGCATTAGCCGGGCCGCGCGCCCGGCGGTTTTGCAACCCTTCCGACACTGAAAGAGGCAATCGGTACCCTATGAGTATTTCAATCACAACAAAGCTCAGCTACGGATTTGGTGCATTTGGTAAGGATTTTGCGATCGGCATCGTCTACATGTACTTGATGTATTACTACACCGATATTGTTGGCCTGTCGGTCGGCATGGTCGGCACGCTCTTTCTGGTGGCGCGCATTCTCGACGCGCTGGCCGACCCGATCATGGGCTGGATAGTCGACTGCACCCGTACGCGCTGGGGCAAGTTCAAGCCGTGGATTTTAGTCGGCACGCTGACCAACTCGCTGGTGCTCTATATGCTCTTCAGCGCCCACCACTTTACCGGCACCACGCAGCTGGTGTGGGTGTGGGCGACCTATCTGCTGTGGGGTTTCACCTACACAATTATGGATGTGCCGTTCTGGTCGCTGGTGCCGACCATCACTCTGGATAAACGCGAGCGCGAACAACTGGTGCCCTACCCGCGTTTTTTCGCCAGCCTCGCCGGTTTTGTCACCGCAGGGATCGCGCTGCCGTTTGTGAACGCCGTCGGCGGAGCGGATCGCGGGTTTGGCTTCCAGATGCTGACGCTGGTGCTGATCGCCTTTTTTATCCTCTCGACCATCGTCACTCTTCGCAACGTGCATGAGGTCTACTCCTCTGATAAACAGGGCGGCGAACAGAGCGCGCCAATGAACCTGAAAGCGATGCTGCAACTGATTATCAAGAACGATCAGCTCGCCTGCCTGCTGGTGATGGCGCTGGCCTACAACACCGCCGCTAACGTCATCGAAGGCTTTGCGATCTACTACTTCACCTATGTGATTGGCGATGTCGACCTCTTCCCCTATTACATGTCCTATGCGGGCGTCGCGAACCTGCTGATCCTGATGCTCTTCCCGAAGCTGGTGAAACTCTTCTCGCGCCGCGTACTCTGGGCGGGGGCGTCGGTGCTGCCAATTATCAGCGGCGGCGTGCTGCTGTGGATGGCGCTGCTGGGCCAGACTCACGCATGGGTGATTTTGCTGGCGGGCGTGCTGTTCAGCATCGGCAAGGCCTTCTTCTGGGTGCTCCAGGTGATTATGGTTGCCGACACCGTCGATTACGGCGAATACAAACTCAATGTGCGCTGTGAGAGCATCGCCTACTCGGTGCAGACGCTGGTGGTGAAAGCGGGCGCGGCCTTTGCGGCTTACTTTATCGCCGTGGTGCTCGGGGTGATTGGTTATGTGCCGAACGTGGCGCAGTCCGCCAGCACCTTAATGGGCATGCAGCTGATTATGCTGGCGCTCCCCGCCTGCTTCTTCGTCATCTCGCTGCTGGTCTACTTTCGCTTCTACAAACTCAATGGCGATATGCTGCGCCGCATTCAAATCCATCTGCTGGATAAGTATCGGCATGTTGGCAATGCCAATGCACCGCAGACGCCGCCGGTGGTGGGCGACCGGGTGCAGGCGTAAGTGCGCGTTATTGCCGGATGGCGGCTAACGCCTTATCCGGCCTACGCACTATTCGACATACGCCTTCCGTTGGCCCGATAAGCGTAGCGCCATCGGGCAATGCACCGGGCCTTATCAGGTCATCATTTCCCTGCGGGTTGTCACTTTTACGCAACAGGTTGTCAGCTGCGCGGGCGCGCGCAACCGCTGCGGTGTGGAAACTAAAACCACACCCTGCGGAGAGCCAAAAATGTTAACTAACCCTGCTGATAAATATCACCCCCATGCCCCGCTGCCGCTGCGCGATCGCCGCTGGCCGGATAACACGCTGACTCACGCGCCGCGCTGGCTGTCGACGGATTTACGCGACGGCAACCAGGCCCTCGCCGAGCCGATGGACGCGGCACGCAAACTGAAATTCTGGGAGTTACTGCTGGAGTGCGGCTTTAAGGAGATTGAGGTCGCCTTCCCTTCCGCGTCGCAAACGGACTTTAACTTTGTGCGCCAGCTGATCGAGGAGCAGCGCATCCCTGAAGATGTCACCATTCAGGTATTAACCCAGGCGCGTGACGATCTGATTCGCCGCACCTTCGAATCCTTGCAGGGCGCGCGCCGCGCGACGGTGCACCTCTACAACGCCACCGCGCCGGTGTTCCGCGAGCAAGTTTTCCGCCAGAGCAAAGAGGAGATTGTCGCGCTGGCGGTCAATGCGGCGCGGCACATCCGCACGCAGTGCGAAGCCGCACCCGAAACGCAGTGGGTGTTTCAGTATTCACCGGAGACCTTCTGCTTTACCGAAGCGGAGTTCGCGCTGGCGATTTGCGAAGCGGTGGCCGATGTCTGGCAGCCCGATTCCACGCGGCCGATGATCATCAACCTGCCGGCCACCGTGGAAGTGAGCATGCCGAATGTCTATGCCGACCAGATTGAGCACTTCTGCCGCCACTTCTCGCGCCGTGAGCAGGTGTGCATCAGCGTGCATACCCATAACGATCGCGGCACCGGCATTGCCAGCGCCGAGCTGGCACTGCTGGCAGGCGCGGAGCGGGTTGAAGGCTGCCTGTTTGGCAACGGCGAGCGCACCGGTAATGCCGATCTGGTGACGCTGGCGCTCAATCTCTACACCCAGGGTATTGCGCCGGGCCTTGAGTTTAGCCAGATGAAAAAGGTGGTGGAGGTGGTCGAGGAGTGTAACCAGTTGCCGGTTGCGCCGCGCCACCCGTACGCCGGTGAGCTGGTCTTTACCGCCTTTTCCGGCTCGCATCAGGACGCGATTAAGAAAGGGTTTGCCGCGCGGCAAAACAGCCCGGCGGACGTCTGGCAAGTGCCCTATCTGCCGCTCGACCCGGCGGATATCGGCTGTAGCTACGAAGCGGTTATTCGCGTCAACAGCCAGTCGGGCAAGAGCGGCGCGGCCTGGCTGCTGGAGCAGAACCACGGCCTGACGCTGCCGCGCAAGCTTCAGCAGGAGTTTAGCGGGCATGTGCAGCAAGCGGCGGACAGCGCAGGCAAAGAGATGTCGCAAATGGCGATCTGGAATCTGTTTCGCCAGACCTACGGCCTGGTGGATCAGCCGCCGCTGGCGTTGATTGAGTATGTCTGCACCAACCAGCCGGGGCAGCGCACCACTCTGCACGCGGAGATCCGCTGGCATAACGAGACGCTGAAGCTGGATGCAACGGGCAACGGTTTTCTCTCGGCGGCGTTAACCGCGCTGTGTCGCAGCCTGCGCGTTGAGATCAATATTGAGAGCTACCACGAACACACCCTCGGCAAGCACAGCGACAGCCGCTCGGTGGCCTATGTCTGCTGCGCCAACGCGCGGGGCGAGCGCGCATGGGGTGTCAGTATTGACAGCGATATCACCCGCGCCTCACTGCAGGCGGTGCTTAACGCCGCGCAGCCCTTTATCACTGGGTAAAGTAGTCGCCGGGCGGCACGCCCATCACCCGACGAAACATGGCGCTAAAGGCGCTGGGGGTGGCATAGCCGCACTCCAGCGCCACCTGCGTCACCGGCTCGCCGTTCGCCAGCCGCGTCAGGGCGATCAGCAACCGCGCGCGGCGCACCCACTCGCTAAACTGCAACCCGGTCTGCTGGTAGAAGTGGCGCGCGAGCGTGCGCCCGCTCATATTCACCTGCCGCGCGGCGTGCTCCAGCGTCCACGCCTGCGTCGGCGTTTGCCGTATCGCGTCACACAGCGGTTTTAAGCGCGCCGAAGTCGGCTCCGGCAGGCAAAACGGTAACGTATTCATCAGCCGGATCTCATCCAGAATTAACTCATAGATGCGCTCGGCGCGGCTGCCGGGCTGGTAACTCTCCTCCAGCCGCAGCGCCTCGACCATCAGGGCGCGCAGCAGATCGTTGACGCGCACCACCTGGCACACCACCGGTAAATCGGCCCTCGCCAGCGGCTCGACAAATACCCCGCGCGCCTGCACATCGCCCTCAATAAAGAGCGTATGCACCACCTGCGCCGGGATCCACACCCCGCGCCCTGGCGGCACGATCCAGATCCCCTGCTCCGTCTCCACGCGGATCACACCGCTCAGGGTGTGGATCAGCTGGTCGCAGGGGTGCGAGTGCCACGGCTCATGCTCCCCGTGTCGGTAGTCATGGGCGTAGGGAATCAACGCGCGGTGGGAGAAATCGAGTGCAAATGTCTGTTTCACGGCGTGACCGTTGGCGATTGATCAGGAAGCTTTACCATAATCACCGCCGCCCGCGCTGTCACCTACTTAACCCGGCAGAGCGGGCAGTTGAGGCAATACTCCACCGGCTGTGAGGCTTTGTAGTAGAAGCAGCAGGTGCGGCGAAAACGCACCGCCTCGCCAGCGCCATTGCGCTGCGCCGGGCGGCGAAAACGCTTAAGCGGGTTCCAGTTCAGGCCAAACAGCGCCGGGTCGGCCTCAGCAATCAGCCAGGCGAAATCTGCCTGCTGACGCGCGGCCTGCGCCTCACTCAGCCCCTCCATGCGCCCTTCATAGAGCGAGTAGACGCGCACCGCGCAGTTCTCCCAGAGGATTTGCGCAGGCAGGCCGCTCACCGCTGAAAGCGCGTGCCAGATCGGGGCGATAAAATCACGAAACAGCCCGCCGACCACCTTTTCGCGCCACGCTTCACGCGCGCCGGGCGCATAGCCGGTAACGGTAAGCGCTGCGGGGAGTGACGAGGTCCACAAACCGTTGTCATGGGCATACTCCAGACGGCTGGCGTCTAGAGAGAGATGCAGCCCTTTATCAAACACACTCATCCCATAGAGCACATTCCCGGTCAGCAGAAATGAGAGCCGCTTGGTCAGCAGCGACGCGGCGATAGCGCGATCCGGTGCGCCAATCAGCGGCACGATCGTATCAAGCACGTCAGCACAAATGTCGGCATTAAGCATCTCTCCGCTCACCACGCTGCGTGCATCGGCCTCCTCCAGCGCGCGCAGGCGAAACGCCTTACGCAAGTAGGCGAGTTCGTCAGGGTTCAGCATGGCGATCACCTGGAAACGGAATACACATCGGCGTATGGAAAAAGGGATCGTCAATGATGCGACAGCGCAGGTTAAAGACGTGGCTCACCAACGCTTCGGTCATGATCTGCTGCGGCGCGCCCTCGGCAACAACCCGCCCTTCACGGATAGCGACCAGGTGATCGGCGTAGCGGCAGGCGAGATTGAGATCGTGCAGCACCATAATGATAGTTTTGCCCTGCCGTCGGTTGAGATCGCGCAGCAGTTCAAGGATCTCTACCTGGTGCGCCAGATCGAGCCAGGTGGTCGGCTCATCGAGCAGCAGGGTGTCGGTGGCCTGCGCTAATGTCATTGCAATCCACACCCGCTGGCGCTGGCCGCCGGAGAGCGCTTCGATCGGGCGGTGCTGCAACGCCGTGGTCGCGGTTAAGCGCAGCGCTTCATCAACATGATGATCGTCCTCGGTTGACCACTGCCGCAGCCAGTTTTGATAGGGGAAGCGTCCAAGGCTCACTAGCTGGCGCACGGTGATACCTTCCGGTGCCACCGGCGTTTGCGGCAAAATCGCCAGCTTGCGCGCCACTTTTGCGCTGGAAGTGGCGTGAATATCCATTCCATCGAGAGTGACCGCGCCGGATTGCGGCGTGAGCAGGCGCGCCATCGCTTTTAACAGCGTGCTTTTGCCGCAGCCGTTGCTGCCAATCAGCACCGAAACCTTGCCCGTCGGCAGGGTTAAATCGAGCCCGTCGATCACCTGCCGCTGCGCGTAGCTGACGCGCAGTTTTTCCGTTATCAGAGACACAATTTCCCCATTGCTTACGAACGCTGCCTTATCAGCAGCCAAAGAAAGAGCGGCGCACCGGCCAGCGCGACAAAGATCCCGGCGGGCAGATCGGCGGGGCGAAACAGCGTGCGCGCCAGCAGATCGGCTACCACCACCATACTGCCGCCGCTGCACGTCGCGACATACGCCTGGCTGAAAATCCCCTGCGCCATCACGAGACGAGCAAGATGCGGTGCCACCAGCCCGACAAAGGCCATCGCCCCGACCTGCGCCACCGCGCTGCCGGAGAGCGCGACGCAGGCCAGCAACAGCAGGAGGCGAATGGCATTCACCCGCACGCCCAGCCCGGTTGCCAGCGCATCCTCAAGCTGCAGCGCCTTCAGGTAACGCAGCAGAACGACCAGCAGCGGGATCGCCCACAGGTAGAAGAGAAGCAAGTGCAGCACCTTCGGCCAACTGGCGGCATAGACGCTGCCGCTAAGCCACACCCACGCGGAAAAGGTGGTGGTCAGCGGGCTGAAGACGAGGATTAGCGTCACCACCGCGCCCGCCAGCGCCGAAACCCCTACGCCGGTGAGGATCATGCGCAGCGGCGTTAACCCGCGCCGCGCGCTTAACAGAAAGATCAGCCCGACGGCGCAGGCCGCACCAGCCATTGCGGCATAAGGCATGCCCGCGCTGCCATAACGCAGGCTAAAAAATGTGAGCCACAGCAGCGCACCAGCGCTGGCACCCGCAGTGACGCCAAGGGTGTCCGGTGAGGCGAGCGGGTTGCGCACGAGGGTTTGCAAAATCAACCCGGCAAGCCCCAGCCCGCCGCCCGCCAGCAGCGCCAGCGCCACGCGAGGCAGGCGCAGCTCATGCAGAATAAAATGCTCTGCGCTGTTATCTGCCAGCACCAGTAAGCGAAGGGTGTGCAGCAGCGGGATCGGCACATCGCCGACGCTCAGTGCGATAAGCACAATCAGCGCGGCGATCAGCGTGCAGCTCGCAAGGATCAGCAACTGGCGGCGCGAGTAGAGCCGGGCAAACGCGCCGCAACGAAAGAGTTGGCTATCCGGCATGCTGCCCCCGGCGCTGCGCCAGCAGGATAAAAAAGGGTGCGCCGAGCAGTGCGGTCATCACGCCGACCGGCACTTCCTGCGGCAGGATCACCACCCGTGCGGCGATATCCGCCGCCAGCAGCAGCAACGCCCCCAGCAGCGCACAGGCAGGGAGCAAGGTGCGCACATCGCTGCCGAAAAGTTGCCGGGCGATGTGCGGCACAATCAGCCCGACAAAGCCGATATTGCCCGCCAGCGCCACCGCGCAGCCCGCCAGCCCGACCACCAGCACGCTCGCCAGCAGCCGCACGCGGGCGATGTTCTGCCCCAGCCCGCGGGCAATCTCTTCACCTGCGTTGAGCACTCCCATCTGCCCGCCGCAGAGCATGGCGACAATCAGCAGCAGCCCGCCCGGCAGCAGCATCGGGTAGAGATGCGCGAGATCGTTGCCCGCAAGGCTCCCTGCCAGCCAGAAGAGCATGGTGTCGAGGCTCTCCTGATCCATCACCAGGATCGCCTGGGTAAAAGCGTTGCACAGGGCGGTGATCGCCACGCCTGCCAGCACCAGCCGCAGCGGGTTAAGCTGACCGCTGCTTCTCTGGCTGGCAAACCACACCAGCGACCCGGTGATGCACGCGCCGGTAAATGCCAGCAGCAGCGTGACCCACGCCTCGCCAATGCTGAACAAGGCACCTGCCAGCACAATCAGCAGCGCCGCGCCGGCATTGACGCCAAACAGCCCCGGCGAGGCGAGCGGATTACGTGTTAGTGCCTGCATCAGCGCCCCCGCCACCGCAAGGAAAGCGCCGACGGCCGCCGCCAGCAGCGTGCGCGGTAAGCGCGAGGTGTGAATAATCACATCACGCGCGAGGGCGGCATCCGGCTGCCACAGCGCGCGCGCAATCTCGCCCGGCGTATAAATTTGCGTGCCGACCATTACGCTGAGTGCCGCCATCACCAACAGCAGCGCAAAGCAGAGCAGAAAGCGCCCCTTCATGCCCCCTCCCCGCGCAGCGCGGCGTCAACATCATCAAGCATGTGATTAGCGCCAAGAATGCCGCCGGACAAACTCCACGGCACGCTGTCCACCGTCCAGAGCCGCTGCGCCTTCACCGCCCGCAGCTGTTGCCAGAGCGGGTGCGCGGTCAGCGCCTGATAGTGGCGCATAATCGCCGCGCTCTCTGTGCGCAGCAAAATGAAGAAGAGATCGGCATTAAGCAGCGGGATATTCTCGAAGCTTGAAAAACGCAGCGAGGTGCTGCGCGCTTGTTGCGCGGCGCTGTTCCAGCCAAAACCCAGTTCGCTCATCACCGAGCCGGGAAAACTGGCGGCGACATAGCTGCGAATATGATCGGGGCGCACTTCGATAACCGACACCGTCGGCGGTGCGGCAAAGTGCTGCGCAATGCGCCCGCGCAGCGTCACCACCCGGCGCTGCCACTGGTGCAGCAGCGCGTTGGCACTGTCGGCAAGACCGAGCCTGTCGCCAACCACGCTGAGCGTTTTTTTAAACTCAAACACATCGTCGAGCAGCGCCACCGGGGCGATTTTCGCCATCAGCGGCGCGACATCCTGGTGGCGAAAACGCGAGGCGAAGATGATATCGGGCTTTAGCAGCACCATCTTTTCCAGCTGCGGCTGCGTCTCCAGCCCGAGCTGCGGCACATTTGAGAAGCGCGGGCGCAGGTAGCGATAAACCGGCTTTTCCGCCCATGACTCCACCATGCCGCAGGGCGTCACGCCGAGCGCTGCCAGGCTGTCCGTCGCCCCCTGAAAGAGTGAGATGGCGCGCGGTAACGCGGGCGGTGCGGCAAACAGGCCGGGGGCGATGCCATAGAGCAGCATCGCTTGCAGGCCGCGCCGCCGGGAAAGTGAGATATTCAGGCTATTCATCCGTTACGTTGCCGCTCCCGCGAGGGGAGCGGCGACCATCAGAAGTTGAGGCTGTAACCGAGTGTGGCCGTGCGGCCCCGCCCGGCGAAGTAGCGATCCGGATCGACCGAGGCGCTTTGCGAGTAGTAGGTGACGTACTGCTTGTTGAGCAGGTTAGAGATGCCAAGGCTCAGCTGACCATAAGGCAGCTTGTAGCCCACCGCCGCATCGACAATCGCATAGCCGGAGAAATCCTTCTCCTCGTCGTCGAACTTCTTACTCAGCGCCCAGTTAGCCTGCAAGAAGGTGCTCAGTTCGGCATTCCAGTTCGCCGACCAGCTGGCGATGATGCGATCCGGGGCGATATTAAGACCGTCGAGTTTGGCATCAAGGCTGCCGTTATCATCGCTGTCGTAGCGGCCGCGCATATGCGACCACGCCAGCGTCAGCTTGTGGTCAGCGTTCGGCGCGTAGCCCGCGCTCACTTCAACGCCATCGATCTCGGTCTTTTCACGCCGCGCAACAAAGGCGTCGTTTTGCAACTCGACGCGGCTGCCCAGTTTAGAGGTCGATTTGTAGTAGCTGGCCTCAAAATCGAACGGCGCCTGCTGGACGCGGAATCCCACTTCACTGTTTTTGGTAATGATCGGTTGCAGGCTGTTGTAATCACTCAGCTTCATCCCCGGCGTGTCGATGCCACGCAGTACGCGGCCAACATCCGGCACGGTAAAGCCTTCGCTGTAGCTGGCAAACAGGCTCAGCGGCGTGACCGGCGTCCAGACAATTCCGGCGTTGTAGAGGGTTTCATCAAACGACGGCGTGCCCCCTTCGACCGTAACGCGATCGTTGGCCCACACCGTCTGGTAACTGTCGATCTTCAGGCGCGCATATTCGTAGCGAATGCCGCCGCTCAGTTTGATCGATTCCACCGGCGCGTACTCAAGTTGCAGGAAAGGCGAGAGATCGGTGTAGTTGATCTCCGGCACGTAGGTGCGCCCGGTGCTCCACAGATCCTGTTTCGAGTTATCAAACAGCGTGTCGAAGCCCACCGTCGCCTTAATGCGATCGTCCCAGATATCATCTTTTGTCAGGGCGATTTTGCTGCCGTACTTATCGGTGTAAGCGCGGCTCTGATCGTAGAGTGTGCCAATTGGCGCAATCTGCGGGTCCTGGAAGGAGGAGGAGTTGGTGGCACCGAACAGCGCTTCGTAGCGCTGATAGTAGGCCAGCGCAGTCAGCTTCATCCCGGCGAGATTGTAGTTGTCGTAGGTGGTGCCCACGGTCCAGACATCGTTATGCGGCGCGGTGCCTTCCGGCGTGCCTTTGCGTGAGGTGGTCAACCTGCCCGCGTCGCGATCGCCGGTGACGCTGACATAATTATCTTTATTTTTCAGTCGGTAGCGGTTAAGGCTTAACTGCACGCGCTGGTCGTTATCGAGCCAGTAACCTACTTTCGCCAGCAGATCCCACGCACGGGAGTCCATCAAATCACCCTGGGTGTTATCCACGCCAATGGCGTGATTATTCGCATCTTTGAACAACCCCTGATCTTCATAGCTGAGGGCGAAGAGGTAGTCGAGATACTCCTCGCTGCCATTGATGCTGTAGTTGGTTTTGTAGGCCAGCGTATCGTGATTAAGTTCAGAGGTCGGCGTGGTGGTTTCGATGCTGAAGTGCTGGTTGGCGGTGCCCGGCTTCGCCCGTTTAGTGATGATGTTGATCACCCCACCCGTCGCGCCCACGCCGTTACTGGTGTTAGCTCCTTTGATCACCTCAATGCGCTCAATCATTGAGGCATCGACGGTGTGCATTTCACGCCCGGTCGGGCGCAGGGGGTTGGATTGCGGAATACCGTCAATCATCACCAGCGGCGTACGCCCGCGCAGGGTCTCACCGCTGCCGGACATCTTCTGCCGCGACGGCGAAAACGACGGCAGCAGGTTACTTAAGATCTGCGAGGTATCGGAGGTGAGCTGGCGCTGTTGGGCAATCTCCTTTTCAGTGATCACTTTGATCACCTGCGGAGAATCATTGCGCGAGCCGTCGGTACGCGTTGCCGTTACAACCACGTCTTCTTCACTGCTTGTCGCATCCTGCGCATAAAGCGGCGACGCGATGACCAGAGTAAGCGCGCCATAGAAAGGGGAAAATCGCATGCAAACAACCCTCAATGTAATATCTCGCCGCACGGGCGAAGATCATCCGTAACAACATCAAATAAGAACAATAAGAAACAATTTGAGACCGATTATCATTATCAATAACTCAATGTAAAGTGAATATTCCCGTCTCGAAACTTATAACTATGCAGAATGCGTTATGGCGCACAACGCTGCTAACAAACCGCCGTTTCACATTATTTTGTCTACCCTTTATCAGGCACGTTCTGTGGCTTGAGTCGTGGTCACTTCCCGATCCCCCGTTTACTAAGGAAGACCAATGCAAACTACCTCCGGACCATCGCGGGTCGCCATTGCGCTCTATGAACTGTTAAACCCCCTGCCGCTCGGCTTTTTCACCGCCGCGTGGATCTTCGATATTCTCTACCTCAAATCTTTTCAAATTATGTGGACCGACGCGGCAAGCTGGCTTATCGCCATCGGGCTGGTGCTGGCGATTGTGCCGCGGCTAATAAACCTGGTGCAGGTGTGGTTCACCCAACGCCCGCTGGCGACGGCGGCGGTAAAAATCCACTTCTGGCTCTGGCTGCTGGCCATTGTGCTGGCGATTTTTAACGCCTTTGTCCACAGCCGCGACGCCTACGCCGTGGTGCCGCTGGGGGTGATCCTCTCCACCGCCGTGGTGGCGCTGCTGCTGATTGCTAACGTCCAGCTTGCCCTTCGTACCCGCAAAGGAGTGATCGCATGAGAATCCACCGCAAAACACTCCTCGCCTTTACGCTCACCGCGCTGCTGGCCGGCTGCGATCAGGGCGCCAGCCTCGATCCAGCTAAACAAGTGGGGCCAAACCCTGAACTGCCGAAAGCGCAAAACTTCCTGATGCCGCCGATGCAGGTGCCGGAAGGGGTGGCATGGAAAGAGGGCGAGATGCCAAAAGTGGCGCAGGGGCTGAAGATTGAGAAAGTTGCCGATGGCCTGCAACACCCGCGTCAGGTCTATGTGCTGCCAAATAACGATGTGCTGGTGGCGGAAGCTAACGGCCCGGCGAAGCCAACCACGCGCCCGAAACAGCTGATTATGGGCATCGTGCAGAAAGCCTCCGGCAAAGGCGGCCCCGGCGGCAATCGCATTACCCTGCTGCGCAATGTCGACGGCAAATGGCAGAAGCACACCTTTATTGAAAACCTGCACTCGCCGTTCGGTATCCAGCTGATTGGCAACACCCTGTGGGTGGCGAATGCTGATAGCCTGGTGAAATTCCCCTATCAGGAGGGGCAAACCTCCATCACCGCGCCGGGTGAAGTAGTAACGGAACTGCCGGGCGGGCCGATTAACCATCACTGGACCAAATCTCTGCTCGCCAGCCCTGATGGCAGCAAGCTCTATGTCGGCGTTGGCTCCAACAGCAACATCACTGAGAACGGTATCGGCGCGGAATACCGCCGTGCGGCGGTGCTGGAGGTGGATGCCGCAACCGGAGCGAGCCGCATTTTCGCCAGCGGCCTGCGTAACCCGACCGGGTTGCAGTGGGAACCCGAAAGCGGCGCGCTGTGGGCGATCGTCAACGAACGTGACGAGATTGGCTCCGATCTGGTGCCAGATTACATGACTTCGGTACAGGATAAGGGCTTCTACGGCTGGCCTTACAGCTATTTCGGTCAGCATGTGGATGAGCGCGTCCAGCCGCCGCGCCCGGATCTGGTGAAGCAGGCGATTAAGCCCGATTACGCGCTCAGCTCTCACGTCGCCCCGCTCGGCCTGCTCTTCTACACCGGCGAGAATATGCCGCAATATCGCGGCGGCGCGTTTGTCAGCGAGCACGGCAGCTGGAACCGCAAGCCGCTTAACGGCTATCAGGTGGTGTGGGTGAAGTTTGAAAACGGCAAACCGGTCGGGCAACCGCAGCCGGTGGTGAGCGGTTTTCTTACCGATGATGAGAAGCAGGTGCGCGGTCTGCCGGTCGGCCTGGCGATGGATAAGCAGGGCGGCGTCCTGATTGCCGACGATGCGGGCAACACCATCTGGCGGGTCAGCGCGCGCTAACCTTGTGGCTGCCTGCCGCCTCGCTTATAACATAGCCTCAACATTTTTAAGGAGAGGCGAATGGAGAGCAGGTTGCAGGCAGCGATTGCGCTGCGAAAAGCGGGCGAGCATGAGCAGAGCCGCGCGGCGTTAAAGATACTTGCCGATGAACCGACGCTGCGCGCGCAGGCGCTGCTCAATATCGCCTGGTCGTTTGATAACCAGGGCCGCGAGCGGGATGCCGAAGGGTATTACCTGGCGGCGATTGAGGCTGGCCTTAGCGATGAAGATGAGTTTGAAGCGCGCTTTGGCCTCGCCTCAACCTGGCGCTGCCTGGGGAAATACCCGCAGGCGAAAGCGCAGTTTGAGGAGATTATCGCCCGCTGGCCGCAGGCAACCGAAGTGCCGCCCTTCTATGCGCTCTGCCTGCACAACCTTGGCGAGCACGACGCCGCGCTTGCCGTGCTGCTGGGATCCATTGTGCAAAACCCCGATACCCGCACGGCACCCTACGCAGAGGTGCTGCGCCACTACGCGCAGAACCCGCATCAGCGCTGGTGATCGCGCTGCGGCGGCTTACGCTCAGCTTAAACCATCGATAATCACCTGTTTCATCCCCTGCGAGCAGGGTTCCACCCGGCCGCGCACGCCGTACACCTCTGCCAGCGTGTGCGGGGTGATCACCTCACCCGGATCGCCGTTGGCTACCAGCTGGCCCTTTTTCAGGATCAGCACATGGTCGCCGTGGCGCAACGCGATATTGATATCGTGCACCACCACCACGGTAACGATATTGCGGCGCTGGGTTTCGCGCTTCACCAGATCCATCACGTGGAACTGATAATTAAGATCCAGCGCACTGAGCGGCTCATCGAGCAGCAGCAAGGTGGGCTGGCGGATCAGCGACTGCGCCAGACCGACCAGCTGTTTCTGCCCGCCGGAGAGCTGATCAAGATAGTGCAGCGCCAGGTGCTCAATGCCCAACTGGCGCAACAGCGTCATCACCTGCGCCTGCTGCTCAGCGCTGTGCAGGCCGCCGGACGCGCGCTGCGCCACGATAATCGACTCCAGCACATGCAGATGCACGCCTGCCGGCAGCGACTGCGGCAGGTAAACCACCTGCTCGGCGCGTCTGGCGAAGGGTTGCGTCAGCAGATCATCGCCATCGAGCCGCAGTTCGCCCTGGGCTTTGTTCAGCCCGGCCATGGCGCGCAGCAGCGTCGATTTGCCGCTGCCGTTCGGCCCAAGCAGAATCGTCACTTTGCCGCGCGGCAGATGGTCAATCGCCAGATCCTGAATAATCGGCTGTTTGTGGTAGCCCGCGCTGAAGCCGCGCAGGGATAAACCGGACTGCGGGCTCATACACTCCCCCGGTGGCGCACAATAATGGTGATAAAGAACGGCACGCCGACCAGCGAGGTGACGATGCCGACCGGGATGATGACGCCATCAATCAGGTTTTTGGAGACAATCGACGCCAGTGACAGCACCAGCGCGCCAATCAGCGCACTGCCCGGAAGATAGAAGCGGTGATCTTCGCCAAACAGCATGCGGGCAATGTGCGGTGCTACGAGGCCGATAAAGCCAATCGGCCCGACGAATGCCACCGACAGCGCCGACAAAATACTGATGCGCAGCAGCGTTGTCAGCCGCAGGCGGCGCACGTTGATACCAAAGCTGATGGCGCGATCTTCGCCTAAACGCAGGGAGGTAAGCTTCCAGGAGCTGAGCATCGACAGCGGCATAATCACCGCCAGCGCCAGCAGCAGAATGCCGAGCTTCTCCCACGAGGCGCGGGCAATGCTGCCCATCGTCCAGAAGACCAGCCCCTGCAAGGTGTCCTCATTGGCGATAAATTGCAGCATCGACACCAGCGCGTTGAAGGTGAAGACCAGCGCAATACCAAACAGCACCACGCCGGAGGTCGCCACCTGCGTCCAGCGGGTGATGCCATCGAGCAACAGCGCCGCCAGCAGCGCGAAGATAAAGGCGTTAGCCGAGATAAACCACTGGGCGGGGATGCCGGGAATGCCGATGCCAAGCACGATCGCCAGCGCCGCGCCAAAGGCCGCCGCCGACGAAACGCCGAGGGTAAACGGGCTGGCGAGCGGGTTATTGAGGATGGTCTGCATCTCAGCCCCCGCCAGCCCCAGCGTTAAGCCGACGACAATCGCCATCAGCGCATAGGGCATGCGGATATCCCAGACAATCACCCGTGTTCCGGCATCCACGCTCTGCGGATGCAGCAGCGTTTGCCCCAGCACATCCAGCGACAGGCCAGAGGGGCCAAGGGTAAAATCGAGCAGCATCGAGGCGATAATCAACCCCACCAGCAGTGCCAGCAGGCCGACGCGACGACGAATTATCGCGCGGTAGTTATCCATCAACGCGCCCGCGTCAAGAGTGGTACTCATTCTGATTATTTGCCCTGCTGCCAGCTGTAAACAAAGCCGTCATCCGGCAATTTGGTGAAGTTTTTGATGATGTGATGGTAAGTCGCATCCGGGTCGAGATCGGCAAACGCCTGTGGGTAGATATCCTTCGCCAGATACTCCATGCCCACGATGTTATACGGGTGGTTATAGAAGTGGTGATAAACGCCATAAACGTGCTTCTGCGCTACTGCCGGGATCTGGCTGATGCCGGTGCGGCTCAGCAGCACCTGCGCCTGCTTGTTCACCTCGTCCGGCGAGGCATTCAGGCCGAGCGGCAGCACCTGGCCGTTGCCGCGTTTGGAGCCGGTCATGATGTAGACATCCGGGTTGACGCTGATGAGCTTCTCAAGGGAGATAAAACCGGTGGCGCCCGGCAGCAGCTCGGAGCCGAGGTTGGTTGCGCCGACCGCTTCCACCAGCCCACCCCAGCCGCTGTGGCCGTGGGTAAAGCAGCAGCTGTCGGCTCTGCCCGCCAGCGCTTCGACAAACACTTTCGGCTTCGGCGTAATGGTGGCGGTTTTCTGCGTGATCGCCTGCTGATGCTGGCGGTAGTAGGTGGTGTAAGCTTCAGCGTTGCTTTCGCGGTTAAGCACTTTGCCCAGCAGATCGACGCTTGGGGCGGTATCTTTCGCCGGGTTCACATTGTAATCGACAAACACCACCGGGATTTTCAACGCCGTCAGCTTGTCGAGCACGCCGCTGTCGGTGAGCGACGGTTTCGCGCGCAGCTGGGCAATCATCAGGTCCGGCTGCTTTGCCAGCACGCTTTCGAGTTCAACATTCCCTTTATCGCTAAAGCCCATATCGAGAATGTTGGCCGCTTCCGGCCAGCGGGTTTTCAGCATCTTCCAGCTTTCGATATCCTGCTTTTTCGCCAGGTTGTTCCATGCCACCAGCCGCTTAAACGGGTTATCGCGATCGAGCAGCGCGAGGGTCATGATGTCGCGGCCATCCTGCAAAATCACGCGCTGCGGCTCGTGATCCAGCGTCACTTTGCGACCGCTAAAATCGGTCACCGTAAGGGGATACTGCGTGGCCTGCGCGAGAACGGGCAGCGTGAGCAGCGCGCCGAGAAGCAGCGTAGTGCGGATTTTTCCATGCATAGAAAAAGGTGTCCTGATGGTAATGAGAATTTTATACTTTTGATAATTATTATCATGTTTAGCTCAACAAAACCTATACGGTTTCAACAAATACACCCCTTTCTTAACATCCTGATTCTCTTTCTCTTTTTCTGACATATTTTCTTACGGGTTTATACGCGGCAATGCTTTACCCTCATGCTTTGCTTTTGCCGGACCCGCTGCCATGAAATACACCCTCTTCCTGCTGTTGATGTTTATTGCCACCGCCCGCGCCGACGATGCGGTAAGGCTGAACTGCCCGACGCGCGGCGCGTTGACCGTCTCCTTTTTTGATTACAGCCTGACGACCATGAAGTGGGGCGACCATTTTCAAATCGCGGCGGGCAAAGAGAGGGCGCATACCAAAGCGGGCGTGCCCTTCTGGAGCACCACCTTTCGCAACGGCGACAGCCTGGCCTTCTTCCCGGATTCGAATCAGTATTATCTCTTTTATGCGGGTGATGAAGATCCGGAGCAGTGCAGCGAAGTGGGCAGCTTTGTTTACCCGGCGATCACCCCGCCGCGGTATGAAAAAGGGCAGGATGACGCCGCCACGCAGGCGCAGGCCAACAGAAGAGAGAGTGAAGTGGTTTTGCAGCACCCGTTCGCGTGATGCAGCGGTTTGATATTGCCGGATGGCGGCTGCGCCTTATCCGGCCTACGGGTGGGGTTCCACTGAAACGGCGTAGGCCGGATAAGCGTTTACGCGCCATCCGGCAACGTTTTATGCACTACACAAAAAGATCCGCGGCCTTCGTTACCACGCCGCTGTCGAGCACCCAACCGCTGATAAGCGCGGCGGGGGTAACATCAAACGCCGGGTTGTACACCTGCGCATCTTCCGGCGCCCACTGCACCGCGCCAAAACTCCCCGCCACGCCGGTCACTTCCGTGGCGGCGCGCTGCTCAATCGGGATCGCCTCGCCGTTCGGGCAATGGGGATCGAGGGTGGTTTGCGGCGCGGCGACATAAAACGGCACATTGTGGAACTTCGCCAGCACCGCCAGCGAATAGGTGCCAATCTTGTTCGCCACATCGCCATTGGCGGCAATCCTGTCCGCGCCGACCCACACCGCATCCACCTGCCCTTTCGCCATCAGGCTGGCGGCCATCGAATCGGTAATCAGTTGATACGGCACACCCAGCTCGCCCAGCTCCCAGGCGGTAAGCCGCCCGCCCTGCAATAGCGGGCGCGTCTCATCCACCCACACATTGCTGATATTGCCCTGCTGATGCGCCAGCGCAATCACGCCAAGCGCTGTGCCGACGCCCGCCGTCGCCAGCCCACCGGTGTTGCAGTGAGTCAAAATGCGGCTGCCGGGTCTAATCAGCGCAGCACCCGCCTGGGCGATGTTGTCGCAGAGCTGTTTATCCTCTTCCACCAGCCGCAGCGCTTCCGTCATCAGCGCATCGGCACAGCTCTCCTGCGCCAGCGCCTGCTTCATGCGGTCGAGATTGTTCATCAGATTCACCGCCGTCGGGCGCGCCGCGCGCAGGGTTTCCAGCGCCTGTGCCAGCTGTTCACGGCTCTCACCGCGCGCGGCCAGCAGCGCCAGCAGCAGGCTGGCAGAGAGGCCAATCAGCGGCGCACCGCGCACGCGCAACGCGTGGATATGGCCGACAAGGTCATCTACCGAATCGGCGGCAAGCCAGCGTTTCTCCTGCGGTAACGCCTGTTGGTCGAGAATAAATAAACGATTTTCGGCGATGCGCAGGCTGGTGGTCTGTAATGACGGCATATCGTTAAATCCCTGTTGCGTTAATGTGGCGTATTGTGTCAGGATGCAAAGCGGATGTATAGACGTCTAAATGGCTTAAATCGCAAAAAGAGGATCGAGGCAATGTCGCAATACCATACCTTTTCCGCCCGTGATGCCGTGGCATATGCACAACAATTTGGCGGCCTTCGCGATCCCTCCGAACTGGTTGACGCGCAGGAAGTGGGCGACGGTAACCTCAATCTGGTCTTTAAAATTTTCGACCGCAACGGCACAAGCCGCGTTATCGTTAAACAGGCGCTGCCCTATGTGCGCTGCGTCGGTGAATCCTGGCCGCTGACGCTCGATCGTGCGCGTCTCGAAGCGCAAACACTGGTCGAACACTACAAGCACTGCCCGCAGCACACGGTCAATATTCTTCATTTCGACCCGGAGCTGGCGGTGATGGTGATGGAAGATCTCTCCGATCACCACATCTGGCGCGGCGAACTGATTCGCAATGTCTATTATCCGCAGGCAGCGACGCAGTTAGGTGAATACCTGGCGCAGACGTTGTTTCACACCAGTGATTTTTACCTCCACCCGCATGTTAAAAAAGCGCAGGTGGCGAAATTCATTAACCCGGCGATGTGCGAGATCACCGAAGATCTCTTCTTCAACGATCCCTACCAGATCCACGAGCGCAATAACTACCCGGCCGAGCTGGAAGCAGACGTCGCCGCCCTGCGCGATGACGCACAACTGAAAGTGGCCGTCGCGTCGCTCAAGCACCGCTTCTTCTCACACGCAGAAGCCTTGCTGCACGGCGATATTCACAGCGGCTCAATTTTTGTTGCCGACGGTAGCCTGAAGGCGATTGACGCCGAGTTCGGCTATTTCGGCCCGATTGGTTTTGATATCGGTACCGCCATCGGCAACCTGCTGCTCAACTACTGCGGCCTGCCGGGTCACCTCGGTATTCGCGATGCGGCGGCGGCACGCGAGCAGCGGCTGATCGATATTCAGACCCTGTGGGCAACCTTTGCCGAGCGCTTCCAGGCGTTAGCAACCGAGAAGACGCAGGACGCGGCGCTGGCACAGCCGGGCTACGCCTCGGCGTTTCTGAAAAAAGTGTGGACCGATGCGATTGGTTTTTGCGGCACTGAGCTTATCCGCCGCAGCGTTGGGCTGTCGCACGTGGCAGATATCGACACCATCAAAGATGAGGAGATGCGCCACGCCTGCCTCCGTCATGCCCTCTCCCTTGGCAAAGCGCTGATTGTGATTGCCGATCGCATTGATAGCGTCGATGAGTTAATTGCCCGCGTGCGCCAATACTCATAAGCCGATAACGAAGCGCCCTCCGGCGCTTCGCTCACCCCAGATACTCAATAATCGACAACCCGCCGTTGTAGTCGGTGCTGTAGATGATCCCCTGCGCGTCAACAAACACATCACAGGACTGGATCACGCGCGGGCGACCGGGGCGGGTATCCATCATTTTTTCCGGTGCCGCTGGCACCAGCGCGCCGGTCTCAACCGGGCGATAGGGGTTGGAGATATCGTAGGCGCGCACACCGGCATTCTGGTAGGTGGCGAAAATCAGCGTTGAGCTGATAAAGCTGCCGGGGCGGTTCTCATGCAGGTTGTGCGGGCCAAAGTGCGCCCCTTTCGCCACATAATCGATCTCATCCGGCTGCGGGAAGGTCGAGATGCTGACCGGATTGGATGGCTCGCGAATATCGAACAGCCAGATCAGCTTCTCGCCATCCTCCTGATTGTCGAGCACCGCTTCATCCAGCACCACCAGCAGATCGCGATCCGGCAGCGGCAGCGCGGTATGGGTGCCGCCGCCAAACGGCGGGCTCCAGTTGCGGTGGCTGATAAGCGTCGGCTGAGTGCGATCTTTCACATCCAGCAGCGTCAGGCCGCCGTCGCGCCAGCTGCCATAGGCGGTATCACCGGCAATAATCGCGTGGTGCAGCGCATAACGTTTGCCCTCCTCCCAGCCCGGCGTTTCGCCTGCGGCCTGGTTCATGCCCGGCAGCCACCAGCGTCCAGCCACCTCAGGTTTGCGCGGGTCTTTGAGATCGATGGTCAGGAAGATGTAGTCGGTAAAGCCGTCGATCAGCGCAGAAACATAAGCCCAGCGCCCGCCCACATACCAGATGCGGTGAATGCCGATGCCATCGAGCGACAGGAAGCTGATTTCGCGCGGCTTGTCCGGCGTGGAGATATCGAAAATGCGCAGCCCGGCGCTCCAGCCTTTATCCTGCACATCGCTTACGGTTTCGCCCACCGAGCGGGTGTAGTAAACCTTTTCATCGGCAAAGCGGGCGTCGGCAAAGAGATCGCGGGCGTTGATCACCAGCAGCAGGTCGTCGTGGGCTTGCAGATGCACGTTCCAGGTGCCGGGTGGCGCGGCGATATAACCCGCAGGTTTCGGGTTCTTTGGGTCGCGGACATCCACAATTGAGAAGCCCTGCGACACCATATGGCCGATATAGGCAAAGCCGCGGTGCACCATCAGCTGGACACCGTCCGGGCGACCGCCCTGGTCGCTGTGGCCGATCAAGCGCATATTGCGGCTGTAGTCCGGGCGTGGAAGTTCAGTTGCCATGATTTATCCTTGTTAAAGGCCGGTGCGATAGTTTGTTGCGATATGCCTTTGTAGGCCGGATAAGCGTTAGCGCCATCCGGCAATCAATGCCGCTCCGGCGCACCGCCGGATGGCGGCGTTGCCTTATCCGGCCTACGGGTTCGCCGCGATTGCTTATTGCGATACGCCCTTGTAGGCCGGATAAGCGTTAGCGCCATCCGGCAAACGGGTTCACCGCGATTGCTTATTGCGATACGCCCTTGTAGGCCGGATAAGCGAAGCGCCATCCGGCAAACGGATTCACCGCAATTGCTTGTTGCGATACGCCGTTCCAGGCCGGATAAGCGAAGCGCCATCCGGCAATCAATGCCGCACCGGCCTACAAAACCGGCTCGTGTTGCAAACTATTTATTCTTCGCTTCGAGCGTTGCAAACCACGGCGCAATAAAGTCCTGCGTCTGGCCCCAGCCGGGAATGATTTTGCCGAGCGACGCCACATTCACCGCGCCAGGCTGGCTGGCGAGCAGCGCCTGCGGAATGGCGGCGGCTTTAAAATCGTAGGTCGCAGGCGTCGGTTCACCGGCAATCTTATTGGCAATCAGGCGCACGTTGGTGGCACCAATCAGCTTCGGATCCACCGCCACGCTCACCTTCCACGGGCTGCCCGCTTCACGCATCAGTTGCAGATCCTGGTTCGAGACATCAATGCTGTAGAGCTTGATCTCGGTGCGGCCATTCTCTTTCAGCGCTTTATAGGCCCCCTGGCTGAAGGCATCCCAGGTGCCCCAGATGGCATCAATCTGCCCTTTCGGGTATTTCGCCAGCACCGCGCCCACCTTATTAGCCGTGTCGCCCTGCACATCGGAAGAGACGGCACCAATCGACTCCAGCTCTTTAATCCCCGGGTTCGCTTTCAGCAGTTCGGCATAGGCCGCCTGGCGGCGCTCCATCGGCGGGAAACCGGCGACCCACAGTTTGATAATGTTGGCTTTGCCGTTGAAATCTTTCACCAGCTCGCCGAAGGAGAGTTTGGTCAGCGAGGCGTCATCCTGCTGCGTCACGGTAACGCCCGGAATTTCGCCCTTAACGGCGGTATCAAACACCGCAACTTTGATCCCGGCGGCGACCGCTTTTTTGATCAGATCCGTCGAGTAGGGATCGCGCCCCTGCGAAAGAATAATGCCGTCATACTTCTGGCTGATCGCCTGGTTAACGAAGTCCTGGAATTTGGCGTCATCGCCGTTGCTTAAAAAGGTGCTGATCTTAAAGCCGAGTTTTTTACCCTGCTGCAAAGCACCGGCGACAAACTGGGTGGTGTTGTCATCAGAGCCGAGGTTGCGGATCAGCGCAATGCGCACCGGGCCGTTATGGTTGGCGATGGCCTCCGGAACCGGCGCAGGCGTGGCCGCGTGGCCCGGCAGCGCATTCAGTAATCCCAGCGCCAGCAGTGAAAGTGCAATTTTTTTCATCTCTGTTTCCCCTGAAAGTTAACGACGCTGGAAGTAAGTCAACGCAAGAGCACCGGCCAGCACCAGCCCCTTAATAATGTCCATCGCGTAATAGGGCACTGACAGCATCACCAGCCCGTTCGAGAGCACGCCGAGGATCACCGCCCCGACCAGCGTGCCGAGCGCATTTGGTTTCCCCGAGCCCGCCAGCGAGAAGCCAATCCACGCCGCAGCGACCGCATCCATCAAATACCCGCCGCCCGCATTCACCTGCGAGGAGCCGATGCGCGAGGCGAGCAAAATCCCGCCAAGCCCCGCCAGCAGCGAGGCAATCACATACGCCGCCACTTTGTAGCGCGTGGTGCGAATGCCGGAGAGGCGCGCTGCTTCCGGGTTGCCGCCAATGGCGTACATCCGGCGGCCGTGGGTGGTCAGTGAGAGGCCAAGCTGCGCCACCACGGTAACCACCAGCATGATAATGACGATGGTCGGCACCTGGCCGAGCAGCGAAAACGCCGCCGGAATGGTCCCTTCCGCCATATCGCCGCTCGGCAGCACCATATTTTCGGTAATCGACCCGCCGTAGCTGTAGGTCATCGCCACGCCCTGAATAACAAACAGGCTGCCGAGCGTCGCCAGCATGTCGGGAATGCGCAGCACGACGATGAGAAAAGCGTTAAACAGGCCGACCAGCGTACAGAGCGCCAGCGTCACAAGGATCGCCTCCGTCGTATCGAAGCCGTGCCAGACAAAGAGTGAGATCACCAGCGCGTTCGCCAGCGATGCGGTGGAACCGACGGAGAGATCAAACCCGCCAATGGTCAGCGAGATCGAGACGCCAACGGCAATCACCGTGACGATGGCGATCGAGCGCAGGATATTGATGATGTTATTGGGATCGAGGAAGTTGTCCGAGGCGATGCCAAAAATGGCTACCAGCGCCACCACGGTGAGCAACATGCCCCACTTATAAAGGAAATCGAAAAATTGCTGCCGCGGAGATGCCGCCGCACTGACTGAAAGGGCCTTACTCACGGGCCGTTCCTCCGGTGGAATAGTAAAGGAGTGTCTCTTCGCGGGCATCCTCGCCCTGCACTTCTGCCACAATGCGCCCATCCCACAGCACACAAATCCGGTCGCACAAACCCACCAGCTCGGCGAATTCACCCGACGCGTAAATCACGCCTTTGCCCTCGCGCGCCAGCCCGTCGATCAGCTGGAAGAGGTCGGTTTTCGCCTTCACATCGACGCCTTTGGTCGGTTCGTCAAAAATCACCACGTTCGCCTGGCCGCGCAGCCACTTGCCAATCGCCACCTTCTGCTGATTGCCGCCGGAGAGGCGGCGCAGCATCTGGCCTGGCCCACTGGCGCGCACGCCAACGCGGGCAATCACCTCTTGCGCCCAGCGCCACGCCTGGTGATGGGCAAAGATACCCCAGCGCGAAAAGGTGCGATCGGCGCTGACGGCGAGGTTCATGCTGACCGGCTCATCGATAAAGATCCCCTCCTTGCGCCGCTCTTCCGGCACCAGCGCCATGCCGCGCGTTACCGAATCGGCCGGATCGCGCGGACGCCACGGCTGATGGTTCAGTTCACCACGCGTAACACGGCTTTTGCTCGCGCCGAACAGGGCTTTGCACAGCTCGGTTTTGCCCGCGCCCGCCAGACCGGCGATGCCAAGAATTTCGCCTTTACGCAGCCGCAGCGAGATATCTTTCAGCAGCCCTTCGTCGTGCAGGCCATCAATGCTGAGCAGCAGTTCGTCGCTATGCGGCGGGCGCGCGGGCGGGTAGATATCGCTCAGTTCATGGCCGAGCATCTTCTCAACAATCTCTTCGCCGCTAAGCGCCGTCATCGGCCCGGACTCCACCAGCCTGCCGTCGCGCAGCACCGTCAGGGTGTCGCAAATCGCCTTCACCTCATGAATGCGATGGGAGATAAACACCACGCCGATCCCCTGCTGTTGCAGGCGTCTGACCACCGCAAACAGGCGCTCGCTCTCATGCTGATCGAGTGGCGCGGTTGGCTCGTCGAGGATCAAAAAGCGGCAGTGATGGGAGAGCGCCCGCGCCAGTAAGATGTGCTGTTTTTCCGCCAGCGTGCAGCTGTCGATAGCGCGGGTGACATCAAACTCAACATCGAGCTGTGCCAGCGCGTCGCGCGCCTGGCGGCGTATCTCACCCCAGCGAAAGCGGTGCCCGCCCTCTGCCAGCTTATCCAGCATGATGTTCTCGGCGATGCTCAGCCCCGGCACCAGCGCAACGTCCACCTCCTGCTGCACGAGGTGAATGCCGAGCTGTTTCGCATCGCGCGGGGAGCGGATCGACACCACCTGATGGTTAATGGCGATCTCCCCTTCGTAATGATCATAAGTGCCGCACAGCACCGCCATCAGGGTCGATTTGCCTGCGCCATTTGCGCCGGTTAAGGCATGGACTGAACCGCCCCGTAAAGTGAGGTCGACATTCGACAGTGCGTTGAAGCCGCCAAAGGCGAGGCGCATGCCACGCATTTCGAGGAGGTTGCTTCCCATAGCGCGTGAATACCTGCGATTAATAGATTGATTTAGCGAATTTTTCACAGCCTCGCTTGACTGGCAACGACAGAAAAGGCATAAGTTAAAGCGAAATAATATTAGCCATCCGGATGTCCAGACATAACATCGGGTTAGCGATCACCTTTAAGGACACCTCATATGAGCAGCACCGATATCCGCGTTGTACCCGGCCCCGCCAACTACTACTCCCACCCAGGCAGCCTTGCGCGGCTGGAGGATTTTTACTCCGCCGAGCAGCTTTCACGCGCGGTGTGGATCTACGGCGAGCGCGCCTTTGCCGCCGCAAAACCGTTTCTGCCACAAGCGTTTAACGCGCCTGGCGCCACGCATCTGCTGTTTAAAGGCCACTGCAGCGAGCACGATGTGACGGAGCTGGTTCAGCAGGCGGGCGCGGATCGCAGCGTGGTGATCGGCGTTGGCGGCGGCGCTCTGCTGGATACGGCAAAAGCAGTGGCGCGCCGGCTCGGCTTGCCGGTGGTGGCGATCCCGACAATTGCCGCTACCTGCGCAGCATGGACGCCGCTGTCGGTCTGGTATAACGACGCCGGTCAGGCGCTCCATTTTGAGATCTTTGATGACGCTAACTTTCTGGTGCTGGTCGAGCCGCAGATCATCCTTGATGCCCCGGTGGAGTACCTGCTGGCGGGCATCGGCGATACGCTGGCGAAGTGGTATGAAGCGGTCGTGCTGGCGCCGCAGCCGGAAAAGTTGCCGCTGACGGTGCGGTTGGGGATTAACAATGCGCTGGCGATCCGCGATGTGCTGCTGGAGAGCAGTGAAGCGGCGCTGGCCGATCAGCAGCGTGGGGAAGTAACGCAGGCGTTTCGCGATGTGGTGGATGCGATTATCGCCGGTGGCGGCATGGTCGGCGGGCTTGGCGAGCGCTATACCCGCGTGGCGGCGGCGCATGCAGTGCATAACGGGCTGACGGTGCTGCCGCAAACGGAGAAGTTCCTGCACGGCACGAAAGTCGCCTACGGCATTCTTGTGCAGAGCGCCCTGCTCGGCCAGGACGACGTGCTGGCGCAGCTTGTGGCGGCCTATCAGCGTTTCAATCTGCCGACTACGCTTGCGGAGCTGGAGGTGGATATTCACAACCGTGCCGAGCTGGATAAGGTGATCGCCCATACCCTGCGCCCGGTGGAGTCGATCCATGCTCTGCCGGTGGCTATCACCGCCGACAAACTCTATGCGGCGTTTGAGAAGGTGGAGACCTTCGCGCGGTAAATTGCAAACGCGCCAATCCCGTAGGCCGGATAAGCGTTTACGCGCCATCCGGCACTCTTTTCGCGGCACCATTGCCGGATGGCGGCGATGCCTTATCCGGCCTACCAAAACGGAGTCCGCTGAAACGGCGTAGGCCGGATAAGCGCCAGCGCCATCCGGCGATGTGCATGGCATGTTGGATTGGTGGAATGATTCCGTTCACCAGAGGTTCTGGTGTTCCATTAATCTCATATGCGGTGAACGGGACAAGGGAAGCGGCCGCGCTCCCCTTGTCAATCCCCGCGGCCCCGCGAGGAAATCGGTGCTTCGCACTGCGCTCACCTCCCGCGTGCCTGACTGCGGCCGGCTCGACTCGACCTGCTCGCCCTACCGGGACTCGCTCCATGTCTCGGTTCGCCTCTGTCCGCCATCCATGGCGTCCAGACCTTGTCATTCACGCTTCGGTTCGCCGATTTCAGCGGGGACACAACCCCTCGCTGTGAAATTTGAGCTAAAAAAAGCATCGATGTAGCTGTAGGCGCGTTTTTGTAGGCCGGATAAGGCGAAGCCGCCATCCGGCAATTGTGCCGCGGAATATGCCGGATGGCGCTCACGCTTATCCGGCATACAAACCACCGGTATTTATTCCGTCGGCCATAGCCCCATCGCCATGCGGGCGATACCGAGCAGCGTTTCGCGGCTGGCGCCGTCGCGCGCCTGGATCGACATCCCCTGCTGGATGCTGGTGTAAAGCCGGGTCAGCGCATCAATATCGGTATCGGCGGGCAGTTCGCCCTGCGCTTGTGCCTGCGCCAGACGCGCTTTCAGTAATGCCATCCCGCCGTTGCGCATAGCCTGCACACGTTGACCAAGGCGATCGTTGCCTTCGCTGGCGACAGCAGAAAGCGTCACCATGCAGCCGTGCGGCAGATCGCAGCGCGTCAGCATGTCGGCTGAGCGTTCAAGCCAGCTTGCGACAGCGCATTTTGGCGAGGGCTCCTGCTCCATATCGCCCCAAATCAGCGGCGCAACGCACTGCTCGTAGTGCTGCAACACCTCGTCGTAGAGGTTCTCTTTACTGCCGAACGCCGCATAGAGGCTCGGCGATTTGATGCCCATCGCCTCATAGAGATCGCTCATCGAGGTGGCGGTATACCCCTTGCGCCAGAAGAGCAACATCGCCTTGTTCAGCGCTTCTGTTCGATCAAACTCGCGCGGTCTTCCCCGGCTCATCATCGGCTCCTCACATTTTGTGCTGATCGGTATATTAATAATATTGACGAATAGATGGAAGCCTGATTATTTTAATTATGTATCAATCGACACATAATCCAGGAGTCATCATGTCATATTCACTGTCAGGTAAACGCGCGCTGGTCACTGGCGCCAGCCGGGGTATCGGTAAAGCCATCGCTTTAACGCTGGCGCGCGCCGGGGCGGATGTCGCCATCACCTATGAAAAATCGGCAGAGAAAGCCGAAGCGGTTGCCGAAGCGATCCGCGCGCTTGGGCGCAACGGCGTCGCCATCCAGGCCGACAGCGCCAATCCGCAGGCGGCGCAGGACTCCGTCACCCATGCGGTGTCGCAGCTGGGCGGGCTGGATATTCTGGTCAATAACGCCGGGATTGCGCGCGGCGGGTTGCTGGAGTCAATGTCGCAAGAGGATATCGATGCACTGATCAACGTCAATATTCGCGGCGTGGTCTATACCACCCAGGCGGCGCTAGCGCACCTGCCGGATGGCGCGCGCATCATTAACATCGGCAGTAACCTCTCCGACCAGGTGCCGTTTAAAGGCGTCACGATTTATTCCATGACCAAATCGGCGCTGAACTCCCTGACGCGCGGGCTGGCGCGGGATCTGGGCGCGCGTGGCATCACGGTCAATATGGTGAAACCCGGCTCGACGGACAGTGATATGAACCCGGCGGATGGCGCGCAGGCAGACGAGCAGCGCAGTTTCACGGCGTTAGGTCACTACGGCGAGCCGCAGGATATTGCCGAAGCGGTAGCGTTTCTTGCCAGCCCGGCGGCGAAGCATATTACCGGCGCGGATATTGTGGTGGATGGCGGTACTAATGCCTGACGGCAGGCAAAAAAAGCGGCACAGTGTGCCGCCTTTTGACGTTAACAGCAGCGAGCGCCGCCTTTGCCACCGTAGCGCGCATCCTGGCGCTCACGGAAAAACTCCTCATAGGTCATCGGCGTCTGGTCCGGGTGAGTGACGCGCATATGCTCAACGTAGTTGTCATAATCTGGCACGCCAATCATCATCTTTGCCGCCTGGCCTAAGTATTTGCCCGCTTTTGAGAGCGTATCGAACATATCTGCTCCTTCGCTTAGTGCGCGTTTTTGGCGCGCGCCACAACCTGATCAACGTTGTCCGGCATCGCTTCATAAGGTGTCTCTTGCGCCGTCGGGTGATCCGCTTTCAGCGCCGCCAGCGCGGTCTTCAGCGAGTAGAACGCCAGTACCACTACCACAACCATAAAGAAGAGCGTTAACCCGGCATCGAGACGGTTGTTAAACACCAGCTGCGCCAGCTGAGACTGGGTATACTGCGCCGGAATATTGCCGCTGTCGATCATCGCCTGGAACTTATTGGCAATCGCCAGGAAGCCCACTTTGTTGTCCGGGCTGAAGGTCTTCTGCCAGCCGGCGGTGAGCGTACAAACCAGCAGCCAGGCCGTTGGCACTAATGCCACCCATGCGTAGCGCTGGCGCTTCATCTTGAACAGCACCACCGCGCAGAGCATCAGCGCCATGCCGGCCAGCATCTGGTTGGCGATACCAAACAGCGGCCATAACGTATTGATACCGCCCAGCGGATCGACCACCCCCTGATGCAGGAAGTAGCCCCACGCCAGCACGCAGAGCGCGGTGGCAAGCAGGTTAGCGGGCAGCGATTCGGTGCGTTTCAGCGTCGGGGAGATGACCCCCAGCAGATCCTGCAACATAAAGCGCGCCGCGCGGGTTCCGGCATCCACCGCCGTCAGAATAAACAGCGCCTCAAACAGAATCGCAAAGTGATACCAGAAGGAGACATCCATCAGGCCGCCGAGCGCGCCGTGCAGAATATAGGCCATGCCGACCGCCAGCGTCGGTGCCCCGCCCGCCCGCGAGATGATCGACTGCTCGCCCACTTCATCGGCAATCTGCCGCAGCGCATCCGGCGTAATGGTAAAGCCCCAGTTGCTCACCACCTGCGCCGCAGACGCCACCACATCGGTGGTGCCCGCCGGTGCCAGCACCGCCATTGGGCTGTTCATCGCAAAGTAGACGCCCGGATCGATAATGCACGCCGAGACCAGCGCCATGATCGCCACAAACGACTCCATCAACATGCCGCCGTAGCCGATAAAGCAGGCCTGCCCTTCGCTGGCGAGCATCTTCGGTGTAGTGCCGGAGGAAATCAGCGCGTGGAAGCCGGAGACCGCGCCGCAGGCGATGGTGATAAAGAGGAACGGGAAGAGATTACCGGTCCACACCGGGCCAGTACCATCGACAAACTTGGTCAGCGCGGGCATTGTCAGCGTCGGGCGCATAATCAGAATGCCAATCGCCAGGCCAATAATGGTGCCGATTTTCAGGAAGGTGGAGAGGTAGTCGCGCGGGGCCAGCAGCAGCCACACCGGCAGCACCGAGGCGACAAAACCGTAACCGACCAGCATCCAGGTGAGCTGCACGCCGGTGAAATCAAACCACGGTGCCCAGGTCGGGCTTTCGGCGACCCAGCCGCCGGAGATAATGGCGAACACCAGCAGCACCAGGCCAATCACCGACACTTCGCCAATACGCCCCGGGCGCAGGTAGCGAATATAGATGCCCATAAATACCGCCAGCGGAATGGTGAACGCCACGGTATAGGTGCCCCACGGGCTGTGGGTCAGCGCTTTGACGACAATCATCGCCAGCACGGCGAGAATAATCACCATGATCATAAAGGTCGCCACAAGCGCTATCACGCCGACGGTCGGCCCCATCTCTGCCTTCACCATCTCGCCAAGGGAGCGCCCATCGCGGCGGGTGGAGATAAACAGCACCATAAAATCCTGCACCGCACCGGCTAACACTACGCCTGCAAGGATCCAGATCATGCCGGGCAGATAACCCATCTGCGCCGCCAGCACCGGGCCAACCAGCGGGCCTGCGCCTGCAATCGCTGCAAAATGGTGACCGAACAGCACTTTTTTATCTGTCGGCACATAGTCGAGGCCATCGTTGTAGCGCACCGCCGGGGTCATGCGCGTCGGGTCAACCTGCAGCACATTTTTGGCGATATAGAGACCATAAAAACGGTAAGCAATGAGGTAAATACAGACGGCTGCGACCACGATCCAGAGTGCGTTGATCGGTTCGCCGCGATTCAGAGCGATATAGCCGAGGGCAAACGCGCCAACAAGCGAGAGCGCGCCCCAAACAAGGTATTTCCCTGGGTTGTTCATAGCGGTTATCCGTTTGAGAGACAGAGAGATGTTACATTTTGTTTCTATATCAACTCAAAGAACTTAACAACTTTGAAACACAGGAAAGGCGGCCTGCCGCACGGCATTTCGCTGATTGTGTTAACGGGATCGCAAGAATGCCCTCCTGAGCCGGAGGGCGAAGGGTTAGCCGAGCACCGCGGTGCTGAGGCGACAGGTTGCGCAGCGCCGCCCCTGTTCATCAAACACCACGATCTCCCAGCTCTGATTCTGGCGGCCAAGATGCAGCGGCTGGCAAACGCCGCGCACTGTGCCGTGCGCCACCGCGCGGTGATGGGTGGCGTTAAGCTCGGTGCCGACCACGCACTGCCCGTCGCGGGTCATCATATAACCGGCCATTGAACCCAGCGTTTCCGCCAGCGCTGCCGACGCGCCGCCGTGCAACAGGCCAAACGGCTGGTGCGTGCGGCTATCGACCGGCATCTCCGCTTCGAGAAAATCATCCCCGATGCGGGTATAGGTAATCGCCAGATGCCCGATCAGGGTGTTATCGCTGGTGGCATTAAGCGCCTCCAGCGTTAAGTGACGTTTCCAGATCATCATGCCCCCAGCGTCGAACCGCCATCCACCACAATATCCTGCAATGTGATGTGGCTGGCGAGATCGGAGGCGAGGAACAAAATGGTGTTCGCCACTTCCTGTGGACGGGCGATTTTCCCCAACGGAATGCCGAGCTTGAACTGCTCGCCGAAGCCGCGAATGCGCTGCTGCTCCGCATCGTCGCTCACCCATAGCGTGCGCTGCATATCGGTGTCGGTCGAACCCGGCGAAACGATATTGCAGCGTACGTGGCTGGCAGCCAGCTCAAGACCGACGGTCAGGGCAAGGCTTTTCAGCGCCGCTTTCGACGCGCCATAAGCACTCATGCCGATGCGCGGCGTGTGCGCGGCGTCAGAGCAGACGGTGACAATCGCTCCGCGCTGTTGGCGGCGAAAGTGCGCCATCGTCTGGCGAAAGAGGTTAAAGGCACCGCCGACGTTAACAGTGAACGTCTGCTGCCACTCTTTGTCAGAGAGCGCATCCGTTGCGCCCATATGCAAAATGCCCGCGGCATTGACCAGCACATCCAGCGGCGCGTTGTTTGCCAGCAGGCGCTCGCTGACGGCGGCGACCTGCGCGGCGTCGGCGATATCCAGCGTTTCACAGGCAAACGGATAGTGCTCGCCGTTAAAGGCGAGATCGAAGCCGGTCACCTGCGCGCCCGCCTCAACGAAGGCGAGCGCGGTGGCATAGCCGATCCCCTTCCCTGCCCCGCTCACCCATACGCTGCGTCCGCTGAAATCGAGGCTCGCCATCACTGCACCCCGCGCGCGAGCAGCGCCCACCAGGCATCGATGGTTGGTTTTTTCGCCAGCATGACAAAATCGATATCGCCATGCACTTTGCGCCAGCGGGCGGCGAGCGCCATCATGCGCACCGAATCGAGGCCGTAATCAATCAGGTTTTCGTCATCCAGCGGCTCGTCGGATTCATCCAGCAACGGCAGGATGATTTCGCGCAGCGCCGCTTTACTTGCTGGTAGCGGCAGCAGCTCTTGCGTCAGCACCACGCGGCCGGAACGCCCGGCGACATAGTTGAGCGACATTAAGTGCTCTTCGCGGCTGAAATCCGCCAGCGCATCGGCCACCATAAACGGCTTGATATCGCGCATAAAGGCGTCGGTGGCGGTGGTCATACAGCCGATATGCGAATAGACGCCGGTGATCAGCAGCTGGTTGCGGCCGGTCTCTTTCAGCATCTGCTCCAGCGGCGAGCGGTGAAACGCGCTGTAGCGCCACTTCACCAGCACGGTGTCGGCCTCGTCCGGTGCCAGCTCGCTGACGATCTGCTGCTGCTCCGGCGAGCGGGTCAGGCCCGGCCCCCACATGTCGTTCAGCAACGCGCGATCTTCATCGCTCTGCTCTTTCGGCTGCGCGGTGTAGTAGACCGGAATATTGTGCTGTTTGCAGAAGTGACGCAGCGCGGCGATGTTCGCCACCACTTGCTGCATCATCGGACAGTTATCGCCCCAGAAATTAACAAAATAGTCCTGCATATCATGGATCAACAGCGCCGCACGGGCGGGCTCAAACGACCAGTTCACTTTATTGTCCGGGATATCAGCCGCTGCGGGCAGCGCGTAGCCCTGTAGTTTTGGGATTGCCATCTTCTCTCCTTTACGCCGGGGTGCGTTGTGCTACCCACTGGCGTAACTGTTTCTTGTCAACTTTTCCTACCGGCGTCAGCGGCAGCGCTTCAAGGCACTCGACGCGATCCGGCAGCTTAAACTCCGCCACGCCCTGCTCGCGCAAGAAGCGGCGGATCGCCACCGCGCGCAGCGGGGTTTTCACCACCAGATACGCGCAGCTCTTCTCGCCAAGCAGGCTGTCCTCCATGCTCACAAGCGCGGCGTGGATCACCGCTTCATGGCGCAGCAGCAGGTTTTCGATCTCCTCGGCGGCAATCTTCTCGCCGCCGCGGTTGATCTGATCTTTTTCCCGTCCCTGCACGGTGATGTAGCCCTGCTCATCAATGGCGATGAGATCGCCCGAGCAGTAGAAGCCCTCAGCATCAAAAGCGCTGGCGTTGTGCTGCGGGCTGTTGAAGTAGCCGCGGAAGGTATAGGGGCCGCGCGTCATCAGGCGTCCGGTCTGGCCTGCGGGCAGCGGGTTGCCGTTCTCATCGGCGACCCACACCTCATCATCCGGCGACATCGGGCGGCCCTGGGTGTTGATGATGCGCTCCAGCGGATCGTCGAGGCGGGTGTAGTTCACCAGCCCTTCTGCCATGCCGAACACCTGCTGGAGCTGACAGCCAATCTCCGCCGGAATACGCGCCGCCAGCGTTGCGGAGAGTCGCGCGCCGCCCACCTGAAGCAATTTCAACGACGCCAGCTGGGCATTGCTGCCCCACTCGGCAATCGCCTGCAACCAGAGGCTGACCGCCGGGGGCACCAGCGCGGTGACGTTAATCTGATGTTTTTCAATCAGCGGGAAACAGAGCGTGGCGCTCGGGTCGCTCGCCAGCACCACACACCCGCCAGCCAGGAAGACGCCGAGCGCACCGGGCGAACTTAACGGGTAGTTGTGCGCCGCCGGTAAGGCGCAGAGGTAGCGGGTTTGCGCCGTGAAATGGCAAATCTCATTACTGCGCACAATGCTGTAGAGATAGTCATTGTGCGTGCGCGGGATCAGCTTCGGCGTACCAGTGCTGCCGCCGGAGAGCTGGAAGAAAGCCACCTCATCCGCCGGAGTTGGCGTAGCGGAAAAGTTATCTGCCGGGCGGGCAATCGCCTGCTCCAGCGACTCACCGCGCAGCAAAATAGCGCGCAGCGACGGGTGATCGTTTTCCAGCGCGCGGAGGAAAGCGTCATCGGCAAACAGCCCGTGGGCGCGATCGGCAATCAGCAGCGCGGGTTTGATCTGCGCCGCGTAAGCGTTGAGCTCGCTGCGCTGATGGCTGAAGAGCGCGTTCACCGGCGCGACGCCGATTTTCAGCAGGGCGAAAAAGGTGATGTAAAACTCGGCGACATTGCCCAGTTGCACCAGCGCGGTATCACCGCGCGCAATGCCCATCGACTGTAATGCGCAGGCGAGGTTGTCCGAAGCGGCATTCAGCTGGCAGTAGCTTAACGCGCGATCGCCGTCGATTACCGCAACGGCTTCGCTGGCAGCGTGGCGGGTCAAAATATCGCTCAGCGGCAGATCCTGCCAGTAGCCCTTTTCGCGGTAACGACGGGCAAACTCTTGCGGCCAGCGGCTAAAAGGAATGGTCACTGTGGCTCCTTAATGCAAACCGAAGGCGTTCAACATGGTGGTCAATTTGACGCCGGTTTCGCGCCATTCAGCGATCGGCGACGAGGCGGGGACAATCCCGGCTCCGGCAAACAGGCGGACGTTGTTGTCGCGGATGCGCGCGCAGCGGATGGTAACCACCCACTCGCCGTTTCCTTCCGCATCGCACCAGCCGACAATGCCGCCGAAGAGTTCGCGGTTAAACGGCTCAAGCTCGGCGATGATTTTCTTCGCAACCTGGTGCGGGAAGCCGCTCAGCGCGGGTGTTGGATGGAGCAGGCAGGCGAGCGTTAAGGCGTTTTCACCCTCTTTTGCCGTGCCCTCAATCGGCGTTGCCAGGTGCCACAGCGTCGGCGTATTCACCAGCTGCGGCGACGACGGCAGCGTCAACATGCGACTGCGTGGTTGCAGCACTTTTTTCATCGCCTGAGTCACCAGCTCGTGCTCATGGCGATCTTTTTCTGAGGCCAGCAGTTTGTTGCCCGCTTCGCGATCGAGCATGTCATCAGGCTGACGGCGGGCCGAACCGGCCAGCGGCAGAGAGCTGAAGTGATCGCCCTCTTTGCGCAACAGCAACTCCGGGCTGGCGCCCAGCAGCGCGCCGCCATCGGGCAGCGGAACGTGGAAGTTGAAACTGGCGGGGTTCTGCGCAATTAAGCGCTCAAGCAGCACGCCGCTGTCGACCGGGCGGTCAGTTGCGATCTCAATCAGGCGTGAGAGCACCACTTTGTCCACTTCCGGCGTTGCGGTGCGCGCGGAGGCATTCGCCACCATCTCCATAAACAGATCCTGCTCGGGCACCGCTGTTTGCGCCTTCACATTCGGCATCGCGCCGCTGTTGAAGTAGCGTGCAGCGCGCTGTTTTTCCGGGCGGGAGAAGCTCTGCCAGCGTTGAGGAATAAAGAGCGCCGAAGGCTGCGTGGTATCAAACGGGATAGCGCCGACCATAATCGGCCGCGCGATGCCCTGCGCTCTGGCATCGGCAAACGCCTGCGCCAGTTTTTGCTGGAAGGCGCTGTCTGGCGCATCGCCCCCCGCTGCCGGCTCTGAGAAACGTGCAACACACCCCGACGTGGTGAAACTGCGGTACGGCGACATAAAGAAAAATTGATCGGCGGCCAGTGTCGTTGCAGACAGCTGGATCTCTTCAGCCAATGACGTGTCCATATCATCCTCCGGCAATGATAAATGTATTAAGAATGATTATCATTTTTGTTTGGTGCAGTAAGATAAAAAGTTATTGCCGGTGATGTCAACAGCAGAATCTCCTCTCGCACTGCCACAACTTGCATCCATGACGCTCAACGATGAAAATGAGAAGCATTAACTTCAACAGAAACAGGACTCACGTTGTGAATTTTCTTAGCTGGTGTCGTAAACACGCTCTGTTAGTGGGCGTTTTCGTTTTAGGACTTAACTCAGCCTGTGCCGCCGACTGGCCGCGCCAGGTGACCGACAGCCGCGGCGTGCATCAGCTTGCCAGCGCGCCGCAGCGCATTGTTTCCACAAGCGTTACCCTCACCGGCTCGCTGCTGGCGATTGATGCGCCAGTGGTCGCCAGCGGCGCAACGACGCCAAATAACCGTTTTGCCGACGATCAGGGCTTTTTGCGCCAGTGGGGCGAGATTGCCAAACAGCGCAACGTCGCGCGTCTCTACATCGGCGAAGCCAATGCCGAAGCGGTTGCCGCGCAGATGCCGGATCTGATTTTGATCAGCGCTACCGGCGGCGACTCGGCGCTGGCACTCTACGATCAGCTCTCGACGATCGCGCCGACGCTTATCATCAATTACGACGATAAGAGCTGGCAGGCGCTGCTTACCCAGCTTGGCGAAATCACCGGCCACGAGCAGCAGGCCGCCGTACGTATCACTGAGTTCAACCAGCAGCTGGCGGCGGCAAAAACGCACATGAAACTGCCGCCGCAGCCAGTGAGCGCGCTGGTTTATACGCCCGCCGCGCACAGCGCGAATCTCTGGACCCGCGACTCCGCGCAGGGCCAGTTAATGCAGCAGCTCGGTTTTACCCTCGCGCCGCTGCCGGCTGGACTGCAGGCGAGCCAGAGCCAGGGTAAGCGCCATGACATCGTGCAACTTGGCGGTGAAAACCTCGCCGCCGGGCTGAATGGCGAAGCACTGTTCCTGTTCGCCGGCGATCAAAAAGAGGCCGACGCCCTGAGCGCTAATCCGCTGCTGGCGCATCTTCCCGCAGTACGCAATAAGCGGGTTTATGCGCTGGGTGCCGAGACCTTCCGGCTTGATTACTACAGCGCAACCCGCGTGTTGCAGCGCTTGTCTACGCTGTTTGGCTGACGGTTTGCCGCAAGCCTTATTGCCGGATGGCGCTGGCGCTTATCCGGCCTACAAAAACCTCGGTATTGCCGGATAAGGGTCGTGACTTATCCGGCCTGTGCAGGCATCCCGTTTGCAGTCAAGGGGGGTGATCAGATCGCCGTAACGCTGAAGCTCCGGTGACGTTAACGCCACCGGAGCGTTTTATGCGCCGGACTGAACCTGTCGGAAACGGCGTAGTTCGCCGAGTATGAGAACCAGCACTAATCCCACTATCGCTAACGCCAGCCCGCTGAAGCTCGCCGAGGCGGCGGGCGTCAACATCGATCCCATTGCGCCCAGCAGCGCCGCGCCGATGGCGTCGCCGGTGACGTTTTGCGCCGTCCATAAGCCGTTAATGCGCCCGAGCATCGCTTCCGGGGTCTGGGTTTGCAACAGGGTGTATTGCAGCAGTGAACTCACCGCCGTCAGCCAGCCGCAGAGCGCGAGAAAGAGCACGCCGAGCGGCCAGACGGGCATCAGGCTAAAGAGCGCAATGGCGATAAACGCGCCGACACTGGTCAGCAACATGATGATTCCGGGCCGCTCGCTGTGCGCCAGCCGACCGCTGGTCAACGCGCCGATGGCTGCGCCGAGCGGCAGTGCGGCGTAGAGCACACCAATCTCCGCCGCCGACATCTGCCAGCTCATCGCCAGTGCCGGGTAGAGCACGCGCACGGCGCTGGCCATCGTCAGCAGGCCACCGAGCAGCGCAATGCCGCCAACCAAGGGGTTACGCAGCAGAAAGTGCAGCGCAGCGGCAAGAGATTTAAGCGGGTGTTCGCGCGGTTGCGGCGGCGGTGGGAGCGCAGGCAGCGTCAGCAGTGGCAGCAGGGTGATAAAGGTGCCCGCCGCCGCCAGACCGTAGTTCCACGCCACGCCGCCGGAGGCCAGCAGCAGGCCGCCAACCATCGGCGAAATCACCGAACCGATGCGCACGGTGAGCATGGTGATCGCCCCCGCCTGCATCAGGTTTTCCCGCCCGACCAGCGCAGGCGTTGCCGCCAGCAGCGCCGTCACGCCAAGCGCGCCGAAAAAGCCATCCCACACGCCAAGCAGATAGATCGCCGACAGCAACGGCGTGGGTAACAGTGCATTGAGAAAGAGGCCAATAAAGCCGATACCGCAGGTGGAGCGCGCCAGCAGAATCAGCTTTTTACGTTCAAAGCGATCCGCCAGCACGCCGCCGAGCATCAGGCCGACAAACATTGCGCCGCCGGTCAGCGTCACGGCAAGCCCGACCTGCCAGCTGGAGTGAGTCATCGCCTGGATCTGCACCGGTACTGCCACGCCCAGTAAGCCCAGCGATAAAATTGAGATAAAACGCGCGAGGAAAACGGCGCGATAAGCCGGATGTGTCCGCAGCAGGCTGAGATTCAGCAGCCAGGAGTGTTGCTTCATTACAAGACCTTGTATTCCATACTTTCTGTGTCCAATCTCAGGCTGCGCATGGTAACATAACAAAACAGGATCGATAACGATAATTACTATCATTATCAAAATTGGGATTTTTATGTCGTTTTCTGCTTCCCCGGCGCGCGTATTGGTTCTCGTCGGGCTATTGATACTGCTTATATTTGCTGCGGCACTGAGCCTGTTTATTGGCGCAAAACCGATGCCTGCCGCGGTCATCTCCGACGCCCTTTTTGGCGCTTGCCACAGCGCAGATTGCACCATCATTCGCGATGCGCGCCTGCCGCGCACGCTGGCAGGCTTACTCGCCGGCGGCGCGCTTGGCCTTGCCGGTGCGCTGATGCAAACCCTGACGCGCAACCCGCTGGCCGACCCAGGTCTTTTAGGCGTCAATGCGGGCGCCAGTTTCGCCATTGTGCTCGGCGCCGCGCTGCTCGGCGCGACCGCGCCAACGGAGCAGCTGCTGTTCGCCTTTTGCGGCGCATTCACCGCCTCGCTGCTGGTAGCGTTTACCGGCAGCCAGGGCGGCGGCCAGCTTAGCCCTGTGCGCTTAACACTCGCGGGCGTGGCGCTCACCGCCGTGCTCGACGGACTCTCCAGCGGCATTTCGCTGCTCAATGCTGATGTCTACGATCAGCTGCGTTTCTGGCAGGCCGGTTCCCTTGATATTCGCACGCTGGCAACCCTGCGCGTGGTGCTGATCCCGGTGCTGCTGGCTGCGGGCGTGGCATTACTGCTTAGCCGGGCACTTAACAGCCTGAGCCTCGGCAGTGACACGGCGACGGCGCTTGGCAGCAAAGTGGCGCGCACCCAGTTGCTGGGTTTACTGGCGATAACCGTGCTCTGCGGCAGCGCCACGGCGGTCGTCGGGCCCATCGCCTTTATCGGTCTGATGATGCCCCACCTGGCGCGCGGGCTGGTTGGGGCCGATCACCGCTGGTCGCTTCCCGTCACGTTAATTGCCACCCCTGCTCTGCTGCTGTTTGCCGATATCATTGGCCGCGTAATTGTGCCGGGCGAACTGCGCGTTTCGGTGGTGAGCGCCTTTATCGGCGCGCCGATGCTGATCCTGCTGGTGCGCCGCGCGCGCGGAGGCGGCTTATGATCGCTCCTTCCCGCCGTTTAGTGGCCAGCTGCCTGCTGATGGTTATCGCCGCCCTGCTGCTCGCAGCCTGGGGGTTGCGCAGCGGTACGGTGATGCTCACCTTCACGCAGGTTTTCGACGCGCTAAGCGGTGCTGCGCCGCGCGCAATGCAGCTGGTGGTGATGGAGTGGCGCTTGCCGCGAGTGTTAATGGCGCTGGTGGTTGGCGCAGCACTCGGCGTCAGCGGTGCGATTTTCCAGTCGCTGATGCGTAACCCGCTCGGCAGCCCGGATGTCATGGGCTTTAACACCGGTGCCTGGAGCGGTGTGCTGGTGGCGATGGTGCTGTTTGGTCAGCATCTGACGGCGATTGCGCTGGCAGCGATGGCGGGCGGCATCCTTACCTCGCTGCTGGTGTGGCTGCTGGCCTGGCGCAACGGCATTGAAACCTTCCGCCTGATTATTGTCGGCATTGGCATACGCGCGATGCTGGTGGCCTTCAACACCTGGCTGCTGCTGAAAGCGTCGCTTGAAACGGCGCTCTCCGCCGGGCTGTGGAACGCCGGATCGCTCAATGGCCTGACGTGGGCGAAAACGCTGCCGTCGGTGCCGATTATGCTGGCGATGTTTTTTTTCGCCGCCCTGCTGGCACGGCGCATGCGCCTGCTGGAGATGGGCGACGACAGCGCCTGCGCGCTGGGTGTCAACGTTGAGCGCTCGCGTTTGCTGCTGATGCTGGTAGCGGTGGCGCTGACCGCAGCCGCCACGGCGCTTGCTGGCCCCATCTCTTTTATCGCACTGGTGGCACCGCATATTGCCCGCCGCCTGAGCGGCACGGCGCGCTGGGGGTTAACCCAGTCGGCGCTCTGCGGCGCGCTGCTGCTACTGCTGGCGAATATGATCGCCCAGCGCGGCTTTACGCCTTATCAGCTACCGGTTGGCGTGGTCACCGTCAGCCTCGGCGGTATTTACCTTATCGCCTTGTTAATTCAGGAGTCCCGCAACAAATGAGCGCCTTATCTCCCCGTCTGCGCGGCGAAGCGTTAACCCTGGGCTACGGCAAAAAAGTGATTGCCGAGCAGCTGAGCGTCGCCATTCCGGATGGCCATTTCACCGCCATCATCGGCCCGAATGGCTGCGGGAAGTCGACCCTTTTACGCACCCTCAGCCGCCTGATGACGCCGAGCGAAGGGCATGTCTACCTTGATGGCGAGCAGATCCAGCGTTTTGCCAGCAAAGAGGTGGCGCGGCGCATTGGTCTGCTGGCGCAGAACGCTACCACGCCTGGCGATATTACGGTGCAGGAGCTGGTGGCGCGCGGGCGTTACCCGCATCAGCCGCTCTTTACCCGCTGGCGCAAAGAGGATGACGAAGCGGTGAAGCGAGCGATGAAAGCCACCGGCGTGGAGAGCCTGGCGCAGCAGAGCGTCGATACGCTCTCCGGCGGGCAGCGCCAGCGGGCGTGGATCGCCATGGTGCTGGCACAGGAGACGGCGATTATGCTGCTTGATGAGCCGACTACCTGGCTTGATATCAGCTATCAAATCGATCTGCTGGAGCTGCTCAGCGAACTGAACCGCGAGCAGGGGTATACGCTGGCGGCGGTGCTGCATGATCTGAATCAGGCATGCCGTTACGCCACCCATTTGATTGCGCTGCGCGACGGGAAGATTGTGGCGCAGGGCGCACCGAAAGAGATTATCACCGCCGGGTTGATCGAGGAGGTGTACGGGCTACGCTGCATGATCATTGATGATCCAGTAGCGCATACCCCATTGGTGGTGCCGCTGGGGCGCAGCGGTTGAACGTTGTTGGCAAATCCCATTGCCGGATAAACGTTTATGCGCCATCCGACATGATCCCCCCAGAAAACAGAGCCACTGAAACCGCGTAGGCCGGATAAGGCAAAGCCGCCATCCGGCATGATCTCCGCATCCATTGCCGGATGGCGCGTTACACGCTTATCCGGCCTACGCGGTTCCAGCAACAGCTATTTTTCATTCAGCCCCCATCTTGCAGCGACGCTGTTTACCCCCGCTGAAATCGGCGAACCGAAGCGGGAATGACAAGGTCTGGACGCCATGGATGGCGGACAGAGGCGAACCGAGACAGGATGTCGAGTCGAGCCGGCCGCAGTCAGGCACGCGGGAGGTGAGCGCAGTGCGCAGCACCGATTTCCTCGCGGGGCCGCGGGGATTGACAAGGGGGGAGCGGTCCCCCCCTTGTCCCGTTCACCGCATAAGAGATTAATGAAACTCCCCAATCTCTGGTGAACGGAACCCTTCCACCGAGGCAATGCCACCCCCATCGCCGGATGGCGCGTAAACGCTTATCCGGCCTACAACGTTTTTTACCTCTCCAATAACTCCCTCAACACTGGCCCGATCTGCCCGAACGCCTGCGGGGAGATGATATCGACATGGGCGCAATCCTGACGATACACCGCCAGCTCGCGCACCCAGGGTGCCCAGGCGCGTTGCGGGTCGGTGCCGGGCAGCAGGGTGCGCTCGGCGACAAACAGCGTGGCTTTGCCATCAAACGGCACGCTGTGCGCAGTGGTCAACAGCCGCACCGCATCGGCGTAATTCCCCTCAATCTGCGAGAAGAGTTCTGTGGAGGCCTGCCCCTGCTGCGCGGCGAGAAACGCCTGGCGCTCGCGCTCAATCTCCGCCAGCACGGCGGGATCAAGGCCGTTGGCCTCTTTCTCTGCCCAGTTTTGTGTCTCCGGCGGCCAGGTATCGAGCAGCCCGAGGAAGGCCACCTCTTCGCCGCGCTGTCGCAGCCGCGCCGCAATGCTGTGCGCCAGCGTCCCGCCAAGGGAGTAACCGAACAGGTAGTAAGGCCCGTGCGGCTGCTGCGCCAGCAGCGTCGCCAGCTGTTGATCGCAGGCTTCATCCAGCGTTGCCGCCTGCTGTAGCGGCCCATCCGGACGCGGAGACTGAATGCCGGTAATCGACCAGCGCGGCGCAAGATAGCGCGCCAGCACGCTGAACTGCCAGGCGAAACCGGAGGCCGGATGGAAGCAGAAGAGCGTCGGCCCCGCGCTTTCGCGCAGCGGCAGCACCGCTTCCAGCCCGAGCCGCCCGGCCTGCTCGTTTGAGAGCGGCTGTTCCAGCAGTGCGGCCAGCTTCTCTACCGTCGGCGCGACCATGATCTGCCCCGGCGTCACCTGGCGGTCGCACTGGCGACTAAGCTGTGCGGCAAGGCGCATCGCCAGCAGCGAGTGGCCGCCAAGGGCGAAGAAATCCGCCTGCGCATCATTCACTTCACAGCCCAGCAGTGCGGCAAAAGCCTGTGCCACCTGCGTCTCCATTCCGGCATTGAGTGGGCGACCGCCCTGCTCTGCTTGTAACGCGGGCAGCGGCAGCGCTTTGCGATCGAGCTTACCGTTCGCGCTAAGCGGCAGCGCGCTCACCTGCATTAACAGCACCGGCACCATATGCGCCGGTAACTGCGCGCGAAGCTGATCCAGCAGTGCAGCCGTATCCAGTTGCTGAGCAGATGAAGAGACCAGGTAGCCAACCAGCTGGCGGGCATCGCCGCCGCTCGCCGCCGCCTGGTTAAAAATGCAGGCATGGGCCACCGCCTGAGCGATATCCGGCAGTGCCAGCATCGCCCGGTCAATCTCGCCCAGTTCAATGCGCTGACCGCGAATTTTCAGCTGATCGTCGCTGCGCCCCAGGTACTCCACCGCGCCACTCTCCAGCCAGCGGGCGACATCGCCGGTGCGGTACATGCGTTCGCCCGGCGCAAAGGGGTCGGCAATAAAGCGGCTGGCGGTCAGATCCGGGCGACCAAGATAGCCCTGCGCCAGCTGAATGCCGGTGAGATAGAGATCGCCCGCCACGCCGAACGGCACCGGGCGCATCATCGCATCCAGAATGCGCAGCCCCGTGTTCCACACCGGGTAACCAATCGGCACGCTGTTGCCGCGCACCTGCGCCAGCGTCTCGCCATACGCCGGATAGAAGCTGACATCCACTGCCGCCTCCGTCGGGCCATAAAGATTATGCAGCGCCACGCCGGTTAAGGCTTCCCACTCGCGGCAGAGATCGGCGGGCAGCGCTTCGCCGCTACAGAAAACCTGCTTCAGCGTGCGGCAGCTCTGCTGCGCGCTTTCCGGCGTCAGCGAGGCGACAAAGGCCGCCAGCATCGAGGGTACAAAGTGGGTGGTCGTCACACCCGCTTCAGCAAAGAAGGCTTGTAACGCCTGCGGATCGCGGTGCGCCTCCGGCTCGGCCATCACCAGGCTGGCGCCAGCGATAAACGGCCACCAGAACTCCCACACCGACACATCAAAACTGCACGGCGTTTTTTGCGCCACCACGTCGTTAGCGCTAAGCGGATAGGCTGCCTGCATCCACAGCAGGCGGTTGACGATGGCGGTATGCCCAACCATCACCCCTTTTGGTCGCCCGGTAGAGCCGGAGGTGAAGATGATATAAGCCGTCTGCTCCGGGCGGGCCAGATTAAGCGGCTCAGCGCCGTTGCTCTCCAGCGGCGCGTCGTAGCAGAAGTGCGCCAGCCCAGGAATATCGGCAAAGCGCGCATACTGATCGTCGGTGGTGATTAAAAGACGCGGGCGAGCATCCTCCAGCATCATGCGCAGGCGATCGTCGGGGTAGCCGGTGTCGAGCGGCAGCCAGGCGGCGCCCGCTTCAACAATGCCATGCAGCGCGAGCGTCAGGAAAACCGAGCGCGGCAGCGCAACCGCCACGCTGTCGCCAGGCTGCACGCCCAGCGCGCGTAGCTGGTTCGCCAGCGCCACCACTTGCTCGCGCATCTCCCGGTAGCTGAAGCGCCAGCGGGCATCGGATAACGCCGGGGCATCGGGCGTTTTCACCGCCTGCTGTGCCACCAGCTCGCTCAGGGTAGCCCGCGGCAGCGACACGGCGGTGGCGTTGATCTGCGAGAGTTGTTCCGCCTCTTTCGCGGTGAGCAGCTCCGCATCGCCGCAGCGCAGCGCCGGGTTGTCGGCAAACTGCTGCAACAGCCGGGCAAGGCGCGCAACGTGGATGTTGAGCGTCGCCTCATCGTAGCGGCTGCGGTTCGCCAGCACCTCCAGCGACAGCCCGCCCGCCTCATCCGGGAAGATCGCGATCTCCAGATCGTTGACCGGCCCGGTGGCTAAGGTGTGGGTAATGCCCTGGATGCCGTCGAGCCTGAGCTGGTAATCAAACAGTTTGACGTTCAGCACCGGGCCGAACAGCGGCTCACTCCCCGCCGCGCGCCCGGCGTCGCGCACGATCTGCTCTGCGTCGTAACGCTGGTGGCGGCGCATCACTTTCAACGTTCGGGCAAGGTCGCTGGCCAGCTCCGGCAGCGTTTGCGTGCCATCCAGATGAATCCCCATCGGCAGCACATTAAGCACCGGGCCGGTGGCGGTGAGCGCTGCCGACCCCATGCGGCGCATAAAGATAAACCCGGCGGCATAATCGGTGCGTCCGCACAGCCTGCCCAGCCAGAGCGCCACTAAGGCCAGCGCCAGATCGGCGGGCGTCGTGTTTGCCATCGCCTGGCTCAGGCGGCGAAAAGCTGCGCTCTCCAGGGCGACATTGAGGCGAAGAATATCGGTAGTTGCCGCGCGCCCCGGTAGCGGTTCGCTGGAGAGCGACACCGGCGGCGGAAGCGCGCGCCGCTGCTCTGCCCAGAAAGCGGCATCGCGCGTAAAGGCATCGCTGCCCTGATAGCGTTGATACTCTTCGACGACCTCAGCAAAAGGGGTAAATGGCGAGGCGGGCGTCGGCTCGCCACGTCGCCAGGCGGTATAAATAGCGGCAATCTGGCGGGTTATGGCGGGGAAACTGAAGCCATCGACCAGCAAATGGTGATAACGCTGATACCAGTACCAGCGCCGCTCGCCGACGCGCATCAGCTGGTGGTGCACCAGCGGTTTGCCGCTCTCCACGCGCAGGTTTTGCGCCAGATCGGCCTGCATTAGCGCCAGCGCGGCGCTGTGTGCATCGCCCTGCTGGCGCAGGTCGGCAATCTCGGGGGCGGCAAAGGTCAGCGTCTCATCGACCGACTGCCACACTTCGCCGTTATCTTCAGTAAAACGCATGCGCAGCGTGTCAGCCTGCATCAGGCCAGTGACAATCGCCTCGCTGAGCTGCACGGCATCGATATCGCCCTCAAGCTCAACATAGTGCGCCACGCTCCAGGCATTGGGCAGCGAGGAGAGTTTTTCTGCCATCCAGATCCCCGGCTGGGCGGCGACCAGCGGTAAACGTTCGCTCATCTTCCGCTCCTTATTGCGCGTGGGGATGCGCATAGTGCGCCGGGGTTAAGCTCTGCCAGTGTGCGGCCAGCCAGTTGTTACAGTCCGCCTGCGATTGCGGCTCGCAGATGACGCGCCAGCCTGCGGGCAGTGCGCACTGCGCGGGCCACAAACTGCACTGCTGCGCGCTGTTTTGCAGAATATAAAACCGCCCTTGCGGATGATCGAAGGGGTTGGTGAACTCCATAGCAAACTCCTGTCGTGGAAAAGCGCCCTGGCGTTACAGCGGCTGCCAGAGGGTAATTAACCCCGCCGTCAGCCCGCCTCGCCAGCAAAGCGCATCATGTCCGCCGTCAACCTGACGCCAGAAAACCCGCTGCTGTGTCTGTTGTAAAAGGGATAAAAGGGTCTGGTTGGTGCGAAAAATCAGCGGCTCGCGCACCCCGGCTTCAAGCACGATGCGCAGCCCCTGCGGGCCTATTTCACCCTGTTTGAGTTGTTGGATAAGCAGCCCTTCACCTTCGCCGCCGCGATGGGGCCACCAGTAAGAGCCGGACTGGCTCAGCACGCAGCCAAAGCGCGTCGGCCAGTGCAGAGCGGCATAGAGCGCTGAAAGCCCGCCGAAACTCTGCCCCGCCACCACCGTGCGATCGGCGCGATCGCTGAAGGGCGCAATTTCGCGTACCTGCGGCAAGAGTTCCTCCTGCACCGCCAGCCAGAAATCGGCATTACAGGGCAGCTCCTGGCTGCGCTGAGCATTATCGATGGCGTCAATCAGCACATAGACTGCGGGCGGCAACTGGCGGGCGTTAGTCAGCGCTGCCAGCGCAGGCCACACCGGCATGCTTTCGGCCCAGAACTGACCGTCGAGCAGGATCGCCAGCGGGCGTTCAGCACCCTGCTCCTCGCCGGTGGCATAGACCCACACACGGCGGCGGTTTTGCAGCCGCGGGCTCTGCCAGTGCAACAGATGAGGAGGGGTAAAAGCGGTATCGGTTGCCTGCCAGCCGGGCTGAGGCGGTGCGCCGGGCATCTCCAGCGCCGAGACCGGATGCCCGCGTCCGCCGCGCCAGCTTTGCGCATTCAGCGGGTCGGCAATCGCGCGCGGCAACAGTTTGCGCCACCCTTCGCGCAGCGCCGCGCGATCTGGCGGCATGCTGGCGAAAACGGTATCGGCAAAGTCATTATCCTGTTCAGAGGGGATCAGGCAGTAGCTGCCGCGCCAGCCCGCTTCGAGGGTGGTTTTCCAGCACCAGACATCGCTTCCGGCGATGCGTGCCAGTGATTGCGGCTGCGCTTGTTGATGGTGATCGGTAACACCAGTGATGTAGATCCAGACCCGGCGCAGGCGCGAAGTCTGCTCAGACCCCGCCAGATCGCGCCACCAGAAGGTCACTTCATAGCGCCCGTCGGCGGTTTTAACCCACTCCGGCCCCTGTTTTGACGCCCACCAGGCATCGCTTCCCGTCGTTGACGTCACGGTTTAACCCCAAATCGCTGCGGACTTATTTTTATCGATCAAAATTTATAGATAATATTATTGATAACTATTCTTATTTGCAATAGCGTATTGGCGCGCTGTGGGAAGCGCGTCTTTCACCTAACTCTGCCTGTCGCAGGCCTTTTTTCTCAGGGCTGAGAGAATTGCCGCGCGCGGGCTTCATCACTGCCGTCTCCTCTCCCCTGGGAATGGAGAGTTAAGGGGATACGGCAAAGGAACGCAGGTAACATAATGAATAACAAGATGAAATCCCTGACCTTGCTGGTCAACCTCGGGATCTACGGCGCGGCAATGCCCGTGATGGCGGCGGATGAGAAGAGCAGCGACGCCAGCAGCGCGGACACTATCGTCGTCACGGCGGCACAGCAAAACCTCCAGGCGCCCGGCGTGTCGACCATCACCGCCGATCAAATTCGTAAGAACCCGCCAGCCCGTGATGTGTCGGAAATTATCCGCAAGATGCCGGGCGTTAACTTAACCGGCAACGCCACCAGCGGCCAGCGGGGCAACAACCGCCAGATCGACATTCGCGGTATGGGCCCGGAAAACACCCTGATCCTGGTCGATGGCAAACCGGTCACCAGCCGTAACTCGGTGCGCTTAGGCTGGCGCGGCGAGCGCGACAGCCGCGGCGACACCAGTTGGGTGCCAGCAGAGATGATTGAGCGCATCGAAGTGATCCGCGGCCCGGCCGCCGTGCGTTACGGTAACGGCGCGGCGGGCGGTGTGGTGAATATTATCACCAAAAAAGATAGTGCCCAGGAGTGGCATGGGTCATGGAACGCCTACGTCAACGCGCCGGAGCATAAAGCGGAAGGTGCCACCAAACGCACCGACTTTAGCCTCAGTGGCCCGCTGGGCGATGATGTCAGCTTCCGCCTCTATGGCAACCTGGCGAAAACCCAGGCCGATGCGTGGGATATCAACCGCGATCACCAGTCTGAACGCACCGGGATTTACGCCAATACCCTTGCCGCCGGGCGCGAAGGCTCAATCAATAAAGATATTAATGGTGTGGTGCGCTGGGATTTCGCGCCGATGCAGTCGCTGGAGTTCCAGGCGGGCTACAGCCGCCAGGGCAACCTCTACGCGGGCGATACACAAAACACCAATAACGACAGCAGCAGCAATAACTACGTGCGCGAGAACTACGGCAAAGAGACCAACCGTCTCTATCGCCAGAACTACTCCGTCACCTGGAATGGCGGCTGGGATAACGGGATCACCACCAGCAACTGGATCCAGTATGAGCACACGCGCAACTCGCGTCTGGGCGAAGGACTGGCGGGCGGGCTGGAAGGGCTGTTCAACAGTAATAAATTCACCGATATCGACCTCTCCGATGTGATGCTGCACAACGAGGTGAACCTGCCGCTGGATCTGCTGGTTAACCAGACCCTGACACTGGGTACCGAATGGAACCAGCAGCGGATGAAAGATCTCGCTTCCAATACCCAGGCCTTCCAGGGCGGGGCGATTAGCGGGCTGAGCAGCACCAACCGCAGCCCCTACTCTAGCGCCGATATCTACTCTATTTTTGCCGAAGACAATATGGAGCTGACCGACAGCACCATGCTGACTCCGGCGCTGCGTTTCGATCATCACACCATTGTTGGCGATAACTGGAGTCCGTCGCTGAACCTCTCACAGGGATTAGGCGACGATTTCACCCTGAAAATGGGCATTGGCCGCGCGTATAAAGCGCCGAGCCTCTACCAGACCAACCCGAATTACATTCTCTACAGCAAGGGCCAGGGGTGCTACGCCAGCGGCAACGGCGTCGGTTGTTACATGATGGGTAATGACGATCTGAAAGCGGAGACCAGTATCAATAAAGAGATCGGTCTTGAGTTCAAACATGATGACTGGCTGGCCGGTGTGACCTGGTTCCGTAACGATTACCGCAATAAGATTGAAGCGGGTTACTCCCCGATGGCGCAAACGGCGGCGGGCGCGACCAAAACCGATATCTACCAGTGGGAAAATGTGCCGAAAGCGGTGGTTGAAGGGCTGGAGGGTACGCTGAACGTGCCGGTTTCTGAAACGGTGGCCTGGAGTAACAACTTCACCTATATGCTGCAAAGCAAGAACAAAACCACCGGAGAGCGGCTCTCCATTATTCCGGCCTATACGCTGAACTCGACGCTGAGCTGGCAGGTGACACAGGATGTTTCTCTGCAATCGACCTTTACCTGGTACGGCAAGCAGCAGCCGAAGAAGTATGACTACAAAGGCCAGCGCGTGACCGGCTCTGCGACCAACGAAGTGAGCCCTTACAGCATTGTGGGACTCAGCGGCACCTGGGACGTGAACAAAAACGTCAGCCTGACCGCCGGCGTCGATAACGTGTTTGATAAGCGCCACTGGCGCGCGGGCAATGCCCAGAGCACCGGCGGCACTACCGGCTATATGTATGGCGCGGGCGCAGAGACCTATAACGAATCGGGCCGCACCTGGTTTATGGGCATCAACACCCACTTCTGATGAGAGCCTGAGCGGCTACAAAGAGAAGGCCCCGTCATTGCTGGCGGGGCCTTTTATTACTGATTACCTGGATGTTGAATATCTGACACTGTTATACCCCGCCCGGCGCTTATCTCCGGCACTCACTCTGAGGTGGTGTTAGCTCTTTGCTGGGGTGAATTCACAATAAGCCATCGGAAAATTCCTAACAAGAGGAAAATAATACCTGTACGTGAATATATGATATCGATCATACTTTCTTGCTGCTGTTCATCTCCTGGTGTGATGAGCGTCACGACGCTTTTTCACGCAGTCGTCAACCTGTTTACCGGCGTAAAAATGATGGCCCGGCTAAAGCCTCTCTCTCAGCACGATCGCCGCAAGTGTGCTTACTTTTTGCTTTAGTTGCCTGAAAATGCAGCAGCAGATATTATTTTGCACTGCGGAATTTGACTTAAATTCTACAGAAGTTTACAAAAGATACCGCCTTTCCCCTATCCGACTTGCGTCTTTGCGGTTTTCGTCCAGGCTTGCCTTTCAGGCGCTGGAAAAATAGCAAAGGTTCGCCCGGTTCAGGTTTGCGCGCCACCGACGTTTCTATAATTTGCAGGCATCTGTGAGTGGAGTATCGAATGTTCTCTTTTGTCGCCCGCCAGGCGATTTTTGATGCAAATATGAACACAGTCGGCTACGAGTTGCTGTTCAGGGACAGTATGACCAACCGGTTTCCTGACGTCACACCGGAGTACGCCACTGCGCAAATTATTGTTGAACAGTTTCTTGGCGCACCGCTGGGGCGGTTAAAAGAGTACAGTGCGATTTTCGTCAACTTCCCCTATGAACTGCTGGTACAGGGAATGGCGGAAACGCTGCCGAAAGATCGGGTGATCGTTGAGATCCTCGAAACCGCCGAGCCCACGCCGCTGCTGCTTGAAAGCATCAAAAAACTCTCCGCGCAGGGTTTTCGCATTGCGCTGGATGATTTTGCGCTCGGTGATGTATGGAACGACTTCCTGCCCTTTATTCACATTATTAAATTCGACGTGCGCAATAATACGCCGGAAGAGATCGGCGGTTATATTCAGGGCAAAGCACATTTACTGCATGACACGCTGTTTCTCGCCGAAAAGGTGGAGACCCAGCAGGAGTATGAGTGCTACAAAAACCTCGGCTGCACCCTTTTTCAGGGCCACTTCTTCAGCCGCCCGGTGATCCATGCGGCGAATAAACTGATCCAGAATCAGGCTATCACCCTCAGGCTAATGAAAGAGGTGAATGCTGATAAGCCCGATTTTGCCCGCATTGAGGCGCTGTTAAAACAGGATCTGGCCCTCTCCTTCAAGCTGATGCGCTATGCGCAAAATATTGTCTTTAACGCGCGCGGAATTAAAAACGTCCGCAGCCAGTCGTTAAAAGATATTATTTTTTATCTCGGTGCCAATGAGCTGCGCCGCTTCGTGCTGGTCTCCTGCCTGACCTCGGTAAATAAAGAGGAGATTGGCGAGATCTATCAGCAGAGCCTGATCCGTGCCAAATTCTGCGAGCTTGCCTCGTCACACTCTATTACGCGCCACTCGGCGGATGATGCCTTTATCGTCGGTCTTTTTTCGCAACTCGATAGCATTTTTGAAATGCCGATGGCCGATCTGATTGGCCAGATTGATATTTCCGACAATGTGATGATGGCGCTGAAAGCGCAAAAAGGGCCGCTCTATCCCTATTTGCGCCTGATTGAGCTGTATGAAAACCATCAGTGGGAAGAGGTGAGCGCGCTGGGCCATCGCCTCGGTTTTCATCGCGGCACGGTGGCGGAGCTGGTCAAAACCGCAACCGAATGGACGCAGGCAATCCCCTCAACCCGCCGCTAATTTTAGTTTCTGCGTCAAAAGGCCGATGTAATTAGCAGAACGCATCCCTTTGGACGAACACGATGGAATCACTCTCGGTATATGGCTACCGCCTCGGCAACGATCATGAGGTGGAATATCTGCCGTTTAAAAAACGCCTGATTAACTACGCTTCGCCGGGTAAGGCTGACTATTTACGCGCTACCATGGCAAACCTGCTTCACTTTCTGCTGACGCACGCCGTCGGTCGTGTGGTGGTAGACAGAACGCTGCAAACGCAGGTGTGGGAAAACAATGGCCTGAGCTGCTCCAGCCAGCGGCTGTGGCAGGTGATGAATAACCTGAAGCGTAAACTGGCGGCGTTTGATCTGCCTGAGGATTTTATTCTGCGCGTCGAGGGTAAAGGCTACCTGATCCCCGAAGAGAAAGTGCTGCAACTCTACTGCCGCCAGACCTTTTTTTCCGCCGGTGAACACGCCTCACACGCGGGCGTGACGCGTTAATGGCTGACGAAGCCCCCTATTTTTATCCGCCTTATCCGGTCAATTATGCTAACGTTGTGCCGCCGCAGGCGATGCGGCGCCCTCCACTCCCCCTGCTGGCAAAATTGAATGAGGCTTTATGAGAATTGGTATCGCGTTTCCCGTGCTGGTATTTATTGTCGCCGTGGCATTTCTGACCTGGTTTATTGTGGGCGGCTACGCTACACCGGGCGTTTAATATTAAGAGGTCTCCCGGCTGCGTTATTCAATACAGCGCATCATTTGCCGTTCAACCACTTTAATTTGTGATCCTGCTCGCCTTTTGGCGGGTGTAGAATGCCGGGCACGCAAGTTCACCGGAGCAGTTAATGAATATCATCGAAATCATCATGTCGGCGGGTCGGGTATCCGTAGATGTTGCCCTTTATACCCTGCTGCCGATCATGGTGGTGATGCTCATCATTATGAAGTACCTCGAGGAGAAGGGCGTACTGGACGCGATTGTCCGTCTCACCTCCCCGGCTCTCAAACCTTTTGGTATTAGCGGGATGGGCATTTTTGCCCTTATTCAGCTTAACTTTGTCAGCTTTGCTGCTCCGCTCGCCGCGCTGGCGATTATGGAGCGACGCGGAACCTCCGATCGTCATCTCGCCGCCACGCTGGCCATGGTTTTTGCCATGGGCCAGGCCAATGTCTTCTACCCTCTCACCCCCTTTGGTCTGCACTGGGGCGCAGCGATTGGCATTTCGCTGATTGGCGGGCTGGCGGCTTCGTCGTTTACCTACTACCTTGCCGGGCGCAGGCTCTCCAGCGCCACGCTGCGTGACGAAGAGGGCGAGCTTGCGCAGGAGAAGCCGCGTGCCGGGCTGATTGCGGTGATTAACGGTGCGGGGGCGGATGCGATTCGCTTATCGCTTGGCTCACTGCCGATGCTGCTGCTATCGCTGACGGTGGTCGGCATATTAAAAGCAGCGGGCGTGGTGGAAGCGCTGACGTCGCTACTGACGCCGCTGATGTCTTTCTTTCACATCTCAACGGTCTACGTGTTGCTGACGCTGACCAAATGTCTGGCCGGCGGTACTGCTTACTTTGGCGTTGCATCCGAAATGGCACAGCACGGGCAGTTGACAGCGGCGCAGATTAACGCCTCGGCAGGCTTTCTGGTGCAAACCCTCGATCTGCCGGGGATCGGAATTTTTCTCGGTATCGCCAGCCGCTTTGTACGTCTCTTCCGCTTCGCGCTTGCGGGGGCGATTGTGGGTATTCTGCTGCGCACGCTGCTGCACGCGATGCTGTTTTAAACCTGTCCCGTAAACGCGAGCAGTTCAAAACGTCCTCTTTTCCCCCTTGCTGGCAGGCTGGCTACAAATGAAGCAGGTTGTGCTATTTTTGGGAGGGGCACGAAGGGAGGACAGGGTATGAAGTTCAATGATGAGCACACGGGACTCATTGGATTAGCCATTGGTGCAGCGGTGATTGGCCTGGTTGCGGCGCGCGAGCCTCTCAATCGGGACAATATTGTGCGTGAAATTGAGCGGCAAGGACGGGATCGGGGAATTGGCGTTGAGGAAGAGGTGTTTCTCAAAGCCGCGGAACTGATCAGTAAAGGCGTGTAGCCACGCCCATTAATCACAACAGGCGAGTTTGTCACAGCGGCAAACTCGCCTGTTTGTTTCTATTTCACCGTACCTTTCACACCGTGCGGCTCCGCGCGCTGATACTGCGGCGCAATATTAACGGCACCACCCAGTTTTGCGGCTGCGTGCCACGGCCAGCGCGGGTCATAAAGCATGCCGCGTGCCAGCGCCACCAGATCCGCCTCGCCTTGTTGCAGAACCGCTTCCGCCTGCTCTGCTTCGGTGATCAGCCCTACGGCAATAACCGGCATCTTTGTCCTTCCGCGCAGCGCTTTGGCAAACGGCACCTGATAACCCGCTTTTACGCTGATCTGCTGTAACGGAGAGAGTCCGCCGCTGGAGACGTGCACATAGTCGCCGCCGACCGCTTCAATCTGCGCGGTGAGCGCTGCGGATTGCTCGATATCCCAGCCCCCCTCCACCCAGTCGGTAGCCGACAGGCGGAGCCCGACCACAACGGAAGCCGGGACCGCTTCGCGCACCGCGCGGAACACTTCCACGGTGTAACGCAGGCGGTTTTCAAGGCTGCCGCCATATTCATCGTCGCGTTCATTAGAGAGCGGAGAGAGGAATTGATGCAGCAAATAGCCATGCGCCGCATGGATCTCGATCACCTCAATGCCAAGCTTCACCGCGCGCAGCGCACTGTCGACGAAACGCTGCTTTACGCGCGCCAGATCCGCTTTGCTCATCGCGTGCGGTGGGCGTTCTGTTTCGTCATATGCCTGCGCAGACGCGGAGAGTGTCTCCCACCCGCCCTCGTCCAGCGAAAGCTGCTTACCGCCCAGCCACGGCGCGCTGGTAGAGGCTTTACGCCCGGCGTGACCAAGCTGGATACCGACTTTGATCGGCGAATAGCGGCGAATATCGTCCAGCACCACGCGCAGCGCCTGTTCAGTGGCATCGTCCCACAACCCGAGATCCTCAGGCGAAATGCGCCCTTCCGGCTCAACGGCGGTCGCTTCAATAATCAGCAGACCGGCTCCCGAGAGCGCCAGGTTGCCGAGATGAATGCGATGCCAGGCGGTCGCTTTACCTTCGTCAGCCGAATACTGACACATCGGTGCGATCACAATACGGTTATCGAGCGTCACACGCCCAAGCGTCACTTCTGAAAATAATTTGCTCATATCTCATCCTTTTCCGGCTTCGTTTACTGCACAACTGCAAGCATTTGCGCGCAGTAAAGAGAAGAAACTGTCAGCCAATTACCATAGCTTGTCTTTGGCGGGATGTGCCGTTAGCGGCAGGCTGAACGATATTCAGGCAATCAATGGTCTGGTTAACGTTATGAAAGCTAAGTTGAAAATAATTTTCCAATTTTGCGATAAAAGCACATATATCGCGATGCGCAGGAGGACGTTATCCTGCCGCAGAGAGGGTTATTATTGCCGCGAGTCATTTTTTAACCGCCAGCGCAAGGCAGAAGATCACCTGAAATTTTTTCAGCATCGGTGCAATCATATAGCGATCTTTATTGCAATGGTGATTAAAGGGCGGCGAGCAAATAACACCAGTCTGGCAGCGTGAAGTATTAGTGCTGTCTATTGCGCATTAACCTGAGCCGTTTCTCGGCGGAGAAAGATCTGAAAGTGGGATTTTGCCGCTAAGTGAGAATATTCTCAGTTACGGCGGATATAAGTGAAACTTTCTGTCGCTTATTGCGACGTCGTTGAACAAAGCGCATGCACAATGTTTAAGTAATCCTACAGTGCCGCTGAAATCGCTGCCCTTCTAACCTATAAGCTATTTTCTTAATACTGCTTAAGCTTCAACCAGGGCTTAAGTTAAAAATAACCCTTAAATGACCCTGCCTTTATCAGGCCGCGATCTTACTAAATTTCTTAGTGCAACAGAGCTACCTAACATCAAGGGTTGCAATTTCCTCACGCTATTTGATAAAACACATAATCCTAAGTTGATTTTTATCTCTTTATCACTAAAAATTAATTCCGATCGATTTTCATTTACCCGCACACGGAGTGACATCATGTCAGAAGCACTTAAATCGTTAAATAACATTCGCACCCTGCGAGTACAGGCGCGTGAAGTTACGCTCGAAACGCTGGAAGAAATGCTTGAAAAATTGTCCGTGGTTGTAGAAGAACGCCGCGAAGAAGAATCTTCTTTACGTAAAGAGCAGGAAGAGAAAGAAGCTAAGCTGGCGGCATTCCGTCAGAAGTTGCTGGATGAAGGTATCGACCCAACCGAACTTTTATCCTCTTTGAAAGGTCAGGCGACTAAAACCAAATCTGTTCGCGCACCGCGTCCTGCTAAATATAAGTATATTGACGAAGACGGTACTGAAAAAAGCTGGACCGGCCAGGGCCGTACGCCGAAAGTCATCGCTAAGGCGCTGGAAGAAGGCAAAAAGCTGGAAGACTTCTCCATCTAAAAGGCAGGGCGATAATAATATCGCCCTCTTTTTTATCTGCTCTGCAACGCCCTCATTTCCTTTGCAAATACGGCTTCACACCAGTTTTTATCAGGGTTGTGATAAATACCGCCTGTGTAGCTCTCCCGCTATCCCTGCCGTCAAAACGTTATATCGATAATGCAGAGCTTCGCTCACCGCTACGCGAGCGCGGTTTTTCGCTGGCACCTAATGAGCGCCAGGCTTCGCTATTGGTGATAATGATGGGGGTTACCGTGTCATAACCCTCAGCGGCAATAGCCAGCAGGTCGAATGTCATTAATAGTTGTCCCTGTTTTACCACCTCTCCCGTTTGTACCTCGACGCAAAAATATTTCCCCGCCAGCTGTACGGTATTAATCCCGACGTGAATCAGGATCTCTGCCCCGGCGTCCGAGCAGATGCGTATTGCATGCCTGCTGGCATATGTGCTGGCGATATAACCATCCACCGGTGAATAAACGCGTCCTTCATCGGGAATAATTGCGAAACCCGGCCCAACGCTGCCAGTAGAAAAGACCCCATCATTGACCTGGGCAAGTGAGATCACTTCACCTGAAACCGGGGCGATAATTTGCTCTGTAATATCAGAAACCGGTTTCGCGGCAGGTGGAGGACGCCTGACTGCTATATTTTCCCGGTCCGGGGATTCGCCCCAGTTCACCGGTAGCGAACTCTCCTCAATCCCTGTCAGCAGGATTAATCCCAGGCTGCCTACAAATGCGAGACTGCACGCAAGAATATACATGATAAAGCCTTCGCCATAAAAAACCGGGATTGTCAGCAGCCCAGGCATTGCCATGGCGATAGCGGAATTTTTGCCGTAGCCAACCATTGCGCCGCCAAAAGCCGCGACCACCAGCACGCATAAAAACATTTTCTTACGTTTTAACGTTACGCCATAAATAGCCGGTTCGCTGAGACCGAAAAGCGAAGGAATAATTGCGCTGCGGGTCAACGCTTTCAATTTACTGTTACGGCTACGCAGATTGACCGCCAGCAACATAGCAGAGCAGGCAAATATTGCCGGGCCGCACGCCGCCAGCAAAAAACTCTGCCCCATCACCGAAATATCATTAATAAAAAGCACAATAAAGGCCTGGTGAAGACCTAACATCAGCAGCAGCGGCCAGGCGGCCGCCATTAGTGCGCAGGTAAAAATGGGGCTGAAGTTATAAAGCGCGCTAAATAGCGCGCTAATTGCCTGGCTTATGCTCACTCCCACAGGAAAGAGGAGCAGTACGATTAAGGGCACAATAATCAGCAGCAGGAAACAGGGCGTCACTATCGCGCGTTTTGCCGCGTCAACATAGCGCTCGGTGACCTGCTCAATGCGCGATATTAACCAGACGCCGACAATAACCGGGATCACCGCACCGCTACTATTCATCAACCTGAACGGTAGCCCTGAAAAAGCCTCTTGCTGCCCGCCTGCCGAAATCCCCATGCCCAGCGGCGAAAGAGAAGCGCCCGCCATCGCGACGGCAATAAAGAGATTGGCTTTAAATTTACGCGCGCAGAGGATAGCGAGAAAAAGGGGCAGAAAGTTAAAAGGGCTTTCGGCAATGGCAAACAGGGCCGCGGCGCGTTGTCTGCCAGGGTTCAACCAGCCGGCATCGACACACATAATAAGAATGCCTTTCAGGATCCCTGCGGCCATCATGACACCCAGAAGCGGCATCATTATATCGGCCAGACCATCGCTCCATCTCATCAGTTGCGCGCAGCCCGCCCTTTCATGCTGCCCGCGCTTTTTTTCGGTGCTGATTAAACCGCAACGCACGCTCAGGGCGTGGAACACTTTTGCTACGCGATTGCCAATCACGACCTGTAATCGATCGCCCTCACACACGACGGTGAGCACGCCATCCAGTGCCCTCAGCTCCGCCAGTTTCACTTTGCGATTATCGATAACGGTGAATCGTAAGCGCGTCGCGCAATGGATTACCGTTACGACGTTACTTTCGCCCCCCACCATCCGCAGAATATTGTCTGCCAGAACCGTGCTATTCATTCTTCTTCTTCCGTTTTATCAAACAACCTGAAACGTCGTTTGTCGCCGCTGTCCGTTGACGAGTGAGCAAAAGGGCCATCGCATGCAGCGATGACCGTTTGTAGCGTAATAAGGGTTATGGCTTAAATCGGCTCACTCAGCGTGGCGCCGTTGCTGTGGATCACATCGCGATACCAGTAAAAGCTCTTCTTGCGCTGACGCCTCAGGCTGCCGTTACCGCCATCATCGCGATCGACGTAGATAAAGCCGTAGCGTTTTGACATCTGCCCCGTTCCGGCGCTGACCAGATCTATCGGCCCCCAACAGGTGTAACCAAGCAGTTCAACGCCATCTTCAATCGCCTCGCGAACCTCCAGCAGGTGGGCGTGAAGATAGTGAATGCGATAGTCATCCTCAATCGAGCCATTCAGCTCCGGCACATCTTTCGCCCCAATGCCGTTCTCCACGATAAAGAGCGGTTTGCGGTAGCGATCGTAAAGTTCGTTGAGCAGAAAACGCAGACCCTTAGGGTCGATCTGCCACCCCCACTCCGACGCAGAGAGAAAGGGGTTGGGGATCATTTTGAGGAGCGTGCCGTGACCGCGTTGATAGAGATCGGGCCTGGCCGCGGCGCAGCTGCTCATGTAATAGCTGAAGGAGATAAAATCGACGGTCTCTTTGAGATCTTCCCTGTCCTGCGGTGTCACACGCAGCGTAATGCCATTTTCACGAAAATAGCGCGCAATCCACGCCGGGTACTCTCCCCGCGCCTGAACATCGCCGAAGAAAAGCCACTCGCGGTTCTCCTGCTGCGCTTGCAACAGATCCTCCGGTTTGCAGCTGATCGGGTAGCGCACCGCCCCCAACAGCATGCAGCCAATCTTCGCCTCCTCGATAATGTCATGACACGCTTTGACGGCCCGCGCACTGGCGACCAGCTGATGATGAAGCGCCTGATAAATCTCCTGTTTGCTGCGCTCTCCCATCAAACCTGCGCCGGTAAAAGGGGCGTGCAGCGCCATATTGATCTCGTTAAAGGTGAGCCAATATTTCACTTTATGACGATAACGGGTAAACACCGTGCGGGCGTAACGTTCAAAAAGATCGATAACCTGCCGGCTGCTCCAGCCGTCATATTTTTTCACCAGACCAAAGGGCATTTCATAATGTGAAAGGGTGATGAGCGGCTGAATACCATACTGCGCCATCTCATCGAAAAGCCGATCGTAGAACGCCAGCCCCTCTTCGTTCGGCTCCGTTTCATCACCGTTCGGGTATATTCGCGCCCAGGCAATCGAGGTGCGCAGGATGGTAAATCCCATTTCAGCGAAGAGTTTTATGTCCTGCGGGTAACGGTGGTAAAAATCGATGGCGATATCTTTGAGGTTGCCGTTTGTGCCCGGGCGCACTGCAATTTCGCCATCGATTCCCCGAGGTTGCAGATCGGCGGTTGAGACACCTTTCCCCCCCTGATTCCATGCCCCCTCGATCTGGTTGGCGGCGACCGCTCCCCCCCATAAAAACCCGTCGGGAAATACCATTTTCATCGCTTCTCTCTCCTTGTTGTCATAGCGCCTCGACGCGAAACGTCGAACGACAGGCGAAAAAAAACCTGATTCCCTTAACGCCTGGCAGGCATTAAGGGGATCAGGTTTCGCTCGGTTTATCGATGACGATCCGGGTGGACTTTTATAACGAATCCCATTATCTGGCTCAAGCGCTCAAAACGGGAAATGTGATGATAATCAAGGATGACGGGGAGAGGAAAATAACGATAAATTGATGAAGACGCCCATTCGGGCTGCTTCATCAATGCGGGGCTAAAGCGTTAATCTGCTTCTAACGCATCCTGAATCGCATCGGCAAGCGTAGCGACTTCCTGCGAGACATTACGTAAATCCATCTGGCTGCGAATACCGGAATTTGCCGTTGTTGCAGAGACAGCCGCCTTCGAAATTTCCAGTGCTGCCTGTACGGCCAGTAAACGTTTTCTGTTTTCCAGCGCGTCATTACCGGTCGCGCCATCCAGATCAAAATATCCTTCTAACACTGTTTGCTCCTCAGTTTTCATTTCCAGTGGTCGGATATAACACCATCAGGTGCAGCAGGATGCAATCACATCCCTTTAAGATGTGAATAAAAATGCCGCCTGCCGATTAAAGGGGTAAAAAAAAGCCGCTCGGGAAGAGCGGCGCAGAAACAGTATCAGGGTTAATAGGGGTTAATGATGATAGCTATTCAAATCATAGCGTTATATTAAAAACCTCGCTTAATATTGGGATTTATCCTGGAGGTGCCTGAGCGGCTAAGTTATTAGTTAAGATAATGATATCGAGCTATGCGCAGCAGAATCGTGTATGGTTGCCGGCCATTCATCAGGAAAAAATCTATGTCACAACGCAAAGATGCCAAAAGCCGCCGTAACTACCTCGTAAAATGTTCCTGCCCTCACTGCTCACAACATTCCGAACACAGTTTCTCCCGCGTCCAGAAAGGGGCAATGTTAATGTGCCCGCACTGCAGCAAAATTTTCCATCAAGATAAAAACGCTCTCGCTCAGGCAACAAGCTGAGTGTGCTATCACCTTCGGTGATAGAGATAAGGCCCGCATGGGCGGGCCTTAGCATGTGATTAAAAACGCCACGATTATGCCTGGTGCTCAATCACCTTTTGACTATTCTCAATAGCGATTTTGCGTGGTTTTTCACTCTCGGGGATCTCCTGATAAATGGAGACCTCCAGAATGCCGCTCTCTAATTTCGCGTTGCTCACTTTGGCATGATCGGGCAGCGAGAAGCTCAGGCGGAAATCCGCGCGCCGTATGCCTTTATAGATCCACCCCTGCTCTTCCTCGGAAGCCTCTTCACTGCGCTTACCGGAAATATGCAGGTTGCCGCCTACCGTCTCGATTTCCAGCTCCTCCTCCTTCCAGCCAGGCACGCTGACATGCAACAGGTAGTTGTTGGCATCGACTTTTTTCAGATCGTAGGCAGGCGTCGCCGCCACAGGCGTGTTGCCGGTGAGCTGGCTAAAAAGCGAATCAATACGGTTAAAACGATCGGCAAAAAGCGAATCTGAAAAGCCAGGGAGTGCTGACAAGGTTCTGAGTGCCATAAGTTAACCTCCTGAATAATCAATTCAAAAGCTCAAGTTAAAGGCAAGCCTTGCTTGTCCGCTAATAAAAATAATGCCATCGGCACGTTTTTCAAGAGTGGGTAAAAAAATTTTTTTGCGGCTGTGCAATGTGCAGAAAAAACGATGGGGAGAGGAGTACGCGATGCCGGGATCGGCGGGAAAATGGTACGCCCTACAGGGTTCGAACCTGTGACCTACGGCTTAGAAGGCCGTTGCTCTATCCAGCTGAGCTAAGGGCGCATTGCGCGAATGTCACCACCTTTACGGTGGAAACGCCTGGAATTATACGGTGAGCACCAGGTGAGTCAATGTATTTTAGGCGGGTTGCCTGCGAAGTGAACGCGCCTGCGCGTTTTCCCGGCAATCCGCCAGTTTATGCAGCGTTACGCCTACGTCCCCGCCTTAACCCTGCCCCACTTATTGGGAAATGTCGCAGATGGCTTTAAGTATCTGTACCTGTTTCTGCATGAATCAGATTGTAAGAATGTTGCTCTTAACAGGGCATAAAACAGGACATGCAGCGTGAGTTTGCTGCTGACAAAGCCTCAATGGACAGGGCGTTTTAGCCGAATAATAAAATACGTTGGCGAGGGAAAAATGCGAAAACGTATCCGTAGAGAAAAACATCGCAGCGATAAACCGACACATCGGGTTCTACCTTACCGGGGCGCAACGCCTCCCCTTTTCGATACGCTGGAACAACTGGTTCAGCAACTCAATTTCGCACTGCCGGAATATATGATTAGCCAGACGCTAATCTCTACCGATCACTATCTGAGTTATGCCTGGCGCAGTTGCCTCTTCTCCGGTAAACGCAATGCGGTCTTTCCATCGCTTGAGATGGCAAATCATCAGCTTTGCGAACCCTATCTGTCGCACTTAATTGTCGATATGGAGACCCTGACCACCTCCCGGCTGGAGGCGCTTGAAACCCTGCGGCAGCCCAATTTATGTAATCGCGGTCTGCATATCTATCTCTTAACGTCAAAAGACGATCCGGCGCAAATGAGCTTTCTGCGCGCAGCGGGCCCGTTTCATGTTATTGCCCGCGATCTCTCCGTTGTTCCGTTCCGCCAGGCGCTGTTGGTGCCCCCTGAAAGAAGTATTCACGCTCCGCTCTTTCCGGCCACAGAGTGGAAAATTCTCTCTTCACTGGCGCGAGGATTAACCATGAAACGCATCGCACGACAACTCAACCTTCCCTATCACCGCGTTGTTTACCGACTCAATACCCAACTTAAGCTGCTTGGCCTTCCCGATCGACAAAGTCTTATTCATCTCCTGCATCGTCTGACCCTTAACAGGCATCACCAGACGCTATGAATAAAACCACTCCTCATCTTGCCCTCGGGGTTAAAAGGGAGAAGAACGCACAGCTCGGCAGTGCTTTTTTCACAAGACAATAACAATTCAAACAAATCCTGGAACCAGAGAGAGCGCCTGTCTTTCTCTGGTATCCGCTCTCCACAATGCTTTGCCTACTCAGGCTGCGAATAATGTGCCATTCATCTTCTTAACACGCTGAAAACAATCAGTTTGTTATTTTGTTTTGCTCGCCGTAAAAATGATAATTCACTAAAACAAGAAAAATTGATAACAGATAGATTCAAATATCTTTTATGCGCTTTTATTCTTCAGAATTTCCTGTCGGCAAATAACTCACGCTAACTCATAAGACCTCTCCATACATATTTACCAGGTATAATTGATCTAGCGCATTAACTCGCACGCCATTTCTCTTGCGTTAATACGGAATAGATTATTTCTCCCCTTCGCAGTCTGCGAGGGGAAATAGTCTGGCAGACACCAGGATGCTACCGGTTTTCCCATGAAAATTATCTTCGTCACAGAAAACGTCAACGGCAATTACTCTTCTTAACGTCTGTGGCACACCTGCGTAGACGAGGCATAAAAACAATCAGAGGCTAAAAAAGATGAAACCGGCTTCCGTCATTATTATGGATGAACATCCTATCGTCAGGATGTCGATAGAAGTTCTGTTACAGAAAAGCCAGAATGTAAAAGTCGTTCTGAAAACAGATGACAGCCGCAGCGCGCTTGATTTTATTCGCGCTAATAAAGTTGATCTGGTTATTCTGGATATTGAATTACCGAAGACTGATGGCTTTACTTTATTGAGAAAAATCAAAGCAGTACGCGAAGACGTCAACGTGCTTTTTCTCTCTTCAAAATCAGAGTCGTTTTATGCCGCACGTGCAATCCGCGCAGGCGCGAATGGTTTCGTCAGTAAAAGAAAAGATCTCAACGATATTTATAATGCGGTAAAGATGATTCTTGCCGGATACTCTTTCTTTCCTTCCGAAACGCTCAATTACATTAATCACCCCGGCAAACGCAAAGGGGAAACGCGGGATATGCCGCTCTCTAATCGCGAAGTCACGGTATTACGCTACCTGGCTAACGGTTTCTCGAACAAAGAGATTGCGGAACAATTGATTCTCAGCAACAAAACCATCAGCGCCCATAAATCAAATATCTTCTCTAAACTAGGCGTTCATACCATCGTTGAGCTGATTGATTATGCCAAGGCCCACGAACTCTTATAAAAAAGGCCGCAACAGGTGCGGCCTTTTATAAACACTCGCGTTAAAAGAAAGCTTAATAATAATTAATGGTAAACGTGGCATCTGATTTAGCAATGCCAGGCGTAGGGTTATTCACCAGCGCAATGTAATTAGCAAAGAACTGCAAAAGCGAATTGCCATTATAATCCACGCTAATTGCCTGGCTGGGAGCCTCAAGATCTAAAGGCGACAGATCGTGGTCGCGCAGTTGGATCGCCACCTGATGCGCCATCTTATCGTCGCTGAGCGCCAGCCATGCAGGATTACTGGCGGCTTTTCCCGAAAAGGTTATCGAGACACTTCCCGGCGGGCACCCCTTCAGTTTCAACGAAAAGGCGACCGGAGTGGTGATACTCCCTGCCATCTGCAACTTCCTGACTGGCCAGCGTCCTAACGAAACGGTTTTGTGGTTATCGCTGCTTTCCACCGCACAACCGGCGTGAATAACCCTCGCGCGCAGCTCAATGTTGCTTTGCGCAGCGGCAACATTGATCCCGTAGCCGAGCAGCAAGAAAAAGTGTAAAAACCGGGGCATTACGGCTCCTTAATTATATTCCACGCGTAAAAATCCGCGGGCGCTGAAGGGCCCCTCTGCCGGTTTCTTGCCGGTAACGCTGACGGGCCAGGCACGAATACCGACCTGTGCCGCAGCATTCTTATCGAGCTGAAGTGGGATCACACTGAAAATATTATTGGGCGTAAAGGGCTGGCCCATCTCATTGGCGACCACAAAGCCCAGATCCGGATTATCTGAGAGCAGTATGTGGTTGTCCGACTTTTCCGCTTCGAGCCGCACCGAGATGTACGCCCGGGCGTGAACATTGGTACAGCTGATTGATACCGTTTGACTTTGCGGCGTCACACCGCGCGGGCGATTCCCCGCTCCGGCCTCGCTAAACAGTGCGGCGCGAATATCACCAAAATCAAACTCCACCACCTGCCCGGCATTCACCTCGCAGCGCTGCGGCACTTCCACCACCCCGCCGAGGCTGATGGTATAGACCGGCGTGATCAGCGGATCGTTTACCCCGGTGGTGACGTAAACGGTAAAGAGGGTCTGCTGCGGAATAGTTACCCGGTTCATAAAGCGCTCGGTCACCCGCAGCTTGAGCAGCAGCTGCGAGTCCATCACGCCGAATGGCCGCTGCTTCGCCACATCCTCCTCCTGCCCCATGCGGATATAGTTACCCGGCGGATAAAATTCACCGGCAAAGCTGTCGCGGATGCGCATCGCCGCCTGCAAATGCGGGGAAATTTGTAGATAGTGGTAACCGTGCGCAGTAAATTCCACCGGGAAACGCGTTACGTAACTGCGGTAGGTATGCGTTTGTTGGGTTCCCGCCGGGCAGATTGCCCGTACGCCGATCCACGCTGATTTCTCCGATCGCGTAACCACTTTATTGAGCCGGTTACTGCTGCCATCGAAGCTGTTCGACAAATCATACGTAATATCGGTTGGTGTACCGTTGGCATTGTAACAACTGGCGGCGAAGGCCTGTGTTGCCGCAAGCCATAACACGCCGGCAAAAATCGTTCGCATCGCGTTATCCTTTACTGACACAATGTGCACTGGCGAGGGTGATGGGCTGCTGCAGGCTGGCTTCCGGCAAGGTATACGGGGCGAAACAGCGTTCGTGATCGCGCTCCCCCCACTGCACCAGTAACTCTCCACGCAGCGGTAATCCGCTTAAAAAGATCTGTCCCTCCTCACCCACCATGCTGCTGACGCCGCTGCCGCGTTCAGTGACCAGCGAGCCAAAGGGAACCGCGCGGTCTCCGCGCATGACGGTAAGCAGCGCACGCACGCCAATACGGGTCGTGAAACTGGCGCGCACCAACGCGCCCTCGGTGGGCACGACGCTGCCGACATTATTCTCAAGATCGGTATGATCGCTGAGCGTCGCCGTATCAAGCGCAACGCGATTTTGGCGATAGACGGTGGCATACGGCACCACAGCGTAACCACGCCAGTCGGTAGTAATTGCCGGCTGATTTTCAATACGTACCCCCTGCGCGCCCGGCGCTTTTATCAGCACATTGGTATCGCCAAGCGGCTGGGCAAACGTGAGGCCATCAGCATGGGCTACCGCGCCACCACCGAACTGCCAGTTATAGTCGCGCTGCTGTTTATCGTAGTTGTAGCCGAGATTAAGCCTGCCCCATGCCGCCTGCCAGTGAGCATTGGCACTGCCGTTATAGCCGCGGGAATTACTGTTCCCCTGATTGAGGTTGTAGCTGAGGTTGCCGTCCTCCAGCAGTGTCCCGCCAATGCCGGTCTGCCAGCTGGACTGCCCGCTGCTGCTGCGGTTGAAGTTGGCGCTGGCGTAGACGTTTTGCGCCGCACTGCCGCCCGCCCCCAATCCGAGGGCGCTAAAGGGAACAGAGATATTGAGCGCTGCGATACGTTCCGCCCGCCTGTCGCCGGAAGCGTAGCTCCACGACCACGACAGGGCGTAGCTCATCCCTCGCCAGCCATCAGCATAGCCAAGCTGCAACCAGCGTCGGCTACGCGATTTATCCCAATAGGTTTGCTGCATGCCGGAGATATAGAGCGATCCATAATCGGTCAAGCTATGCGTGACATTGGCCTGCAGGCGCCGCTTTTTGTTCGCGCTTCCCTCTCCTGATGGTTTTACTTCACCGACCGCGTTTTCGCTGGCCGGATACGCCACCTCGTCCAGCGTGTGAAAACCGCGCGTCGAGTAGCGCCATGCCAGAAACTGAAAGTGTGTGCCGAGTTGATTGAGGGAGTTGGCATACATAAAGCGCAGCGACTCGCCCTGCTCTTTGCGAGCGTTGGCAAGGCGGCTGCGCGCATGGGTAAGATCGAGTGAGAGCGCTCCCAGATTGCCCATATTCACGCCTGCACCGCTGGCAAACGCCGTGTAATCGCTGGCAAGCTGCGTGCCGCCGTACAGGGTATAGCCATTTGCCAGCCCCGCCACCATCGTTCCCTGGGTAAAAAAGGGCGAAGCGTACTGACGGTTGCCGCTGCGATAACGCCCGGCCACCACATCATATTTGATGCGTCCTTCACGCTGTAGCAGCGGTAACGTCGAATAGGGGACGCTATAACGCTGTTCGCTGCCATCTTTCTCCTCCAGCACAACATCAAGATCGCCGCTGGAGGAGGTCGGATTGAGATCGGTGATGGTAAAAGGCCCGGCGGCAACCGTGCTTTGATAGATGACATAGCCATTCTGGCGAATGGTGAGCCTCGCCGGCGTTCGCGCAATGCCGCGCACGGTGGGCGCATAGCCCTGCTGGCTATCGGGGTACATGGCGTCCGCTGAAAAGAGGCGCAGGCCGCGAAAACCAATGCTATCAAACAGTGCATTCTGCGTATTGCTGTCCCCTATCACCAGCTCGCTTTTCAGCAGTACAACCGTCCGCTGTAGCCAGCTGGCAATGCTTTCCCAGCGTCGGTTGCCTGTGCCTGCGTTGCGCAACGCCCCACTGTTACGCAGCCGCCAGGGACCATAATTTAGCCCGCTCTGCAGAGCCACAAAATAGCTGTCGCGCTGCGTGCCGTGGTTACCGCTAAAGCTGTAATTTAACAACGCGGCGGGAATGCCTTCATCCCATGATTCCGGCGGGATGTAGTCACGGGCGTGAAGATGCATTGAGGCCTGCGGCAGGCCGATATCGAGCCGCATAGTTGAAAAGGTAAAGGCAGTTTGTGCCCCGGGGATAGCCTGGCTTATGTCAATACAGTCGCGATCCCGCTGCAGCTTCACCGCAGGAAATGCAGCCATATTGACGCCAAGGCGCGCTAATAGCGCTTCTGAGAAACAGGGGGTTAACCCGCCCGATGGTTCGCCAGCAGCGCTGTTTGCCTCACGCTCAAAGCGGATATCCTGTGTGGTAATAAATTCATCGTTGCGCCAGATATCGACGCGGTAACTGCCCGGGCGCTGAAACCCTTTTTCCAGCAGCGATAAATCAGCGACCGAGCCGGGATCGTCAGATAAGAAAGCCGGATTGAAGTAGCGTTCAGCATAGAGATCCAGCGGGCATAGCGCGGCCAGCATGGGGAGCGCGAACCGGCGCGGAGGATATTTTATGGTCATAAATGTTTACCACTCGCCCGTCTAACGCAGGCTAACCGTTCTTTCTGCCGTCACGGCACCGTAGTCATTGACTGTCTGAAAAGTGAGATCGCCCGGGGCATCGGACGGCAACGCCACCTGCGTACTCTTTTTTGGCGCAACCATGACGTTGTTTAACTTCCGCTGGTTGATATGCACATTCACCAGCGAAAGATAGTAGGGCGAATTATTGGTGATCTTCAGCGCGTTCCCTTCGCGCGCAAAGCTCAGTGCCGCCGGGGCATCGCTTGCCGGATCGACGAGCGTTGAGGGGCGCACAAAGAGCTTAATGCGGGACAAAATCGCCAGATGCAGTACGTTTTTGCCCGCCATGCTCTCCTTATCCACCGAGGGGATCGCTTTGACATTGAGCCAGAACAGCGACTCCCGGTCGCCGGGCAGCGGTGGGCCGACATAAATAATTCGTAACGTATTTTCACTGTTCGGTTCACTAACGAATAATGGCGGGGTAACGGCAAATGTTTTTACTCTCTGCCCCTGCTCATTTTCAACCCATGAATTAATTAAAAAACGGGATTTCTTGTCACTATTATTCACCGCGAGAGAAGTCTGTTTCGCCTCGGCCGGATATATAACACGCGTGGCACCTAAAGAAATCCCACCTTCCGCATTTACGGCACTGGAAATAATAAATATAGCCGCAATACCCATTCGTAATAAATTCTGCATGGTCAACTTTCTTGTAATAAGAATATTCAAGACAAAATAAACAGATGTCCACAAGAACTCATCCCTGAGAGTGTAGCCTCCTGTCCCCCATTCCTTATTCGTACTTCATAATAAACATCGTGTCAGCATTGGCCGAACCCGGCGTTACTTCTGCCGAGGTTGCTTTATAGCGGGCGGCGAAACGCAACGTATTGCTTCCGGTCGCCAGGTTTTGCGCAACAGAGTAAGTTACACCGTCGGGTTTCAGCTTTTGGGAATTACTGTCGAGGATCTCAATAGCCACCCCTTTCGCGCTGGCGCCGCTGTCACCCGCAGTGAGCGCTAACAACGTCGGATCGACATCATCAGCCTTTCCTGCGAAAGCAACAGACGCCTGCGTGGCAACGCTGCGATCGCAGTCATTTACCGTGAGTGTAAACGGCACCAGAGGCGTCGTATCACCGACATTGCTAAACAAGGTCGTATGATATTGGCCCATGGCAACGGTCTGGGAGTTTGACTGCACGCTAATCGCGCAGGCAAGCTGTACCATTTCACCTTCAAAATGAATATTACCACCCGGAATAATGACTGGCCCACGGGCCTGCGCTACACCGGATAACAGCATCATGCTAACTGCAAGAGAAATAACTATGGGTCTGGTGTTCATATCATATCCTTATAATTCTTCTGGCGATCTTCATCATCCTGTTGAATTTCGCCGATGACTGAAGGCATTAACTGCCCGAAAGATATTCTCTTCCGTGAAAATATTACGAAGCACTCCTCATTCGTATGCCCCCCAGGTCAAGCAAAACGAATTAAAGTTATGTAATTATCATTATTACTTGCTGCTCTATTAAATTATCCCTGTCGCAAATTTTAAAATAGACACAAATGCTGCATTTCCCCTAAGTGGTTTCTTAAGAAGAGCTAAGAAATAGCCCTGCCATATTTTATTGGAGGCTTATGAAATAGCGGCGAATACCGCATAGACGCAGGCTTAACCTTACGTTTCTTAGGGGTGATGAGTTGTTTCTTTTTTGTTAATTGATGATCAGAACTTTTCGCCTCGTCCAGGCTGGCAAGTGAAATCCGCAAACGGTAACTGACAGCGCGGCGTGCTTCTGACAGAATAGCGCGCATCCCCTTTAGGCAATTTAACAGATGGATCTTCTCTCTGATGGCAGCAAAAATTATTGATGGTAAAACGATTGCGCAGCAGGTGCGCTCTGAGGTTGCTGAAAAAGTTCGTGCCCGCGTTGCCGCCGGTTTTCGCGCGCCCGGTCTGGCCGTCGTTTTGGTTGGCAGCAACCCGGCCTCACAAATTTATGTCGGCAGTAAACGCAAAGCGTGCGAGGAGGTAGGTTTTATCTCCCGCTCTTACGATTTGCCGGAAACCACCAGCGAAGCCGAGCTGCTGGGGCTAATTGATAAGCTTAATGCCGACAGCGCAATCGATGGCATTCTGGTACAGCTGCCACTGCCCGCAGGCATCGACAACGTTAAAGTGCTTGAGCGTATTGCACCCGATAAAGACGTAGACGGCTTTCACCCTTACAATGTCGGACGTCTGTGTCAGCGTGCACCGCGCCTGCGGCCCTGCACGCCGCGTGGGATCGTCACCCTACTTGAGCGTTACAACATCGACACTTTCGGTCTGAACGCCGTGGTGATTGGCGCGTCGAACATTGTTGGCCGCCCGATGAGTATGGAGCTGCTGCTGGCTGGCTGCACCACCACCGTAACGCACCGCTTTACTAAAAACCTGCGCCACCATGTGGAAAACGCCGATCTGCTGATCGTCGCGGTGGGCAAACCGGGCTTTATTCCCGGCGAGTGGATTAAAGAGGGCGCGATTGTTGTCGATGTCGGTATCAACCGGCTGGAAAACGGCAAAGTAGTGGGTGATGTGGTGTTTGAAGAGGCCGCTGCGCGAGCCGCTTACATTACGCCTGTCCCCGGCGGCGTCGGTCCAATGACCGTGGCAACCCTGATCCAGAACACGCTGCAGGCGTGTGAAGAATATCACGATGTAAAAGGCAATTAAGATGGCAACATTTTCCCTTGGTAAACACCCGCACGTTGAGCTGTGCGATCTGCTGAAACTGGAAGGCTGGAGCGAGAGCGGCGCGCAGGCGAAGATCGTTATCGCCGACGGTTATGTGAAGGTCGACGGCGTGGTTGAAACGCGTAAGCGTTGCAAAATTGTCGCCGGGCAAACCGTGACCTTCAACGGGCAGAGCGTCACCGTCACCGCGTAACCTCCCGTGCCCGATGGCGCTGCGCTTATCGGGCCTACGATTTCTCCGCTTTCCTTCTGCGGCGAGCCTGCCCGATGGCGCTGCGCTTATCGGGCCTACGATTTCCCGCTTTCCCTCTGCGGCGAGCCTGCCCGATGGCGCTTTGCTTATCGGGCCTGCTATCTCCCTATGCTGATCCGATCCGCGTAGGCCGGATAAGGCGCAGCCGCCATCCGGCAATGCCCACTCAATGCCCCTTCACCGATAACGGTCAATTACCGATCAACCTCAAAGAATCACCAATTCCTCTGGCTGAACACCAAATTTCTGTTGCGGCGTTTTAAGAGTTATCTCACGATAAGTAGAACGTTCTACTAAAACGTTCTACTAACAAAAATAACGCGCAAAACGCGCAACTTCGGGGGAAGTCAGCATGAGTCTGATATCTGGATTTGTTAAATCGCTCTCTAAATTGTCGATGATTGGTCGCGCCTTAATGCTGCCTATCTCGCTGCTACCTGCTGCGGGCCTGTTACTGGCCTTTGGCGATAAATTCCACCTGCCGTTAATGATGAATGCCGGTGGCGTTATCTTTGACAACCTGCCCATGCTCTTCGCCATCGGCTCTGCGGTTGGTCTGGCCTCGGAATCGGGCATCGCCGCCCTCTCTGCGGCGGTCTCGGTATTTATTACCAACATCACCATCGGCACCATGCTCGGCATTACGCCGGAGATGGCCTCCCAGGGCGGTAAATACGCGATGGTGGTCGGCATCCCGACCTTACAGATGGGCGTCTTCGGCGGCCTTATCTGCGGTATCCTCGCCGCGTGGTGCTATAACCGCTTCCATACCCTGCAATTGCCCGAGTTTCTCGGCTTCTTCTCCGGTAAGCGTTTTGTCGCCATCGCCACCGCGTTTCTCTCGTTCTTACTCGGTCTGCTGCTGCCCTATGTCTGGCAACATATTCAGGCCGGTATCGATGCACTGTCGGTAGTGGTCAACGGCGATAACCAGGCGGCATCGACCTTTATCTTCGGTCTGGTCGAACGCGCGCTGATCCCGCTGGGCCTGCACCATATCTGGTACCCCTCTTTCTGGTACTCGTTTGGCGATTACACCACTCAGGCAGGCCAGGTGATCCACGGCGATCAGACAATCTGGTTCAAAATGCTGGAAGAGGGTGTGAAATCCTTCAGCAGCAACAGCTACCACGACGCCGGTAAGTTTATGCAGGGCGAGTTCCCGCTGATGCTGTTTGCGCTGCCAGCGGCCTGTCTGGCGATGTACCACGAAGCGCATACGCGTAACAAAAAGATCGCCTTCGGTATTCTCTTCTCCGCCGCGCTGACCTGCTTCCTGACGGGCATCACCGAGCCGGTTGAGTTCACCTTTATCTTTGTGGCCCCGATCCTCTACGTCTTTAACGCCATCATGGCGGGCCTCGCCTATATGTCGATGTATCTGCTGCATGCCCACATCGCCAAATCCTTCTCCGCAGGCTTTATCGACTACCTGTCGTTCGGCATCCTGCCGTCATTTAACGGCTATCAAACCAACTACCTTAACGCAGTGATTGTCGGTATCCCGATGGCGGTGATCTACTACTTCACCTTCCGCTTTGTGATCCGCCGTTTTGATGTCAAAACCCCGGGGCGCACCGACGTAACGGCGACGGCAGATGATAAAACTGACAGCGAGCTGGCCGGTGAAATCATTGGCCTGCTGGGCGGCGAGCAGAATATCGCCTCCGTCGGCTCCTGCATCACCCGTCTGCGTCTGGAAGTAGCAGATAGCAAGAGAGTGGATAAAGATGGGCTGAATAATCTTGGCGCGCGCGGCGTGGTGTTTGTCGGCGACAGCGGCATCCAGGTCATTTTTGGCGCAAGGGCACAATTTATTGCCCAGAGCATGTCCACACAGATCGGCAAAGCATAAGATAGCGGCCTGGCACGCACCGGCGTGTCAGGCCCGGCTGAACAGCGTAAACGACAGGGAGCAGCGTTGAAGAAAGTCAGCATTATTGATGTGGCAAAGCACGCGGGCGTCTCCGTTTCCACGGTCTCGCTGGTGCTGCGCCAGAAAGGGAAAATCTCCGACGCGACCATCGAAAAAGTGCAGGTAGCGATTGCCGCACTCGGATATGTGCATAACGTCGCGGCGGCGAATCTGCGCGCCAACACCTCCAATCTTATCGGTCTTATCCTGCGCGACTTCAGCGACAGCTTCTCAATCAAAGTGATGGCCAGCATCGTGCAGGAGCTGGAAAAGCATGGCTTTATGGTCTTTCTCGGCCAGCCGCTGAATGATGGCGATCACCTCGAGCGCAGCCTGCTCTCCTTTAAACAGCAGGGCGTGGCTGGCGTCATTTACCTCGCGTGCGATACGCGATCGCTCACCCTGCCCGCGCAACTGCAACAGTGTGCGCTGCCGCTGGTAGTGGTCTCGCAATCACTGCTGGAGGAGCCCTGCGATCTGGTGATGCGTGATAACCGCCAGGCCGCTGCGCTGGCGACCCGCTACCTGATTGAACGCGGTCATCGCAATATTGCCTATATCGGCGGTATTGAGGGAGATGTGATCCGCCAGCAGCGGCTGCTCGGTTTTCGCCACGCCATGGCGCAGCACGGCCTGGTACTGCGCGACGGCGCGACGCCCGCCTGCCACGGCGACACGGAAGCCGCCAGCCGCGCAACTCGTCAGCTGCTGGAACAGCACAACACCATCACCGCCCTGCTCTGCCACTCACCCGATGCGATGATTGGCTCGATAAGCGGCATTCATCACACCGGGCGCACCGTCGGTAAAGATCTCTTTTTGACCCAGCAGGTGGCGCTGGTCGGCTTCGAGGATATGCTGCACATCAATCTCACCTCGCCAGCGTTTACCTACGTCTCCTCCGCCAGTGAAGAGAGCGGTCGCCAGGCCGCCGGGCTGATGATGCGCAAGCTTAAGGAGCCGCAGTTACAGACGCAGCGCATTACCCTCTCCGGGCAGCTTATCGTGCGTGAATCCGCCTGACGCGCAAATCAGGCGTGAAGAGTGCGCGTTTTAGCTATAATCCCTTTTTTCTCAGGGAGATGCTTTATGCCAACTATCGTCACTCACGCTGCTGTCCCGCTCTGTCTCGGGCTTGGGCTCGGCAGTAAAGTCATCCCACGGGGTTTGCTGCTGGCGGGTATGGGGCTTGCCATGCTGCCGGACGCCGATGTGCTGGCGTTTAAATTCGGCGTTGCCTACGGCGATGTTCTCGGCCACCGCGGTTTTACCCACTCCCTGCTTTTCGCCTTCGTCGTCCCGCTACTGGTCGCCTGGCTCGGCCATAAGCGCTTTAAGGCAAGCCTGACGCGCTGTTGGGCATTTTTAACCCTCTCCCTGCTGTCGCACAGCCTGCTGGACTCCATCACTACCGGCGGGAAAGGGGTTGGCTGGCTCTGGCCCTGGTCTGATGAACGCTTTTTCGCGCCATGGCAGGTGATAAAAGTCGCGCCGTTCGCCCTGTCACGCTATACCACGCCCTACGGGCATCAGGTGATCCTCTCTGAGCTAATGTGGGTATGGTTGCCGGGCGTGGTGGTGATGGGTTTATTGTGGTGGCGCAGACGGTAAGGTCGGTCTGTAGAAAGAAAAAGCCGCCATCCGGCACAGCGCGGATAGCGGCTTCGATAAGCGGACAGCGTGAACGCCTGCCCGTTATGCGGGATTACTTACGGCGCCAGGTAGTGCCCTGCGGGCCATCTTCCAGCACGATGCCCATCTCGTTCAGGCGATCGCGTGCGGCATCGGCCGCCGCCCAGTCCTTCGCTTTACGCGCATCCAGACGCTGCTGAATAAGCTGCTCAATCTCCGCGACTTCGCCGTCATCCGCCTGCGCGCCGCTCTGCAGGAAGAGATCCGGGTTCTGCTCCAGCAGACCCAGTACGCCCGCGAGTTTACGCATATGCGAGGCCAGCGCGTTTGCTGAATGAGCATCTTCCGTTTTCAGACGGTTTACTTCACGCGCCATATCAAACAGCACCGAGTAGGCTTCCGGCGTGTTGAAGTCATCATCCATCGCTTCAATAAAGCGAGCTTCAAAGGCTTCACCACCCTCAGCCGCAACCGATTCGTCGGTTCCGCGCAGCGCAGTGTAGAGACGCTCCAGCGCCGAGCGGGCCTGCTTGAGGTTCTCTTCGCTGTAGTTGAGCTGGCTGCGGTAGTGGCCGGACATCAGGAAGTAGCGAATGGTTTCCGCATCGTAATACTTCAGCACGTCGCGCACGGTAAAGAAGTTACCCAGCGATTTTGACATCTTCTCGCGGTCAACCATCACCATACCGGAGTGCATCCAGTAGTTAACGTACTCGCCATCGTGCGCACAGGTCGACTGGGCGATTTCGTTTTCATGGTGCGGGAACATCAGATCCGACCCACCGCCGTGAATATCAAAATGCGATCCCAGCTGTTTGCAGTTCATCGCCGAACACTCAATATGCCAGCCCGGACGCCCTTCGCCCCACGGCGACGGCCAGCTCGGCTCGCCCGGCTTGGACATCTTCCACAGCACGAAATCCATCGGGTTGCGCTTGATATCCGCCACTTCGACGCGTGCGCCCGCCTGCAGCTGGTCGAGATCCTGGCGCGAAAGCTGGCCGTAGTTCGGATCGCTCGGCACGGAGAACATCACATCGCCATTATCCGCCACGTAGGCGTGGCCGCGCGCCAGCAGGCTCTCGGTGATCTCAATGATTTCGTGAATATGGTGCGTCGCGCGCGGTTCGTTATCCGGGCGCAGAATATTGAGTGCGTCAAAATCGGTGTGCATTTCGGCGATCATGCGATCGACCAGCGCAACGAAATCTTCGCCATTCTCATTGGCGCGTTTGATGATCTTATCGTCGATATCGGTGATATTGCGCACATATTTCAGCTTATAGCCGAGGAAGCGCAGATAGCGTGCGACAACGTCAAAGGCGACGAAAGTACGGCCATGACCAATGTGACAGAGATCGTAAACAGTGATACCACACACGTACATGCCGACTTCCCCGGCATGGATAGGTTTGAATTCCTCTTTTTGGCGCGTCAGTGTATTAAAAATTTTTAACATCGAAGATTCCATGTAGACGTGTGTGGGCGTGAAAACCGTATATATTACCTGTAATTCAAACCCGAAGCAGCTCACTTTGCAAGGTGATCCAGCCTCGCGGTTATGCTATAACAAGCCACTATCTCTGACCCAAACGCGGGTCTACGCACCACACTATCAGAACAGGATGCAATAATGGTTACTTTCCACACTAATCACGGCGATATCGTAATCAAAACCTTTGATGACAAAGCGCCTGAAACAGTTAAAAACTTCCTGGACTACTGCCGTGAAGGTTTCTACAACAACACGATTTTCCACCGTGTGATCAACGGCTTTATGATTCAGGGCGGCGGTTTTGAACCGGGCATGAATCAGAAAGTCACGAAAGACGCGATCAAAAACGAAGCCAACAACGGCCTGAAAAACACCCGTGGCACGCTGGCAATGGCGCGTACCCAGGCTCCGCACTCCGCAACCGCACAGTTCTTCATCAACGTCGCGGACAACGACTTCCTGAACTTCAGCGGTGAAAACCTGCAGGGTTGGGGCTACTGCGTCTTCGCAGAAGTGGTTGAAGGCATGGACGTGGTCGACAAAATCAAAGCGGTCTCTACCGGTCGCAGCGGCATGCACCAGGACGTTCCGAAAGAAGATGTGATCATCGAAAGCGTGGACGTCAGCGAGTAATTCGTGGCAACACTCTTTATCGCAGATCTGCATCTGCACACGGAAGAACCGGCGATCACCGCCGGTTTTCTCCATTTTTTAGACGGCGTTGCCCGTGAGGCCGATGCGCTCTACATTCTGGGCGATCTGTTCGAAGCCTGGATCGGCGATGACGATCCCAACCCGCTGCATCAGTGCGTCGCAGCCGCCATCCGCGCCCTTGTCGACAGCGGCGTCCCCTGCTATTTCATCCACGGCAACCGCGATTTTCTGCTCGGTAAACGCTTTGCCCGCGAAAGCGGTATGCAGCTTCTCCCGCAGGAAAAAGTGCTTGAGCTGTATGGGCGTAAGGTGCTGATTATGCACGGCGACACGCTCTGTACCGATGATGCGGGCTACCAGGCTTTCCGCGCCAAAGTGCATCAACCGTGGCTGCAAACCCTGTTTCTCGCCCTGCCGCTGTTTATTCGCCACCGCGTGGCGGCAAAAATGCGCGCCGACAGCCGTGCCGCCAACAGCAGCAAATCGCTGGCGATCATGGACGTCAACCAGCAGGCCGTAATTGAGGCGATGGAAAAGCATCGCGTCCAGTGGCTGATCCACGGTCACACCCACCGCCCGGCCGTTCATCAACTGACCGCGAATGAGGCTCCCGCCTTTCGTGCCGTACTCGGTGCCTGGCACAGCGAAGGCTCAATGATCCGCGTCAGCGAAAGCGACGTAGAACTGGTGCAATTCCCCTTCTGAAACCCCAACTGCCTTACCCACGAATCAGGCAAACTTCACTGCGCAACCGTTTTCCTTGCCTTTTTTCCATGCTATTCTCTCTGCCCTCTGAAGTAGTCTGAAGCACACCCACAGGAGTTTTGAGACGCATGTCTTTAAGCAACCAACCGGCGCGCATCGCCATTGTTATGGGTTCTAAAAGCGATTGGGCCACCATGCAATTCGCCGCAGAAATCCTCGATACCCTGAATGTCCCGCACCACGTTGAAATCGTCTCTGCCCACCGTACGCCCGATAAACTGTTTAGCTTTGCTGAACAGGCGGAGCAAAACGGCTTTCAGGTGATTATCGCAGGCGCCGGCGGCGCGGCGCATCTGCCGGGCATGATTGCCGCCAAAACGCTGGTGCCGGTGCTGGGTGTGCCGGTACAAACCGCAGCATTAAGCGGCGTCGACAGCCTCTACTCCATCGTGCAGATGCCGCGCGGTATTCCCGTCGGTACGCTGGCGATTGGTAAAGCGGGCGCGTCAAACGCGGCGCTGCTGGCAGCGCAGATCCTCGCCCAGCACGATGCAGAACTGCATCAGCGCCTGGCCGACTGGCGCCAGGGGCAGACGGATGAAGTGCTGGATAACCCGGATCCACGGGGTGCGGCATGAAACAGGTCTGTATATTAGGCAACGGTCAGCTTGGGCGCATGCTGCGCCAGGCGGGTGAACCGTTAAGCATTGCCGTCTGGCCAGTCGGGCTGGACGATGCGCCGGAAGCGGTGCCGTTTCAGCAGAGCGTGATTACCGCTGAGATTGAGCGCTGGCCAGAAACCGCGTTAACCCGCGAGCTGGCGCGCCATCCGGCGTTTGTGAACCGCGACGTTTTCCCGGTGATCGCCGATCGCTTCACGCAAAAACAGCTGTTCGACAAACTCAACCTCGCTACCGCGCCGTGGCAACTGCTTGCCGATAAAAGCGAGTGGCCAGGCGTGTTTGAGCGCCTGGGCGATCTCGCTATCGTGAAGCGTCGCGTTGGCGGTTATGACGGTCGCGGCCAGTGGCGTTTACGCGCAGCCGATATCGATCAGTTGCCGGATGAGTGCTACGGCGAGTGCATCGTTGAGCAGGGGATCAACTTCTCCGGCGAAGTGTCGCTGGTCGGCGCCCGCGCCCACGATGGCAGCACCGTTTTTTATCCGCTGACCCACAACCTGCATCAGGACGGCATTCTGCGCACCAGCGTGGTCTTCCCGCAGCCTAATGCTAAACAGCAGCAGCAGGCGGAAGCGATGCTGTCAGCGATCATGCATGAGCTGAACTATGTCGGCGTGATGGCGATGGAGTGTTTCGTTACCCCTGGCGGTCTGCTGATCAATGAGCTGGCACCGCGCGTGCACAACAGCGGTCACTGGACGCAAAATGGTGCCTCGATCAGCCAATTTGAGCTGCATCTGCGCGCGATAGTCGATTTACCCCTGCCGCCGCCGGTGGTCAACAGCCCGTCGGTGATGATCAACCTGATCGGCAGCGATCTTAACTACGACTGGCTGAAGCTGCCGCTGGTGCATCTGCACTGGTATGACAAAGAGGTGCGCGCCGGGCGCAAAGTGGGTCATCTCAACCTGAATGACAGCGATACCGGCCGCCTCAGCGCGACGCTGGAAGCGCTGGTGCCGTTACTCCCCCCCGAATACGCCAGCGGCATTGCCTGGGCGCAGTCGAAGCTGTAAGGGTAACAGCTGCCGGATGGCGGCTTGCGCCTTATCCGGCCTACATTCCGTGATGCCGATGGTTCTGTAGGCCTGATAAGCGAAGCGCCATCAGGCAAAATCCCCCTGCCCCCACACCGTAGGCCGGATAAGCGTTAGCGCCATCCGGCAAAATTCCCCCACACCCGACGCATTCCGGCGTAAAATCGGCACCAGTTTTTGCAGAAGGACGCCCGATGAACGACGCCACCGATTATCTCGCTATCCTGCGGGATAACACGCCCCTTATTGATCTCCGCGCCCCGGTTGAATTTGCCAAAGGCGCGATGCCCGCCGCCATCAACCTGCCGCTGATGAACGACAGTGAACGCGCTGCCGTCGGCACCTGCTATAAACGCGACGGTGCAGAAGCCGCGCTGAAGCTCGGCCACAAACTGGTTAACGGCGACACCCGCGAGCAGCGAATTGCGGCGTGGGTTGCAGCCCATAAAACCGCGCCACAAGCCCTGCTCTGCTGCGCACGCGGCGGCCAGCGCTCGCATATTGTGCAGCAGTGGCTGCGCGGGCGGCAGATTGACCTGCCGCTGGTCGCAGGAGGCTATAAAGCACTGCGCCAGGCGGCAATTGAGGCGACGCAGGCGCGCATTCAGCGCCCGCTACTGCTGGTGGGCGGCTGTACCGGCAGCGGCAAAACCCTGCTGGTGCGCGAGCACCCTAACGGAATCGATCTGGAGGGGCTTGCCCACCACCGTGGTTCCTCGTTTGGCCGGACGGCTAAGGCACAGCACGCGCAGGCGACATTTGAAAACCACCTGGCGGCCGCGCTGCTAAAAGTGTCGCCGCCATTCTGGCTGCTGGAAGATGAAGGCCGTGCGATTGGCGCAAACCATCTGCCCGAAGCCCTGCGCGAGCGCATGGCGCAATCGCCGCTGGTGATTGTCGACGATCCGTTTGAACTGCGCCTTGAGCGGCTGCGCGAAGAGTATTTTGTGCAGACCCTACAGGCTTTTATTGACCGTGACGGTGAAGAGGCAGGATGGGAGACTTATGCGGAGTATCTGCGCCACGGGCTGTTTGCCATTCGCCGCCGGCTCGGTTTACAGCGCTATGAGCAATTGACTGTCCATCTGGAAGCGGCGCTGGTTGAGCAGCGAAGCCGCGGCACCACAGAGGCGCATTTTGCCTGGCTCGCCCCGCTACTGGAGGTCTATTACGATCCGATGTATCGCTACCAGCTGGAGAAACGCGCGCCGATCGTCCATTTTCGCGGCACATTCAAAGAGCTTTCTGCCTGGCTGGCAGCACAGTGAAGCGTGCCGGATGGCGGCGGTGCCTTATCCGGCCTACATAACGTGACGTCGATGGGTTTGGTAGGCCTGATAAGCGAAGCGCCATCAGGCACATCTCTTTCGGGTCTAATGCCGGTCGCGTTTATCGGCCCGTTTTGCCAGCCAGTCGCCGACGACCTGCACAATCTGCACCAGAATAATCAGCGCCACGACGGTGACGATCATCACCTGGGTTTCATACCGGTAATAACCGAAACGGATCGCAAGGTCGCCGACCCCGCCGCCGCCGACTATCCCCGCCATTGCCGAATAGCCAATCAGGCTAACCAGCGTAATGGTTAAGCCGCGCAGCAGCCCGGCGCTGGCTTCCGGCAGCAACACGGTGCAGATAATGCGCAGCGGGCTGGCACCAAACGCTTCCGCCGCCTCAATAATCCCCTTGTCCACTTCACGCAGCGCGCTGTCCACCAGCCGCGCATAAAAGGCGATAGCCGCCACCGATAACGGCACCGACGCCGCGATAGGCCCAATCGTGTTACCGAGCAGCCACTGCGTCAGCGGCAGGAGCAGCACCAGCAGGATGACAAACGGCACCGAGCGGATAATGTTCACCAGAATCGAGCTCAGCAGGTAGACGGCGCGGTTTTGCCAGAACAGATGCCTGTCGGTGACGAAAATCAGGAAACCGAGCGGCAGGCCGCCGACAATCGCCAGCACCGTTGAGATGCTGAGCATCTGGAATGTTTCGCCAAACGCGAGGCTCAAATCAGCCAGTAAATCATCCACGGATCACCTCCACCTGCGCCGTCCGGCTGTGAATGTACGCCACGGCATCGCTGACTGCCTGCGGGTTCTCCGCCGTCAGCTGTACCACTAAAATGCCTAACGCGCGCTCACCGATATACTCGATTTTGCCGTGCAGAATATTGACCGCCACGCCGAATTTTACCGCCGCGTCCGAAAGCACTGGCTGCTCGGCAGAGTCGCCGATAAACAGCACCTTCAGCAACTGGCCTGGCAAATGTTCATGCAGACGCGCGGGCAGTGTCAGGTTGAGAGTGTGCGACACCAGTTGCTGCGTAAACGGGTGCTGCGGATGGGCAAAAATATCGAACACCTCGCCCTCTTCCACCACTTTGCCCGCCGACATCACCGCCACGCGATCGCAGATGGTTTTGATGACATTCATCTCATGGGTGATCAGCACAATGGTGATCCCCATCTGCGCGTTAATCTCTTTAAGCAGCGCCAGAATGGTGGCAGACGTTTCCAGATCCAGCGCGGAAGTCGGCTCATCGCAGAGCAGCACATCCGGGTGGTTAGCGATAGCGCGCGCAATGCCGACGCGCTGCTTCTGCCCGCCGCTAAGCTGCACCGGGTAGCGGTTCGCTTTATCGCTTAAGCCTACCAGCGCGAGGATCTCCGCCACACGTGGCGCAATTTTACTCCGCTCCCACCCCGCAGCCTTCAGGCTGAAGGCGACGTTTTGCGCCACCGTGCGGGTGTGCATCAGGTTGAAGTGCTGGAAAATCATGCCAATGCGCTGGCGCGCCTGGCGCAGCGTCGCGCCCTCTAAATCAGAAATGGTGACGCCGTTAATATTGACTCGCCCTTCGCTTGGGCGTTGCAGAGCATTAAGCGTGCGCAGCAGGGTACTTTTGCCCGCGCCGCTGGTACCGACAATGCCGAAAATCTCTCCGGCAGCAATGCGCAGCGAGACCGCCTCGACGGCGCGCGTCGCGCCGCTGCCACCGCGTCCGGCCGGAAAATCGACGCAAACGTTATCTAGTTCAATCATGCCAACCTCAAACGGCAAAAAACAAAAGGCAGGCCGCAGCCTGCCTGGTCATCAATCCGCTGTTATTGTTTATCCGCGCTCTGCATCCAGTCGGGTTTCTGGAAAGCGGCAAAGATATTTTTCGGATCGTCGATCACGGCGCGGTAAGCCGGGGATTTCACCGCCGTCACGATATCTTTCGCGAAGGGCTTGTCGGCATCTTCACTGCGCACGGCAATGATGTTTTTCAGGTTCTCGTCGAGCTTCTCCTGCTTGATCGCCGAAGCGAGATCCATCCCGGCGGCCACCGCAAAGTTGCCGTTTACCAGCGAGGCGGTAACACCATCGAGCGTACGCGGCAACTGCGCGGCTTCCAGCGGTTTAAACACCAGCCCTTTCGGGTTGCTGGCGATATCGCGCTCGGAGGCTTTGGTCGGATCGATAGCGTCTTTGATGGTAATCAGCCCCAGCGATTGCAGGAAGCGCAGCCCGCGCGCCAGGTTAGTGGGATCGTTTGAGAGGGTGATGATGTCGCCCTTCTTCAGCTCATCGAGGCTTTTGATTTTGTGCGAGTAAAAACCCATCCCGGCGGTCGGCACGGCGATCAGCTTGCTGAGCTTGAGGCCTTTATCGGCGGTGAATTTATCGAAATAGAGGCTGTGCTGGAAGAGGTTGGCGTCGATGCTGCCGTTAGCCAGAGCCATATTTGGCTGCACGTAATCGCTGAACTCGCGCACCACAACTTTGTAGCCCTTCTCTTTCAGCGAAGGGGCAATCGCCTGTTTCACCATATCGCCATACGGACCCGGCGCGACGCCGAAAACGATGGTGTGTGGATCGCTGTTGGCCTGCGCGAAAGGCAGACCGCAAACCAGAAGTAGTGCGCCAAAAAGCGCGCGTAAACCGAGACGAGGTCCCATACATTCTCCCTGATGGTAATGATGTGCTGTGTGACGCGGCGTGCAGTGCGTCGCGTTCAGTGTGCGCCTTGTCGATAAGGCCGGGGAATAAGATGGCACAAAGCCAGCGCAGCGGTAATTGAAAAAAATTCAACTTGTCAGGGAGAGGGAGGAGAAATGCCGGATGGCGGCGATGCCTTATCCGGCCTACGCTGGCACAGTTCCGTAGGCCTGATAAGCGAAGCGCCATCAGGCATTTGCAGCAACCGGGCACAATGCCAGACCGCTTGCCGGATGGCGGCGGTGCCTTATCCGGCCTACGTTGGAACATTTCCGTAGCCCTGATAAGCGAAGCGCCATCAGGCATTTATGGCAACCGTGCGCAATGCCAGACCGATTGCCGGATGGCGGCGATGCCTTATCCGGCCTACGCTGGTACATTTCCGTAGGCCTGATAAGCGAAGCGCCATCAGGCATTTGTAGCGTGCTGTGCGGCCTGCGCATCAGAGGCAGGCCGCACAGGTGTCAATTAGAAATCGTAACGCAGACGAACCAGGTTCATATCGCCCAGGTTGTCGGTGCTGGAGGTGAAGACGTGTTCGTAATCAACACGGAAACCATAATCCAGCTGCACGGTTACACCCACGCCATTATCGATACGCTGATAATTACGGCCGCTGGTGAACTCCAGACGGTCACCCATCACGTACGGCTGAATGTATTTCACCGCGTACTGTGCGATCGGGAATTTATACCCGGCAAAATACTCAACGCCCCACGCATCGCCCGCGAAGTAGTTATGCACATCCTTCTTCTTGGTCAGCATGAAGTTTTGATACCAGCCGCCGCCCAGGGAGAAGGTCCAGTTATCCGGGGTCCAGCTCAACGCGGTACCAAGGATGTTCTGATCGTAGGTTTTGCTGTCGCCGGTAGAAGGCTGACGCATATCCGCACGAGTGTAGTTCCACGCCGCGCCCCAGGTCAGATCGTCGGTCAGGTGATAATCGAGACCCAGTGAACCGCCGCTCTTACGTTTGTAACGGTTGCCGTCGGTCGCCAGGTAATCATCGCTGAAGAGGTAAGAAGCATAGATATCCGCGTCACCCTCGGTTTTCTTATATTTCAGCATCTTGCGTGAACGATAAGAGCCGTCGTAATCGCCTTTGATGCCGTTACCCGGTGCCTGCGCCAGCATGTCGTAGTCCCAGATATCGGTTTTCGCGCCGACCACATCGTAATAAACGCTGTTCTGCTGACCGAATGTCAGCGTGCCCCAAGTCTGGCTTTTCAGGCCGGTGTAGAGCATACGGCGCGTGGTGTTGTGCGCGGTTTCCGCGTAGTGGTTATCCCAGTCGAACAGTTTCGGGATATCAACGCCCAGCTCGTAGTAGCTGACCCAGCTGATGTCATCGAACAGGTAGTAATCCGCTGCGAAACGGAAGCGGGAGCCGCCGTCAAAACCGTTACGTTTAAAGGCGTTTTTGCCATCGTTACCGGTCATATTCTGGAACTGCGGACGAATCGATCCACCGACGGCGAAGTTCAGGCGGCTAAGGGGATCGCCCGCCTGCGGGTTTTGTTTCAGAACAGTAATTTCTGCTTGTGCTGTGAAAGACGCCAACGCCACTGCTGCGCCAATGGCTGTCGCCAGGGCGCTTGTTTTTATTTTCATTGTTTTTCCTTGGGAATAGATACAACTAACTGTTAATTAGCGCGGGCATCATAGCTTTTATAAGATTCTGGTGGGCGAAGTTTTTTTAATGTTTTGTGCTACTAAACAACTATCGATTACTTGTTTACACGTTGAAACAGTGCGACACCGATTGAATTATCGGTGCCGCTTTTTCAGGCAGGATTAACCACTAAATTGACGAAACAGCGCTTTGCCTTTTAATAACCGGCTACCTAACCACCCGCCGCACAGGGAGAGCAGCAGTGCGCCGCAGAGCGGCAGCGTGATCCACAGCCGCCAGTCGGGCTGCCACGGGAAGTCAAACACACGGGTTTGCAGCAGCGCCAGCGCCGTTTCCGCGCCGATAGCGGCAACCAGCCCGGAGACCAGCCCCAGCAGCGCAAACTCACACCACAAGGTGGTGCGCAGCAGCCGTTTGCCCGCCCCCAGCGTGCGGTAGACCACCAGCTCCTGGTGACGCTGACGCATACCGACCTGCACCTGCGCCAGCAGCAATAACACGCCGCAGGCGGTAACCAGCACTACCATCACTTCCAGCGCCCGGCTCACCTGCTCCAGCACCTGGCCGACCTGTTTTAAAATCGCGCCAATATCGAGCAGGCTGATGGTCGGAAAGGCGCGGTTAAGCTGCGTTAACATGCCGTTGTTCCCCTCCAGCCGGAAGCTGGTGAGCCAGCTCTGCGGCTGCCCGTCGAGCGCACCCGGCGGGAAGATAAAGAAGAAGTTGGGCCGCAGGCTCTCCCAGTCCACCTTGCGCAGGCTGGAGATCTTTGCGCTGAACGCCTGCGTATCGCCGGTAAAGGTGACCGTATCGCCAAGCTTCAGACCAAGCCGCTCGGCAAGCCCCTCCTCCACCGACACTTCACCCGCTTTTGGCGGCCAGTTGCCTGCGGTAAGCGGGTTGTGATCCGGCCGCTGCTGCTGCCAGGTGAGGTTAAGTTCGCGGTTCAGCGCCTCGTCGGCGTTGCCCTCCGTCGACTGGCCGTTAATTTGCGTCATCCTCGCCCGCACAATCGGGTAGAACGCCGCCGGGATCACCTGATGCTCAGCAAGGAAGGTTTTCAGCGGCGCAATCTGCTCCGGGGCGATGTTAATCAGAAAGTAGTTCGGGCTTTCGGCCGGTAACTGCTGCTGCCAGCGATCGAGCAGATCGCCACGCAGCACCAGCAGCATTGCCAGTAACATAAACGAGAGGGAGAAGGCCGACAGCTGGCTGAGCGTCGACCACGGCTGGCGCAGCAGGCGATTCACCGCCAGACGCAGCGGCAGCGCTTTCAGGGTCAGGCGCTTCAGCACATTGAGCAGCAGCCAGCCGACCACGCCGCAGAGCATTGCCAGCACCACCGCCCCCGCCAGCACCGCCCACAGCAGCATGCTGCCGCCCATCAGCCAGGCGAGCAGCAGCACGGTGATAATCCCTACCGCCGGAAGATAGATCTTAAGCGGCCAGACATTCGCCACCGCATCGCGGCGCAGCACCCGCAGCGGCTGCGTCGCCAGCAGCAGACGATAGGGACGCAGCCCCACCAGCAGCGAGATCACCACGATCGCGCCGATGGCCCACAGCCACGGCCAGTAGCTTGCGGGCGGCAGCGCAGCGGGCAACACCGGTTTGAGAAGGAGCATCAGCACCTTTTCAAACAGCAGCCCCAGCGCACCGCCGGTGATCACCGCCAGCCCAAGCAGCAGCGCCCACTGGCCGACAATCAGCTTTTGCAGCTGTGCGCGACCGGCACCGAGGGTTTTCAGAATCGCCACCAGATCGTAGCGGCTGCGGCAGTAGTGGCTCATCGCCACCGCAACGGCGGCGACTGCCAGCAGCAGCGTCAGCAGCGCCGATAGCAGCAAGAACTGCTGCGAACGCTGTAAGGATTTCCCCAGCGCGCCGTCATCCTGCTCCAGCCCGTACCAGCGCTGATCCGCGCCAAGCTGCGGCAGCAGCCACGTTTCATACTTCTCTAACTGTGCGGGCGTACCGGCAAACTTCACCCGCCAGCTGACGCGGCTGCCCGGCAAGACGGCGCCGGTTTTTGCTACATCAGCGCTGTTCATTAGCAGCCGCGGTGCCATCTGAAAGGGGTTAAAGCCGGAATCGGGCTCCTGCGTCACTTCGCCAGCGATGCGCAGCGTGGCGTCGCCCACCTCAATCGTGTCGCCCGGTTTAACACTCAGTAAAGCCATCAGGCGCGGAGCGAGCAGCGCCGTGCCCGGCTGCGGCTTCAGCCCGGCGGGCTGCGTTTCCAGCTCACCATAGAGCGGGTAGCGATTATCCACCGCTTTAACACTCGCCAGCTGCGGCGTGTCGCCGGCAAACGTCATGGTGCTGAAGCTCACCTGCTCACTCACTTGCAGGCCGCTTTTACGCGCCTCCTCCAGCCAGCCAGGGGGAATTTCACGCGAGCTGCGCAGGGCGCGGTCGCCGGCCATAAAATCGCGGCTCTGCTGGCTTAAGCCCTTCTCCATGCGATCGCCGATGGTGCCGAGCGCCAGCACGCAGGCCACCGCGAGGCTCAGCGCCATCCAGACAATCAGCAGCGACGGCGAGCGCCATTCGCGCCAGAACCAGCGGGCAATCATGCTTCCTCCCGCAGTTCGCCGTTGACCAGCCGCAGACGCCTGTCACAGCGCGCCGCCAGCTGCGCATCATGGGTCACCAGCAGCAGCGTGGTGCCGTAGTGTTGATTCATGGAGAAGAGCAGATCAGCGATTTTGTCGCCCGTTTGCCGATCGAGATTGCCGGTCGGCTCATCGGCGAAGAGCACTGCCGGGCGACCGTTGAAAGCGCGGGCCAGCGCCACGCGCTGCTGCTCGCCGCCGGAAAGTTGTGCCGGGAGATGATCGAGGCGTTTGCCCAGCCCCAACTCCTCGAGCAACGCTTTGGCGCTGCTGCGGCTTTCGCTGCTCTTTTCACCGCGCAACAGCGCGGGCAGTTCCACGTTTTCCAGCGCGTTAAGGGTCGGGATTAGCATGAAGGATTGAAAAACAAACCCGACATTTTGTGCGCGTAACTGCGCGCGCGCCTCTTCGTCCATTTTGTGTAACGGTTTACCGAGCAGATGCACTTCGCCGCTGCTGCCATCATCCAGCCCGGCGAGAATGGCGAGCAGCGTCGACTTCCCGGAACCGGACTCGCCAATCAGCGCGATGGTTTCAGCTGGTTTGACAACCAGCTCAACTCCGGTAAGGATTGAAAGCTCCTGCTCCCCCTGACCGACGGACTTCTTAAGATGATGAACTTCAACAATGTTTTCCGCTGGCATTTGCCCTTCCTGTTTTTGCTTTTGTTAACCTTTCGCGCCGCGGCGGCGGACACGCTACTGATTCTTGGCGACAGCCTGAGTGCGGGCTATCGGATGGCGGCAACGGCGGCCTGGCCTGCGCTACTCAATAACAAGTGGCAGCAACAGCCTGTGGTGGTGAACGCCAGTATCAGCGGCGACACCTCGCAGCAGGGCCTGGCGCGCCTGCCCGCGCTGTTAAAAGAGCATAAACCGCGCTGGGTGCTGGTCGAACTCGGCGGCAATGACGGCCTGCGCGGTTTTCCGCCGCAGCAAACGGAACAGACGCTGCGCCAGATTATCCAGACGGTAAAGAGCGCCGATGCGAAGCCGCTGCTGATGCAAATACGGCTGCCCGCCAACTACGGTCGTCGTTATACTGAGGCCTTTGGTGCCATTTACCCGAAGCTCGCCAGCGAGCTGGATGTTCCTCTGCTGCCCTTTTTTATGGAAGAAGTCTATCTGAAACCGCAGTGGATGCAGGATGATGGTATTCACCCCAATCGCGATGCCCAGCCGTTTATTGCCGACTGGATGGCCACGCGACTGGCTCCTTTAGTTAATCACGCCTCCTGAATATTCAGGCGCGTCCCCAGGTAAAGTTATGCAAAAAACGGTCTTAATAACAGGATGTTCCAGCGGTATTGGTCTGGAGAGCGCCCGCGAGCTAAAGCGTCAGGGGTTTCGCGTGCTGGCGGCCTGCCGTAAAGCCGACGATGTGGCACGCATGGATCAAGAGGGATTCACCGGCGTTTTGCTCGATCTTGATGACGCGGCGAGCGTGGATCGCGCAGCGGATGAAGTGATCGCCCTGACCGGCAATCGCCTCTACGGCCTCTTCAATAACGCCGGTTACGGCGTGTATGGGTCTCTTGACGCCATCAGCCGTGAACAGCTGGAGCAGCAGTTTTCCAGCAACTTTTTCGGCACTCACCAGCTTACGCTGCGTCTGCTCCCCGCTATGTTGCCGCACGGTGAAGGGCGTATTGTGATGACCTCGTCGGTGATGGGCCTGATCTCCACGCCCGGTCGCGGTGCCTATGCCGCAAGTAAATATGCGCTGGAAGCCTGGTCCGATGCGCTGCGTATGGAGCTGCGCCACACCGGCATTAAAGTGAGCCTGATTGAGCCTGGCCCCATCCGCACCCGTTTTACCGATAACGTCAACCAGACGCAGCGCGATAAACCGGTAGAAAATCCTGGCATCGCCGCGCGCTTTACCCTCGGCCCGGAGGCGGTGGTCGCCAAAGTGCGCCATGCTTTTGAGAGTAAACATCCGAAATTACGCTACCCCGTCACGCTGGTGACCTGGGCGGTCAGCCTGCTGAAACGGCTGCTCCCCGCACGCATGATGGATAAAATTTTGCACGGATGAGTTGAAGGCGCGTGTCGCGTCCCCATCTCATTCTTACTTGTTTAAACAGAGAAATTGCCATGTCCGTACAGAATATCGTCAATATTACCGAAGCGAACCTGCAACAGGTGCTGGAACAGTCCGTTGCGACCCCGGTGCTGTTCTATTTCTGGTCCGAGCGCAGCCAACACTGTCTGCAATTGACGCCGGTCCTGGAAACGCTGGCCGCGCAGTACAACGGGCAGTTTATTCTGGCGAAAGTGGATTGCGATGCCGAGCAGATGGTCGCTTCGCAGTTTGGCCTGCGCGCCATTCCAACCGTCTATCTCTTCCAGAACGGTCAGCCGGTCGATGGTTTCCAGGGCCCGCAGCCGGAAGAGGCGATCCGCGCCCTGCTCGACAAAGTGCTGCCGCGCGAAGAAGAACTAAAAGCGCAGCAGGCGATGGAACTGATGCAGGCAGGCAACCACGCGGAGGCGCTGCCGCTGCTGAAAGAGGCGTGGCAGCTCTCTAACCAGCAGAGCGAAATCGGCTTCCTGCTGGCGGAAACGCTGATTGTGTTAAACCGTGCCGACGAAGCGGAAGCGGTGCTGAAAGTGGTGCCATTGCAGGATCAGGACACCCGCTATCAGGGGCTGATCGCGCAGATCGATCTATTGCGCAAAGCGGCCGATACGCCGGAAATCCAGCAACTGCAACAGCAGGTTGCCGATAATCCGGAGGATGCGGCGCTGGCAACCCAACTGGCGTTGCAACTGCATCAGGTCGGACGCAACGAAGAGGCGCTGGAGCTGCTGTTTAACCACCTGCGTAAAGATCTGGGTGCGGCTAACGGCGACGCGCGCAAAACGCTGCAAGAGATCCTCGCCGCGCTCGGCACCGGCGATGCGCTGGCGTCGAAATACCGTCGTCAGCTCTACTCTCTGCTTTACTGATCACCCTGCTAAATTTGGCGATCGGGCTGCTTTCGTCGCCAATTCGGGCTAAGATGGCATCAAATTAAACAGGAGGTTTTTTTGATGCCAATCGTCATTATCGTTCTTATCGTCGTCGCGCTGGTTATTGTCTTTTCCGGTGTAAAAATTGTCCCCCAGGGCTTCCAGTGGACCGTGGAACGCTTTGGCCGCTTTACCCGCACACTGCAACCGGGTCTTAGCCTTGTCGTGCCGTTTATGGATCGCATTGGTCGCAAGATCAATATGATGGAGCAGGTGCTCGACATCCCTTCCCAGGAGATCATCTCCAAAGATAACGCCAACGTCACCATTGACGCCGTCTGCTTTATTCAGGTTATCGACGCGCCGCGCGCCGCCTATGAGGTGAGCAATCTGGAGCTGGCGATCGTCAACCTGACCATGACCAACATCCGTACCGTGCTCGGCTCAATGGAGCTGGACGAGATGCTCTCCCAGCGTGACAGCATCAACACCCGCCTGCTGCACATTGTCGATGAAGCCACCAACCCGTGGGGCATCAAGGTAACGCGTATTGAGATCCGCGATGTGCGCCCGCCGGCGGAGCTGGTCTCCTCAATGAATGCGCAGATGAAAGCGGAGCGTACTAAACGTGCCTACATCCTTGAAGCCGAAGGGATCCGCCAGGCGGAGATCCTGAAAGCCGAAGGGGATAAACAGTCGCAGATCCTGAAAGCTGAAGGTGAACGTCAGTCTGCCTTCCTGCAGGCAGAAGCGCGTGAGCGTTCGGCGGAAGCGGAAGCCCGCGCCACGCAGATGGTTTCTGAAGCGATCGCCTCCGGCGATATCCAGGCGGTGAACTACTTTGTGGCGCAGAAATATACCGAAGCGCTGCAGCAGATTGGCTCCGCCAACAACAGCAAAGTGGTGATGATGCCGCTGGATGCCAGCAGCCTGCTGGGTGCCATCGGCGGTATTGCAGAGCTGGTGAAAGATAGCGCCAACGAGCGTAAAAAATGATCGCCGAACTGCTGCTTGAACATACCTACCTCGCCTGGCTAACGCTGGGTGGGCTGCTGCTCGCCGCCGAAATGCTCGGCGGCAACGGCTATCTGTTATGGAGCGGCATTGCGGCCGTCGCCACCGGTTTGCTGGCGTGGGTCATCCCGTTTAGCTGGGAGTGGCAGGGGGTGCTGTTTGCCCTGCTGACGCTGCTGGCCGCCTGGCTCTGGTGGCTGTGGTTGTCAAAACGCGTAAAACAGCAAAACCCCGCCGACGCCTCGCTTAACCTGCGCGGGCAACAGCTGCTCGGTCGCCGTTTCACGCTCGATAATGCGCTGGTCAACAGTCGCGGACATATGCGCGTGGGCGACAGCTCATGGCCGGTCTGCGCCGATGCCGATCTCGCCGCCGGTACGCGCGTCGAGGTCATCGCCATTGAAGGTATTACGCTGCGTATCACTCCCGTAAGCGACTAACTTAACCCAAGGATCCCGGCTATGGGCCCGCAAAAACAGCTCGCGCTGGGCATCCTGCTCGCGCTTGGCGCCAGCGCATCCGCGCTGGCCTCTTCCGATATTGATGATTGCACATGGGGCAGCCCCGGCTGCTACCTCTCCACGCCGCCGGTTATCGCTATCCATACCGATACCCGCGACAACCTGCTGCGCCTGCTGGGCGACAGCAAAGGCCTCTATCCGCTGCGCCAGCCGATGCCGGCAGATGTTACCCGCAGCCGCAACGTGTACTTCGGCGTGCATCATGATGACGCGCCGCCTGCCGCTGCGACAGAAGCCTCAACGCTTGCCGCCACGCTGCGCCAGCAGATGAATGCGCTGGGCGTCGCGAGCGACAACACGCTGCCGCCCGCCCTGCTGCGCCTGCTTGCCGACGGCAATGACGCGCAAACCGCAACAGCGGTTGATGACGTGGGCAACGACGGTGAAACCCGCTTTGTCTCACAAAACAACGCGACGCTTTCAGCCTTCTTCGCCGCCCTGCTTGAGGATAAATCCCTGACCGCGCCGCAGCGCCAGGCGCTGGCGACCGCGCGTATCGCGGCTAATGAATCTTCGCAGAGTATAGAGGCGATCAGCGCCCTCTCCTTCCCGGAGAATTCAGCGGCGGCGGGTTTTCGTACCTATCTTCAGGCCGCCAATAGCTTCTATGCCGGTGATCATGCCGCCGCCGAGCCGCTTTTCACTTCGCTGACAAAGAGCACGCAGCCGTGGCTTGCCGAGACGGCGAGTTACATGCTGATGCGTAATGCGCTCAACGCCAGCAGCGAAAACGCCAACGGTGAATATGGCGATTTTGACGTTGCGAAAATTGATAAGCCCCACGCTGAGCAGGCGCGAAGCGCGGCGGAAAGTTACCTCAAGCAGTGGCCGCAGGGGCGCTATGCCGCCTCGACCCAGGGGATGCTGCGCCGTATTGACTGGTATCTTCAGCAGTGGGACAGCCTCGCGGTGCGCTATGAAAACGCGCTCTCTGCCTCCACCAGCGGCGATGCGCTGGTGACGCTGATCAATGAGAGCGACAACAAGCTGCTGAGTAAGGATGTTAGCTGGGGAGGCGATGCGTTTGTCAGCGCGCCGAATGCTTCGCTGATGACCTTTATTGCCGCCCTGCGCTGGATGCGCGAATCGCCCTGCCGGGAAAATATGCCCTGTATCGATAACGCCTGGCTTGAGAGCCATAAAGCGGAGTTCGACAACAACCAGCGCGGCGCCTTATGGAACTACCTTCGTCTGCAACTGGCTTACAGCTCGCAGGATTACGCCACGGTGGTCAGCGGTATCACCCCGGCAAAAGCGCTGGCGGAGCATGACGTTCTCGCCTTCAGCGAACAGGTGCTGTATGGCGATGCGCTGATGGCGCAAAAAGCCTGGCCCGAGGCGCAAAGCCACTGGCTGCGCCTGCTCGATTTAAGCCGTGACGTCGAACAACAGCAGTTGTTACAGGCCAAACTGGCGGCCACGCTGGTGGCGAGTGAGAAGGTCGATGAGATCTTCGCAGCGAAGAGCCGGGTCACAAACCTGCGCTTTCGCTCGCTGGTGCTGAAAACCAAAGCCTCGCGCCCGCTGCTGCTTGCGCAGGCACAACACGGGCCGAACAGCGAAGAGCGCACGATCGCCCTGCACACCTTGCTGATGCGCGATTTGACCGCCGGAAACTACGCCGACTGGTTACAGGATAAAAAGCTGATTGCCGCCATTACGCCGCCGGTAAAAGATGAGGCGTTCTCGGATGTCGATCTGAACGTCTTTAACTGGCAAGGCAGCGATGAGGCGAGCCGCTACAGCTGTGCCGCGCTGGATAAGACCGTCACTATGCTGAGCAAAACGCCAACGGATGGGCATGCGCTGAACTGCCTCGGCGAATTCTTCCGCACTACGCAGGCGAGGGTCTCGCTGGGCGCCGATCGCGGCGGCAATGATGCCCTTGACGATGCCACCACAATGAAAGCGCTGCCCGGCGTGCCGCAGCGGCTGGCCGCCTATCAGCAGGTAATTAACGACCCGAAAGCGGAGCCGGAAGATAAGAGCTATGCCCTCTACCGTGCAGTGATGTGTTATGCCCCCTCAGGCTATAACGATTGCGGCGGCGAGGACGTGGAGAAATCGGTGCGTAAAGCCTGGTTCCAGCAACTGAAGAGCCGTTACCCCGGAAGCGTATGGGCCAACGAACTCCGTTACTACTGGTAATTGCGCTTGCGGCCCTGCTCGCTTCATTAAGCCCGGCAAAGGGGCAGGAGCGAGCGTTCTGGCTCTGGTCCGGCGTGCGCCCCGGCGAGGCGTTGCGCCAGGCCGACGTGGTCTATCTTCACCAGGGCGAGGTAGTGATCCACGGCGGTAAAGCGGTGTTTGAGCGCAAAGGGCTGCCCGTTAACCGGCTGGTCTTTCCGCGCATCTGGTTGACGGTGCGCTTTGCCACTCTCGACGTGCCGGATACGGTGCTGCAGCGCCTGAACAGCCTGCTGGCGCGCTGGCAGGCGGCGGGAAACGAGGTTATTGGCTTGCAGATTGATTTCGATGCCGCCACCTGGCGGCTCGATGAGTACGCCCGCTTTCTGCAACGGCTGCGGCACACGCTGCCCGCGCACTATGCGCTGGGGGTAACCGGCCTGCTGGACTGGGCGAAAACCGGCAGCGTGGCCACGCTGAATGCCTTGCCGGTGGATGAACTGGTGGTACAGAGCTATCAGGGACGCCGTACGGTGGCGAATTTTACCGATTATCTGCCGGCGCTCGCTGGCCTGCGCATTCCCTTCAAACTGGGCGTCGTGGCGGGCGGGATTTGCGAAGAGCAAGAGATTGCGAAGCTTGCCGCCTCGCGCTGGTATCGCGGCACAGTGACCTTTCTGCTTAACCCTTCGCGCGGTGATGACAGCAGCCAGAAAGGTTGTCCATAATCGGGCAGTCCGCACCCTCGTCGCCGGGGCAGGCTTCCGCCAGCGTCAACAACTGGGTGCGCATCGCCTGCAATTCGCTGATATGGCGCTCAATCTCGGCCACTTTCTGTAACGTACGGGCTTTCACATCGGCGCTGTGGCGCGCGGGATCGTTAAACAGATTAACCAATTCGCCGCACTCTTCGAGATTAAATCCCACCTGACGCGCCTGGCGCAGCAGCGTCAGCTCATTGAGATGCTGCTGGTTGTAGCTGCGATAGCCGTTTTCCCCGCGCAAAGGCGGCGTCACCAGCCCCTTCTGCTCATAAAAACGGATCGCTTTACTGGTTAAACCGGTCTTTTTTGCCACATCGCTGATATTCATCATCTTCCCCATCATTTACGCAGACTCAGAGGGCGGCAAATAGTGCGACGCCTGTTATGAGGCCGGGAAATAATATTAATCCTTACGATATCGCAAAACAAATATATGCATGTGGTAAATATTTCTATTTGCTCATTTGCCGCTTCGCTATACCATAGCGCGGGATTTTCAAATAATGATAAAAGTTCGACACACAGGAGTTGTTTATGAGTGATATGGCTTTTTGCCGCGGTTGCGGAAAGGAGATACATAAAGAAGCGGTGGCATGCCCGAGCTGCGGTGCGCCACAGAGCACCGCTGGCAAGAAAAGCCGCATCTCCGCTGCGCTGTTCGCCTTCTTCCTTGGCGGCTTCGGCGCGCACAAATTCTATTTAGGTAAACCGGGACAGGGCATTCTTTATCTGCTGTTCTTCTGGACCTGTATTCCGGCAATCATCTCCTTTATCGAATTTATTATTTACCTGTGTAATTCCGACGAAGAATTCGCGCGTAAATATGGCTGAGTATTAACCGCCAAATGATGCCAGACCCCGCTCAATGCGGGGTTTTTTATTTCTGGCGGCGTTTTTTACCGTGTGAGCTATTTTGTGCCGCCCTGAACTTGACCTTCCCCTCGCGGGAAGGTTTAAGCTTATTGCGTGTTATCAAACGTCTCATCCCTGAGGAGAACGCGTATGTCTCAAACCATAGAGCTAAACCTGGATGGCCTCACCTGCGGCCATTGCGTTAAACGAGTGAAAGAGAGCCTGGAAAAACGCCCCGACGTTGAGGCGGCCGAAGTCACTATCGAGCATGCCCAAGTGACGGGCAGCGCCAGCGCCGAAGCGCTTATCGCGACTGTCGAAGAGGCCGGATACGGCGCGAGCGTCAGCCACCCAAAGGCTAAACCGCTGGCAGAGTCATCACTCCCGTCGGAAGCACTGACAGCGGCCACTCCAGAGCTTCCGGCAGCACACGATCTTGATGACAGCCAGCAGCTGTTGATCAACGGTATGAGCTGCGCCAGTTGTGTCTCCCGGGTACAAAAAGCCTTACAGGCGGTTCCGGGCGTCACGCAGGCACGGGTAAACCTGGCGGAGCGCACTGCGCTGGTGATGGGCAGCGCGCCCGCCGCAGAATTGGTCAGCGCCGTCGAACAGGCGGGCTACGGCGCGGAAGCGATTGAAGATGATATTAAGCGTCGCGAGCGCCAGCAGGAGACGGCGCTCGCTACCCTGAAGCGCTTTCGCTGGCAGGCGATTGTCGCCCTGCTGGTCGGCGTGCCGATTATGCTGTGGGGAATGATCGGCGACAATATGATGGTTACCGAGGCTAACCGCTCGCTGTGGCTCGGCATTGGCGTGCTCACGCTGGCAGTGATGGTGTTTGCCGGTGGGCACTTCTACACCAGCGCGTGGAAAAGCCTGCGTAACGGCACCGCGACGATGGACACGCTGGTTGCCCTTGGTACCGGCGCGGCCTGGCTCTACTCGATGAGCGTCAATATCTGGCCGCAGTGGTTTCCGATGGAAGCCCGCCACCTCTATTACGAAGCCAGTGCGATGATTATCGGTCTGATTAACCTCGGCCATATGCTGGAAGCGCGCGCTCGCCAGCGCTCGTCAAAAGCGCTGGAGCGGCTGCTCGATTTAACCCCGCCAACGGCGCGGGTGGTCACCCCTGAGGGCGAAAAAAACCTCCCGCTGGCCGAAGTGCAGCCAGGCATGACGCTGCGCCTGACCACCGGCGATCGCGTGCCGGTGGATGGCGAGATCCGCGACGGCGAGGGGTGGTTTGATGAAGCAATGCTGACCGGCGAGCCGGTGCCGCAGCAAAAAGGTGCGGGCGAGACGATCCACGCCGGCACCGTGGTGCAGGATGGCAGCGTCCTCTTTACCGCCAGCGCCGTGGGCAGCCACACCACGCTGTCGCGCATTATCCGCATGGTGCGCCAGGCACAGAGCAGTAAACCGGAGATTGGCCAGCTTGCTGACCGCATTTCAGCGGTGTTCGTTCCGGTGGTCGTCGCCATCGCCCTGCTGAGCGGCGCCATCTGGTACCTCTTCGGCCCGGCCCCGCAGATTGTCTATACGCTGGTGATCGCCACCACGGTGCTGATTATCGCCTGCCCCTGCGCCCTCGGGCTGGCGACGCCGATGTCGATTATCTCCGGCGTCGGGCGTGCGGCGGAGTTTGGCGTGCTGGTGCGCGATGCCGATGCGCTGCAACGCGCCAGCACCCTCGATACGCTGGTGTTTGATAAAACCGGCACCCTGACGCGCGGCAAACCGGAAGTAGTGAGCATCACCGCGCTGGAGGGGGATGAAACGAGCGCCCTGCGCCTGGCAGCAGCGCTTGAGCAGGGCTCCAGCCACCCGCTGGCGCACGCGATTGTGGAAAAAGCCGCAAGTGATGCGCTGCCGGAAGTGAAGCAGTTCCGCACCCTGCGCGGGCTGGGGGTCAGCGGCGAGATTGACGGGCAGCGCGTGCTGCTCGGCAACCAGGCGCTGCTGGCGGAACAGCAGATCGATACGCGCGCGCTGGATGAGGAGATCGCCGCGCATGCCAGCCGTGGCGCGACGCCAGTGCTGCTGGCAGTAGAGGGCAAAGCGCGGGCGCTGTTCGCCATTCGCGATCCGCTGCGTGACGACAGCGTGCAGGCACTACAACGCCTGCACCGCGCCGGTTACCGGCTGGTGATGCTGACCGGCGATAACCCGACGACGGCAAATGCGATTGCCAAAGAGGCGGGCATCGATGAGGTGATTGCCGGAGTATTGCCGGATGGCAAAGCCGAGGCGATCAAACAGCTCCAGCAGCAGGGTCGCCAGGTGGCGATGATTGGTGATGGCATCAACGATGCTCCGGCGCTGGCGCAGGCCGATGTCGGTATTGCGATGGGCGGCGGCAGCGATGTGGCGATTGAAACGGCGGCCATTACGCTGATGCGCCATAGCCTGATGGGTGTGGCCGATGCGCTGGCAATTGCCAACGCCACACTGCGCAATATGAAGCAGAACCTGCTCGGCGCGTTTATCTATAACTCGCTTGGCATCCCGATTGCCGCCGGGATTCTCTGGCCGCTGACCGGCACACTGCTCAACCCGGTGGTAGCCGGAGCAGCAATGGCGCTCTCCTCAATTACCGTGGTGAGTAACGCCAACCGGCTGCTGCGCTTTACCCCGCGCGACTAAGCCCCCGCCCCGCCGCTACCTGTGGCGGGGTTTACACCCTCCCGCTTCGCGCGTTAGCATGCCTTTTTACTCTCAGGAAGCGCGTATGAGCCTGTTTCAACGATTGAAAGCTTTTCTTCTCGCGCTTCGTCAGCGCCGCTACCCCTGGCCTGCATTAGACGTTGAGTTGCCCGGTGACCGGCACCTTCACCTGGTCGGAAGCATTCATATGGGCACCCACGGCATGGCGCCGCTGCCCGCCGCGCTGCTGCAAAAGGTGCGCGAGGCCGATGCGCTGATTGTCGAGGCGGATATCGCCGGTTCCGACTCGCCGTTTGCTAACCTTCCTGACGCCGACCCGCTCGACACCCGCCTCAGCCCGGCGCTGCTCGCTTCGTTAGGGAGCACGCTGGAGAGCCTGTCGTTAAGCCGTGCGGCATTTGAGACGCGCCCGGCCTGGCACATCGCGCTGGTGTTACAGGCAACGCAGGCGCAGCGGCTCGGGCTGCGTTCCGACTACGGCATCGACTACCAGCTGCTACAAGCCGCACAGCGTTTTAACGTGGCGATCATGGAACTGGAGGGCACCACCAGCCAGCTCGATATTTTGCGCCAGCTGCCGGACGACGGTAGCGAACTGTTGCAGGACACCCTCACCCACTGGCATGAGAATGCGCGCCTGTTACAGGTGATGATGAGCTGGTGGCTGGAGAGCCCGCCGCGTGATGAAAACCTGAGTATTCCCTCAACCTTCAGCCAGCCGCTGCACGATGTGCTGATGCATCAGCGTAACCGCGCATGGTGCGACTATCTGTTCCGCCTGCCGCCGGGGCGCTATGTGGTGGCCGCAGGCGCGCTGCATCTCTATGGCGACGGCAATCTTCCCTCGCTGTTAGCGGAAAAAATGGCCCATTAGCGCAAGATGCTACTATTTTCCCGGGTGGAAGCAGGCGTATGCTTACGGCGTGAAAACGCTTGATAAGAAGGATTATTATGACGCCCGCCGTAAAGTTACTGGAAAAAAATGGCATCGCTTTTCAACTCCACAGCTACGATCACGACCCTAACGAGACCAACTTCGGCGATGAAGTGGTGCGCAAGCTGGGGCTGGATGCCGACAGGGTTTATAAAACGTTGCTGGTGGCGGTCAACGGCGATATGAAGCAGCTGGCCGTGGCGGTGACGCCGGTGGCCGGGATGCTCGATTTGAAAAAGGTCGCCAAAGCGCTGGGCGCGAAAAAAGTCGATATGGCGGATCCAATGGTGGCGCAGCGCACCACCGGCTATCTGGTGGGCGGCATCAGCCCGCTCGGGCAGAAAAAACGCCTGCCGACGCTGATCGATGCGCCCGCACAAACCTTCGACACTATCTATATCTCTGGCGGTAAGCGCGGGCTGGATATTGAACTGGCGGCGAGCGATCTGGCGAAACTGCTGAGTGCACAATTTGCCGATATCGCCCGCCGCGAGTGAGGCGTTACTGCCAGCTCACTTCGCCTTTCGGTTCGTAAGCATTCACATCCAGCGGTGAGTTGTTCTGGATGAACTCTTTCAGCACTTCAGCGTCGATAAAGCCGGTGTTCACGTACCCGGCTTTATCATCCAGCCGCGGATAACCATCACCGCCGGTGGCGTTGAAGCTCAGGGTCGCCAGACGGTAGCTTTTCGCCTCATCCAGCGGTTCGCCTTTGATCTTCACGTCGCTCAGCTGGCCGCCTTTCGCTACAAAACTGACGTTGGCAAACTGCGGGTAGGCGCCGGAATCGGGCTTCATCTGCGCTACTGCTGTCAGGTAATCCAGCAGCTCTTTACCCGTAAGATTGATGTAGGCGACGGTGTTACCAAACGGCTGCACTTTCAGCACATCTTTATAGGTGATATCGCCCGCTTCAATGCTGTCGCGAATGCCGCCGCCGCTCATCACCGCCAGATCCGCGCTGGTGCGCGCCATCTGCGCCGCAAGCAGTACCCGCGCCAGGTTGGTCTGCACAAAGCGCACTTTGCTGCGATCCCCCTCAAGGCGGCCCGTCGTACTACCAATCTTCACGCCCAACTGCGCTTTGCCTTTGTTCTGGAACGGCGTCAGCAGCGAGAGCATCTGCGCGTTTTCGGCAATTTCCGGGGTGTAGAGCACGCGTTCACTCTTGCCGTTGTCGTAGGTCACTTTCTTCTTCAGGTTGACCGGGATGAGCTGGTAGCGCACCAGTTTCATCTCGCCGTTACGGAACTGGAAATCCGCGCGACCAACGTATTTACCCCATTCATGGGCCTGCACAATCCAGGTGCCGTTTTGCTGATCAGGTGCGCACGGTGTGCCGGGCACATAATCGGCCTGTTTTTTATTCTCCGAGGCCATGCAGACCGGATCCTGTGAGTGACCACCCACAATCAGCGCCAGCGCCCCTTTCGGCAGGCTGCGCGCCATTTCGACGTCGCCCGGCGCGTTGGAGCCATGCTCGCCGTTGTCGTAATGGCCCATATGGGTGGTGGCGATAATCACATCCGGTTTTTCATTTTGATTCAGTTCATCAATGACCAGCTTCGCTTCGGCGGCCGGTTGGCGGAACTCGATATCAGTGAAGTACTCCGGGTTGCCGATTTTGGCCGTGTCGTCGGTGGTCAGGCCGATCACGGCAATTTTCAGCCCTTCACGGTTGAAGATCATCCATGGTTTGAAGAGGCGCTGATTGGTGCTCTTCTGGTAGATATTGGCGGAGAGGAAGGGGAACTTCGCCCACTTCTCCTGCTGGCGCAGGACGCTCATCGGATTGTCGAACTCGTGGTTGCCGACCGCCATTGCGTCATAACCAATAAGGTTCATGCCGCGGAAATCGGGCTCGGCATCCTGCAAATCGGACTCCGGGACGCCGGTATTGATGTCACCGCCTGAAAGCAGCAGCACGCTGCCGCCCTGCGCCGCCACCTCTTTGCGAATGCCGTCCACCAGCGTCTTCTGCGCCGAGAGGCCATATTCGCCATACTCGCTGCGCCAGAAGTGGCCGTGGTGATCGTTCGTGTGCAGGATGGTGATGTTATAGGTTTTATCCTGCTCGTAAGCCTGCGCCGGCAGGCTTAATGCGCCCATCGCCGCCAGCAGGCTCACCGTAATACTCTTCTTTAACACGCTCATGCTTCTCTCCCTGACCCCATTGGTGAAAGGAGAAAATACAGCGCTCGTCAATAATAGACAAATAAGTTCTGGTGACTCTGCCAGGCAGCGTTTGTTACGCGTCACTTTTTATTTCCTGCCTGCCCCTTCATTCTGCGTAAGCGTGCTGCAAGCCCAATCTTGCGGACGCGCGAGCACAACAAGCGTAGCGATGCGCGGTTGCATTGCATGACCAGGCAGAAAGCGCATCTTCCCCTGTTTACACAGGATGATCACCATATTCGCTCACCATCACGCTGACTTCCCTGCCTTTCTGCCCGGGGAAAGCCCTGGTTTTCTCTGCCGTTTATCCTTTAAAACGGCGTTAGCGCCCTTAGTTATGTAATGGCAGAGCCGGTTGGCGATTTTTTTCATCCAAATTGCTGTTTTCTTCATAATTCAACAATTATTAACAAACGCAGCCGGCAAAATTGTCATAAACTGTTACTTAGCTATCGGTCGACGACCGTGGGATCCACGCATCAACGAAAGGAGACGGAATGCATCACGCCACACCGCTTATTACCACCATTGTCGGCGGGCTTGTGCTCGCTTTTATCCTCGGCATGATTGCCAACAAACTGCGCATTTCCCCTCTGGTGGGCTACTTATTAGCGGGCGTGTTATCGGGGCCGTTTACGCCGGGTTTTGTGGCGGACACCAAACTGGCACCCGAACTGGCGGAGCTGGGCGTGATACTGCTGATGTTCGGCGTCGGCCTGCACTTCTCCCTGAAGGATTTGATGGCGGTAAAGGCCATCGCCATTCCCGGCGCGATCGCACAGATAGCCGTGGCGACGCTGCTGGGTATGGCGCTCTCTGCCGGGCTTGGCTGGTCGCTGATGACCGGCATCGTCTTTGGTCTCTGTCTCTCAACCGCCAGTACCGTGGTGCTGCTGCGCGCCCTTGAGGAGCGACAGCTGGTGGATAGCCAGCGCGGGCAGATTGCTATCGGCTGGCTGATCGTTGAAGACCTGGTGATGGTGTTAACGCTGGTGCTGCTGCCAGCGGTGGCGGGCATGATGGAAAAAGGCGATGTCGGCCTTGCCTCGCTGGCGGTGGATATGGGTATCACCATCGGTAAAGTGGTGGCCTTTATCGCCATTATGATGCTGGTCGGTCGCCGCCTGGTACCGTGGATCATGGCGCGCAGCGCCGCGACCGGATCCCGCGAGCTGTTTACCCTTTCGGTGCTGGCGCTGGCGCTCGGCATCGCCTTCGGCGCGGTTGAGCTGTTTGATGTCTCCTTCGCCCTCGGTGCCTTCTTCGCCGGCATGGTGCTTAATGAGTCCGAGCTGAGCCACCGTGCGGCCCACGACACGCTGCCGCTACGCGATGCCTTTGCGGTGCTCTTCTTCGTCTCCGTCGGCATGCTGTTCGATCCGATGATCCTTGTCGATCAGCCGCTGGCGGTGCTGGCAACGCTGGCAATTATTGTCTTTGGTAAATCGGCGGCGGCTTTTCTGCTGGTGCGCATGTTTGGCCACTCGCCGCGTACCGCATTAACCATCGCCGCCAGCCTCGCGCAGATTGGTGAGTTCGCCTTTATTCTTGCAGGGCTGGGGATGGCGCTGGATCTGCTGCCGCAGGAGGGGCAAAACCTGGTGCTGGCAGGGGCGATCCTGTCGATTATGCTCAACCCAATCCTCTTTACGATCCTCGAGAAGTATCTCGATAAGACCGAGACGCTGGAGGAGCAGACGCTGGAAGAGGCGACGGAAGATGAGAAGCAGATCCCGGTTGATATCTGCAACCATGCGCTGCTGGTCGGCTTTGGCCGCGTCGGCAGCCTGCTCGGCGAGAAGCTGATTGCCCAGGGCATTCCGCTGGTGGTGATTGAAACTTCCCGCACGCGGGTGGATGAGCTGCGCGAGCGCGGTGTCCGCGCGGTGCTGGGCAACGCGGCGAATGAAGAGATTATGAATCTGGCGCATCTGGATTGCGCCCGCTGGCTGCTGTTGACCATTCCGAACGGCTATGAAGCGGGTGAGATTGTCGCCACCGCGCGCGAGAAGTGCCCGAACATTGAGATTATCGCCCGCGCCCATTATGACGATGAGGTGGATTACATCAGCGAACGCGGTGCAAACCAGGTGGTGATGGGTGAGCGCGAGATTGCCAACACGATGTTGAATATTTTGGCGAATACGCCAGCGGGAAATGAAGCCGCTGAAACCGCGTAGGCCGGATAAGTGTGCAACGCGCCATCCGTCAATGGGGTTTTCATATGGCTCTGGTGGTATTATTCCGTTCACCAGGCGTGGGGGAGTTTCATTGACCTCTTATGCGGTGAACGGGATAAGGGAAGCGGCCGCGCTCCCCTTATCAATCCCCGCGGCCCCGCGAGGAAATCGGTGCTGCGCACTGCGCTCACCTCCCGCGTGCCCGACTGCGGCCGGCTCGACTCGACATCCTGTCTCGGTTCGCCTCTGTCCGCCATCCATGGCGTCCAGACCTTGTCATTCACGCTTCGGTTCGCCGATTTCAGCGGAGACACAACACCCCCGCTGTCATATTAGAGATAAAAGCAAAGTCGGTATCGCTGATAGATTGCCGGATGGCGCTAGCGCTTATCCGGCCTACGCCGTTTCAGCGGGCTCCGTTTTTGTAGGCCGGATAAGGCGAAGCCGCCATCCGGCAATCGGTGCCGCGGAGAGAATGCCGGATGGCGCGTAACCGCTTATCCGGCCTACGCCGTTTCAGCAGATTCGTTACTGGCCTTATCCTTACCGCTCCCAGTACGCCTCTTCGAGGCTATCTTCCCGCTCCGGCAGGCCGCGGGTTAAGCGCGGGGAGTGCTGGTTCAGCACCTGGTAACTGACGCGGTTCGCGTATTTGCAAACCTGCGCCAGCGACGAGTAGGTCAGCCAGCTGAAGTTATGCTTACTGGAATTTGGCACGTTATTACGGTGATAGTTATTAGCAGTAATATCATGCAGCAGCGCCGCCAGCGCGCCATCGCCTGCGCCGTTAGTGTTCATGATCTTCTCCGGCCCGCCCATATAGGGGGCGATATGGGAGTAGATGCGCAGCGGATGCTCGCAATCCTTATGGCGGATCGCACGGCTAAACTCATACTGGTTAAATTCGGCAATCGCGCCCGGCAGCAGCGGGTGCTGGGTTTTGCGCTTCGCCTCATCTTCGGTAAAGCCCGCCATATATAAGCCGACCGGCCCGGCGGTGCAGAGCACCAGATCGACCCAGTCCAGCGCTTTATCCGCCGCCATCAGCGGATCGCTCTCACCGGTCAGGGCGTGCCCCTCTTCTTCATTCATCGCCAGAATCGAGACGTTCTCTTTAAGGAAGTCGCGCCACCACGGCACGTTATCAGCGATAACGTATTTGGTACCCAGCGTCAGCACCACCGGCACATTGTGCTTTTTGGCATAGGCCACCGCCTGCATGGTCGCCTCCGGCATCGGCTCGCCGGGCTTACAGCGCACTAAATAGGAGGAGAGCACAAGCGCGGAGGCGCCAGCAATCACCTCTTCAGGAATACTTTCCGGGCGCAGCTGGTTCATATGACCGGGGCTGATGGCGAAGGTGCGCTCACCGCTGTCGCTGACCAGCGTAAAGCAGCGGCCAATTGCACCTTCAACGCCCTGCAGGTAGTTAAGATCGGTACGGCTGGAGGTGTTGCAGAGGTAACGGTAAGCGTAACCGCCGATTTGCACGTTGTCACACATCACGCCCAGCAGCACCGAGCGGTCATCGGCCAACACCGAGTAGTTGTGCAGGGTGTTGCCAATGGTGCCGCCGGCAAACTGGTGGGTAATCAGGTTATTGCTCACCAGTTCCTGATAGAGCGCTTCGGCGACATCATCGGCGATCACGAGCGAATGGCCCGCACTGAGGCCGAAACGTGCGATAAACGCATCATCCACTTTCGCTTCGATATCCACCAGCGTCTGGTCGATGCCGACCACCCAGCTGGTGCCGGTTTCGCTCTCAGGCTGGATTTGCTGCAATAAGGGGTCGCGGGCGTTGACGGGGAAATAGTGTTTGGACTTACGTTTACCGGGAAATTTCATCTTTGTGCTACGTGCAATACATTCGGGCCGTGCATGGTATCACACTCGGCCCGCGCAGCGATCAGCGATATTTGGCCGTTAAGTTGACCATCATCTCAATATGTTCCGGTGAATCATTCAGCGCAGGAATGTATTCATACTTTTCGCCCCCGGCTTCGAGGAAGAACTCGCGGTTCTGCACGGCGATCTCCTCCAGCGTCTCCAGGCAGTCGGCGGCAAAGCCCGGTGACATCACCTGAATGTGTTTCACGCCCTTCTCACCGAGCATTTTCAGCGTCTCATCGGTGTAAGGCGTCAGCCACGGCTCGCGGCCAAAGCGCGACTGGAAGGTCATCATCACCTTCTCCGGCGGCAGGTCGAGAGCGGAAACCAGCTCACGGGTGGTATCGCGGCAGCGCTGCGGGTAGTCATCCCCCTGCGAGGCGTAACGCTGCGGAATACCGTGGTAGGAGAGCAGGAGCAGATCCGGTTCGCCATGTTGCGCAAATGAGGCGCGCACGCTGTTCGCTAACGCCGCGATGTAGTCTGCGTTATCAGCGTAGTCGCGAATAAAGGAGATGCCGGGGATAAAACGTTTTTTGCCGAGAATACGCGCCAGCTCATCCCAGACGGCCGCAACCGTCGAGCAGGAGTATTGCGGGTAGAGCGTGAGCACAACGATATGTTCGACGCCCTGCGCCATCAGCGCCTCGACTGCGCTCTCCAGCGACGGTGAACCGTAGCTCATGCCGAGCGCAACAGGCACATCCGGCAAGCGAGCGGCTAACGCCTTTTCCTGCCTGCGGCTGTAGACCATTAATGGTGAGCCCTCTTCCATCCAGACGGATTTATAGAGTTTCGCCACGCGGGGAGAACGAATAGGCAGGATCACGCCGCGTAACAGCGGCCACCACAGCAAGCGGGGCGTATCGACCACGCGTCTGTCGCTTAAGAACTGCCGCAGATACCGTTTAACGGCCTGGGGGGTGGGTGCATCGGGGGTGCCGAGATTGGCCAACAAAATGCCCGTTTTTGCCTGACTCATTCGCGCCTCTTAACCATTTAACTGGTTGATTATTGTAGCCGAAAAGCAGGTAAACGGAACCAATTGCTGTGATTGATAGTTTCCCCCGGCATATAGCCGGGGGAAATGGAAATTACCCGAGGATTTTTTCCAGTTCAGCGCGCACGTCGCTAACCGCTTTGGTGCCGTCAACTTTAACGTACTGGGTGTTACCCGCTTCCGCTTCTTTCTGATAGTAACCAATCAGCGGAGCCGTCAGCTGATGGTATTCGACCAGGCGCTTACGCACGGTCTCTTCCTGATCGTCTTTACGGGTGGTCAGTTCATCGCCGGTCACATCATCTTTCCCTTCCTCTTTCGGCGGGTTGTATTTGATGTGGTAAACGCGGCCAGAAGCGGCGTGAACGCGACGACCGACGATGCGATCGACAATCAGCTCGTCCGGTACGGCGAATTCCAGCACGAAATCGACGTTGATGCCGGCTTCTTTCATCGCATCCGCCTGCGGAATGGTGCGCGGGAAACCGTCCAGCAGGAAGCCGTTGCGGCAATCTTCCTGGGCGATACGCTCTTTCACCAGCGCAATAACCAGTTCGTCGGTGACCAGCTTGCCGGCGTCCATGATATCTTTCGCCTGTTTACCCAGCTCGCTGCCGGATTTTACTGCGGCACGCAGCATGTCACCCGTAGAGATTTGCGGAATACCGTATTTCTCCATGATGAACTGCGCCTGAGTTCCTTTACCTGCGCCCGGAGCGCCCAGCAGAATAATACGCATTGCGAAAATCCCCTCAAATGTTGGTTCAATTTTTCAAAAGCGCTAAAAGATACCATCAAGAGGAGGCAGGCTCAAGAAAGGCGCGGACGCTGAAACGGTAATGCTACCTTTTTCTTAAACGGCAAAAGCGGGAATAAAAAAGGGAGGCGCGGTGGCCTCCCTGGTGTTGCTTATGAAACCAGCAGCTGGTTCATACGGCGAATAAACTGGTTTGGATCTTCCAGCGTACCGCGTTCGGCAAACAGCGCCTGGTCCAGCAGCAGTTCAACCCACTGGTTAAACTGCCCTTCGTCCTGGGTATCCGCCGCGCGTTTCACCAGCGCGTGATCCGGGTTCAGTTCGAAGATGTATTTCACTTCCGGCGCGCTCTGGCCAGCCGCGGCAAACAGCTTCGCCATCTGCGTGCTCATCTCATCAGCATCGGTCACCACAACGGCCGGAGTATCGGTCAGACGGTGAGTCAGACGTACCTCTTTCACGCGCTCGCCAAGCAGGGTTTTCACACGCTCAACAAACGGCTCCAGCGCTTTTTCCGCTTCCTTGGTGGACTCATCCACTTCGTCAGCCAGCTTGTCCAGCGAGGCATCGGCTTTCGCTACAGACTGGAACGGCTTACCGTCGAACTCGGTCAGGTAGCTCATCATCCACTCATCAATGCGGTCGGAAAGCAGCAGCACTTCGATGCCTTTCTTACGCAGCAGCTCAAGGTGCGGGCTGCTCTTCGCCGCGGCGTAGCTGTCGGCGGTGATGAAGTAGATCTTCTCCTGGCCCTCTTTCATGCGCGAGACGTACTCTTCCAGCGACACGGTCTGCGCGGAGGAGTCGTTGTGCGTGGAGGCGAAACGCAGCAGTTTGGCGATGGTTTCCAGGTTGCCGCTGTCTTCGCCGGTCCCCTCTTTCAGCACCAGGCCGAACTGCTGCCAGAAGGTCTGGTATTTTTCCGCGTCATCCTTCGCCAGTTTTTCCAGCATCTGCAACACGCGTTTGGTCAGCGCAGTGCGCAGGCTGCGGGTAACGCTGCTGTCCTGCAGAATTTCACGGGAGACGTTAAGCGGCAGATCGTTGGAGTCCACCAGCCCGCGTACGAAACGCAGGTAGTTCGGCATAAACTGCTCGGCTTCATCCATGATAAAGACGCGCTGCACGTAGAGTTTCAGGCCATGCTTGTGATCGCGGTTCCACATATCCCACGGCGCCTGCGACGGGATATAGAGCAGGCTGGTGTACTCCTGCTTCCCTTCAACGCGGTTATGGCTCCAGATCAGCGGATCGCTGTAATCATGGGAGATATGTTTGTAGAACTCGTTGTACTCGTCATCTTTGATTTCAGACTTGTTACGCGTCCACAGCGCCTGTGCCTTGTTGATCTTCTCCCAGGTGACAACGGTTTCGCCGTCTTTCTCTTCCTGTTTTTCGATCTCAACCGGCAGCGCAATATGGTCGGAGTATTTGCTGATGATGGAGCGCACGCGCCAGTCGTTGAGGAAATCATCTTCCCCTTCGCGCAGATGCAGGGTGATCTCGGTACCGCGATCGGCTTTGGTGATATCAGCAACGGTGTATTCGCCCGCGCCTTCCGATTCCCAGAAGACACCGTTTTCCGCGCTTTCGCCCGCCGCGCGGGTGCGTACGGTCACTTTGTCGGCAACGATAAATGCCGAGTAGAAACCAACGCCGAACTGGCCAATCAGTTGGCTATCTTTCGCCTGATCGGAGCCCATCGATTCGAGGAAGGCTTTGGTGCCGGATTTGGCAATCGTCCCCAGATGGTCAATCACTTCATCGCGGTTCATGCCGATACCGTTATCGGCGATGGTCAGGGTACGTTTCTCTTTGTCGAAGGAGACGCGCACGCGCAGGTCGCCGTCGCCTTCATAGAGATCGGGTTTGGAGAGCGCGCGGAAACGCAGTTTATCCGCCGCATCCGAGGCGTTGGAGATAAGCTCACGCAGGAAGATTTCTTTGTTGGAATAAAGAGAGTGAATCATCAAATGCAGAAGCTGTTTTACTTCTGACTGGAAGCCACGTGTTTCTTGTCCTTTCATTGGGAAAACCTCAACAATGCCATTTACAAGGTGGAAAAAGCGTTGAGGGAGAAGTGGGGATAACGGCGGGGAATTTCAAGCGGAGGCAAAAATTTCTGCCCCCGTCTGGTTAAAAACGAATCTTGTGACGCCCGGCGAGAGAGTGGGAAAGCGTGGTGCCATCCACCATCTCAAGCTCGCCGCCCACCGGCACGCCGTGGGCGATACGGCTGGCTTCCACGCCATATTGCCCGCACAGCTCGGCAATATAGTTAGCGGTCGCCTCCCCTTCCACCGTCGGGTTGGTGGCGAGGATCACCTCCTGAATCTTTTCGGATTCAAGGCGCTGCTCCAGCCGGTCGAGACCGATATCATCCGGCCCGATACCGTCCAGTGGCGACAGGTGCCCCATCAGCACAAAGTAGCGACCGGAAAACTGACCGGTTTGCTCAATGGCGTAGATGTCCGCCGGGCTTTCCACCACACAGATTTGACCGTTTTCCTGACGTCGCGGGTTGGTGCAGATGTTACACACCTCCTGCTCGGTAAAGGTGCGGCAATCCGCGCAGTGACCAATCTCCGACATCGCCCGGGTGAGCGCCTGTGCGAGGCGCATGCCGCCGCTGCGATCCCGCTGCAGCAGCGTAAATGCCATGCGCTGCGCCGACTTCGGGCCAACGCCCGGCAGACAGCGCAACGCTTCCATAAGCTGCGTTAACAGCGGACTGGTTTGCATCAGAACGGCATCTTAAAGCCTGGCGGCAGGGACATACCGGAAGAGACAGAGGCCATCTTCTCTTTCTGCGTCTCTTCAATGCGGCGTGCAGCATCGTTGAATGCAGCGGCGACCAGATCTTCCAGCATCTCTTTGTCGTCTTCGAGCAGGCTCGGATCGATCTCCACGCGACGGCAGTTATGCGCGCCGTTGATGGTCACTTTCACCAGACCCGCGCCTGATTCGCCGGTCACTTCCAGCTGCGCGATCTCTTCCTGCACTTTCTGCATCTTTTCTTGCATCTGCTGGGCCTGTTTCATCAGGTTACCCAGACCGCCTTTTCCAAACATAGGCTTCTCTCTTTAGCTGTGGTGACTCACCAGGTTGATAAGTCACATTCAGGGTTGAAAACGGGAAGTATCGCTCTTCCTGTCAAAGGGGGCGGATACTCTCTTCATCCAGATCCGCATCGAAAAAGCGCTGCAGGGTCTGGATATTGCTATCCGCAATAATCGACTCGCGCGCCTGCGCGAGCTTCTCTTCATAGATGGCCTGACGCCACTCCAGCGGCGTACGCACCGCCGGATTATCATCTTCAATAATAGTCAGTTCAACCGTCGAACCGTGCAATTCGCTAAGCGCCTCGCCGAGCGTCTTCACCGCGCCGGGCGAATGGAGATGGCGCTGGGCGCTGCGAAGGTGCAGACAGATGCGCGCGCCATCCTGCTCTTTCCAGGCATTCAGCGCCACCTGCTCGACCAGTTTAGGCAATTTCAGCAGACTCACCTCTTTTGCCCACGCGTCGCGCTCGATCGCCTCTTCTGCCAGCTTCTTCGCCAGCTCCGGCGTTTTCTCGTGCTCAAGCGCCTTTTTCAGCGCTTTTGGCGTGGCGATGACCTCTTTTACCGTCTCAACGACGGTGGTCGCTTTCCAGCGATAGGCCTCTTTTTTCACCGGCTTGTTGTCGGCCGTTGCCGCCGCCGGGCGGGACTGTACGCGCTCGGTGACAGAGGCGAGCCTCTCCAGCGCGGCGTTACTCACCGGCCGCGCGCGGGTTGCGGCTGCCGGTTCACTCTTTTTTGCTTTGTCTGCTCCCTGCGCCTGCTGCAGTTGTCTGCGCGCCGCCAGCACCTGGCTGGTAGAGGGCGGCAGCGGAACATCTTGCTGGGGCGCGGGCTGCGCCTGCGGTGCTGGGGCGACCTGCTGCGGCGACATCACCGCCGTCGGCGCGACCGGCGCAAACGAGGCTTGCTGCACCTCTGGCGCAGGCAGCGGCGCGCGCGGATGGAACGCCAGCGCGCGCAGTAGGGTCATCTCAACGCCCATCCGTCTGTCGGGCGCGAAGGGTAACTCTTTGCGGCCAATCAGCAGCGTCTGGTAGTAGAGCTGAATATCGGCAGGCGGTACGGTGCGCGCGAGTTCACGCAGACGGTGCTCCACCGATGCCATATCGCTGCCGAGCGCCGCCGGGGTGAGCTGAACCATGGCGATGCGGTGCAGCAGGCTCTGCATCTCCAGCAGCAGCGCGTCCCACTCGACGCCACGCGAGGCGGCATCATGAACCAGCGCCATTGCCCGCTCGCCGTTGGCAGCGATGACCGCTTCCACCAGGGAGAGCGCCTGATCGTCATTCAGCGTGCCGAGCATGGCGCTGACTACCGCAGCGGAAAGCTGGCCGTTGCCGCTGGCGATCGCCTGATCGGTCAGGCTCAGGGCATCACGCAGGCTGCCGTCGGCGGCGCGCGCCAGCAGTTGCAGCGCGCGCGGCTCGGATTCGATCTTCTCGTCAGCGAGAATATGTTCAAGCTGGGTGCGGATCTGATCGACATCCAGCGCTTTAAGATGGAACTGCAGGCAGCGGGACAGGATCGTCACCGGCAGTTTTTGCGGATCGGTGGTCGCCAGCAGGAATTTAACGTGCGCGGGCGGCTCTTCAAGGGTTTTCAACAACGCGTTGAAGCTGTGGCGCGAGAGCATGTGCACTTCGTCAATCAGATAGACTTTGAAGCGGCCACGCGCCGGCGCGTACTGGACGTTGTCCAGCAGATCACGGGTATCTTCCACTTTGGTACGCGACGCGGCGTCGATCTCAATCAGATCGACAAAGCGGCCCTGCTCGATTTCACGGCAGTTATCGCAGACACCGCACGGTGTCGCCGTAATGCCGGTTTCGCAGTTAAGCCCCTTCGCCAGCAAACGGGCAATAGAGGTTTTTCCGACGCCGCGGGTGCCGGAGAACAGATACGCATGATGAATGCGTCCTGATGTTAAGCCGTTCGCCAGTGCGGTCAGCACATGCTCCTGGCCGACGACGTCAGCAAAAGTTTGCGGTCGCCATTTTCGGGCTAAGACCTGATAACTCATTGGCAGGCTCTGAAACGCTGGAAGGTGGATTCACGAGGGGTAATGCTAACACAGCATCGGCTGAGAATGCACTTCATCCCTCAGGCGTGAGGGATGAAGGTACGCGGGATCAATGCCCCGGGAACGAGACCAGGCTGTAGCTAGTAACACCCTGTTTTTTCAGGCGCTCTTCGCCGCCCAGGTCGAACAGATTGATAATAAACGCCGCGTCGGTAACCTCGCCACCCAGACGGCGGATCAGTTTCACCGTCGCTTCGATGGTACCGCCGGTTGCCAGCAGATCGTCGACCACCAGCACGGTGTCGCCAGCCTGGATCGCATCAACATGGATCTCTAACTGATCGGTGCCATACTCCAGCTCATAACTCTCGCTGATAGTTTCACGTGGCAATTTACGCGGCTTACGTACCGGCACAAAGCCAACGCCGAGGCCTAACGCCACCGGCGCGCCGAACAGGAAGCCACGCGCTTCGGTACCAACAACTTTAGTGATCCCGGCGTTTTTGTAACGCTCAACCAGCAGTTCAATGCTGAGGGCGTACGCCTTCGGGTCTTCCAGCAAACTGGTGACATCACGGAACAGGATGCCCGGCTTCGGGTAATCCTGAATGCTTTTGATGCTGTTTTTGAGAAATTCAAGCTGCTGCGCAGTCGCTGTCATGGATATTTGCCTGATAGAAACGGTATTACTCACGGGACGTATGATAACGGCTCAATTGGCCCCTGGTTAAGCTTTAACCAGTCGACCCCGTGCTCGAAAACGCTCGAATTTACTGGCAGTGAGCGAGAATTGCAACTGCCATCGCAGCGCATTAGGTTTTTTGTTGCTTTGCATCAACCACCGGTATCCGCCACAGGAAAATCAGCAGACACGCGAGGATGATCAGCAGCAAAACGCGCACCCACATCATCTTCACAAAATAGAGCGAAACCGCGAAGGTCAGAAGCGTAATAACTATCGCACGCGGCTTTGCGCCGGGCGGCATGGCGCGATACTGCTGCCAGTGCCGCAGATAGCCGCCAAACCAGGAGCGGTAGAGCAGCCAGTGATGAAAACGCGGCGACGAGCGGGCAAAACACCAGGCGGCCAGCAGAATAAAAGGCGTGGTCGGTAAAACGGGCAGAACGACACCCAACGTGCCAAGCACTACCGCCAGCCAGCCAATGATGATTAAAATAGTGCGTTGCATAGTGCTAATCGTTGCCGGAATAAGCGGCTAATGTACCATAATCGCCGTGAAAAAGAGGGAATGAGAGATGAAAAGCGACGCGCTTTTAGAGAGGCTGGAGCAGCAACTTGCCCGGTTACGCCAGCAGGCCGCGCCGCTGGCGGATCACTTCACCGTCAGCGCCCGTTTTGATCGCCATCTTTTTCAGACAAAAGATACGCGCATGCGTGCTTATCTTAATGAGACCGATAAAAACCTGGCGGCGCTGCGCGAGACCGTGGCGCGCAACCATCTGCCGCAGGCGCTCTGGCTTGCGGAGCATTTAACCGCACAAATCGCCGCGCTGACGCGGGAGAGCGCCGTCTGGCCGCTGCGCCAGTGGGATCACGCCTCGCCCGGCATTACGCGCTGGCAGCGGCGGCGCTTGCAGCATCAGGAGTATGAGCGCCGCCTGCAGGCGATGAAAAACGAGCGTAACGTACGTTTAGCGTCGGTCACCACTCTCGTCGAGCAGCAGAAACTGCATAAAGAAGTGGAAGCATTAGATGTCCGGCTCGGCCGCTGTCGCAAAGCGCTGGAGAATATTGAGCGCGTGCTGGCGCGTTTAACCCGTTAACCAAGGAGAGAAGATGTCGCTGGAAAATGCCCCGGATGAGGTCAAGCTGGCGGTCGATCTGATTATGCTGCTTGAACAGCATGAGATCGCACCCGATCTGGTGTTAAAAGCGCTGGAGATCGTCAAACGGGATTTTGAACAGAAGCAGTTACAGCCAGCAGCCCCCCTTCCCTGAGAAAGAGGGGCTAACTATCAAGGCGCTTCAGGGGTCGGATCGTCGCCCTTTATCTCGCGCTTCACTTCCGTTAACTCATCACCCTTCTCATTGCGCAGGTGCACTTCGAGCTGGTTAAAGGCGATATTGATGTCGTTTTCCCGGCACATGCGATCGATGGTGCGGTTAAGCTCATCCACCGTATAGCTGCGATCGCGCAGTTCACGCACATAGAGACGCAGCTCGTGATCCAGCGTGCTCGGCCCGAAGGTGGTAAAGAAGACCGCCGGTTCCGGGTCGTGCATCACTTTCGGGTGATCCATCGCCGCTTTCAGCAGCACCTTCTTCACTTTCTCCAGATCGGAGCCATAGGCCACGCCGATACGGATCACCACGCGGGTGATGGTATCGGAGAGCGACCAGTTGATCAGCCGCTCGGTCACAAAGGCCTTATTCGGGATAATCACCTCTTTGCGATCGAAGTCGGTGATGGTTGTCGCACGAATACGGATCTTGCTTACCGTGCCGGAGAAGGTACCGATGGTGACGGTATCGCCGATACGCACCGGGCGCTCAAACAGGATAATCAGACCGGAGACAAAGTTACCGAAGATCTCCTGCAACCCGAAGCCGAGACCGACCGACAACGCCGCCGCCAGCCACTGCAACTTATCCCACGAGACGCCAAGGGATCCGAAGACCGTTAGCGCTCCAACCGCGATAATGACGTAGTTCAGAATAGTGGTGACGGCGTAGGAGGAGCCCTGGCGCATATTGAGTCGCGACAGGACTAACACTTCCAGCAGACCCGGCAAGTTGCGGATCAGCGCCCAGGCCACCACAAAGGCGATAATCGCAAACAGCAGGCTGCCGAGAGTAACGCTCTTGGTCACCGCCGCCCCCGCTTCGGTGCCGTTGTAGTGCCACAGCGTAATGCTGTCGAGGTAGGCAAACACAGTGATCAAGTCTGACCAAATCGCCCAGAAGACCACGCCAAACAGCGCCACCATCACTAGCATGGTGATGCGCAGTGTCTGCTGGTTAACCTGCTCCAGCGCAATGGTCGGCTCTTCCGGCGGCTCGGCGCCTTCCGCGCCCTCTTTCACCATATTCTGGCGGCGTGCCAGCGCACGGCGATAGGCAATACGCCGCGCCGCCACGCTCAGACCGCGCAGCACCGTCTGGTAGAGCAGGTTCCAGATAATCACCAGATAGACGGTTTCAATCCAGCGCCCGGCAAGGCGCAGCGTGGTGTAGAAGTAGCCGGTAGCGGTCAGCACCATTAAGGCAATCGGCACAATCGCCAGCACCGTGACGGTGACCAGGCGCAGCGCATGGGACTCTTTATCGTGCCAGCTTTCGCGGAACATCGGCCACACCAGCGCGGTGATCACCAGCAGGTTTAGCAGAATGACAAACTGCCCGAGCACATCATCCATCAGATGCAGCGGCGACAGCTCCGCAACCACCGACCAGAAGTGGAGCGGCAGCAGCGCGAGGCTGATGCGTACAATCTGCCGCCGCCAGTGGCTGGTCAGTTGCGCCGGCATGCCAAAGTGATTAACGGCGACGCCCTCTTTTTCCAGCACTTTCCAGCACAGGCCAAAGACCAGCCAGAAGAGCGCCAGCTTCTTACTGAACGCCCACAGCAGCTCGCTGATATTGAGCTGCATGGTCAGCAGAATCAGCCCCGCCGCCAGAATCAGCAGGCAGATCGGCAAGGCGCGGATCAGATCGATGAGGATCGCTTTTGGCGTATGTAGCTGGCTGTCGCTGCGTAGCTGCCCGACCTGCTCTGCCAGCTTCACCTGGTAGTTTTTCAACCAGCGCAGACGCCAGCGGATCAACCCGGCAATCAGTAACAGCGGCAGCCCGGCGAGAAACGCGATCGCCACCGCCGGCAGCGCTTTTTCCCAGTTGACGGTGATGTGGGTGCCTTTGACCTCATCACGCAGCGTTTGCGGGAAGGCTTTGAACCACTCCCAGTCCATCGGCTTGTTGCTGTTCACCCAGAAAATTTGCTGGGTCAGGATCTCTTGCAGGCTTTTCGACACGCTCATCAACTGCTGCTGATTGACCTGCAGGTTAATGGCCATCATCAACTGATTGCCAAGTTGCTTGTTCAGTTGATCGAGCAGCTCACGGCGCATATCGACCACCTGCAGCAGCGCGTCGTGTACTTCGTCGTTGACTTCGCTCTGGTGACCCTCTTCCAGTTTGGCGACGAAATTCTCGTTCTGGAACAGCGCGTCGCGCTTCTGGTTGATGTCGAACTGCTCCAGACGCAGATCCGCAATGCGGTTGGTCATATCCTCAAGCTCATCGGCTGAGGGCAGCGTTTGCTGTTGCTGATAGAGGATGCGCGACAGCAGCAGGCTCCCCTTCAGCACCGAAATTTGTTCTTTAATATTGCGCTCAGACTGCAGGGCGCGGTCGAGCCAGTTCTTCACTTTGATATTCTGCTGCACCAGCGCGTTGCCGCTTTCGGTGGCTTCAATCAGCTTCTGGCTCAGCTGGTGGTTAATCTCCAGCTCCTGGCTCACCAGCGGGTTCGCCTGAATGCGCGCGGTATCATCCGGCGTCACCGCCTCCTGCGCCGTCTTCTCCGTCAACGTCAGACGTTTGCTGTTGACCGCTTCCTGCAATAACTGAAGCTGGTGTTCGAGGCGGTTACTGTTTGCAGTGACGTAATCCCGCTGCTTTTGCAGCGTATCCTGCAAGGTGGTATTGCCTTCCAGGCTTTTGCGCAGCTGTTCAATCTGCGCATTGAGCAGGGTTTGCTGAGCCTGTAACAGCGTTTGCTGCGTCGGGCGCAACGCCCCTTCGCCGGCGAGCGTGCCGTTCAGACGGTTGCGGATCTGCTGCAACTGTTGCGAGGCGCTATACATGGCGTTCTGCACGCGCTCCGGCTGCGTCTGCAACGACACCAGCTGGCTGTTGTAGTTGGAGAGATCGTTCTGCGCGGTTTGCAGATCTTCAAGCAGTTGCGAAACGCGCGACTCCAGTTGACGAAGCGAGAGCGTCGCAAGGGTTTTGCGCGTCTCCTCATCGCTGTCTTTATCATTAAGCGCGTTGAGAGCATCGGTAGCCTGACGCAGCTGTTCCGGCGCCTGCGCCACTTTCTGCTTCAGCAGCGCGGTCTCCTGCTTGACGCGGTCGATTTTATCCAGCGTATCAAGAGTCTCATTGAGATCCTGAATAACCAGCTTCTCCTGCGCGGAGTGATCTTTTTGTTTATTGAGTGCGTCGAGCTGATTCTGCACTTCGCTGCGCGAAGGCAAATCACTTCCGCTCTGTGCGGACGCCGCCAGGCTTGAGAAGCTGATAAAAATAAGAAACAGTGCGGCGGCAAATGCTGCGAACGGGTTAGGTGTGCGATTGGTGTGCAACATAATTTGAGCGATCGTTGTCTGTTCGGGAAAGCGGCCGGAGTGGCCACGCGCGAAGAATATCACGCGTGCAGACAACTACCTAGAAGAGTGAGCGGCCTCCAGGAGAAATCCTGGCGGCCTGCTTATGCCTTGAGAGCCGGCGTGTCGTCGCGCAGCGTCGGGCAGAACTGGCACATCTCCAGCAGGATGGCGACGTAAGCGCGCGCCTCTTTTTTCAGATCGAAAGATTGCGGCGCAAATAGCCAGTTTTCCATAATTCCGGAGACATAGGCGCGCATCAGCACCGCAACACGGCGGGTTAAAAGATTGGCGGGCAATAATTTCGCCTGAATGCATTCGGTGAGCGTCGTTTCGATGCGGTCATAACTTTCCAGACATAAATCGCGCTGCGCCTCCTGCACCACCGCCATTTCGCCAACAAACTCGCATTTATGGAAGATGATCTCCATCATCAGGCGACGCCGCTCTTCAACAACCGTGGCTTCAAGGATATAAACCAATATTTCTCTTAATACTGAGAGTGGATCGCCAGGGAATTTTGCCCGATACTCAGTTTCAAGATCTCCAATACTGGACTCCGACAGTTCCCAAATTTCACTAAACAAATCTGACTTGTTTTTGAAATGCCAGTAAATCGCGCCGCGAGTTACTCCTGCCGCCTGCGCAATTTCAGCCAGCGAAGTTGATGAAACGCCCTGCCGGGAAAACAGCCGCATGGCGACATCAAGAATGTGTTGTCGCGTCTCAAGCGCCTGTTGTTTGGTTTTTCGTGCCATATGTCGGTGAATTTACAGGAGTCAGATTTACATACATTTGTGAATGTTTGTACCATAGCACGACCATAATATAAACGCAGCAATGGGTTTTTGGGCCTTTGATCCATTGATCAATTTGAAATCGGACACTCGAGGTTTACTTATGAACATAAACAGAGGGCTAACGCCTCTGGCGGTCGTTCTGATGCTTTCGGGCAGCTTAGCGCTTACAGGATGTGACGATAAACCTGCGCAGCAGCAGCAGGGAGCCGGCCAGGCGCCGGAAGTCGGCGTGGTAACAGTGAAAGCGGCACCTCTGCAGATCACCACCGAGCTGCCGGGTCGCACCACTGCATATCGCATTGCTGAAGTCCGTCCGCAGGTTAGCGGCATTATTTTGAAGCGCAACTTTACCGAAGGCAGTGACGTCGAAGCGGGTGTCTCGCTCTATCAAATTGATCCGGCGACCTATCAGGCCGCCTACGACAGTGCGAAAGGTGATTTAGCCAAAGCGCAGGCAGCGGCGAATATCGCGCAGATGACCCTGAACCGTTATAAGAAACTGTTGGGCACCAAGTACATCAGCCAACAGGATTATGATACGGCGCAGGCAGACGCGCAGCAGGCAAACGCCTCGGTTATCGCCGCGAAAGCTGCGGTCGAGAATGCGCGCATCAACCTGGCTTACACCAAAGTTACCTCCCCAATTAGCGGCCGCACCGGTACCTCTACCGTTACCGAAGGTGCGCTGGTGCAGAGCGGGCAGACCACTGCGCTGACCACCGTGCAGCAGCTTGACCCGATCTACGTCGATGTCACCCAGTCCAGCAACGATTTCCTGCGCCTCAAGCAGGAAATGGCTAACGGTTCGCTGAAGCAGGATAACGGCAAAGCGAAAGTGGAGCTGGTGACCAACGACGGCATGAAGTATGACCAGTCCGGTACCCTTGAGTTCTCTGGCGTAACCGTCGATCAGACCACCGGTTCAATCACCCTGCGCGCCGTGTTCCCGAACCCGGACCACACGCTGCTGCCGGGCATGTTCGTGCGCGCCAAGCTGGAAGAAGGGGTTAACCCGAACGCCCTGCTGGTTCCGCAACAGGGTGTGACCCGTACGCCGCGCGGTGACGCAACGGCGATGGTGGTAGGTGAAGGCGACAAAGTTGAAATCCGCAATATCACCGCGACCCAGGCCATTGGCGACAAGTGGCTGGTTACCGATGGCCTGAAAAGCGGCGATCGCGTGATCATCGAAGGGTTACAAAAAGTCAAACCTGGCGTGCAGGTCAAGGCCCAGGAAGTGACATCTGACAAGAAAGAGCAAGCCCAGGCCAACGGCCAGTCAGAGCAACCGAAGTCTTAACTTAAACAGGAGCCGTTAAGACATGGCTAAGTTTTTTATCGATCGCCCCATATTTGCGTGGGTTATCGCGATTATCATCATGCTGGCGGGGGCGCTATCGATCCTCAAATTGCCGGTGGCGCAGTATCCAACGATTGCGCCACCTGCGGTTCAGATCACCGCTTCTTATCCAGGTGCTGATGCGAAAACGGTGCAGGACACCGTAACGCAGGTTATCGAACAGAACATGAACGGTATCGATAACCTCCTTTATATGTCCTCCACCAGTGACTCCTCTGGTACGGTCCAGATCACCATCACCTTTGATTCCGGTACTGATGCGGATATCGCGCAGGTTCAGGTGCAGAACAAACTGCAGCTGGCGATGCCGCTTCTGCCGCAGGAAGTGCAGCAACAGGGCGTGAGCGTTGAGAAATCTTCCAGTAGCTTCCTGATGGTGCTCGGTATGATCAGTACCGACGGCTCAATGAAGCAGGAAGATATTGCCGACTATGTGGGCGCGACCATTAAAGATCCGGTCAGCCGTACCACCGGCGTGGGTGACGTTCAGCTGTTCGGTGCGCAGTATGCGATGCGTATCTGGATGGATCCGAACAAGCTCAATAACTTCCAGCTGACGCCAGTCGACGTGATCACGGCTATTAAAGCGCAGAACGCCCAGGTCGCGGCCGGGCAGTTGGGCGGTACGCCGCCGGTGAAAGGGCAGCAGCTGAACGCCTCGATCATCGCGCAGACCCGTCTCACCTCGACCGACGAGTTTGGCAAAATTCTGCTGAAAGTGAACAGCGATGGTTCGCAGGTTCGCCTGCGCGACGTAGCGAAGATTGAACTGGGCGGCGAAAGCTACGACGTTGTCGCACGCTACAACGGTCAACCGGCGGCGGGTCTGGGTATCAAACTGGCGACCGGTGCTAACGCACTGGATACCGCAGAAGCGGTACGCGCGACCATTGCCGGTCTCGAACCTTTCTTCCCGCACGGCCTGAAAGTGGTTTACCCGTACGACACCACCCCGTTCGTTAAGATCTCCATTAACGAAGTGGTTAAAACGCTGGTTGAAGCGATCGTACTGGTCTTCCTGGTCATGTATCTGTTCCTGCAGAACTTCCGCGCGACGCTGATCCCGACCATTGCGGTGCCGGTGGTGCTGCTGGGTACCTTCGCCATTCTTAACGCCTTCGGCTACTCGATAAACACCCTCACCATGTTTGGTATGGTGCTGGCGATAGGCCTGTTGGTGGATGATGCCATCGTGGTGGTGGAGAACGTCGAACGTGTGATGATGGAAGAGGGTTTGCCGCCAAAAGAGGCAACCCGGCGTTCGATGGATCAGATTCAGGGCGCGCTGGTCGGTATTGCGCTGGTGCTGTCGGCGGTATTTATTCCGATGGCCTTCTTCGGCGGCTCTACCGGCGCAATCTATCGTCAGTTCTCCATTACCATTGTTTCCGCGATGGTGCTGTCGGTGATTGTAGCGTTGATCCTGACGCCGGCACTCTGTGCCACCATGCTGAAACCGGTCGCCAAAGGCGATCACGGCGAGCATAAAAAAGGCTTCTTCGGCTGGTTTAACCGCATGTTCGATAAGAGCACGCACCACTACACCGACAGCGTGGGCAATATCCTGCGCAGCACCGGTCGTTATCTGCTGCTCTATATTGTTATCGTTGCGGGCATGGCGGTGCTGTTTGTCCGTCTGCCGAGTTCGTTCCTGCCTGATGAAGACCAGGGCGTGTTTCTGACCATGGCCCAGTTGCCTGCCGGCGCGACGCAAGAGCGTACGCAGAAGGTGCTGGACGAAGTGACGAAATACTACCTGGAGAATGAGAAAGCCAACGTTAACTCGGTCTTTACCGTTAACGGCTTCGGCTTCTCGGGCCGCGGGCAGAACACCGGTCTGGCGTTCGTTTCGCTGAAAAACTGGGATGAGCGTGCGGGTGAAGAGAACAAAGTTCCGGCGATTGCAGGTCGTGCCAGCGCGCACTTCTCGCAGATTAAAGATGCGATGGTCTTCGCCTTTAACCTGCCGGCAATTGTTGAACTGGGTACCGCAACCGGCTTCGACTTCCAGCTGATTGACCAGGCTAACCTCGGTCACGATAAGTTAACGCAGGCGCGTAACCAGCTGTTTGGCGAGATTGCGCAGCATCCGGATCTGCTGGTGGGTGTGCGTCCGAACGGTCTGGAAGATACGCCGCAGTTCAAGATCGATATCGATCAGGAGAAAGCGCAGGCGCTGGGCGTGTCGATTAGCGACATCAACACCACGCTGGGCGCAGCCTGGGGCGGCAGCTACGTGAACGACTTTATCGATCGCGGTCGTGTGAAGAAGGTTTACGTTATGTCGCAGGCGCAATACCGCATGCTGCCAAACGATATTGGCAACTGGTATGTGCGCGCAACGGATGGTCAGATGGTGCCCTTCTCCGCGTTCTCCACTACTCACTGGGAGTATGGCTCACCGCGTCTGGAGCGTTACAACGGTCTGCCGTCAATGGAACTGCTGGGCCAGGCTGCACCGGGCCGCAGTACCGGTGAAGCGATGGATCTGATGGAGCAGCTGGCAAGTAAATTGCCAACCGGCATCGGGTTTGACTGGACCGGCATGTCCTATCAGGAACGCCTCTCCGGCAACCAGGCACCGGCGCTGTACGCCATTTCGCTTATCGTCGTCTTCCTCTGTCTGGCGGCGCTTTATGAGAGCTGGTCGATTCCGTTCTCGGTGATGCTGGTGGTTCCGCTTGGCGTTATCGGTGCCCTGCTCGCGGCGACGTTCCGCGGTCTTGGCAACGACGTTTACTTCCAGGTGGGCCTGCTGACAACCATTGGCTTGTCGGCGAAGAACGCGATACTTATCGTCGAATTCGCCAAAGATCTGATGGATAAAGAGGGCAAAGGGCTGATTGAAGCGACGCTTGAGGCGGTCCGTATGCGTCTGCGTCCGATTCTGATGACCTCGCTGGCGTTTATCCTTGGGGTACTGCCGCTGGTTATCAGTACCGGTGCGGGCTCCGGCGCGCAGAACGCCGTAGGTACCGGCGTAATGGGCGGGATGATCACCGCGACCGTGCTGGCCATCTTCTTTGTTCCGGTATTCTTTGTGGTGGTTCGCCGCCGCTTCAGCCGCCGCAACGACGATGTTGAACACAGCCACAAGGTTGAACAGCACTGATCCTCTCTGCTGATATAAGAAAAGGCCGCGCATAGCGGCCTTTTTCTTTTTACATCGTTGTGCTTTCCAACTCATCGGATCATTAAATACGTTATTGTTTAACTGATTAATTTATGCGTTAGCATTAAGGCATATAATCACTGTGTATTTGCGAATGTGCTATATTTTCCAGTAATAATCTTAATTTCTCTTAATATTACTTTAAGTCAGAAAAATCCTGGCAGAAAAATATTCTTATAAGCGGAATAATCGGACTCATGCTAACTTAATGAATTGTAAGGCAGTCCGCTGACTTACTTAGCCTGATGAGACGATTCGCATCGCTACTTTTCTCTGTGCCGCGCCGCTTTTTCCGCAGGAAAAGATATTATTTGTAATTTTTCGTGATAGCTCAATGAAATCCTATTCATAGTGGCTTATAGTTATATCAACGAACATAAATCAGCATATGTCTCTGGTCAGAGCAGAAGTTCCCATCCTGAATCAGCCTTTGGTTAGTAAAAAAATTACCACTCAGAAGGGGATGCGTTATGGACGAATACTCGCCGAAAAGGCATGATATTGCGCAGCTTAAATTTCTCTGCGAATCGTTGCACCAGGAGTGCCTCGCCAATCTGGAAGAGAGCCATCATGGATGGGTTAACGATCCCACATCAGCCATCAACCTGCAGTTAAATGAGCTGATTGAGCATATTGCAACGTTCGCGCTGAATTATAAAATTAAGCACGACAAAGATAATAAACTGATTGAATTGATCGACGAATACCTTGATGACACGTTTATGTTGTTCAGCAGTTACGGTATTAATACACACGACTTACAGAAATGGCGTAAAACAGGCGGTAAGCTGTTTCGCAGTTTCGACAATGTAAGCAAGGCTAATCCAGTAAGTCACTCTTGTTAATTTTTCAACACTAAGGTGAAGACATGTCCGAAAAACCATTAACAAAAATTGATTATTTGATGCGTTTAAGGCGCTGCCAATCAATTGATACGCTCGAACGCGTTATTGAAAAAAATAAATACGAACTGACCGACGATGAGCTTACGGTGTTTTATTCAGCGGCCGATCATCGTCTGGCTGAACTGACCATGAATAAGCTTTATGACAAAATCCCCTCGTCGGTGTGGAAATTTGTTCGCTAATTCTTCTCAATGTTAAGAGATGTTATTTCTGCCACAGTCAATCGTTCAACCTCCGTACCAGGTACACTCTAAAAAATGAATGATGAAAAACAGAAAATGATCGCCGGTCTTCCCTACCGGGCGGGCGACGACACTCTGCGCGCCGATCGGCTGCGCGCGCGGCAGCTGCTGCACCGTTACAATCACTCCAGCCCCGATGAAAAAGCAGAACGTAAAGCGATTCTTGCCGATCTGCTCGGGCAGAGCGAAGGGGCTTATATCGAGCCCACTTTCCGCTGCGACTACGGTTACAATATTTTCCTTGGCGAAAGCTTTTACGCTAATTTCGATTGCGTAATGCTGGATGTCTGCCCGATTCATATTGGCAATAACTGTATGCTGGCCCCGGGCGTTCATATCTATACGGCGACGCACCCGCTTGATGCTGTCGAGCGAAACAGCGGCGTGGAATATGGTAAGCCGGTCACGATTGGTGACAATGTGTGGATTGGCGGACGCGCGGTGATTAATCCGGGCGTTACCATCGGCGATAATGCAGTGATTGCCTCCGGCGCGGTGGTGGTAAAAGATGTACCTGCCAATGTGGTCGTCGTTGGCAACCCGGCACGTATTATCAAACATCTGACCGAAGCAACCGTTTAGTAACTGTTATCTTTTTTTGTGGCAAAACTGTTACTTTTTTCACACTGGACGGCAACTTAAAATAGCGTGTCCACCTGCAAATCAGTATCAATAAAGGCCCAAGATGACAGAAATACAGCGGCTGCTCACCGAAACGATTGAAGAGATCAACCAGCGCGAGAAACGGGACAACCGACCGCGCTTCAGCATCAGTTTTATTCGCAACCATCCGGGTCTGTTTATCGGCATGTATCTCGCCTTCTTTGCGACCCTGGCGGTGATGCTGCTGTCCGACACCCTTATCGGCTCCGTCTGGCTGCTGGTGGTGCTTTTCATCGTCCTGAACGGTTTTTTCTTCTTTGATGTTTACCCGCGTTATCGCTTTGAAGATATCGACGTGCTCGACTTCCGCGTCTGCTACAACGGCGAGTGGTATAACACCCGCTTTGTGCCGCAAAGCCTGATCGACGCCATTATGCAGTCGCCGAAAGTCAGCGCTGAAGAGAAATCTCAGCTGGAAAAGATGATCACGCGTAAGGGCGATCTGTCGTTTTATGACATTTACACCCTCACCCGCCCGGCCTCTGCGCAACCCACTGCGTCTGTGGCTCAGCACTCTGCCGGTTAAGCAGGCATGCTGCCGCGCGTAACAGCGCGGCACGCTCCTTTCCTCCCTCTTTTTCAGGAATATCTCTCCTTTGCGATTTGTGGTCTGATAAAAACCGACCGCCACCCGCCTTCTCAAGGAGATACGATGACTCAGCTGAATCAATATCAACAACCTGTCGGCGAGGCCCTGCCCGACTGGCAGCCCCGCCCTTTTCCGCAACGTCTCACTTTTGAAGGCCGTTTCTGCCGCCTTGAACCGCTTAACGTCGATCATGCTGCCGCGCTGTTTCAGGCGCACCAGCAGGCACCGGATAACCGAAGCTGGACCTGGCTCACCCGCGAGCCGGAACAAAACGAAGCGGAGTATCTTCACTGGGTTGAGAGCAACTGTGCGCTGCGCGATCCCATCCATTTTGCGGTGATCGATCTGCGCACCGGCAAACCAGTCGGCAGCCTGGCGCTGATGCGTATTGATACCGAGAATGGGGTGATGGAGGTAGGACACGTGCATTTTTCGCCGCTGCTCAGCCGCACGCCTGCGTCGACGGAAGCGCACTGGCTGTTAATGCGTTATGCCTTTAGCACGCTCGGCTATCGCCGCTATGAGTGGAAGTGCCACAGCCTGAATGAACCGTCGCGCCAGGCTGCACTGCGGTTAGGCTTTCAGTTTGAGGGGCGCTTTCGCCAGGCGATGGTGCGTAAAGGGCATAACCGCGATACGGACTGGTTTTCGATTATTGATGGCGAGTGGCCCGCCGTTGACCAGGCGCTGCAACGCTGGCTTGCCGCCGATAACTTTACCCCCGACGGCAAGCAGCGCGCTTCGCTGGCATCGCTTCGCGCTTAACGTCTCTTCTTCTTACCCTGCACCGCTTTAAAGCGCGGGTTCGATTTGCAAATCACATAGATACGCCCCTTGCGCCGGACAATCTGGCAGTCAGGGTGGCGTTGCTTTGCGCTGCGCAATGAATTGAGTACCTGCATGGTTTACGCCTTCTTATCGTTAAAGAACCGGCCATAGCGCTGCTGGAACCGCGCCGCGCTGCCTTCACTGGAGATCACTTTCTGCTTACCGGTGTAGTAAGGGTGCGACGCAGACGAGACCTCAATGGTGATATAGGGATATTTCACCCCTTCAAGCTCAATTTCCCGATCCGTTCGGATGGTCGAACCCACTTTGAAGTATTCGTTGGCGCTGGTGTCGTGAAACACCACGGTGCGGTAATGGGGATGGATATCAGGTCGCATAATTTACTCATCTGTTTTGTTATAACATAACAAAAGTCTATCGGAGATGTGTCGCCATTTCAAGCAGCGCGCGTTATGCGTTTTTCGCAAAAGCACATGATCCTGCGCGGTCATAAATTAGAAAAGAAGGTTATTGGTTCATTTTTCTCGCCTGAGGCAAGCTGAGTTAAACCCGCTAACAGGAGACGATCATGCGTTGTTGTTGCCGCCCAACCCCGAACCTGACACATCCCCCTTTATCGACTATTTGCGGAGAAAACAGTGAACGCAGCCACCTTACCGGTTCTCGATCTCGCCCGTTATACCAGCAGCGCTGACCGCGATGCCTTTCTCGCCGACCTGCGCCACGCCGCGCGCGACATCGGCTTTTTCTACCTGATTAACCACGGCGTCGATGACGCTTTACAGAATGCCGTGCAGCGTGAAGCGCGCCGCTTTTTCACCCTCACCGAGGCGCAAAAAGAGCAGGTAGCGATGATCCACTCGCCCCACTTTCGCGGCTATAACCGCGCCGCATCGGAGATCACCCGCGGCCAGCCAGACTGGCGTGAACAGTTCGATATCGGCGCTGAGCGCCCGGCGCTGTTACTGAGCGACAGCGATCCGCGCTGGCGGCGGTTACAGGGGCCGAATTTATGGCCAGACGCCTTACCGACGCTGAAGCCGGCCCTGCTCGACTGGCAGCGCGCCATGACATCGATGGCGCTGCGCCTGCTGCGCGCCTTTGCCGAAGCGCTACAACTTCCCGCCGATGCGTTCGACACGCTGTATGGCAGCAAGCCTAACGAGCACATCAAACTGATCCGCTATCCCGGCCAGCACGCCACGCAGAGCGCGCAGGGCGTCGGGGCGCATAAAGATTCCGGTTTCCTCAGTTTCCTGCTGCAGGATGAGCAAAAAGGGTTACAGGTCGAGGTCGCACCCGATCGCTGGATCGACGCCGCGCCGCGGGCTGGCAGCTTCGTGGTCAATATCGGCGAACTGCTGGAGCTGGCGACCAACGGCTATCTGCGCGCTACCGTGCACCGGGTGGTTTCCCCTCCAGCGGATCGCGAGCGCCTCTCCATCGCCTTTTTCCTCGGCGCGCAGCTGGAAGCCAATGTGCCGCTCTATACCCTTCCCCCTCACCTGGCAGAGGAGGCGCGCGGGCCGGAGAGCGATCCGCTCAACCCGCTTCTGCGTGATGTGGGCTGGAACTACCTGAAAGGCCGCCTGCGATCCCACCCGGACGTGGCGGAACGTTACTACCGCGATGTGCTGCGCAGCCGCACAGAACAGCTGATCGCCTGACGCTAACTACAAGGAAAAGACCATGAAATATGTCGCATTGACGCTGGCAGGTGCCGCGCTGTCTCTCTCGCTGGCGGGCTTCGCCGCCCAGGCCGCGCCCTTACGTGTCGCCGCCGATCCGGTGCCGCACGCCGAGATCCTTAACTACATCAAAACCCTCGATCCGAAACTCGATCTGCAAGTGGTGGAGCTGAGCAACGGCGCGAATGCCAACGAACTGCTGGCAAATGGCGACGTCGACGCCAACTACTTCCAGCACCTGCCCTACCTGAAAGATCAGGAGAAGGTACTTGGCAAGCCGTTTGCCGTGGCGGCAACGGTGCATATTGAGCCGCTGGGCATCTACTCGCGCAAATACAAAAACTTTACCTCGCTGCCGGATAACGCCACCATTGCCGTGCCCAATAACCCCACCAACCTCAGCCGTGCGCTGTTTCTGCTGCAAAGCCAGGGGTTGATAAAACTCGACGCTAAATTTACCGATCCGGCCACCACCCAGGCGACGCCAAAAAACATCGCTGAAAACCCGAAACACCTGAAGATCCTTGAGATCGAATCACCGCAGATCCCGCGCTCGCTGGATGATGTCGATTTGGCAGTGATCAACGGCAACTATGCGCTGGAAGCGGGGCTAACGCCGGCAAAAGATGCGCTGGGGCTGGAGAGTGCGGATCATAACCCCTACGCCAATATTCTGGTCACCACGCCACAGCTTGCCAACGATCCGCGCATCAACGCGCTGGCGAAAGATCTCACCTCACCGCAGGTGGCCGAGTTTATTCGCAAGCGTTATCACGGTTCGGTGATCCCGGTCGCGCCGCAGTCATGATTGCCATCGAAGGGCTGAGTAAAATCTATGCCGGAACAGGCCGACCGGCATTAAACGATCTCTCGCTGCACATACCGAAGGGGGCGATCTACGGCATCCTTGGGCGCAGCGGTGCGGGAAAAAGCACGCTGATCCGCTGCCTTAATCTGCTGGAGCGGCCCACGGCGGGCCGCATTATCGTCGACGGCTGCGACATCACCCGGCTTGATAACGCCGGGCTGCGCGCGCACCGCCTGCGTACCGGCATGATTTTCCAGCACTTCAACCTTCTTCATGCCCGCACGGTGGCGCAAAACATCGCCGTGCCGCTGGAGATTGCCGGCGTGCCGAAAGCGCAGCGCCAGTCACGCATTGAGGAACTGCTGTGGCTGGTGGGGTTGAGCGATAAAGCGCACGCTTACCCCTCGCAGCTTTCCGGCGGGCAGAAGCAGCGCGTCGGCATCGCCCGCGCGCTGGCTACTCGGCCGCAGGTGCTGCTGTGCGATGAAGCGACCAGCGCCCTCGATCCGCAAACCACCGCCTCGGTGCTGTCGCTGCTGGCGGATATCAACCAGAAGCTGAATCTGACGATTGTGCTGATCACCCATGAACTGGAGGTGGTGAAAACCCTCTGCGATCACGCGGCGCTGCTGGAGGATGGCGAGCTGATTGAGGATGGAAAAATCGCCGATCTGCTGATGACACCACGGTCGAAACTGCGCCAGTCGCTGTTACACGATCCGCAAAGCGAGCAGGCGTTTCTCGCCCGCCACGGTTTTAACGGGAGGCCATTATGCGTGGTGGCATGAGCTGGGACGAACTCTGGCCGCTGCTGGCGAGCGGCACGCTGGAAACGCTCTATATGGTCGGGCTGGCGGCGCTCTTTACGGTGCTAATCGGCCTGCCGCTTGGCGTGCTGTTATTTATCTCGCGCCGCAATGGCCTGGCACCGATGCCGACGCTGAATGCCGTACTCGGCAGCATCGTCAATGTCGGCCGCTCCCTGCCCTTTATTGTGCTGCTGATTGCGCTGATCCCCTTCACCCGCCTGTTGATTGGCACCACGCTGGGCAGCACGGCGGCGATTGTGCCAATCACCATTGGTGCCTTTCCCTTCTTTGCGCGCTTAACGGAAAACGCCCTTGATGAGGTGGAGTATGGCCGTATCGAAGCGATCCTCTCGATGGGCGGCAATCTGTGGCATGTGATTGGCAAAGCGCTGCTGCCCGAAGCGCTCCCCTCGCTGCTGGCCAGCATTACGCTGACGGTGGTGATGCTGATCGGCTTCTCATCGATGGCGGGAGTTATTGGCGGCGGCGGGCTGGGCGATCTTGCCATCCGCTACGGTTATCAACGCTTTAACGACCAGGTGATGGTCGGGACGGTGGTGATTCTGGTGGCGCTGGTGCAGGGCGTGCAGATGGCAGGAGAGAGGCTGGTGCGCCGCCTGGCGCACCGCCGTTAAGCTTATTGTTTCGCCTCTTTCGCCAGCAGCAGCGTGGTGAGCGCAAAGGAGAGCACCAGCGCAATCGCCACGCCGGAGAGCGCAAAGATAAAGTAGGGGCCAATGTAGGCCGGCAGGCTGAAGATGCTCGACAAAATATAGCCGTAGAGCCGCACGCCGAAGAAGGCGATAAACGCCGAGGCCAGCGAGCTGGCAACGGTGGCGGCAATAAAGGCTTTTTTGTAGCGAGTTAAGACACCAAACAAGGCCGGTTCGGTAATGCCGAGCAGCGCTGAAATGGCTGCCGACAAGCTGACGCTCTTCTCCTGGCGATCTTTACTCAAGCGCCAGATGGCAAAGGTTGAGCCGGCAATCGCCATATTGGCCATAAACATCATCGGCATCAGCATGTCATACCCGCGATCGCTGAAGTTTTGCAACGCAATCGGCGTCATGGCGTGGTGCATGCCGGTGAGGATCGCCACCGGGCGAATCGCCCCCACCACCAGCCCGGCGAAACTTGCCGAAATACTGAACAGCCCTTCAATAAACAGCGCCAGCCCTTTGCCGAGCCAGATGCCGATGGGGCCAATCACCACCAGCGCTGCCAGCGCACCGAGGAACAGCGTCAATGTTGGCGTAAAGACGGTCTTCAGCACCTCCGGCATAATGCTGTCCACCCAGCGATGGATATAGCTGAGCGCCAGCACCGAGAAGATCACCGGGATCACGCTTGCCGAGTAGTTAAAGACGGAAACCGGGATGGCGTTAAGCAGCCAGAAGGCGCTGACTGCCCCCTCCTGATGCGCTGCCAGCGCTTTCGCCGCCTCGATAAGCGAGGGGTACATCAGGCAGGCCGCGACCGCTGCCGCCAAATATTCATTGGTCTTGAATATTTTTGCCGCCGAGACCGCAAGGAAAAAGGGCAGGAAGTAGAAGACGCCGCTGGCAATCAGATCGATGACGATCACCGTATCGCTTTTCGCCGAGATGACATTGAGGGCAATTAGCCCGGCCAGCAGCCCTTTGATCATCCCCGCCCCGGCAATGGCGGGCACAATCGGCCCAAAGACGCCGGAGACCGTATCCATAAACAGCGACACCAGGCTTTTGCGCCCCTTCTCTTTCGCAGCCGGTGCTGCCGGCGCGTTGCCGAGGGCGGCGAGAAGTTGCTCGTACCAGCTGTTAACCTGCGGGCCAATCACGATCTGGAACTGGTCGCTTTGCAGCTGCGCACCCAGCACGCCGGGCACTTTTTTAATCTCCGCCTGCTCCACTTTATTGTCATCCACCAGCGAGAAGCGCAGGCGCGTCATACAGTGCCAGACGTTATGAATATTATCCCGCCCGCCCACCAGGCGAATAATATTGGTGATGGCTTCTTGCGTGCCCATAAAAACTCCTGCCGGATGCGTTGTTGTTTTAGTCGTTGCTACCAAGGGTAGAGAAATGCCGGAAGCAAAACAAACCAATAAAATATGAAATCCGTCACACTTTGCTGCTATCAAGCATTCATTAACGCAACAAAGCGCAAATTGGTCTGGTTTTTAATTACATTAACAGGCGAAAGCTGACCAAAATATTTATTCGAAAAAAGCGTTTACCTCGCGGCGAAATTAGGGTGAAGATAGTGGCCATTCCCCGCTTATATTTCGCTGTAAAGGAGTTCCCGTGACGCCAACGCTTATCCAGAATATCGACTGTTTTATTACCCGTCCCGACAGGCATAACCTGGTCGTCGTGCGGGTAACAACCGATAAAGGTGTCATCGGCCACGGCTGTGCGACCTTTCAGCAGCGCCCACTGGCGGTCAAAACGGTGGTGGATGAGTACCTGAAGCCGCTGCTGATTGGTCGCGATGCCAATAACATTGAAGATCTGTGGCAGATGATGAGCGTCAACGCTTACTGGCGTAACGGCCCAATCCTTAACAACGCCATCTCCGGTGTTGATATGGCACTGTGGGATATCAAAGGCCAGCTCGCCGGAATGCCGCTCTATCAGCTGCTGGGCGGGAAATCCCGCGATGCCATCGCCGCCTACAGCCACGCCAGCGGTGAAACCCTCGACGAACTCTTCGTCTCGGTCGATAAGCTTGTGGCGCAGGGATATCGCCATGTGCGCTGTCAGCTCGGTTTTTACGGCGGTACGCCTTCGCAGCTGCAAACGCCGGACAACCCGACGCCGGGCGCCTATTTTGACCAGCAGGAGTATATGCGCAACACCGTCGCCATGTTTAAAGCGCTGCGCGAGAAGTATGGCGACAGCCTGCATATTCTGCATGACGTGCATGAGCGCCTCTTCCCGCAGCAGGCGGTGCAACTGGCGAAGCAGCTGGAACCCTGGCAGCCCTACTTTATTGAAGATATTCTGCCGCCCGCGCAGAGCGGCTGGCTCGATCAGGTGCGCCAGCACAGCAGCGCGCCGCTGGCGATGGGCGAGCTGTTTAACAACCCGGCGGAGTGGCACGATCTGATTGTGAACCGCCGTATCGACTTTATCCGCTGCCATATCTCGCAGCTTGGCGGCATCACCCCGGCGCTGAAGCTGGCGGTGCTCTGTCAGGCATTCGGCGTGCGCCTGGCCTGGCACGGCCCGGGCGATATGACGCCTATCGCCGTGGCGGTCAATACCCATCTCAATATCCATCTGCATAACGCCGCGATTCAGGAGTATATCCCGCGCTCCGCCACCACGGATGCGGTCTTCCCCGGCGCGCCGCAGGTGAAAGCAGGCTTTGTCTATGCGCCGGAAAAACCGGGCATCGGCGTTGGGTTTAATGAAGAGGAGGCGCGCGCCTGGCCCGTCACTTACCGCCCCCATGAGTGGACGCAGAGCCGCCTCACCGACGGCACCATGCACACGCCGTAATTCAGCCGCCGCCCTGGCGGAAGGTCAGGTTTTCGCGGTTATGCGGGATGACGTAGGTACAGCTGTAGTTGATATCGATAATGTCGCTGATCTCGTAGACCTGGCCGCCTTCGAGAATGCCGCGGTTGCTGATGTGCATCGCCGGGCTGCCCTTTTTACAGCCGAGCAGCGCGGCCTGCTCGCGGCTGACGTTCACCGCGCGGTAGGTGGTGAGCAGATGGGAAATTTGATACCCCTTGCTTAATACATATTGTTGAAGTGAGCGCTCAATCACCTGCTGATTGAGATCGGCAAACCCCTCCACCGGCATACGGGAAATCTCAATCTGCACCGCCTGCTCATCGACAAAGCGCAGGCGGCAAAACTGCCAGATAAAGCTCTCATCGCTCAGGCCAAAGATCTGCTGCTCGTCGCGGTTCGGCCGCTTCTTATGCAGGCTTACCATGCGAAAGCGGATCTGATCGAAGCGCTTCTCGGTGATCGAGTTGTAGACCAGCGGGTTGTTGCGCGCCTGCTCATTAATCCAGATGCCGGAGCCCTGCACAATGCGCACCACGCCAATGCTGGCAAGCTTCTCCAGCGCCTGGCGGATGGTGAAGCGCGACACGCCATACTCCTGCGCCAGCTGCCGCTCCGGGGGGAGTTTGCGCGGGCCTGGCGCACTGTTCTGGTAAATTTTGCTGAGCAGATCCTGCGTGACGAACTCTTTTTTCTTCATCCACCCCTTCCCCACGCGAACCGCCACCGGCGCATGTTATAGCCACAGACCGGTAAAGATACCCGATGTCGTGCGGGAACAACATGCCCGGCGCGGAACCGGCGTCTACGCCTGCTGCCAGCGCAAGCGGTAACGCACCCGCTCCTGCTGCAAAATAAACTCCGGCGAGACGCTCGGGCTCCAGGAGTCATCCCCGCCGACGCCCATATGGAAGGCGTCGAGATGCAACCAGCAGCCCGCCTCTTCGCGCAGCAGATGGTGGTGTGTCGTCTCCCGCAGTTGGGTGTCGCTGTAGCAGTCGAGGGAGAAGTGGAACTTCCCCTCCAGCTGATGCGCGCCACACTGCAACAGCCGGGTGTCGCAGCGCAGGCCATTTTCGCCGGGGAAGATATAGGGCGTATGCAGCGCCGCCAGCGGCTGCGTCCAGCGCCCCTGGCAGGCCGAGAGTTTACGGTCCGGGTAGTTTTCATGGGGGCCAAGACCGAGCCAGCTCACCTCTGCCGGACGCTCAGCAAGCTGGCACACCAGCCCGATGCGCGCCGGCGGCGGAATATCGTTTGCCACCACCACCTCAATATTGGCCTGTAACCCGCCGGTCCTATCAATCCGCCACGTTTTCTCGCTGATAAAGGCGCTTTTCCCGGCACCGATCCAGCGGTGCACCGTGCGCAGCGTCACCTGTTGTTCGCTCTCCTGCACCTCAAAGCTCAACAGCTCGGCGTGAAGATCGTACATTCCCGCCGCTTTCCAGCGCTCTACCCAGGCATTGGGATCGATGCGCGTCACTTCACTGACGCCGATATCGTTATCGAGCGGTGCGCGGGTAAAACAGTCGGTCACCGGTGTCAGCAGCGTCTCCTGCCCGTCGCGCCACCACTGCACCAGATCTCCGCGTTGGCGGCAGAAGGCCCAGCGCTGGTTGCCCTGGGTAACGGTGTAAGTTTCATCACTGACCTCGAGCGTCGTTCGCTCGCCCTGTTCATCAGGCACCGCAAAATAGAGTGGTGCAGGTAAGCGCCACTGATCCCAGGCGCAGCGATGCCAGGCCGCAGACCAGGCCGTCGCCTCGCGCTGATAAACCTCAACGTTAAGCCACACTTCGCCCGGCGCAGCGGTCAGCTCCGGCAAATCCAGCGCAATCTGCACCTTGCCCTGCGGCGCAATGACCAGCGCAGTTTCGCCCTGCGCCAGCACCTCGCCGTCGCGCTCGACGCGCCAGCGCAGCACTTCGTTATCGCTGGTGCGGAACAGGTATTCGCTGGTCACTTCCATAGTTAGCGGTGAAGAGCTAAGCAGAGAGAACTGGAAGAACTGCTGCGCGCGCTGCGCTTCGAACAGCGCCGGGTGCGGGGTGCGATCCGGGAAAACCAGCCCGTTCATGCAGAACTGCCGGTCATTCGGCGTATCGCCAAAATCACCGCCGTAGGCCCAGAAGGGCTGCCCGTCTTCGCCAATTTTTGTCAGTGCCTGGTCAACCCAGTCCCAGACAAAGCCGCCCTGCAAACGCGGCGCGGCGCGAAACGCCTGCCAGTATTTGGCGAAACCGCCAAAGCTGTTGCCCATCGCATGGGCATATTCACAGAGGATCAGCGGCCGGGTCTCCTCCGGCAGGCCAATCCACTTTTTGATTGACCACTTCGGTACCTGCGGAAAAGGTTGATCCTGGTCGACGCGGGCATACATCGGGCAGATGATATCCGTCGCTGCGGTGTTCGCCCCACCCCCTTCGTACTGTACCGGGCGCGTTGGATCGGTGCTCTTCAGCCAGCGGTAAAGCGCATCGTGATTCGCGCCATGCCCGGACTCATTGCCCAGCGACCAGATGATGATCGACGGATGGTTGCGGTCGCGCTGCACCATGCGCGTCACGCGCTCGCTCATCGCTGGCAGCCAGCGCGGATCGTCCGCCAGGCGGCTCATCGGCACCATGCCATGCGTTTCAATGTTGGCCTCATCTACCACATAGAGACCATAGCGATCGCAGAGGCGATACCAGAGCGGGTGGTTAGGATAGTGGGAGCAGCGCACGGTGTTGAAGTTATGCTGTTTCATCAGCTCAATATCGCGCCGCATGGTCGCTTCATCGATCGCCTGGCCGTGCTCCGGGTGGTGCTCGTGGCGGTTAACGCCGCGGATCAGCAGCGGCTGGCCGTTAAGTTTCAATAAGCCCTGATGGATCTCCACGTGACGGAAGCCGACATCGCAGGCTTCAACTTCCACGCAGTTACCCTCTTCATCGCAAAGCGTCAGCGTCAGGCGATAGAGGTTCGGCGTCTCCGCGCTCCAGAGCAGCGGCGACTCAACCGGCAGCGTCAGGCTCAGGCGCTCCGCCCAGCTGCCGCGCTCATCGACCACCGCGCTGCCGGGCGTCTGTTCGCCAGAGGTGATCTTTTCGCCATTGCGCCACAGCACCGCCGTCACGCGCGATCCGGCAAACTCGCCTGCCAGCTCCACTGCCACCTGCACGCTTGCGCGGGTAAACTCCGCGTTGAGCACGGTGGTGTAGTGGTAATCAGCAATGTGCAGCCCCGGTTTATGTTGCAGCGAGACGTCGCGGAAGATGCCGCTCATACGCCACATATCCTGATCTTCGAGATAACTGCCGTCGCACCAGCGCAGCACCATCACCGCCAGGCGGTTTTCGCCTGCGCGCAGCACCGCGCTGAGATCAAACTCCGCTGGCAGGCGGCTATCCTGCGAATAACCGACCCACTGCCCGTTGCACCAGAGATGGAAAGCAGAGTTCACGCCGTCAAACACAATCCGCGTCTGCCCCTCGGCGATCGCCTCAGCGTCCACCTCAAATGTGAGCGAGTAACAACCGGTTGGGTTCTGCTGCGGAACGAACGGCGGGTTAACGGGGATCGGATAGGTCACATTGGTATAGATCGGCGTATCGAAGCCCTGCATCTGCCAGTTGGAGGGGACCGGCATTGCCACAGCATCGGCGCAATCGTGCGCCAGCCACTGCTCAGGCACCGCTTCCGGTGAGGCGAAAAAACTAAATTGCCACAGGCCGTTCAACGAGCGATGCGAGGGTGATTCCGCTTCATCCCGCGCGGCGGTTTCATCGCGCCAGCTGCGCATTGGGGCATGCGCCGCCAGGCGATGCCACTGGGTGACAACCGGATTTTCCCAGTCGCGACGGGAGAGTAATGAAGCAAGGGTAGATGGCATAACAACCTCTTTTGCGAAGCGCTCACAATTTTTAGCACAATGGCGCAAACCGGGCCGCAGGTAAAGGCGCAGAGCGGCTGAAAGCGAAGAGGATCACAAAAGCTTAGCGGCGATTGAGTAAAGCCACCTGCTCCGCCAGCTGTTGCAGACGCCGGGCCAGCGCTTCACCGCTCTCTTTTTGCTGCGACAGCGGTGCGCTGGAGTAGCGCCCGACCAGAGTGACCGGCAGGCGTATCTGGCAAAAGCCGTCGCCCTGCGCCTGGTTATCCAGCAGCCAGTCAACGCTACGCGTGCCCGCCTCTTTGAACGCCTGGCGCACGGTGGTGAGCGGTGGCGAAAACCAGGCACTGTCGTCGGTATCGTCATAACCGACCACCGAGATCTGCTCCGGGACCGCAATGCCTTTTGCCGCGCAGGCGCGCAGTACGCCAAGCGCCATCTGATCGTTTGCCACCAGCACCGCCTGCGGCAGCTGCGGCCCGGCGAGTAAGCGCTGCGCTTTTTCAAACCCGGAGGCCGCGCTCCAGTCACCGTGCGCGCAGGCGAAGGGAGACAGCTTTGCTTCCTCCAGCGCCGCCAGCCAGCCGCTAAAGCGTGCGCGTGCCGAAACCGAGCTCTCCGGCCCGCCGAGCAGCGCAATGCGCTGGTGGCCCAACGCCCGCAGGTGCTCAACCCCGAGGCGCGCGCCCTGAGCGGCATCAAACACCAGGCTGTTGACCGTCGCCGTGTCGCTGACATCGAGAAACAGCACCGGCACCGGTGCAGCCTGCGCCGCCAGCTGCTGCGCCAGCGCATCGTCGAGCGGGACGTTAATCAGCACGCCCTCCACCCTCTGCGCCAGCAATTCCTGCAGCGCCGCCGCGCAGCTCTGCTCATCGTGCTGTTCAACCATCGAAATCATCACGCTGGCTCCCGCCTGCCCGGCGCGGCTCTTGACCGCCGAGGCAATTTGCGACGGTGCATGCAGCGCCAGATCGGTGGTCACTAAGCCAAGGGTTTTGCTGCGTTTGCCCGCCAGCTGCTGCGCGCCGCGGTTGGGCACATAGTGCAGCGCCGCCATCGCCGCCTGCACCTTTTCACGGGTGCGCGCAGAGACATGGGCCGCATCGTTGATCACGCGGGAGACGGTCTGGTAAGAGACGCCGGCATGGCGGGCGACATCATAGAGAGTGATGGTTTTCATAAGCTTCCGGGCCACTGCGAATTTTAGGCAGTATACCCGCTTCATCGCCCGTTGCCTGCGCGCGGCTACGGGAAGCAAAAAGAAATAACGACGAGCCACAAACGGCTCGCCGTAAACATCATCCTTAATGCTTTATTGAGATGGTTGCTGTTATTATTTTAACCATCATCACACTTTTATTTGCAATTAAAATGATGGTTTCATGACAAGTGTGTTACTGCTGGCGGGGAATAGGGAATCCTTTCAGTGAAATAATAAAGCTGTTCCCTTCTTTTTTTATTTTCGCACCAGCGTCACACCAGTCCGATGCAATGCGAAAGAACTCATCTGTGCCAATATTCCAGTCCAGACGAACTTGTTTGACGAACCCTGAGCGCAGTAGCTCGCACGCTTCACGGTAACTGTGGGCGATGGAAAGCAGTTGTTGGTTCATTTTCTCTTCTTCAGAAGTTTGCGTAGTGCTTTGATTTCTTTGGTTGTAAGTGGCGTTGCGCTCTCTTCTTCCGTGTGCTGGCTGTCGACCTCTTCCTCTGATACGCTCTCCTCTTCCACCGCCTCAAACGCCAGCAGCAGAAGCTTTTGCGTTGCCGAGCCTAAATTCTCATTGTTGACTTCAGCATAATGGCGAAGTTTCTCTTTTAACGCTTCATCAATTCTTACGTTTAATACAGCGCTGGTCATGATTATCCCTTCTGGTGTGAATAAACACGCTAATTAATACACGAACTTAGGTAGCCGATCCACAAATATATTTCAGAAATATAACAAGCCGAAATACCCCATAAATAATTTGCACGAGAAAGATGACATAAATATTAAATTAATATTTCATTATTATGACAATTTTAATATATGGGTGAGAAATTACTTAGAAGAGATAAATAATTGACAGCCCGGGTGGGCTGTCGGCGCGGGGCTCAGCCGTACAGGCGGTTCCAGTCATCGCGGGTGATCTCCCACAACTCGGTCTCTAACTCGCCCGCCACATAGTGGCCTGGCTGGCGGCGAACCAGCCGCATACCGCTGCTGTGTGAGATCTTTCTCGACCGCTCGTTAGCCACTGCTTTTGGCGCGCGCAGTACCTCGCGCTTCAGGCCATTGAACCAGTAATCGGTCACTGCGTGGCACGCTTCGCGCATATAGCCTTTCCCCTGCCACTCCGGCGCCAGCCAGAAACCGCGGTTGTTATCCGGCGTGTTCATCAGGCAGATAACGCCCATTAACTCGCGCTCATCCTCTTTACGACGCAGCGTCCAGAACCAGCCTTCACCGGCGCGGCTCGCCGCCAGCGCGACGTTATCAACATAGTGCTGCGCGGCACCTTCCGGGTAGGGCCACGGCACGCTGGCAATCAGGTAACGCACGATCTCCCAGCGCGGAAAAATGCGCTGGATCTGCTCAGCATCGGCAGATACCAGCGGTAGCAGGCGTAATCTTTCGGTCTCCAGAATGGGTGTGGTCATAGGCTCTCTCCCTTCAGGCCGAAAGCGTCGGCCTGTGATAACTCAGCATCCCTTAACTTCATCTGCCTGTAAACCTGACAAAAATGGCTAAGCGGCAGGTTTTACTTCTGCGACGGGAACGGGACGCGGTGCGAAACGAAACCACGGCAGGCAGAGCTGGATCAGCGGGCCGATGGTCAGCGCATAGAGCACCGTGCCGACGCCGAGCGTGCCGCCCAGCAGCCAGCCAATCAGCAGCACCGACAGCTCAATCACCGTACGGATGCTGCGCACTGACCAGCCCGTGCGCGCATGTACCCCGGTCATCAACCCGTCGCGCGGGCCGGAGCCAAACCCGGCACCGATATACATCGCCGTGGCAATCGCATTAACCACGATGGCGCCCGCCAGCAGCCCGCTGCGCGGCAGTATGTCACTCAGCGTCGGGATGACGGAGAGCGCGGCATCGGCTGCCAGGCCTAACACCACCACATTACTGATGGTGCCAAGCCCAGGGCGTTGGCGCAGCGGGATCCACAGCAGCAGCACCAGCGCGCCGGTAGCGATCATCACCGTGCCGATATCCAGCGCCAGCAGTTTCGCCACGCCAAGGTGAAAGACATTCCACGGATCGGCACCGAGATCGGCGCGCACAAACATGGCGGTAGAGAGGCCGTAAAGGGATAACCCGAAATAGAGTTGCAGTAATCGACGCAGCATAGATCTTCTCCGTTTGGACAGGCTTCCATCTTCCCCGTAAATGGACTTATGATTAATGTCCAGTTTTCAGATAGTGGACTGCTTATGTCATCCCGTCGTTTTGGTAGCCAGTCGTTGCTGCGCCTATTAGGCCACTGGCAACAATCGTCTTCCCGCACACCGCTCTGGCGTCAGCTTGCCGATGCGCTGCGCTTGTTGATCCTCGACGGCAGGCTGGCGCTGGATACCCGTCTGCCCGGCGAGCGGGAGCTGGCGACCACGCTCTCGGTGAGCCGCACGACGATTGCCAGCGCGCTGGCGCACCTGCGCGAGGAGGGCTATCTGGAGAGCCGTCATGGCAGCGGCTCGCGGGTGATCCTGCCCGATAACCGCGCCATACCGACGCGCAGCACTGCTGGCGCGGCGCTCGATCTCTCCACCGCCGCGCTCAGCGCCGGGCCGGAGATTCACCAGGCCTATAGCCACGCCTTAACGGCAATCGCTCCCTATCTTTCGCGTACCGGGTATGGTCAGCTCGGCGTGCTGGCGCTGCGCGAAGCGATTGCCGCACGCTATACCGCGCGCGGTTTACCGACCCATGTCGATGAAGTGATGGTGGTGAATGGCGCGTTGAGCGGGCTGGCGCTGGTGTTGCGAATGCTGACCGGGCCTGGCGATCGCGTGGTGGTCGATCACCCTACCTACCCGCTGGCGATTGCGGCGATTCAGGGGGCGTCGTGCAGGCCGGTTGGCGTCTCGCTGCCACAGCGCGGCTGGGACACCGACGGTTTTGCCGCCACGCTGGCGCAGACCGCGCCACGCCTTGCCTACCTGATGCCCGATTATCACAATCCGACCGGGCGCTGCATGGACAGCGCAACGCGGGAAGCGATCGCCGCCATTGCCGCCCGCACACGTACTACGCTGGTGGTGGATGAGACGATGGTTGATCTTTGGTACGAAAACGGGCCCCCGCCGCCGCTTGCCGCGTTTGATAAACATGACTCGGTGATCACACTCGGCTCGGCGGGGAAAACCTTCTGGGGCGGTTTACGGCTGGGGTGGGTTCGCGCCTCGGCGCGCACCATCGCCCACCTGGCGCAGACGCGCGACTCGCTGGAGCTGGGAACACCGCTGCTGGAACAGCTGGCAACGCAGTGGCTGATGGCGAATGAAAACGACTTTCTACCAGCGCGCAGGGCGATGCTGCAAGCGCGCCGCGACCGCTGCGGCGAGTTAATGGCGGATCTCTTCCCCGCGTGGCATTTTCAGCCGCCGGAGGGCGGGTTGTCTTACTGGGTCGAGCTGCCCGACCGGCTGGCGACGGCTTTTGCCGCGCGCGCGGAAACCGAGGGCATTCATCTCGGTGCCGGCACGCGTTTCGGCCTCGACGGCGCGTTTGAGCGCAATCTGCGCATCCCCTTTGCACTGGAGCCAGAAGTGCTGGAGGATGCGCTGCTGCGCATAAAACCGCTGTGGCACGCGCTCAATCCGGCAGCACCGTCGTTTAAGCGCAGCGTAGTGTAAGCATCAGGAAGCGGGCGGCGTCAGCGGGGCGAGCGCCTCGCTTTTCACCCAACCAGTGGTGCTTTTACCCTCGTCACTCACATACTCGACCTGCGTCCACTCGCCCTGAGCTTGCAGCACGCCGACCACATCATCCTGCACGACAAACGCTTTTCGCCGCGTCTTCTCTTCAGGCTGGCGATAGAAGTAGAGCCGCTCGGCGCGCACCTGCGCCATCGACTGCCAGTCGGTATCGCGGGTTTTACTCAATCCCAGACCATCATTGATCAGCGGCAGCATAGCGTTAACGCAGCCGTCATGGGACTGCCCGCCGGGCACGGTGAGCGTCACGCCGTCGGCTGTTGCCGCAAGGTGCCCCGGCAGCACGGCAGTGGACCAGGAGGTGATCGTTGCATCGCCCTTTGCCGACACCTCTCCCGCCAGCGCAAAGGCGCAGGTGCGCGTCACGCCAACACCGAGGGTTTCGCTGTAGTAACCGCTGATCTTGCCCTGCGGCGAGACCGCAAGCTGCAGCGCTTCATAAATCCCGGAGTGCAGCGTGGCAGCCATACCGGATGTGGAAACAAGGAGTGTTAGTAAAATTAATGATTTACGCATAGTACTGAGCCTCAGGGCGATAAGTGCAGCGATTCTACACGCTTGCGCGCCCCTCCCGGTATCACCAAAAAAGGCTATGGTTGAGAGTATCGTTCAAGGCTGGAGAAGTGAGATGAGTGAGAAAAAACGGGCGCAGTGCCACTGCGGTGCGGTGGTGTTTAACGTGACGCTGCTCGACGGCTTTAACAACGCGCGGCGCTGCAACTGCTCCTACTGCCGGATGCGCGGCGCGGTGGCGGTCACCGCGCCGCTGTCAGGCATTGATATTCTTCAGGGCAGAGAGAAGCTGACCGAGTACCGCTTTAACACCGGGGTCGCCGTCCACTTCTTCTGCTCGGTGTGCGGCATCTACACCTTCCACCAGCGCCGCTCCAACCCCGATCAATATGGCGTTAACGCGGCCTGCATTGAAGGCGTATCGCCGTTCGATTTCGCCGAAATCCCGGTCTCCGAAGGGGTGAATCACCCGTCAGACGGGGGCGAGAACAGCGGCGTTGCCGGGTATCTGCGCTACACCCCCGCCGGGAAGTGAAGCGGCTTACCTACTCCCGCAGCCACCAGCCGCACTCATAAGGTCTGAGCGTGCCGGTGGTGAGCAGCTGCGCGCCATCCGCGTAGTTGCCATAGAGCAGACGCCAGCCCGCCTCACTGGGCAGACACGCCTCATTCAGCGCCAGCGGCTCGCCGCTGAGGTTGGCAATCACCCGCAGGGTTTGCGCCTCATCGTCCCGCTGGTAGCACCAGCATGCGGGCGAATCGGGGTCGAGATCCTGATAGTCGCCAAAGGTGAGCACCGGCAGTTTTTTGCGCAGCGCGATCAGTTCCCGGTAGGTGTGCAGCACAGAATCGCTATCCGCCATCTCACTGACCACGTTGATCTGCCGGTAGTTATCCGCCACGTCAATCCAGCTTTCGCCGTCGGTAAAACCGGCGTTCTCGCTGTCATCCCACTGCACCGGCGTTCTGCCGTTATCGCGGGATTTGTGCGCCAGCACCGCCAGCACCTCCTTTTCATCCTGATGCAGGCGCAGGATTTTGAACATATTCAGGCTTTCGACATCGCGGTATTGATCGATGCGGCTGAAGTGCGGATTGGTCATGCCAATCTCTTCACCTTGGTAGATATAGGGCGTGCCCTGCATGCCGTGCAGCACCATCGCCAGCATTTTCGCCGAAACGGTGCGCAGCGCCCCATCATCCCCCAGCCGGGAAACGATGCGCGGCTGATCGTGGTTACACCAGAAGAGCGCGTTCCACGCCAGGTTGTGCATCCCGCGCTGCCATTCGGCGAAGATCCGCTTTAGTGCCACCCGATCCGGCGGCGCAAGCCGCCACTTCTCACCCTGCGGATAGTCGATTTTCAGGTGGTGGAAGTTAAAGGTCATCGACAGCTCTTTGCCATCCAGCCGCGCATAGCGCTGGCAGTGCTCAAGCCGGGTGGATGACATTTCGCCCACCGTCATCAACCCGCGCGGCTGAAAGACATCGCGGCTCATCTCTTCGAGAAAGTCGTGAATCGCCGGGCCATCGGTGTAGAAACGGCGGCCATCACCCTCATCATCATCCGGCAAATCAGGGTGTTTGGAGACCAGGTTGATGACATCCAGCCGCAGCCCGTCCACACCCTTATCCGCCCAGAAGTGGCAGACCGCTTTCAGGGCGTTGCGCACTTCCGGGTTCTCCCAGTTGAGATCCGCCTGCTGGGCAGAGAAGGAGTGCAGATAGTACTGCTGCGTCTCCTCATGCCAGCACCAGGCGCTGCCGCCAAACTTGGAGTGCCAGTTATTGGGCAGCCGCCCCTCTTTGCCGTCGCGCCAGATATAGAAGTTGCGCCACGGGCTGTTACGGTCGCTGGCGGCGGCTTTGAACCACGCATGCTCCGTGGAGGTATGGTTAAACACCATATCCATCACCACCTTGATGCCGCGCTGATGGGCGGCGTCAACCAGCGCCTCAAAATCCGCCATCGTGCCAAACAGCGGATCGATGGCGTAGTAATCCGCCACGTCATAGCCGTTATCCACCTGCGGCGAGAGGTAAACCGGCGTCAGCCAGATGGCGCTTACGCCGAGCCACTGGAGGTAATCAAGGCGACGCACAATGCCCTGAAGATCGCCGAGGCCATTGCCGGTACTGTCCTGAAAACTGCGCGGGTAGATCTGGTAAATCACGCCGTTTTGCCACCACGGAACATTACGTTTGCTCATTGCGTCGATCCCTTTTTCACACCACCAGCAGCTTGCCCGCTGCCTGCTTGCGTTTATAGATAACCGTGGTCAGCACGAGCGGGATCACAATCGCCACCAGCATCGCCAGACCATAAATCGACCAGTACTGGGTTTTCACCGAGAGGATGGCCGGTAAACCGCCGACGCCAATGCCGTTCGCCATCACGCCGGTTAGCCCGCAAATCAGCCCGGCGCAGGCACCGCCGACCATGCCGCAGAGCATCGGGAAGCGATACTTCATATTGATGCCGTACATCGCCGGTTCCGTCACGCCGAGATAGGCCGAGATAGCGGCGGGCACTGAGATCTCCCGTTCATTAACCTTCTTGCTCACCAGGATAATGCCGACGACTGCGGAACCCTGTGCAATGTTGGAGAGGGCGATAATCGGCCAGACCGGCGTGCCGCCGAGGTTCTGAATCAGTTGCAGGTCGACCGCCAGCGTAGTCTGGTGCACACCGGTGATCACCAGCGGCGCATAGAGGAAGCCAAACAGCGCGGAGCCAATCGGCGCAAACGGCCCGGTCATCAGATGGCTGACGCCCCAGGCGATGCCGTTACCGACCACACGGCCGAACGGCCCGATGATGGTATGCGCAAGGAACACCGCAATCAGCAGAGAGAGCACCGGCACCACCACCAGCGTCAGGTAATCCGGCACGATGCGTTTAAGCTTCAGCTCAATCCACGCCAGCGTCAGGCCAGCCAGAATCGACGGAATAACCTGCGACTGGTAGCCCACTTTATCGATGGAGAACCAGCCAAAGTTCCACACTTCCGGCGTCTGCTGCCCGAGCAGATAGGCGTTCATCAGCTGCGGAGAGACCAGCGTAATCCCCAGCACGATGCCGAGGATCGGCGTGCCGCCCATCTTCTTCACCACCGACCAGCAGATACCGACCGGAATGTAGAAGAAGATCGCCTCGCCAATCAGCCATAAGAAGTCGTAGATGCTTTTCCACACCGGCGACGCTTCGGTGAGCGGCGCGTCGTTGAACAGCGGCAGATCGCCAATCAGGTTGCGGAAACCGAGGATCAGACCGCCGCTGATCAGCGCCGGCAGCAGCGGAAAGAAGATCTCCGCAAAGTGCGAGATGAGACTCTCATGCCACTTCATATTCTGCCGCGCCACGCGCTTGGCGCTCTCTTTGTCGGTGCCGCTCACCTGCGTATGTTGCAACAGCAGTTGATACCAGTCGCCGACATCGGTGCCAATCACCACCTGAAACTGCCCGGCGTTGGTAAAGCAGCCCTTCACCATCGGCAGTTTTTCAATCTCGGCGGGTTTGGCTTTTTTCGGATCGTTAAGCACAAAACGTAAACGGGTAATACAGTGACTGACGGTAGCAACGTTCTCTTTGCCGCCGACCAATTCAATAAGTTTATCAATATCCTGGGGGTTACTTTTTATCGCCATCTTTTCTCTTCCAGCAGGTTTTGATGAGTGAGCTGTTGTTATTACAGCTTTTCGTAAAAACTCTTACTCTGAACCGAGCGATAGAGACCATAGCGGCAACCTATACTTCCGCCTAGTTGGAACGTTCCAATTTTAGCAGGCGATCACAAAATAAACGGTGAAGCGCAGCGGCACAGAGAGGTGCCTTAGGGGATTCATTAATGCTAGTATCGCCGGGTCCGATCTTCAGGAGGCCCGTGCGGGAATGAGTGATAAAAAGCTAACGTTAAACGACATCGCCAAACTGTGCGGCGTCGGAAAGTCCACGGTCTCGCTGGTAATTAACAACAGCGATAAAGTGAAGAAAGCGACCCGTGAACGCGTTGAAGCGATTATCAAAGAGCAGGGTTACACTCCATCGAAAGCCGCCCAGGCGCTGCGCTCGCAGCGGGAAAAGATCATCGGTGTGATCGTCACACGTCTTGATTCCGCCTCGGAAAATCAGGCCATTCGCGCCATCCTTCCACAGATATACCAGCATGAGTACGATGCGATTTTAATGGAGAGCCTGCTCGATCCCACCCTGCTTGCCGCGCACCTTAACGTGCTGGCGCAGCGCAATGTCGAAGGGGTGATTCTGTTCGGTTTTTCCGGCGTCGATAAGAGCCTGGTAAAAGGGTGGAAAGATAAGCTGGTGCTCATCTCCAGCGCCCTGCCGGAGGTCGCGTCGGTAGTCTACGATAATGTCGGCGCGGTCAATGTGCTGATGGAGAAGATGCGCGACGCGGGCCATCGCAGCGTCTCCTATATCGGTGTCACCACTAACGATCCCACTACCGGGAATATCCGTTACCAAACCTACCTTGAGCGATGTGCAGCGTTTGGCATGACGCCGCACGCGGCGCTCGGCGATCTGAGCTATCAGAGCGGTTACGACCTGGCGAAAGGGCTACTCACAGCCGAGAGCGGCGCGCTGATTTGCGCCTCTGACACCATCGCCATGGGCGCGATTAAATACATTCAACAGCAGGGGTGGAGGATTAAAGTCGGCAGCATTGGCAGCACGCCGCTGATGACCTTCCTGCAGCCCGATGTGCTGAGCGTCAAAATGGGCTATCAGCAGGCGGGGCTGAAAGCCTCGCAGCTGCTGCTGGAGATGCTGCACGGAACGCGTACGCAAGAGCATATTGTTATCCCCTGCACCTTCCAGTAACGCCCAACGGAAATGACGCCTTCGTCAGACGAAAGCGTCACTCGCCTGGCCTTAACGGTAGACCAGCCCGCCATCAATCAGGATCGCCTGACCGGTTACGTAGTCGGAATCCGGCCCGGCGAGATAGGCCACCAGCCCGGCCACATCTTCCGGCGTCTCCGCACGACCCAGCGCAATACCCTCAACATATTTCTTGTAGGTTTCACCCAGCGGCGCGCCGGTGATATCGGAGAAGCGGCGGTCAATCTCCTCCCACATGCCGGTGCCGACAATGCCCGGGCAGTAAGCGTTAACGGTAATGCCGCGGCTGGCATACTCTTTTGCCGCCGTCTGGGTTAAGGCGCGAACGGCGAATTTGGTCGCCGAGTAGACGCCCAGCAGCGCGAAGCCATCATGTCCGGCAATCGAGCAGGCGTTGATGATCTTCCCCTTCTGCTGACGGTCGATAAATTTCTTCGCCGCCGCCTGGATGCCCCACAATGTCCCCTGCACGTTGATGCGCATAATGCGATCCACCTCTTCCGGGGTGACATCGGCAAGCGGCTGCACCTGCGCGATACCGGCGTTATTGACGATAATGTCAAAGCCGCCCAGCGCCTCTTCCGCGTGATCGATCGCCGCATAGACCTGGTCGCGCTGCGAAATATCAGCGACAAAAGTCGCCACTTTACGACCCAGCGCCTGCACCTCTTTCGCCACGGCTTCAAGGTTGGCGGCGTTCATATCCACCAGCATCAGCGACGCCCCCTCTTTCGCAAGGCGAAGCGCAATCCCACGTCCAATTCCCTGGCCTGCGCCGGTTACCAGCGCCACTTTATTATCAATTGTCATGCTTTCTCTCTTATGGTTTGAGTTACAACTGCGCCGCAACAGGCTGTCGCGGCAAACTTCACTACCTATTCATTGGTGCAGCGCGCGCCTGTCGGCGGCGAGGATCGCTTCATGCATCGCTTCAGAAAGGGTTGGATGGGCAAAGATCACCTCGTGCAGGCTCTCCTCCGTTGCCTCCAGCGTATGGGCAATGCCAAACCCCTGAATCTGCTCCGTCACGTCGCTGCCCACCATATGCGCACCCAGCAACTCGCCGCTCTGCGCATCAAACAGGGTTTTGACAAAGCCCTGCGGTTCGCCAAGGGCCAGCGCTTTGCCGTTGGCCTGATAGGGGAAAACGCCGACGCGGATTTCCCGCCCGCTGGCACGCGCGCGTGCTTCGGTTAAACCGAGGCTGGCCACCTGCGGCCGGGTGTAGGTGCAGCGGGGAATAAAATCAGGGCTGACGGGTGCCGCGACGGGCAGCCCGGCGAGCGCCTCGATGCAGCGCACGCCCTCATAGCTCGCTTTGTGCGCAAGGCACGGTGCGCCCGCGACATCGCCGATGGCGTAGAGGCCGAAGACGTTGGTGCGACCGCGATCGTCGACCTGAATAAAGCCGCGCGCCATCTCAACGCCGAGCGCCTCAAGACCAAGGTTTTCGATATTGGGCTGAATACCGGCGGCGCAGAGCACGCGATCGACCTCCAGCGTCTGCTCGCCGTCGGCAGTTTTCAGCAGGCAACTGACGCGATCGCCATTGACCGTCGCCGAGCGGATCTGCGCCCCGGTGAAGATCTGCATTCCGCGCTTCGCAAACTGCTGCTGCACCAGTAATGAGACATCGCGATCCTCCAGCGGCAGGATCTGATCCGCCAGCTCCACCAGCGTCACGTCACAGCCGAGATCGTTATAGAGACTGGCGAACTCCGCGCCGATGGCACCGGAGCCGATCACCAGCAGCGAGCGCGGCAGCGCGGCGGGGTTGAGCGCCTCGAAGTAGGTCCAGATATGGCTTTTATCAGGTTCAATACCCGGTAGCGCGCGCGGACGTGCACCGGTCGCCAGAATGATGTGATCGGCGCGGTACTCCTGCTCGCCGCCGTCGATACCGCGCACCGCCACCCGCCCCTTCTGCAGCAGGCGGCCTTCGCCGTTGATCACCGTGACGTTGTGCTTTTTCAGCAGGAAAGCGACGCCGTCGGTCAGCCGCTGCGACACCGAGCGGCTGTACTCCACCAGACGGCGGATCTCAAAAGCGATCTCGCCGACGCTAAACCCCAGTTGATCGGCATGGCGCATGGCATGCCCGACCTCAGCGCCGTGCAGCATCGCTTTGGTCGGAATGCAGCCCCAGTTAAGGCAGATACCGCCAAGGTGTGTTTTCTCCACCAGCGCGGTGCGCAAGCCTAACTGCCCGGCGCGGATGGCGGCGACGTAGCCGCCCGGCCCGCCGCCGATAATCAGCACATCAAAGCTGTTATTCACCGCACGCCTCCTCAACCAGCATCAGAGAAGGCGTTTCGATAGCGCGTTGCAGATGCTGCATAAAGGTCGCGCCGACTGCGCCATCAATCACCCGGTGATCGCACGACAGCGAGAGCGTCAGCCGCTCGCGCGCCACGATCTGCCCTTCATGCACCACCGCGCGGGATTCCGCCGCCCCCACCGCCAGAATCGCGCACTGGGGTGGGTTGATAATGGCGTCGAACTGCCGAATGCCGAACATGCCGAGATTGGAGATGCAGAAGGTGCCGCCCTGAAAATCCTCCGCTTTCAGCGTGCCCGCTTTGGTGCGCGTCACCAGCTCATGCAGTTGCCGGGAGATGGCACCGACTGTTTTGCGGTTCGCTTCGCGCAGAATCGGCGTATAAAGCCCGCCGGGCAGCGCCACAGCGATGGCAATATCGGCGGTGTGAAAACGGCGAATGGTCTGCGATGCCTCGTCATACTGCACGTTCATCTCCGGCACGCTCATCAGCGCCTGGGCGCAGGCTTTCACCAGCAGATCGTTGAGCGTCACTTTGAGCGACGGCAGCGCGCTGTTCACTTCCCGGCGCAGCGCCTGAATACGCGTCAGATCGACCTCGCTGACGAGGCGAAAATGGGGCGCGTTGCGTTTGGACTCCTGCAAACGGCTGGCGATAGTGCGCCGCATCGCCGAGAGCGGCTGGTTGTCGTAGGTCGCGCGCTCCTCAACCGCTTCTGCTGTTCGTGCAACGCTCTTCTCACCGCTGCCGCGCAGCGCGGCTAATGCTTCCACATCGGCGCGGCTGACGCGCCCGGCCGATCCTGAGCGGCGGCAGTCGTGCAGATTGATCCCCAGCTGGCTTGCCAGACGGCGCGCGATAGGTGTTGCCGGGATCTGGCTATCATCCTGGGTGGTGTGGCGCGGCTTTGCTTTTACCGCCGCGCGCGGCTGCAACTCGGCGCTGCCGCCGCCTGCGGTAATGGCTGCCTGCAGATCGGCGACGGAGATACGCCCGTCGCGACCAGAGCCGCTCACCTTACTCAGGTCGATACCCTGCTTTTTCGCCAGACGCAGGGCATGCGATGTGGCATTCACCTGCGTCTCATCAGTTTCACCGCGCAGCGCCGCCGGGATCGCATCCTGCGCGGCGGGTTTTGCCGGTACAGGGGCTGAAGGTTCAGATGAGGTTGTCGCTGCTGGCGCGGGTGTCGATGGCGCGGTGTCTGCCACATGCTGTGGCGCACCGCTGTTGAGGGTGGCAGCAAAAGCGTCGAGTTCGCTCTCGCTCACAGCTTCATCGGCCACCAGTGCCAGCACCGCGCCAACCGGCAGCGTATCGCCCGGCTGAGCCAGCACCCGGCGCAGTACGCCGTCCCACGGCGCTTCCAGCACGTTGGTTATCTTGCTGGTTTCAATTTCACAAATATCCTGCCCCTGGCTGAAGGCGCTCCCCTCTTTAATCAGCCACTGAGCCAGCGTCCCCTCTTCCATCGAGAGCCCCCATTTGGGGATCTCCAGCGTGCGGATTGTGCTCATGGTTACGCCTCCATCAGTTGTCGAACGGCGGCCTCAATGCGATCCACATCAGGGATCCAGAGTTTTTCCAGCGCGGGCGAGAAGGGAACCGGGGTGTGCGGCGGGGTAATTAACACGATCGGCGCTTTCAGGAAGTGGAACGCCTGCGAGGCGATCAGCGCCGCCACATCATGGGCGAAGCCGAAGCGCGCGGCGGACTCATCGACAATCACCACCCGTCCAGTAGAAGCAACGGATTCGAGAATGCCCTCCTCGTCCAGCGGCGACACGGTGCGCGGATCGACCACCTCAACGGAGATACCCTCTTTCAGCAGTTTGTCCGCCACCTGGTTAGCTTTATGCACCATCGCCGAGAGGGCAATAATGGTGACATCCTCCCCTTCGCGGGTGTAGTTGGCCTGGCCCAACGGCACGGTATAGCTCTCGTCCGGCACCTCGCCTTTCATGTCGTAGAGCATCTTGTGTTCGCAGAAGACCACCGGATCGTCGTCGCGAATCGACTGGATCAGCAGCCCTTTGGCGTCATAGGGCGATGAGGGCACTACCACTTTCAGCCCCGGCGTGGTGGCGAAAATGTTGTAGGGGGACTGGGAATGCTGGGCGGCCGCCGAAAAACCAGCACCGATCATGCCGCGCACCACCAGCGGCGCTTTCGCCTTGCCGCCGAACATATAGCGGAATTTCGCCGCCTGGTTGTAGAGCGCATCGTGGCTGACGCCGAAGAAATCCATAAACATCAGCTCCGCCACCGGGCGTAAGCCGGTCACCGCCGCGCCAGCAGCCATGCCGATAATCGCTGATTCAGTGATTGGCGTATCGATCACCCGTTCCGAGCCAAACTGGGTCCACAGCCCTTTAGTAACGCCGAGCACGCCGCCGAAGGCCTCCACTTTCGCCTCTTCCGGCGCGTTGCCGCCGTGGCCGCCGCGCAGATCTTCACCGATCAGCACCACGCTTTCGTCGCGCGCCATCTCTTGCGCCAGCGCGTCGCGGATCGCTTCGCGGTAAGTTTTGATTGTCATGACGGGCTCCTCAGTAAGAGACGTAAACGTCGGTCAGCAGGCTTTCCGCCACCGGGTAGCCGGCGGCGCGGGCTTTGATCACCGCATCGTCGACCTGGGCTTTCACTTCGGCGTCGATCGCCTCCAGCGCCTCGCGCGTGAGCTTTTCTGCCGTTTTGCTGGTGAAGATTTTCAGCGGATCGTGATCGGCACGCAGGCGCTCAATCTCCCCTTCCCCACGATAAAGCCCCGGATCGCCCTCAAAGTGGCCGTGCCAGCGGAACGCTTTCGCCTCAATCACGCTCGGCCCGCCACCTTCACGGGCGCGCTTCACGGCTTCAGCCGTCGCTTCATAAACAGCAAAGAAATCGGTGCCATCTACAGTGACGGCAGGCAGGCCAAACCCGGCGGCGCGCCCGGCGATATCGCGGCCGCCAACGGCGTAGTTATGCCCGGTCGCTTCACCGTAACCGTTGTTTTCAAAGACGAAGATGGCGGGCAGTTGCAGCACCACCGCCATGTTGATGGCTTCAAACACCAGCCCCTGGTTGGAACCGCCGTCGCCGGTAAAGGAGACAGCGACGCCGCCGTTATTACGGGTTTTCGCGGTCAGCGCCGCGCCAATCACCAGCGGCGGCGCGCCGCCGACAATGGCGTTCGCGCCGAGCATCCCTTTCGAAAGATCGGCAATGTGCATCGAGCCGCCCTTGCCGCGACACAGACCGGCATCTTTGCCGAAAATCTCCGCCATCATCGCGTGGATGTCGCACCCTTTGGCGATGCAGTGGCCGTGCCCGCGGTGGGTGGAACCGATGTAATCCGTCTGCTGTAAGTTCTCGCAGACACCGACGGCGATAGCCTCCTCGCCGGTATACAGGTGGATGAATCCGGGAATGTCACCGCTGGTGTTTTCAGTGTGCAGGCGCTCCTCGAATTCACGTATTTCACGCATTTTGCGATAAGCCTTTAACAGCTGTTGTGTGTTCAGCTCCATAGCTCCGTCCTCAGGTTGTATACCCGCGAGCGCCAGCACGGCGACCGGCAGGGGTTGCGGAAGTGGGGTTACTCTATAAGCGGGTCTTAAGGGGGGATAACCCCCCAATTGGGGGGGAGAGCGGGACTAAAAGAGATAAATGCGATAAGGGTCAAGTTCTGGCAGGTTACAGGCGGGTGTCAGTTACTTACACTTAGCAGCGACTTTTGTGAACAGGGGCAGGCTCGTATGAAATCGTTGACCTCAACAGACTCTCTGCTTGCGGCCAGCTATCGCGAGGAACCTTTCCGCTTCACGCGCCGGCTGCCGCTGATCCTCACCAAATTAACCCCGCCCCGCTCGCCGGGCGTGCTGCTTGAGCGTGACCGCCTGCTGGCCAGGCTGGATGAAGCCGCCGATGGTGCGCTGACGCTTATCTGCGCCGCGGCCGGTTCCGGGAAAACAACGTTGCTGGCGCAGTGGTATCGCCGTCGCCGGGAGCAAGGTGACGCCATCGGCTGGCTGAGCCTTGAAGAGGATGAGAACGATCCGGCGCAGTTTGCGCGCTACCTGGTCACCGCCCTGAAGCCGCTCTACAGCGGCTGGGGCGAGGCGCTCGAACCCTTTTTGCAGGGCGATATGACGCCGGATCTCTCGGTGCTGCTGGCGGAGCTGACCAACCAGCTGCACTGCTGCCCGCACCCGGTGTGGCTGATCCTTGATGATTACCACGCCCTGACCCACCCCGCGCTGCACGAGGGCATAAGCTGGCTTATCAATCACGCGCCCGATTCGCTACACCTGATCATTGGCAGCCGTTTTCGCCCGCCGCTGGCGCTGAGCCGCCTGGCGCTACAGGATGCGCTCAAGGAACTGCACGACGAGGATCTGCGTTTCACTCTCGCCGAAGCGCAGGACTACCTCAGCGACGCCGCGCGTACGGCGATCCCCGTCGCGCAGGATGTTCAGCGGCTGATGCTGGCCACAGAGGGCTGGGTGGCCGGGATCAAGATCGCCGCGCTGGCACCGGACTGGCACCACGATCCGCAGCGCTTTCTGGCGCGTATTCCTTCCGGTTCACGCACGCTGGCGCGCTATCTCGATGAGGTGATCTTTACCCCGCTGCCAGAGGCGGTGGTCGATTTTCTGCTGCAAACCGCCATTCTCAACCGCCTCACCCCGGCGCTGTGCGATGCGCTGACCGGGCGCGAGGACGGCGAAGCGATGCTCGGCTGGATCCAGCAGCATAATCTCTTTATCACCGCGCTGGATGAGCACGGCGGCTGGTTTCGCTATCACCACCTGATGCGCGACGCGCTGCTGGCCCGCTTGCAGCAGAGCGAACCGGCGCGCGTGCGGCAGCTGCACGAGCGCGCCAGCAACTGGTTTGCCGGGCAGCAACTCTGGGCCGAGGCGGTGCGCCACGCGCTGGCGGCAGGGAAAAGCGGCGCGCGGCATGCCGAAGCCAGCGCGCAGTCCCTCGCCGAAGAGGGGGATATCGACACGCTGGTGCGCTGGATGCACTTTTTACCGCTGACGCCCGATCCGTCGCGCATTGATTTGCAGCTTAATCTCGCCTGGGCGCTGGCGCACCACTTCCGCTTTCAGGCCTCGCGCGAACTCCTCGACGGTATTGACGCGATGACGCATGACGCCGCGCTGACGCACAGTGTGCGGGTCAAGCTGCGGGTGGTGCGGGCGATTTGTGAAGCCTTCGCCGAGAACATTGAACTCAGCGTGGCGCTGGTGGAGCCGCTGCTGGCGGAGATCCCCTGCGGTGATCGCTGGGTGGATGGGCTGGTGTGCAACATTCTCAGCTACTGCCACCTCGTCAATGCCCGGCCGGGGCAGGCGCTGGCGGTGCAGAGCCGGTTGCCAGAACTGAAAGTGGCAAACCGCAATCTGTTTGTTGATGTCTGGCGCGCCTTTGTTATCGCCCAGGCCCATTTACGCCAGGGCAATCTGGCTGACGCAAAGCGGGTGGCGGCGCAGACGCTACAGGCCGCCGAGGCGCAAACCGGCAGCAACTCCAGCAGCGGCGCAACGCTGGCACCGATTCTGGCGGAGGTCGCCTGGGAGCGCGACGAGCGGCAGGATATTGACGCGCTGCTGGCGCTGCGCCTTGAGATGATCGAGACCTTTTGTCCGCCGGAGGGGCTAAGCCGCTGCTTTATCGTGCTCTCACGCCAGGCGGCGCTCAACGGCCAGCTTGCGGAGGCGAAACGGCTTCTCACCTATGGCGGCGAGCTGACGCGCCAGCGCCAGTGGCTGCGCGCGCAGGCGGCGCTGCTGGCGGAAACGGTTGAACTGCATCTGCGTGATGAGTCGCTCTCCCCTGCCCTGGAGACGCTGGACGCGCTTCGGCAGTTGCACAGTGAGCATGCTGAAACCGGAGCGATCGGCTTTTATCGGCGGGTCAGCGAAAGCCGCATCGCCCTTGCCGAGGGCCATGCCCATCAGGCCGCCGCTGCCTTTGCAGTGCTGGCCGACGAGCAGCAGCAGCGCGGCGAAGCGCGCTCTGCCCTGCGCTTACGTCTGGCGCAGGCCGCCGCCCTCTGGCATGCCGGGGCGTATCAACAGGCGGGTATGGTCTTCACCTCGCCGCTGCAACAGGCGCTTGAGCAAGGTTTACTGCGCAGCCTGCTTGATCTCGGCTCGGTATTAGTAGGGCTGCTCGACGATCTGCTTGCCCGCCAGACAACGCCGGAGGCGCTCCGGCAACAGGCTGCAACCCTGCGACAGCAGGCGGTGGAGCTGTTTGGTTTACCGCCGAAACGGCACGATGAGGCGGAAGAGACGCGCTATCTCACCGAGCGTGAGCAGCAGACGCTTGAGCTTATCGCCAGCGGTCACTCGAACAAGGAGATTGCCCGCGTGCTGGGGATTTCGGCGGAGACGGTCAAATGGCACTTAAAACAGATGTATGAGAAGTTGCAGGTCAGCAGCCGGATGCAGGCGGTAAACCAGGCGCGTGAGTGGAAGTTGCTGAAAGTGGAGTAGTGCGGCGCGCTGCGTAACAGCGGCTGAAATGGGTGGGGGCCCTGCCAGCTACATCCCGGCACACACGTCCTTTGCCCTGGCTGCTTCCTTCCGGACCTGACCTGGTGAACAAAGTAGCATTGCGGGAGAACCAACAGGGCCCCCATTGAGAGCGAAGGTTGATAACCAACGCGCTGGCGCATTATCCCCATCCGGCAGGGCAATTGCAACCCATAGGCTGACGGATGCTGGTTTCTTGCGCAATCGCCCCTTCACAGCGGGTAAATCGCTGTTTATTCTGCCCCCTTCTCTGCTCAGGAGCATGTGATGGATACGCAAGACTCTTTTCCCCGCCGGGTATGGCAAATTGTCGCCGCCATTCCGGAGGGTTATGTCACTACCTATGGCGAGGTGGCGAAACTGGCCGGTTCGCCGCGCGCGGCACGCCAGGTCGGCGGCGTGTTAAAGCGCTTACCGGAGGGCAGCACGCTGCCGTGGCATCGGGTGGTCAATCGCTATGGGGCTATTTCGCTGAGCGGGCCGGATCTACAAAGGCAGCGTCAGGCACTGCTGGCAGAGGGCGTGGTGGTGTCGGGAAGTGGCGAGATTGATTTGAATCGGTATCGCTGGCGCTATGCGTAGCTCCTCCCCCGCAGGAGAGGAGCAAAACGCACGCAGATTAGTACTGGGTCGGCGCCGGAGTGGCGTTAGACGGGGTGACCTGCGTTGGTGAGGTCGACGGTACGGTGTTCGGCGTACCACCGCTCTGCTGCAGCGGAACCGCGGTCTGCTGGACCGGAACCAGCGTCAGGTCGACTTTGGTGCCGCCCTGGTTGATAACCGGCTTAACCGAGTCGGTGATAAACACCATCTTGTTGTCGACGGTGATCGCTGCACTCAGCAGGATACGCGCGTTCGGCTGGATGTCGGCCGGATTAAACGGCAGGACATAGCTGTATGGCGGCTGTTTGCCATCGGTACGCACTGCTTTCTGCGCCAGTACTTTCGACGGCGCGTTGGCCTGGGTGGCATCAGAAACGGTAACGGTTAACACCGCATCCGGCGGCAGCGCCACTTTCTGACGGATCCAGACCGTACCGGTCACGCTTGGCTGAGCAATCGCCGCTTTATGGGTTGCGGACGGCGCATTGGGATTAGGTGCCGGCGTTGGAATATCGCCGCCTTTTTGGGCGCACGCCGATAACGCGACTGCGACTGCTAAACCACTTAACATGGGCACGAGTTTCATTGATCTCTCCTTATCTTCAATGCACCTGCAGGCGCAGCGCCTGCCAGATGTGTGTGGCTAAACCTTCGTAACCTGAACAAGTGTGGCACATATACCCGATATATTCCTGTAAACACCTATTCATTCAGATTATTGCACCCATCGGACCACTCCATTTTCCAGGTTATACTCAGGCAATATATGCTACGTCAGCCGCTATTTATTTGAGGAATTGTATGAGTCAGGCGCTATCTAATCTGCTGGCATTATTGAATCTGGAAAAAATTGAAGAGGGGCTGTTCCGTGGGCAGAGCGAAGATTTAGGTCTGCGCCAGGTCTTTGGCGGCCAGGTGGTTGGGCAGGCGCTCTATGCGGCGAAAGAGACCGTTCCGGCAGACCGCCTGGTACACTCTTTCCACAGCTACTTTTTGCGCCCCGGCGATAGCCAGAAACCGATTGTTTATGACGTGGAAGTGCTGCGCGACGGCAACAGCTTTAGCGCTCGCCGCGTGGCAGCGGTGCAGAACGGCAAACCGATTTTCTATATGACCGCCTCCTTCCAGGCACCGGAGCCGGGCTATGAGCATCAAAAAACGATGCCCGCCGCGCCCGCGCCGGACTCGCTCAAATCGGAAACGGAGATCGCCCGCGATCTCTCGCACCTGCTGCCGCCCGGCGTGAAAGAGAAGTTCCTCAGCGACAAGCCGCTGGAGATCCGCCCGGTCGAGTTCCATAACCCGCTGAAGGGCCATGTGGCCGATCCGGTGCGTCAGGTGTGGATCCGCGCCAACGGCGTGCTGGATGAAGATTTCCGCATCCACCAATATCTGCTTGGCTACGCCTCGGACTTTAACTTCCTGCCGGTGGCGCTACAGCCGCACGGCGTTGGCTTCCTTGAGCGCGGCATGCAGGTGGCGACTATCGACCACTCAATGTGGTTCCACCGCCCGTTCAATATGAACGACTGGCTGCTCTACAGCGTGGAGAGCACCTCCGCCTCCAGCGCCCGCGGCTTTGTGCGCGGCGAATTCTATACCCAGGATGGCGTGCTGGTGGCCTCCAGCGTGCAGGAAGGGGTGATGCGTAACCGCAACTAAGCCGGTTGTGCTATCACCAAAAGAAAAGCCTCCGCACGCGGAGGCTTTTTTATGCTCAGGAGATACTCAACTTATCAGGCGTTATAGGCGTTTTCGCCGTGGCTGTTGACGTCCAGCCCTTCACGCTCTTGCTCTTCCGGTACGCGCAGGCCAACCGTCATATCCGCCAGTTTGTAGCCGATAAAGGCGACCACCGCAGACCAGACGATGGTGATGCCCACGCTCTCCAGCTGCACCAGCACCTGATGGCCCATGGTGACGCCGGAGGCGAAGCCCACGCCGCCGAGGGAGGTGGAGGCGAAGATGCCCGTCAGGATACAGCCGATAATGCCGCACACGCCGTGAACGCCGAAGACGTCGCACGGATCATCGACGCGCAGCATACGTTTCAGCGCCGTCACGCCCCACAGACCCGCCAGACCGCACACCAGACCGACAATCAGCGCGCCGCCGACACCGACATAACCACACGCAGGGGTGATACCCACCAGGCCAGCAATCGCACCGGAGCAGGCACCGAGCAGCGAAGGCTTGCCGCGCATTGCCCACTCGCCAAAGACCCAGGAGAGGATCGCGGCAGCAGTGGCGACCACGGTGTTCACAAAGGCCAGCGCTGCGATTTCGTTGGCGCTGCTCGCCGAACCGGCGTTGAAGCCAAACCAGCCAACATAGAGGATCGCAGTACCGATAAAGACCATCGGCAGGTTGTGCGGTTTAAACGCCTCTTTGCCGAAGCCGACGCGTTTGCCAATCAGGTACGCACCCACCAGGCCTGCAATCGCGGCGTTGATGTGCACCACCGTACCGCCGGCAAAGTCGAGCGCGCCGTGGGTTGCCAGCAGACCGCCACCCCATACCATGTGCGCAATCGGCACATAGGAGAGCGTCATCCACACCACCACAAATATCAGCACCGCAGAGAAGCGAATACGCTCGGCGAGCGCGCCGACGATAAGCCCCACGGTGATGCAGGCGAAGGAGCCCTGGAAGGCGACATGGATGTATTGATAGATGCTGCCCATCACATCAGTGAGGGCGATATTTTTCAGCATCACCCAGTTGAAGCTGCCGAAGAAGCTGTTGCCTTCGCTGAAGGCGAGCGAGTAGCCGTAGACCACCCAGAGAATGCAGACCAGCGCGAAGGTAACCGCCACCTGGGTCAGCATTGAGAGCACGTTTTTGCCACGGATCAGGCCGCCGTAAAAGAGCGCGATGCCCGGAATGGACATAAACAGCACCAGCGCGGTGCAAATCATCATAAAACCGTTATCGGCTTTATCCGCAACGGCCGGCGCGGCAAGCGCCAGGCCCGGCAGCAAAGCCAGCGAGGCAAGGGTAGCTTTTACTGTTTTCATTCTCATTTTTCCGATCCCTATCACTGTGTGTCAGCTATTACAGCGCCGCTTCGTCGGCTTCGCCGGTACGAATACGGATCACGCGTTCGAGTTCGGCAACGAAAATTTTGCCGTCGCCAATTTTTCCGGTGTAGGCTGCTTTACTGATGATATCGATCACCTCATCAAGCTGATCGTCGGCGATCGCCACGTCGATTTTTACTTTTGGCAGGAAGTTGACGCTGTATTCCGCACCGCGGTAAAGCTCGGCATGCCCCTTCTGACGGCCAAACCCTTTTACTTCCGTCACGGTCAGCCCCTGAATACCAATCGAAGAGAGCGCTTCACGCACATCTTCAAGTTTGAATGGCTTAATCACCACGGTTACCAGCTTCATAGATTCCCCTCACTCGACATTCGCAAATGGACGCAGCCAACATGAGGAAGGTATTGCAAGGGGTGTGCCAGAAATGTGAAGGCGCGCGTTTTCGCGCAATAAAGAGACAAAGCCAGAAGCGGTGATGGGCGGCGCAAGCGCACTGATGATGCAGAAGCGGCGGGAAAAAGAAAAACGCACCATGACAGTGCATGGTGCGTTACATTTTTGCACCACCAGGCGCTGATGCGCGCAGGGTGCTTAATTTTGGTGCATCAGGCGCTGAGCGACTCTTCCCGCGTGCTTGCCGCCAGCTCTTCACCCGCTAACTGCAGCTGGTACATCTGGTAGTAGCGCCCTTTCGCCGCCAGCAGCTGCTGATGGGTACCGCGCTCAACCGCCTGTCCGCGGTGCAGCACCAGGATGGTTTCCGCTTCGACAATGGTTGATAAGCGGTGGGCAATCACCACCAGCGTGGTCTTCTCGCGGATCGCCGCCAGCGCCTGCTGGATCGCCTGCTCGGTGCCGGAGTCAATATTCGCCGTCGCTTCATCCAGGATCAGGATCTGCGGGGCGTCAACCAGCACGCGCGCCAGCGCCAGCAGCTGTTTCTGCCCGACGGAGAGATTATTCCCCTGCTCGCCAAGGCGGGTGTAGATGCCTTCACTCAGGGTGCGCGCCAGGTCGGCAAGCTGGACGATCTCAAGCGCTTTCCAGACGCGCTCTTCGCTGATATCCCGCCCAAGCGTGACGTTGGCGAAGAAGCTGTCGGCCAGCACCACCGGATCCTGCTGCACCATCGCGACGCCTTTGCGCAGCGCGCTGTGGCCTAGCGTGGCAAGCGGGCGACCGTCGAGGCGGATCTCCCCTTTGGTTAACGGGTAGTAGCCCATCAGCAGGCTGGCGAGGGTACTTTTACCGCTGCCGGTATGGCCGACCAGCGCGACAAAGCTGCGCGGCTCAACATGCAGGGAGATATCCTGCAACACCAGTTGATCTTCGCGGTAGGCGAAGGAGAGGTTTTCAATGTCGATCGCCCCGCTGTGCAGCGGCGTCTCGTCATCGCCGTAGTTCTGGCGCGGTCGATCCATCAGTTCGAAGACGCGCTCACCGGCGACCACCGCCTGTTGCAGCATCGACTGCTGGGTCGTCAGCTCAATCAGCGGCTCGTTAAGGCGGCCAAGGTAGCTGATAAAGGCGTAAAGCACCCCAACCTCCACCGTGCCGACGGTTGAGAAGCCAAACAGCATCAGCAGGCCGCAGAGCACCAGTGCGGAAAAGAGGCTCAACAGCGGGCGCAGCAGGAAGCCATCAAGGCGCAGGGTTTGCATCCGCGCGAAGTAGTGCGAGCGGCTCGCTTCGCTCATGCGCTCGCCGAAGCGCGCCTGCTGGCGGAACTGCTGGATCACGCTCATGCCGTTGATGATTTCGTTAAAGCCATCGTTGATGTCGGCAAGGTAGGCGCGCATGCGCCGCACAATCGGCGTGCTGAAACGCTGATAGATCAGCATCACGATAATCACCGCCGGGAAAATGCCCATCGCCACCAGCGCCATACGCCAGTCGAGGTTGAACATTGCCACCAGCATCGCACCAATCAGCGCCGCGCTGCGCAACACGGTGGCGACCACCGTTACGTAGAGATCGCGGATCACTTCGGTGTCATTAGTCACGCGCGAGATAATCTGCCCTACCGGCTGGGTATCGAAGGCGCTGAGCGGCTGGCGCAGCGCGGCATCCATTACATCGGTACGCAGCTGTTGCACCACGCCGACCGCCGCCTGGTTAAAGAGCAGCGCCTGGGCGTAGTGCAGCCCCGCCGCCAGCAGTTGCAGGCCAACATAAGCCGCCGCCAGCCCGGCGATTAGCGCAAGCGGAAGGTAACTTTTCGCCACCATATTATCGATAAAGTAGCTGATCAGCGCCGGGCCGGAGACTTCGGCAATTGCCGCCACCCACAGCATCAGCACTGCTTTACTGAGCGGCTTGCGCCACGGTTTTCCATAGACCAGCAGACGTTTCAGCGTCGGCCACTGACGAGAGAAGTTACGCATCCCCGGCCTCCTGCGGATGGTCGTCCAGCGCCGCTTCCAGCTGCTGATACCGGTACATGTCGCGATACCAGCCAGGCTGGCGCGCGAGCTGCTCATGTTGGCCGCGCTGGGCGATATGGCCATGTTGCATAACGATAATCTCACTGGCTTCCGTCAGCGCCGACAGGCGATGCGCGCTGATAATCACGGTGCGCCCTTCGCCCCACTGGCGCAGGTTGTGCAAAATCTGGTGTTCGGTGCGCCCATCCACCGCGGAGAGGGCGTCATCAAGAATAAGGATTTCGGCGTTCAGCAGCAGCGCACGAGCGATGGAGATACGCTGTTTCTGCCCGCCGGAGAGCATTACGCCGCGCTCGCCCACTTCGGTGTCGTAGCCCTGCGGCAGCCGCAGAATGTCGTCATGGACGCTGGCAAGCTTCGCGACATGCTCAATCTCCTCCTGCGTTGCACCGGGCCTGCCAAGGGCAATGTTATGGCCGATGGTGTCGGAGAAGAGAAACGGCGTCTGGTTGACGACAGCAAGGCGGCTGCGCCAGCTGTCCAGTTTCAGCTGCGTCAGCGGCATATCGTGGAAGCGAATATCGCCCGCGTCGACATCAAAATGGCGCTGAATCAACGCCAGCAGCGTACTTTTCCCCGCGCCGGTCGGGCCGCAGATGCCGAGCATCTGGCCCGGCTCAAGGGTCGCGCTGACGTTGGTCAGCGCCGCGCTGTCGGTTTGCGGATAGTGGAACGCTTTGATGGAGAGCGTTAAGGTGCCGCGCTCGGCGGGCACGGTTTCCGTGCCGTCGTTCACCACCGGCGCTTCCGCCAGCATATCGCGGATGCGGCTATAGGCCGCGCTGCCGCGCTCGACGATGTTAAACATCCACGCCAGCGCCAGCATCGGCCAGATCATCAGCCCAAGGTACATGGCAAAACTGGTCAGCTCGCCGAGGGTCAGCGAACCATGCACCACCATCCAGCTGCCGCCGCCAATCGCCAGCATGTTTGCCATGCCGATAGCGATATAGATGGTCGGGTCGAAGCGTGCATCAACGCGCGCCACGCGCATGTTTTTCGCGCCGGTATCCGCCGCTTCGCTGCCAAAGAGCGCCGACTGGCGATCTTCCAGGCCAAAGGCTTTGATCATGCGGATGCTGGTCATGCTCTCCTGGGTGCGATCGTTTAACGCAGAGAAGGCCGCCTGCGCGGCTTTAAAGCGGCTGTGCAGCTGATCGCCGTAGCGCTTGATCACCAGCGCCATAATCGGCATCGGCAATAACGACAGCAGGGTTAGCTGCCAGCTGATCTGGGTTGCCATCACGATCAGCACCACGCAGCCCATCACCAGCGAGTCGACCAGTGTTAACACCCCTTCCCCGGCGGCAAACACTACGCGATCCACGTCATTGGTGGCGCGCGCCATTAAATCGCCGGTGCGGTGGCGCAGGTAAAATTCCGGGTGCTGGCGGCTGAGCTGGCGGTAGAAATCCTCGCGCAGTTCAACGGCGAGCTGATAGGAGGCTCCGAAGAGCCAGACGCGCCAGACATAGCGCAGCAGATAGGTGACAACGGCAATCGCCACCAGCGCCGCTACCCACATCCACACCTGCTGATGGGTAAACTGCTTCTGGGTGACGCCATCCACCACAATCCCCACCACTTTGGGCGGGATCAGCTGCAAGATAGCAATAATGATAAGTAAGGCGACGGCGCCGAGGTAGCGCTGCCACTCCCGACGAAAATACCAGCCTAACTGAGCAAATAATCGCACGCGGTTACATCCTGAACGTGAATTGCCGACGGTCGGTTAACCGCCGGAAGGGTTATTCAATGGGCAAAGCCGTGGTGTATTTTATCTGTTCCATGGCGAAGCTGGAGGTGACATCCGAAAGCCCCGGCACGCTGTTGACCAGCTTCTTATAGAAGTCATCGTAGCGTTTCATATCCGCCACCTGGACGCGCAGCAGGTAATCGTACTCGCCAGCCATACGCCAAAAGCCTAGCACTTCCGGGAGCTGTGTCACTTCGCTAACGAAGCGGTTATACCAGTCGCTGCTGTGATGCTGGGTTTTGATCAGCACAAATGCCGTCAGCCCCAGCCCGAGCTTTTCCGCATCCAGCACCGCCACGCGGCGCAGTAAGATACCGTCATCTTCCAGTTTTTTCAGCCGTTTCCAGCACGGAGTGGTGGTCAGATTAACGGCATCAGCCAGTGCCTGCAAAGAGAGCGAACAATCCTGCTGCAACAGTGCGAGCAGCTTACGGTCAATTTTATCTAACATCCCCTGCTCCGTTAGAAAATTTTTCTCTAAATAGTCTATCGCAAAGGCGAAATGGCAACCTTTTTTTCTTCACCTTTCGCTAGACTGGGCACAAAATGACAAACGGAACAGCATCATGAACAATAGCTGGGTCAAATACGCGATTAATGAAATCAATGCCGACGCGCAGCGCTCTGCGGATACCCACCTTATCCGCCTGACGCTGACGGGTTTTCCGGGTATCAACCTCTATTTAAAAGATGAAAGCACGCATCCCACCGGCAGCCTGAAGCACCGCCTTGCGCGCTCGCTGTTTCTCTACGGCTTGTGCAATGGCTGGATCAAGGAAGGCACCACGATTATTGAAGCCTCGTCCGGTTCGACCGCCATCTCAGAGGCGTGGTTTGCGCGCCTGCTCGGGCTGCCCTTTATCGCCGTGATGCCTTACTGCACGGCGAAACGCAAAGTGGAGCAGATCGAGTTTTACGGCGGCCGCTGCCACTTTGTCGACAGCGCCTGCGAGATCTACGCCGAATCCGAGCGGCTGGCGAAAGAGCTGAACGGCCACTATATGGATCAGTTCACCTTCGCCGAGCGCGCAACGGACTGGCGCGGCAATAACAACATTGCCGACAGCATTTTCCGCCAGATGAAAAATGAGCCGCATCCGGTGCCGGAAGCGATTGTGATGAGCGCCGGAACGGGCGGCACCTCGGCAACCATTGGCCGCTATATTCGCTGCCAGGGTTATGACACGCGCCTGGTGGTGGTTGACCCGGAGAACTCCGTCTTCTTTGACTACTGGCAGCAGCGCGACAGCACGCTGCGCAGCCCGATCGGCAGCAAAATCGAAGGCATTGGCCGCCCGCGCGTTGAGCCGTCTTTTATTGCCGATGTGGTCGATGAGATGCTGCGCGTGCCGGATGCCGCCAGCGTTGCCACCGCCCAGTGGCTGGAGACGCAGCTTGGCCGCAAAGTGGGTGCCTCTACCGGCACCAATATGTGGGGCGCGCTACAACTTGCGGCGCAGATGCGCGACGAAGGGCGCACTGGCTCGATCGTTACCCTGCTGTGCGACAGCGGCGAGCGCTATCTTGAAACCTACTACAACCCGCAATGGGTGGCGGCGAACCTCGGCGATATCGAACCGTGGAAAGCGCAGATCGCCCTGCTTACCTCAGCGCAATAGCGACGGGCAAAAAAAAGCCGGGTTTTATTAATAAAACCCGGCTTGCTGGCAATATCTTTTCATTCGGGGGAATAAGGAAGATGTGGAGTGTCCAGCCAGTGTGTCAAAAAGTGCGACACCGCCTGATTACGGCAGTGCCCGATAACCGGTAAATGCGGCAGCGCCGCGCGCAGTTGCGGCATGGCGTTGCCCATGATCATGCCGTAGCCGACGCTCTCTAACATCTCTCTGTCATTCATCGCATCGCCAAACGCCATACACTCTTGCAGCGTCAATCCTAACGAGGCGCTGAGTACTTCCAGCGCGGCGCCTTTGTTGCAGCCGACCGGCAGAACCTCAAGACAGTCCATCGCCGCAAAGCAGATATGCGCCTGCGCGCCAATCTGCTCATCAAGCTGCTGTTGCAAGCGGCAGAGATCGTCGTGATCGCCGACAAAACTGATCTTGGCAACGTCACAGGCGGGCAGGCGTTTAAGATCGGTGATCTGATAGCTAAAGTCGCTGAAGAGATGCGCCTGCAGCGCCTCCGGCATAGGTTTATCGGTGAGCCAGCCGGAATCATTAAACACATGCAGCGACGCACCGGTCTCCCAGCGGCCGTGCAGCACGCGCTCGACCACCTGCGGGGAGAGATCCTGGCGATGGAGTAGCTCGCCCTCTATGGAGTGGATGCGCGTGCCGTTGCCGGTGATGAGAAAAGCATCCAGCCCGATATGCTGCACAACGCGCTGCATCTCCAGCGCGTGCCGACCGGTGGCGAAGGCCAGCGTAATTTCCCGTTCATGTAAACGTCGCAGCGCCGCCAGCGTTTGATCGCCCAAACGATGGTCGGGCATAAGCAGGGTGCCGTCCATATCAAAAGCGGCCAGACGCGCCATGATCTACTCTCCAGTTCTGATGCCGTTAGGTTGTGTTTCAGTATTGCGTGAGATATACGGAAGTAATAGTGAATAGATAGGAATTATTGTTCCGGGTTATGAGATTACTTAACCGCCTTAACCAATTTCAGCGCCTCTGGTCACCTTCTGCCGGTGAGGATCAGGCGGTGAGCATTAGCGAGCTGGCTCTGCGCTGCTACTGCAGCGAACGCCATATGCGCACCCTGCTGCGCCAGATGCAGACCGCCGGTTGGTTAACGTGGCAGGCGCAGTCCGGGCGCGGTAAACGCGGCGCGCTGCATTTCTGCGTCACGCCGGAGCGGCTGCGGCGCGAGATGCTGGAGCAGGCACTGACGGCCGGGCAGCAGCACAATGCGCTGGCGCTCGCTGAACTTGATCCTGCGGATCTGCGCGCGCTGCTCAACCCCTATCTCGGCGGGCTGTGGCAGAACGAGACGCCGACGCTGCGCATTCCTTACTACCGCCCGCTGGAGCCGCTGGCGCCGGGCTTTCTCGCAGGCCGCGCGGAGCAGCACCTTGCCGGGCAGATCTTTAGCGGGCTGACACGCTTTATCAGCCGCAGCGCGTTGCCGCAGAGCGACCTGGCGCACCACTGGGAGAGCAGCGAGGATGGCCTGTGCTGGCGTTTTCACCTTCACGCTACCCTGCACTGGCACAATGGCGATACGGTCACCGCCACGCAGCTGCATCAGCAGCTAATGGCCCTGCTCGATCTTCCCGCGTTGCGGATGCTTTTCGCCAGCGTTGAGCGCATTACGCTCACCCATCCGTGGTGCATTACCTTTCAGTTGCATCGTCCCGATTACTGGCTGGCGCACCGGCTGGCGAGCTACGGCAGCCGCCTCGCGCACCCCGCTCATCCGCAGATTGGCACCGGGCCGTTTCGCCTTGTCGCCTTCAGCGATGAACTGGTGCGCCTTGAGAGCCACGACCACTACCATTTAGGCCACCCGCTGCTGAAAGCGGTTGAGTACTGGATTGCGCCGCAGCTTTTTGATGAGGATTTAGGCACCAGCTGCCGCCATCCGGTGCAGATTGCCATCGGCGAGCCGGAGGAGTTGCGCCACTTGCAACCGGTGAGTAACAGCATCAGCCTCGGTTTTTGCTATCTCGCCCTGCGCCCCGGCGCGCGGCTAAGCCCGGCGCAGGCGCGCCGTCTGGTGCAGATTATTCATCACACCTCGCTTTTGCAGACGCTGCCGCTGGATGAGGGGCTGATTACCCCGAGCCGGGAGTTACTGCCCGGCTGGCATATTCCCGGCTGGCCTGAAGAAAACGTCGCCTTGCCGGCGAAACTAACGCTTATCTACCACCTGCCGGTGGAGTTGCACACCATGGCGCAGCAGCTTAAAGCCTCTCTTGCCGTGCTCGGCTGCGAGCTGACGGTAATTTTTCACGACGGTAAACGCTGGGAAGGGTGTAGAGAACTGGCGGCGGCGGATCTGGTGATGGGCGACAGGCTGATTGGCGAAGCGCCGGAGTACACCCTTGAGCAGTGGATGCGCTGCGATCCGCTGTGGCCGAACCTGCTCGGCAGTGCGCAGTTCGCGCATCTGCAGACAACGCTGGATGCGGTGCAGCGCCAGGCCGACGAACGGGCTCGTATTGCGGCGTTAAAAGCGCTCTTTGACAGGTTGATGGACGAGGCGCTGCTGACGCCGCTCTTTAATTACCACTACCGCATTAGCGCGCCGCCGGGCGTTGAGGGGATCGAGGTCAATCGCCGCGGCTGGTTTGAGTTTACCGAGGCGTGGCTTCCGGCACCGTCGCCGTGAAGAAGCTGGTCGCTGCATGGCTCACGCGCTACCATACCTTTTTTGTGTAAATGTCAGGAATAATTATGAAACGTGCCGTTGTCGTCTTCAGTGGCGGACAAGACTCCACGACCTGCCTGGTGCAGGCGTTACAGCAGTATGATGAAGTCCATTGCGTGACGTTTGATTATGGGCAGCGCCATCGCGCTGAGATCGACGTCGCACGCGAACTGGCGCAAAAGCTGGGCGCACGGGCGCATAAAGTGCTGGATGTGACGCTGCTTAACGAACTGGCCGTGAGCAGCCTGACGCGCGACAGCATTCCGGTGCCGGATTATGAAGAGAGCGCGGACGGTATTCCGAACACCTTTGTTCCCGGGCGCAATATTCTCTTTCTGACGCTGGCGGCGGTATACGCTTACCAGGTGCAGGCAGAAGCGGTGATCACCGGCGTGTGTGAGACCGATTTCTCCGGCTACCCGGACTGCCGCGACGAGTTTGTGAAGGCGCTTAACCACGCGGTTAGCCTCGGTCTGGCGAAGGATATCCGTTTTGAAACACCGCTGATGTGGATCGATAAAGCCCAAACCTGGGCGCTGGCGGATTACTGGGGCGCGCTCGATATGGTGCGCAGCGAAACCCTGACCTGCTACAACGGCATCAAAGGGGATGGTTGCGGCCACTGCGCGGCGTGTCATTTACGCGCCAACGGGTTGCAGCAGTACCTTGCCGATAAAGCCTCAGTTATGAGCGCAATGAAAGTAAAAACCGGATTGAAATAAGCCCGGCCAACAAACCCGCACCAATCCAGTAGGCCGGATAAGCGTCAGCGCCATCCGGCGTTATCACCGCGGCACCATTGCCGGATGGCGGCTTCGCCTTATCCGGCCTACATGAATGAAGCCGCTGAAACGGCGTAGGCCGGATAAGCGGTACGCGTCATCCGGCATTATCTCCGCGGCACATTTGCCGGATGGCGGCTTCGCCTTATCCGGCCTACGGTAACGAAGCCCCTGAAACCGCGTAGGCCGGATAAGCGGTACGCGTCATCCGGCATTATCACCGCGGCACATTTGCCGGATGGCGGCTTCGCCTTATCCGGCCTACGATAACGAAGCCCCTAAAACCGCGTAGGCCGGATAAACGGTACGCGTCATCCGGCAATATATCAGCGAAACCGTCTTTGCTTTTATCTGCAGTATGAAAGCGATGGGGTTGTGTCCCCGCTGAAATCGGCGAACCGAAGCGTGAATGACAAGGTCTGGACGCCATGGATGGCGGACAGAGGCGAACCGAGACAGGGACAAAATTGCCGGGAGCAATTTTGAACAGCGCTTGCGCTGGCCCCGGAGGGGCGAGTCCCATGGATGGGACGAGTAAGTCGAGTCGAGCCGGCCGCAGTCAGGCACGCAGGAGGTGAGCGCAGTGCGCAGCACCGATTTCCTCGCGGGGCCGCGGGGATTGACAAGGGGAGCGCGGCCGCTCCCCTTGTCCCGTTCACCGCACCAGTGAGAAAAATATTCCGCCGCACGCATGGTGAACGGAACAAGACCACCAAAGCCACATGCAAACGCCATTGCCGGATGGCGGCTCCGCCTTATCCGGCCTACGCCTGACAATTCGGCATGAGCGCCGTGAAACATGCCGGATGGCGCATAAATGCTTATCCGGCCTACGCGGTTTCAGCGATTCCAGCGCACCTAATCCCGCTCCCCGATCATTATCTCCAGCTTCTCCCGCAACTCCCCCTCCAGCGCCAGCGCTTTCTGGGTTTTCAGATCGATGCAGACAAAAGTCACCAGCGCATCGGCAACCACCTGCCCTTCCGGTTCTAATGTCACCACCTGACTTAACACGCCGCTTTTGCCATTAATCTGCTGGACATGGCTGGTAACCGTAAGCAGGTCGCCGAGCACCGCCGGACGGCGATAGTTGATATTGATGTTAACCACCACAAAAGCGATGTTGTGGGCGGTCATCCATTGAAAACTCTCGTGATGCTCCAGCCCATCCCAGCGCGCTTCCTCAAGAAATTCGAGATAGCGGGCGTTGTTTACATGCTGGTAGACATCAACGTGGAATCCACGAACTTTTATTTGGGTCTGCATAGCGCGTTAACCTTTACTGTTTATAGTTATAGAGACAGAGGCCATACTGGTATGACCTCCTAATTCTGGCAAAAATTAGCGACTACGCAAGCAGCTTACAGTTTCAGGTTTACCAGATTACGCTCCACCAGCTTGCCGCCCATGCCCGGCACCTGTTTTAAATCCTCAACGCTCTTAAACGGCCCATACTCTTCGCGATAGCTGACGATCGCCTGCGCCTTCTTAAGGCCAACGCCCTTCAGTGCCTTTGATAACTCTTCCGCCGTCGCGCTGTTGATGCTGACTTTAACGCCCTCTTCTTCTTCCTGCGCGGGCTTTGCCGCCTCCTGCCCTTTGGTGTGAGAAGCCGGTGCCGCGGCGTGTGCCGCTGGTGGTTTTGCACCGCTGGCGGGCGCGGCAAGCGTGGCAGAACTGAATGTCGCACACACAAATGCCAGGGGCAGTAAAAGGGCTTTGACTCCATGTTTCATGCTGTTATCTCCGTTGTGTTAACTCGCAGCGGAGCATAACCAGGGCGAAAAAAGTCCACAAAGGGCAAACAGCAGAAATGGAAAAGGCCGCGAAAGCGGCCTTTGTATATTGCAGAGCGTTACCTTTTTTTGGGAGAAGCTTCCCGTTACTGCTGCTGTTCTGAGGTATCGCCCAGTTTGATTTTGGCTTCTTTGCGCAGGTTGCTCATCAGCGCTTCAAAGGCGATCTGCGCGTTATTCTGCGTCACGCCCTGCATCATCGCTTTCTTCTGCGCTTCCGGCATTTCGCCTGCTTTCACTTCGTCCAGCGCTATGATCACAACATTACGCTGCTGATCGGTGGTGCTGCCGTAGGAGGGTTTATCCTTCGCTGGCAGTGGCAGGTTAAAGGCGGCGGTTGCAACCGGATCCTGTCCGAGGCGCGCCAGAGTTTTCGCTTCGCCGAAGCTCAGACCAGCGGCTTTCATCGCGTCGTCGCCTTTGCCCGCTTTCAGCGCTTCAACCAGTTTGTCGGCATCCAGCTTCGCCTGCTGCTCAGCTTTATCATGCTTAACGATATCCGTGACCTGCGCTTTCACTTCCGCCAGCGGCTTAATCGCTTCCGCTTTATGGTCGGTAACACGCAATACGAACGCGCGATCGCCATCAACGGTGATGATATCGGAGTTGTTGCCAGGCGAGCCGTTCTGACCTACCAGACCGCCGTTGAAAATCGCATCGCTCACCGGTTTGAAGTTCAGCTCTTCCGGCAGGTTGTCGCGGGTAAACCACTCGGTCTGCACCGCTTTGGTACCTGAAACCTGTTCAGCACCGGCCAGAGATTCGTTATCGTTGGTTGCCGCTTCGCTCACTTTACGCTGCAGCGCGAACCAGGCATCCAGCGCATTTTCATGCTTCACTTTCGCCGCCAGTTCATCGCGTACTTCGTTCAGCGGTTTGACAACGGCAGGCTGAATATCATCCAGACGCGCCACCAGGTAGCCAACGGAGGATTTAATCGGGCCTGAGAGCTGGCCTTTCTCTTTCAGACCGGCGTTTTTCAGTTCGTCCGGGGTGGTGGACTCTTCCAGCCAACCCATGTCACCGCCGTTACGGGCAGAGATGATGTCGGCGGATTTCGCCTTCGCCAGGGCAGCAAAGTCAGCGCCTTTTTTCAGCTCGTCGATCACCGCTTTCGCTTCATCTTCCGTTTTGGTCTGGATGACGCTGTAACGATTACGCTGCGGCTGAGTGAACTGATCCTTATGCTCGTCGTAGTAAGCCTGAATCTGTGCGTCGGTGGCGTTTTCCTGCATCGCTGCCGCATCAAGCTTGATGTAGCTTACGCGGAACTGCTCCGGCGCAATAAAACGGCTCTTGTTCTGGTCGTAATAGCTGGCGATCTCGTCATCGCTCACCGTCTGTTTTGCTGCCAGCGCGTTCACATCAATCACCGCCTGGCGCACGACGCGCTGCTGGGATACCAGCGCCGCCAACTCGTCGGTCTCGCCTTTGAGCATAAAATCGGTGCCGGCAACGGCGTTGATCAGTTGCTGAGAGATAAGCTGGTTGCGCAGCGCCTGCGCGTATTGATCGGCGCTCATGCCCATACGGTTAACGAGGGCGTTGAAGCGGTTATTATCGAACTTGCCGTCAGACTTGAAAGCATCGGTAGAGAAGATAGCGTTTTTGACCTGCTCATCGCTGATATCGAGGCCAAGCTTCTTCGCGTATTGATCCAGCAGAGCTTCATCAATCATGCGATTGAGCACCTGCTGGCGTACGGATTTCATGTAGTTTTCATTTGCGGCCAGCTCCGAGAACTGGTCACCCAGCTTCTCCGCCATACGGTTGCGTTCGCTGGTTACCGCATTTTCAAACTGCGCACGGCCAATTTCCTGGCCATTAACTTTTGCGGCGTAATTATTGTTACCGCCAATCAGGTAGTTACCCACGCCAGTCAAAATGAATGACACGATAATCAAACCCAGAATGATCTTGAGCACGACGTGATTCGCCGCCGCGCGTAAATTGTCCATCATGGTGTAACAACACTCCGCTGTAGGTGACTGTAGATCTCAGGCAGCGCACGAGGCCCGCTGCATGTAAGCGCGTATTTTGACAAGAAAACGGTGCAATTGTTAGCCCGCATCGCGCATAAACTCGCAGAAATTGATTTTGCGAAAATAAAAAAGGCACACCTCGCGATGTGCCCTTGTATGTTGCCACCCTCCCCGCGTGGGGAAAGTCCTTAGTTCACGGCGTCTTTCAGCGCTTTACCTGCGCGGAAGCCAGGGACTTTGGCAGCAGCAATAGTAATCTCTTTGCCGGTTTGCGGGTTGCGGCCAGTACGGGCAGCGCGCTCTTTAACCGCAAAAGTACCGAAACCAACCAGTGCTACGTCGTCCCCGGATTGCAAAGATTCAGTAACAGAAGCAATTAACGCATCTAACGCGCGTCCGGCGGCAGCTTTAGAAATGTCAGCGCCAGCGGCAATCTTGTCTATCAGTTGAGATTTATTCACTCTTCTCTTCCTCTCTTTATATTTTATATCGCACCACATCCTTCGCAGTGCGACCGCGCAGCAGTTATAACAGGCCTGTCATGCCCTTACAACATCAGTTGATGATGACATAGCCGACCAGCAATCTAAATTAGCTATACAAAAAAAGACTGGCAAGTGCGAAATCACTCACCAGCCTTATATTTCTCTACGCACTTTGCGCGAGGTCACTATTTTGCAGTGGCGACCTGCATGCCAAACGGCGCATTCTGCAAGGCAAGCGTCAGCACTTCTTCAATACGTTTCACCGGATGGATATCCAGATCGGCAATGACGTTTTCCGGAATTTCTTCCAAATCGCGTTTATTTTCGTAAGGAATCAGTACGGTTTTGATGCCGCCGCGATGCGCTGCCAGCAGTTTCTCTTTCAGACCGCCAATCGGCAGCACCTGGCCGCGCAGGGTGATCTCACCCGTCATCGCAACGTCGGCGCGAACCGGGTTACCGGTCAGGCAGGAGACCAGCGCGGTGCACATGGCGATACCGGCACTCGGACCATCTTTCGGCGTCGCACCTTCCGGCACGTGCACGTGGATGTCGCGTTTTTCGTAGAAGTCGCCGTTGATACCCAGCTTCTCTGCGCGCGCACGCACCACGGTCAATGCAGCCTGGATAGACTCCTGCATCACTTCACCCAGCGAACCGGTGTAAGTGAGCTTGCCTTTACCCGGCACGCAGGCGGTTTCGATGGTCAGCAGATCGCCGCCCACTTCAGTCCACGCCAGACCGGTCACCTGGCCTACACGGTTTTCATCATCCGCACGACCGTAGTCGTAGCGCTGAACGCCGAGATAGTCATTCAGGTTGTCGCCATTGATCTCGATATGCTTCAGAGACGGATCCAGCAGCAGCTGTTTCACCGCTTTGCGGCACAGTTTCGAGATTTCACGCTCCAGGCCACGCACGCCCGCTTCGCGAGTGTAGTAGCGAATAATGCCGACGATCGCACTGTCATCAACCGTCAGTTCGTTCGGTTTCAGCGCGTTACGCTCAATCTGCTTAGTCAGCAGGTGGCGTTTGGCAATGTTCAGCTTCTCATCTTCGGTGTAACCGGAGAGGCGAATCACTTCCATACGGTCCAGCAGCGGTGCCGGAATGTTCATGGAGTTAGACGTGGCAACAAACATCACGTCGCTCAGATCGTAATCCACTTCCAGGTAGTGATCGCTGAACGCCACGTTCTGCTCAGGATCGAGCACTTCCAGCAGCGCAGAAGCGGGATCGCCACGCATGTCGGAGGACATTTTGTCGATCTCATCCAGCAGGAAAAGCGGGTTTTTAACGCCAACTTTTGCCATTTTCTGGATCAGTTTACCCGGCATAGAACCGATGTAAGTGCGGCGGTGACCACGAATTTCTGCTTCATCGCGCACGCCGCCCAGCGCCATACGGATATATTTACGGCCCGTCGCTTTCGCGATGGATTGACCGAGCGAGGTTTTACCTACCCCCGGCGGCCCGACCAGGCAGAGAATAGGCCCTTTGAGTTTGTTCATACGGCTTTGAACCGCAAGATACTCAAGGATGCGGTCTTTGACGCGCTCTAAGCCGTAGTGGTCGGTATCCAGCACTTCCTGCGCCTGGCGAAGATCTTTTTTGACCTTGCTGCGCGCATTCCACGGAACCTGCACCATCCACTCGATATAGCCGCGTACCACGGTTGCTTCCGCAGACATCGGCGACATCATTTTCAGCTTCTGCAGCTCGGACTCGGCCTTCTCTTTGGCCTCTTTCGGCATTTTCGCCGCGTCGATTTTACGCTTCAGCGCTTCGTTTTCGTCCGGCGCGTCATCCATCTCACCGAGCTCTTTCTGGATGGCCTTCATCTGCTCATTCAGATAGTACTCGCGCTGGGATTTCTCCATCTGCTTTTTCACGCGGTTGCGAATGCGTTTCTCAACCTGCAGCAGATCGATCTCCGACTCCATCATCGCCATCAGATACTCAAGACGTTCGTTGATGTCGGACATCTCCAGCACTGACTGCTTGTCAGCCAGCTTCAGCGGCATATGCGCAGCAATGGTGTCAGCCAGACGTGCAGGATCGTCGATGCTGTTCAGCGACGTCAGCACTTCCGGCGGAATTTTTTTGTTGAGCTTGATATAGCCTTCGAACTGGCTGATCGCGGTACGTACCAGCACTTCCTGCTCGCGCTCATCAATGGCCGGCGAGTCCAGGTACTCCGCTTTCGCAGAGAAGTGCTCGCCGTTATCGGCAAGCGAAGTAATGCGCGCGCGCTGAAGCCCCTCGACCAGCACTTTTACAGTGCCATCAGGCAGTTTCAACATTTGCAGAATAGACGCCACGGTCCCGACGGTGAAAAGATCGTTTACACCCGGCTCATCCGTTGACGCTTCTTTCTGCGCAACCAGCATGATTTTTTTATCATGATCCATGGCTGCTTCAAGACAACGGATTGATTTTTCCCGCCCCACAAATAACGGGATGACCATGTGCGGATAAACCACCACATCGCGCAACGGCAATACGGGGATTTCAATGCGTTCAGAACGCTCAGGATTCATAGAGCTCTCTCTTAGTTTAAAGTCCGCCAGGTAATCAAGGTGACGTGACTGTGCCACACGCACCATTAACATGTAATGGAGTATATGGGGATGTTTCCCACACATTCAACGCCGGGAAGTCGGAAAAATAAAAGGGGAGATAAAATCCCCCCTTTTTGATTAACTGACTGTATGAATTGACGAATTATTCGCCAGATGCCTGCTGCGCTTCCGGCTTGCCGTAAATCAGCAGCGGCTTGGTTTGCCCTTCGATTACCGACTCATCAATCACCACTTTCTCGACGTCTTCCAGAGACGGCAGATCGTACATGGTGTCGAGCAGCGCGGCTTCGACGATAGAGCGCAGACCACGGGCGCCGGTTTTGCGGCTCATCGCTTTCTTGGCGATAGCGTTCAGCGCTTCGTCGCGGAACTCAAGATCGACGCCTTCCAGGTTAAACAGCGCCTGATACTGCTTAGTCAGGGCGTTTTTCGGCTCTTTCAGGATCTGGATCAGCGCTTCTTCGCTCAGCTCGTTCAGCGTAGCGACAACCGGCAGACGACCGATGAACTCCGGGATCAGACCAAACTTGATCAAATCTTCCGGTTCAACCTGCGCCAGCAGCTCGCCCTCTTTCGCTTTTTCGGATTTTCCTTTCACCGTTGCGCCAAAACCGATGCCGGAGCCGGTTTCCACACGGTGAGAGATCACCTTATCGAGGCCGGCGAAAGCACCACCGCAGATAAAGAGGATTTTAGAGGTATCAACCTGCAAAAACTCCTGCTGCGGATGCTTACGACCGCCCTGCGGCGGAACCGCAGCAACGGTACCTTCGATCAGCTTCAGCAGCGCCTGCTGTACGCCTTCGCCCGATACGTCACGGGTGATGGAAGGGTTGTCTGACTTACGGGAGATCTTATCGATCTCATCAATGTAGACGATGCCGCGCTGGGCTTTCTGCACATCGTAGTCACACTTCTGCAGCAGCTTCTGAATGATGTTTTCCACATCTTCACCAACGTAGCCCGCTTCAGTAAGCGTGGTGGCGTCCGCCATGGTGAACGGTACATCAAGCAGGCGCGCCAGCGTTTCCGCCAGCAGCGTTTTACCGGAACCGGTCGGCCCGATCAGCAGAATGTTACTTTTGCCCAGTTCAACACCGTTGCTGGTGTCGCCGTTGCGCAGGCGTTTGTAGTGGTTGTAAACCGCCACCGCCAGCACCTTTTTCGCCTGCTCCTGACCGATAACATAGTCATCGAGATGGTGGCGTATTTCATGCGGCGTCGGCAGCGCGCTGCGCTCGCGGTGCGGCGCAACTTCTTTAATCTCTTCGCGAATAATGTCGTTACACAGATCCACACATTCGTCGCAGATATACACGGACGGTCCGGCGATCAGTTTACGCACTTCATGCTGGCTTTTGCCGCAAAAAGAGCAGTACAACAGTTTGCCCGAACCATCTTTGCGTTTATCTGTCATGAGTAAAACCTCTTTTCTGTTCTTTGCGCCACACGACGACGCAAATGCCATTCCAGGCGCAAAACGTTACTCAGGCATTACGCCGCTTGCACTGGAAAGTATAGCGGCCAATGCGGACTGAGCATTAGTTACGATGGGTCAAAATTGAGTCAACCAGACCGTAATCAACTGCTTCTTGCGCAGCAAGGAAGCGGTCACGCTCGGTATCACGCTCAATTTGTTCTAAGGATTGACCCGTGTGATGCGCCATAAGTTCATTCATGCGCCCTTTCACTTTCAGGATCTCACGCGCGTGGATTTCGATATCCGTCGCCTGACCCTGATAGCCACCCAGCGGCTGATGGATCATCACGCGTGAATTCGGCAGGCAGAAGCGCTTGCCTTTTGCGCCAGCCGTCAGCAGGAATGCGCCCATTGACGCGGCCTGGCCCATACAAATGGTGCTGACGTCCGGTTTAATAAATTGCATGGTGTCGTAAATAGACATACCTGCCGTGATCACGCCGCCCGGAGAGTTAATGTAGAGATAGATATCTTTTTCCGGGTTCTCTGCTTCGAGAAACAGCATTTGCGCCACGATCAGGTTGGCCATATGGTCTTCGACCTGACCGGTCAGGAAAATTACGCGTTCCTTGAGAAGACGGGAGTAAATATCGAAAGAGCGCTCACCGCGGGAGGTCTGTTCAATAACCATTGGCACCAGGGCCATATGGGGTGCAAAGTTGTCTCGTTCGCCGCTGTATGACATTTCCGTCTCCTGGATAAAAAATTAACAAACTTGCTGCACTGATTGTACTTGAGTGAAAGAGGTCTGACTACGACCCCTCACGGACGGATTATCAGCCAGAGTCTTTCCTGCCACCCTCTTTAGTGGGGATGACCACGCATGTTTTCAAGCATAACAATCTTTTGCTGTTACGCTAACCCTGAAACACGCTTTTAGCACAGTTCTGATAAAGCCAATACGATAAAAAAAGCCCGCCACCAGCAAGCAGGTGACGGGCTTATTACTTTTAGCTATCGCAGAAAACGATTAAGCCTGTTGGTTCATCAGCTCGCTGAAGGAGGTTGCTTTCTCCGTCACTTTCGCTTTTTCCAGAACCGCTTCAACCGCTTGTTCTTCCAGCGCGACGTTACGCATGTTGTCCATCAGCTCTTTGTTTTTGCTGTAGAACTCGATCACTTCTTTCGGATCTTCATACGCAGAAGCCATCTCTTCGATCAGGCCTTTAACGCGCTCTTCGTCAGCTTTCAGCTCGTGGGTACGAATCACTTCGCCCAGCAGCAGACCAACAACAACGCGGCGTTTAGCCTGCTCTTCGAACAGCTCACGCGGCAGTTCCAGAGCCTGTTTCTCGTTGCCACCGAAACGCTGAGCAGCCTGGCGACGCAGAACGTCGATTTCGCTGTCGATCAGCGCAGCCGGTACGTCGATGTTGTTGGCGTTAACCAGACCGTCGATCGCCTGAGATTTAACACGGTTACGCACGGCGCCTTTCAGCTCGCGTTCCATGTTTTTACGTACTTCTGCGCGCAGACCGTCCATAGAACCATCTTCAACGCCGAAACGTTTGATGAACTCTTCGGTCAGTTCCGGCAGCTCACGCTCTTCAACTTTCTTCAGGTTAATGACGAACTTCGCCGCTTTACCTTTCAGATTTTCCGCGTGGTACTCTTCCGGGAAGGTCACGTCGATGGTGAACTCTTCGCCCGCTTTGTGGCCTTTGATGCCCTCTTCAAAGCCCGGGATCATACGACCCTGACCCATCGCCAGTACGAAATCGGTCGCTTTGCCGCCTTCGAACTCTTCACCGTCAACAGAACCGGTGAAATCGACAGTTACACGGTCTTCTGCATCTGCAGCGCCATCTTTCTCTTTCCAGTCTGCCTGCTGCTTACGCAGGGTATCCAGCATGGTGTCAACGTCGGCATCGGTCACTTCAACGAGCGGTTTTTCAACTTCGATGGTGTCCAGCGCTTTCAGTTCAACTTCCGGATAGACTTCGAATTCAACAGAGTAGGTGAAGTCTTCGCCCAGTTTGTATTCGCCCGGAACATAGTTCGGTGCGCCAGCCGGGTTGATTTTTTCCTGGATGATCGCGTCGATGAAGTTGCGGCTCATCAGGTCGCCCAGCACGTCCTGGCGAACAGAGGCGCCGTAACGCTGAGCAACAACGGTCATCGGGACTTTACCCTTACGGAAACCGTCAATACGTACTTTCTTCGCTACGTTGACCAGCTCGCTCTTCACAGCGGTCTCGATGCTGTCAGCAGCGATTGTAATCGTTACACGGCGCCCAAGGCCCTGAGTGGTCTCAACTGAAACTTGCATCTTGTTACCTCAAAAAATCACAGTGCTCGGTCAACTCTACCCTGCGCAGCAAACCTCTCGCTTTGCAGAACCGGGATGCTCTCTCAAATCAGATATACATTCCCTGTCGTCAGAATCACCCCGAAGACATTCCGAAAAATAAGACGCCGCATTATAGCGGCATCGCAGATATGAGTCGAGAACGGTAATAGCGCAACGGTGCGTCATTTTTCACACTTCTGAAGCAATTTTGCTCACAAAGGGGCGCTTCTCGCTCAAATTTCAGACAAAACAAAACGGCCCGCAGGCCGTTTTCACATTAACTGCATGCAACATACTGGAAAAGTTCAGCGCGTTGCAACCCGGTTTTCTAGGCGAGAGTCCCTGCGCCACGGCAGGCTGGCGAGGTCAACAGGGTATCCTGTAGCCCTTCCCACTCTTTCAGGGTGTAGGTATGCAGCGCGAGCGCATGAATTTTCGTCGCCAGCTCATCTGCCAGGGTACCGTAAATCATGCGGTGGCGGTTGAGGAAACGTTCACCGGTGAAGCAGTCGCTCACCAGCACCACTTTGAAATGGCTTTCCGAACCCGCGGGAACGTTGTGACGGTAACTTTCATCCACAACGTCGAGGAAAACAGGCTCAAATGCCGCCTTCAGTTTTGATTCTATTTGATCACGCATCATCATGGTACGCCTCCGACAACGCTGAGATACCAGCTATCCCTTTAAATGTTAGCCGCTTTTACCGTCTCCGTTACAATAAGACAACAAAAATTTAGCCTTTGTCGCGCTTTTGTGTCCAACGGCATAATCTTCAGGGAAAACTTGGGCATTTGGGGCCGGGATCGCGTTTGAAGATGTTACGGGCGCTGAAAAAAAACACAACACGATGAATTTACATGCGTTGAGGACTTCCTCTTAACAACGGCAATGTTATGATGGCGACAATTTTTCCCAGAAGCTTAGAGCCTTGAGAGCCTGAACATGATTAAGAAACTCCTCTTCCCGTTGGTTGCTTTATTTATGCTGGCTGGCTGCGCAACTCCGCCGACCACCCTTGACGTCACACCGAAAATTACCCTTCCGCAACAAGATCCGAGCCTGATGGGCGTAACGGTCAGCATTAACGGTGCCGATCAGCGTCCGGATCAGGCGCTGGCGAAAGTCACCCGTGATAACCAACTGGTTACCCTGACAGCATCGCGCGATCTGCGCTTCCTGCTGCAGGAAGTGCTGGAGAAGCAGATGACCGCACGCGGTTATATGATTGGGCCGAACGGCGCGGTTAACCTGCAGATCATTGTTAACCAGCTCTATGCTGACGTCTCTCAGGGCAACGTGCGTTACAACATCGCCACCAAAGCAGATATCGCGATCATCGCCACCGCCGCCAACGGTAACAAGCTGACGAAAAACTACCGCGCCAGCTATAACGTGGAAGGCGCTTTCCAGGCGACCAACGAAAAGATCACCAATGCGGTTAACAGCGTGTTGACCGACACCATCGCGGATATGTCTCAGGACACCACCATCCACGATTTCATCAAGCAGAACGCCCGTTAATCTCTCTGCACTGGCCCGGTTCTGCCGGGCCAGCTGAGCTGCCATGTCCAGTCACTACTTACGCATTTTCACCCAGCCTAAATCAGCGATTTTGCTGATGCTCGGCTTTGCCTCCGGTTTGCCTCTCGCCCTCACCAGCGGCACGTTACAGGCGTGGATAACCGTCGCAGGCGTTGATGTCAAAACCATTGGTTTCTTCTCGCTGGTCGGCCAGGCCTACGTCTTTAAGTTTCTCTGGTCACCGGCGATGGATCGCTATACCCCCTCCTTTTTAGGACGCCGCCGCGGTTGGCTGCTGCTGACGCAGGTTGCGCTCCTGATCGCCATTGCCGCGATGGGCTTTTTACAGCCTGCCAGCGATCTGCGCTGGATGGCGGCGCTGGCGGTGGTTATCGCCTTCTGCTCGGCGTCGCAGGACATTGTTTTTGATGCCTGGAAAACGGATGTGCTCTCAGCCGAAGAGCGCGGCGCGGGCGCGGCGATAAGCGTGCTCGGCTACCGCCTTGCAATGCTAATTTCCGGCGGTCTGGCGCTGTGGCTGGCGGATCGCTGGCTGGGCTGGCAAGGGATGTACTGGCTGATGGCAGCGCTGATGATCCCTTGCATTATTGCCACGCTGCGCGCGCCGGAGCCAGTGGGCACCATTCCTGCGCCGCGATCTCTTGAGGAAGCGGTGGTTGCGCCGCTGCGCGATTTCTTCGGGCGCAACAACGCCTGGCTGATCCTGCTGCTGATTGTCCTTTATAAGCTCGGTGACGCGTTTGCCATGAGCCTGACCACTCTCTTCCTTATACGTGGCGTCGGTTTCGACCCTGGTGATGTCGGGATGGTGAATAAAAGCTTAGGGCTGGTGGCGACGATTATCGGCGCGCTGTGGGGCGGCGTATTAATGCAGCGTTTAACGCTGTTCCGCGCCCTGCTGATTTTCGGTGTGTTGCAGGCGATCTCCAACGCAGGTTACTGGCTGCTTTCCATCACCGATAAAGACATTGTGACGATGGGCGCGGCGGTCTTCTTCGAAAACCTCTGCGGCGGCATGGGGACGGCGGCGTTTGTCGCCCTGCTGATGACGCTCTGTAACAGCGCCTTTTCCGCCACACAGTTCGCGTTGCTCTCGGCGCTCTCGGCGGTTGGCCGGGTCTATGTCGGGCCGCTGGCGGGCTGGTTTGTTGCCAGCTATGACTGGCCGACCTTCTATCTCTTTTCGATCTTTGCGGCGATCCCGGGGCTGGCACTGCTGCTGCTGTGTAAACGCACGCTGGAGTACACGCAGCGCACGGAAGCCTTTATGCCGCGCACCGAGTTCACGGCGCTGTACCGACTGGCGCTGCGCATCCTTGGTGCGGGCGCGCTGCTGCTTGCGGCTGGCCTGCTGGTGCTTGCCAGCAATGCGCTGGGTCTGACGCAGTGGTCTGTTGATGGCCTCCTGCTGGAGGGCGGCGCGCTGCTGGCGTTGGTGGGCATCCTGTTCGGTGGCGGGCTGGATCTGCTGGCCCTGCGCAGAACCGCCCTGCTCTAGCGAGTGCAAAACGGGCGTCTGCGGGTGTCGATATATTTTACATAGTGCAATTTAGGGTTATTTTTAAAGGAATAACTCTTTTAAAATCAGCTATTAAAAATAAAAAAAGCAGGAAAATAAATTTAGCGCCGTTATTATTTCGCTCATTAAACAGGCGTATTTTTTGTTTTTTGCCCAATCGCCCTGAGCGGGCAAAAAATAAAAATCTTATTTAATTTGTGCCTTATAAAATAAGGTCTATCCTATAACGATTCAGCACGGTTATTAATTGTTGGGTTTCATATTCGTTCCAATGATGTTTAATAGTTGCTGGATAATTGTTAATTATTTGTTTATTTGAACGATTGGTTATACCAATTTACCCTCAACGCAGATTGTAATGTCAGGTTTTCGTTATAATCGCTCTCTCTGGCTGTGCGAACGCCCGGTTTTACAGATTGTTGCATTCTGTGTGACATATGCGGCAGAACCCAGTAACACCTTACTGACACAAAGCCAATCATGTTTACAGTAACGTAACCTTTCCGTAAAATGCCCGCACACTTTAAGCGCCACCAGATCCCGTGGAATTGAGGTCGTTAAATGAGACTCAGGAAATACAATAAAAGTTTGGGATGGATGTCCTTAATCGCCGGCACTGTATTACTCAGTGGCTGCGATTCTGCGCTTCTTGACCCCAAAGGACAGATTGGTATGGAGCAACGTTCACTCATCCTGACGGCTTTTGGCCTGATGATGATTGTCGTGGTGCCTGCCATCTTAATGGCCGTAGGTTTTGCCTGGAAGTATCGTGCGAGCAATAAAGATGCGAAGTATAGCCCGAACTGGTCACACTCCAATAAAGTGGAAGCTGTGGTCTGGACGGTGCCGATTCTGATCATCCTGTTCCTTGCCGTGCTGACGTGGAAAACCACCCACTCGCTCGAGCCGAGCAGACCACTGGTACATGACGAACGCCCGATTACTATCGAAGTGGTTGCCATGGACTGGAAATGGTTCTTTATCTATCCGGAACAGGGCATCGCTACCGTGAATGAAATCGCCTTCCCGGCGAACACTCCGGTGGAATTCAAAGTGACTTCCAACTCCGTGATGAACTCGTTCTTTATTCCGCGTCTGGGCAGCCAGATCTACGCGATGGCCGGTATGCAGACCAAACTGCATCTGATTGCCAACGAAGCAGGTACGTATGATGGCATCTCTGCCAGCTACAGCGGCCCGGGCTTCTCAGGCATGAAGTTTAAAGCCATTGCAACGCCGGACCGCGCCGCATTTGACCAGTGGGTCGCCAAAGCGAAACAGTCTTCTACTACGGTGCCTGATATGGCGACGTACGAGAAAATTGCCGCACCAAGCGAATACAACAAGGTTGAATACTTCTCCAGCGTGAAACCCGATTTGTTTAAAGATGTTATTAACAAATTTATGGGCCACGGCAAGAGCATGGACATGACCCAACCGGAAGGTGAGCACAAGTCACACGAAGGTATGGAAGGCATGGACATGAGCCACGCGGAAACCTCTCACTAAGGGGCCGAGGAAAACGATGTTCGGAAAACTTACACTGGATGCAGTGCCGTATCATGAACCGATTATCATGATTACGATCGCTGCGATTGCCGTCGGTGGTCTGGCGGTAGTCGGCCTGCTCTCTTACTTCGGTAAGTGGAAATGGCTATGGAATGAGTGGTTGACCTCGGTTGACCATAAACGTCTTGGCATCATGTATGTCCTCGTAGCGGTTGTTATGCTGCTGCGCGGCTTTGCTGACGCCGTAATGATGCGTAGTCAACAAGCGATTTCGTCAATGGGCGAAGCGGGCTTCCTGCCGCCTCACCACTACGATCAGATCTTCACTGCCCATGGCGTGATTATGATCTTCTTCGTGGCGATGCCGTTTGTTATCGGTCTGATGAACCTGGTGGTTCCGCTGCAGATCGGCGCACGCGACGTTGCCTTCCCGTTCCTTAACAACCTGAGCTTCTGGTTCACGGTTGTGGGCGTGATTCTGGTTAACATCTCTCTGGGCGTCGGTGAATTCGCGCAGACAGGTTGGCTGGCTTATCCGCCGCTCTCGGGAATAGAGTACAGCCCTGGTGTCGGGGTCGATTACTGGATCTGGAGTCTCCAGCTCTCTGGTATCGGTACGACGCTGACCGGTATTAACTTCTTCGTGACCATCCTGCGCATGCGTGCGCCAGGAATGACCATGTTCAAAATGCCGGTCTTCACCTGGGCCTCTCTGTGCGCGAACGTGCTGATCATCGCTTCGTTCCCAATTCTGACGGTTACCATTGCGTTGCTTACCCTGGATCGTTATCTGGGCACCCATTTCTTTACCAACGATATGGGCGGCAACATGATGATGTACATCAACCTGATTTGGGCGTGGGGTCACCCGGAAGTGTACATTCTGGTGCTGCCGGTGTTCGGGGTCTTCTCCGAAATTACCGCCACCTTCTCGCGTAAACGCCTGTTTGGCTACACCTCGCTGGTGTGGGCGACCGTGTGTATTACCATCCTGTCGTTCATCGTTTGGCTGCACCACTTCTTTACTATGGGTGCCGGCGCGAACGTAAACGCCTTCTTCGGTATTACCACGATGATTATCGCCATCCCGACCGGGGTGAAGATCTTCAACTGGCTGTTCACCATGTACCAGGGCCGTATCGTATTCCACTCATCTATGCTGTGGACTATCGGCTTTATCGTCACCTTCTCCGTAGGTGGGATGACCGGCGTGCTGCTGGCGGTTCCGGGCGCAGACTTCGTACTGCACAACAGCCTGTTCCTGATTGCGCACTTCCATAACGTCATCATCGGCGGCGTGGTATTTGGTTGCTTCGCAGGTATGACCTACTGGTGGCCGAAAGCGTTTGGTTACACCCTGAACGAAACCTGGGGTAAACGCGCATTCTGGTTCTGGATTATCGGCTTCTTCGTTGCGTTTATGCCGCTGTACGTACTGGGCTTCATGGGTATGACCCGTCGTCTCAGCCAGCATATTGACCCGCAGTTCCACAGCATGCTGATTGTTGCAGCGTGTGGTGCCGCGCTGATCGCACTGGGTATCCTGTGTCTGCTGATTCAGATCTACGTCTCTATTCGTGACCGCGATCAGAACCGTGACCTGACCGGTGACCCGTGGGGTGGCCGTACGCTGGAGTGGGCAACCTCCTCTCCTCCGCCGTTCTATAACTTTGCCGTTGTTCCGGAAATTCACGAACGTGATGCTTTCTGGGAGATGAAAGAGAAAGGCGAAGCGTACAAGCAACCTGCCCACTATGAAGAGATTCATATGCCGAAAAACAGCGGCGCCGGGATTGTTATTGCCGCGTTCGCAACGGTATTCGGTTTTGCCATGATCTGGCACATCTGGTGGATGGCGATTGCCAGCTTCGCAGGCATCATCATCAGCTGGATTGTGAAAAGCTTCGACGAAGACGTGGACTACTACGTACCGGTTGCAGAAATCGAGAAACTGGAAAAACAGCATTTCGATGAGATCAACAAAGCAGGGCTGACAAATGGCAACTGATACTTTGACCAACGCGCACGCCCATGCGCACGAACACGGGCACCACGATGCAGGGCCGAATAAAGTATTCGGTTTCTGGATCTACCTGATGAGCGACTGCATTCTGTTCAGCTGTCTGTTCGCGACCTATGCCGTTCTGGTGAACGGCACAGCGGGCGGCCCGACCGGCAAGGACATTTTTGAACTGCCGTTCGTTCTGGTAGAGACATTCCTGCTGCTGTTCAGCTCCATCACCTACGGCATGGCGGCGATCGCCATGCACAAGGGCAACAAGAGCCAGGTTATCTCCTGGCTTGCGCTGACCTTCCTGTTTGGTGCGGGCTTTATCGGCATGGAGATCTATGAGTTCCATCATCTGATTGCAGAAGGTATGGGTCCGGATCGTAGCGGCTTCCTGTCAGCGTTCTTTGCGCTGGTTGGTACCCACGGTCTGCACGTAACCTCTGGCCTGATCTGGATGGCGGTTCTGATGTTCCAGGTTTCCCGTCGCGGCCTGACCAGCACAAACCGTACCCGCATCATGTGCCTGAGCCTCTTCTGGCACTTCCTTGATGTGGTATGGATCTGTGTGTTCTCTGTTGTTTATCTGATGGGGGCGATGTAATGAGTCATTCAACCGATCACAGCGGCGCATCCCACGGTAGCGTAAAAACCTACATGACAGGTTTTATCCTGTCAGTCATCCTGACGGTCATTCCGTTCTGGATGGTGATGAGCGGTACCGCGTCACACGCCGCAATTCTGGGGACCGTACTGGTCACCGCAGTGGTACAGATTTTGGTTCATCTGGTCTGCTTCCTGCACATGAACACCTCTTCTGAGGAGCGCTGGAACCTGACCGCCTTTGTCTTTACCGTGATTATCATCGCTATCCTGGTAGTGGGCTCCATCTGGATTATGTGGAACCTGAACTACAACATGATGGTTCACTAAGAGCGGCGAGTATGTTCAAGCAATACCTGCAAGTAACGAAACCGGGCATTATTTTTGGCAATTTGATCTCCGTGATTGGGGGGTTCCTGCTGGCCTCTAAAGGCCAGATTGATTACCCCCTGTTCCTCTACACGCTGGTTGGCGTGTCGTTGGTGGTCGCCTCTGGTTGTGTTTTTAACAACTACATCGACCGTGACATCGATAAAAAGATGGAGCGGACGAAAAACAGGGTGCTGGTCAGAGGGCTGATCTCGCCAAAAGTCTCGCTGGTGTACGCCGCCTTGTTGGGTATTGCTGGCTTTATGCTGCTGTGGTTCGGCGCAAATCCGCTGGCCTGCTGGCTCGGGGTGATGGGGTTTGTGGTTTATGTCGGGGTGTATAGCCTCTATATGAAACGCCACTCCGTCTACGGTACGCTGATTGGCTCTCTCTCCGGCGCAGCGCCGCCGGTGATTGGCTACTGCGCCGTGACCAACGAGTTTGACAGCGGCGCGGCGATCCTGCTGGCGATTTTCAGCCTGTGGCAGATGCCCCACTCGTATGCCATCGCGATTTTCCGCTTTAAGGATTATCAGGCAGCGAACATCCCGGTTCTGCCGGTGGTGAAAGGCATCTCCGTGGCGAAAAACCACATCACGCTCTATATCGTGGCGTTTGCTGTCGCCACCCTGATGCTCTCGCTGGGCGGCTATGCAGGTTATAAATACCTGGTGGTTGCTGCCGCGGTGAGCCTCTGGTGGCTGGGCATGGCGCTGCGCGGGTATAAAGTGGCGGATGACAAAGTGTGGGCGCGCAAACTGTTCGTCTTCTCGATTGTCGCCATCACTTCGCTCAGCGTGATGATGTCCGTGGACTTTATGGTGCCGGATTCACATAGCCTGCTGACTTACGTCTGGTGATCCAGACCGTCATATAAAGGGTGCCTCGGCACCCTTTTTTTATGCCCGCCATCCCATCCACGCAGGTAATATTTGTTAATTAAGCTGGTGTTTACCCCGCCCTGCCCCCGCACTACACTATGTCCGGTTTTCAACATGAGGTGGTAATGAACGATTACAAGATGACGCCAGGCGAGTTGCGCGCCACCTGGGGTTTAGGGACTGTATTCTCCCTGCGCATGCTCGGCATGTTTATGGTCCTGCCCGTTCTGACCACGTACGGTATGGCGCTGCAGGGCGCCAGCGAAGCATTAATCGGTCTGGCAATTGGTATTTACGGCCTCGCTCAGGCCATCTTTCAAATTCCCTTCGGCCTGCTCTCGGATCGCATCGGCCGCAAGCCGCTGATCGTCGGCGGGCTGGTGATTTTTGTCGCTGGCAGCGTGATTGCCGCCCTCTCCCACTCTATCTGGGGCATTATTCTCGGCCGTGCGCTGCAAGGCTCCGGGGCGATTGCCGCTGCTGTCATGGCGCTGCTCTCCGATTTAACCCGCGAGCAGAACCGCACCAAAGCGATGGCCTTTATCGGCGTCAGTTTTGGCGTCACCTTCGCCATTGCCATGGTGCTCGGCCCAATCATCACCCATAAACTGGGTCTGCATGCACTCTTCTGGATGATCGCCGGTCTTGCCACGCTTGGCATTGCGCTGACGCTGTGGGTGGTGCCAAACAGCACCCAGCACGTGCGCAACCGTGAATCGGGGATGGTGAAAGGCTGTTTTAGCCTGGTCATGGCGAACCCGAAGCTGCTTAAGCTCAACTTCGGCATTATGTGTCTGCATATACTGCTGATGTCGACCTTTGTCGCCTTGCCGGGCCAGCTGGAAGCTGCCGGGTTTGCTGCGGCGCAGCACTGGAAAATCTATCTCGTCACCATGCTGGTGTCGTTTGTCTCCGTTGTGCCGTTCATTATCTATGCCGAAGTGAAGCGCAAAATGAAGCGGGTCTTCCTGCTCTGCGTCGCCCTGCTGGTGATCGCGGAAATTGTGCTGTGGGGCGCGGGCCCGCACTTCTGGGAGATTGTGATCGGCGTACAGATCTTCTTCCTTGCCTTTAACCTGATGGAAGCACTGCTACCGTCGCTTATCAGTAAAGAAGCGCCCGCGGGCTATAAAGGCACGGCGATGGGCATCTACTCCACCAGCCAGTTCCTTGGCGTAGCCATTGGCGGCTCGCTCGGCGGTTGGGTCGATGGCTTTTTCGACTCCCAGACGGTGTTCCTCGCCGGCGCGCTGCTGGCGGTAGTCTGGCTGTTAGTCGCCAGCACCATGCAGGAGCCGCCTTATGTCAGCAGTTTGCGTATCGCGATCCCTGAGGATGTTGCGGTGGATGCGGCGTTGCAGCAGCGCCTGCTGGCAATGGAGGGGGTGAGCGAAGCGATGGTGGTGCCGGAAGAGCGCAGCGTCTATGTGAAGATAGACAGCAAGGTGACCAATCGTTTTGAAGTGGAACAGGTGGTTGCGGGTTAAAGGTAAAGCGCCCTCCCCCGCACGGGAGAGGGCAAGCGATTAATCGCGGAAGTTCTTAAACTGGAACGGCTGGCCTAAGTTACCGCCGCGTACCAGCGCCATGGCGGCCTGCAGGTCGTCACGGGCTTTACCGGTCACGCGGATCTCTTCACCCTGAATCTGCGCCTGCACCTTCAGTTTGCTCTCTTTAATCAGCTTGATGATCTTCTTCGCCGTGGCGGCGTCAATCCCCTGCTTGAGCTTGGCTTCAACAAACCAGGTTTTACCGCTATGGATAAACTCTTCCGGCACTTCCAGCGAGGTGCCTTCAATGCCGCGCTTTAACAGCTTAGCGCGCAGGATATCGAGCAGCTGGTTGACCTGGAAGTCAGACTCGCTCAGCACCTTGATGGTTTTGTTGGTTTCGTTTAATTCAAACGTCGCTTCAATGTTGCGAAAGTCGAAACGCGTGGCCAGTTCACGGGTCGCATTCTCAACGCCGTTTTGCACTTCGCGCAGATCAATTTCGGAAACAATATCGAAAGATGGCATCTTTTCTCTCCCTCTGTAATTTCAGCGATGCATAATACCCGCACTGTGTATTAACACAATCTTGAATACTGGAAGCTTAGCTGACAGCGCTATACTTATCGCTGTAACACCTGGCGCAGTTGCAGGTGAGGAGGAATAATGAGAATTACCGTACTGGGATGCGGCGCCTTAGGGCAACTGTGGTTAACGGCACTGTGCAAGCAGGGACATGAGGTACAGGGCTGGTTACGTATCCCGCAACCTTATTGCAGTGTGAACCTGGTTGAAGAAGACGGCACGATTTTTAACGAGTCCCTGACGGCTAACGACCCCGATTTCCTGGCCCGCAGCGATCTGCTGCTGGTCACGCTTAAAGCCTGGCAGGTCTCCGATGCGGTAAAAGGGCTGATTGCCTCGCTCTCGCCCACCACGCCGGTGCTGCTGCTGCATAACGGCATGGGCACCGTAGAAGAGCTGAAATCCCTGCCCAATCCGCTGCTGATGGGCACCACCACCCATGCTGCGCGCCGCGATGGTAATGTGATTATTCACGTCGCCAGCGGCATCACCCATATTGGCCCGGCGCGCGCGCAGGATGGCGAGTTCAGCTATCTGGCCGACACGCTGCAAATGGCGCTGCCGGATGTCGCCTGGCACAACACCATTCGCCCCGCACTGTGGCGCAAGCTGGCGGTGAACTGCGTCATCAACCCGCTGACGGCGTTGCGCGACTGCAAGAATGGCGATCTGCGCGATGTGCCGGAAGAGATAGAGAAAATCGCCCGCGAAGTGGCGGCGGTGATCGAGCGCGAAGGCCACCATATCTCCGCCGACGAGCTGATCGCCTATGTCCACCAGGTAATTGAGAGCACGGCGGAGAATATCTCATCGATGCTGCAGGATGTGCGCGCGATGCGCCATACCGAGTGCGATTACATTACCGGCTATCTGCTAAGACGCGCCCGCGCGCACGGCATCGCGGTGCCTGAGAATGCCCGGCTGTTTGACCTGATTAAACGTAAGGAGAGTGAATATGAGCGCATCAGCTCTGATATGTCTCGCCCCTGGTAGTGAAGAGATGGAGGCGGTCACCACTATCGATCTGCTGGTGCGCGGCGGGATCGCAGTGACCACTGCCAGCGTGGCCAGCGACGGCGAGCGCGTCATCACCTGCTCGCGCGGCGTAAAGCTGTTAGCGGACGCGCCGCTGGTTGAGGTAGCGGATGGCGATTACGACGTTATTGTGCTGCCTGGCGGGCTTAAGGGCGCGGAGTGCATGCGCGATAACCCGCTGCTGGTAGAGACCGTGCGCCAGTTTCACCTCTCCGGGCGCATCGTTGCGGCGATTTGTGCCGCCGCCGGCACCGTGCTGGTGCCCCATGAGATCTTCCCGATCGGCAATATGACCGGTTTTCCAGGGCTTAAGGAGACGATCCCGGAGGAGCAGTGGCAGGATAAGCGCGTGGTATGGGATCCGCGCGTCAATCTGTTGACCAGCCAGGGACCAGGTACGGCGATTGATTTTGGTCTGAAGATTATCGATCTGCTGGTCGGGCGCGAAAAGGCCCACGACGTGGCGTCACAGCTGGTGATGGCGGCGGGAATTTATAACTACTACGAAGCGTAAGCTTTGGCACTGAATGCCGGATGGCGGCTTCGCCTTATCCGGCCTACAGGTACGTGCGGTCTGTTTGCCGGATGGCGCTGGCGCTTATCCGGCCTACAGGTACGTGCGGTTTGTCTGCCGGATGGCGCTGGCGCTTATCCGGCCTACAGGTAGGTGCGGTTTGTCTGCCGGATGGCGCTGGCGCTTATCCGGCCTACAGGTAGGTGCGGTTTGTTTGAATGCTATGCGGCAAACGTATTTATGGCATGTTGCACCGCGTAGGCCGGATAAGGCGAAGCCGCCATCCGGCACAATCCACGATGCTATTCCTGGCACAACGTAAAACTACGGGCGATAAACCTTCACATTGGTAAAGCCCTGCTCACGCAGATAAAGCGCCTGCAGGCGGCTCATCACACCGCGCTCACACCACAGCAGCCAGGTTTTGCTCTGATCGAGATCGCCAAACTTGGTGCTCAGCTTGTAGAACGGCAGCGACACCACATCTACGCCTTCCAGCTGCAACGGCTTGTCATCCTGCTCATCGATGGAGCGGATATCGAGGATCGCGTCATTCTCACCGAAGCCGGTTACCGTTTCGACTTCCACCACCTCTTCCGAGGTCTGCTGCGCGATTTCACGAATATCGATATTGCTCGCTTCCGCGACCACTTTCTCAAGGATCGCGAAATCGAAGTTCGCCTCTTCCGCTTCAATCTTCCCTTTAACCGCTTTTACCGTCGGTTTTTTGGAGATCACGCCGCAATACTCCGGCATGGTGCGGGCAAAATCTTCGGTGCCGATTTTGCGCGCCAGATCGATGATGTGCTCTTTATCGTGAGAGATAAGCGGGCGCAGGATCAGCGTATCGGAGACGTTATCAATCAAACGCAGGTTGGTCAGCGTCTGGCTGGAGACCTGGCCCAGCGCTTCGCCGGTTACCAGTGCCTGTACGCCGTAGCGCTCGGCTACCTGAGAGGCTGCACGGACCATCATGCGTTTCAGCACCACGCCCATCTGGCCGTCGTCGACTTTCTCGAGGATCTCGCCCACTACCGGCTCAAAGTTGATCGCCACAAAGCGCACGCGATGGGAACTACCGAAGCGGTTCCACAAATAGTGCGCCACCTGGCGTACGCCGATTTCATGCGCCGCGCCGCCAAGGTTAAAGAAGCAGTAGTGTACGCGGCAGCCGCGACGCATCAGCATATAGCTGGAGACGCCAGAGTCGAACCCGCCGGAGATGAGCGACAGCACATCTTCCTGCGTGCCGATCGGGAAGCCGCCAATACCTTCATAACGGCCCTTCACCAGCAGCAGGCGATCGTCTTCAATCTCCAGATGCACGGTCACATCCGGATGGGTCAATTTAACCTTTGCCGACGCAACGTGTTGATTAAGGCCGCCGCCGATGTAGCGTTCTGCTTCGATCGAGCTAAACTCATGTTGCCCGCGGCGTTTTACCCGCACGCAGAAAGTTTTGCCTTCGATTGCATCGCGATACTGCGCCAGCGCTTTCTCAAAAATGTCGTGCAGAGAGGTAAAAGGAACATCCTCTACTTCCAGCACATGGTGAATGCCCGGCACGCGGGTCAGCGCATCGCGGATGGCCAGACGCTGAGTCTCGTCTTTGGCGCGCACTTCAATATGGTCCCAGTGGCGCACAACGGCGAGCGCCTCATCGTAGTGCTTCAGAACGTTACGAATGTTCCCGGTGAGAATTTTAATAAAGCGCAAACGCACAGATTGGCTTTTGATGGTGATTTCCGGGAACAATTTAATGATAAACTTCATGGCGGCAATGGTTCGTTGGCAAGCCTGCAAAGGCCTGTAGAGGAAAATTTACAGCAGCCCTTACCCGCGGCTGCATCCAGGCGCGGAAGTATACCACCATCGCGAAGATCATGTGCAACGCATTACCACTGAGCGTTATTTGCTATGTGCCCCGACTTCGCTACCATAACGTAGTCGGAATAATAGAAGAGTCAGACATTCACTATGCCAAAGAAAAACGACGCACCCGCCAGTTTCGAAACCGCACTGAGCGAACTGGAACAGATTGTCACTCGTCTTGAAAGCGGCGAACTTCCGCTTGAAGATGCCCTGAACGAATTCGAGCGCGGCGTCCAGCTGGCCCGCCAGGGACAGGTTAAGCTTCAGCAGGCAGAGCAGCGCGTACAGATCCTGCTCTCCGATACCGAAGAGGCGCCGTTAACCCCTTTCGCTCCGGATGCTGAATAGATGGATTTCAATCAACAACTGCAGGCCTGCGTTGAACAGGCCAACGACGCGCTGCGCCGTTTCATCGATCCCCTGCCCTTTCAGAACACTCCGCTGGTTGAGGCGATGCAGTATGGCGCACTCTTAGGCGGTAAACGCCTGCGCCCCTTTTTGGTTTATGCCACCGGCCGCATGTTCGGCGTCAGCCAGCAAACGCTGGACGCGCCCGCCGCGGCGGTGGAGTGCATTCATGCTTACTCATTAATGCATGACGATCTGCCGGCAATGGACGATGACGATCTGCGTCGCGGTCTGCCCACCTGCCATATTAAATTTGGCGAAGCTAATGCCATTCTTGCGGGCGATGCCTTGCAGACGCTGGCCTTCTCGATCCTGACGGAAGCGCCAATGGCGGATGTCGCCGCAGAAGATCGCCTGGCGATGGTCGCCACGCTCGCAAACGCCAGCGGCGTTGCCGGAATGTGCGGCGGGCAGGCGCTGGATCTGGCAGCGGAGAACGAGCAGGTTTCTCTTGAAGGGCTGGAGCAGATCCACCGTCATAAAACCGGGGCGCTGATCTGCGCGGCGGTAAAGATGGGCGCGCTGAGCGCCGGGCAACGCGGTCGCGACGCGCTGCCGCTGCTCGAACGCTACGCGCAGTGTGTCGGCCTGGCGTTTCAGGTTCAGGATGACATCCTCGATGTGGTCGGCGATACTGCGACCCTTGGCAAACGCCAGGGTGCTGACCAGCAACTGGGTAAAAGCACCTACCCCGCACTACTGGGCCTTGAGCAAGCCCGCACGAAAGCCCGCGATCTGATTGACGATGCGCGCCAGGCGCTGAGCCTGCTGTCGGCGCAATCGCTGGATACGACGGCACTGGAAGCACTGGCGAATTACATAATCCAGCGTGATAAATAACGATATAACACGATGAGTCCGAGTCTCTGATGAGTTTTGATACAGCCAAATACCCGACGCTGGCGCTGGTTGATACCACGCAAGAGTTGCGCCTGCTGCCGAAAGAGAGTTTACCGAAACTGTGCGACGAACTGCGTCGCTACCTTCTCGACAGCGTAAGCCGCTCCAGTGGACACTTCGCCTCCGGGCTTGGCACGGTTGAGCTGACCGTGGCGCTGCATTACGTCTATAACACGCCCTTCGATCAGTTAATCTGGGACGTCGGCCACCAGGCCTATCCGCACAAAATCCTCACCGGTCGCCGCGACAAAATCGGCACCATCCGGCAGAAAAACGGCCTGCACCCCTTCCCGTGGCGCGGCGAGAGTGAATATGACGTGCTGAGCGTCGGTCACTCCTCCACCTCCATCAGCGCAGGGATCGGCGTGGCCGTGGCGGCAGCGAAAGAGAATAAGCAGCGTCGTACCGTCTGCGTGATTGGCGATGGCGCCATTACCGCAGGCATGGCGTTTGAAGCGATGAACCACGCCGGGGATATTCGCCCGGATATGCTGGTGGTTCTTAACGACAACGAGATGTCGATCTCCGAGAATGTTGGCGCGCTGAATAATCATCTGGCGAAGCTGCTCTCCGGCAAGCTCTACTCTACCCTGCGCGAAGGCGGGAAAAAAGTGCTCTCCGGCGTGCCGCCGATCAAAGAGTTGCTGAAACGCACCGAAGAACACATCAAAGGCATGGTCGTGCCGGGCACGCTGTTTGAAGAGCTGGGCTTTAACTATATCGGCCCGGTGGACGGTCACGATGTGCTGGGCCTGGTGCAGACGCTGCGTAATATGCGCGATCTGAAAGGCCCGCAGTTCCTGCATATCATGACCAAAAAAGGGCGCGGCTATGAGCCGGCCGAGAAAGATCCTATCACTTTCCACGCGGTGCCGAAGTTCGATCCGACCAGCGGCACCCTGCCGAAAAGCAGCGGCGGTATGCCGAGCTATTCGAAAATCTTCGGCGACTGGCTGTGTGAAACCGCGGCGAAAGATAACAAGTTAATGGCCGTTACCCCGGCGATGCGCGAAGGCTCCGGCATGGTGGAGTTCTCGCGCAAATACCCAGGGCAATATTTTGATGTCGCTATTGCCGAGCAGCACGCGGTCACTTTTGCCGCCGGGCTGGCAATCGGCGGCTACAAACCGGTGGTGGCGATCTACTCCACCTTCCTGCAGCGCGCCTACGATCAGGTGATCCACGACGTGGCGATCCAGAAGCTGCCGGTGCTGTTTGCTATCGATCGCGCCGGGATTGTTGGCGCGGACGGCCAGACCCACCAGGGGGCGTTTGATATCTCCTATCTGCGCTGCATCCCGGAGATGGTGGTGATGACGCCAAGCGATGAGAATGAGTGCCGCCAGATGCTCTTTACTGGCTACCACTACACGGATGGCCCGAGCGCCGTGCGCTACCCGCGCGGTAACGCGGTCGGCGTGACGCTGGAGCCGCTGGCGAAACTGCCTATCGGTAAAGGCGTGGTGAAACGTAAGGGCGAGAAGGTGGCGATCCTTAACTTCGGTACTTTGCTGCCGGAAGCGGCAAAAGCCGCCGAGGCGCTGAATGCGACGCTTATCGATATGCGCTTTGCCAAACCGCTTGATGAAGCGCTGATCCTGCAGGCGGCTTCGCAGCATGAGGTGCTGGTAACGTTGGAAGAGAACGCCATTGCGGGCGGTGCCGGCAGCGGCGTTAACGAAGTGCTGATGGCGCAGCGCAAACCGGTGCCGGTGCTCAACCTCGGCCTGCCGGACTTCTTTATTCCGCAGGGTACGCAGGATGAAGCGCGCGCAGAGATTGGCCTCGACGCGGCCGGTATCGAATCGCGCATCAAAAACTGGCTCGCCTGATTCCGCCCTTTTCCGCTCCTGCTATGCTTAAGCCTAATTCGTGACCAGCAGGAGTGGAACCATGCAATACAACACATTAGGGAAAACAGACCTCAAAGTCTCCCGCCTTTGCCTTGGCTGTATGACCTTTGGCGAGCCGGACCGGGGTAAACATGCCTGGACGCTGCCGGAAGAGAGCAGCCGCCCGATTATTCAACGCGCGCTGGAAGGCGGGATTAACTTCTTTGATACCGCTAACAGCTACTCCGACGGCAGCAGTGAAGAGATCGTTGGCCGTGCGCTGCGCGATTTCGCCCGCCGTGACGAGGTGGTTGTTGCTACTAAGGTTTACCATCAGGTCGGCGATCTGGCGGAGGGCCTCTCCCGCGCGCAGATCCTGCGCTCCATTGATGACAGCCTGCAACGCCTCGGCATGGAGTATGTCGATCTGCTGCAAATCCACCGCTGGGACTACAACACACCGATTGAAGAGACGCTGGAAGCGCTGAACGATGTGGTGAAAGCGGGTAAAGCGCGCTATATCGGTGCATCTTCCATGCACGCCAGCCAGTTCGCACAGGCGCTTGCCTTGCAGGAGCAGCACGGCTGGGCGCGCTTTGTCACCATGCAGAATCACTACAACCTTATCTATCGTGAAGAAGAGCGCGAGATGCTGCCGCTCTGCTACAAAGAGGGCGTGGCGATTATTCCGTGGAGCCCGCTGGCGCGCGGACGTTTGACCCGCCCATGGGGAGAAACCACCGCCCGTCTGGTCTCCGATGAGTTTGGCAAAACGTTGTATAGCGAAACGGATGCTAACGATGCGCAGATCGCCGAACGTCTGGCGAGCGTGGCAGAGGAGTTGGGCGCGTCGCGTGCGCAGGTGGCGCTGGCATGGTTGTTGAGTAAGCCAGGCGTTGCCGCACCGATTATTGGCGCGTCCCGGGGGGATCAGCTCGAAGAGTTGTTAGGCGCGGTAGAGTTAACGCTGAAGCCAGATCAGGTTGCCGAGCTGGAGATGCCCTACAAACAGCACCCGGTGGTGGGGTTTAAGTAACGCGCGGATAAGTTGCCGGATGGCGGCTTGCGCCTTATCCGGCCTACGCCCAAATGTTAATTTGGTGTCGTAAGCCTGATAAGCGCAGCGCCATCAGGCATTTGCCACCGCATTCACATGCAAGCCCAAAACCGTAGGCCTGATAAGCGCAGCGCCATCAGGCATTTGCCACCGCATTCACATGCAAGCCCGGAACCGTAGGCCTGATAAGCGCAGCGCCATCAGGCAATTTCCACCGCATCCACATGCAAACCTGGTACCGTAGGCCTGATAAGCGCAGCGCCATCAGGCAATTTCCATCGCATCCACATGCCAGCCCGGAATCGTAGGCCTGATAAGCGAAGCGCCATCAGGCATTTGCCACCGCATCCACATGCCAGCCCAAAACCGTAGGCCTGATAAGCGAAGCGCCATCAGGCATTTGCCACCGCATCCACATGCAAATCCGGAATCGTAGGCCTGATAAGCGCAGCGCCATCAGGCAGTTCGCCGCAGCTAAATCAGCCCAATCGGCCAATGATGACCAGTCACGTAGAGCAACCCGGCGGCGACAATCCCGGCGACGATATCGTCGACCATAATCCCCATGCCGCCATGCACGTTGCGATCGAACCAGCGGATCGGCCACGGCTTCCAGATATCAAAAATGCGAAACAGCACAAACCCAACGGCGACCCACTGCCAGTCGTTAGTGGGCAGCGCCATCAGGGTGATCCACATCCCGATAAACTCATCCCAGACGATACTGCCGTGATCGTGCACGCCCATATCTTTTGCCGTCTGATGGCAGAGATAAACGCCCAGCGAAATTCCCAGCATCACCAGCAGCGAATAGAGCTGCCAGGGCAGGAAGGTCATCAGCCACCAAAAAGGGATCGCCGCAATCGAGCCCATGGTGCCGGGCATAAACGGGATCAAACCGCTGCCAAACCCGGTCGCCATCAGGTGCCAGGGGTTACGCATAGTGAGACGGCTTTTAGCGATATCTTTATCTTTAGTGCGCTGCAAAATGGTCATATCCTTTCCAGTCTAGGGTGACGGCTTTTCCCTCGCGAGTGAAGTAGAGCCCCTCCCCGTCCGCGCCCATCTGCCCGATGCAGGTAAACGGTGCGCCCAACTGCCCAATCGCCACATCCAGTGCGCCGCGATTCAGCTCAGGTACGGTAAAGCAGAGTTCATAATCCTCTCCGCCGGACAACGCCCAGCGCAGCGCCTGATCCGGCTCGACGTGCCGACGCATAGCATCCGATAACGGGATCGCATCAAGATCGATCCGCGCGCCAAAACCGCTCGCTTTCAGGATATGCCCGAGATCGGAGATAAGACCGTCAGAGAGATCGATGGCCGAGCTTGCGAGGTTACGCAGCGCCTGGCCCTGCAGCACGCGCGCCGTCGGGCGCAGATGGCGCTTTTTCAGGTAAGCCGCATCATCGCTGTCGCTGACGGTTAATCGGTTTTGCAAAATCGCCAGCCCGGCAGCGCTGTCGCCCGGCGTACCGGTGACATAGATCCAGTCGCCTGGCTTCGCGCCTGAGCGCTTCATCGCGCGGCCTGCCGGCACGTAACCATGAATACCAATGGTCATAGACAGCGGCCCGCGGGTGGTATCACCGCCGATAAGCTGCATATCGTAATAGCTGATTTGCTCAAACAGGCTGTCGCTGAAAGTCTGCAGCCACGCTTCGTCCGCTTCCGGGAGCGTTAACGCCAGCGTCAACCAGGCAGGATCGGCACCCATCGCCGCCAAATCGCTAAGATTAGAGGCCATTGCTTTCCAGGCCAGATCGGCAGGATCGATATCGGGGAGAAAATGGTTACCCGCCACCAGCGTGTCGACGCTGATCGCCAGGGTCTGTTTTTCGGGGACATTGAGCAGCGCACAATCGTCACCGATACCGGTTTCGACGTCGCGACGTGAAGTTCGTACGCGGTCAAAATAACGGGCAATCAGGGAGAATTCACCGCATGCCATACGTTATTCCTCTGTAGAAAAAAGAAAAAGCCGGGACCGGCGCGCTGAAAGCGTCGCCCGTCACCGGCTTGCGGATCACTTCTTGTGGGGACGGATCGCAGGTGCGGCTTTATCCAGCACGCCGTTCACAAACTTATGGCTGTCTTCAGCGCCAAAGGTTTTAGCCAGTTCGATAGCTTCGTTGATCGCCACTTTATAGGGCACATCATCACGTTTTGAGAGTTCGAACAGCGCGATACGCAATACCGCTTTCTCAACCTGACCCAGCTCTTCGAGCAGACGGGAGAGGTATGGCTTCATCAGGCCATCGAGATATGCGCTATTAGTCGCCACCCCGTTCAACAGTTCACGGAAGTACACGACGTCAACATCTTTCACGTCCTGTTCCGCCAGGAACTGGTATTCAACATCAGTGATGTCGTTCTGGGACAACTGCCAGGAGTAAAGCGCCTGAACGGCACACTCACGGGCGCGGCGACGAGCAGCAGGTTTCACGTAATTCCCCTTACAAAATTCAAGCCTTGATGGCTTTCAATACATTAATCATTTCAAGCGCGGTCAGTGCGGCTTCCGCACCTTTATTACCGGCTTTGGTGCCAGCGCGTTCGATGGCCTGTTCAATACTTTCTGTGGTGAGCACGCCGAATGCGACCGGAATGGCGCTCTCCTGCGCGACATGCGCCAGGCCGTTGCTTGCGCCGCCTGCCACATACTCAAAGTGCGCAGTACCGCCGCGAATCACGGTGCCGAGCGCAATCACGGCATCATATTTGCCGGTTTTCGCCAGCTCGCCTGCGGCCAGCGGCAGCTCGTAAGCGCCCGGAACCCACACGACGGTGATGTTATCGTCCTGCACCTGACCAATTCGTTTCAGGGCATCGATCGCGCCTTCCAGCAGACTGTCATTGATAAAGTTGTTGAAACGCGCAATGGTGATGGCGACGCGAGCGTCCGGAGCAGCAACGTTGGCTTCAATAATGTTCATACACTTCCTTCACAGGTTCAGTTCGGACCCCGCAGGGGGGCGGATTTTAGCATACTATTTAACGCGCTGCTTCCCTTTTACAGCAGGCTTCACGCGTTGGTGAGGTGCAGGCAAACATCAGGGCCAACCTGCCGTATCTCACTGAAATTAAAGCGCGGCGCATCGGCAAGCGCCGTCAATCCTGGTAACTGGCAGAGCCCGCGCGCATCACTGCCTAACAGTTTAGGCGCAAGATAGACCACCAGCTCATCAACCAGCCCCGCGTTCAGCAACGCGCCAGCAAGCTCTGCGCCCGCCTCAACCCAGACGCTGTTAATCTGCTGTTTACCGAGCATCATCATCAGCATCACCAGATCGGCATGGCCGTTATGTTCCGGCACGATGATTTCGCGCACGCTCTCAGGCCACGCGCGCACATCAGTTTTGGTGCGCGCAAACCAGGTCTCCCCCGGCTGGCTGACGACGTTATGCTGCGGCGTCACGCGGTTCTGGCTATCAATAATAATGCGCAGCGGCTGGCGCAGATCCGCTTCGGGATAGCACGCCTGGGTATCGCTGTTTAATTCGTTCCAGCGCACGGTCAGCGACGGATCGTCTGCCAGCACCGTGGCGCTGCTGCTAAGAATGGCATGGCTCTGCGCGCGCAGCTGCTGCACGTCGCGGCGCGCCTGCACAGAGGTGATCCACTGGCTTTCGCCGCTCGCCATTGCCGTGCGCCCGTCGAGCGACGCGCCGAGCTTAAGCTGAAGATAGGGAAAACCGGTGCGCATACGTTTGAGAAAGCCTTTATTCAGCGCTTCGGCCTCGCTCATCATCAGGCCGTGGCTCACCTCAATCCCGGCCTGCTGGAGACGATAAAGTCCGCGCCCGGCAACCTGCGGATTGGGATCCTGCATGGCAGCAACGACCCGCGCTACTCCGGCGGCAATCAGCGCATCGCAGCAGGGCGGCGTGCGCCCGTGGTGGCTGCAGGGCTCCAGCGTCACATATGCGGTACCGCCGCGCGCGCGATCGCCCGCCATGCGCAGGGCATGCACTTCCGCGTGCGGCTCACCGGCGCGGTAGTGAAACCCTTCACCGACAATCTCGCCATCGTTAACAATCACGCAGCCGACGCGCGGATTCGGATGGGTGGTAAAGCGGCCGCGCTGCGCCAGTTTCAGCGCACGCGCCATATAGATTTCATCCTGCATGATCAATCCTGTAGACGGGCGATCTCTTCGCCAAATTCGCGGATATCCTCGAAACTGCGGTAGACGGAGGCAAAGCGCACATAGGCCACTTTATCGAGCTTTTTCAGCTGCTCCATCACCAGATTGCCGATCATCTTACTCGGCACTTCGCGTTCGCCGGTTGCGCGAAGTTGCGATTTAATATGGTTTAACGCCATTTCTACGTCATCGGCGCTCACCGGGCGCTTCTCCAGCGCTTTCAACATGCCGCTGCGCAGCTTGTCTTCATTAAAGGGTTCACGCACATCATTGCTTTTTACTACGCGCGGCATCACAAGCTCTGCCACTTCAAAGGTGGTGAAACGCTCATTGCAAACCAGACACTGCCGACGGCGGCGAACGGATGAACCTTCTCCCACCAGGCGAGAATCGATGACTTTGGTGTCCACGGCGAAACAGAATGGGCAATGCATACGGGATCCTGACGTGAGAGTTAACTGAAATCTATTTTAACCTGAAGTGGCATGACAACAAAGGCAGACCCTTTTTGAGACAATGGATCGATGGCAAAGCCGCGGTTGCGATCTACCATTACAGCGATCCTCCCCTTCAAGGAAACAGACGCAATGACAAGACGTTACCTAAGAACACTGTTGCTGGGAAGCCTTTTTACCCTCAGCGCCTGCGCCCCGCAAAGCGAAGTCCGCCAGCTCCACCAAAGCGTCAGTACGCTCAATAAAGAGATGAGCAAGCTGAACCAGGAGACGGTCAAAATCACACAGCAAAACAGCCTTAACGCCAAATCGGGCAGCGGTGCCTACCTGCTGCCCGGCGCCAATACGCCTGCGCTGCTGAAGAGCCAGATCGGCACACTGCGTCTCTCACTGAAAGATATGGCGCCAAACGCCGCCGGAACGCGCGTTGTGCTGCATATTCAGGGCCAGTCCAACGATCCGCTGCCCGCCTTTAGCGGCACCATTGAGTATGGCCAGCTTCAGGGCACCACCGAGAACTATCAGGAAGTAAATGTACAGAATCAGTTGATCAACGCCCCGGCAAGCACGCTGGCACCGAGCGATGTCGACATTCCGCTACAGCTTAATGGCATCACGCCTGAGCAACTCGGTTTTGTGCGCGTTCACGATATCCAGCCAGCTACCGCGCAGTAACCGCTCTTCTGCGGGCGATCCTCTCGCCCGCCCTTTCGCTGCTCCGTTTTTCAGCCACACCGCAACGTTGATATTCATCAATTGGCATTATCAATAAATGTCAGTACAATCGCCGCCGTTTAATCGACGCAAACGTGAACGCAATCGATTACGTATATGTCAATAATGTGAAACAACACATATTTTTGTGAGCGTGGATACTTATAATAGGCGCGCAGAAATATGAAACATTTAGCAATTTAATGCGTGCTTACTTTCACTCCCGTCTGGGATCTTAATCAGTGGCGTAATGATGAAAAAAACTCTCCTCGCAGCCGGTGCCGCACTGGCGCTTACCGCTTCTTTCTCTGCCAGCGCAGCGGAAACCAGCAAACCTGAATTTGTCTCCGACTGGTGGCATCAGAGCGTGAACGTAGTGGGCAGCTATCACACCCGCTTCGGAGCTATTCCGCGTAACGATACCTACCTGGAATATGAAGCCTTCGCCAAGAAAGATTGGTTCGACTTCTACGGCTACCTGGATGCACCGGTCTTCTTCGGCGGTAACTCCGGCGCGAAAGGGATCTGGAACCACGGTTCTCCGCTGTTTATGGAGATCGAACCGCGCTTCTCCATTGATAAGCTGACCAACACCGATCTGAGCTTCGGCCCGTTCAAAGAGTGGTACTTCGCCAACAACTACATCTACGACATGGGCCGTAACGCCGGTGGTCGCCAGAGCACCTGGTACATGGGTCTGGGCACCGATATCGACACCGGCCTGCCGATGAGCCTCTCCCTGAACGTCTATGCAAAATACCAGTGGCAGAACTATGGCGCAGAGAACGAAAACGAGTGGGACGGCTACCGTTTCAAAGTGAAATACTTTGTGCCGATCACCCCACTGTGGGGCGGCCAACTGAGTTATATCGGCTTCACCAACTTCGACTGGGGCTCCGATCTCGGCGATCGCCGCTACTACAACAATGGCCAGCAGCAGCGTACCAGCAACTCGATCGCCTCAAGCCACATTCTGGCGCTGAGCTACGATCACTGGCACTACTCCGTTGTCGCCCGTTACTGGCACAACGGCGGCCAGACCAAAGATGATGCGATCCTGAACTACGGCGCGGGCGATTTCAGCGCCCGCACTACCGGCTGGGGTGGCTACCTGGTGGTTGGCTACAACTTCTAATGTAACGCCTGAAAAGCCGACCGCGAGTCGGCTTTTTTATGCCCGAACGCTGCTGAATAAAAATCTGAAAACAGACCTTTCCAGTACACCAGTACCATTCCTCCCCATCCATTGCTCATCGCCATGCTTTAAAATCCGCTCCTGAGAGGAATTTACTCTAAGGAAAAGAGAACCATGTGGGCCGTAGAAATGGAGGGCATCAGTAAGAAATATTTACTGGGCCAGGTGTGGGTAGATGCCCTTAAAGACGTCACGCTCAACATTGCAGCAAACCGCTTTACCGTCCTGTCCGGGCAATCAGGCAGTGGCAAAACAACCCTACTTAATTTAATCGGCGGCATCGATCGGCCCGACAGCGGGTATCTGACGATTGCCGGCCAGCCAATGGCGGAGCTGGATGATGACCAGTGCAGCGACTTTCGCGCCCGCCACCTCGGTTTTATCTTCCAGAACTTCAACCTTATCCCGGTGCTGACCGTGCGCGAGAACATCGAAGTTCCGCTGCTGATACAGCATAAAAACCCGGCGTATCGCCAGCAGCGCATCGATGAGATGCTCGACAATGTTGGCCTGGCACATAAGGCTGACTCGCTGCCTAACCAACTTTCCGGTGGCCAACGCCAGCGAGTTGCCATCGCCCGGGCGCTGATCCACCGCCCCGCGCTGATTGTCGCCGACGAACCCACCGCCAACCTCGACAGCAAAACCGGTGCCGCCATTTTGCAGCTGCTGCGCCATTTACAGCGTGAATACGCCGTGACGGTAGTGTTCTCCTCCCACGATCCGCAGGTGATTGCCGCCGCGGACGATCTCTATGTGGTGCATGACGGCAGCGTCATGCGCCCGGCAATGGTGTAAGGGGGGATAATGCAAACCACAACGCTAATGAAACATGCCCTGCGCAACTTACTGCGCAGCCGCCGACGCACGCTCTCAACCCTCTGCGCCATTATCGTCGGGGCGATAGGCATTCTGCTGTTCGCAGGCTATAACCAGTCGATTGAGTACAGCCTGCAAACCACCTTCGTGCGCGATAAAGGCCATCTGCAGATCCAGCAGCGGGACTATCTTCTGCACGGCACCAGCAACCCTGCGCTTTACAGCATTCATAACTATCAACAGATCGTCGATATCCTTATCCGCGACCCGGTGCTGAAAAAGATGATCGCCGTTACCACGCCGGTCCTCTCCCTGACCGGTCTCGCGGGCCACTATGCGGTTGGCACCTCGCGTCCGGTGTTGATCTATGGCACAGAGGCCGTTGGGCAAGCACAGCTGGATAAGTGGGATGAATATCAGATAGGCGCAGACCTTATCGTCCGCAAACCGCTGACCGGTACCCAGCCGGAAGCGGCTTTGATTGGCCGCGGGCTGGCCCGCCTGCTGCTGCTGTGTGATTTTGTTAAAGATCAGCCCTGCGCGCCGCCGCCGTCGAAAGAGAACAATGCCAGCGCACTGCCTGACGATCTGCTGGCGCTGTCGCAAAGCGCCCGCGATACGCGCCCACCGGCCACGGGATCGCATATTGAGCTGCTGGCCGCTTCCGCTGCCGGTGCGCCGAATATTATCCGCGTCAACGTGCTCGGCACCCAGCCGCAGCAGGCGCGCGAGCTGGATGACACCGTGGTCAGCCTGCATCTGCGCCAGGCGCAGCAGCTGCTTTTCGGCCAGGAGACGCCCGGCGTAACGGCAATCCTGCTCCAGTTGCACAGCACCAAAGAGATGGAGGCCGCACGGGCGCGCCTGCGGCAGATCTTCGCCAATAAGCTCTCCGGCGAACCGCTGGCGGTGTATGACTTCACGCAATTACAGCCGCTCTATAACCAGGTGCTGGCGATGTTCGGCAAGATCTTCTCATTCCTGCTGGCGCTGATCCTCTGCATTGCTCTCTTCACCGTCGGCAACACCATGAATATGGCAGTGATGGAGCGCACGGTGGAGATCGGCACCCTGCGCGCGGTGGGGCTAAAACGTGGCGATATCCAGCGCCTGTTCCTGAGCGAAGGCGCGCTGCTGGGCGCGATTGGCGCAGTCTTTGGCGTGCTTATCGCGCTGGCGCTGGCCTGGCTTATTAACCGCTCCGGGATGACATGGCAGCCGCCGGGCGTCACCTCGCCGCTGCCGATCCGCATCAGTATCTGGGGAGAGTGGCGCATGCTGGCCAGCGTCACGGGCACCCTGCTGTTGGTGACCGTGCTCTCTTCCTGGTGGCCCGCACGACGCGCTTCGCGGGTGTCGATTGTTGAAGCGCTGCGCCATATCTGATGCAACACCCTGAATAAAAAAGGAGGAATTCATGTCATTACGGAAAAAGAGCCTGACATCAGCGTGGCTGACCATCCTGTTAATAAGCGCCGCACCGGCGTATGCGGCGCTTAGCGCCCAGCAGATCCTGAAGAAAAGCGATGAGGTACGTAACCCGGATCGCTCCTTCAGCCTGGTGACCACGCTTATCAGTTACAAAAATGGCAAGCAGCACGAAACCAGTGAACTGATGCTCTACTCCCGGGTTGCGCCGGACGGCGGTCAGTTTCGCAGCCTGCTGCGCTTTATCAGCCCGCAGCGCGATGCCGGTAAACTGACGCTGAAAAGCGGTCGCGATTTGTGGCTTTACGATCCCACAAGCCAGGCCAGCGTGCCAATTTCGCCGCAGCAGCGGCTGATGGGGCAAGCTTCCAACGGCGATGTCGTTACCGCAAACTGGGCGGCGGATTACCAGGCAAAGCTGGTGGGAGAGGAGCGCATTCAGGATGGCGAGCGGCAGATGCGCGACTGCTACCACCTGCATCTGGAGGCGCAAAACAGAGATGCGGCCTATCCATCGATGGATCTATGGGTGGATAAAACCGACTTTAAGAGCCGCAAAGCGGAGTTCTATGCCGTTAACGGCAACCTGCTGAAAACCACCTTCTATCGCCGCTATGCGCCCGTGCTGGGCGGCATCCGCTCGACGGAAGCGGTGATTATTGATGGGGTTAATGCGCACTGGGTTACCGTGCTGCGCCAGAAGGATTTCCAGTGGCGCGACGTGCCGGAGTCCTGGCTGCAGCGTGATTTCCTCGCCCATTTCCGGGATGCGAATTCATGACACGATCGTCCCTTTCCCTTCTCTGCCTAATGCTGCTGAGCGCGCTGCCAGCCGCGCCCGCGCTGTCGCAGGAGGATGAGACCCTGGCAGCCCTCGATCTGGCCGACAGCGCCGAGTTTAGTCCCGACGCCTACCAGGCGCTGAATATGATGTTTGAAGCGGCCAGCAGCATCAATCAGCAGCAGGAGAAAGAGCAGCGGCTGTCGCTGGATATGCGTCTGGATGCGCCGCTGGGTGAGAAGTGGCGGCTGGTGCTCTCCAACCGCCTGGATAGCTGGTTTACCCACAGGCTCAGCGAAACCCGCTATACCAATACCCTGCGCGAAGCGTGGCTCAGCTACCACCTGACGCCGCAAACGATGCTGGATATGGGCCGCATCAACACCCGCTACGGCGTCGCGCTGGGCTATAACCCGACGGACTTTCTTGGCCGGGGCACCGTGCGATCCATGACCTCTGCCGATCCGGAAACCCTGCGTAACAACCGGATGGGCAATGGGATGGTGCGCCTGCAACACTTTTGGGACAACGCCGCCGTTAGCGCGCTCTGGGCACCGAAAATCCGCAGGGGCAGCGCCGATCGCAGCGCCAGCCTCGACTGGCAGGCCAGCAATCCGCGCGACCGCCTGCTGCTCAGCGCCAGCTACCGCTTTGCGGAGAATTTCAACCCGCAGCTGCTGCTGTTTAAAGAGCAGCAGCGCGAGCCGCAGTTTGGCCTCAATCTTTCGCGGGTGCTCTCCCGTTCAACGCTGATTTATGGCGAATGGGCCGGCGGGCGTCAGCCCTACAGCTGGCAGGAGACGCTGCTGCCGGAGAGCCAGTGGGATATCGCCTGGCGCAACCGCGTGGCGGCGGGTCTCACCTGGACCGGCGAGAGCGATCTGACGCTGCGGCTCGAAGGGCATTACAACGGCAGCGCCCAGCCGACCGTGGCCGGGCAGGATCCCCGCCGCAGCGTGCTGTTGCAGGCTTACTGGAAAGACCTTTTCGAACAGTACGATCTCAACCTGATTGCGCAGCGGGATCTGCAGCGGCATACCAATATGGGCTTTGCCGAACTGCGCCGCCATCTTGGCTCACTGGATGTGGCGTTGCAGTGGCAAAAGGTTTACCTGCTGAATCTGAGTGAGCGCCGCTGGCAGATCTCACTGGATTACTGGCTGTAAACCATCGCCCAGCCGATGCAGGCGAGAATAATGGCGGGGCCAAATGGAAAGGGCTGCTGGCGCGCGGCGCGAAAGAGCAGCAGCCCGCTCGCCAGCCCGATAAGTGCGGCGATCAGCATAATATCAAACAGTGCCGGTAAGCCGTGCCATGCGCCGATGCCGGCAAAGAGTTTCATATCCCCTCCCCCGATGCCCTCGCACCCGCGCCAGCGCGCAAACCCATAGTTGAGCAACCACAGAATAGAGAAGCCGACCGCCGCGGCCAGGAGATGTTCCTGTAGCGTCGCAAGAAGTGGCTGGCGGCACCAGGCGCAGAGTAGCGCCAGCAGTATAAAGGGATACGTCAGCACATCAGGCAGCAGCATATGGTCGATATCGATAAAAAACATCGCTACCAGCAGACTCAGCAGCGCCAGCGTCAGCAACGCCGCCAGGTTGACGCCATCATGGGCTATCACCGCCGAGAACAGCAGCGCCATTAACGCTTCAATGGCCGGGTAGCGAACGCTTATCCGCTTGTGGCAACAGCGGCTGCGCCCGCGTAGCCACAACCAGCCGAGCAGCGGAACATTGTCGTGCGCGTTTATCCGTGTCCGGCAGTGGGGGCAGAACGACGGTGGCCAGCTCAGGCTTATCGCTTCCCCCTGCATTTTTCGCGGTAAACGGTAGATCACCACATTAATAAAACTGCCGAAAATCGCGCCGAGCAGCGCAAAAAAGAGGCTTTCCACAGGGTTATCGCTCCGGTTTATTAAGCAGCGAGCGGCAGGCAGAAGGGAGCGGTGCGGAGAGCACTTCCGGGGCTTTGAATAGCCACTGTTCGTAGCGCTCGGCCTGTTTGAAGTTCTTTATTTCAGGCGGGAAGAGGGTGTGGCGCAGCGGCGTACCGTGGCCTTTGCTGTAGACGCCAACCCAGCGCCCCTGCTTGTCATAGCTCATCCCCCAGTCGCGCGAGCCGGTGAGCGGGTCGGCAAACCACTGGCGCAGATGGGCGACGGGCTTTTTATCGCGGCTGTCCTGTAGCAGATCTTCAAAGCCCAGCGGAAAGCAGCCGCTGCCCTTTTTCTGATAACTGTGGATCGCATTGCGGATCTGCACGCCGCGAAAAAAGAGCTCCTCCTCCTGCTGCTGGCGAAACTGCACCTCGCGCGAGCGGGTCTCTTTCAGCAAGGAGAGCGACAGCATGGTGAGCATCAGCAGCACCCACAGGTAGGTGAAACCGCCCTGCGCTGCGGGCTTACTCCTGTGCATTTTCCTGCTCCGGCAGGGAGGGCGAAGTAACATCGATAATCTGATCGTTCTCATCACGCTTCACTTGCCAGTTGTCGCGTCGCTGGGTGACGGGATCTAAGGGAATATCAAACAGGTATCCCTGCTCAACCAACTCCTCCAGTTGCTCCGGTCCGCTCAGACGATCGTGACGCCAGGCGGCAATCGCCGCGCGCAGAGCGTTGCGGTTATGCTGCAACACCACAATTTTTGCGCGCTCGGTTTGATTAAAAAAGCGCGGCGCGACCAGCGTCATCAGCGTGGCGATAATCGCCATCACCACCAGTAACTCGATCAGCGTAAAACCCTTTTCACCACTGCGCATACGGCACTCCATTCAGTCCGGGCTGCATGCTGGTGGAGCTGACATCCCAGATATCCTTCCCACCGGTGCTTTCACCGGGTGCCTGCGTCGAGGCGCGCAGCCGCCAGGTTTCGCTGTTCGGCTTGCCTTCACAGTCGCAGAAGGGATCGCGCGGAATGGCGCGCAGCAGGTAGATCTTCTCCCGGTTGGCCGACTTTTTATTGATCACGCCATCCACCAGCTGATTCAGCGACACCGGCCAGTTCGACATATCCGCCTCTTTTTCGATAATCCCCTCTTCACTCAGTTGCGCATAGCGATCGAGGGCGGTGCGGATCTCGCGCAGCGCCACGCGCAACGCCTCTTCGTTGCGCTGCTGGATCTGACGCTGGTAAATCGGGATGGCGGCGCTGGCAAGCGTGGCGAGCAGCGCCAGCGATACCAGCATCTCAATCAGCGTGAAGCCGTTGCGCCGCGCCATTACGGCTTGCCTTTGGCAAGGGTTGGTGCCGGCACTTTTTTCAGCGCCGGGAAGGTGGCGGGCGGCGTCAGCGGCGGCGGAGCAAAGTGCGAGGCTTCAGGCGTCTCCTCTGCGGCAGGAGGCAGGTAGGCGCTCTCACCCGGTGCATCTTCGCTGCCCATCTCAATGGTGTTGATATGGGTGCCCGGCAGATCGATGCTGCGCTCAATGGTCGGCGTGATCAGCAGCACCACTTCGGTTCGCTCATGGTTACTTTCGTGGCTGCCGAAGAATTTGCCGAGCAGCGGCAGATCCGCCAGCCCAGGCAGGCCGTTCAGCCCTGCACTGTCGCTCTCTTTGATCAGCCCCGCCAGCATCTGCGTCTCGCCATTCTGGCTGCTGAGGACGGTGGCCGCGTCGCGGTTGTTGGTACGATAGTAAGCGACGCCATCTTTTGAGTGTTCGGCGCTGCCGATGGTGCTGAGGTTAAACTTCACATCCATCGAGATGGTGTTATCGACGCTGATATCCGGCGTGACTTCCAGTTTCAGGCCAACATCCTGATACTCCACCTGCTCTTGTGAAAAGCTCTCAGAGATACTGCTGGTCAGCACCGGGATGCGCTCGCCAATCTCCACCACCGCCTTTTTATTGTTTTTCACGCGGATGCGCGGGTTCGCCAGCACGCGCCCATGGGAGCGGATCTTCTGCATATTGGCGCTCAGCCCCTGGCCGGAGCCGAGATTGACGAACATATTATTTTTATTCAGGGCGTTAATGGCGATGTTGCTGTTGCCGGACTCGATAGCGTTAAAGCCTATGCCAATCTGCCCTGGGAAGTTGATGCCCAGGGTTTCAACATCTTTGGCGTCCACTTCCAGCACCTCTACCGCCAGCGTCACCTCCGCTTCCGGACGGTCGAGGGTCAGCAACAGCTGCTCGGCTTTTTCCACGCTTTCACGCGGGCCGCGAAAGGTCACTGAGTTGGTGCGCTCATCGACGTGGACGTCGCGCAGCTTGATCAAATTACGCAGCGCCACATTCAGCTCTTTCGCTTTGGCGTAGCCGAGAAAAACCGTTTTCACTACCGTATCGCGGTAGAGCTTCTCTTTCTGCATCGTGGCGGGATAGATCAACAGCGTGTTGCCATTGAGGATCTTTTTACGCAGCTGGTTGGAGAGCAGCAGCAGATTGAGGGCGTTCTCCGCGCTGGTATCGTGGGCGATGAGGCTGGCGGTAGCCGCATCGGAGACATCCTTATCGTAGATGATATTGATGCCGGTAATCTGGCTGATGGCAGCGAAGATCTCCTTCAGATTATGTTTGTTGAAAGTAAAGCTGACGGGCTTGCGCAGCTCGCGCTTGATCTTCTTCTCCGGCTGATTCTGCACGGCGATTTCACGCATCAGACGGTCGCGCATCTCCGCCGCCTGCGGCCAGCCGGGTGACTCTTCAAGGATCTGCTGGATTTTGGCTAACGCCTGCTCCGGGTCGGTTTGATACTGCGCTCGCGCCTGTTGGTAGAGCTTATCCAGCACGCGCAACCGGTCGATTTTCTGTAACCCCTGCTGCGCGACAAAGTGGCCCGGCTGATAGCGCAGCACCGCTTCCCATGCGCGGCTCGCCGCGACATAGTTATTTTTCGCCGCCGCCTGGCGGGCGGTGGTGATATAGCCCACTACTAACTGCGTCACCAGCAGTTGCCGCTGCGTTCGCAGCTTAACATCTTGCGGGTGGCTCTTAAGCTGGCTATCGATACGCTGCAACGCATCGCGCAGCGACGCCGTATTGACGGGGGCGGCATCTTCCGGTGCGACGGATTTGCTGCTTGCGCAGCCCGTCAGCAGCGCAAGCGCACATACCATAGTGAGAATCGGTTTTTTCATTGTGTTGTTACGGCTTGTGTAGTCAAAGAGTTAAGGCTGATGCTGTACGGCTCATGCCCCGGTAATGATTCAAAAAGCAGGCTGCCCTGCGCCATCGCCTGCAGTCGCCAGTCGGGTGTGATCAGGCCACCAGGCCGGATATAACCCGCTTTACGGCAGGCATCACAGAGCAGCCAGTTACGTGCGCCATCCGTCAGGATGACGATGCGCATGCCGTTGCGGATCCACAGCCCCACCGCGCGAAAAGGGAACGTGACGCGCTGCACCTTTGCCACCGGCGCGGGTGCGGCCGCTTTCGTTGCCGGTGCGTTATAGACCGGGAAGAGATCGGCAATCGCGCTGGCATCATCCGTAACATGCAGTGGGCGGTTTGTCTGGCGCGGCGGACGCGTTTCGTCTGGCGCAGCCTGGCTCATCTCGGGTTGGTTTTCGGCGCTTTCATCGGTGACATGCACCCAGATAAGCAGCCCGGCGGTCAGCAGCAGCAAGATTTTCAAATATCGCGGCAGCTTCATGACGCCTCCAGACCTGATGCCAGGCTGAGCGTTAACTGCAACGTGATCAGCAGATGAGCGCTCTCCGGGCTGGCGCGGCTGATGGCAAGCCTGTCGACATGAAAGATCAGGCTTTTACTCATGGTGATAAGGGATCGCGTCAGGTTGTTCCATTCGCCCTGCAGCGGAATGGTTAGCGCCAGCGCGCGTTGACGCCCTTTGCCGTTTTTGCCGAACTGATAGCGGCTGCCGTCAACCTGCAGGTGGTTCTGCTGAAAAATGTCGAACACCGCTTTCACCTGCTGATACTCGGTGTCATTCAGCGTGCGCTGTAAGAGAGCCGCGCTATTTTTAGGCTGAGGCGAGAGCGCCAGCGGTTTATCTAACTGCAACTCCAGTTGCGCATTCTCACTGAGGAGCTGGCGCTTTTCCGGCGCGAGCGCGCCCTGCCAGTAACCGACCATCAGCAGTGGAAAGAGCGCGGCCAGCAGCGGCGCCCTGCCCGTTCTCTCCACGAGAGAGGCCAGCGACCAGCGTAGATAAGGTAAAGAGAGGGAAGATCGCATAAGTTCACTCAGAGCCGGGGGTTATTGGGATAGATGACTATCAGCGTGGCGTTGACCGCCCATTTCTGGCTGAGCTCCTTTGACGGCGTGTGGTGTTGCAACTCAACACGTGCCGGGATCGCCTCCAGTCGGGTGCTGAAATCGAGCAGCGCCTCAAGCGACATCGCTTTGACCTGCAGCCGAACCACTTTTTTCTCAGGCTCAACGCTGACGTTCATGATCGCCACATCGGGCAGGAGTAATTTCGCCAGCGGATTCAGCATCGCCACCACCTGCATGGCGGCTCGCGCATCCGGCTGATGTTTTTTCATGCGTGCCGACAGGCCACGAACAATTTCATCCCGCTTCGCCACCGTCTCGAGCAGGTGTTGATGCTGGCGCTGTAGCGCGTCGCGCCGTTGATAATCCTTCATACTCGCCAGCAGCAGCCCGCCGGTCAGCAGCAGCACGACACCCATTACCGGCCAGGCGGCGCGGGGACGATAGTGAAAACAGGGAGCGGCCCACTCTTTAAAAGCCGATATGGAAAACATCCTTACTCCCCCGGTGCATCAATGTTGTTGAGAAAGTAGTGCGGAATGCCAGCGTCCAGCCCCATCAGCCGCGCGGTCTGAGCGACCTGCTGCTGCGCGCTCACGCCCGCGTCATTGTGCAGACACCACGCCTGCTGCCACTGCCCGCGCTGGCGCGAGACAAAGATCGTCGACTGCTCATCACGCAGACAGAAGAGCGCATCGGCGGGCAGTGCGCCGCGCCAGGCGCGAAGCTTTTGGTGCAGCGCGACATGAATACCGCCCACACGCAGTTTCCATTTACGGGCGGTGAGCAGTAAGGCCTGCCAGAGTGCTTCATCAATGGCCGCCGCCAGCGCCGTTGCGCCGAACTGCACCGAGATAAAGGCGGTTTTACACGCCAGCACATGGCGCCAGAAGGGTTGCCTGGCGGCCTCGGTGGCGGCGAAGCTGCGTAACTCCTCCGGCGTGCTCAGCCCTGGCTGCCAGGGGACGGTAAAGTAGTGAATCCGGCTGCTGCTCAGGCAGAAGCTGAGCTTTCCCCACCAGGGCAATCCTGAGGTGTGGGCGCTTAACAGCTGGTCGAGTGCCTCATCCAGCGCGGTCTGTGCGGTTAACGCCTGTTCGCCAAGCACCCGGTTGCCCCGGCGCAGCACCAGCCGCTGCGGATGAATGTCGCACTGCAACTCAGGCGGGAGGAGTGATAACACGGTTGATCTCCGAAAAAGTGGTTTTGCCCTCCAGCACCGCGCGAATGGCAACGTTATGCAGCGGGACAAAGCCTTCTGCTAAAGCGATTTCGCGCATCTGGCGCACCGAGGCGCGCATCTGGAGCGCCTCTTTCATCCTGTCGCTGAACGGCAAAACTTCCGCCAGCGCCAGCCGGCCACGAAACCCGCTCTGTCGGCAGGCCGGGCAGCCGCGCCCTTTACGCCACACCGGCGTCAGCGTATGGAGCGCGCTCTGCTGCCACTGATGAAGATCCTGCTCGCTCGGCTGCGTCTCCTCCAGGCACTGCGGGCAGATGCCACGCACCAGCCGCTGCGCCAGCACGCCGCGCAGCGCGGAGAGCAGGCTATTGGCATCGACGTTCATATAGAGAAAACGCTCCAGCACGCTGAAGACATCATTGGCGTGGACGGAGGAGAGCACCAGGTGACCAGTAAGCGCAGCCTGCACGGCGATACCGGCGGTTTCGCTGTCGCGGATCTCACCAACCAGAATGGTGTCAGGATCGTGGCGCAAAATAGCGCGCAGGCCGCGGGCAAAGGTCAGCCCTTTTTTGTCATTGACGGGAATTTGCAGCACATCGTTAAGCTGATACTCAACCGGATCTTCAATGGTGATGATCTTATTGTCGCCGGTGTTCAGCTCGCTCAGCGCCGCGTAAAGGGTGGTCGATTTGCCGCTGCCGGTCGGCCCGGTGACCAGCACCATGCCGTGCGGCTGGTGGGTTAACAGGCGGATTTCGCGCAGCGTATGGTCGTCAAAACCGAGCGTCTCCAGGCTCAGGGTGCTGCTGTGAGACTTGTCGAGCACGCGCAACACGGCATCTTCGCCATGGATACCCGGCACCACCGAGACACGAAAATCGACCGGTCGCTGGTGGATCATTGCCTTGAAGCGGCCATCCTGGGGAATGCGCCGCTCCGAAATATCCATGCTGCTCAGCACTTTAATGCGCGAAATAATCTGACCGGACGCCTGAATCCCAGGGCAGTGACGAATAGCGTGGATAACGCCATCAACGCGGTATTTGACCGCCAGGCCGTCCGGCGCGGCGCTAAGGTGGATATCGCTGGCGCGGCTCTGGATCGCATCATAGAGCGTGGCGTTAACCAGCTTAATGATCGGGTTGCTTTCACTGGCGATATTGCCGGGGGTGATCTCAAGGATCACCTCATCTTCGCCCTCTTCATTTGCCTGCTGTTCGAGCTGATCGAGCGTGCGCTGCTGGCGGGTCAGCGCCTCAAGCTGCTCGCGTAACCAGCCGGGTGAGGCAATGGCAAGCGTAACCGGCAGCCGCTGCGCCCACTGGCGTAGCGCCAGCGAAAAGGGATCGCTCAGCAGCAACCACTGGCGATCGCGCCAGCACACCGGCAGGACATGCATCGCCAGCGCGTCATTGAGGGGAATATGCTGAAAATCGACGGTAACCTCTTCCTCCGCCTCCGGGGCAAAGAGCGCGATACCGAGTGCCGCGGCAAGCGCGGGCAGCGCGGCGGGCTCGGCGTCAATGAGCTTCTCAAATGCCTCGCTGCGCTGGGCTTCATCAACCGCCAGCAGGCCATCAATCAGGGTGGAAACTTCCGGCTGCGACATCATCAGGACATACTCCCGGCCATCTCAAAAATGGGCATATAGAGGAGAAACACCACCAAACCAACAATGCCGCCGACGATCATCATCAGTAACGGCTCAAAAATGCGGGTGAAGGTGTCGATGGCGCGCTCCAGCGCCTCGTCATAAAAGCCCGCAATGCGTTCGCACATACCGGCTAACTCCCCGCTGCGCTCGCCTACTTGCAGTAAACGCATCGCCACCGGGGTGGTTAAATGCTGGCTCTCCAGCGACTCCGAAACGCTCTTACCCGCCATCACATGCTCCACCACGGTGTTGAGCTGGGAGTGATGGCTGACCGGGATCACCGATTGCGCAAGGCGTAACGCGTGGGTAACCGGTACACCGCCATCAAGCAGCAGGCCGAGGGTGCGATAGAAACGCACCAGAATGGTGAGAAACTGCTGCTGGCGCAGCTGGGGGATTTTCATCGCGCCTCGCATCAATAGCTGTTTGGTCCAGCTCTGTTTACACACCACGATCAGCGCGCCGATGGTGGCGATAGTGCCCATCAACAGCTCCGGCCCCGACTGCTTAACCAGCTGTCCCCACCACAAAATCAGCTCAGCGCTGCGGCTGAGGGTGTTCACCCCTTCAAACACCTGTGAAAAGCTGGGCACGATAAAACCCAGCAGGAAACAGACAATCAGCCCGCCAACCGTCAGCACAATCAGCGGGTAGGTTAAGGTGCCGCGAATGCGCTTACGCAACTGCTCAAGGCGCTGTTCATAGAAGTGGTAGCGTTTCAGGGCGTTGGCCAACTGGCCAGTTTGTTCAGAAGAGGCGACGGTATTAACTAATAGCGGCGGAAAAATATCGGGCTGGGCGGCCATCGCCTGCGATAACTGACTCCCGGCGTAGAGCTTCTCCAGCAGCCCCTCCAGCATCTCCAGCGCCTGTTCATCGCTTGAGCAGGCGCAGAGTGTCTCAATCGCTTCGGTTACCACCAGCCCGGCATCCAGCAGCGCCATCAGCTCCTGCGTAAAGAGCGTCAGCGAGACGCGCTTTGTCGGGTGCTGCACCTGTTGTGCCACGCGCAGCACCACATAGCCTGCCTGTTGTAACTGGTGTCTGGCTGAAATGGGCGTATCGGCCTGGGTGCGGATTTTTTTGCGTTTACCCTTTTCTAAATAGGTCACTTCCCAGGTGCTCATTTTTCCCATGCCGCGAACTCCTTATCGTTACTTTTCAGCCCCTGATAAATACGCGCCACTTTTTGGCTATAGCGCAGGCGTGCTAAATGCGTTTTCCTGTTACGGGCATTCCCGGCGTTATAGGCACCCACCGCTTCCCAGTTATAACCAAACTGGCGAATTTGCCCGGCCAGCACCCAGGCGCCCGTTATTACGTTTTGGCAAGGGTTAGTAATAAGCGAGCGTGCGGTGATGTGATATTGCTTGAGCTGCGCAAAATGCTGGCTGTTGATCTGCATTAAGCCGACATCCGTGGAGCCATTACGATTTTTATGCACCACCGTTGCTGATAATCCCGATTCAACCACAGCGATCGCTTTTAATAATGCCGGCTCAATACCGTAACGCGCGCCTGCACGTTGCCAGCAATGGGCTTCAGCGCTATGCCCCGCCAGCAGAATGAGTACCAGCATTAGCCGAATCATTATCAGAAGCCGTAGACAATGGCCTTGCCATTATTATCAGTGGTAGAAATATCCACTTCGTATACGCTTTGCGATTGTCGACTCGGGTTATGCCACTGATACTCTTTGCCCCACGGATCATGAGGAATTTTTTGCGCCAGATAGGGGCCGTTCCAGTTATTGATGTTATCGGGCTTCTCAACCAGCACATTTAACCCTTCTGACTCTGAAGGATAACTGCCGGTATCCAGCCGATATTGCGTTAATGCATCCGCAAAAGCGTGCATCTGGCGTAACGCGGTTTTTTCTTTTGCCTGATCAACATTGGAAAATAATTTCGGGCCAACAAAGCCGGCCAGCAGCGCAATGATCATTAATACCACCAGCAGCTCAAGCAGTGTAAAACCCTGCTGCTGATTAATCCTAAGGCGTTGTTGATAATTCATGATTCACTTGCTCACTCAAAGAATTGCCGTTTACCGTGGCTATTCTCCCCCGATGCAACAGAGACGAAAGCTGATTGCTCCCGCGGCATTAAAGAATGCTCTACCCGCGCGCGGAAATCTCTTTTCCGTAAAAGGCCGCTGATTTTTCTTACTGGTCAGATAGAAATAACGTCAGGAACGCCGTATGGTGCTTTTGTACTCTTCATTCCTACAGGACGTTGGGAGGATAATTAATGCCAATTAATATATTGATTGCCGATGAGCATACGATAATACGCCGGGGGATGACCTCGATGATTAACTCTCTGAAGGCCAGTAATATCAACACAGAGAGATTAGATATAGAGGTTGTCGGCGACACACATGAACAAACAGAACTGCTAAATATTCTCGCAAATAAACAAGTTGATCTTCTTTTCCTCGGCTACGGACTGACCACAATAAAAACCGGAAGCCCCTTATCAGAATTAGATGGCATCGCACTGGTAAAATGGATTTCAGGCCGCTATCCCAAAACAAAAATCATCTTCTTATCTCCGTATAACAATACCAATCTTATTCGAATTGCCCTCGAAGCCGGCGCCAAAGGGTATATCAGCCGCAATACCAGTGAGCGCACATTATGGCGCGCCATGGCCACTGTCTTAATGGATGAAGTCTATATTGAGCGCGGCTTAATGGACTCCCTTTTCCGCCGCGATGCCATCACGCCGCAGGAGCTTTCAACGCGCGAAAGTGAAGTACTGCGCCTGCTCTGCCGTGGTCTCTCATTAACCACCATCTCCAGGCGTATGAATATCAGCATTAAAACGGTGAGCGCGCATAAGCTGCGGGCGATGGCGAAACTGAACGTGCGAACCGACTGCCAGCTTTACTGCCTGCTGTTCCAGACGCGGATGTTTGATATCGCGATGTAACTATAAGGCCAGCCATTTCACTTAACACCACCACTGCGCCAGCGTAATAAAACAAGGCCATCCACTTTGCTGTATGACCTTGTTTTTTCTTCCGCGCCTTATTTCACTTCGCTCCAGACTTCATGCTCGCCCGGCTGGTTGCCGCGCGTCCACCAGCGCGCCTGGTACGCTTTCCCGTCCCACGTCACCCGGTCGCCGCTAACGTAGATGGTGTCGTTATGCCACTGTGCCGGGAGATCGCTCTGCGGATCGTCATCTGGCGCAGGGGTGTTATGGCCGCCGAAATCAACGTCAATCACGTTGTAAAAGGTCGCGCCCGTGTCGGCAACGTCCCAGGCGGCGAGGATCACATGGTAGCCCTGCCGTTCAGGCACCGTACACTCATGAGGCAAGTCCGGGCCGGTGCTGGGCTGAATGTTTTTCCCTTCGATGTGACAAAAAGGTTCTGTCTCAAAGGAGGCACGCGTCAGCGGCTGCGCGGGATCCCAGTCGCTTTTCGTCAGGTAGTAGTCCCACGATTTGGTTTTATGTGGCGCGGTATAGGTCCATGTGAAGGCATGTTTGCCTGCGCTGATGGGGTGTTTCGCCCAACGCATTTCACTCTGCTCATCCAGCCGGCCCATTGACGCTAACCCCGCGCTGGCGAGATGGCCATCCGCAGGCCCTTGATTCGCTGCGGGAAAGCCATCAGGCCCCTCAACGCTCTGCATCTCATACAGCGGACCGCTGCCGCACTCTTTATTTTGGTAACCCATATTGGCATTGCACATATAGGCGCGTGACGCCGGGAGAGAGACATAGCCATGCGCCAGCGCACCGCCTGCCATGCATAATGTAATAACCGCCAGGCCTAATTTCGAATAATTCATACGTACTCCGTTTATTAGCGAAATAAATCCACAGCGCTAAATTAATGGCTTATCACCCCGGCAGTAATATCAACCTTCTTTTATCCCTTCAGAGGCAGCGTAATAAAGCGAGGAAAATTCCCAGCCGGGATAAATAAAAAAGGCCGCAATGAAAATATTGCGGCCAAAACATCAAAAAGATTAACTCAACTAGAACTTACTCAACTACCTGCCACACTTCATTCGTGCCTGGCTCATTACCACGTGTCCACCAGCGTGCTTTATACTCCAGCCCTTTCCACGAGGCTTTATCGCCGCCGACATAAATCTTATCGCTCTGCCACTCGTCAGCAGCGACGGGATTATCCGGGATAGTGACGCTGCCCTCCTCCGGAACGTGCTTAATGGTCAACGTCAACGGCAGGGAGTCATGCACGCCATCGTTCACCGTCAGATTGAAGACCAGCGTGCTCTCCTGATCCGGCGCATTGAGCGTAAAGCTCGCTTTCTGCTGGTTAGCATTAGTCAGCGTCACATGCGGGCCAGAAACCTGCGTCCAGCTCCAGCTAAGCGCTGCACCCTCTGGATCTGTTGATGCCGAGCCATCAAGCACCACGGTTGCGGCGCCGGTCACCGTTTGCGGATAAACGGCGTTCGCCACGGGGATATGATTCTCCACCTGCGGTACGTCGCCGCCCGCCGCCTGTTTCATCTCATTAAGGTAGCTCACCTGGTCCGGGAAACTGAGCTGAACATTATTGGAGCCAAGCGCCCAAACGAAGACGCCGCCGTAACCCTGCTCTGCCTGCCAGGCCGCACGCGTCAGGTTATTCTCTTTGGATTCAACATAGCGGCCTTCCGGCCCCCACTGGGAGTTGATGGTATTGCCGAGAATAATCTTCTTCTTGTCGCCCACTGCACGCGCGTAGTTGGCCATCGCGACGTCATAGCGGAAACGCGGGCCGGCGTCATAGGTCATGACATTAAAGAAGTCGAACACATCGCGCCCGGCGGTGAGCAGCCCCAGCACTTCGCCGTGATGCGCCGAACGGGCATCCTCAATAAACGAGCAGTTTTCCATCACCGATGGGCTGGCGCAGGATTCAGGATCGGCCCCGACGTGATAGGTAGTCAGGCTCAGCACTTTACCGCTGTTCGGCCCGAGCAGCGACTTAACGCGTTTTGCGAGGATCAGCAGGTTTTGGTTCTCCTGCGGCGTCAGGCGGGCCACTTTTTCATAGTCGAAATCGATGCCGTCCAGTTGAACCGTGCCTGCTTTCTGGAAACTCGCCATATTGCAGGTTTTATCCCAGTTGGCGCTTAAACAGCCGCCTACCATCTCTTCCGGCTTCATATCCTTTTTGTAAACCGGGAAGTCAGTTTTCAGCAGTTTAACCAGCCCCTGTGCAATCTTTTCGCGGCTCGCGGCATCGGCAATATAGCCCCACATTCTTTCATAGGTCTCCCCCCCGAAAGCCACCAGCATACGTTTAGAGGGCGCAGCCAGCTTGGTCTGCGTCCAGGAGGTGTAGGAAGGAGAGAGCCAATATGGGTCGTATTCAGCAGGTTTAATGATGTTGTCAGAAGAGGAGATCTCACCATTCTGATTCCAGCCGCCAAAAGAGAGGAAGAAAGTATCAACATTGGACTTCTCTAACTGGGTCGCGGCGTCCTGTGGAAGACCCCAGGATGTCAGGTAACTCATGATGCGGTTATTTTCAGCCGCTAACACAGATTGCGTCAGTAATACCGAGCCAATCAAGGCAGCTAAAGAGAGCTTTTTCAATGTAACCTCCTGTTACAGGTTAAGTAATTATTCTGTCCTCCATCTTAATCCCGGCCATTAATAATCCTATTAGCGCCCTCTTTTCCGGATTGAGAAGCGAGAGGTATTAACAAGGAAAATTCCTGGCAACAATCGATGCTATTTTTCACTCGCCAATAAGCACCGCGTTTATATTATCCATTGTGCAATATCCTGCTGGCTGCAGGGTTTAAATAAACAGCCATCCATTCCTGCGTTCTGGCACTGCTCAATAATCTCTTGCTGGGCAATAGCGGTAAAACCCAACAGCGTCGCACGGGTAATAGCCTGCTGCTGCTCCTGAAGACGAATAGCTTTCGCAAGCTGAAAGCCATCCATCAACGGCATATTGCAATCCATCAGAATGTAATCAAACGGTTTATGGGTATGCCACTTTGCCAGCGCCTCTTCTCCGCTTTGCGCTTCGATTACCTGATGGCCGAGCAGTTCAAGCTGGTGGCGCAGCAGCAGCAGGTTTGGCCGATAGTCATCAACAATCATCACCCGCCTGCCCGTGGCGGTCGAAACCGGTATATCGGGCAGGCTTCGCTGCACCGGATAAGGGTCCTGTGACGGCGGTAACGTGAGTTGCAGGGTGACGCAGGTGCCTCTGCCTGGCGTGCTGTTTAGGGTCAGTTTCCCCGCCATTAACTCGCACAACGCCCGGCAGATGGCGAGGCCCAAGCCCGAACCGTTTCGTGCACCATCCTCATCGGGGCCGAACTGTGCAAAAGGGGTAAAAAGCCGCGCCTGGTGCTCTGGCGCAATGCCCGGCCCGGTATCGGTGACGCTCAGCGAAACCGCAACCCGCTGTGCATCCCTTATCTGGTGGGAGAGCGTAATGCGGATCTCCCCTTCACGGGTAAATTTAATGGCGTTACTCACCAGGTTGGAGAGGATCTGCTTGTAGCGCCAGGGGTCAATCAGCACCGGACAGCGCTCGCCGCCGACAACCGAAAACCGGAGAGCAAGTTGCTTCTGCTCGCTCGCCTCTTCAAAGAGCAGCACCACGGCGCGGGTCAGGCTAACTAACTCCTGCGCAGAGGGTTGAAGGGGCATATGACCCGACTCGATGCGCGACATATCAAGCACATCACCGACTAACGCCAGTAGATCTTTTGCCGCGCCGTGCGCCACCTCCAGCATCGGCTGGGCATGTTGCGTCTGCGCATTCTGTTTAATTTGTAGCTCAAGAATGCCCAAAATCGCATTGAGCGGCGTGCGGATTTCATGACTCACCATGGCGAGGAAGTGAGTTTTCGCAAGCGTTGAGGCCACACTCTGGTTACGCCTGCGGATGCGCAATGCCATCCCGCAAACCAGCAGCAGCACGCCGATAAAAAGGGTGCTCAGTAAACCCGCATAGTGCCCGCGCGCAAAGGTGGCGGCACATGCTGGCAGAGAGAAGCTAAAAAGCCCCGGCATATAAGCAAGCCATAAGAGGCGATAACGAGAAGTGCTGCGCATCATCTGCTCCGCGTTAAACAGGTCACCATTAACAACAGGGAGAGCTATTTAACCGTCGGCACCACATTAACGTTGCGCGGGTAACAGCCCCTTACATTGACGAAGCGACGCAAACAGCACGGAAATAAAATTGATGCGCATCTTTTCGCTCTCCTGCGCGCTTATGACCCCGTTATCCAGCAGCGCGGGCAGGCGCTCCATAATGATGCAGCTTCGTCTGGCGTGGCTCATGCCCAGCAGATACCAGGAGGATTTCATTCGGTGGGCGATCTCAGCGATTGCCGTGAACGGCTCTTGCGCAGGCAGGCTGGCGAGGTGCTGGATGTCGTCATTAAGTGTCTGAATAAGGACCGGCATCATCGCGTCAACCACCGCCTGCTGCCCGCCTGCCAGCGCGTTTAACTCGCTGAGGTTCAGCACCTGTGGCGCGCTCCTGGGCAAGGTTTCAGTTATCGGTAAAGGAAGCAGCCTGTCAAAACCGTTAAGACGCAGCAGAGAGCTATTTAAGGTTTCCGGGGTCGCGCTGCAGGCCAGCAACAGCGGCGGCGGAGCAAAGGTGCCGATCAGCCCGGCCGCCAGCACCCTGTCGATAAGCATCAGGCCCGGAGTGGGTTGATGGGTTAAATCAATGAGTAAGGCGTTCCAGTGCCGGGAGCGCAGCGCGCAAATGGCAGATTCACCCTCAATGACATCGATCTTATTAAGAACATCTTGCTTGCACTGCTGCGTTAAACGCTGCTGTTGCGATGGGTCAAAGGTGACGAGCAGGTTTGCTGGCTTCTTCATCTTTCTGTCGGTAATCAGCTGACCAGCCCAAGCTGTTGCAGCTGTTGATAGAGCTCATATTCGGAGGTGACGCCGAGCTTACGCATCGCGCTCTTCTTTTGTGCGCTGACGGTCTGTTTGGTGCGGTTAAGACGGGTGCTGATATCGCTCACCGTTAAGCCGCGCAGCAGCAGACGCAGCACTTCACTCTCTTTTGGCGTCAGGCTGATGCCGCTCAAGGCCGGTGCGTCGGCGGAGGGTTTGCTGGATGCAAACGCGCCGGTAAGCCCTTTGATAAAATGTACCAGCTCCGTTGAGAGACCCGCTTTGCTGAGCACGCCGTGTACGCCGAGTTGCCGTAACGCGCGCTCAATTCCGGGGTTGTTGATCATTGTCACTACAATAATCACCAGTGCGGGCCAGCGCCGCTTTATTAGCTGAATAAGCGCAAGCCCATCGTTATATTTATCCCCCGGCATACTGAAATCGGTAATCAGAATATCGATATCATCACGTTCGAGTTTGCTTATTACGTCATCAGTGGTGAGCGCTTCGTCAACAATGTGATATTGCCCGGAAAGCGGTGAGAGTAATGCGCGCAGTCCCATTAAATAGATGGGGTGATCGTCTGCTATCAGGATCTTTTTTTCCATTACCATGCTTAAGGATGTTGAGGTGGCATCGTCGTTACGAAAGTGGCGGCTACTCTAGCAAAAACCTCCCGGTGGAGGGTGAATATTTATTAGCAATAACGCAAGAAAAGTGAATAAAGTTGCAGAAATAATACATATAACAAATAAAAATAATTAACCAATAAACACTACGTATATTTCAGGCAAAAAAAACCGCAACGTTACGCTGCGGTTTTTTATTATTGCTCGTTTGTTACGGCAGAATCGAGGGCTGATCCGCCCCCTCTTTTTCTACTTTCTGCTGCAGGAGATGCTCGCGCTTCATCCCAAGTTTCAGCGCCAGCGCTGAAGCAACATAGATAGAAGAGGCCGTACCGATAGAGACACCGATCAGCATCGTCAGCGAGAAGCCTTTCAGCATCGCGCCACCGAAGAGATAGAGCATCAGGATCACCACCAGCGTTGTGCCGGAGGTGATCAAGGTACGATGCAGCGTCTGCGTCAGTGAGATGTTGAAGATCTCATACGGCGTACCGCGACGGATCTTACGGAAGTTCTCACGGATACGGTCCGATACCACGATACTGTCGTTGAGCGAGTAACCGATCACCGACATCAGCGAGGCCACGATGGTCAGATCAACCTCGATCTGGAACATCGACAGCACGCCCATGGTAATGATGACGTCGTGCGCCAGCGCGATAACCACGCCCGCCGCCAGACGCCATTCAAAACGGAAACCGACATAGACAAGGATGCTGATCAGCGCTACCAGCAGCGCCATGCCGCCGGTTTGTGCCAGATCCGCGCCCACGCTCGGGCCGACAAACTCAATACGCTTCACGGCGGCATTCTGGCTGGTCGCTTCATTAATCACGCTAACCACTTTGCTGCCCAGCAGCTGCCCGCCGTTATCGCTCTGCGCAGGCGGCATGCGTACCATGATGTCACGGCTGCTACCGAAGTTCTGCAACAGTGGATCCTGGAAGCCCGCTTTCTCCAGCGCTTCGCGCATCACGTCCATATCTGCCGGTTTTTCCAGCGAGATTTCGATGACCGTACCGCCGGTAAAATCCAGGCCCCAGTTAAAGCCGCGAACACCCATCACAACGATGGAGAGGATCAGCAGCGCGCCGGAAATGATAAAAGCCCAGTTGTCCCAGCGCATAAAGTCCCAGACTTTACGGCCATGGTTCAATTGTTCAACAGTATAATCCTGTGCCACAACGCACTCCTCAGATAGACAGCTTGTTAATGCGTTTGCCGCCGTACAACAGGTTGACGATGGCACGGGTACCGACAATAGCGGTGAACATGGACGTCGCCACACCGATACCGGTGGTGATTGCAAAGCCTTTGATTGAGCCAGTACCGACCGCGTAAAGGATAAGCACTTTGATCAACGTGGTGATGTTGGCATCGAAAATGGACGAGAACGCGCCCTGATAACCTTCGTGAATCGCCTGCTGTACGGATCGCCCGTTGCTCAGCTCTTCCTTAATACGTTCGTTTATCAGTACGTTAGCATCCACCGCTACCGCAAGGGTTAGCACGATCCCCGCAATCCCCGGCATGGTCAGTGTGGCACCCGGCAACAGGGACATAATGCCGACAATCAGCACCAGGTTCGCCAGCAGCGCCGAGGTCGCGATCAGGCCAAACTTCTTATAGAAGAAGAGCATGAAGATGATCGACACCGCCAGACCGGCCAGACACGCTTCCAGACCCTGAGTGATGTTCTGCGCCCCAAGGGTTGGACCGATGGTACGCTCTTCCACGATCTGAATCGGCGCAATTAACGCACCCGCGCGCAGCAGCAGTGAAAGCTGACGTGCTTCGTTGGCGTTTTCGATACCGGTAATACGGAAGCTGTTACCAAGGCGAGACTGGATATTGGCGATGTTGATCACCTCTTCCTGCTTCACCAGTACCGAACGACCATTGGCATCTTTTTTACCGCTGTCTTTGTACTCCACAAACAGGGTCGCCATCGGTTTATTGATGTTGTCCTTGGTGAAGTTAGACATGATGTTACCGCCCGCGCTATCCAGTGAAATATTCACCTGCGGCACGTTGTACTCATCCATACTTGAGGTTGAGTCGGTAATGTGGTCGCCGGTGAGGATCACGCGTTTGTAGAGCACAACTGGCCGCCCATCACGTGTCTCTTTCACTTCGGAATCACCCGGAATACGACCATTTGCCGCAGCGGAAGCATCGACATTAGTGTTAACCAGACGGAACTCAAGCGTTGCGGTCGCGCCAAGGATCTCTTTCGCGCGCGCCGTATCCTGAATACCCGGCAGTTCAACCACGATGCGGTCAGCGCCCTGGCGCTGCACCAGCGGCTCGGCAACGCCAAGCTGGTTGACACGGTTACGCAGGATATTGATGTTCTGCTGAACAGCATATTCACGGGCTTCGCTCAGGCGCGCATCGCTCATCACCACGCGCAGCACGTTATCGCCCTGATTAGAGAAGACGAGATCGCGATGACGGCCGGTCAGGTAGGTATTCGCCTGGTCGCGCGCCGCGCTGTCGCGGAACTGAATGCTAAGACCATAGTTATCTTCCTTACGCACGGTGGAGTAAGGAATGCCTTTTTCCCGCAGATCGCTGCGCAGGCTGTCGATATTCTGTTCCTGCAATTTGCCCAGTGCCGTTTGCATATCCACTTCCATCAGGAAGTGAACCCCGCCACGCAAGTCGAGGCCGAGTTTCATCGGTTCCGCTTTCAGGAGGGAGAGCCAGCGAGGCGTTGCCGGTGCGAGGTTGAGCGCGACAACATACTTGTCGCCTAATGCGCTAAGCAGGACTTCGCGGGCGCGCAGCTGGGTGTCAGTCGATTCAAAGCGAGCAAGTACCGTGCCCTCTTCCATCGCCACAGATTTCCAGCTGATCTTTTCTTTTGTTAGTTCGTTCCGGACCTGGATCAGAGTTTGTTCGCTGGCGGCGACACCGCGCGCGCCAGAGATCTGAACAGCCGGATCCTCACCATAGAGGTTGGGAAGTGCGTAAAGCAGGCCGACGATAAGGACGACGACCAGCATGATGTACTTCCACAAAGGATAACGGTTTAACACGGCAGTTCCCTTTGGGAAAAACGAAAATTACAGCGCCTTCATGGTGCCTTTCGGCAGAACGGCAGCTACGAAGTCACGTTTGATTACCACTTCAGTGGTGTCGTTCAGTGCGATAGCAATGTAGCCGGTTTCCGCTACTTTGGTTACGCGCCCAACCAGGCCACCGTTGGTCAGCACTTCATCGCCTTTCGCGATGGAGTCCATCAGCTTTTTATGCTCTTTGGTACGTTTTTGCTGCGGGCGCAGGATCATGAAATAGAAAATCAGACCAAATACTACCAGCATCAGGATCAGAGACATCGGGCTGCCCTGTGACGGTGCGCCTGCTGCCGCTACCGCGTCAGAAATAAAAAAGCTCATTCAAATTCCCTCATTATTAAATTAATCAACGTTCAAAGGTGGAACCGGTCGACCCTGACGCTGGTAAAAATCTGCTACGAAGCTCTCTAATTTACCCTCTTCAATAGCCTTGCGTAAACCAGCCATTAAGCGCTGATAGTAGCGCAGGTTATGAATGGTATTGAGACGCGCGCCCAGTATTTCGTTGCAACGATCGAGATGATGCAAGTAGGCGAGCGAATAATTGCGACAGGTGTAGCAATCACACTCGGCATCGAGCGGGCTGGTGTCGCTCTTATATTTTGCGTTACGGATTTTCACCACGCCGTTGGTCACGAACAGGTGGCCGTTACGCGCGTTACGCGTCGGCATGACGCAGTCGAACATGTCGATGCCGCGACGCACGCCTTCGACCAGATCTTCCGGTTTACCTACGCCCATCAGGTAACGCGGTTTGTCTACGGGGATCTGCGGACAGACGTGCTCCAGAATGCGGTGCATATCCTCTTTCGGTTCGCCCACAGCAAGACCGCCGACAGCGTAGCCATCAAAGCCTATCTCTACCAGACCTTTGACGGAGATATCGCGTAAATCTTCGTAAACACTGCCCTGAATAATGCCGAATAGCGCGTTTTTGTTGCCAAGCCCGTCAAAGCGGTCGCGGCTACGTTTTGCCCAGCGCAGAGACATCTCCATTGAGCGTTTGGCGTAATCCCAATCCGCCGGGTACGGCGTACACTCGTCAAAGATCATCACGATATCGGAGCCGAGATCGTACTGAATCTCCATCGACTTTTCCGGATCAAGGAAGATCGGATCGCCGTTGATCGGGTTACGGAAGTGAACGCCCGCTTCGGTGATTTTGCGGATATCGCCGAGGCTGAACACCTGGAAGCCGCCGGAATCGGTGAGGATTGGCCCTTTCCACTGCATAAAGTCGTGCAGATCGCCGTGCAGCTTCATGATCTCCTGGCCGGGACGCAGCCAGAGGTGGAAGGTGTTACCCAAAATGATCTGCGCACCGGTGGCTTCAACCTCTTCCGGGGTCATCCCTTTCACGGTGCCGTAGGTGCCAACAGGCATAAACGCCGGCGTTTCAACCACGCCGCGCTCAAACACCAGCCGGCCGCGGCGGGCGCGTCCGTCGGTGGTATCCAGTTCGAATTTCATCTTTTCTCCAACACCAGATAGACAGTCTGATGATTACTCTCTGTTGCGGACTCACTCCACAACCTCGAATTGACCAATCCGCACGCAAGGCGTTATTGGCGCAGCCACTCTGGACGCGGGCACTGCCCGGGTCCAGAAGGGCACGTAAAATAGCCCTGTTAAGGGCGCTCTAAAATCGCCTGCGGATTGTACGTGATAAACATCGCGTCCCCGTAACTAAAAAAGCGATATTTTTCAGCAACTGCGGCGCGGTACGCATTCATGGTGTGTTGATACCCGGCAAACGCAGAGACCAGCATGATCAGCGTCGATTCCGGCAGGTGGAAGTTGGTCACCAGCGCATCAATCACTTTGTATTGATAGCCCGGATAGATAAAGATTTGCGTGTCGCCGAAGAAGGGTTCGATCAGATCCGCTTTTGCCGCCTGCGCGGCGCTCTCCAGCGAACGCACGGAGGTCGTGCCGACTGCCACGACGCGGTTGCCGCGCGCTTTTGCCGCCAGCACCGCATCAACCACCTCTTGCGGCACTTCGGCATATTCGGAGTGCATGATGTGATCTTCGATACTATCAACGCGCACCGGCTGGAAGGTGCCGGCACCGACGTGCAGCGTGACAAAAGCCATTTCAATGCCTTTGTTGCGCAGGCGCTCGAGCAGCGGCTCATCAAAGTGCAGGCCTGCGGTCGGCGCGGCAACGGCACCAGGCTTCTGGCTATAGACCGTTTGATAAAGTTCGCGGTCGGCGTCTTCATCCGGGCGATCGATATAGGGCGGCAGCGGCATATGGCCGATGGCGTTGAGAATATCGAGCACCGGGCGCTCATCGTGGAATTCCACTTCAAACAGCGCGTCGTGGCGGGCGACCATGGTGGCCTGAATATCTTCCGCGTCGCCCAGCAGCAGCTCGGCACCCGGCTTCGGCGCTTTCGAGGCGCGAATATGTGCCAGAATACGTTTATCGTCGAGCATGCGCTCAACCAGCACTTCAATCTTGCCGCCGCTGGCCTTACGCCCGAACAGACGCGCCGGAATAACGCGGGTGTTGTTGAACACCAGCAGGTCGCCCGGGTTGAGCTTATCGAGCAGATCGGTGAAAGTACCGTGCGTCAGCGCGCCTGTTGGGCCATCCAGCGACAGTAAGCGACAGCTGCTGCGCTCAGGCTGTGGATAGTGGGCAATCAGGGATTCGGGTAACTCAAAGGAGAAATCGGTAACGCGCATGACACTGGCTCGAGACATAAAATAAGAGGCGGGTAGTCTAGTGCCCACGCCCCTTCGCTGCAACCGTTAGCCGCTTTTGGATAAATAATAGAGATGAATTTTTTAGCACACCTGCACCTTGCCCACCTGGCGAACAGCTCCCTTGCCGGTAACCTGCTGGCGGATTTTGTTCGCGGCAACCCGGAAAACCTCTATGCACCGGAGGTAGTGGCGGGGATCCATATGCATCGCCGTATTGATGTGCTGACCGACAATCTGCCGGAGGTGAAGGTCGCCCGCGAGTGGTTTCGCCCCGAAACCCGGCGGGTTGCACCGATTACGCTTGATGTGATGTGGGACCACTTCCTCTCGCGCCACTGGGCAAAGGTTTCGCCCGATATCGAACTGGTGGATTTTATCCGCTACGCCCATTCGCAGGTGGCAACTATTCTGCCCGATTCGCCGCCGCGTTTTATCAATCTGAACAATTACTTATGGTCGGAGCGCTGGATGGAGCGCTACGGCGAGATGGCGTTTATCCAGAATGTGCTCAACGGCATGGCGAGCCGCCGTCCGCGGCTGGAGGCGTTGCGTGACTCATGGCTGGATCTGGATGCCAATTATCACGCGCTGGAAACGCAGTTCTGGACGTTTTACCCACGCATGATGGCGCAGGCGCAGGCGGGGACGTTGTAAACGCCATCACGTTTGGCATTGCATTGCCGGATGGCGGCTTACGTCTTATCCGGCCTATGGGTTGGGTGCGATCTGCATCGCCGGATGGCGGCTCGCGCTTTATCCGGCCTACGGGTTGAGTGCGGTCTGCATTGCCGGATGGCGGCTTACGCCTTATCCGGCCTACAAGGTGATGCAACGCAGGTTTTGTAGGCCGGATAAGCGCAGCGCCATCCGGCACTTTATCGGTGTCACACCTTAGCGGCTCTGCGCTTCGCGCCAGATGCGGATCGCCATCCACGCCAGCACCGCGACGCCCAGCACTAAAGCCCCCCACACCAGCAACGTTTTCCACATCCCCTGCTGTTCGGTGACGGAGGTCGCCGTCATGCGCGCCTCTCCACCCAGCTTGACGTTTTCTCCCACAAACGCATCAGGAATCGACGCAGGATCGAGCTGCTTACGCAGATCCGGCGGGATCAGCGTATCCGGCGTGACGGCGGCAGGCTGCGCCGCTTTATTTCCCCACGCCAGCATAAACGGCCCTTTCCCCTGGGCGTTAAACACCAGCGCCAGCCGATCGCGGCTACCGGAGACCTCAGGAAGCGTATCAGGCAATCGCGCGTCCAGCGTGGTGATGCGCACCGCCTGTACCGTCTCGCCCGCCAGTTCCACCGGTGCGGATCGCTGCCCGTTACGTTGCCAGAGCACGGTTTTGGTCAGCGGCTGCCACGGTGAGGTAGCTGTGCGGCGAATGGCAATCTCTGCCGGCAACACCGCATCGTCGTTAAAGCCAACCGAGAGTGAGCGGAACGGCTGTGGCTGCGGCCATTGATATTGCGCCTCGGTCGGTGAAATCTGCCGCCCGTTGCCCGTCATCTCCATTTTTTCAAGCGGTGCAGGCTGGCGGCCAGGCATGGCTGTCGCCTCGGAGATGGTGACCGGCAGGTTTGGCGTATCAAACACCAGCAGCAGATAATGGCTGCCATCGGGTAACTGCATTTCCGGGAGCTGTATACGATCGAGCCTGAGCTTGTCGTTCCCGCTCGCCAGCGCCATCACCGGAGCATCATCCTGCAACGTATCCCAGCTGCGCATATCGCGGCTCACCAGGACGGAGACTTTGCTGCGCCAGTTCTGGTCGTTTTCCTGCCAGCCGAGTTTGATCTCGCCAAGAGTAAACGTGCTGGGCAGAGTAGAAGGCAGCACCAACAAATAGCTCTTCCCGACCGGTTTTGAGGCGTCGCCTTCAATACGGATCTCTACCCCGGACGGTGCCTGGAGGCGCACAACATTCTCCTCCTGTGCCGCGCCGCCTGCAGGCGACGCACCCAGCGGAAAGACGCGCAGCGGCACCGCTTCAGGGGTCGTGGTTTTGGTACTTTGCGTTTCAAGAGCGAACGGTACCCGCTCACCATCCTGGTTAAACACCCGCACATCGCGCAGATCCGGCCATGCGCTATGGGCATAGACCTCCTGGGGCAGATCGACGCGATACCATGAGGAGGGCTGCGGCACATCCAGCATTACGCCGCGGGCATAATCCTGCGGTTTTTCGGGGAGATCTGCAGCGCCCGCCGGGGCGCAAAGCAGCGTACTTAACAGTAATCCGTACAGCCTTTTCATTGTCCTTCTCCCTCGTTCTCTGCCCGCGCCGCTTTGGGCGGCAGGGGTGAAAAATAGCCCACGATCAGCACCAGCACCGCGACGCCGATAAAGGCGATGGCGCGCGCCAGCCCGCCGCCGCCCGCGCTGTCGACCAGCATCAGTTTCAACAGCACAACGCCCAGTAACCCTCCACCAACCAGCCACTGCTGGCGGGCCTGCCGACGCGTCGCGCGGATCATCACCACCAGCGCAATCAGCATCCAGAAGAGAGCAAACGTCGTCTGGATAAGCCGCGACGCCCACAGGCTTTCCGCACTCCACGTCACCTCGCCATAACAGGAGAGCGCGCGTAGCAAGATGCCATTCAGCCACCAGAAAGCCAGCGCAGCGAGCGCCCACGGGCGGGCGCTCCAGAGATCGGGCGCGAAATGGGGATAGTGTTTCCAGGCGAACTGGGTATAGAGCCACACGCCAAGCAGCGCGAACGCCGCGCCCTCTTCCAGCGGATTGAGCAGCGGCAGGTACGGCATGCCCATCACCTTGCCATCGTTCAGGTTGGCAAACAGCAAGGCGATGATGAGCAGCGGCACCAGCGGTGCCAGCGCCTGCGCGCCATAAAGCGCAGGCCAGACGCGGAACGGCCACAGATTACGGCGCACCGCCGCCAGCGTCAGCATAATCACCGCGCCGCCCGCCGCCATCGGCAGACCCCAGCGCCACGGCGCGTTACCCCACGGCAGCGCGTCTACAAACCACCACAACTCGCTACCAGCCGCGATCAACAGCAGCCAGAAAAGGGAGATGTGCAGCCCTTGCGACAGGCGCGGTAACAGCGTGCTGCCCGCTTTACGCAGCAGTAATAGCGCGGAAGGCAGCGCCACGCACCAGACCAGGTTTTGCAAGCCGGAGGCCAACAAGTGCCCCTGAGCAACCAGACGCTCGCCGATTAACAGCGCCATCGCTGGCCACAGTAACCACTGGGCAAGCCCAAGCTCCGGCCAGGCAAAACGCAGGCTGCCTGCACGCCATAGCCATACAGAGAGCGCCACCAGTAGCAGCAGACCAAAGCCCACCTGCATCGACTGTGGCAGTATCAGCTCTGCCGCGCCGGCCAGCGCGACAATCCAGAAGAGGATGCCGCCCGCCAGCAGCAGCCAGCTTCCCTCACGGCGAAGAGTGCGCCACAGCCACGCGCCAATCAGCCAGCTTGCGCTGAGTACGGCAAAGATCATCAGCGTCGAGAGCGCATTGATGCCATTAGCCACCGCCCACAGCGCACTGAAGAGCGCCAGCAGTAACAGTGCAGTGCCGCTGTAGCTCATGCGGCGCTGCTGTTGCTGCACGCCGAGCCACAGCACGCCCAGCCCCTCAAGTGACCAGGCCATTGCCGTCCAGCGCGCGGACAAGGCCAGCGGAATAGCGAGCGTAGCGAACGCGCCGCCCAGTGCCAGCGCGGCGAGCACCAGCGGTTTACCGGCTGTCGGGAAGCGTTTAAGGGCAACTGCGGCCAGCGTCAGGTAGAAGAGACCAAACCCAAGGGCGCTGAACGCCGGGCCGTAGGTCCAGTGCTGGGTCATGGCGTACTGCATGCCAAAACCCGCCAGCGGCGGTGCAAACAGCAGCACACCGTCAATAATACGCTCGCCCCGGCGCTGGGCGCGCAGGGAGAGGCCAACGCTGAAGACGCCAAAGATCAGCAGATTAGCGATCAGGAAGAGCTGGCAGCTGAGGTAATCTTCCGGGCGATAGCTGGCAATGCCCCACAGGGCGGCCACGCCAAAAGTGAAGAACATGCCGAGGATATTCAGCTCGCGCCAGTGCTGCCATACGCTGATGGCGAGAATACCGACGGAGAGCAGAAGATAGAACGAGAAGAGCGCGATATGGCTCCCGCCGCCGGTTGAGAGCAAGATCGGCGCGAGATAGCCGCCGAGGCTTGCCAGCAGCGCCAGGCTCAGCGCGCGTTGCAGCACCGCAAGCCCGACGCTCGCTGCGCAGATCACAATCAGCAGCGCAAAGGCGAGCGTCATCGGCAGCATCTGCCAGAGGCGAAACGCGCCAAACACCGTGAGATAGAGTGCACCTACCGCCCCGCCCTGCAGAATAAGGGCAAAGACCGTCTGTTTATGCCGCAATCGCCAGCCGAGAACCAGCAGCACCAGCGCGACAACCGCCACGGCGACAAGCCGTAACTCCAGCGGGAAGAGCGCATATTCGACGCTGTAACGCAGCAGGAAAGAGAGACCGATAAAGAGCAGCACCACGCCAAGTTTCGCCAGCGGGTTGCCCTGCATAAACCAGCGCACCAGCGCGGTAACCACGCCCCAGGATTCGCCATCCGATGCTTTCGCCTCTTCACGTTCGCGCACCACAGGTGCAGGCGTCGGCTCTGCCGTCGCGACTTTGCGTCCCCAGACATTGGGTGCGGGTTGCGGCTGTGCAGGGGTGATTTCGCTTGCCGCAATCGGCTGCGGCTCAGGAGGTGGCGGTGGCACCTCAGGCGCTGCGCTTACCGGCTCGTTTATCGGCTCAACGGCCGGCTCCTCGCTTGCCGCAGGCACAATTGCCCGTTGTTCGAGTATGCTGACGCGCTGGCGCAGCAGTTGCAGTTCGACCTGCGTGGCAAGGCTGCGCCGCCAGGCGACAATCGCCATTATCGGCACCACGACCAGCGCCAGAATCAGCACGATGACACCGAATATCAGAAGACCATCCATGTACTTTCGCCTTCGCTAAAGGGGAGACGTTACGCCCGCCTCCCCGCACGCAGGCTCAGGAGGCAGACCAGACAGAAGCGCTGATAGCTGAAAGCGTCAGCACGCCGTCCTGTAGGTTACCTGTACCTTCCAGAAGCCGCCACTGTTTCGCTTGCAGCAGCGGTGAATCTTCCAGCACTACGTCACACGCCTCGCCACGGTTAATGGCAATCAGCACCCGCTGCTGGCGATAAACGCGCAGAAAAACCAGCACATCCTGCCGGGCATAGACCACCAGACAGCCGCCGTGACGCAGCGCCTGGCTGCGGGCGCGCAGCTTTGTCATCCGCTGGTAGAGCGCCAGCAGGTGGCTATCCTGCTGCGTTTTATCCCACGGGAAGGGCTTGCGGCAGAAGGGATCGTTCGCGCCATCCAGCCCCACTTCATCACCGTAGTAGATGCACGGCGTACCGGGCCAGCAGAAGAGCCACACCACCGCCAGCGGCAGGCGGGCGATATCCTTGCCAAGAATGGTTTTGAAGCGCGGCGTATCGTGGCTGTCGAGCTGGTTAAACATCCGTAGCTGCTGCTGATGCGACAGCGCAGCGCGGTAGTTATCCATCCACGCGGCGCAGGTCTGGGCATCGATACTCTGCGGATCGAGGGAGATATCGGTATTGGCGAGAAACGCCCACACCGGCAGGGTAAAGCCGCGGTAGTTCATCGCCGCATCTTCCGCATCCGCCTGCAGCCACTGGCGCGCGTCACCAAAGTGTTCGCCCACTACATAGGCCTGCGGCTGGGTCTCTTTCGCCGCCCGGGTGATGCCGCTTACATGATGCAGGTTATTTCGCGCCCCGCCGTTTTCACCCAGCATATGCACCACGTCGAGCCGCCAGCCGTCCATATTCCATGGCGCTTTCAACCAGTGGCGCACAATGCTCTCCTCACCCTGATAGATCTCCTCAATCAGCGACGAAGAGCGGTAGTCGAGTTTCGGCAGACTCGCATAGCCCAGCCAGTCATGGGCGTAGCCATTCTCATCAAAGTTGTACCAACTGCGCCAGCGCGAATCGGGGTTATGGCAGGCCCCGCCGGTGGCGCGGTTATGGCGGTCGAACCAGGCGTGGGAGTCGCCGGTGTGGTTAAAGACGCCGTCGAGGATCAGGCGTATGCCGTTCTCCCGTGTGTTATGGCGCAGACGCAGCAGCGCCTCATCGCCGCCAAACTGCGGGTCGACGTGGCGGTAATCTTCGGTGTCATATTTATGCACGCTGGGCGCGACAAACACCGGGTTGAGGTAGAGCGCGGTGACGCCGAGCTTTTTCAGGTACGGCAGCTTTTCGCTGATACCGTCCAGATCGCCGCCGTAAAAGGTCGACCCGCCCGCCTCGCCGGTAAGCGGCTCATCCCAGTCACAAAAACGAATTTCGCACCCTGCGGCATGGTGCCAGTAACGCTGGTCCTGCTGTGCGGTGCGCGCTTCGCTACGGGCAAAGCGATCCGGGAAGATTTGGTAGAAGACCTGATCGGCGACCCACGCCGGGCCTTCATCGGGCGCATCGATGGCAAACTGCTCAAGTCTGGCGGGCGGGAAGCGGCTAAACCCCTGTGGCGTAAACCAGAGCTGGCGATCGTCCCACAGCAGCTTAAAACTGTAGCGGCGGCGCGGCTGGCCGTTGCTGATATCAATGGCGGCGCGCCAGAGGGTGACGCCATTATTGGCGGTGTTGCGCGCGCGGTGCATTGCAACCGGCGTCTCTTCGTTATCGATCTCAATTCGCAGCGTGACGCGCGACGGTAGATCCGTGCCGCGCAGCCAGAGGTTAATGATTAACTGCTGCTGGTGCGCTTTGACAAACGGCGCGACGGGCAGGTGCCATGCATTCAACATCAACGATCCCCTTTACGTAATCAGGATCACTGTAGCCAACGTTCGGCCCGCCCCGCCTCCTTCTTTCAAATTTTTTAAGGGGTTGAGAGACGGGGCGCAGAGGTAAGACGGAAAAAAATGGGAGGAAATTGCAGGCCTGATAAGCGTAGCGCCATCAGGCACAGCGCCGGGTGGCGGCTGCGCCTTACCCGGCCTACAAGGGCGAAACAATAACGCCAGAGAATTTACGTCAGCGTTTAAATGCGCAGAGATCGTAGGCCTGATAAGCGTAGCGCCATCAGGCACAGCGCCGGGTGGCGGCTATGCCTTACCCGGCCTACAAGGGCGAAACAATAACGCCAGAGAATTTACGTCGGCGTTTAAATGCGCAGAGATCGTAGGCCTGATAAGCGCAGCGCCATCAGGCATAACGCCGGGTGGCGGCTACGCCTTACCCGGCCTACGAAGGAAAACGACGCTACCGGAGATTACGCCCGACGCTTAAACGCCCAGCCAATCAGCAGCAGTACAATCCATGCAAAGCCGACATACAGCGAAATGCGGGTTTCCGGGTGCCAGCCAATCAGCGCGATGATAAACACCAGGAAGATCAGCCCGGCAACGGTGGTCGCCACGCCGCCCGGCACTTTAAACTTCAGCGCTTTCACTTCATCCACCGAGAGGCGACGGCGGAAACCAATCTGCGACAGCAGGATCATAATCCACACCCATACCGTCGCGAAGGTCGCCAGCGAGGCAATCACCAGGAAGACATTCTCCGGCATGATGTAGTTGAGATAGACCGCCATCAGCAGCGCCAGCGTCATCACCAGCACCGTTACCCACGGAATACCGCTGCGGGAGGTTTTGGCGAACATTTTCGGCGCACTGCCCTGCTCCGCCATGCCGTGCAGCATACGCCCGACACCAAACACATCACTGTTGATCGCCGACAGGGAAGCAGTCAGCACGACAAAGTTCAGGATGCTGGCGGCAAAGGTGATGCCCATATGCTGGAAGGTCAGCACAAACGGGCTACCGTTGGTGCCCACCTGGTTCCACGGGTAGATCGACATAATCACGAACAGCGTGCCGACATAAAACACCAGAATACGCATCGGCACCGAGTTGATAGCGCGCGGAATCGACTTCTCCGGCTCTTCCGCTTCACCGGCGGTGATACCGATGATTTCGATACCACCGTAGGCGAACATCACCATTTGCAGCGCCATCACTGTCCCCAGCCAGCCGTTACTGAAGAAGCCACCGTGGCTCCAGAGATTGCTGATGCCGGTCGGCTGCCCGCCGTTGCCGATACCCCAGATGATGATGCCGAAACCGGCGGCGATCATGATGATAATGGTGGCGACTTTAAAGAAAGAGAACCAGAACTCCAGCTCGCCGAAGACTTTTACGCTCATCAGGTTGATAGCGCAGATCAGCAGCACCACGCTCAACACCCAGATCCAGTGCGGCACCGTCGGGAACCAGACGCCCATATAAATGCCGAAGGCTGTGACATCGGCGATGGCGACAATCAGAATTTCAAAGCAGTAGGTCCAGCCAGTGATATAACCGGCCAGCGGGCCGAGGTTTTCCTGCGCATAGCGTGAGAAGGAGCTGGCGGAGGGGTTGTGCACGGACATCTCGCCCAGCGCACGCATAATGATATACGCCGCGACCCCGCCGATAATGTAGGCCAGCAACACGCTGGGCCCGGCCATTTTGATGGCGTCCGCGGAGCCGTAAAACAGCCCGGTGCCGATCGCTGAACCCAGCGCCATAAAGCGAATGTGGCGGGTGCTTAGCCCACGCTTCAGCTTATTCGTACTTTCCATCGTTTCCACTGCCGTTATTCATCACAAAAAATAAAAAACCACGGAGTGCGCTACCCCGTGGTTCAACAAACCGTGCTTGCTGCTGTTAATGCGCGCTGGAAGTCACCTGACGTCCCGCCGCGCGATCCCAGATAGCGGCCAGAACCACCATCACCAGGCTCGGCAACAGCCAGGCCAGGCCCTGCTCCGCCAGCGGTAAGCGCTGTGTCCAGAGCGGAAGGTGCTCAGCAAACGCGGAGGCTTTCACGCCGTCAAGGATACCAAAAAGCAGGCTGATAAACATGGTCGGCGCAATTACGCGGGTGGAACAATGCCAGAAAGAGCGGGTAAAGCTCAAGACCACCAGCACGATACACGGCGGATAGATCATGGTCAGCACCGGAATCGAAATCTGGATCAGGTGGCTCAGACCAAGGTTTGAGACCGCCATGGAGAAGATGCCGAGGATAAAGACCAGCGCACGATAAGAGAGCGGCAGGTACTGGGCGAAGAACTCTGCGCAGGCGCAGGTCAGGCCAACCGCCGTCACCAGGCAGGCGATGAAGATCAGCGCCGCCAGCAGGAAGCTGCCCGCACCACCAAAGGTGTGCTGGACGTAGGCATGCAGAATCGCCGCGCCGTTAACAGACTGATCGACCAGCGTCGCGCTGTCGGAGCCGAGGCGGAAGAGCGCCAGGTAGAGCAGCGTCAGGCCAACACCGGCCATCAGGCCCGCCCAGACGGTGTAGCGGGTCAGCAGACGCGCTTCGGTCACGCCGCGCGAACGGGCGGCATTAACGATAACAATCCCGAAGACCATCGCGCCGAGGGTATCCATCGTCAGGTAGCCATTGACGAAACCGTTAGAGAACGGCGCGGTCTGGTAGGCTTCCAGCGCGTGGCTAATCGGACCGGCTGGCCACACCAGCGCGGCGATTGCCAGAATCGTCAGAGCGATGATTTTCAGCGGTGCGAGGAAATTGCCAACGGTATCAAGCAGTTTGCCCGGATAGAGAGAGACCAGGATCACCAGCGCAAAGTAGACCAGGCTGTAGATCAGCAGCGCCATAGAGCCGTCGCCGGTCAGCGGCGCGATGCCCACTTCAAACGAAACGGTTGCGGTACGCGGCGTAGCGAACAGCGGCCCCACGGCCAGATAGCAGACCGTTGCCAGCAGCACGCCGGCCACTTTGCCGATCGGGGTGCTGAGGCTATCAATGCCGCCGCCCACTTTCGCCAGCGCAACCACCGTTAGCACCGGCAGGCCCACTGCAGTAATCAGGAAGCCCAGCGCCGCCGTCCAGACGAATTCACCCGCCTGTAAGCCGACCATAGGAGGAAAAATAATGTTACCTGCACCAACAAACAGTGCGAAGGTCATAAAGCCCAGCGCGATGATGTCACGCGGTTTTAAGTGATGGGTCATAATGTTTACTGCCTGTGGATGTGGTGTCGTAAATATGTTGAATAATTAGCCTCTCCGCACCGGACAATAACGCATCATTAACGCGTTAAATCAGCGGGAAATGCTTAATGCACTGCGTGGCGAAGAATAGTTTTTCGGTTTACCACGCAAACACAGTCGGTCTGACAATGCATGGGGCGCAATTTAAACGCTTATAACGTTTAAAGGCAAGTCGGGATCGCAAAACCAGATAGTTATACTAAACAGTAGAATCCAGCCAGTGAAAAACTCTATTTATCAGAAAAACACGTGGCTGATCGTGCGAACAAAAAAGCAACAACCGTACAAACTACGTTGCAGGCGCGGGATGAGGCGAGGCAGAGCGGCTCGCCGTCACGAGCCGCCGGAAAGATAAGCTGACAAGGGGGTTATGGGTGGGCGTTTTTGGCAATCAGGCGTTCCGGCAGGACAAAGCTAAAACGCGTCCCTTTGCCCGGCGTGCTGCTGATATCAAGGCGGCTATCGTGGTGATTAACCGCATGTTTGACTATTGCCAGCCCAAGCCCGCTACCGCCGGTCTGGCGCGAGCGCGCTTTATCCACGCGGTAGAAACGCTCGGTGAGGCGTGGAATATGCTCGGCGGCGATCCCCGGCCCATTATCCTCAACGCTGAACTCCGCGCCGTGCGCCACCGGCTGCCAGCGCACGATAATGTGCGTCCCGGCGGGGGTATGATTCACCGCGTTATAGACCAGGTTTGAGATGGCGCTGCGCAGCTGCTCTTCACTACCCAGCACTTTCAACTGGCTGTCAATTTCAAAGCTGAAGCTCTGTTTCTGCTGGCTGAGGGTTTGCGCTTCCCGCTCCACCACGCGCAGCATCATCGGCACATCAATCACTTCATTTGCGCCGTGCGTCGGCGCCGCTTCGATTTTTGACAGGGTCAGAAGCTGGCGCACCAGCCCCTCCATCCGCGAGGTTTGCTCGCGCATGGTGTGTAACGCTTTTTCACGCGGCGCGCCTTCCAGCGTCTGCTCCTGCATCATCTCAAGGTAGCCCTGCAACACCGTTAGCGGCGTGCGCAGCTCGTGGCTGACGTTAGCGAAGAAGTTGCGTCTGGCCCCTTCCAGTTGGTGCATCTGCGTGACATCACGCGCCACCATCAGCAGTTGTTGCTCACTGTAGGGCATTACGCGGATCTCCAGGTGGCGACCGTTGTTAAGCACCAGATTGAGCGGTTTGCTGAAGGACTGGCTTTTCAGGTATTGGGTAAATTCGGGGTAGCGCAGCAGGTTAAGGATGTTCTGCCCGTTATCATCGGGCCAGCGCAGCCCCAGCAGCTGTTGCGCAAGGCCGTTACACCAGAAGATCATCCCCTCTTCCGTGGTCAATACCACCGCATCCGGCAGCGACTCGGCGCCGCTGCGAAAGCGTTTGATCAGGTTGCCCAACTCGCGGCGGCGCTTTTTGTTGCGCATCTGCATCTGGTGCAGGCCGTAGAGCAGCGGCTCCCAGCTGCCGGTGCCGGGCGGCGGCGTCATGCTTTTATCGACCCATAGCCACCAGGAGAGACGCAGCAGATTCCAGAAGTGCCAGATCAGAAGCCCGGTCACTGCCGCCAGCAAAAACCACGGCAGATAGCCGAACATCGCGCCCAGAATAAAGGCGGGGATACAACAAAGGAGGAGCTCCAGCACCAGCCTTTTCCATGACAGCCTTTCCAGCACGCGTCACACTCCTGTCAAATTTCAGAAACGGGTCGAAAAACGATATCCCGTGCCGCGTACCGTCTGCACCATCCGGTCGTGTCCACTCCCTTCCAGCGCTTTACGCAGACGACGAATATGCACGTCTACGGTTCTGTCTTCAACATAGACATTGGTGCCCCAGACGTGGTTCAGCAGCTGTTCGCGGCTGTAAACGCGCTCCGGGTGGGTCATAAAGAAGTGTAAGAGTTTAAATTCGGTGGGGCCCATATCGAGGGGATTTTCGCCGGTCATAACGCGATGGGAGGAGGGATCAAGGCTTAAGCCCTGCATCTCAATCACCTCTTCCACCGCCATCGGCGAAATGCGGCGCATCACGGCTTTAATGCGCGCCACCAGCTCTTTCGGCGAGAAGGGCTTGGTGATGTAGTCATCGGCGCCCGTCTCAAGACCGCGAACGCGATCTTCCTCTTCACCGCGCGCGGTGAGCATCATCACCGGAATATCGCGGGTCATCGCTTCGCGCTTCAGGTGCTTGATAAATTGAATGCCGGACCCGCCGGGTAACATCCAGTCCAGCAGCACCAGATCCGGCCAGGGTTCATTAAGCTGGTTTACCGCGCTGTCAAAATCTTCAGCTTCAACCGGCTGAAAACCATTTTGTTCGAGCACAAAGCACACCATTTCACGGATCGGTGCTTCGTCTTCCACGACCAGAATTCGTCTCGCCATCATTCGCCCTGTATTAATTAGTCTGCAGTATAAATAGCGTCGCCATTATGCGTCAGTTTTATGACAGATTTATGAATAACATGACCGCTATATGACCCAGCCCGCGCGATTGTGACAACGCAAATTTGCGCCAGGCGATGTCCCTGACCCGCTTAATGTTTATAATCGCCGTTATGCTTTTTTGCCACGGGACCACTATGCGCATTCTTCACACATCGGACTGGCATCTCGGCCAAAACTTCTACAGCAAAAGCCGCGCCGCCGAGCACAGCGCTTTTCTGGACTGGCTGTTAACCACAGCCGAGCAGCAGCAGGTCGACGCCATCGTGGTGGCGGGCGACATTTTCGATACCGGATCGCCACCAAGTTACGCCCGCGAGCTCTATAACCGCTTTGTGGTCAATTTGCAGCGCACCGGCTGCCAGCTAATCGTGCTGGCAGGCAACCATGACTCTGTGGCGACCCTCAATGAATCAAAAGAGATCCTCGCTTATCTCAACACCACCGTGGTTGCCAGCGCGGGCGTTGCGCCGTTTCTCCTCTATCGTCGCGACGGCGAACCCGGCGCGGTCTTCTGCCCGGTGCCCTTTTTGCGCCCGCGCGACATTACCGTCAGCCAGGCGGGGATGTCCGGGCAGCAAAAACAGCAGCACCTGCTGGCAGCCATCACCGACTACTATCAGCAGCAGTATCAGGCCGCCTGCGACCTGCGCGGCGATAAGCCGTTACCGATTATCGCCAGCGGCCATTTGACCACCGTTGGCGCGAGTAAAAGTGACGCGGTGCGTGATATTTATATCGGCACGCTGGATGCTTTCCCTGCACAAAACTTTCCCCCGGCGGATTACATCGCGCTCGGCCATATCCATCGCGCGCAGAAAATCGGCGGCACGGAGCATATTCGCTACTGCGGCTCGCCGATTCCCCTCAGCTTTGATGAGACCGGAAAAAGTAAAGGCGTCAATCTGGTGACATTTGCTGACGGCAAGCTGGCAGAGGTGACCACGCTTGACGTGCCCGCCACTCAGCCGCTCGCGGTGATTAAGGGCGAGTTTGCCGATATCTGCCGTCAGCTTGAGCAGTGGCGCGATGCGCCCAGCACGCCGCCAGTGTGGCTCGATATTGAGATTGTCAGCAGCGACTATCTGGTCGATATGCAGCGCAAAATCCAGCAGGTGACGGAAGATCTGCCGGTCGAAGTGCTGCTGGTGCGCCGCAGCCGCGAACTGCGCGACCGTCTGCTCGCCGGTGAGCTGCGTGAAACATTGAGCGAGTTAAAAGTGGAAGAGGTTTTTGACCGCAGGCTGGCGCAGGAGGAGCTCGACGAGATGCAGAGTGCGCGCTTACATACGCTGTTCAGCGAGACCCGCCAGGCACTGGATGAGGAGAACGACGCATGAAGATCCTCAGTTTACGGCTGAAAAATATCAACTCGTTGAAAGGCGAGTGGAAAATCGACTTTACCGAAGAGCCCTTCGCCAGCAACGGGCTGTTCGCCATTACCGGTGCCACCGGGGCCGGGAAAACCACCCTGCTGGATGCCATCTGCCTCGCTCTCTATCACGAAACGCCGCGCCTCAGCACCCTGTCACAGTCGCAAAACGACCTGATGACCCGCGATACCGCCGAGTGTCTGGCGGAAGTGGAATTTGAAGTCAAAGGGGTGGCCTATCGCGCTTTCTGGAGCCAGACGCGCGCCCGCGGGCTGGCGGACGGCAATTTACAGGCCCCGCGTGTCGAGCTGGCGCTCTGCGAAACGGGGAAGATCCTCGCCGATAAGGTCAAAGATAAGCTCGATCTCACCGCCTCGCTCACCGGGCTGGATTATGGTCGTTTCACCCGCTCCATGCTGCTCTCGCAGGGGCAGTTCGCCGCATTCCTCAATGCCAAACCGCGCGAGCGCGCCGAACTGCTCGAGGAGTTGACCGGCACCGAGATCTACGGGCAGATTTCGGCGATGGTGTTTGAGAAGCATAAAAGCGCCAAAGGCGAGCTGGAACAGCTGCGCGCGCAGGCCGAGGGCGTCGTACTGCTGGATACCGAGCAGCGGGCGCAGCTTGAGCAACGTTTGCAAGTACTGACTGACGAAGAGCAGACGCTGCTGAGCGCCCAGCGCAGTGCGCAGGCGCAGGCACAGTGGCTCAGCCGCGAAGCGGAGCTACAAGCGGCGCGCGGGCGGGCGAAAGCGACGCTGGCGCAGGCGCTGCAGGCGCGTAATGATGCCAGGCCGCAGCTTGCGGCTCTTGAACTGGCGCAACCGGCGCAGCAGCTTCGCCCGCTGTGGGAGCGACTTGAAGAGCAGCGTAAAACCCTGACGCGTACCCGCACGCAGAGCGAGGAAGTGAATACTCGCTTACAGGCCAGCCTGTTACAGCGCGCGCAGATACGCGCCAGCGCCGCGCAGCAGCAAGCCTCGCTGCTTGCGTCGCGGCAAACCCTGGAGACGTGGTTAAACGAGCATGCCCGCTTCCAGCGCTGGCAGAGTGAATTAACCGGCTGGCGAGCGCTCTTCAGCCAGCTGGCGGAGGAGAAAAAGCAGTGGCTCGCGGCGCAGCAGCGGGTGCAGAGTCAGCAGGAGCGCCTGCGCACGTTGCCACTCTCCACCCTTGAGATGAGCCTTGAGGAGACGGCGGCGGCGATGGCGCTCTGCGCGCAAAACCGCCCGCTGCGCCAGCAGCTTACCGCCCTGCACGCCCGCTACGCGCCGCTGCGCAAGCAGTTGAGCCAGCGCCAGCAGAGCCTGCTGGATCTGAAAGCGGAGCAGGAGAAGCTAACCGCCGAGCTGGCGCACAAACGCGAGCTCTATAAAGAGAAGAATCAGTTACTGAGCGAGGTGCGCACCATTTGCGAGCTGGAGAGCCGGATTAAGGATCTCGAAAGCGAGCGCGCGCGCCTCCAGCCTGGCCACCCCTGCCCGCTGTGCGGCGCAACGGAGCACCCGGCGGTCGCCCACTATCAGGCTATCGAGCCGGGCGTAAACCAGACGCGCTTTAATGCACTCGATCTCGAAGTGCGCACGATGAAGGAGGCGGGCGTGGCGCTCGGTGAGCGGCTAAAAGGCCTCGCCGAGCGTTACGAGAAAGATGAACGCGAAGCGAAACTGCTTGAGGAAGAGGAGCGCAGCTGGCTTGAGGCGTGGGCAAAGGCCTGCGCCGCGCTGAACGTTACCCTTGAGCCGCAGCGCGATCTCAACAGCTGGCAAAGCGCGCAGGATGCCTACGAGCATCAGCTTTACTTGCTCAATCAGCGCCTCACCCTGCAACAACAGATCAATGAGCTGCGCCAGCAGAGCGAGCAGTATCAGCAGGCGGTTGAGCGCCGCCGCGAAAGCCTGGCCGCCACCCTTGCAGCACTCGACCTGGCGCTGCCCGCCGAAGATGACGAAGCGTCGTGGCTGGCCGCGCGCGCCGATGAAGCGCAGCAGTGGCAGGCGCATCAGCAGCAGCTTACCGCGTTGCAGGAGCAGCTGGCGCAGTTGGCGCCAATCCTCGACACGCTGCCCGAAGACGATATCGCCGTTGGCGAAGCACGCGTGGCGCTGGAGGGGTGGCGCAAAGTGCACGATGCCTGCCTGGCGCTGCAAAGCCAGTGGCAAACCCTGCATCAGCAACTGGCGCAGGTGGCGGAGAGCGAGCGTCAATCTGAGCAGGCATTTAACGATGCGCTGGCGGCGAGCATTTTTGACGATCGCGACGCCTTCCTCCGCGCCCTGCTTGATGATGGCGAACATCAGCGTCTTGCGCAGCTGCGCCAGACGCTGGAGAGCGATTGCCAGCAGAAACAGGCGCTGGCGGCAAGCGCAGAGCAGGCGCTCACTGACCATCAGCACCAGCGCCCCGCCGGGCTTGCGGCGGATGCCAGCGTGGAGAGCACCGCACCTGCGCTGGAGCAGCTTGCACGACAGCTGCGCGAGAACACCACCGGCCAGGGCGAGGTGCGCCAGCAGCTGAAACAGGATACGGATAACCGCAAACGCCAGCAGACGGTGCTACAGCAGATTGAGCACGCCACCGCCCGCTGCGATGACTGGGGCCATCTCAATGCGCTGATTGGCTCCAAAGAGGGGGATAAGTTCCGTAAGTTCGCCCAGGGGCTGACGCTGGATAACCTTGTCTGGCTGGCGAATAACCAGCTGACCCGCCTGCACGGGCGCTATCTGCTCAAACGCAAAGTGAGCGACGCGCTGGAGCTGGAGGTGGTCGATACCTGGCAGGCGGATGCGGTGCGCGATACCCGTACGCTCTCCGGCGGCGAAAGCTTCCTGGTGAGCCTTGCGCTGGCGCTGGCGCTCTCCGATCTGGTGAGCCACAAAACGCGTATTGATTCGCTGTTCCTCGATGAGGGCTTCGGCACGCTGGATAGTGAAACGCTGGATACGGCACTGGATGCGCTCGATGCGTTAAATGCCACCGGCAAAACCATCGGCGTGATAAGCCACGTCGAGGCGATGAAGGAGCGAATTCCGGTGCAGATTAAGGTGAAGAAGATAAACGGGCTTGGCTACAGCAAGCTGGATGGGAAGTATGCGGTGCAGTAGACCGCAGCGCAGTTGTGCTGAAACAGCCCAGGCCGGATAAGGCGTTAGCCGCCATCCGGCAATCGTTTCGGCATATTGCACTGGTGGAATGGTTCCGTTCACCAGGTGCAGTAGGCAGCGGCATCATGCCGCTGAAACCGCGTAGGCCGGATAAGCGGTACGCGCCATCCGGCATTATCTCCGCGGCACAATTGCCGGATGGCGGCTGCGCCTTATCCGGCCTACAAAAGCGAGCCTACAGCGACACCGTCTTTGCTTTTATCTGCAATATGAAAGCGAGGGGTTGTGTCCCCGCTGAAATCGGCGAACCGGAGCGGGAATGACAAGGTCTGGACGCCATGGATGGCGGACAGAGGCGAACCGAGACATGGAGCGAGTCCCGGTAGGGCGAGCAAGTCGAGTCGAGCCGGCCGCAGTCACGCACGCGGGAGGTGAGCGCAGTGCGAAGCACCGATTTCCTCGCGGGGCCGCGGGGATTGACAAGGGGGGAGCGGTCCCCCCCTTGTCCCGTTCACTGCACAAGAGATTAATGAAACTCCCCAACGCCTGGTGAACGGAACTCTTCCACCAATCCAGTCCAATTGCCGGATGGCGCGTAACCGCTTATCCGGCCTGGGCGGTTTCGCGGCCTACTCCCCCTGCGGCCAGAGCCATGCCGCGCCGCGCACGCCGCTGGAATCCCCGTGCAACGCTTTGCGGATTGGCGTTTCACACTCGCCGCCAAAAACCCACTTCTGCATTAAACCGGGTACAGTCTGGTACAGACGATCGACATTACTCATCCCGCCGCCCAGCACGATCACATCGGGATCGAGGATATTCACCACATGTGCCAGCGACTTCGCCAGCCGCATCTCATAGCGGCTCAGCGCCAGCTCGGCAACCGCGTCCTGCTCGTTCACCAGGCGAATAATCTCGTTGCCCTTCAACGCCTGGCCGCTCAGTCGCTGGTAATCGGTGCCAAACCCGGTGCCGGAGATAAAGGTCTCAATGCACCCCTGTTTGCCGCAATAGCAGGGCACTTCATTGCGATAACGCAGCTCATCCTCATCCATCCACGGCAGCGGATTGTGCCCCCACTCGCCCGCCGTACCGTTAGCGCCGATATGCGAATGGCCATTGAGCGCAATGCCGGAGCCGCAGCCGGTGCCGATAATCACCGCAAACACCGTCTGCGCGCCCGCTGCCGCGCCGTCGACCGCTTCCGACACCGCCAGGCAGTTGGCATCGTTCGCAAGGCGCACTTCACGATTAAGGCGCTGGCTTAAGTCTTTATCAAAGGGTTTACCGTTGAGCCACGTGGAGTTGGCGTTCTTCACCACCCCGGTATAGGGCGAGATAGAGCCCGGAATACCCATGCCAACCGTGCCGCGCTGGCCGGTCTCTTTTTCCGCTAAGTCGACCAGCGAAGCGATAAGCTCAATGGTCTGCTGATAGTCGCGCGGCGTCGGCTGCCGATGGCGGAACAGCGTCTCGCCGCTCTCGTCCAGCGCAATAATCTCTGTCTTTGTACCACCCAAATCGATACCGATACGCACATCAAACTCCTCGTAGTGGACCACGCATTAGCAATGCAAGCGCGGCGACAATTCGCTATTATGCCCGCTGCATTTAACGACAAGGCCGTGGAAAAAATCATGCTGTGGTTCAAAAATTTAATGGTATACCGTCTCAGCCGCGATGTGGCGCTCCGTGCGGAAGAGATGGAAAAACAGCTCGCCCCGCTCTCGTTTACGCCATGCGGTAGTCAGGATATGGCGAAAACCGGTTGGGTTCCACCGATGGGCTCACACAGCGAAGCGCTGACCCACACCAACAACGGTCAGATTATTATCTGCGCGCGCAAAGAAGAGAAAATCCTGCCGACGCCGGTGGTGAAACAGGCGCTGGAAGCGAAAATCGCCCGCCTTGAAGCCGAGCAGGCGCGCAAACTGAAAAAAACCGAAAAAGATGCGCTGAAAGATGAAGTGCTGCACTCGCTGCTGCCGCGCGCCTTCAGCCGCTACAGCCAGACGATGATGTGGATCGACACCGTCAACGGCCTGATTATGGTCGACTGCGCCAGCGCAAAAAAAGCGGAAGATACGCTGGCGCTGCTGCGTAAAAGCCTCGGCTCTCTCCCGGTCGTACCGCTGACGATGGAAAACCCGATTGAGCTGACGCTGACCGAGTGGGTACGCTCCGGCACCGTCGCGCAAGGGTTCCAACTGCTGGACGAAGCCGAGCTGAAAGCGATGCTGGAAGATGGCGGCGTGATCCGCGCGAAAAAGCAGGATCTGGTGAGCGACGAAATCGCCGTGCACATTGAAGCGGGCAAAGTGGTGACCAAGCTGGCCCTCGACTGGCAGCAGCGCATCCAGTTTATGATCTGTGATGATGGCTCGGTAAAACGCCTGAAGTTCAGCGATGAGCTGCGCGATCAGAATGAAGATATCGATCGGGAAGATTATGCCCAGCGGTTCGATGCCGACTTTATTCTGATGACCGGCGAGCTGGCGGCACTGATTCAAAATCTGGTGGAAGGCCTGGGCGGCGAAGCCCAGCGCTAACGCTTTTTGCGACTCACTTTCACAGGCCCGGTCAGCGCAGCGCTACCGGGCTTTTTTGTCGCCGGAAGGCGCAAGCGTTACAGATAGCGGCAGAGATAGGCACTCGGCTCGGCGACCTGCAGATGGAATTCGCTGTGACCCGGGACATTGAACACTTCGCCGGCGGCATGCGTTTTCCATTCGGTTTCGCCTGGCAACAGCACGTTCAGCGCGCCGCTGACCACCGTCATCTCTTCCGGCTGCGCGGTGGAGAAGGTGTACTCCCCTTCCATCATCACGCCGACGCTGGCGCGGCCAGTGCTGCTGCTGGTAAACCCAATGGACTTCACTTTACCGGAAAAGTATTCATTACTTTGAAGCATAAACAGGCCCTTATAGAGAAATGACTGGAAAACCACTATAGAGGCCGGGCTTAAGTGATGTCACGCGAAATTGCGCCGTTCTGCGGCTATACCAGCAGTTCTGAGGCCAGGCGCGCCACCAGCACATTGGAGAGTAAAACCGGGACATCCAGCGCTTTTTGCAGCAGATCGCGATGCAACTGATGGAAGCCAAGACAGTCGAGCATCAGCACATCGGCACCGCGTTCCAGCAGCGCTCTTCCGGCATCAATCAGCTCTGTCTCGCTCGCCTGGTAGGGGTGGCAGAGTTCATACAGCGGCTCTTTTTCCAGCACCTGCCACTTCTTCTTCTGCGGTGCCATCAGTTCAGGTACCGGCACAATCACGCCGACCTGGTGACCATCAACAATCGAGGCAACCAGCGGGGGAATGATGCGCTGCGGTTCAATCAGAATGGCATTTCGCGCGTTTAAGCCGCGGATATCGGCGGTGCTCATCAGCAGAATGACGTCATAGGTCCCCTGGTTATCGAGCACTTCGATCACGCTTTGCAGATCGCGCTCCACCTTCTGGCGCGAAACCATGCCGAGGCTGTCATCGCTCAGACGTGTCGGGATGGCGGTCTCGCCGGGATCAACGCAATAATCGATACGAACTTGTGCCGGGTCCATCTTCCCCAGCAGGCTGACATGGGTGATTTGATCTTCTGAAACATGCTCTGCCAGAAGCGGCAGGATCTCTTTTACCGGCACCACACCTATGGTGAGGATCGCCAACGTCGCACTCATCTTTGCTTACCGCCTTTCAAAACTGCTTTTAGTTATGATTCTCTACACAACAACCGACGGAGGATGGATCACCGCCGCCGTGTAAAGAGAATGTGCCACTCCTGTGTTCTAATAAATTCCAGTAATAATGAATATAAACAGTGACTGGCATTAAGCCAGTCAAAAAATGTGATGCAAGCGACTTTCTGAAAGGTTCAGGAAATCATACTGGCGGGATCGCCGGGTTAGCTTTTATCGGGATCCTCGTAACGCTTTTTCGCATCCAGCGCTTCCTGCTCCGAGGGGTGTTCGCTGATCAATGAGTCCGGCTTCGGATGATCCGCGCGCAGTTCATACCAGGTGACAGTCGCGTCGCTGGGTCCCTTCTCAACAGCTACAACACGGGCTTCACGCGGATAGGGCGGTTTAGTCGGCATAGCTTATTCTCCTTTTGTGGTTAGAGAGATAAGTATAGTCAAACGTTTCGCTAACTGGCGCGGGCCAGCCGTAAAGCCGCCTCAATTTCTGCCACCACCGCCAGCGGCGGCTGCGCGGCATCCACCACAAAGTGTGCCGCATCGCGGTAAAGCGCATCGCGGGTGGCGAGCACTTCGCTCACCTCTTCGCTGATCGGCTTGCCGGTCAGCGTCGGGCGCAGCCCCTCTTGCGGAAAGGCTTCCAGCCGCCCTGCCAGCACATCGACTGGCGCGCAGAGGTAAATCACGCGCCCGTGCTCGCGCATAAAACGGCGGTTATAGTCGCTGAGAATAATGCCGCCGCCGGTGGCGACGACCAGAGCGGGTTCGGTCACGGCTTCAAGTGCTGCCGTTTCGCGGGCGCGAAAACCGGCCCACCCCTCCTGCTCTACGATTTGCGCAACGGTCTGCTGCGCCTCTTCCTGCAACCAGCTATCGGTATCAATAAACTGGAAGCCCTGTGACAGCGCCAGCGCCCGGCCAACAGTGGTTTTACCGCAGCCGCGTGCGCCGATGAGAAAGATGGGTAGCGTCATGAGCAGGTTGTTCCTCCAGGCCCCCGGTTGGGGGACAACAATAAGATGGCGATGATAGCACTAAACCAACGGCGCGTGCTGCGTAAGAGTAACGTTACACACTCCCAATTTTGCGCATGAGAACGTTCTGGCGCAGCCATTGAGGCTGTAAAGTTTCTGTGGCATCACCTGTAGCGGCAACCTTACTGGAAGTGATAAAAACTGACAAGCCCGGTTACGGTGTCTGGCGGCGCTGGCGCTCAAGCAGCCACTTATCGAGCTGCGCGGCGAACTGCTGGCGATCGCGCTGCGAGAGGGAGTCCGGGCCGCCGGTCTGGATTCCGCTGGCGCGCAACGTATCCATAAAGTCGCGCATGGTCAGCCGCTCGCGGATGGTCGCTTCCGTGTAGCGCTCACCGCGCGGGTTAAGCGCTGCCGCCCCTTTTGCTATCACTTCCGCCGCCAGCGGAATATCGGCGGTGATCACCAGATCATCCGGCGCGCAGAGGCGTACGATTTCGTTATCGGCAACGTCAAAGCCTGCCGGCACCCTGAGCGCGCGGATCACCTTAGAGGGCGGCACACGCAGATTCTGGTTAGCGACCAGCGTTAACGGCGTCTGTGTCCGCTCCGCGGCGCGAAATAAAATCTCTTTAATCACATTCGGACAGGCGTCCGCATCAACCCATATCGCCATGGTGACTCCTTTTTGTTTCGGCGCATTGTCCCTTTAATTGCCCGCCGGGGAAAGCAGAGATCCTTTCGCCCTCGCCGGAAAAGCGCGTTAAGCTATGAATCACATGCAATAACAAGCAGAGAGGGACGTGATGGAAAAGAAAATCGGTTTTATCGGCTGCGGTAACATGGGTAAGGCGATTCTCGGCGGGCTGATCGCCAGCGGCGAGGTGAAACCGGGGCAAATTTGGGTTTACACGCCAACGCCTGATAAGGTCGCCGCCCTGCAACAGGAGTATGGCATCAACGCCGCGCAGAGCGCGCAGGAAGTCGCGCAGATCGCCGATATTGTCTTTGGCGCCGTGAAGCCGAACATCATGGTGAAAGTGCTTAGCGATATCGCCTCCAGCCTGAACAAAGAGACGCTGGTGGTCTCCATCGCGGCGGGCGTAACGCTCGATCAGCTGGCGCGCGCGCTGGGCCACGATCGCAAAATTATCCGCGTGATGCCGAACACCCCCGCGCTGGTTAACGCCGGGATGACCTCCATCACGCCAAATGCGCTGGTGACGTCTGAAGATACCGCCGATGTGCTGACCATTTTCCGCTGCTTTGGCGAAGCGGAAGTGATTGCCGAAGGGATGATCCACCCGGTAGTGGGCGTCAGCGGTTCGGCTCCGGCGTATGTGTTTATGTTTATCGAAGCGATGGCCGATGCCGCCGTGCTGGGCGGTATGCCGCGAGCGCAGGCCTATAAATTTGCCGCACAGGCGGTAATGGGTTCGGCGAAGATGGTGCTGGAAACGGGCAAACACCCTGCCGAACTGAAAGATATGGTCTGCTCGCCGGGCGGCACCACCATCGAAGCGGTGAAGGTGCTGGAAGATAAGGGTTTTCGCGCTGCGGTGATGGACGCGATGGCCGCCTGTATGGCGAAGTCGGAAAAACTGAGCGCGTAAAAGGCAGCGCCACGGCGATAAGACCGTGGCGCGAACGTTACGAGAGGAGTTCGCTGGCCGCACGCATGGTCAGCGGCTCCTGCATTTTCAGCACCAGTTCCGCCGTGGCAGTGTTCTCGCCGCAGCTCAGCACCGCTTTCAGCATCCCTTCCTGGCCGTAGAGCACGGCAAAGCGTTTATTCTCAAACGAGCCCAGCATCTTCATGCTGTCCCACTCGCGGGCATAGCCGAGGTATTCAAAGCGCGTGCCGAAGTGGGTAGTCCAGAAAAAGGGCACCCGATCGAATGGCTGCGACTCCCCGAGCATATTGAGCGCCGCAATGCGCCCCTGCTGCTGCGCAACGCGCCAGTGCTCAATGCGTCGAGGCCCTTCCGGTGCCGGATAGGTGGCGATATCGCCCACCGCCCAGATATCGGGCGCGGCGCGCAGATACTCATCCACCGTCAGGCTGCCATCCTCTTCGTGGGGCAGATCGCCCACCAGATCGGTCGACGGCTCTACGCCGGTAGCAAACACCACCACATGCGCCGGAATGGTACGACCATCTTTCAATGCCACGCGCTGCACGTGCTTATCGCCCTGCAACTCCGCTGGCTCGCCGGTCACAAACTTGACGCCATTCTGCTTATGCAGCTGCATAAAGTGGCGGCCAATCTCTTCGCCGAATTGCGGCACAAACGGCAGCGCATGGCGCGACAGGACGGTGACATCGACATCCTGGTTACGCAGCGCCGCCGCTAGCTCCATGGCGATAAAGCTGTTACCAACAATCACCAGTTGCTGCTCATCTTCCACTTCACTGAGCAGCGTCTGCGCCTGGTGGATATCACGCAGCACATGCACGCCCGCCAGCTGGTTGCCGCTAATCTCCGGCCAGACGGGGCGTCCACCGGTCGCCAGCAGCAGTTTATCGAAGGTAATTTCGCGCCCGTCGGCGAGCGTTAGCTGATGCGCTTCGGCATCAAGCTTTGTCACCTCTTGATCAATGTTTTCCACCCCCGGCTGGGCATAGAACGCCTTATCCAGCAGTTGCGGCACTTCGCTGATCTTCATCTTGCCTGACGGCACAAACTTGCTTAGCGCCGTGCGGTCATAGGGCGCTTCGCTCTCTTTATCGATCAGCATCAGATGGCCGTTAAACCCGGCGTCGCGCAGCGTCACCGCCGCCGAGCTGCCGGCCGCGCCGGTCCCGAGGATCACCACCGTTTGCGGGCCATCGCCACGAATGGTGTTGTGGGTAGTCGGCGAGAGCGGACGCGGGTTAATCAGTACGCGGTTCTGCTCAATATGCACCGGATACTGCTTCAGGTTTTGCAGCGCCAGCGGCTCGCACCACTCGCCGTTAGTGATATCGAAGTTGGCTTTATGCCACGGGCAGACCAGCCGCCCGTCGCATACCGCGCCCTGCTCAAGCGGCGCACCGGCATGGGGACAGCGGCTCTGGAACGCGCGTACCTGGGTTAAGGTGCGGATGAGGATAAGCGAGGTGCCATCGACATCGAATTTCACCGGCTGGTTTTCCGGCAGATCGTTCAGGTCGGTAACATATTGATAATTCATTACTCTTGCTCCCGTATTGGTGTGGCAAAACGGGCGTAACGTCTGGCGACGTACACTCGCAAAGGAAAAAAAGACAACACAGCTCACAAATTAAGCCTGGCAGAGATTAAGCGGGGAGCAACACAGCGGCAGAAACGCCTTGAGTATGCGGGCGCGATGTACGCCCGCGCGGGGAGGATTACGCCGCTTTTTTCAGGCAGGCGCTCATAAATTTACTGCGGTCATCGCCTTTCAGCGATTGCTGCGTCGCCTGGGCGTTGCATTCGCGCATCCGCTGCTGCTGCGGTGTCAGGCTCTTTTGCCCCGGCTCGGTTTTGGTGCTCTTCAGGCAGTCGCTCATGTAGCTCTTGCGCGCATCGCCGCCAAGGTTCTGCGCCTTAGCCTGCTGGTTGCAGAGCGTCATACGTTGTTGTTGCGGGGTCAGTGTTTTCTCGGCGGCGCTTAACGCCGTCATAAACAGCACACCGAAGATAAGAGTAACGAGGAGTGTGATTTTCATAGCGCCATCCTTCTGTCAATGAACCCTTTAAGGATGGTCCTAATTGGCGAAAAAACCACCCGGCAGCAAACATTTACCACCGGGCAGCCCTTACTTGAGGCTCAGCGCCGCTTTCATGGTGTAGAAGAGATCGGTCTGATCCGTCAGACCCACCACGTTCGCTGCATGCGGGCCGTAAGCCGCAATACGCACCTGCGTGCCGGTATGCTCCATCGACTCCTCTTCCGAGTTGCCGTAGGTCATCGCCATTACCGCGCCATCTTTGGTGGTCAGCGCCTGGCTCAGGCCGGGTGCTTTGGTATCTGCCGGGATGATCTGGCTGGCATGGGCGTGGTCTGCGGTGACGATCACCAGCGTATTGCCATCTTTACGCGCAAATTCCAGCGCTTTCTGTACTGCTTCGTCGAGATCGACAGTTTCACCAATCTGGCCGCACGGGTTCGCCGCGTGATCCTGTTTATCAATCGAAGCCCCTTCCACTTGCAGGAAGAAGCCCTTCTCATTTTTGCTCAGCAGTTCAATCGCTTTTTCCGTCATCGCCGCCAGCGTCGGCACGCTGTCGGTGCGTTTCGGGTTTGGCATACAGGTCACGGCAGGTTTATCCAGGTTGCCATGCAGAGAGGCTTTCGGTCCCTCCCAGCGCACCGGCATATTACCGTCGGCAAACAGGCCGAGCAGCGGTTTATCCTGATTGGCTTTACTGATTGCTGCAAGCGATGCGGCATCGTTCACCAGTTGGTAGCCGCGCGCCTGCGCCTGCTCGCGTAGGGTTTTGCCCTGCCACTCACCGGCGGTGGCGGTTTCACTGAAGGTTTTTGCCCCGCCGCCGAGCGTCACGTCCGGGCGCGCGTTCAGCAGCTGTTCGGTAATCGAGCCTTTGCCGCCCTTCTCCAGCGCGTTAAGCGCGCACTTCTCGCTGGTCACGGTCGGGCCATAGCAGCGGCGAGAGATAACATGGGAGATCAGCGCAGCAGGCGTCGCGTCCTGCAATTCAGCAGTGGAGACGTCGCCCGTCGCCAGACCGGCGGCTTTTGCCATCTCAAGGATGGTCATATGATCGTTGTCGTGGATATCGACGCCGAGCGCACCATTATAGGTTTTTACGCCGGTGCTCCACGCCGTCGCCGAGGCGGCAGAGTCGGTGACGTAATCGGGCTTACCGCTTTTCTTGTCCAGCGAGTAGTGGGTGTACTGGCCGGTCAGCGGCAGCGCATCGATACCTTTAAAGAAACCGCCCGCCCCTTCGGCATAATTTCGCGCGGCGGTAATTTCGGAATCGCCCATGCCGTCGCCAATCAGCAGAATAATATTTTTGGCTGGCTTGTCATTCAGGGAATCACGCAGGGCGGCAGTCTGGTCGCCCGTCAAACGGCGTGCGCCACCGGGCGCGGAAATATCGCCGTGAGCTGCGCGGCTTTCAAGAACCGGCGCTACAGATGATTCTGCATAAATAGCAGGCGAGGCAAGCAGGGATAATAGTGCAAGATATAACGCGCTCTGTTTCACTTAATATTCTCCGTGTACAAATACTTAAAGAAAATAAAACAGAGCGACTATAGGCAGCCCAGATGACAGTGAGATGACAGATGTTACATGCTAACGCGGGCTCAACTGCGAGGGTGCCTTAAAAGCTTTTTTACGTATTCTTGCAGCAGCTCTGAGTCTCTGGATAAAGGCTGATCGTCCGGCAGAGCCTCTGCCAGCGCGCCTTCAACGCTTAAAATGAGCGACTGTTGTTCGGCGGCCGCCATCTGGCGCAGCAGCGCGGTGACGACAATTTCCAGCGCTTCAACCTGGGCGACCAGCTCCTTCGACTCCTCTTCCTTCTCCGCAAGCTTGACCAATAACTCAGCAATGAGATTTTTCATGGCGCTATTTCCTTTTGAGATGTTGCATGAAGTTAGCACTCGATTTAGTAGTTGCAAAGGAGATGCATCTATTATTTTTGCGCTTTAATTCACACTGTTAGTAAGGTCATTGGGGAAATAACGGCGTCGCGGGTTGGGAAGTATATAAAGAACCAGGAGGCGCAGGCCGGAGATCTATTTCCGGCCTGCGTTTAGCGTGGTTGCCGCACGCGGCGAAATGCCCGTGCCAGCTGTATCAGGTTAATCAGCACCACCACCGCCGTGGCGGCGAAGACCCAGCGAAAGCCGGCCATTGCCGAGACCGAGGCGCCCATCAGCGGGCCAGCAACGTTGCCGAGGTACATAAAGGATTGGTTATAACCAAAGATGCGCCCGGTGACCTGCTCGCTGGAGTACTTCAGCAGCAGCGTCTGCACGGCGGGCAGCATCGCGCCATCGGCAAAGCCGAGCAGAAAGCGCAGAATGCCAAGCTGCAATGGCGAGGTAACAAACGACATGGCGAAGAAGAGCACAATCGCGCAGGCGAGCGTTGCTAACAGAATGCGCGAGGTGCCGATGCGATCGCCCAGTTTGCCAAGCCTGGGTGCCGAGAGTAGTGCAGAAACGCCGGGAACCGCGGCGATAAGCCCGCTAAGAAAGGCGATATTGGCGGTATCGGGCGACAGTGACTGGACAAACAGCGCGAGGATCGGGCCAATCGAGCCGTTACAGAGCTGGATCACCATGGTGGTGACAAAGAGGCTGATCACCAGCGCCGGATAGGGCAACGTCGAGAAGACCGCTTTACCGCTGAGGCGCTCGCCCTTCTTCACCTTCGGCCTGCCCCCCTCTTTAATCAGGAACAGCGTCACCAGGAAGCTCACCATCAGCAGCATCGCGGTGATGATAAACACCGTGCGCAGGCCTAAGTGGTCAGCGAGAAAACCGCCCATCAGCGGGCCGCCAATCACGCCGCTAATCTGCGCCGTGGAGAGCGTACTGAGCGCCCAGCCGCTGCGCTCGCGCGGCACCTGCGAGGCGACCAGCGCCATCGCGTTAGGAATATAACCGGAGGTCAGCCCCATTACGCCGCGCAGCAGAAGCAACTGCCAGACGTTGGTGGCGAAGGCCTGCAGCAGAATGGCGATCGCCATCCCCAGCGAAGCGCGCAGCAGCATCAGCTTGCGCCCTTTGCGGTCCGCCAGGCTGCCCCACATCGGCGAGACAATCGCCGAGATGAGAAAAGTGATGCTGAAGGTTAGCCCTGACCACATCGACAGCGCCTCGTGCGAGGTCACACCCAGTTGCGCCACGTAGAGCGGCAGAAACGGCAAAATCTGGCTGATGGCAAGCCCGGTAAAAAAGCAGCCGAACCACACCGAGATAAGATTGACCTTCCAGGATTCCATAAATACGCGTAATCACTCAGGTTTAAAAAAACGGCGCCTAGGGTAGCAAGAATGCGCCAGCGAGAAGTTACCAGATATGCGCTTAGCCGCACTTTGGAGTTTTATCTCTCAACCTACGCCGAATGGCGCAGGCGCGCGGAGAAAAACCGTAAATGCTAAGCGCGATATGCTTAGCGACAGAGGCCGTAGCCGCGCATGCCGAGATGGAAATGATCCGCGTGCGCGGCGTTATACTCCGGCCCGAGGCCATTACCGTAATAACCGCAGCTGGCGCTAAGCATCGCGCGCAGCCAGGGTTGCGTACGCGTCTGCCGCCAGCCGCGCAGGACAGAAACCTGCTCGCCATTCGCCAGCCTGAAAGCGCTGATATCGAGCGCTTCCGCGCTGGCATGTTCGCTGCGCCGCGCATCCGCACGATTGTAGATATTGCGGCAGGCGTAGCTGCCGACATGATCGATGCGCGTTAAGGCGCTGCCCATCATCGTTTGGCTTAGTGGCCGCGCCTGCTGCTCGACAAACAGTGCCGAGCTGAGCGCCAGCGGGCAACTCGCCAGGAAGCTGCTGCTGAGCTTCACGGCACCGAAATCTTTTACCCGCACTACGTTGGTTAATGGGCAGTCGCCGCCGCTGTCCGCCACCGCGACGGAGGAGATAAGCCGCTGCTGATTCGCCTGCTTCAGCAGCGCGGCGCACGCTTCAGGCGTTAAGCGCCGCAGTTTGAACTGGGTGATGCGCCCCGGCGGATCGCTCAGCTGAAGCGGGGCAAAAGGGTTGTACCACGCTGGCAGCGCGCGGTAGCCCGCATAGGCGCCGCCGATAAGAATAGCGATTACGATCAGGCTCTTCCCGCTCACCTCTCCTCCTCTTTTTTCTCCAGACATTATGGCAGAAGGCCGCGAATCGTGCGTTTTGACGTGATATCGTATGGGTTTTCTCATCAGTGTGAGTGATTGTTGAAATGGCAAAACTGCGGGTAGGGGTCGTCTTCGGCGGCAAATCGGCGGAGCATGAAGTGTCGTTACAGTCGGCGAAGAACATTGTCGATGCGATGGATACATCGCGCTTTGAAGTGGTGCTGCTGGGTATTGATAAATCAGGGCAGTGGCATATTAGCGATGCGCAGAACTATCTGCAAAACGCCAGCGATCCGGCGCGTATCGCGCTGAATCCGTCGGACAACAGCGTGGCGCTGGTGCCGGGCGTCGCCGAACAACAACTGATTGCGGCGGATAACCGCTCGCCGCTGCCGAATGTTGATGTTATTTTCCCGATCGTTCACGGCACGCTCGGCGAAGATGGCTCCCTGCAGGGGATGCTGCGCCTCGCCAACCTGCCCTTTGTCGGCTCCGATGTGCTCGCGTCCGCAGCCTGCATGGATAAAGACATCACCAAGCGCCTGCTGCGCGACGCCGGTCTGGCCATCGCGCCGTTTATCACCCTGACGCGCGCCAACCGCGACAGCTTCAGCTTTAGCGACGTGACCGCGCAACTCGGCCTGCCGCTGTTTGTTAAACCCGCCAACCAGGGCTCATCCGTCGGCGTCAGCAAAGTAACCAACGAAGCGCAGTATGTTGACGCGCTGCGTCTGGCCTTTGCTTTCGACAAAAAAGTGGTAGTAGAGAAAGGGATCGTCGGGCGCGAGATCGAGTGCGCGGTGCTGGGCAATGATGAGCCGCAGGCCAGCACCTGCGGTGAAATTGTGCTGAACAGCGAGTTCTACGCTTACGACACCAAATACATTGACGATCAGGGCGCGCAGGTTGTGGTGCCGGCCGCCATCGATCCCGAGACCAACGAGAAGATCCGCGCGATCGCCATTGAAGCGTATAAAACGCTGGGCTGCGAAGGGATGGCGCGGGTGGATGTGTTCCTGACGCCGGACAACGACGTGGTGATCAATGAGATCAACACCCTGCCCGGCTTCACCAATATCAGCATGTACCCGAAACTGTGGCAGGCGAGCGGCATCAGCTATAGCGCGCTGATCACCCGCCTGATTGAGCTGGCGCTGGAGCGCCACCAGCAAAGCAGCGCGCTGAAGATCTCCATGAACGATTAAGCGTTACTCGGTACTTTCCGTCGCCTCATTTTGCGCGGGGCGGCGGATAATCAGCCCCGACAGCCAGAACCCTATAAGCCAGGTCACCAGCCCGACGGCATAGGTTTGCCACCCTTTAGCTTCAAACCCCAGCAGCCCGACCACGCCATTGAGAATAAAGATCAGGCCGATCGCGAACGCGTAGTAGTGCCAGTCACGGCGAATTTTCTCAGGCAGCTTCATGACAACTCCAGCAGGTAAAGGGCGCATCATCGCACAGCGCGCGGGCTGAGAGTGTGTGCTGTGCGGTAATTCCGAAATGTTACTGAAATAATTAATACGTTACAAAAATGTGATGCCTCACAAAAAACGCTTCCCTGGGATCCTTCCCGCTCCGAAATTATCACCATTCTGATGTTGACAAAGCGGGACTGGTGCCAAACTAACCAGGAGTTACGGCTCTGAGCCTATCTTCCCTGAGCGTTTAAAAGTAACGAGTACCGGAGGTCTTATGGCTGATTTTACCCTATCCAAACCCTTTACTAAGGGCGCGAAAAAACGAGACACCTCCAGACCGGGTAATATTGCTTACGCCGTCTTCGTACTGCTCTGCTTCTGGGCAGGCGCGCAGTTGCTTAATCTGCTGGTGCACGCGCCTGGCGTGTTTGAACACCTGATGCAGACGCAGGACGTCTCCCGTCCCCACGTTGAGATGGGTATGGGCGTAGGCACGATTTTCGGTCTTGTGCCGTTTATCGCCGGCAGCGCGTTTCTGGGCGTGATCTTCCTCGTCCTGCGCTGGCGTAGCCACAATCTGCGCTAATTGCGCGCCATGCAAGCGGCCCGACGATCGTCAACGCGTTTCGCAAACCACGCCGTGGTTAAGTTACGCGTGATTTTCGGGCTCTCTAACTGAATCCCCGGCAGCATCTCCCGCGGCAGCGTTTTTCCGCTGCGCTTGTCCGCCAGGCGATAAATCTCCCGATAGAGCTTCGTCTCTTCAAACTCCTGGCTGTCGCCACGCTCAAGCTGGCGGCGAATATCCCGATCGCTCATCGCAAGCTGCGCGCCCAGCGTCTGTACTGCACGCTCGGTGGTGCCCGCTTCGCGGCTGCCATAAAGGATCAGATCGCCATCCAGCGCCAGCTTAATGCCCGTCACTTTGCTCACTGCGTTCTGGAACGCTGCGTTACGGCTGGCGTAGAAGCCGGCGTTGTAATCGGCGAAGCGGTAGATCGGTGCGCTGTAGCTGGCCGGGTAGTTAAGCAGATGATAGGTGCCGAACCACAATCCGCCGCGGCGGCTGAAGACCTCCTGGCGCACGGTGCCGGACATCTCCCACGGGTAGCCGTCAGTGTGCTGCTCGGCAAAGGAGACGCTCACCTGCATCGGCCCGCCGGTGTGCACCGGGTTATAAGAGCCAAACAGCGTCTGCCCCATCGGCACCGTATTGATCATGTCATCGAAGATCGCGCTCAGCTCGCGTTCGGTGCGCACCTTATCAAGCCGCTCGCTGTAGCTTTTGCCGTTGGGCGACGGGATTTTCAGCGCCGTGTGCACCAGCAGCGCTGGGATGTGCAGCTGCCCGGCACGCTTGTCGATCTCTTTCCAGGCAATCTTATTGAGCCCCGGCACCACCGGATCGGACTGGTAGTTGGACTCCTGCTGCGCCACCGCTAATACGGAGCAGATATTCTCCAGCGTCGGCGGCAGCTTCTGGCTTTTAAAGGTAGTCGCCAGATCTTCAGCCCAGCCGTCGCGATCTTTAACGCTCGCGGGAATGGTGTTACGCACCACGCTTGCGACATCCAGCGCCTTCGCCTTTTTAGGCTCCTTCGCGGCCTCTTTATCAGAGAGCGAGCCCTGCGAACTACACCCGGCGACAATCAGCGCCGCCAGCAACCAGCTAAAACGGGGTACGTAAGACATAACCTTCCTTTGTTAATGGCCGTGAGAGGCGACAGGAACGAACTCCTGATTATCGACCTCACGCTCAAAACTGCGCAAACGTTTATAGATAGACATCAACTCCACCAGCGTCGTCCATGAGGTGATCAAATACTGGAACGAGCTGCGCACCTGTTCAAAGACGTTCGTGATCTGCTGCATCAACCCGAAGGTAATCGCCCCGGCCGCCAGCGTCGGGAAGAGCATAACCAGGCCAAACACCGCGTCAACCTGGAGATAGAGAATGCGCACGACGTTGAAATAGGTGTAGTGGAAATAGAGCCGAAAGTAGTTACGACGCACGGCGCTAAACAGCTCCACCACCGTATGCGGCCGCGCACGTTCAGCATCATCTTCACCATAGACCAGCTCTTTACGGTACGCCGCTTCGACGCGCTGATTTTTAAATTGCAGACCGGGCAGCTTGATGCCCACCACGCCGAGCACCAGCGTGCCAAACAGCGCCCAGCCGATGGCGGCAAACACCAGCCCGTAAGGAACATGCCCAATAAGCGGCAGCTCCGGCACGTGAGGCGAGAGCGCAATCAGCACCGGCAGAAAGGCAAAGAGAGTCATAATGGCGTTGATAAAGCTGGTGCCCATATCCTCCAGCGTGCTGGCAAAGCGCATGGTGTCCTCCTGCACACGCTGCGCGGCGCCCTCAATATGGCGCAGCTGCTGCCAGTGCGCCATATAGTATTCGTTCATCGCCGTGCGCCAGCGGAACACATAGTGGCTGACGAAGAAGTTATTCAGCACCGCCACCGTCACACCAATCAGCGCGATGCCCAAAAAGACGCCGCTGCCGCTGTAAAACTTCTCCAGCGGCACGGTATTGGGCGCGGTAAGCGCCTTTTGGATCAGATCAAAAAAGGGCTGATACCAGGCGTTGATGGCGACACTCACCTCCACCTGAAACCAGGTGACGAAGATAATCAGCGCGGTGCCGAGAATCGACCACCGCTGCCAGCGATGGGGCGAGTAGATATACCAGAAGGCGGCGAAGAGGCCGACGCAGAGCGCGTAGTAGGCATAGAAGAGCAGAAAGTTGGGGCTCCAGAAGCGCGCGGCGCTGATTGGCACCTCGCTTGATATGCCGGTCAGGTGTAACAACCAGCGCTCGCCGCCTGCCAGCCAGAAAACAATGGCGAGAAGCGTCCAGATAAACGCCGAGGCAAAAAAGGGTGTCGGCCGGGGGAAAAAGGAACGAAACATAGTGCTCTCCTGGGTCTTTCTTATTCTTTACGACGTGTGCTGTGTCATGCTCGCGGCCAGCGACAAAAAAGCGCCGCGGGTGCGGCGCTGGCTCGTTTAATCAGACCTCAGGTTAACCGTTTAGTGGCTTTGCCAGTCATAAACAATTGTATCGACACTTTTCACCTGCACCGGGTTGTCCGGCACGATGAGCGTGCGCCACACCTCGTTGTAGTGGTCAATAAGCGTTGTCGCCTTCGCCGCCGCGCGGTCAGCAGTGGTGTGGGCATCTTCCGCGACGGTAATCGCGAAGCCTTTGCTGGCACCGTTTTTCAGTGTGGTATCGACACAGTAATCCGTTGCACAGCCGCAGATAACAAAGCTTTCGATCGCTCGTTCACGCAGCAGCGCCTCCAGCCCGGTTTTATAGAAGGCGTCGCAGGCGGTTTTGGTGATGTAAAACGCGTTCGCTGGCTGGGTTAACTCCGGCAGCAGCGCAAAACCTTCACTCCCCTCCTCCAGCCCGCCCGCTTCGGCATGCTGGATAAAGATCACGGTCTCTGCCACCGCCGTCAGCTGATTGATCCGCGCGACGCACTGCGCGCGCTGATGACGCGGCGTGGCGAACACGCCGTTTTGCATATCGACCACCATCACTACCCGTTGAGCAACCATTGCCTGCCTCCTGTTTGGCGAAAAACGGAGCTTACCACAGCCCGCGGCGGCGGCGGTCGGCAGAAAAAAATGCTCTTATTTACCTGGCGTTACGGATTAGGGCGAAACATTCCGCTTTTCGCCCCTTTGCAACGGCACGCAAGTAGTATAAATACGCTCTATCTTTCCCCGTGATTAATGGATCCTTTCGTTGAAACGTTGTCTGCTTCTCTGTGCGATGTGGTGTGCGCTGGGCCTGACCAGCGTCCGGGCGGCGCAGCAATCCCCCGACCCGGTGTTTGCTTCTGAAATTGTCGATCGTTATGCCAACCATATCTTCTATGGCAGCGGCGCAACCGGCATGGCAATGGTGGTGATTGACGGCAACCAGCGCGTCTTTCGCAGTTTCGGCGAAACCCGTCCCGGCAACAATGTGCGCCCGCAGCTCGACTCGGTGGTGCGCATCGCCTCGCTCTCCAAGCTGATGACCAGTGAGATGCTGGTGAAGCTGCTCGATCAGGGCCGCGTGCGCCTTGACGATCCGTTAAGTAAATATGCCCCGCCCGGCGCGCGCGTACCGACTTACCAGGGCACGCCGATCACGCTGGTTAACCTGGCGACGCACACCAGCGCCCTGCCGCGCGAACAGCCCGGCGGCGCAGCGGTGCGCCCGGTGTTTGTCTGGCCAACGCGCGAGCAGCGCTGGAACTGGCTTGCCACCGCCAAACTGAAAACCGCGCCGGGCACCCAGGCGGCGTATTCCAACCTGGCCTTTGATCTGCTGGCAGATGCGCTGGCGCGCGCGGCGGGAAAACCCTATCCGCAGCTGTTTGAAGAGCAGATCACCCGCCCGCTGGGCATGAAAGACACCACCTTTACCCCGTCGCCGGATCAGTGCAAACGGCTGATGGTGGCGGAAAAAGGGGCCAGCCCGTGTAATAACACGCTGGCGGCGATTGGCAGCGGCGGCGTCTACTCCACGCCCGGCGATATGATGCGCTGGATGCAGCAGTTCCTCTCCTCCGACTTCTACCACCGCGATACGCAGGCCGACCGGATGCAGACGCTGATCTACCCGCGCGAACGCCTGACGAAAGTGGTGGGAATGGATGTACCGGGTAAAGCCGACGCCCTCGGTCTCGGCTGGGTCTATATGGCCCCGAAAGAGGGTCACCCGGGGATTATTCAGAAGACCGGCGGCGGCGGTGGGTTTATCACCTATATGGCGATGGTGCCGCAGCATAACGTTGGCGTGTTCGTGGTGATCACCCGTTCACCGTTGACCAAATTTACCAATATGAGCGACGGCGTGAACGATCTGGTGAGTGAGCTGAGCAACAATAAACCGGTGGCGATCCCCGCCTCCTGATGAAGTAACAGGCAGGCGCATTGCCGCCTGCCTGTGGCTTAACGGCGATTTTGGTAAAACGGGGGATTATATTTTCGGCTACAATGCCGCCATCTGTTCCATAAATCTTAGGCATATCATGACCGATTTAATCACCCGTCCTCGCCGCCTGCGTAAAACCCCTGCGCTGCGCGCCCTGTTTGAAGAGACAACACTGAGCAAAAACGACCTGGTGCTGCCGATCTTTGTTGAAGAAGAGCTGAATGATTACCAGGCGATCTCCGCCATGCCCGGCGTGATGCGCATTCCGGAAAAGTATCTCGCCCGTGAAATTGAGCGTATCGCCAAAGCGGGTATCCGCTCGGTGATGACCTTTGGTATTTCACACCATACCGACGACACCGGCAGCGATGCCTGGCAGGAGAACGGCCTGGTGGCGCGCATGTCACGCATCTGTAAAGAGACGGTACCGGAGATGATCGTGATGTCCGATACCTGTTTTTGTGAATACACCTCCCACGGCCACTGCGGCGTGCTGTGCGAACACGGCGTCGACAACGACACAACCCTGCTGAACCTCGGTAAGCAGGCGGTGGTTGCTGCCGCAGCCGGGGCGGATTTTATCGCGCCATCGGCGGCGATGGATGGCCAGGTGCAGGCGATTCGCCAGGCGCTGGACGCAGCGGGCTTTAAAGATACCGCCATCATGTCCTACTCCACCAAGTTCGCCTCCTCCTTCTACGGCCCGTTCCGTGAAGCGGCCGGTACCGCGCTGAAAGGCGATCGTAAAACCTATCAGATGAACCCGCTGAACCGCCGCGAAGCGATCCGCGAATCGTTGATCGACGAAGCGCAGGGCGCCGACTGCCTGATGGTGAAACCGGCGGGGGCCTACCTCGATATTCTGCGTGATATTCGTGAGCGCACCGAACTGCCGCTGGGCGCATACCAGGTGAGCGGTGAGTACGCGATGATCAAGTTTGCCGCCCAGGCGGGTGCGATCGATGAAGATAAAGTGGTGATGGAGAGCCTCGGCGCCATCAAACGCGCAGGCGCGGATCTGATCTTCAGCTACTTCGCCCTCGATCTCGCCGAACGCGGCCTGATTTAATTTTTCCGCTCTGCCTTCTGCAATGCCGGATGGCGGCTTACGCCTTATCCGGCCTACATAATTCGTGGCCCGCTTTACCTTATGTTCGTCTTTCCTGCCTTTGTAGGCCGGATAAGCGCAGCGCCATCCGGCATTTCATCGCACGTACCCCAGCCGGATGGCGGCTTGCACCTTATCCGGCCTACAATAAATGCTCATAACGTCATTGTAATGAAATGTAAGCGTCATCTTCTCCCGCTACTGTCAGCGGCAAGACGGGAGGAGAAATCGCCATGTTTAGTCTCGACAATGTACTTGAGGATCTCTGGCCGCAGGCCAGACCGGCACCCTGGCAAAAGAACCTGCTCAGGCGTCTGCTTTACGAACAGGAGTTCCAGCAATTCGCCGCCCAGCACCGCCACCTGAAAGGGCTGGATATGGTGGAACATGTCCTCGACCATCTGCAAATTCGCTGTACCATCCCCGCTCACTGCCTTGAACAAATCCCCGAACATGGCCCGCTGGTGATTATCGCCAACCACCCGACCGGTACGCTGGATGGGCTGGCGCTGATGTATGCCGTCTCGCGCGTGCGCCGCGATGTCAAAGTGGTCACAAACCGCCTGCTGAGCCATCTCGAACCCTTAAGTTCGCTCTTTATCGCAGTGGACAATATCGGCGGTCGCACCACCAAATCGGCCCTACAACAGATGGAGAGCCAGCTGCAATCCGGCGGCGTGCTGATCTTTTTCCCGGCGGGCGAAGTGTCGCGCCTGACCCGCAAAGGGATTCGCGATAAACGCTGGCACGCCGGGTTTATCAAGCTGGCGAACAAGTTCCGCGCCCCGCTGCTGCCAGCGTGGATCGATGCCCGCAACAGCGCGCTGTTTTATGCCAGCGCCCTGCTCTCAGACACCCTGCCGCTGCTGCTGTTGATGCAGCAGATGTTTCGCCGCCGTAACAGCAGCCTGCCGATCACCCTCGGTCAGCGCATTCCCTGGGAGAACTGGCACACTACCGCCCTCGCGCCGCGCGAACTGGCCGAGAAGTGTCGCCAGCATCTTCTGCGTCTCGGCAAGGGAGTGCCCGGCACGTTCAAAACCGAATGCGCCATCGCCCGGCCGGAAGACAGAGCCACCCTGCGCCGCGAACTGAGCCGCGCCGAGTGCCTTGGCCGCACGCCGGACGGCAAAACAATCTATCTCTGGCAGCGCAACGGCCAGGAGGATGCACCGCTGCTGCGCGAACTGGGGCGGCTGCGCGAGATCGCTTTTCGCGCGGTGGGTGAAGGGAGCGGCAAACGGCGCGATACGGATCGCTACGATGATGACTACCTGCACCTGATCCTCTGGGATGATGCCGATCTGGAGATCGTCGGCGCTTACCGCTTTATGCCGACGGCGCAGCTTATCGCCGAGCAGGGGCCGGAGGGGCTCTATAGCCATAGCCTGTTTCACTACGACGCACGTATGGCGGAAGTGCTGCGCGAAGGGCTTGAACTGGGGCGCAGCTTTATTCAGCCGCGCTACTGGGGACGCCGCGGGCTCGATTATCTCTGGTCGGGGATTGGCGCTTATCTGGCGCGCTACCCGCAATACCGTTATCTCTTTGGCCCGGTCTCTATCTCCGGCGGCCTGCCGCCTGCGGCGCGCGATCTGCTGATTGCCTTCTATCGCCTCTGGTTCCCCGCAGCCTGGCCGCTGGCGTCGTCGCGCCGCCCCTGCCCCGCCACGCTGCCCGAGGTGCTGGCGCAGTTTACCGGCGAGGATTACACCGAAGATCTGACGCGGCTGAAATCGATGCTTGGTAATCTCGGCTGCGGCATTCCCCCGCTCTATAAACAGTATTCCGAGCTGGGCGAACCCGGCGGCGTGCAGTTTATCGACTTCGGCAGCGATCCCGATTTCAATAACTGCGTCGATGGCCTGGTGCTGGTGGATTTGACGCGCCTGAAAGCGAACCGCTACGAGCGCTATATTGGTGTGCATCAGGTGCAGCAGAAAGCGGGGTAAGTTCCGCACTCCCAGTTGCGCGAATCCGTCCTCGATCCCGTAGGCCGGATAAGGCGTAGCCGCCATCCGGCAATTGGGCCGCAGTGATATGCCGGATGGCGCGTACGCTTATCCGGCCTACCAAAACGCGCTTTCAGCGACACCGACTTTGTTTTTAGCTCAGATTTCACAGCGAGGGGTTGTGTCCCCGCTGAAATCGGCGAACCGAAGCGTGAATGACAAGGTCTGGACGCCATGGATGGCGGACAGAGGCGAACCGAGACATGGACGAGTCCCGTAGGGGCGAGTAAGTCGAGTCGAGCCGGCCGCAGTCAGGCACGCGGGAGGTGAGCGCAGTGCGCAGCACCGATTTCCTCGCGGGGCCGCGGGGATTGACAAGGGGGGAGCGGTCCCCCCCCTTGTCCCGTTCACCGCATAAGAGATTAATGAAACTCCGCCACTCATGGTGAACGGAACCCTTCCACCAATGCCACATGCCACCCCCATTGCCGGATGGCGCTACGCTTATCCAGCCTACGGGATCGGAGCGGCTTCGTTACCGCATGGCCCCCGCCTCATCTACACTCTCTTTACGTGGTTTCCACCGACACCGTGGAGGAGAGATGGAGAAGAAGTCGCACCGCTATCCGGTGGCTGACAGCCCGTTCTGGCTGCATGTTGAAACAAAGGTGCAGCGCATTGGCTCCGTAATATTGTTTGCGGTAGTGATCGCCGGGCTGCTCGGTCTCTTTTCCCAGGGGTGGCTCAGCGCGCGAAGCGCCCAAAGCATTGATGGCAAACTGACGGTGCAGTATGACCGCTACGCCCGCCTGCAAAGCGATATCGATATGCAACTCACCGCCCACGCCTCAAACGAACGCCGCACCGTTTTTATCCTCGGCGGCAACTTTATGCAGGATTTTGAGATCCGCACCCTGCACCCGCAGCCGGAAAAGATGACCAGCCAGAACGGCGAGCTGGTGCTGGAGTATGCCCGCCCTCATCCCAACCAGCCCTTTACCGTCTGGCTCGGGCTGACGCCGCAAACCCCTGGCAGCAGCGAATTGCGACTTTCGTTAAATGACACCACCCAGCTGGCGGTGAAACAGTTTATCTGGCCCTGAGGAGACGGCGATGGATATGGTGTTACGCGCGGTAGCGATCTATCTGGTGTTAATGGTGGTATTCAAAATCGCCGGTCGGCGAGCCTTGTTGCAGATGACCTCCTTCGATCTCATTTTGCTGCTGATCATCAGTGAAGCGACGCAGCAGGCGCTGCTCGGCAACGATTTTTCCGTCACCGGCGCGGCGCTGACCATCATCACGCTGGTGGTGGTGGATATTCTGTTTGGCAAGCTGAAGAAGTACGTGAAAGGGGCAGAAAACTTTATCGACGGCACACCGGTGGTGCTGGTCGAGAACGGTGAAATGCTGCCGGAGAAGATGCGCGAGGCGGATATCTCCCGCGCCGATATTATGCTCTCGGCGCGCAATAACCAGGGCATTGTCGACCTCGCAGAGATTAAATTCGCCATCCTTGAGCGCAATGGTCATATATCGATCATTCCGAAAAATTCGCCTTAAAAGTGCGCTGCTATACTTTTGCCAGGCAGAATTTTCTTTCGGATGGAAGGGAGTGATATGAACAGTGAAACCACCACATTACAAAGTGAGCGCGTCGCGCCGCTGTTAAAGCTTGAGATCAGCGATCTGGCCGACCGGCTCGGCACGCTGTTGTGCGATAAAAAACTGCGCGTCACCACCGCCGAGTCCTGCACCGGCGGGCAGATCGCCACCGCCCTCTGCGCCTGCGAAAGCACGCCGGAGTTTTACGGCAGCGGGTTTATCACGTTTACCGATGAAGCGAAACAGACGCTGTTGCAGGTGAACAAAGAGACGCTGGCGCGCTGGACGGCGGTTAGCCAGCAGACGGCTTTCGAAATGGCGCAAGGTGCCTGCGATGCCAGCCACGAGCCGGTCAGCATTGCCGTGACCGGCTACACCGGCCCCGATGGCGGCGAAGATGGCACTCCCGCTGGCACTGTGTGGTTTGGCTGGGGCCTGCCGGATAGCGAACCAGTCACCGTCAAATGTCTCTTCGAGGGCGATACCAAAGAGGTGATTGAGCAGGCGGTGAAATATGCCCTCGCAGGCGTGATTACGCTATTAAGTGATTGATTGCAATTTGCTTCTTGTGTGCGAATGCCGGACGATAGGGTCCGGCTTTTTTATGGCATCACTTTCATGACCGAATGGGGAAAAGATGAAAATAGTTGTGCTGGATGGCGGTCTGCTTAACCCCGGCGATCTCAGTTGGGAGCCACTGCATGCGCTGGGCGAAGTCACGGTTTATGACACCACCCCGGCCGATAAAGCCGCGCAGCGCCTGCGCGATGCGGATATCGCCATTACCAATAAAGTGGCGTTTAGCGAAGACCTGCTCGCCCACTGCCCGCGGCTGAAATGTATCGCTGTGACCGCCACCGGCTACAACATTATCGATCTTGAGGCTGTCCGCGCCCGACAAATTGTCGTTACCAATGTGCCAACGTACGGCACCGCCACGGTGGCGCAATTTACCACCGCGCTGCTGCTGGCGCTCTGCAACCGCGTCGGCGAACACGACGCCGATGTGCACGCCGGCGGCTGGAGCAAGTCAGAAAGCTGGTGTTACTGGCTGCAACCGATGATCGAGCTGGCGGGGAAACGCGTCGGTATCATCGGCTATGGCCGCATCGGCCAGGCGTTTGGTGCTATCGCCCAGGCGATGGGCATGACAGTGCTCGCCCACTCTGCCCGTTCGCGCCCGCTGCCGGAGAGCGCGCAACTCCGCTATGTCGATCTCGACACCCTTTACGCCGAGGCGGATGTTATCAGCCTGCACTGCCCGCTGACGCCGCAGACCAAAGGGATGATCAACCGCGAGGCGCTGGCGAAGATGAAGCACAGCGCGCTGCTGCTGAACGCCTCGCGCGGGGATCTGATTAACGAGGCGGATCTCGCCGCCGCCCTTAACGAAGGGCGCATTGCCGGGACCGCAGTGGATGTGCTGAGCAGTGAACCGCCTGGCGCGGACAACCCGCTGCTGAGTGCGAAAAACTGCATTATTACGCCGCATATCGCCTGGGCGTCCGTCGATGCGCGCGGGCGCATTCTCGCCACCACGGTGGAAAACGTGCGGGCGTTTATCAACGGCGCTCCACAAAATCGTGTCGATTAGTCGCATCAGGATGGCCAGATCGCACGAAAATAAGCGACATGCGTCACACTTTTACATGATGAGCTACGCTTGATAAATCATTACAAAAATATTGCGCAAGGAGATGCCAATGACAACGCTACAGGCTCTTTTTCCACCTCGCCTGCCACAGCAAACCTCTGATGAAAACGTCGTTGTAAACTGGGCGAAAAACGCCACGCTGGCCCCCGCTCAGGCCGTTGCAACACCGGAAAACGAAGCGCAGTTGCAGCAGATGATTGCTGCTGCAAAGGGGCGCATACGCGTGATGGGCAGCCGCATGTCGCCGGGCAGAATGCTGAAATTAAGAGAGCCGGGCGATACGCTGATTGACCTCTCGCGCCTGCGCGGCGTGCTGGCGGTAAGCGACGAGAGCGTCACCTTTGCCGCCGGAACCGTGCTGCATGAGGTGTTTGAGACCCTCACCAGCATGAACCGCATGCTGCACGCCTCACCGGGCGTGATCGATTCACAAACCCTCGCGGGCGCGGTATCGACCGGCACCCACGGCCAGGGCATGGGGCAGAGCTCGCTGGCTGACGAAGCGCTCAGCATTCGCCTGATTGATGCCCACGGTGAAGCACACGATATTGAGCGGGACGATGCGGCCTTTGACGCCGCACAGCAGGCGCTCGGCACCCTCGGCGTGATCACCGCCGTGACGCTGCGCACCCGCCCTTCCACGCTCTATACCTGCTTTAAGAGCGCGGGCAACGCCGATAACCTGGCGGAGGATCTGATCGCCTGGAACGACGAGTGGACCTTCAGCAAAGCGTGGTGGTTCCCGGATGAGAACAAGGTGCACACCTGGAACGCGCGCGAAGCGACCGCCGAGGAGCAGGCGCTGTGGCGTGATAACCACGGCGAGCTGGTCGAAATGGAGGAGACCGACGAGCAGATGAATGCCACGGTGGATAAAACCCTCGCGCAGATGCGCGATGACACCCGCATTGTCGATGAAAACGGCAAACCGTTTCGCACCGTGACACGTTTTAAAGATTTCACGGATGTGATCGGCGATATCTACCAGGTCTTCTGCCGCGGCATCGCCACCCCGCAGATCAATATTGAGATCGGCATTCCGATGTCGCGCGTTGCGGCAGTGATTGCGCGCATGAAAGCGTGGCACAGCGAGTCGCAGCCGCATATGCACTACCCGATTATTTTGCGCTGCACCGGGGCCTCCAGCGCCTGGCTTAGCCCGGCAGGCGGAGAACCGACCTGTTTCTTCGGTTTTGTCGTCTACTACGCTGAAGATGGATCGCTCTCCGCAGAGGGAACGGCTTTTTTACGCGCCGCAGAACAGCTGCTCGCCGAAGAGGGCGGCAGACCGCACTGGGGCAAATATTTTGACCCGTCGCTCTACAACTGGCCCGCGCTCTATCCGCAGTTTGAGGCGTTTAAAGCCGTGCGCCGCCGCTTCGATCCTGACGGTAAGTTTATGAACCGCTTTATGGCGGAGGTGCTGTCATGAGCGCCGCCTTCGCCTGGGTCACGCTATTAACGCAGCCGGGCTACCTTCCCGGTGTGGAAGCGCTGCAACAGTCGCTGCGCGACAGCGGCTCGCCGTGGCCGCTGGTGGTGATGGTGACGGAGACTATCGACGCCACCACGCGCCAGCAGCTGCAGGTGCAGGGGTGTGAAGTGCGCGAAGTGCCGATCGTCGGCCCGAACCCTGCCCTTGCCCACCGCTACGCCAACGCCCGTTTCGCCGAAGTGTGGAGCAAGCTGGCGGTCTGGACGCTGACGGAGTATCAGCGCGTCGCGTTTCTTGATGCCGATATGCTGGTGGTGCAGAACATGGATGAGGTGTTCGAACTGCCGCTCGCCAAAGGGACGCTTGCTGCCTGCCACGCCTGCCGCTGCAATCCGAACCATATTGCTACCTATCCCGACAGCTGGCAGCCGGATAACTGCTACTACAGCTGGGTTGAGGATGCGCAGATGAACGCCGCGCCTCCGGCCTCGGTCGATAACTACCTGAACGGTGGTTTTCTGGTGCTGACGCCGGATCGCGACGTTTATGACGCGATGATGGCGAAGCTGGCGGCGAAAGAGGATATCGCCGAGTGGGTTTTCGCCGAGCAGGATTTCCTCAACGAGGTGTTCCGCGACCGCTGGCTGCCGCTGCATTATGGATATAACGCCCTGAAAACCCTGCCGAAGCAGCACCCGCAGATGTGGGATCTTTCACGGGTGAAGAATATCCATTACATCATCGACAAACCGTGGGACAAATACCCCGAACCGGGCGATAAATATTACGATCTGCACAAAATGTGGTGGCAACATGCCCACGTTGAAGCGTAATTATTGAGAAATCTCCAGGCCGGATAAGCGTTACGCACCATCCGGCATTATCTCCGCCGCACCACTGCCGGATGGCGGCTTCGCCTTATCCGGCCTACGGTAACGAAGCCCCTGAAACCGCGTAGGCCGGATAAGCGGTACGCGTCATCCGGCATTTTCTCCGCGGCACCGATTGCCGGATGGCGGCTGCGCCTTATCCGGCCTACGGTAACGAAGCCCCTGAAACCGCGTAGGCCGGATAAGCGCCAGCGCCATCCGGCATTATCACCGCGGCACCGATTGCCGGATGGCGGCTGCGCCTTATCCGGCCTACCAAAACGCGCTTTCAGCGACACCGACTTTGTTTTTAGCTCAGATTTCACAGCGAGGGGTTGTGTCCCCGCTGAAATCGGCGAACCGGAGCGGGAATGACAAGGTCTGGACGCCATGGATGGCGTCCAGAGGCGAACCGAGCCAGGACGGCGAGTCGAGCCGGCCGCAGTCAGGCACGCGGGAGGTGAGCGCAGTGCGCAGCACCGATTTCCTCGCGGGGCCGCGGGGATTGACAAGGGGAGCGCGGCAGCTCCCCTTGTCCCGTTCACCGCATAAGAGATCAATGAAACTCCCCAATGCCTCGTGAACGGAACCCTTCCACCCATCAAGCATGAGTGCCAACCCCATCGCCGGATGGCGGCTCCGCCTTATCCGGCCTACGCCGTTTCAGCCACCCCATCTAAACCGACAAAAACACCTGCGGCGTCTGCCCATCCGGATGCGTCGCCACATGCACCTGCGCGCCATACCACCGGGTGATAACCTCCGGTTGCAGCACCTGCTGCGGCGTCCCCTCCACCACCAATTTCCCCTTATGCAACAGCACAATGCGATCGGCCCACAGCGCCGCGAGGTTCAGATCGTGCAGCACCACGCAGACATGCAGCCGGGCACGCTGCGTCAGGGATTTAAGCAAACGCAGCAACTGCTGCTGATGGTAGAGATCGAGCGCCGAAGTCGGCTCATCCAGAAATAGCCACCCCTCCGGCGCGCCGTTGCGCCAGAGCTGCGCCAGGCTACGCGCCAGCTGAACCCGCTGCTGCTCGCCGCCGGAAAGTGTGGCAAAGCGGCGTCCAATCAGCGTTTCACAGCCGGTTAAACGCATCACTTTACGCACGATATCGCACGCATGCCTCTCTCCCCACGGCGCACGCCCCATCGCCACTACCGACTCCGCGGCCCACTCCACGCCGAGGGCGTGATGTTGCAGCATCACCGCCCGATAGCGCGACAGCGCCTGCGAAGGCCAGGCGGTAAGGGGTTTTCCCGCCAGGGAACAGACGCCGCGCGACGGCGTAAGAAACCCGGTCAGCAGGCGCAGCAGCGTCGATTTTCCCGCACCGTTCGGGCCAATCAGCGCCACCATTTCGCCAGGCGGCAGCGTGAGGGAGATATCATCCACCAGCCGCCGCTGGCCGACCGTGAACTGCACCTGGTGGGCAATAAAACCGTTATCCATAGAGCGCACTCCGCTGGCGGAAAATAAGCCATAAAAACCACGGCGCGCCGAGCAGGCTGGTCAGTAAGCCGACCGGCATCTCGGCAGGTGCCACCAGCGTGCGGGCGGCGGTATCTGCCAGCAGTAGCAGGCTCGCCCCCGCCAGCAGCGAGCCGGGGATCTGGTGTTGATGATCGGGGCCTAACACCATGCGTATCAGGTGCGGAACCACCAACCCGACAAAACCGATGATGCCGCTGATGGCAACAGAGGCCGCCACCAACAGCGCGCTACAGAGCAGCAGCCGCCGCTGTAAACGCCGCACATCCACGCCCAGATAGTGCGCCTCCTCCTCGCCCAGTTGCAGGAAGTTGAGCTGTTTCGCCACCCGCCAGATCCCGAGCATGGCGGGCAGGATCAGGGTCGCCGTAACGATGAGCGTCGGCCACTGCGCCTGCCCGAGGCTGCCCATTCCCCACTGCGAAAGCTGGCGTAGCTGCGCATCGTTGCTGATCCACGCCAGCACGCCAACGCCCGCGCCGCACAGGGCGTTGATGGCGATCCCCACCAGCAGCAGCCGCGACAGCGCGCTCTCACCCGCTTTGCTAAGTAAAAAGATCACCACCATTACCGCCAGGCTACCGATAAAGGCGGCGACCAGCGGGGCATAGAGGGCAACCAGCACCGGCACCGACAGCGGCAGCACCAGCCAGCAGGCGACGACCAGCGCCGCGCCGCTGCTGATGCCAAGTAACCCCGGATCGGCAAGCGGATTGCGAAACAGCCCCTGCATAACGCAGCCGGAGAGCGCCAGCGCCGCGCCAATAAGCAGCGCCAGCAGCACGCGCGGCAGGCGAATGGTGAACCAAATCTGGCGCAGAATCTCATCATCGCCGTACCACAAGCTGGCAAGAGAGAGATCCATCGCCCCCTGCGTGGAGGCGAAGAGCGTAAGTGCCGCCGTCAGCAGCAAGAGTCCCCACAGGAGACGGGAAGCGGCTCGGGTGATCACGGTAGCTGCTCCGCTTTCTTACGCAGTTCCAGCAGCGCCTGCGGGGTGCGCAGACCAAAGCCCAGCAGCGCAGCCTCATCGACAATTAACAGCTGTTTGTTGCGCCCGGCGGGGGTTTGTGCGAGGCCCGGCAAGTACCAGATGTTCTCCTCGCCGCCCAGATGCTTCACGCCTTCGGCTGAGATGAGCACCAGATCCGGCTGGCTGGCGATCACCCCCTCCTGCGACATCGCGCGGTAGTGGGAAAAACCCTGCATCGCATTATTAAGCCCCGCCGCCTGGATAGCGCCATCCGCCGCCGTCTCTCTTCCCGCCACCAGCGTGCCCATCCCGCCGTGGCTTAGGATATAGAGCACCTTTTTATCCAGCGGCGAGGTGGGCAGCGCGGCAATCTCCGTCGCCAGCTTTTTGCGCAGCGCCAGGCTCTCTTCGTTTTTGCCGAGGGCGCGGGCGATCACCACCACTTTCTTATCGATCTCTGAGAGCGTATAGCCGCCCGGCACCGGCACCATGTAGACATCGTTATCCTGCACGCTTTTCAACACCAGCGAGGGCTGCGCCTGGCTGCCCGCCAGCACGATGGTAGGCCGCAGCGACAAAATACCCTCCGCATTTAGCTGGCGAACATAGCCGACATTTGGCAGCTGCTTTACCTCGGCAGGCCAGGTGCTGGTGCTGTCGCGCCCCACCAGCTGATTCTGTGCGCCCAGGCCATAGACAATCTCTGTGACATCGCCGCCAAGGGCGACAACTTTTGGCTCGGCGGCCACCGCCAGTAGCGGTAGCGCCAGCAAGAGCATCACCACGCGTTTCATACCTCGTTCCTCCACGGCGTCAGGGCTTTAATCTGCGCGCGCCAGCAGGCCTGTTCGCGATCCCCTTCGCTGCGTTGACCATAAAGTTGAGCGATTTGCGTACCATCTTCGGCAAACAGTTCCAGGCTGGTGACATGCCCGTCCGCGGTCGGCTTGCGCGTCACCCAGCTTTCGTGGATCCCCGCCTCGCGCAGGTGCAGGGTAAAGATCTTATTCATCACCCGTAGCCAGTCGCCCACCGGCGCACACTTCTCCAGCGCACCGGTAAAAATCTGTATGCAGCCACGGTTGCCGACAAAGATCATGATTTCATTCCCCTCTTGCTGCACCTGCTGCAACAGAGCGGGCAGTGCGTCGTTGCTGACCTGGCAGGCAAGATCGTCGCCCACCAGCCGAAACGCCTGCTGACGTGAGACGTTATGCTTACGCAGCAGGTTGAAGAACTGGTGGACATCGGTCATCTCCCGCCAGTCGTGATCGACCGCCTCTGCATCGGGCGCTTCGTCGTAAAATTTGCTTTCGACCGCGTAGATGGAGAGCGGCACCTGACGCCGACTCGCGAAGCGCTCCACGATTTCATCCCACTGGCCGCCGTCGGTGTAGGGCGTGGCGTAGATTTTCAGTAGCCCATCGCCCTGATGATCGAAAAACTGAATACTGCGGCGCTCGCCTCTTGGCCCCTGCTCCCGCAGGTAGTAGGCGCAGGCCCACTGGCTCATAAAGAGGCGCAGATCGAGGCCGCGCGGGTTGAGCACTACCCCGGCGCGATCGCTGATATGTTGATTGGTGAAACGCCCGGTCATCTCATGAACCGCGTATTCATTGCGACAGATGCTTTTGGCTTCGCCGACGCTCTCCAGCGCCTTGAAGATATGGCGCACCGCGCCATCCAGCCGCACCGCATCGTAGCCAACGCGCGCCTCGGCCAGCTCCGCTTCGCTTATCGCCAGCTGGAAAGCGATATCTCTGGCGCTTTTTGCCGGTTCAAGCGCTCTGATTAACTGATACTCCTGCCAGATGGCGGCATAATCCTTTGAAGATACAGGCATATTTTTCACGTCCTTTATGTGTCCTAACATCCCCGGCGCGCGCCGGGGGTAAAGAGGCTGCCGGATTAAAAATCAATATTGACGCCCAGCTGCCAGCTGCGTCCTGGCATCACGCTCAGCGCGTTGTCATAGCGATCCTGGAGGGTGCGCGTTTCCTGCGTCCGGCTGCTGAGGTAATCCCAATATTTGCGGTTGGTGAGGTTATAAACGCCGCCGTTCACCTTCACCTGCTTCGCCACCTGCCACCAGGCGCTCAGGTCGACAACCCCGTAACCGGGCACGCGCATGTAGCTGCTGCTGGCGGTGGCGACTGGTTCGCCGCTGTTCTGATAGGTTTCACGACCGGTCGCGGTGGCGCGCTTACCTTTGACAAAGGTGGCGGTCAGCGCGGTGCCGTAGCGTTTTGCCGGATCGTCCCAGCCGAGGCCGACAATCGCTTTCATCGGCGCGACACTGTCGAGATCGCGGTAGGCATCGCCCATGTAGCGCGATTTGGCTTGCCCCTCGGCGTAGCCATAAGCGAGGGTTGCGCGCAGCCCTTCCGCCTGCTCAAACCAGCTACCGACATCGAACGTGGCGCTGATTTCACCGCCGTAGATAAAGGCCTTATCGCGGTTTTCCGCCTGATAGCTGGTGTAGATATTCGACGGCACGTTGGCAAAGTTGCCGGGGTTGTCGGCGCGGCGATAGCGGGTGTAGGCGATAAAGTTTTTGTAGCTGTTGTAGAACACTGCACTGCGCAGCGTGACGCCCTGCGCCACCTCGCCTTTCAATCCCCATTCGAGGTTATCGCTGGTTTCGGTTTTTAGCGCCGCGTTGCCGATCAGCGCATACTGCGCGCGCCCGGCATAGTTAGAGCCAAGATTCCAGGAGCCGTAGCGCTGGCTGGCACTGGGGAACTGTGCGCCGCGCCGGTATTGCAGATAGCTCATCAGACGCGGCGTGATGTCGTACTGGAAAGTGAGCGATGGCAGCCACTCGGTATCGCTGTTTTTGTGGTACAGCGCGTTAACATCCGTGGTGTTCAGCACGTTGCTGGTGGTAGTCAGGCTGCCGAGGTTTTCCGGCTTCATTGACTGATGCACCACGCGTAGGCCGGGAATGAGGGCAAAATCGTGCTCTCCGGCGGAGAAATTGATCTGATCCTGCACAAAAGCGCTGAGGATCTCGCGTTTGCTGTCCGCTTCAGGCTGCATGATCGCGCTGCGTGCGTTCGGCATTGGCTGCTGGTGGAATGGGCGCTGCGTTTTGCTGGCGCTGGCATTGAAGCCAGCGCGCAGATCGTGGCGGCCGAAGCTCTTCGCCAGCGCATGCTGAATGCCTATCGTGTCGGTATCGTAACTGGAGTAGACGGTACCCGGAATGCCGGTGGTGCTGTCCGGCATCCACGTGGCATCGTGCGCCTGGGTGCGCTGTAAATAGATCTTTGTCGAAGCGCTATCGACCCACGCATCGACCGGTGTCCAGTCATCTTTCAGGCTGATGGCCCAGCGCCGGGAGTAGCTGCTCTGCTGGGCGTTGCCAATGATGTTACTGCCGTCACGGTTCCAGGCGTCAAAGTGGGTATGCGTCGTTTTGTTATAGTACTCCGCCGTATAGGTCCGTTTGTGCGCCTCAGAGGCTTGCAGGATCCCGGAGAGCAGCAGCGCATCGGAGTGCCAGTTAGCGGGGTAAGCCCCGACTCTGTCGCTGTTATTGCGCGTTTGCTGGCCGTCGCGGCGGCTGTAAACCACAATGCCGCGCACTCTCTCATCCCCTGCCGCGGCCGTTACGCCGTTGTGCCAGCTGCGATCGCTGGAGTCGTAATCGCTCTGGTAACCCGCGTAGTAGTGCTTCGCCCCTTGCAGGTAGTCATTGGCGGATTTTGGCCGGAACGAGACATTGCCACCGATGGCAGTGTTGGCCTGTTCCGCAGACGTTGCGCCCGGCTGGATTGCCACGCTGCCGTAGAGGTAGGGGTCAATATAGTCGCGGCCAATGCCGAAGGTGTTAAGCCCGGCGCGCCCGGCGTAGCTGCGCCCGGTGGCCTCCGGCTGGGGAATGCCATCAACATCAATGCCGACGCGGTTACTCTCAAGGCCACGAATGTTATAGCCGGTGTAACCGCCGCGATCGAAGCCGCTCTTACCGTTGCCGGAACCGCCCCTTGCCCCGGTGGCACCAATCAGCGGTTCATACCGCATGATGGAGCCAAAATCATTCGCCCCGTTGCGTTGCAGAGTGTCAGCATTGATGGCGCGATCGCTCCCGGCTTTAAGCAATGGGGCTGGCGCGGTAATGACCATCTCTTCGGCACGTTCTTGTTCATCGCGTGGTGCGGTTTCTGCCGCAAAGCTTGCGCTGGGTGTAAGCGTTGTCAGTAATGAGGTGACCAGCACGCGGTTTCTGAAGCGTAGCCGGCAAAAAGGTGTAGTCGTCATAAGTGTGTGTGCCTTTGAATTATTATCATCGGGCTCACATCAACTCCCAGAACTCAGCGGAACCGTACACCAGCCGCACGGGCCAGGCATCAGCTCTCTGTTATGGTCAGGATAATAATGATAACCATTATCACTTGCAACGATTTCATAATCCCAACATTTTGCTTACACTTTGCGGACCCCTTTCCCTTCTGGTAACGAGAAGATGTCCACTAAACCTGCCATCACCCTGCACTACTGCGTACAGTGCAACTGGATGCTGCGCGCCAGCTGGATGGCGCAGGAGCTGCTCCATACGTTCAATACCGACTTGGGATCCGTGACGCTAATCCCCGGTACCGGGGGCATATTTGTCATCGAAGCCGATGGCAGCGTCATCTGGGATCGCAAGCAGGAGGGCGGCTTTCCCGATGCTGCAGAGTTAAAACGCCGCGTGCGCGACTGCTGCTTCCCGGAAAAACCGCTGGGTCATGTTGAAAAGCGCAGCGAGTAATCTACTGCGCGAAGGCCTGCCTCAGCGCACGGAACGCCGCCAGCTGCTGTGGAATAAGCTGGTGGCGTTCGTCACGGGCAACGAAAATTTTTAGCATCGCGCTGCCTGCGGCGTTGAAAAAGAGGATGGTGGCGGCGTCCATCGCCATAAATTTGCGTTCAATAAACGCGATATGGTAGCAGTGGTCGGCTTTGATATGACCCGATACCTGCTCTTTGCCCTGCAGGTTGAAGTAACCGTGGCTGTAAAATCCCGGCGGTAGCGCGATGCTGCACTCCAGGATCACATCTTCAGTGTGGATCAGGAGCAGCACCGTGCCCCAGGTGGTCACCTCTTGCCACACCTCATCAAAGTGGGTACCGGCAATCATCTTGCTGCCAGGCAGTTGGCGTACCACTTCAAGCAGCGTGGTTTGATAATGCCGGGCGACATGTTCAAGTATGCAATCCGGCTCGGTGTGCAAAAACTCCTGTAAGCTCTTCTCTGTCATCTCTCTCTCCTTTGACTTTCCCTTCGCCACCTCTCCACTGCAGCGATGAATGAGAATTACTATCATTTGTCTCGAGAGAAAACTGCGAGCTACCGCGCAATAAAAAAGGCCGCCGAAGCGACCTTGTAACTATTTTTTAACCGGTTGCGGTTTTTTGTCGCCGGATTCCGGCGCTTCGCGTGGATCGTCTTTTTCAATATTGAACACAAAACCTCCTTTTGCGAATGTATGTTTAGTAAATATAGCTAAGCCTTGCACTCTAAACCAGGCGGCAGAGGGTTAAAAAAGCGCCATTGGCGGAGAATAATTAAGCTGAATCGGTTCAAAAAACCGTCGACATAGCTAAAAACGGCGTATTTTCAAATATTTATTCATGAAATAATTTATTCGTGAGCAGCGTAAAATTTCATTACAAATGCGGGTTTTAGCAGCTTATGCTGTTGCCCAATTGTGCATAGATCGCCAACTCATTGTTAGTAACGAAGATGCATTTGCATACCCTCAGGCGCAGATCGGATTTCCTGTACCTGAGGGATTTTTTTTGCCTGCAGTCGCGCAGGTAAATAATTAACCAAGGGAATTAATTTTATTTCTTTTGGAATCTACAAAACCGTACAAATAATTAAGCGAGCCGTTTCCGACTCGCTATCGTTTAAAAATTAAATTTTAAACTTCAGGTTAAAACAGCAACGGCACCACTATTTTTTATTGCTGCTGTTGCTATTCTGTCCGCCTTTCTTACCGGCTTCGGACGCGCGCTCTGGGTCGTTTTTAAAGTTCCCACCGCTCTGCTGTCCGCCTTTACGCCCTGCTTCTGAGGCTTTTTCACGATCTTCAGCGAAATTACCGGAACCGCCTCTATGCTCGGCCATGTTATTTCTCCATCTGTCGTTTCAAATATAATCAATATGACATTAGCGTCATATCAATCGCCTTTCATGATTAAGTCTGGCCATAAACATAATTTATGTCAAAGCGCAGCCGTTAATTAATATCGCGTTTATGAAGTGCATATTTTTTATTTCAGCTATCCCACTGGTTAGCCGAGGAAAAATAGCGCAGCGGGAGGCTAAATTTATTTTACGGCTGCGTTTAGTGTACTAATCACACAGCTTGCCGCGAGCGGCTCTGCCAGGGCTGGCATTTGCTTTTGTTATAATATAACATTTCAATTTATGACAAACGTAACCAGGGAGTGATCACGATGATGAAGAAAACGGCTTTTGCTTTGGCGATGGGCGCGCTGCTGATGAGCACGCAAGGCTTTGCCCATGGGCATCACCACGGCAAACCGCTGACGGAAGTGGAGCGTAAAGCGAGCGAAGGGATTATTGATGATAAAGATGTGAAAGATCGCCCGCTCTCGGACTGGGATGGCGTGTGGCAATCCATTAACCCTTACCTGCTGAACGGCGATCTCGATCCGGTGCTGAAGAAAAAGGCGCAGCACGGCGATAAAACGGTGGAAGCGTACCGCGACTATTACAAGAAGGGTTACGCCACGGATGTCGATATGATCGGCATTGAAAACAACGTGATGGAGTTCCACTCCGGCAAAACCGTCAACAGCTGCCGCTATGATTACGCCGGCTACAAGATCCTGACCTACGTTTCGGGCAAAAAGGGCGTGCGCTATCTGTTTGAGTGTAAAGACGCAAACTCTAAAGCGCCGAAGTATGTGCAGTTCAGCGATCACACCATCGCCCCGCGCCAGTCCCAGCATTTCCACATTTACATGGGCAATGAGTCTCAGGAAGCCTTGCTGAAAGAGATGGATAACTGGCCGACTTACTATCCCTACAATATGACCAAAGCGCAGATCGTCGACGAGATGCTGCACCACTAATTTCTCTGCGGGCGGCCATCGCTGCCGCCCGCCTCTCCCCGTTATCTTCCCCCGTTTTTCCCGCGCCGATGATTTAGGAGTAATCCTCTCCAGAGTGCCGTCTATGCTTAAGGCTTAAAAAAACGATAACGCCGTTATAAGCAGACCCCTTTTTTATTCACCCGCATTGATGACTGGAGGCCTGGTATGAGCAACCAAGGCAACAACCCGGACGCACACCGCGCCCCGGAAATGATCCCGCTGTCCTTAACTGTTAACGGCGAGCGCCGACAGCTTGAGGTTGATACCCGTACCACGCTGCTGGATGCGCTGCGTGAAAGTTTACATCTCACCGGCACCAAGAAAGGGTGCGACCACGGCCAGTGCGGCGCCTGCACGGTGATCGTTAACGGGCGGCGCATCAACTCCTGCCTTACCCTGGCGGTAATGCAGCAGGATGCCGACGTCACCACCATTGAGGGCCTCGGCTCGCCGGACGATCTCCATCCGATGCAGGCGGCCTTTGTCAAACATGATGGCTACCAGTGCGGATACTGCACGCCGGGGCAGATCTGCTCCTCCGTCGCCATGCTGAAAGAGATTGAGCAGGGCATTCCCAGCCACGTCACCCTCGATCTTGTCTCCCCGCCCCAGATGACGGCAGATGAGATCCGTGAACGCATGAGCGGCAACCTCTGCCGCTGCGGCGCCTACGCCAACATGCTGGCAGCGATTGAAGAGACCGCCGGGGAGAAATCATGAAGACCTTTACCTATGAGCGGGTCACCACCCCTGCCGAAGCGGCTGCCAGCGCGCAGCGCACAGAGGGGGCGAAATTTATCGCGGGCGGCACTAACCTGCTTGATTTGATGAAGCTGGAGATTGAGACGCCGACCCATCTGATTGATGTCAATGGCCTGTCGCTGGATAGCATTGAAGCGACCACTGAAGGCGGCCTGCGCATTGGTGCGCTGGTGCGCAACACCGATCTCGCCGCCGATGGGCGCGTGCGCCGCGATTATGCCGTGCTCTCCCGCGCCCTGCTCGCCGGGGCTTCCGGACAGTTGCGTAACCAGGCAACGACCGCTGGCAACCTGCTGCAACGCACGCGCTGCCCCTATTTTTACGACACCAATCAACCCTGCAACAAACGCCAGCCGGGCAGCGGCTGCGCGGCGCTGGGCGGCTACAGCCGTCAGCTTGCGGTGGTCGGTGCCAGCGAATCCTGCATTGCCACTCATCCAAGCGATATGGCGGTTGCCATGCAGCTGCTTGATGCAACTGTTGAGACCGTCAACCCGGACGGTAGCGAACGCCAGATCCCGCTGGCGGAATTTTATCGCGCGCCGGGCGACACGCCGCATCTGGAGACGGTGTTGCAGCCCGGCGAACTGATTGTCGCCGTCACCCTGCCGCCGCCCGCGGGCGGCACGCATATCTACCGTAAAGTGCGCGACCGCGCCTCCTACGCGTTTGCGCTGGTCTCCGTGGCGGCGATTGTCCACCCGGACGGCAGCGGGCGCGTGGCTATCGGCGGCGTTGCCCATAAACCGTGGCGGCTAGCCGAAGCGGATGCGGCGCTGCCGCAGGGGGCACAGGCGGTGTATGACAAGCTCTTCGCCACCGCGCAGCCTACGGCTGAGAATGCATTTAAATTGACGCTGGCGAAGCGCACGCTCGCCTCGGTGTTGTCGGAAGCGAGGGCGTAAACGATGAAATTTGAGAAACCGGCAGGCGAAAACCCCATCGATCAACTGAAAGTGGTCGGGCAGCCCCATGACCGCATCGACGGCCCGCTAAAAGTGAGCGGCCGCGCCCACTACGCCTACGAATGGCATGATGTGCTGCCCAATGTCGCCTATGGCTACATCGTCAGCGCGGGCATCGCGAAAGGCAAAATCAGCGAGATTAATTGCGATGCAGCAGGCAACGCGCCGGGCGTGCTGTCGATTATCACCGCCGATAACGCCGGCCCGCTGGGCAAAGGCGAGCGCAACGCCGCCACGCTGCTCGGCGGCCCGCAGATTGAGCACTACCACCAGGCCGTTGCGCTGGTGGTGGCTGAAACCTTTGAGCAGGCGCGCGCCGCTGCCGGGCTGGTGGACATCACTTACCAGCGCGAAAGCGGTGCCTACGATCTGGCGGCAGAGAAACCGGCGGTCAACAGCGCGCCGGAGAGCGCACCGGACAAAAATAGCGGCGATTTTGACGCTGCCTGGGCAAGCGCCGAGGTGAAACTCGACGCCACCTACACTACGCCGGATCAGAGCCATATGGCGATGGAGCCGCACGCCTCGATGGCCGTCTGGGAAGGGGATAAGGTGACGGTCTGGACTTCCAACCAGATGGTCGCCTGGTGCCGCACCGATCTGGCCACCACCCTCAAGTTGCCGGAAGAGAACGTGCGCATCATCTCGCCCTATATTGGCGGCGGTTTTGGCGGCAAGCTCTTCCTGCGCAGCGATGCGCTGCTAGCCGCCCTCGCCGCTCGCGCCTTGCAGCGCCCGGTGAAAGTGATGCTGCCGCGCCCGATGATCCCCAATAACACTACCCATCGCCCGGCGACTATTCAGCACATCCGTATCGGCACCGATCGGCAAGGAAAAATCACTGCCATCGCGCATGACAGCTGGTCCGGCAACCTGCCGGGCGGGACGCCGGAGACGGCGGTAAACCAGACCGAGCTGCTCTACGCGGGGGCTAATCGCCATACCGGTTTACGGCTGGCGACCCTCGATTTACCTGAGGGCAACGCCATGCGCGCGCCGGGTGAAGCACCGGGCATGATGGCGCTGGAGATTGCCATTGATGAGATGGCAGAGCGAGCCGGGATCGATCCGGTTGAGTTCCGCATTCTCAATGACACGCAGGTTGATCCAAAGGATCCACAGCGCCCCTTCTCACGCCGCCAGCTGGTGGAGTGCCTGCGCACCGGCGCGGAGCACTTTGGCTGGTCACAGCGCAACACCACGCCTGGCCAGACGCGGGAGGGAGAGTGGCTGGTGGGCTACGGTGTCGCGGCGGGCTTTCGTAACAACCTGCTCGCCCCGTCCGGCGCACGCGTGCACCTCGACGACGCAGGCCGGGTAACGGTAGAGACGGATATGACCGATATCGGCACCGGCAGTTACACCATCATCGCCCAGACCGCCGCCGAGATGCTCGGCGTGCCGCTCTCCCACGTTGAAGTGCGGCTTGGCGACTCCAGCTTCCCGGTCTCTGCCGGTTCCGGCGGGCAATGGGGTGCCAACACCTCCACCGCTGGCGTTTACGCTGCCTGCGTCAAGCTGCGTGAAGCCATCGCCAAAAAACTGGGCTTTGATGCCGCTTCAGCGGTGTTCGCTGATGAGACGATAAGCGTGGGCGATCGCAGCGCACCGCTAAAAGCCGCGGGCGCGCTCAGCGCGGAAGATACCATTGAGTTTGGCGATCTGGATGAGCAGTATCAGCAATCGACCTTTGCTGGCCACTTTGTTGAGGTCGCCGTCGATGCGGCAACCGGTGAAGTGCGGGTACGCCGTATGCTGGCGGTGTGTGCCGCCGGGCGCATCCTCAACCCGAAAACCGCGCGCAGCCAGGTGATTGGCGCGATGACGATGGGGCTGGGCGGCGCATTGATGGAGGAGCTGGCGGTCGATACGCGCCAGGGTTACTTCGTCAATCACGATATGGCGACCTACGAGGTGCCGGTGCATGCCGACGTACCTGAGCAGGAGGTGATTTTCCTCGACGACACCGATCCCATCTCCTCGCCGATGAAGGCCAAAGGCGTAGGCGAACTGGGGCTGTGCGGCGTCAGCGCGGCGATTGCTAATGCGATCTACAACGCGACCGGCGTGCGGGTGCGGGATTACCCGGTCACGCTCGATAAGCTGCTCGACGCCTTACCGGATATGGCCTGAGGAGACGTTATGCAGCAGACCATTCTGGCACCCGACACGGCGGATGAAGCGCTGCTGACGCCGCAGCAGGCGCTGCTCACCGATGACAGCGAGGAGATTCTGCGCTTCGCTGTCGATGCGCTCGGCGCAGGCCTGGGGGCAGCGCTGGTCACGCTGACCGGCATTCGCGGCGGCGCAGCACGCGCGGCGGGCGCGCAGATGGTGGTGCGCGAAGATGGCGGCTATTGCGGCTTTGTCTCTGGCGGCTGCGTGGAGTCTGCCGCCGCCTTTGAAGCGATGGCGGCACTCGCCTGCGTTGAAGATCGCGTGGTGCGCTACGGCGAGGGATCGCCGTGGTTCGATATTGTGCTCCCCTGCGGCGGCGGTATCACGCTGCATATTCATCGCCTGCGTAGCGCGCAACCGCTGCTGGCGGTGCTGAACCTGCTTGCGCAGCGCCAGCCCGCCGCGCTGCGCTACCATCCGGCCCGCGAGCAGCTTGAGTGCGTGACGGGTGTGACCCAAAGCGGCTGGGATGAGGAGATCTTTACCGTCGCCTACCGCCCACGCGTGCGGGTGATGGTGTTTGGTCGCTCGATTGAAGCGCAGGCCACCGCTAGCCTCGCCCGCGCCTCTGGCTACGATGTGCAGCTTGTCGAAACGCTAAACGATGGCACGCAGATCGATACGCAAACGGCAGTGATCCTGCTCTCGCACGATTTGCACCGGGAAATGCCGGTGTTGCAGGCGGCGCTCCGCGCGCAGCCTTTCTACATCGGCGCGCTTGGCAGCTATCGCACCCATCAAAAACGCACGCAGAAGCTCAGTGAGATTGGCTTTGCGCCCTCTGACATTGCGCGCATCAAAGCGCCGATTGGCATTTTCCCGAAAGCGCGCGATGCGCGCTCGCTGGCGCTCTCGGTGCTGGCGGATGTCGCCGCCGCGCAGCTTGCAGCGGACGAAAGCTGATGGCTGATCCGGTGGTAATTATTCTTGCCGCAGGACGCGGCGAGCGCTTTCTCGCCTCCGGCGCGCAACACCATAAGCTTGATACGCCGCTCGGTGAGCGCACGCTGCTGGAACATGTGATTCATGCAGTAGCGCGCGCCGGACTCAGCTGGCACCTTGTTCGCCCCGTGGGCGGCACGGGCGGGATGGGTGACTCTATCTCATTAGGCGTTAACGCCACGTCGACTGCATCCGGCTGGCTGATTCTGCCCGCCGACCTGCCGCTGATCGCCCCGGAATCGTTGCTGCGCATCGCCGAAGGGTTAGGAGAAAAACCGCTGGTGGTGCCGTGGCATCAGCAGCGCCAGGGCCATCCGGTGGCCTTTTCCCGCTGCTACTTCCCTGCCCTACGGTCATTAACTGGCGATAGCGGTGCGAAAAACATTGTGCAGCAGGCAAGAGCGCGCGGCGAGGTGCTGGATCTGCCGCTGACGGATGCAGGAATTATTCAGGATATTGATACGCTGGAGGATTTGCGGCGGGCGGAGCGTATCTACGATAGCCATTTACGCGTCCAACGTGCGTAAGTGAGTCGCCACGCCCCAGCGCAGCACCGCGCACTTCCCTTCCGTCATCTCTAACACCGCATAGCTCGCATTGGGCTGCGCATAGCGGGCGAAATTCTCAAGGCTCCCTTCCTTCAACAGCGCCAGCAAACCCTGCGTGACGTGCCCATGGCAGACAACGCAGAGGGTTTTATGCGCCGCGCGAGTGTGCTGAAGCTGTAAACACGCCAGCATGCGCTGCACCGCCTGCACCAGTGATTCACCGCCAGGCGGGCAGAACGCGGCATCGTGTGCGAATAACGCATCTGTTTCAGCAGGACATTCAGCGCGCAAATTCTGCGTGGAAAGCCCTTCGTAGCGCCCGAACGCCTGCTCCATCAGCGCGGCATCAATCACCAGCGGCGCCTGAAAAAGCGCGGCGAGTTGTTCCCCCATGCTGCGCGCCCGCGCGAGCGGCGAGCTAAAGACGCACTCTGCGGCGTAACCTTCATCTTTTAATGCCGCGAGTAATGCCGCCGTTTCCCGCTCGCCGCGTTCGGTGATTGGGCTGTCCTGCTGGCCCTGAATCATGCCCGCGCGGTTCCACTGCGTTTGTGCATGCCGTACGAGAATAACCTTCATCTGCCCTGCTCCTCGCCCGGATATCCGCGGGAAATTTATAATGGGTATGAATGGAAAAAGAGTGGCTATCATGTGGCGGGAATACAAGCGAAAAAATAACGCTGAAGATGGGTACGAGATGGTTGAGATAAAAGCGTTTAATGCGGTTTGCGCGAATGTCGCCAACGAGGATGAGGTGCTAACCCTTGGCGTAGGAGACGATGCACACGACCCGCAGCATTTTTTTATCATCGGGAGATTTGATGAAGATGATCTTGCTATTGATGAGTGCATCGGGTTTCAGAGCGACGACACAGCCTATGAACTGGCGGCGGCAATAGAAGCCGTTACGCTAAGCGTGGATACATTGACGATTCGGCTGAACGAGACTGCGGCGCAGCAGGCAGGCTACAGGGAGTATTGCGCGAAGATTTCTGCTGTTCAAAACAGCGGGGAGTTGCAAGCCGCCTTGCTGACGTTATTTTCAGGCAGCAAAGTGAGGCTGCAACTTAAATAATGCTGTGGTGTGAATGTGCCAAACAGCCAAGGCTCAGCGTACGCGCTGATACTGGTTCACCCGGTGGCCCACCGCGATGCATTTCGCCTCGACCATGCTGATGTAGTAATAGCGGGGGTTTGGCAGATGGGTCATCAGCCACGGAAGCTCCGTGGAGTATTCGACATCAGTGGTGGCGATCATCCACACCGGCTCGCCGTATAAGGTGATGACCGTAGCGTGATGGGCGTACTCATCCCACCCGCGTCGGCTCTGCGCGGCATAGGCTCTGGCGATCTCAATGGCTTCAGCTTGAGTGATCAATACAGCATCCTGAGCAGAAGAAGTTTTGAGTAAGCTACACGGCTTTGTGACCAGTGGCTATGACGGTTTTTAGCTGAGGGAGTGGGGATAAATTATTTCGTGCCTGGGGATGCCTCTGCTGCGGCGAGAGAGAGCATTTCGCATGTGGTGCTTTTGTTTGGGCTTCGTTTTTACATTCTCTTTTCGCCTCAGCTACACTACTCCCTCAATTTTTCTTGCTGAACTCAACAATGTTAAAAAACTTACGCTTTATCATTCCACTGCTCGCGCTGGTTGGCGCTGTCGCCTACTGGCTAACGCCGCACTACTCCGAAGAGGAAGAGAGCTATTACCGCGCGGTGTTCTGCACCATCGATCATGACGATCCACAGAATTTTTCCCGTGATATGGAAAACATTATCGAGGGCGGCAACTCCGATTACGCGTTACGTAAAAATCACTACATCTCCGCGCTGGGCGAACGGATGATCGATACCTGGACGTCGCTCAGCACGCAGCAGCAGGCAGAGATCAAAGAAAACCAGCAGAAATGCCGCGACATAATGAGCGACAAACAGCGGTCATAATAAAATTACGAGCTTTGCAGCAGTGGCCTTCTGGTTTAACGGCAGGGATTATTTGAGAGTAAGTTATGAGCAAAAAGAGTAGCGACACCAGTAAATTCTTAAGTTATGTCTTGCGCCATGAACCAGAAGCCATTGACCTATCTCTGGATAAAGAGGGCTGGGCCGTTATAGACGACCTTATTCTGCGTGCTGGTAATAAAGGCCATACACTCGATAAAGATCTTATTTTTGAAGTTGTTGAAAGCAGTGAAAAGAAACGCTTCACGATTTCAGAAGATGGCTTACGCATTCGAGCGGCTCAGGGGCACTCCACTCAACAGGTCAATATCACTTACGCAGAGAAAACGCCTCCAGATATTTTGTATCACGGCACTGCAACCCGCTTTATCGCTCAAATCAGAGAGCAAGGCCTTCTACCGTTATCACGCCAGTATGTACATCTTTCCTCTGATAAAGATACGGCAATTCAGGTCGGGCAACGTTATGGAAAGACCGTGTTATTAAAAATAAAAGCCACGGATATGTATGAGAAGGGCTTTAAGTTCTACCAGGCAGATAATGGGGTTTGGTTAACGGCGCATGTGCCCTGTGAGTTTATTCAGGAGTGAAAGTTACTGATCGTCATCCTGATCATCTTTATGACGGGTTGCGTCAAGGCGAGCCGATTTTAACCATTCATCAAAGTTAGCCACGTAACCTCTGTCTTCCCATCCTGCGGAGGCAAAGGCATGGACATAATAGACTTTGGGATCTCCTGAAATATCCGCCCCATCAAAGCAGGCGATATCATCAGAATAAAGCCAGTTAGCGAAAGGAATTAACGTCCTCTCAGGATAGAGTTCTTTGACTTTTTGACACCAAAAATCAACAGAGCTTTGTGTGTGGCAGAGCAGCCACCACGGATCGATATCTTCAAGGTTTTCGTGTGACAAGTAATTGATAAAACTTTCAGGAAAAGCGAATCCTGAGTATAAATAATTATGATACGTAATAGCTCTACTAGTCATTTTTCACTATTATTCCTGAATGGTGTGAAGCATGAGTAATCTTTTTATTCAACCCACTACCTGGATTATTAACACCTCCAGTGATGGCTTCATCTCACGTCATTAATTAAGAGCCACAAAGACCAAAACTGCTCTTTTTCTTCTAACAAATAGCTCAAACCACTAATAATTAAAGTTAGCTTTTTAATAAAAAACTTAGCTTTTCCAGTGACTCCTGTATATCGGAATCCGCACGATCAATACTTTCACTCCTATATAATGAAACTGTATACATTTGTTCCAGAACAAACCAATATTCATGGAATTCGTTTCTCCATTCAACATCAACGGATTGTAAGCAGTACAATAACCCTTCTAAATTATCAATCAATTTTTTTAGCGATAATTTATCTGATGTATACAACTCTAGCATTTCTTTCATCAGAGATAGCTGTCGTTGATTGTATTCACTCAAATTCATATTAGAGAGTAAAATCACTTTTAATTTTAAACCATCCTTATGATTTTCAATCCATTAAGGAATGAGCTCTAGCCATATTGCAAATCGATAAGGATCACTAAAAATCATATTTATCTCCACATCCAGATCGCACTAAACCTTTTTTTTCAACGTGTAAACGTATTGAAACTGACGCATCCTCAGCGATCTACCAATGTACAACTGCGCAAAGGGGCGTGAGTAAGCCTGACGATCGATAATATGCTTACAGCTTTTATGATGTCGCTAATTGTATTACTCTCAAAAATAGCACTTGGCTAAAAATTAAATTACCTTAGTTCATAACGGTCGTCCTGAATAATATAAGGCTCAGCAATCTCTTTCCAAACAATCTGAGCCATCCTCTGCCATTCCGTTGTATTTTTTTGCTCTGAAATATATTCGCTAATTAACCTGATAGCCAAGTTAAAATTCTGCTTGTTAAGTTCAGCAAATGAATAGAACTTCAAATACTCGCCTTCCTCACATTTAACCATCTCATGTAATTTAGAGTAGCCCGGCAAAAAAACCGCATCTAGAAGCTCGCCAAATGCATCCCAATACCTGCTATTGACATATGTAGATTTAAATTTATCCTCAATTTTCTCTACAGTATTATCCTGACTGAAAATTACAACCGCCCCCATCTAATTACCTCACAATAAAAATTTTATTCTTTTCGCTGTTGTAATTAAGTTACACCAGGTTAAAGAAATAAAGTAAGAGACAGTTATAAACCACGATAAACTCAGAAAAAAAAGACGTGAGCAAATTAAAACATCCTCCGGATGGCACTTTTCACTTATATATTCATGCAACCCTAATGTGTTAGGCTTCTCCCATTGAGCTTCCCAGACATCATATCTTACAAGGTCATGAGGTTCGTCAATTAGAGATTTTTTTATCATGGTATTTCATCTTGTGTTACTAAAGAGTTCTTTCCCACACATCACTTTCAAATTGTCTCTGGCTCTGACGCGGAGTAGTTGCCATCTTATCACTTGCTTTTTTTACAGGCTTAAACAAATGTGTTGTTTCACGGGAAATAGGTCAGAGCATCATTACAGGAGCGAACATCCGCACCATGTTTTTGTACAGCATGCAACGTTATACCACCAAATATAGCCGCCGTTTCGAGACCAACATTCAGAGCTCCATCACTATAGACCTGATGAGTATGCAGACCGGAACCGTGCCGTTGCGAATCAACTTCTGAGCGGGAGAAATGCGCGCTGGAAGTGGACAACAGAACATAACCGTAGGTCGATAGCGGAAACGGCGATGTGCAGAGTCGAGCAAATGTATGGAGGCACACTGACGCTGCGTGACTACGACTGTCAGGTAGCAGATGCTTTGGCCATGGTGCGGGCGTTGAACAAGATGACGAGTGCAGGTATGCCCGAAAGCGTGCGTATTGCCTGAAAAGACTTGTGACTACGGAAATGTTTACCGCGAATCTGATTTATTCGACAAAGCCCCATTTTTATTAAGAAATAAATATTTCTTGTTTCATACCATCTTCCATTAAAATTAAGACGCTACTACTTTTCAACATGAATTCATTATTTGCCTGCAGCACAACAGCATCTTTCAATTTAACAGGCATAGCAAAATAGAAGTATTCACTACCTACTAAACATCCGAATGTTTCATCCTGTTCAAAAATCTTTTGAACATCACTTTCTGATAAAACAATCTTAGTACAACTATCAATGCTATTTATGTCATCTGAATCTGTTATACACCCTTTAACAGGAACGTCTATTGCTGAAATAAATAAGAAACCATCGAGCTCATCAATAACCTCTTGCTGAAACGATAGTAAACGCCATTTTTCATTCATAAAATCATCCTTATGACTTTTTCGGTGATGTAATTATCGCCTGCCCCATAAATTTACTTTTAAACTCATCAATGGCTGTGAAATATTGTCTTCCTAAAGCAGGATCACGTATCGCGACGACAATTTTACCATTCCTTACTGTAATGCCGTCAACAACTACAGCATGACCACCTCTATCCAGTTTCATAGCAACGATAGCCGGTTTTCCTTTTGATGTTGCAGCTGCAAGATCCTCAACAGATATTCTGGATATAAAGCGAGCATCTGTAAGCCCCTGATTTCGCATTGCTGACGCTAAATTATTCATTCTTGCACCTTGAGATGTAACTTTAGCATCGGTAATTAACTTTCCGAGATCATGTTTCAGTCCTAAAGTATTCATTACCATTGCACACGAATTAGGGCCACATGTAGGTAAGCTTCCTTGATTCAGTACTAATCTCTCACCATTTCTCACTATACTTGTACTTAACGGATTTCCTGGTTCCAAATTCCCTACTTTTACAGGAACCCATTTACCTCCACTCCACTGAAGTGCCTTACCACCGATAGAAACAACTGCTGCACCTGCTATGTTGTAAAAAGTAGCCTCACCAATTTCATGACCTGTAGACACACCCAAAGAAAATAAAGCTTTTTCTAAAGACTGGGCAGGGATATCCTGACTCAACCATTCCTGAGGGATACTAATAACTATTTTTCCAACCTGGAGAGTATCTCCTAACATTTCACCAGCAGAGTGGTTAGTTACATAATTAGCTGCGTTTCTAGCAATGTCTGCGGCTTTCTCTGGTCCAGTATTCACAACCCCGTCAATCACGCTCTCAATTCTCGTATTATCTGGGTAATACTGATACTCTAACTCACCCAATGGCGTATTATCTGTAACTGTTTTTACATAATCTCTGTACCGATTATCGTAGTTTGCTTTTATCACTGCATATTTTTGACGTTGACATTCCATATCACCTTGGCAAGCAATTACTTCAGCTTCCATTTCTTTGCCCATTTCTCTAACTAGCTGTTGTTTATAAGCTAATAACTCATTATCTTTACGCTGACTTAGTTCATTAGTTTCACGTACAACAGCTAATCGGCACTCCTTATCCTCGTTACAAGCAGCATATTTCTGATCTGCTTCTTCAATATCTTTTTTTGTCAAAAAGTTATTCTCAACCGTCGTTTTACCGGCCTGGGCACCCGCTATAGCATTTGCCCCACTGTCTCCTACCAGCGCACCAGCCAGCCCGGACGCTAAAGTTGCGAGGGCCGAAACGGTTTGTTTTTGCTCTTCGCTCAGCTTGCTGACATCTTTTATACCCCACACGTCCAGGGCAATTATTCCGGCCAGTTCACCCGTTGCAGCTCCTGCCGCTGCAGTAGCTGCGTTTTTTCCGCTCGCCGATGCCAGTGCCGCATTAACCACCGCGTGAGCGATAACTTTCGCTGAATCATCATTTACATTCTGCCCGATAAGATATGCAATTTCCGGTGCAGCAGCCCCCGCAAGCGCAGCTTTAATATCGCCTCCGGCCAGCGCCTGTATCGCCGCTGTGGCAGCCGTTATACCGCGCTGAAGCGGGCTTCCCGTACCGTATTGCGCTTCCGCAGTTCTCCCCGCCTGGTCAGCGATTTCTTCTTTCGTCGGGTTAAGTTTGCCCTTACCAGCAAGCGTTTCTTTCGCCGCTTGCAGTGCAGCGGGATCTTGCTTCGCCTTTTCGCTGGCAATGGCACCTTCCGTACGGGCAATATCCGAGACCTGGCTGCCAATCTCGCCAATAAGCTGTGCGGTTTGCAGGCGCCGTTGCTCTTTTTCCTTGTTAAATATCGGGTCGATGCTGCCGTTGGCATGTTCCGTGTCGCGGCTCAGCGTGCCGACATCCTGCTGCTGATTGGCGGTATTGCGTACAATCACCGTACCGTCAGCTACTGCCGATTGCGTGGTGCCTTCGGCATGCCCGCTACCGCCGAGCCCAGTCAGCATGTTGCTCGCCATATTGCCGATCACGTTGCCGGCAATGCTCCCCCCGGTGCTGAAACCGCCACCGACGTGTTCGACTTTGTAATCCGCTTTGTTGGCGATATCCGTGAAGCCAAGCGTACCGGTGTCGAGCCGGTTTTTGTCGGCCTCTGCGCGGCTGGCAAGCACCGCGCCATCCAGCTGCGTATGGTTGCCGACCGTAACATCGAAACCACCTTTGCCAGCGAAGATACCCGTCTGCTCCTGCACCGAGTCGTAGTTGCTCTTCATCTTGTCGCGGCTGTAGCTGAAGCTACCACCCGCTCCGCTGCCGAAGGTGTAATTCAGCCCGCCGCTGACGCTCTGCTGCTTGCTGTTGTAGTTATCGCTGTCCTGCAGGCTGCTCAGCGTCAGGTCTCGGCCAACATCCGCCGTCACCTTGTCGCCATTAACCTGCGCGCCCTGCAACAGGGTGTCACGTCCGCTGCTCAGGCTGACATTTTGCCCGGCATCGAGCGTGCTCTCCTTCCAGGTGGTGCCATTACCTTTCTCGCCGCCCTTGGCGGCGTTGCCGCTGGCGGAAACGGTAAACCCTGCGCCATCTTTTCCGGCGGTGATGCCGACGCCAAGGGAGCCGCCCTTGCTGGAGTTGCTGCCAGTGGTTTTCTGCGTATCTGCCGCGCCCGTGAGGGTGATATCCCGCGCGGCATCGAGAGTGAGATCTTTCCCGGCTTTCAGCTGGCTGCCCGCAATGGCAATATCGCCGCTGTTCGCCGTCTGACCTTTGCCGCTGGCGGTGATGCTGAGATCGTTCCCGGCATTGAGCGTGCTGCCGGTATTGGTCTCCTGCTCCGAGTGGGAGGTGGATTTCGACGACTGCCCACCGATGGAGGCCATCACGCCGAACGCACCGTTCTTCGTCATATCGCCGCCGCTGACAGCATCTGCCAGACGGCTCGCCTGCCCGGCCTGAATGCCGGAAAGCGCCGCTTTGGTGGCCTGCAATGCGGCCAGTCGTCCGTCGCTCTGATCTTTGGCTTCCATGGCGGTGGTCGCCGCCGTGTTCACCGCATCGCCGACCGCGCCGGAGAGCGCCACCGTCAGGCCGCTGCTCTTCTGCCTGAACGTCTGGTCACTGACGCGCTTGTCACGGCCAGGTTCGACAACCACACTGTCGCCGGAAAGGGAGAGATCCTTTTTCGCCACCAGATCTGCGCCGCCCACGTGCAGTTGCTCGCCGGCGTTAATCGCGACGTTGCCGCCATTGCTGCCAATGGCGCTCATGCTCTGGCTCTGGGTGGTGCCCTTCTCTTTCAGATCCTGCGTGGTTTTACTGGTGCCGATGGTGAAGCCAATCCCGCCGGAGCCCATCAGGCCGCTCTTTTTCTTCTCTTTGAACTGCCAGTTGGAATCCGTATTGGTGGCGGCCTCAATATTGACATCGTGACCGGCACTCAGCGCCACATTGCCATCACTTACTACATTCGAGCCTTTCACCAGCAGGTCATTGCCGGATTTGAGGGTGATGTTATCGCCGCTCAGCAATGTGCCGGACTCGCGCGTTGCGCTCTGCTCAGAGATAGTGTGCGTGGTGGTTTTTTTCAGGAACCCTTTCTTGGTTTTGGTTTGTTCCTGGTAGTGGTAATCGCTCTCGGTGGCGGTCGTCAGGTTGATGTCACGCCCGGCCTGCACGCCGATATCGCCCTGCGCTGTCACCTGCGCCGCTTCGGCATTCATATCGCGCCCGGCGATAATCGTGGTGCCAGCGCCGCTGGCAATCTCCGTACCCTGCTGGCGTACCTGCTCGTTGATAACGGTTTTTTTGCGGGCTTTATAACTGTCACCCTGCGTCATCTCTGCGGCTTGTAGATCGACATCGCGCCCGGCCTGCATCCCGACCTGCTGCTCTGCTGCCAGCCCGGCGGCCTGGGAATGAATGTCCTGCCCGGCGGTGAGGATCAGGTTACCGCCCGCGCTGACAGTGGTGCGATCAAGCCCGGTGCTGTGACTTTCGCTGTTGCCGTTACGGCTGCTCTGGCTGGTCTGCTGCGCATTCAGGTTGAGGTCATTGCCCGCGGCAAGCGAAGCATCTTTTCCTGCGCGAACATCGCTGGCGGTCAGCGTTAAATCTTCGCCTGCCCGCATGGAAAGCGAACCGCCCGCCGTGATGCCGCTGCCCTGATAGCTCACCGTGGACCGGCTGGTCGGTGTTTGCCGCCGGAAGCCGGACTGGCTGTGGGCATCGTTAATTTCAATGGCATTGACGGCGATATTGCCGCCCGCGTCCATCAGCAGATCGCCGCCTGCCGTCAGGGTAGAGCCGGTGAGCGCGATATCTTTTCCGGCATTGAGCGATAAGCCATCCAGCGCCGTAATGCTGGCGATGCTGCCAAGCGTGGTGTCCTTCAGGCTTATCGTGCCGCCCTTGCCCTGCGCATTGAGCGCAAACTGGTCGGCCAGAGTGATGTTGTTGATGCTGCCGTCGAGGCTCTCAAGCGCTACCGTTTTGCCACTGATGGCAGAGCTGATGTTGTTGATATCGCCAACGGCGCTGAGGTCGACATTGCCGCCCGCTTTCAGCAGCGCATCGTTGGTGTTGATAATCTGCGAGGCGCTGTTAACACTGAGATCGTTGCGCGCCAGCAGCGTACTGCCGCTGTTGGTGACCTTGCCGCCATTAATGGTGACGTTGTTCCCGGCAATAACACTGCCGTTATTAACGGTGACATCTTTCGGCGAGAGGTAAAGTTTCGGGATCATCACCGTTTCGCCGCCGATGGTCGCGCGCTCCCACCACAGGATGCTGTGGTCCAGCGCCGCAATCTGATCGGCGGTGAGCGCGATACCAAACTGCAGCCCCAGGGATTGCTTCGCGTTGGCGGCGTTATCCATCAGGTAGCGCATCTGCTCCAGATCGGAGCCGATACCGTTCAGGTAGCGGTTACCGGTCTGGTTCAGCATGGCATTGCTGACATAACGGGTATCAAATGCGGCATCACCGAGGAAACGGTAGTCGTAATCCGGTTTCAGGTTGATGCGGTCCAGCATGTAGGCTGAACCGAGGAACAGCTTCTCGTCGGTATACTTTGGATTGGTCTCGCGCGGCGCAACCAGTGTGGTCATGCCAGCCTGGACGAAGAGCGGGTTGCCTGCCAAATCAGGCGTTGATACGCCCGCACCGGCGATACCACCCGGCGAACTGACAAGCTTCACGCCCTCGGACGGCGTCATTCCCTGCGGTAGCGACGGGCCATTTATCTGGCTGACTGGCGTAATGCCGCCAGGTAAGCCAGAAGAGTTCTGCCCGGTGGGCTTCGCCGCAGGGTTAACCCCGGCCGGCAGGTTCGCGGCGTTAAAGCCTGGCGCGGAGGCCGAAGGCGACAGCCCCAGCAATGCATTCAGGTCGCCGAACAGCGCCGGATCTAAATCACCCAGCCCGTCCAGTTTTGGGTTGAGGGTAATGAGATAGGGGCTTTTCGGGTTAGCCGACACCACGAAGTAGCCGTTATTACCCGTTGGCAGCGGATAGGCGCTGGTATCAACGGTTTTCCCCTGGTGCTGACCGGGGCCGCTGTTAGCGATATTTTTCAGCGCGGCCTGGGTAACATTGGCACTGGCCAGGCTTCCTGCATTACCGAGGCTGGCACTGCCTTTCTGCTGACCGCTGACGGTGCTCAGCGCCGTTCCGGCCGTTGTGCCATTGTCCAGCGAACCGCCGCCGTTAATCTGCTGCAGCGCGTTTTGTAGCTGATCCTGCCACTGCGGCGAGTTGACGGACGCGGAGCCTGCGGCAAGCGCCTGTTTTGCCACGCTACCGCCAATACCCTGATTGCTCAGGGTATTCAGTGCAGGAGCGGTAATCGTACCACTCACACCACCCGCGTTGGAGGTGGTTGTTTCGTTGCTGATATTGCTACTAAAGTTAGCGGTTACATTACCACCGGCCTGGATAACGGCGCGATAGAGATTGCCATTCTCCTGGGTGGTGACTGGAACTCCGTCCAGACTATAATCAATGCTACGGTCAGATGCTTTATGGGAAGATAAAAAACCAGCAAGACTGTTATTTTTCGGGATGGCCTGTAAGCCATCAACGCACTGCTTGCCGCAATCGTATTTGTATTTCTGCGTCGTTAGCGTCTTCCCTGCCTGTACTGATTTATTGTTTAAGCTATTGCCCGAAAGGTTTATATTCTTATCAGACAAGATTGAACTGGTAATATTATCCAGAGTATTAGCGGATATATTAACACTACCTTTTGCATAGAGCCTTGCCACATTCCCGGTTGCGAAAACAATAACTTCACTTTCGCTAAGCTTTATATTTTTAATGTCAGTCTTGAACAGAGGAGAAATGTTAGTGTAATTTCTGCAGGTTACACCACTCCCATTAGCGCCCCCTGAAACAGAACAACTGCGCCCTGATGCATAGCCAATTTCACTTTTGTCGAAACTTGACAGCAAGAAAGATATTATGGGTTCAGCCTTAGTACGATATGTATTCTGATTTGTTGTAACGCTAAAACCATCTCGCTGATTTAAAAAATGCCCGGTTCTGATGGTGATATCACCACTCTGCGTCTCAATATTCCCTGACGTGTTAACCACTTCACTATTCGCATTCCCCGCCGCATCACGCTGCATCGTCAGGTTATTCCCTGCCAGCATATCGCCGCGCTGGTTGGTGATACTGTTCGCATAGAGCGCCAGGTTGTTCGCCGCGTAGAGCAGCGCAGTGTTAACAATGCTTCCCGGCGCGCTGAGCGTCAGGCTGCCGCGGGTGCCGGTAAAGCCGTTTACCGCGATCGCGCCGCGGCTTGACAGCGTCACATCACCGCCGCCCTGCAGAGAGCCATTAGCATTCAGCACAATCGTGCTGCCGCTTAAGGTACTGCTGCCGTTGCCGGTGGTGATTTGCCCGTTGTTCGTCAGTTGCCCGCCTGCACTCAGGTTGACCGCCTGGCCCTGCATCACAGACTGGTTATCAATTGCGCCATTGCTGCTAATGTTCAGATTCCTGCCCGCCGCCAGCGCCGTTTTACCGGTAAAGGCATCGGCGAGTTGCAGCGTCAGGTTGCCCAGCGCAACCACCTGTCCCAGCGCATTCATCCCGGTTGCGCCTACAAACAGATCGCCGCCGCTGAAGAGCTTGCCGCTGGCAGACTGATTCACTTGTGAGGCATGGACCGTCAGTTGGCTGTTGCCTAGCAGCGTGCCGTTGTTAGTGAGTTGGGCGTAATTCAGCGCCAGGTTGTTGGCCTGGGTGGTGCCCTGGTTAGTGAAGGTGTTGCCGGTCAGCGTCATCTGGTCGGCAAGCAGCGTCCCGGTGCCTGCATTATTGGCCGCATTGAGGATGAGATTGGTGGCCTGTAACCAGCCCGCGCCGCTGTATTGCGGGGTGGTTAAGGTCAGACGCGCGCCGGAGAGGAGTTTGCCCGCATTTATTGCCTGTGCAGTGCTTTCAATGCGCGTTTCGCCCGCGCCCTGAATCAGCCCATAGTTGAACAGTGACGGTGCGGTGAGCGTTAAACCCCTGGCGCTCACCAGTTCGGCACCCGCATTGTTGGTCAGCGAATTCGCCGTAAGCGTAAGATCACCGCCCTGGATTTTGCCCTGGTTGCCCACGGTGGTGGCGGTAAGGCCAAGCGTACCGTTGCTGGCGAATGTGCCTCGCGCCTGCTGGGTGAATGCGCCGTTGAGCGTCGCGGTCGCGCCGTCGCGCCCGCTGATGGCGCCGCTATTATCGAGTGTGTTGCCCTTCAGCGTAAGGGTGGCTGCCGCCCACTGCCCCTGGTTGGTGAGCGAGAGCGCCTGCAACGCCGCCGCGCCCATGGCGGTAATTTTACTGCCCGCCGTGGAGTTGAGATTGCCCGTAAGCGTCAGGTTCAGCGCCCCGGCGCTCTGCACCGCGCCGCCATTCTCCAGCGACTGGGCCGCCAAAATTACCCGGTTTCCTTGCCAGCTCCCGGCGTTACGCACCGTCCCGGCGGTAATATCGAGCGTGCCCTGAGTGAGTAACGATCCCGTCGCGCCGTTGCTCAGCTCAAGCGCCGGTGCCACCAGCGCCATGCGCGCAAGTGTGGTGACAGCGGGTTGACGATTATCCAGCTGCAGGCCTTTCAGCCCGATCAGTTTGCCCGTGTTGGTGATGCGGCTCTCATGTGCCGCCAGGCTGTTGCCCTGCAGCATACCGGTGTTGGTCAGCGACTGCCCGCTCAGCGTGATATCACCGGCGCTCAGCACCTGCCCGTCGTTATTCAGCGTCTGGGCACGTACATTCATCCCACCCTGGCTGGTTAACGAGCCGGACAAGGCCAGCGTATTGCCAACATTCGCCGTCAACTCACCCTGGCTCAGCAGCGAGCCGCCGAGCGTCCAGTTATCGGCGGCCACATTTACCTGGCTGCCCTGCAACGTCCCCAGCGTGGTAAGCGATCCGCTATCCAGCGTCAACATGCCGCCGCTCAGGGTGCGCGATCCCGCGCCGGTGGTCAGCGTGTCGCCGCTCACCGCCAGGCCATTATTGCCCTGCCACAAGCCGTTGTTGTGCAGTTCCGGGCCCGTTAACGTCAGGGTATTGCCGGTGATGCGTCCGCTGTTCGTCAGGGTTTGCGCGCGTAAATCGGTCGCGCCGCCGCTGACCAGTTGCCCGTCGTTGAGGAGATCTGCGCCGTAAACCCCGGTCAGCCCCTGCAGGCCGTTAACCAGACCGCGGTTGTTCAGGCTCGAACCGTTTAACGAGACGGTGCCGCCCTGCACTGTTCCGCCATTTTCCAGCTTGCCGGCATTGAGCGTCATGGCATCGCCGGAGAGCAAACGGCCGCCCGCATTATTGAGTAGCGTGTCCGCCGTGGCTTGCAGCCCGTGCGTTCCCTGCATCAGCCCGCTATTGCTGAGCACTCGGCCCTCAAGGGTCAGTGACTGAGCGGCGATGTCACCGCTGTTGGTCTGTGTATCGCTACGCAGCACCGCGTCCTGGTGGGCAAGCAAGGTTCCGCTGTTGGTCAGCGTGCCGCGCAGTGTGGCGTCGAGAGCGTCAGACTCCACGCTGCCCCCGTTGACCAGCGTGAGCGCGTTCAGGGTCAGCCCGCCGTTCACATAGAGCTGCCCCTGGTTCTCCAGCCGATCGAGATTCAGCGCCAGCGCGTTGCCGCTGACCAGTTGACCCTTGCTGCCATTCAGCAGGTTAAGGGTGCTGAGCGTCAGGGCGTCGTTGCCCTGCAACAGGCCGGTGTTGGTCAGTTCAGGCGCGGTAAGCCGCAGTACTTTTGCCGCCAGCTTGCCGCCGTTCTGGGTTTGTGCGGTGCGGATATCCGCCGCGCCCTGGCTCAGCATCTGCCCCTGGTTATCCAGCTTGCCGCTCAGGGTGGCGTTAAGATCGTCCTGCGCCTGCAGGGTGCCGCCGTTGTGCATATTGTCGGCAGTTGCAGTAACGGTGCGGCCCTGCATCTGCCCTTGGTTATCCAGCGTGCTGCCATTAAGCGTAAGGCCGTTGCCGCTCAGCATCTGCCCACTGGCCGCATTCACCAGCGAGGCTCCATCCCAGGCGAGCGTGTCACTGCCCTGAATCAACCCGCTGTTGCCCACATCGCCGTGCAGGGCGAGCACTTTAGCCATCAGCGTGCCGTCATTCTCGCTGCCTGCAGCCTGGAGCGTCATTGCCTGCTGGCTGATGATGCGCCCCTGGTTTTCCAGTTTGCCGCTAACTGCGGCATTCAGGCCATTTTTGCCCAGCGCGGTGCCGCTGTTGAGCCACTCGCCGGTGGCTAAATCCAGCGTATCGCCCTGCAACTGCCCGGCATTGACCAGGCGGCCATTTTTCACGGTGACGGCGCCATTGCTCAGCACGACGCCGCCCTGCTCATTGGTCAGGCTGGTGCCGGTTGCTGTCAGGCCGTTCGTGCCCTGCAACGTTCCACTGTTGGTAATATCGCCCTGCTTCAGCGTCAGGGTGTTACCCGCCATCAGGCCGCGGTTAAGCAGCGTCGGTGCGCTGAGCGTCAGGCCGCTCTCGCCGATGATGCGCCCGTTATCGTGGTTTATCGCCTGCCGCGTGAGCGCCAGCAGCAGCGAGGTGGCGGTCAGCTCACCCCGGTTCTCCAGACTTTGCGCCGTCACGCTGCCGGTATCTGCCGAGACCAGCCCATCATTCACAATATTGGCTGAATTAAAGGTGAGATTTTTGTCGGCCAGCAGACGCCCGCTGGCGGCATTGGTCAGGTTACGGTAATCACTGGAGAGACTGACGCCGTTGATCTCGCCGTCGTTCACCAGCGTGTTGCCACCAATATGCAGATCGCCGTCGGTGGTGATGAGACCGCTGTTGGCTAATTCAGGGATGGCGAGGGTGAAGCCCTGCGTGGAGTAGATTGTCCCGCCGGAGAGGTTATCCAGCTTGCTGGCCTGAAGATCGAGTACGCGGGTGCCCTGCAACAGGCCGCTGTTGCGGATCTCCCCGCCGTTCATCGCGAGGGTGTCGGCAACCAGCGTGCCGCTATTCGCCAGCGTATTTTGTACGTTTAAATTGATGCCAGCAGCGCTGGACTTGCCGCCGTGGCTCAGCGAATTGGCTTTAACAGCCAGCGCGCCTTTTACCGCCTGCGTCCCGTTTAGGGTGACGCTGTCCGCATCGAGGGTCATATCGCCCCCGCTCTGCAACTGCGCCTGTTGCTGGCTGCTCAGCGTCCCGGCGTGAACAGTAAGCGCACCGCCAGCGTTAACCTGCCCGTCGAGATCGGCCCGCGTTTGTGCACGTAGCGCCACATTGCCGATACCGGTAATGGTGGAACCCGCGCCGCTGGCGATGGTTCCGGCCTGCACGCGCAGTGCGCCATCGGATGCCAGCGTGCCGCTGTTTTGCACCCGATCGCCCGTGATATCAAGAGCCTGCCCCTGTACCGTACCGCTGTTGTTAAGCGCTGTGACAGTGGCGGTGAGCTGGCCTTTTGCCGCCACCGCACCGCTGTTCATTACTTCTCCGCCACGGATCTGCGCCGCACCCGCTGCGTTCAGCGTGCCGCTGTTTTGTATGGCGTCGCCGCCGATATCCAGCGTCTGGCCCTGCAACGTGCCGCTGTTGATAAGCGTCTGGCTGTCGGCCGTTAGCTGGCCTTTTGCCGCCATCGTTGCCCGGTTATCCAGCAGCCCGGCGCGCAGTTGCGTATCACCCGCAGACAAGGTTGAGCCGCTGTTGCGCAGCGTATCAGCGGCGATCTCCAGCGTCTGGCCTTCAAGCGAGCCGCTGTTATCAAGCGTTGCGCCTTCGGTGGTTAAGCGCCCTTTGGCGGTGATCGCGCCGCGGTTTTCCAGCGTGTTGGCACGCAGCAGCGCGTCGGAAGTAAAGGTCAGCGCCCCCTCGTTATGTAACGTATCGCCGGTGAAACCCAGAGAGAGCGCCTGAATGGTGCCGAGGTTATTGAGATGAGGAATGTTTAACAGCAGGCCCTGCACCGAATAGATCGAGCCGCCGGTCTCGTTATCCAGTTGCCCGGTGTTCAGATTCAGCGCCTGGGTGCCCTGGAGCAGGCCACGGTTGGCGATCTGCTGTGCGTTCAGCGCCAGGCTATCTGAAATCAGCGTGCCGCTGTTGGTCAATCCATCCTGCGCGGTGAGTGTAATGCTTCCTGCGCTCGTTCGGCCGCCGTGGTTCAGGGTGTTGGCCTTCACCTCCAGCGTCCCTTTCGCCCACTGCGCGCCGTTAAGCGCGGCGCTGTCGGCGGCGATCGCCATCTTGCCGCCGCTTTGCAGTTGGGCGGTGCTGGTCAGCGTTCCTGCATCAATCACCAGCGATTTGTCGGCTTTGAGTTGCCCTTGCAGCGAAGCGTCACGTTTTGCTGAAAGCTGGAGGTCACCTTTGCTGTTGAGCGTGGAGTCAGCGGTTGTCGTCAGGGAACCGGCATCAATGCGCAGCGCGTCATCCGCGACCAGCATGCCGCTGTTGCGCACCTGATCGCCGCGCATATCGAGGGTTTTGCCTTGCAGCGTCCCGCTGTTTTCCAGCACATCACCGGCAATGCCGAGTGTCAGCCCCTGCATCATCCCCTGGTTGTTCAACCAACCGCCACTGGCGTTCAGGGCGCCTTTTGCCGCCACGTTGCCGCGGTTTTCCAGTTGCTGCGCGTTTAGCACCAGCCCGGTATCGGCAAGCAGCTTGCCCTCGTTTTGCAGCACATCGCTGGTGGCATTAAGCGACAGTCCCTGGATGGTGCCGCTGTTGTGCAGCTGCGGAATGTTAAGGATCAGATCCTGAGCGGTGTAGATCGTGCCGGTCGACTGGTTCTCCAGCCGATCCGCCTGCAGATTGAGGGCCTGGGTGCCCTGAACCTGCCCGCTATTGCTCACCTGCGCGGCATGCAGCGCGAGGTTATCCGCGATCAGCTTCCCGCTGTTGTCGATGTTATCTTTCGCCGTCAGGGCGACAGCGGCTCCGCTCATCTCTCCGCTGTTGTTGATGCTATCTGTCGCCGTCAGAGCGACAACCGCCGCACTGCTCTGCCCGCTGTGATCGAGCGTTTTCGCCGTCACATTCAGCGCGTCCTGCGCGATTTGCGTCCCGCTCAGCGTCGCGTCATCCGCGCTGAGATCCATGCGGCTCTTGCTTTCCAGACGTCCCGCGTTGCTGAGCCGGGTGGCGTTAGCGGTTAACTGGCCTTTTGCAGCAATGTTACCCCGGTTATCGAGCTGTCCGGCTCTCAGCCACAGGCCGGTATCGGCAAGCAGCGTGCCCTCGTTTTGCAGTACATCGCCCGTCGTGCTGAGCGACAGCCCCTGAATCGTGCCGCTGTTGTGCAACTGCGGAATATTGAGGATCAGATCTCGGGCGGTGTAGATTGTGCCGGTCGCCTGGTTCTCCAGCCGATCCGCCTGCAGTTTGAGAGCCTGGGTGCCCTGAATCTGCGCGGTGTTGTTAATCTGCGCGGCATGCAGCGCGAGGTTATTCGCCACCAGCGACCCGCTGTTGTTGATGGCATCTGTCGCCGTCAGGGCAACGGCAGCCGCGCTGGTCTGCCCGCTGTGGTTAAGGGCTTTCGCCGTCACGCTCAGCGCGTCCTGCGCGATTTGCGATCCGCTAAGCGTCGCGTTATCCGCGCTGAGATCGACACGCCCCTTGCTTTCCAGACGCCCGCGGTTATTAAGCTCAGTCGCGCTGGCGGTGAGCTGGCCTTTCGCCGCGATGCTGCCCTGGTTTTCCAGTTGCCGTGCCTTCAGCCACAGGCCGGTATCGGCAAGCAGCGTGCCCTCATTTTTCAGCACATCGCCGGTGATACGCAGCGACCGCCCCTGTACCGTGCCCTGATTGTTCAGCTGTGGCAGGGTAAAGTTGAGATCTTTTGTTGAATAGAGCGTGCCGCTGGCCTGGTTATCCAGCAGGCTGGTGTTCAGGTTCAACGCATCAGTGCCCTGAACCTGCCCGCTGTTGCTGATGTGGGCCGCGCCGAGAGTCAGGTTATTCGCCACCAGCGAACCACTGTTGGTCAGGGTGTCACGGGCATTGAGGTTGAGCGCGCTGGCGCTGGATTTGCCGGTGTGCTGGAGCGTGTTCGCCGTAACCTCCAGCGCCCCGTTGGCCTGCTGAGTGCCGTTCAGCACTGCATTATCAGCGCCGAGTCGGATATTACCGTTGCTTTGCAACTGCCCACTCTTGCCATTGTTCAGCCAGCTGGTTTCGGCGGTGAGTTGCTGTTTTGCTGCGATGGTTCCCTGGTTATCCAGTTGCCCGATCTTCAGTTGCGTATTGCTTTCCGACAGCAACGTGCCGCGGTTATGCAGCACATCGCCGGTCAGGTTAAGTGAGCGCCCCTGCACCGTGCCCTGGTTGTTGAGTTGCGGCAGCGTGAGCGTGAGATCCTGCGCAGAGTAAAGCGTACCGCTCGCCAGGTTATCCAGTTGAGTGGTGTTGAGATTCAGAGCCTGGGTGCCCTGAAGTTTCCCGCTGTTGGTGATGTGCGACGCGCCAAGCGCCAGCTCTTTCGCTACCAGCGAGCCGCTGTTGGTAAGCGTCTGCTGGCCGGTCAGCGCGATGCGATTCGCCGTTGAGGTTCCGCTGTGGGTGAGGGTTTTTGCCTTAACCTCCAGCGTCTCTTTTGCCACCTGAGTGCCATTCAACGCCACCGCCTGCGTTCCGGCGATGACCATATTGCCGCCGGTCTGATGGCTTCCGTTCAGCGTCACGCTCTCACCGCTCGCGGTTAACGATCCGCTGGCGACACTCTCCCGGATGACCATTTTCCCGTTGGCATCAAGCCGGATATCGCCCTGCCGCGCGGCCAGGTTGCCGAGGTTCACCCCGACGCCTTTTTCGGTCGAGACCAGATGAATACGGTTGGCATACATACCGCCGAGCGCGCCAGTATCCACCGCCACGACCGGAGCCGCGCCTTCGCCAGCAATCGGTGTGGCGTTTCCGCTGGCATCGACGCGGTTAGCGCCTGCGGTTACCGTTAACGCTTTCGCATGGATCGCGGCGTTCACTTCGGTGGCGCGCGAGATCAGCGACAGCGCATCGCTCGCGCTGGCGTCCAGCCCCTTCCCTTCCACCGTAATGGTGCCTTTTGTCACCTCCAGCGCAGAGAGGTTGCCCGCCGCGTCAAACTGCGGTTTACCGGTCGTCAGCGTAGCATTCGGCGTGTTGATAAAGCCGCAGCCGTTACAGGTGATGCCATACGGGTTGGCGACCATCACATTCGCCGCTTTCCCGGCTACTTCGGTATAACCCTGCAACCGGGAACGGCTGCCGCCGGTGACTTCGTTGATAATGCCGCGCGCTTCCTGGCCTGCGCGCAGGTTCGGGTTGTTCTGGACAAGCCCGCCCAGTTGCGTCTGTGTAAGCTGACCAGTGGCGTTATTGAGGATTAGCCCCTCGGCACCGACGTTGTAATCTTTGAACTGGTTATGGGAAATTCCAGCGCCGTTCGGCGTGGCGATATTGACCACCGGCACGCCATTAGCGGCCTTGTCCATGGTGGCCGGGCCATTCGGCGTGATGGCCGCGGCAAAGGAAGGCGCAACGGGCTGCCAGACCAGCAGGCTGATAATCAGCCAGCTCAGCGCGCGTTGTGAGAAACGAACAGGTTTGACAGTATCCATTGCCTTCTTCCTTAAAATGTCACCGCAACACGCCAGTTAAGCGTCAGATGATCCGGCCCCAGCCAGTCGGGATAGGCGAGCGGCGTCCCTAGTGTGATTTGACTGGCGAACCAGCGCCCGGCGCTGCTAAGCGATGCCGCCGTTCCCCACAGCGTGCCCGAGGCAAATTTGTCGAAGCGATCCTTTTCCAGCCAGCCGCCGTCCAGCGCGACGGTGGCGCTGATCTGCCCGAACACCGGCAGGGTAAACAGCGGGTAGTTGAGTTCGTTACGCCAGTAACCCCCGTTATCGCCGGAGAGATACTGCTCTTTGAAACCGCGAATGGAGCTTTCGCCACCGAGGGTCAGCCGTTCACTGCCATACAGTCTGTCCGGCGACCACTGCCCGTACAGGCTGGTAAGCCACAGAAGATCATGGGTTACCGGTCGCTGGAAACTGGCGCTCAGGTTCCACTTACGGAACTCTGCGCGCGGCACATCACCGATCTTCTCTTCATCGGTTTCAGCGTTAAACCACGGCATACCGTGGCTGTAACCGGGGTTGAACGTTGCCACACCGCCGAACATTTTCTGTGTGTGGTTGATACCAAGCTGGAGGCTGGAGAGGTTGCGGGTGCTGCTTTTCAGCGGCGCGTCGTTAAGCCAGTTACGGCTGGAGCGCTGGGTTACGCCCGCCGAGAGCGCGGTTTTGATATCGCCATTACGAAACACCACCCATGAACCATTCAGGCGATGGGTTTTGGTGTCACCCGTCGACATCCATGGAAAACCCTGATTCATAATGGTGGTGCGGTAGTTACTCCAGGCGTAGCTGTAATCCAGCAGGCCGTAGCCATAAGGCACGCTGACGCCGGTCTGGAAACTTTGCGCATCATATCCAGTGGCGAAGTCACTGCTGCGCCCGCCGCTGACAAACCATTTATCAGCCAGCCCCAGCAGGTTATTTCCACTCAGTGAACCGTTTAATTGCTTCTCGCCAGTGCTCTTCTGCCCGCTATTATCGAGCGAGAGAGAACCACTTAACGGAAATTCCGGCGTGGCGGTGAGGTTAACGATGGAATATCCCGGCTCGGTATCTGGCACTATTTCTATCTGCACAGGGTTGCTGCGCAAACGGTTTATTTGCTCCATCCCCTGCTCAATATCACGCAGGTTTAACACCTTGCCTTCCAGACCGGGGAAAACCATTTTCAGCATGCGCGGCGATTCACCGTCGAGGCGGATATGGCTTAATTTCCCTTCCATTACTACCAGGCGTAATTCACCCTGCGACAGATCTTGCTCAGTAAGAAATGCGCGGCTGGTGATATAGCCGCGGCTGATATACCAGTCGGAGATGGCGGTGGTTAATTCGGTGATTTTTGCCATATCCAGGCATTGATTTAGCCATGGAGAGATCAGTTTCTGCTGCGCTTTCGCGCTGATAAGCGTGACGCCTGAAAGGGTGATGATGTGAATGGTAAAACAGGGCCCCTGAGCGTTGCCGTCGGGCGTACGCACCTCCTGACGCGGCAGCGGCGTGCTTCGCTCTAGCTCATCGCGCTGTTGCTGGCTCTGTCGCAACAGCTGTTCCTGCTGTTGACGCACTGCATCCCGATCAGCCGGCGATAATGGCGCAGCCTGTGCGGCAGAGATAAATAATATAAACAGCAATAAATAACGCACTTTTCTCATCCCTGAAGAAAACATAGGTCACCCGACCAATATAATTTTGGTTAAGTTGCTTTTAATAATGATTTCTAAGTATTTTCTTATGGATTAATTAAAAAGGCAATACTCATTAGAGCAAATAGATAATGCACTTTTAAATTTCACTTTAGTTCAGGATATATTCTGGAGAAGATTGAAGTATATCGCAGTGGCTTTGAAGATTAAGTGATACGCAGGGTGGTTAATAAGATGCTATTAGCATTTTTGGTAATTGTAAGCATCGATTATTTGGCTACTTAAATTAGTAGGTTAATAGAGAAGGATGGATATATCAAAGCAGGGATGGGGGTAATAGCCACAGGCTATTATGTTGCCGGGTTCGCCGGGCGCTCCGGCTGATGTAAGCACGGTGCTCTCTTGTGCCTGATTTGCGCTGCTCGCGCTCTTTAGCTAAATCAATGATACTGATGCCGACCATTACCACAGCCATGCAAAACTAAGGTCTTTACCAGACTATCGTCTGTTAAATCACTGTCTAATATGGAATGATTGGCAGACAATCTTAATAATAAAGGGAGTCAATTTTGCAGCATGAACTATGGTTAGAGCCAGACGGGAGCCAAACCTTTTGCCTCAAAGGTGTTCACGGACATGCAGCAAGATCGTTATTAGCGCCCGGCGCAGAGCTCGTATGGGAAGTTGAAGCTACGAGCTATTATGAAGCAATGACACTTTATTATAAATATATGGGCTGGGGTCAATATATGACCTCTTTTCCTGACCAGGATTGTAAGACTTATAGTGAGCTGGGTTGGGAGTAAACGCCTTTAAACTCCATTCCTGCTTTGCGATCCCACGCCACGCTGCACGGCTCAGGCGGCAAGCCGCATGAAGGCCAGCAACTCAGATGCTGAGAAAACGATGCCTAAAATTATTGATAAAAATTTAGTTATGTCTTCTGTGCTGTCAGCGGTATTTGGCAGTTTATCTGGCTCATTATTTCTTTTGATATATCTTTACTGGGCAAAAAATAACGATTCCGCTGAGAAGTTGGTATCTGTCATTTTTGTCTATTTCTTTACCGTGATGATAAGTATTTACGGCACTCTGGCAGGGTCTTTTATCGTGGGTCTTCCGGTGGTGGTGATAACAAGGCGAATATTCCCTGCCCCTTCATTTAAGGGATGCTTTTTTATACTGTTCACAACGCTCTTCATATGGCTGGTTGTACTGGCATGGCCTGTCATCAGCATATTCGAAATTACTTACCACGAAATTTTGCTTTTAAGCCCTTATGTTTTTTGCTCAGTTGCTGCACTTACGTATCTGATTTACTGGAAAGGAAGCGAGCGGCACAAATCAGGTTCTGCGTAGAAGGTTTGTACTGATAATCCAGGCTTCCTGCCGGGTAAGAGGAAATGGTCATGTGCGGGCTGGCTTCATCAGAACGGGTACTGACTGAGATCTAACTCGCCGCCCGTTTGCGGCGAGCTTCCAGACCGATGAAAGCAGGATAATACCCTGCTTTTAACGGTTATTCCGGACGCGGGCTGGAACCTTACATGCTCGTTACCAGCTAATATTGTTACACTTCCTGAATGATTTAGTAGGAACGATTTTCATCATATGGTTTTTTGCCATGCACTGGTTAAAGATTTCAGACCTGAAACCTTCAACGTTTAAGCCCAACAGTGTGGAAGAACGTTTATCTGCATCTTTTTTGACGTAATACCCGCAATACTCCTTGAAACTGTCAGGGTTATCGCTGTGCGCCACTGACCATTTCAACTGTGATTCGGCTGACTCTTTCTTCGGCATTTTTGCATTCATCATTCCTGAAACTGCTCTGGAATAATGAGGATCGCTGAATATCTTTTCAACGAAGAGGCGGTTCCCGGTAACAAGATGACCTGCTTTGCACAACTGGATATAGGCCGATGAAAGGCGCTCCTTCTCCGCATCAGACTGAGTGTTACACTCCATAACAACCTGCTTGTCACTCTTCAGAGGATTTTTTTTAGTTGACTCCCAGTAACTCTTATCGAATTGCTGAATCTCGCCTTTATGTGCGCCGAAAGGACAGAGTAATTGGTAGTTGGAGGAACAACTGAGCAATAAAAATGACGCTGGTATCAGCACCAGACAGCGGTTGAACCGAAACGATAGCAGGTGCTTAATTTTCATTTTGAGGGGGTTCCAGAAGTTTTATTGTTAAAGGGTCGCGATGTACCGGAGTGAAGCATCGGCGTTACAACATAAAATCGACCGTAAACTGTGTATTAACGGCTCCAGTCTTCAAGCTCGAGTCCGGGAACGCGGGCAAACTCACGGGTATTGTTGGTCACCAGAATAGCGCTGGCCGCAATGGCGTGCCCTGCAATCGCCGTGTCATTTGGACCAATCGGTGTGCCGGCTGCGGCCAGAGCGACCTTAATTTCGGTCGTGGCATCCACTGCTGCACGATCCCAGGCGAGAACTGCATCAAGACGGGCGCAGAATGCGTCAACAAGCTTTGCGTGACGCGGTGAGGCTTTCTTGCCGACAGCACCAAAGCGCATCTCGGCATAGGTGATGGCCGATACCACGATGCGGTGGTTACGCAGAACGGTCTGCTCCAGGCGTTTCAGGACTGCCTCAGGCTGCTCGCGCATGATGAATGAGCAAATATTTGTGTCGAGCATATAAGTCTTGTTCACAGATCAAATCGTCCTTCATCGGTGACAACGTCCTCTCGCTCCGCCATAAAGTCCGGATCGGCCTTCTCAAGTTGAGAGAAAGAGCCCCAAGTGGGGCGCACAGGGCGCAGAATGATGCTGTCCCCTTCACGAATGATCTCCAGTTCACTCACCCCTTCAAAATCCAGATCGCGGGGTAGTCGTATGGCACGATTGTTGCCGTTTTTGAAAATAGATACGGTTCTCATAATTCTCTCCCGAATATTATGGATATGTGGGACATATCTGGAACGCTGTCCAGGTACCGGGCGTGTACATATGCCAAGTATATGCAAGCTCAATACATGTGTATAGGGTTGGCATATGTATATGCTCTTCACATGGCTATGTAATGACATTCAACAGTATTGCGAAGAGTCGGTACCGGAGCTGTGGTGAGTTGCCGTACAAAGGAAATAAGCGGCAGGGAATATCCCGAAATGGTCGGTCGCTGTGCGCAATTGGCACCTAATTACCGGACTGAGCATGCGAAAAAATCGACTCAATCCTTTGGTGATTGGGTCACAAATTTGTCCCACAGCGAAAATGAGAAAGGTACTAATGAGGCGTAACTTATTGAAGTGACTGGTGCCGATAATAGGAGTCGAACCTACGACCTTCGCATTACGAATGCGCTGCTCTACCAACTGAGCTATATCGGCCCTGCGAGGTGTTCACGAGCGTGAATCACGGGTTAGAAGGTTAAAACTAAGCGGGTGATGCGTCAATGCCCCTGTGAATCAAACGGCTACTTTTGCATCACCCGACTTTATTTACGCACGAATGGTATCGTCGCCAAAACCGATCCACTTATAGGTGGTCAGTGCTTCGAGGCCCATCGGGCCGCGCGCGTGCAGCTTCTGCGTGCTGACCGCCACTTCCGCGCCGAGGCCAAACTGGCCGCCGTCGGTAAAGCGCGTCGAGGCGTTCACATACACCGCTGAGGAGTCGACCTCGTTGATAAAGCGGTTGGCGTTGCGCAGGGTGCGGGTAAGGATCGCATCAGAGTGCTGCGTGCCATGCTGGCGAATATGATCGATTGCATCATCGAGATCGGCGACGATCTTCACATTCAGATCCAGTGACAGAAACTCATCGTCATACTGCTCCGCCTTTACCGCTTCAACCTTCGCCGGGCCGCTTTGCAACAGGGCGAGCGACTGCTCGTCCGCATGCAGCGTCACGCCGCTCTCTGCCATTTGCTGGCTGAGCGCCGGTAAAAAGGTGCTGGCAATGCCCTGATGCACCAGCAGCGTCTCAACGGTGTTACAGGTGCTCGGGCGCTGGGTTTTAGCGTTGACGATAATCTGCAGCGCCGGGGCGATCTCTGCCGTCTCGTCGACCAGAATATGGCAGACGCCGATACCGCCGGTGATAACCGGGATGGTCGACTGCTCGCGGCAAAGTTTATGCAGCCCTGCCCCGCCGCGCGGGATCAGCATGTCGATGTACTTATCCATGCGCAGCATCTCGTTGACCAGCGCGCGATCCGGGCTCTCAATCGCCTGTACCGCCCCCGCCGGTAAACCGCACTCTTCCAGCGCCTGCTGAATCACTTTCACTGTCGCGGCGTTGGTGCGCCAGGTCTCTTTCCCGCCGCGCAGGATCGCGGCGTTGCCGGTTTTCAGGCACAGGGAGGCGACATCCACGGTAACGTTCGGGCGCGCTTCATAAATCACGCCAATCACGCCGAGCGGCACGCGTCGGCGCTCGATGCGCAGCCCGCTGTCCAGCACGCCGCCGTCAATCACCTGGCCGACCGGATCGGCAAGTTTGCACACCTGGCGCACATCGTCGGCAATGCTTTTTAAGCGCGCCGGGTTGAGCGCCAGGCGATCAAGCAGCGCCTCGCTAAGACCATTGCCGCGCGCTTCCTGCAGATCCTGCTCGTTAGCCAGCAAAATCGCGTCCGACTGCGCCTCTAAATAGTCGGCAATCTTCTCCAGCACGCGGTTTTTTTCCTGGCTTGTGAGCAACGCCAGCTTGTACGACGCAGCTTTCGCCGCGATGCCCATCTGTTCCAGCATACCTCTGCTCCTTAACGGGTAATCATATCGTCGCGGTGCACCGCGACAGGGCCATACTCATAGCCCAGAATCTCATCAATCTGCTGCGAGTGGTGGCCGGCAATCCGGCGCAGCGCATCGCTGTTGTAACGGCTTACGCCGTGGGCGATATCGCGCCCCTGCAGATTACAAATGCGGATCACTTCCCCACGGGAGAAGTTGCCTGTCACGCTTTTAATCCCTTTCGGCAGCAGCGAACTGCCGCGCTCAAGAATGGCGGCGGTCGCCCCTTCATCAACGGAGATCTCACCGGCAGGCGGTGCGCCGAAGATCCAGCGTTTACGGTTCTCCAGCGGCGAAGTCTGAGCATGAAAACGCGTGCCGACCGGCGTGCCGCTCACCACATCGGCAATTACGCCGGGCTTGCCGCCTGCGGCAATAATCGTCTCGATACCGGCACGGCAGGCAACGTCGGCAGCCTGTAACTTGGTGCCCATGCCGCCGGTGCCGAGGCCGGAAACGCTGTCGCCCGCAATAGCGCGCAGCGCATCATCAATGCCGTAGACATCTTTAATCAGCTCGGCCTGCGGGTTGTTGCGCGGATCGGCGGTAAACAACCCCTGTTGATCGGTAAGCAGCAGCAGCTTATCGGCTCCGGCCAGAATCGCCGCCAGCGCCGAGAGGTTATCGTTGTCGCCGACTTTAATCTCCGTGGTCGCCACGGCGTCGTTCTCGTTAATCACCGGCACGATGTTGTTATCAAGCAGCGCGCGCAGCGTGTCGCGGGCGTTGAGGAAGCGCTCGCGGTCTTCCATATCGGCACGGGTCAGCAACATCTGACCAATATGAATACCGTAAATGGAGAAGAGCTGCTCCCAGAGCTGAATCAAACGGCTCTGGCCGACAGCTGCCAGCAGCTGTTTTGAGGCGATGGTGGCGGGCAGTTCCGGGTAGCCCAGGTGCTCACGCCCGGCGGCGATAGCGCCGGAAGTCACGATTACTATGCGATGCCCGGCGGCGTGCTGCTGCGCGCACTGGCGCACCAGCTCCACAATATGGGCGCGGTTCAGGCGACGGGAACCGCCTGTTAAAACACTGGTGCCGAGTTTTACCACCAGCGTCTGGCTGTCACTCATGATTCTCTGCCGTTTTTAGAAAAAATAAGAAGTTTATTAGTAATCAAACGTTGTAACAGGAGTGAGCGCGCTTGCCAACCGCCAGCGTGAATCGACCACTTTTTTGTTGCGCGGGATCAGCAAGCGTAGCGGCAGAGTTTGACAATTTTATGGCAAACACAAAAAAACATAACTTTTTCAAATTACTCTTACTTTGTCATAAATGTTTCATTTCAGAGCGTTACAACCCTTCCTGTTTTTCACGGGGCGAGAGCCCAGCGAATAGTGGCGCGTTAGTTTAATCAGGAATTCAAAATGAAAAAGAGCACTCTGGCATTAATGGTACTGGGCGTTGTTGCATCGGCTTCTTCTGTTCACGCGGCGGAAGTCTATAACAAGAATGGCAACAAACTGGACGTGTACGGCAAAGTGAAAGCCATGCACTACTTCAGTGATGACAACAGCAACGACGGTGACAAAACCTACGTGCGTTTCGGCTTCAAAGGTGAAACCCAGATTAACGACCAACTGACCGGTTTCGGCCGTTGGGAATCTGAATTCGCCGGTAACAACGACGAAACCACCTCGGGCCAGAAAACCCGTCTGGCCTTTGCTGGCCTGAAAATCAAAGATTTTGGTTCTATCGATTACGGTCGTAACCTCGGCGTGCTCTACGACGTGGCCTCCGTGACCGATATGTTCCCGGAGTTCGGCGGCGACTCGCTGGCCCGTACCGATAACTTTATGACCAAGCGCACCACTGGCGTGGCGACCTACCGCAACACCGACTTCTTCGGCATGGTGGATGGCCTGGACATGACCCTGCAATACCAGGGTAAAAACGAAAACGGCCGTAACAGCATCATCAAGCAGAACGGCGATGGATGGGGCACCTCTCTGGCCTACGATTTCGGCGGCAGCCCGGTCACGATTATTGGTGCTTACGCCAACTCTGACCGTACCAACGCACAGAACACCGCGCTGGCGCTGGGCCGTGGTCAGAATGCTGAAGCCTGGGCAACCGGCGTGAAATATGATGCTAACAACGTCTACCTGGCGACCTTCTACTCCGTCTCATACAACATGACGCCGGTCTCTTCTTCGCTGGGCTTTGCCAACAAAGCGCAGAACTTTGAAGCCGTCGCGCAGTACCAGTTCGACTTCGGCCTGCGTCCGTCCGTGGGCTACGTGCTGACCAAAGGCAAAGATATGGAAAACGGTATCGGCGACGAAGATCTGGTGAACTACATCGACGTTGGCGCCACCTACTACTTCAACAAAAACTTCTCGGCGATGGTCGATTACAAAATCAACCAGATCAAAGACGACAACAAACTGGGCATTGCTGACGACGACATCGTTGCTGTTGGCGTGACCTACCAGTTCTAAACCCTGTAGTGACCCTCGTTATATGAAATGCCCTCGGTTGAGGGCATTTTTTTCCCGTCTGATGGGAGAAGCAGGCCAGTGCCTGTTCATGCCCGGCGTGCGAAGAGCAGCCGGGCATTTTTTATCGGGGGCGTTATGCGGGGAGTTTTAACTTCTCTTTGAAGTCATCGGCAGGTTCAAGCTTCAGCTCAAGGGAGGCTAACAGCGTACGCGCGCGCTCGTGGAAGTCGCGCAGCGTTTTTTCCAGACGGTCGACCACTTCCTGGTCTTTAATGGCGGTGGGTTTCCAGTGCCCCTCTTTGTCGAAGAGCCCAAAGTGGTAGCGATAGGTAAAGCGCTTCTCCTGCGCTTCCATTTCCATCCACCATCCCCAAAACTCGCGTTTTTCCGGCGCGGGTTTCACATTCACGCAAACTGCCAGGCAATCAAAGAAAAAACGGTTTTCTTCGCACTGCTCTTCGCGGATATAAGGTCCTAGCGCAGTAAACTTTTTAATCAACCTGCTTCTCGGATGTCCACTTGGTAACGTCATTGCGATCTCCTTTTGTGATGCAACTGTTTTACCAAATCAATGGAAATTCTCAAAGTATTAACCGAACTGATGGTTGATCCAGTCAACAATCTTCCTGAGCGCAGCGTCAAAATTGCGATAAACCGGGTTAAACGGGATGTCGAGCAGCTTTCCATTACTGGATGAAGAGGTGATTAAGCGCGACTCCGCCTCCGGGCTGAAGGGATCGTTTTGCCAGAAGCCGGAGAGCATCGGCGTCGGGCAGCGGCGGCCCAGCAACCCCTGCGTTTTTAATGAATAGCGGTTGAGTTCAACGCGCAGCGCCTCATCGGAAGCGTCATGCATGCCTAAACGGCTGGCGAGCACGTCCAGATACATCTCCGGCACATCGCCCTGGCGCAGCGGCTCGCTGAGCAGGGAATGCACCACCGGCCCGAGGCAGGCCACCGCTTTCAGGCGCGACGCTTCAAGATAGGCCAGCCGCACCGCCACGTTGGCACCAAAACGGAAACCAAATGCCGCCACGCGGGTGTGGTCGATCCACGGAATGTTGGGCAATGCCTGGAGCGCATGCTGATGCAGCAGGCTGGAGTCCTGGGTCAGCTTCCATTTGCTGGAGAAGCCCACCGAGGGCATATCGAGCGTCAGCATGGCAATGCCTTTCGGGGCCAGATAGCGCTCATAAAGGGTGTAGTAATCGATCTGCAGGCCATCAAGCCCGCCGCACATAAGCACCGTCGGGAAGGGGCCTTCGCCTTCCGGCATATGCAGAAAGCCGGTGACCGGCGCGCCGCCGGGAATGGCGAACTCCAGCTCTTTAATGCTGCCCGGCAGGCGCTGCGCGGCCTCTTCATAGGCGCGGTTGGCCAGCGCCTGCGCTTGCTCGGCCAGGCTATCGCCTTTGATGTGCGGATAGGCGGCGATGCTATAGAGGTTAGAGGCGTGCAGCCAGTGGCGGCCGCTCAGCGCACTGTCCGTCTCCTGCATCGCTTTTTGCTGCCAGCTCATCGCCTGCGCGGACCATTCATAGATCCAGTTACCGTTGCGGTAGCCGACCACCGTATCGAGCAGTTCCGCGTCGGTGCGCTCGGCCTGGCTCATCACAATGCGCGCCTGCACTTCGAGGATCTCGCGCGCGTCGATGCCGCGCCAGATCCACATCAGCCGGTTGATCATCCGGTACCACTGCGGCACGTTTTTGCCATCCAGCGCGGACTGCACGGGCGGCTGCACGCCAGGGTTAAAGCGGCGCACCAGCGTCGAGGTCTCAGGGTATTTAAAGCGGGGTTTGAACAGCGTTTCGCTAAGATTTGACTGGGACATGGCGCGCAGCTCCTTAAAATTCACCGGAGGGCATTGTAACCCGTGACGCGCCAAAAAGAACAACGCCCGGCAGAACCGGGCGTGTGTACAACAGGGGGGATTAACGGCCGCTGATTGGCGGAACGAAGGCTACGCCCATATCCCACGGCTGCTCAATCCAGGTATCCTGCGGGATATCAATCACATAATCGTTCACCAGCGGGCGACCGGCCGGCTTGGCGAAGATAGTGACAAAATGTGCTTTCGGGTACATTTCGCGGATCGCTACGGCGGTGCCGCCGGTATCCACCAGATCGTCAATCACGATAAAGCCTTCGCCGTCGCCTTCCGCGCGCTTCAGTACTTTCAGTTCACGCTGGTTGTCGTGGTCATAGCTGGAGATACAAACGGTATCGACATGACGAATACCCAGTTCACGCGCCAGCAGCGCGCCTGGAACCAGACCGCCACGGCTTACGGCGATAATGCCTTTCCACTGTTCTGAAGGCATTAAACGGGCAGCAAGTTTGCGGGCGTGAATCTGCAACATGTCCCAGGTGACGACGTATTTTTCGCTCATGTGAAGTGTCCCAGCCTGTGTTTTACGGCTTAAAAAGTGTTCGAGGGGGAAATAGGTTGCGCGAGATTATAGAGATCTGACGCGCTAAAAACCAGTGTTACCCGGCATCGCCGCCGCTTTTTCCCCAATCCCGTGCTCGCGCTGTCGCCATAAAGTGGTATTCTCAACCACATCTCGCAAGAGGGTCTTGCGATTCGTTTATCTAACCCGCGACCTGCACGCAACCTGTTCGCAGGCGCTTTTAAGGAGACTCATCGTGTCTGAACTGTCTCAACTATCTCCGCAGCCGCTGTGGGATATTTTTGCCAAAATCTGCTCTATTCCGCACCCGTCTTACCATGAAGAACAGCTCGCCGAACACATTATGGGCTGGGCGAAAGAGCAAGGCCTGCACGCAGAGCGCGACCAGGTGGGCAATATCCTGATCCGCAAACCGGCCACCGCCGGGATGGAAAACCGCAAGCCGGTCGTGCTGCAGGCGCACCTCGATATGGTGCCGCAGAAGAACAACGACACAGAACACGACTTCACCAAAGACCCGATTCGTCCCTATGTTGACGGTGAGTGGGTAAAAGCACGCGGCACCACGCTTGGCGCGGATAACGGCATCGGTATGGCCTCTGCGCTGGCGGTGCTGGCAGACTCCACCGTGCAACATGGCCCGCTGGAAGTGCTGCTGACCATGACCGAAGAAGCGGGCATGGATGGCGCATTCGGCTTACAGGCGAACTGGCTGAAGGCAGATATCCTGATCAACACCGACTCTGAAGAAGAGGGTGAGATCTATATGGGCTGCGCGGGCGGTATCGATTTCATCACTACCCTGCCCCTGACCCGCGAAGCGGTGCCTGCCGGTTTTGAAACCGTCAAACTGACGCTGAAAGGGCTGAAAGGCGGCCACTCCGGTGCCGATATCCATTTAGGTCTGGGCAACGCCAACAAACTGCTGGCGCGCTTCCTCGCCGCGCACTCTGCCGAGCTGGATCTGCGTCTGCTCGACTTCACCGGCGGTACGCTGCGTAACGCCATTCCGCGCGAAGCGTTCGCCGTGATCGCCCTGCCGGCGGATAAAGCCGCACAGCTGAAAACCCTGGCGGATGAGTACCAGGCGATCCTGAAAAACGAGCTGGAAGCGAAAGAGAAGAATCTGGTGGTGCTGGTCGATAGCGTAAGCAGCGACAAAGCGGCGCTGACCGCGCAGTCGCGCGATGCCTTTGTTCGCCTGCTGAACGCCACGCCGAACGGCGTGATCCGCAACTCCGACGTCGCTAAAGGCGTGGTGGAAACCTCGCTGAACGTCGGTGTGGTCACGTTGCAGGATGACAGCGCTGAGATCATCTGCCTGATCCGCTCGCTGATCGATAGCGGTAAAGATTACGTGGTAAGCATGCTGGAATCGCTGGGTGCGCTGGCCGGTGCGAAAACTGCGCCGAAGGGCGGCTACCCGGGCTGGCAGCCAGATGCCCAGTCGCCGGTGATGGCGCTGGTGCGTGAAACCTATCAGCGTCTGTTCAACAAGATGCCGAACATTCAGATTATCCACGCCGGTCTGGAGTGTGGTCTGTTCAAAAAGCCCTATCCGGAGATGGATATGGTGTCGATTGGGCCGACCATTACCGGCCCGCACTCGCCGGATGAGCAAGTGCATATCGAAAGCGTGGGCCACTACTGGACCCTGCTGACCGAGCTGCTGAAATCTATCCCGGCTAAATAAGCCTGCTGTCCGCGCCGCCCGGCGCGGACATTTTCCTTCCTTTACTGCGCCTTAAACCCTGGCCCCTTAAAGGTGCGCACCGGGTTGCCGCGTTCTATCTGATGATGAAACAGCCTGCGTTCCGACTTAAGCGCCGCGCGCTCGTCATCCTGCGCCTGCTCCAGCCGGTGTGAAATCAGCAGCATCGCCAGCCGCTTATTCGCATGCTGGCTGCGCTCCGACTGCACTTTTACGCTAATACCGGTGGCAATATGCGTGGCACGCACAGCGGAATCGGTTTTATTCACGTGCTGGCCGCCCGGCCCGGATGAGCGCAGCGTCTCAAAGCGAATGGCGCTATCCTGTAAGGCAGTCTGCGGAATAAACTCCGCCACACCGATAAACCAGTTCTTCCGTGCATGATTGGCGCGATAGGGGCTCGGGCAGATCCACTGCACCGTGCCGCACCAGCGCGCGCTCAACGCCTGCGCGTTTTCGCCATCGAGTGAGACCAGCACCGAACGGTAGGCGCCCGGCTGGCGCGCCGCTTCCGTTTCGATCACCGCCAGCGACACCTTTTGCGCCTCAGCCTCTTCCATCAGCTGCGCTAACGCTTTACCCACTGCCAGGCAGCACTCATCAGGCCCCTGCGCGGAGGAGAGTTGCAACAGTCTCATTCGCCCGCCCCTCCGCTCACTTTCAGGGTTAACACCGGGCGCAAGCGCGCAACCGGCGTCACCAGATCGGCGTCGACCAGGCACTCAAGCACGCTCTCAACCGATTTATACGCCTGCGGCGCTTCTTCATAGATCAGCTGCCGATCGCGGCAAATCACCCGGCTGCCGAGCGGTGTGCGTGCCAGCTGTGCCGGGGTGAATTTCCCGGACAAGCGCCCTTTGCACTCGGTGCGCATCCATTTACGTCCCGCGCCGTGCGCCAGCGAATAGAGGCTCACCTCGCTCACTTTCGGCATTACCAGCCAGCTGTGATCGCCGCGTGAACCGGGGATCACTACCAGGCCCTGCCCGTCCGGCGTCGCCCCTTTGCGATGCAGCCAACCGGCTTCACCGCCCACGGTGCAGGCTTCGACGAAGTTATGCGCCACATCGAGCAGCGCTTCGCCATCGGCGTTGAGATGATCGAGAATGCGCCGCGCAATCAGCGCCCGGTTGATGCGGGCAAAGTTAAGCGCGTCATCGTGCTCGGCAAGATAGTGGCGAGCCGCGTCGCTCCCCTCCACCAGCCCGGCGTGCGAGAAGGCGTCGACGTGGCGGCGCAAAATCTGCTGACCCAGCCCGCGTGAACCGCTGTGGGCCAGTAATAGCAGGCGCTGCTCATCAAGGCCGCTTTGCGCGAACAGCGCCGCATCGCTCACGCTATCGACCTGTTGCAGCTCGGCAAAGTGGTTGCCGCCGCCAATCGATCCCAACGCGGCGCGCCAGGGGTGGTTTTGCCACGCATCCGGCACCGCTTCATCCAGCCAGTCGGCAGAGGCGCTATCGCCCAGCGCGCTGAGGCGTTTTTCGACCTTATCGGCGTTATATTTGCGCCGTACCAGGTCGGTCTGCCACAGCGCCATGCCGCAGCCGATATCGTTCCCGACCAGCGCCGGGTAGAAACGCCCGGTGGAGAAAAACGCCGCGCCAATCGGGTAGCCGCGGCCGGGGTGAAGATCCGGCATGCCGACGACGCGCGTCATACCCGGCAGAGCCGCAGTGGTGTGTAATTGTTGGATCGCTGAACCTTCGATCCACAGGTTTTCCGACGCAATATAGGAGATCGCGTCTGAGATATGACAAACAGAGTTGCCCATATACCAATCCATATGTAGAGAAATAAAAGGAATTGGCAGACGAAACCAGGGGCAAGTTTTGGAAGAAATTAAGCCTGGAGAGGTCTGCAAAGAGAAATCAGGGCATGGTGTGTCATGGTGAACCTCCTTTGCAGTTAATAGGGAATGAATAAACGCCGGGGATAATAAAGAAGCGGGCGGGAAATTACCACCGCAAATTCTGGTAGGGTTACAACCCGAGCACCAGCTGGCGCTCAAGCTGCGGGTCGAGCAGTGTGACGTGCAGGCCAACCAGCCGCACGCCACGCCCGCCGCGTCGCTCATCCCACGCCTGGCGCGCGGTGGCGAGCAGATCCTCTTTATTCAGACATGGCCAGACATGCTCCTGGGTGGTCTGCTGAAAGTCGTTGAACTTCAGTTTCACCCCCTGGCGGGCGATGCGCAGATCTGGTTTCACCACCGAAAGCCGCCGCTCAAGCTCCGGGTAGAGCCGCTCGATAATCGCCTCGCACTCCTCCCACTGATGAATATCCTCCACCAGCGTGCGCTCAACACCGACCGATTTTCGCAGCCGCTCGCTGCTGATCTCCCGCTCATCGATCCCCTGGCTGCGCTCCCATAATACGCGGCCAAACTTGCCAAACCGCTTAAGCAGCATGGCGAGATCGCTCCTCTGCACATCCTCACAGGTGCGCAGCCCAAGGGTTTCCAGCTTGGCCGCTGAGACTTTGCCGACGCCGGGAATTTTGCTCAGCGGCAGCGTGCGCAGAAAGGCTGGCACTTCCGCCGGGGTAATCACATATTGCCCGTCGGGCTTGTTGAGATCGGAGGCGATTTTAGCGAGGAACTTCACCGGCGCGATGCCCGCCGAGGCGGTAAGCTGCGTCTCATTAAAGATGGTCTGGCGGATCTCCTGCGCCATCAGCGTTGCAGAGCCGTAGCAGTGCGGACTGTCGGTAACATCAAGATAGGCTTCATCCAGCGACAGGGGTTCAATCAGTGAGGTGTAGCGCGAGAAGATGTCGCGGATCTGGCGGGAAGCTTCTTTATAGGCATCAAAACGGCCAGGTAACAGCGTGAGGTGCGGGCAAAGTTTTAGCGCCATTCCGGTTGGCATCGCGCTGCGCACGCCATATTTACGCGCCGGGTAGTTGGCGGTGCTGATGACGCCGCGCTGCACGCGGCTGCCGCCAATGGCAATCGGAATGTCGCGCAGGGCCGGGTTGTCGCGCATCTCTACCGCCGCGAAAAAGCAGTCCATATCGACATGTATGATTTTGCGCATGCGTACACCCTCACAGAACACTGGATAAGTATACAGCACGTTCCAGCGAAATGAGAAGCCAGCCGAGAAACCGCCGAAAAGAGGGCAATCTGCTGTTTAATTCTCAGCATTTACTTTCATAATAGCCGTCGTCAAATTGCGCAGGTGGTTGAAAGGCAAAACAGAACACTTTTTGTGCGATGGCGAAAAGACAATCAACAGGATCGACGGGCGCGGAATCACCGCTATTCGGGGCTTGCGAAAAAATGTCGGAGTGCTAAGGTTAGCGCTCAAAACAGAATTGTCCGAATTCTGGGCATCTTTTGCCGTTCTGGCAAAGTCGTATCCGTTTTATCAAGGAAACACGTTGTATGCGCAAAATCGCATTGTTCATTGCGATGCTTCTGATCCCGTGCGTCTCCTTTGCTGGCCTGGTTGGCAGCAACAGTGCCACTAAGCCGGTAAGCAAAGATTTTAAACAGCAGTTGATGGGGTCACCGGTCTATATTCAGATCTTCAAAGAAGAGCGCACCCTTGATCTCTACGTCAAGATGGGCGAACAGTATCAGCTGCTCGACAGCTATAAAATCTGCAACTACTCCGGCGGCCTCGGGCCTAAACGCCGTCAGGGCGATTTTAAAAGCCCGGAGGGGTTCTATTCGGTACAGCGCAGCCAGCTCAAGCCGGACAGCCGTTTCTATAAGGCTATCAATATTGGCTTTCCGAACAACTTTGACCGCGCCCACGGTTATGAAGGCAAGTACCTGATGATTCACGGTGCCTGCGTCTCCATCGGCTGCTACGCCATGACGGATACCGGCATTGATGAGATCTTCCAGTTTGTTACCGCGGCGCTGATTTTCGGCCAGCCGAGCGTGCAGGTGAATATCTATCCGTTCCGCATGACCGATGCGAACATGCAGCGTCACAAATATTCGACCTACGCGGATTTCTGGAAGCAGTTGAAGCCGGGGTATGACTACTTCGCGGCCACCCACCAGCCGCCGATTGTCGCCGTCGTGGATGGACGCTACGTGGTCAGCAAGCCGCTGGCTACCTCCGTGCAGCCGCAGCTGGCGTCAAACTATACGCTCACCGAGGCAAAATAACGCCCACTCGCCTGGCATAATCTTGTGCCAGGTTTCGTTTGCCGTTAACGGCTGCGTCGCAATCACGGTGACCACATCATTTGGTGTGGTCTCACGCTGAAAATCGATCTCCACATCCTGATCCAGCAGCTTCGCCACGCCAAACGGCGCGCGTCGGGTAATGCAGAAGAGATTGGTGGAGCAGAACGCCATCACATAGCGCCCGTCCGACAGCAGCATATTGAACACGCCCTTCTCACGCAGTTCCAGCGCCAGCGTCGCAATATACTTAAACACCGCCCCCATATTGCCCGGCGTGCGCGGGTAGCGCTGCGTCAGCTTGTGCAGCATCCAGCAGAAGGCTTTTTCGCTGTCCGTTTCCCCCACCGGGCGGAAGTTGCCGGTCTGCAAAGATTTATACCCCGTTAATTGGCCGTTGTGGGCATAGGTCCAGTTACGGCCCCACAGTTCACGGGTAAAGGGATGGGTATTTTCCAGCGCCACTTCGCCGCGGTTCGCCTGGCGAATATGGGCAATTACCGAGCAGGACTTGATGGGGTACTCCTGCACCAGTTTGGCAACGGGCGAATTGTAGCTTGGTTGCGGATCTTTGAAGGTGCGACAGCCTTTGCCTTCGTAGAAGGTGATACCCCAGCCATCTTTATGCGGCCCGGTTCCCCCGCCGCGCTGGACGAGACCGGTAAAACTAAAGCAGATATCGGTCGGCACATTAGCGCTCATCCCGAGCAGTTCGCACATAGTCACCTCCACAACCGCCTCAATCTGAGAAGGCGTTATTATTGCCGCCCGTCAGACACGGGCAGCGCCGCGATGACCTGCGCCAGACGCAGGAACGTTGAGCACTGCCCAGGCTGAACAGGGCAAATAAAAAGCCTGCTTTACGCCTTAACCATCTCTTTTTCGATCAGCTGAATCAGGATATGGATCACTTTGATATGGATCTCCTGAATGCGATCGGCATAGCCAAAGTGCGGAACGCGAATTTCGATATCCGCGGTGCCGGCCATTTTGCCGCCATCTTTACCGGTCAGGGTGATCACTTTCATCCCCTTCTCACGCGCCGCGGCAATCGCTTTGATCACGTTGCCAGAGTTACCGGAGGTGGAGATCCCCAGTAGCACGTCGCCCTCACGGCCAACGGCTTCCACATAGCGGGAGAATACATAGTCGTAACCGAAGTCGTTGCTGACGCAGGAGATATGGCTGACATCAGAGATGGCGATCGCCGGGTAGCCAGGACGGTTTTCACGGTAGCGCCCGGTTAACTCCTCCGCAAAGTGCATCGCATCGCAGTGCGAGCCGCCGTTACCGCAGGACAACACTTTGCCACCGGCTTTAAAGCTGTCGGCCAGCAGCACCGCCGCGCGCTGAATAGCGTGAATATTGGCTTCATCTTTCAAGAAATTCGCCAGCGTTTCCGCCGCTTCGTTCAGTTCGTTACGAATAAGATCCTGGTACATGAGGATATCCTTCAGCATAAATGTAAATAACACTGCGCAGTGTACCGGATAGGCTTTCAGCCGAGAAGCTAAAGCCGCCGCTCCCGCCGCCGTTTTCATTTTCCGTGCGCAAAACGACCTCAACAATGTGAACCAGGTTGTAATTATTTTGTAAACACATTGCTAAAAGAAATGACATCCACTACAAACAATACATCACAAGTGGTCAGACCTCCTACAAGAAGGGAGCTTTTCGTTATGATGATTTTGAGTATTGTCGCAACGCTCGTTCTGCTCGGTGTGCTCTTCTATCACCGCGTCAATCTGCTGCTCAGCAGCGTGATTCTGCTGGCATGGACCGCAGCCCTTGGGCTGGCGGGCATCTGGTCTCTCTGGATGCTGGTGCCGGTGGCGCTTATCCTCCTGCCGTTGAACTTCACGCCGATGCGTAAATCCTTTATCTCCGCGCCGGTGTTCCGCGGTTTCCGCAAAGTGATGCCGCCGATGTCGCGCACGGAAAAAGAGGCCATCGACGCAGGTACCACCTGGTGGGAAGGCGATCTGTTTCGCGGTAACCCGGACTGGAAAAAGCTGCACAACTACCCGCAGCCGCGCCTGACCGCAGAAGAGCAGGCCTTTATCGACGGCCCGGTTGAAGAAGCGTGCCGCATGGCGAACGACTTCCAGATCACCCATGAGATGGCCGATCTGCCGCCGGAGCTGTGGGCTTATCTTAAAGAGCACCGCTTCTTCGCGATGATCATCAAAAAAGAGTACGGCGGGCTGGAGTTCTCTGCTTATGCGCAATCCCGCGTGCTGCAAAAACTCTCCGGCGTCTCCGGCATTCTGTCGATCACCGTCGGCGTGCCTAACTCCTTAGGCCCGGGCGAACTGCTGCAACACTACGGCACGCAGGAGCAGAAAGATCACTACCTGCCACGCCTTGCGCGTGGGCAAGAGATCCCCTGCTTTGCGCTGACCAGCCCGGAAGCGGGTTCCGATGCGGGTGCTATTCCCGATACCGGCGTGGTCTGCATGGGCGAGTGGCAGGGCGAGCAGGTGCTCGGCATGCGTCTCACCTGGAACAAGCGCTACATTACGCTGGCCCCAATTGCCACCGTGCTTGGCCTGGCGTTTAAACTCTCCGACCCGGACAAACTGCTGGGCGGTGCGGAAGAGCTGGGCATTACCTGTGCGCTGATCCCGACCTCTACGCCGGGCGTGGAGATTGGTCGTCGTCACTTCCCGCTTAACGTTCCGTTCCAGAACGGCCCGACGCGCGGGAAAGATATCTTTGTACCAATTGATTACATCATCGGCGGCCCGAAAATGGCCGGTCAGGGCTGGCGTATGCTGGTGGAGTGTCTCTCGGTCGGTCGCGGCATCACCCTGCCCTCCAACTCAACGGGCGGCGTGAAATCGGTCGCGCTGGGCATTGGTGCCTACGCTCACATTCGCCGTCAGTTCAAAGTGGCGATTGGCAAGATGGAAGGTATCGAAGAGCCGTTGGCGCGTATTGCCGGTAACGCCTATGTGATGGACGCCGCGGCGTCGCTGATCACCTACGGCATTATGCTCGGCGAAAAACCGGCGGTGCTGTCGGCGATTGTGAAATATCACTGTACCCACCGTGGTCAGCAGGCAATCATCGATGCGATGGATATTGCCGGCGGTAAAGGCATTATGCTCGGCGAAGGCAACTTCCTCGCCCGTGCTTACCAGGGCGCGCCGATCGCCATCACCGTTGAGGGCGCTAACATCCTCACCCGTACGATGATGATCTTCGGTCAGGGGGCAATTCGCTGCCATCCGTATGTACTGGAAGAGATGGCTGCCGCGCAGAACAACGACGTTGATGCGTTCGATAAGCTGCTGTTTAAACATATCGGCCATGTCGGCAGTAATGAGATGCGCAGCCTGTGGCTCGGCCTGACGCGCGGTTTAACCAGCGCCTCACCGACCGGGGATGCCACTAAACGTTACTACCAACACCTGAACCGCCTGAGTGCCAACCTGGCGCTGCTGTCGGATATCTCAATGGCAGTGCTCGGCGGCAGCCTGAAACGCCGCGAACGCATCTCCGCCCGTCTGGGTGATGTGTTAAGCCAGCTGTTCCTCGCCTCGGCGGTGCTGAAGCGCTACGACGATGAAGGTCGCCAGGAAGCAGATCTGCCGCTGGTGCACTGGGGCGTGCAGGATGCGCTCTATCAGGCTGAGCAAGCGATGGTCGACCTGCTGGAGAACTTCCCGAACCGTTTCGTCGCGGGCATGATGAGCTTTGTGATCTTCCCGACCGGCCGCCACTACCGTGCGCCGTCCGACAGGCTCGATCATAAAGTGGCGAAGATCCTGCAAACGCCAAACGCTACCCGCTCGCGCATCGGTCGCGGTCAATACCTGACCCCGAGCGAGCACAACCCGGTCGGGCTGCTGGAAGAGGCGCTGGTTGATGTGATGGCCGCCGACCCGATCCATCAGCGCATCTGTAAATCGCTGGGTAAAAACCTGCCGTTTACCCGTCTGGACGATCTGGCTAACCAGGCGCTGGCAAGCGGGCTGATTAACCAGGATGAAGCGGCGCTGCTGATTAAAGCGGAAGCGAGCCGTCTGCGCACCATCAACGTCGATGACTTTGAGCCGGATGCGCTGGCGACACAACCGGTGATCCACACGCCGGAAAAGCTGCGCAAGCCGGAAGCCGCCTAAGCGCCTGACGGCTCCCCTCCTCCTTCGACAAAACCCGCAACCCTGCGGGTTTTTTTCGTTTTTTGGCGTGCTACAGTGTGCCGATGCTGTCTGATGGAGAGTCGCGATTGTGCCTGGATTAAAAATTACGCTGTTACAACAACCGCTGGCGTGGATGGATGGCCCAGCGAACCTGCGCCATTTTGATGTGCAACTGGAAGGGATTAGCGGGCGCGATGTAATTGTCCTGCCGGAGATGTTCACCACCGGCTTTGCGATGGAAGCCGCCACGCGGTCGTTATCGCAGGAAGAGGTGGTGAGCTGGATGCGTGATAAAGCACGGCAGACTAACGCGCTGATCGCTGGCAGCGCGGCGCTGCAAACGGATCGCGGAGCGGTGAACCGCTTTTTGCTGGTCGAGCCGCAGGGCGAGGTGCATTTTTACGATAAGCGCCATCTGTTCCGCATGGCGGATGAGCACCACCACTATCAGCCGGGTGAGACGCGCGTGATATTCGAGTGGCGCGGCTGGCGCATTATGCCGCTGGTCTGCTACGACCTGCGTTTTCCGGTCTGGTCGCGCAACCGCGATGAGTACGATCTGCTGCTCTATGTCGCTAACTGGCCTGCGCCGCGCTCCCTGCACTGGCAGTCGTTGCTGCTGGCCCGCGCGATTGAGAACCAGGCCTGGGTAGCAGGCTGTAACCGCGTTGGCAGCGACGGGAATGGTCACCACTATCGCGGCGACAGCCGGGTGATTAGCCCGCAAGGGGAGATCGTCGCCAGCGCCGACGCGCACCTGGCAACGCGCATTGACGCCGAGATGTCACTCACCGCGCTGAAAGAGTACCGCACCCAGTTCCCCGCCTGGCAGGACGCCGATCCGTTCACCTTAGAGTGATACCCTCCCATAGGCCGGATAAGCGTTTCCGCGCCATCCGGCAATGAGCCTGACATGTGGCATTGGTGGAAGGGTTCCGTTCACCATACGTAGTGGGGTTTCATTGACCTCTTATGCGGTGAACGGGACAAGGGGGGGACCGCTCCCCCCTTGTCAATCCCCGCGGCCCCGCGAGGAAATCGGTGCTGCGCACTGCGCTCACCTCCCGCG